>ERZ779621.11-NODE-11-length-204277-cov-30.156575_pt1 | contig 204277 bp, 201 predicted proteins | sample MGYA00514215_ERZ779621 | MGnify/ENA primary metagenome ERZ779621 (study PRJEB29562, sample SAMEA4376715) | mouse gut metagenome | isolation source: Cecum | study: EMG produced TPA metagenomics assembly of the A DSS colitis mouse model was used to assess the...
CAGACTCCGTTCACATCACAGCTGCCATCGGGATTGCACCATACACTCTGCGCTGCCACATTCACCCCATTAGTATTATATGCCAATGCCGTCGACGCCATATTGCCGGCCATCAAAGCCGCTACAACCATTGCCGCCGCTATTTTTGCCAGTCTTCTTTTCATGATCTTACCTCCGTTATTACTTTGTTTATTATGTTGTTTTATAAGTAATACGTCCGGTAAAAATAAATCCTTTCATTATTATTAAAAAATTTTTAAATTTCCCCAGGATGTCTTATTCTATCATTCAAATCCCTGTTTCACAATAAGTTCCTCGACTTCCGCCGGCTCCCCCAGCCATGCTAAGGGCACCGTTCCCAGGTTATCCGCGTGAACGTCCATCACCATGGACGTACTGCCGCCGAAACCGCTGTTATACCATCTGCCGTCATACCGTACTTCTTCCATAAAAAGACAATACATTTCCCCATCACATGTAAAGGCCATTACACAATTCTGTATCTGATCCGCCCCGTAATATCCGGCCCGTCTTTCTGAAAGTTTATTTCCTGCTTCCAGTAAGCGGGGTTCCAACAGCTCCTCCGGCGGAATAAAGCCCACGATTTCCATAGAATCCAATGCTATCTCCTCGGATAGTTCTTCCCAGCCAAAAGAAGGCTTCCCCCGAATTCCCTTGTCTGAGCATGTCTTCCTTGATCTGTTCTCTCCGCTTACAGCCTGTTATGTCCTGTATAAAATCATTGGCAATGGGTATTTTCACCTCCTGCTGTGAGAGAACATACGACTGCATATATTCCATGTATGCCTGAAAATCAAAGTTCCGGGCGTAACTCTCCACCGCAAAGGTACCAAGCATCCGCTCCGTGTCACAGGTTTTCAGTCCTTCCAGATAGGCCGCCGCCGCTTCCTGCGGCGTATCGAATCCTCCGGATTCTGCCTGTTTGCGCGTGATAGTATTCTTCCCGGGCTGCGGCAGGCTGGGAATATCGGTCATTCCCCTCACAATAGATTCCAGCCGCCACCTGATTACGCAGCTTACTGCCCCCGTTCTCCTCTGCAATTCTTTGCAGATTATCCTGGTACTCATCCGTGCTGTAAGTGTAGGTAAAAAATTCCGGCAATATAAAGCCAAGAAATTCCATACCCGCAAAGTCTGTCTCTTCTATCAGCCCGGTCAGCTGCCTGGTGAACTTTTTTGCAGCCCCGCTCTCACTGAGCCTCACATAGCCCTCGGAAGCCAGCTCCGGTATCCGGTCAACCCCGCACAGATAGGCGTACTGGCTGGCAATATCCGCCGCCCTGCTCTTGTCCAGAAAGGTATCCTCCATGCGCCCAAAATCATTATCCCGAAGTCCCGCCAGATAAGAAAGAACCGCCTCCTCTTCCGTATCAAAGCCTTTGTTTTCTTCCTGTATTTCAGGCTACGTTTCCCCGGATGAGCAGCCCCAGAACAAGACTGCCATAAACAATAACAGCAGGACTGCCCTTGTCCGAAAATACCCCTTTTTGACACCCATATAAGTTCCCCCCTCGTTATAAAATTACCGGATTCACACTGATTTTATCATATTTTACAATTTTCCCTGCCGTGTTTCAATCAAATTGTACTGCAACCGTGATTTTTACTGCAATTATTCATCACACTCTACAAAAAGATTTCATAAAAATTATAGATTTTGTCTATTTACATTTTAAAAAACAATAGATATTATAGTCTCACGAAAGTCAACTATATTTTCAGAAAGGAAGGAGGCTCATAGAAATTTATACAAACAACAGACTAAAAGATATGTTTTCAGGGAATCCTGCGTGTAGGGGAATTGCAGCTAATCAGCTTCGGTTTATGAACATTATATTTTATTGACATCAAGGATGATTAAGGAGGAAACGAGATTATGCAGCAAGTACATGTGAAATTCAATGATGTGAATCAGGTCAGAAAGTTTGTGGATGTAATTGATAAGATTGATTTATGTTTTAATCTGGGTGAAGGCCGGAGAATTGTGGATGCCAAATCCATACTTGGCGTATTGGCACTTGATTTGACCAGACCTCTTCGATTAAGTTATGATTCGGATGATGAGGGGATCAGGGAGAAATTAGCTCCCTTTATATATTAGGTTTATATTCTGCGTAATAAACGGAGGCTGTCCGGGCCTCCGTTTTTATATGCTCTGTGATCTGCCGGCTTTACTCTCCCTGCATCGCAAATACTCTCATGGCAGCTTTCACATTTTCCTTCATACCTTCCCTTGATCTGGCGGATACTTCCGTAAAAAATACCGGCGCACCATCCTGAATCCCTCGGATGTACTCTGCTGCCGCGTTTCCGCCTGCCTTATCCATATAGGTAAAATAATTGATCTTCCTGACGCCTGCCCGAATGGCTTCCTGGAAATTTTCCCTGCTGACGCCGGATCCTCCATGCATCACGACCGGAATATTACCGCATTGTCTGCGAACTTCCCTGACCACATCAAAATCCAGCTTCGGGGCTTTCAGATAAATTCCATGCGTGGTCCCAAAAGAGCAGGCAAGGGCATCAATCCCCGTGCGTGTCACAAAATCTTTGGCCTGTACAGGGTCTGTGTATATCTTCGTATCATCTTCCTCGCCGGTACCATCCCCTGCGCCGGATTCCCGTCTGCCCATACTCCCCAGTTCCGCCTCGACACTTGCGCCGTACTTCGCCGCCATCTCCACGGCCTTTGCGGAATTAGCAAGATTCTCTTCATAAGGCAGGGTCGATCCGTCATACATGATCCCGGTAAATCCGATTTCCAGTGCCTGTTGTAAATATGCAAGCGTCTCTCCGTGATCCAGGTGCACGCACACCGGCCCTTTCGCCCTCTTCGCAAAATCCACCATGATCGGCCCGATCAGTTCCAGAGGAATCAACGGTTCATGGCACTGGGCAAACTGAATAATCAACGGCACATCCATCTCTTCTGCGGCCTGAAAATTCGCCTGAAGACTCTCCAGACTCACCGCATTAAAAGCACCGACAGCAATGTTTCTCTCTTCCGCAATCTGTAAAATTTCCTTTAATGTAATTAACATATCCTTCTCCTTCACCAGCCGGCAAATTCATTCTTTGCCCATCCCTTTTCTATTTTCTCCCGTAAAACAGCAAGCGGTTTCAACCCGCTCAGGGCATCGTAGGCTGCCACACAGCACGCTCCTGTACCTGCTGCCATCTGCACTGCCTCCCAAAGGCTGACTCCTTCCAGAGCGGAAACTAAGAAAGCCGCAATACTGGTATCTCCCGCACCGGTACCTGACAGAATCTGATCCGGCACAAAACTCTTCTCAAACCCCTCCTTCGAGACCCATTCGTCCAGATTCAGTCCCAGTTCCTTACAGACCGGTTCCATCTGTTCCTTCGCCGCCGTCCTGTAATAGATTCCCGGGGCCCCGCATTTGATGAGGACCGCCTTTGCCCCCATGGACACTGCCTTTTGGGCAAGCGGTTCTACTTCTTCCCGAGTAATAACCTCCGTGATATCCCGGCCTGCCGCCCGCCCACTCCAGGTTTCGTATCTGTCCCTGTCAAGCATAAAACACAACTCTTCCACGCTGGGAACAAAGAAATCCACATAAGGCAGCGTGCGGGATAAAATCTCCTCCCAGTCAGCCCTGCCGGCTTCCGACTTGGCGTCCACCGCCGCCAGGTCTAAGGATGTGGCCACATGCTGCTCCTTAATCCTCCAGAACATCTCCGCCATACCTTTTCCGCCTTCCTGATACATTCTCCGCATCAGGGGCGGATAGCCGAAATGAAATAAATCCGCTTTCGCCACTTCTTCATAATGAATGTCTTCTTTGTCAAAAGAATTGTTCGCTCCCGGATTATGTAAGAAAATGCGGTCAATTCCGGGAACTGCAATCACTACGGAGTAGGATGTGGACTCCTCTTTGGAGACGATCATGCCTTCATCCGCACCATAACGGCGCAGAATATTCTGTACCATACCGCCAAATGCATCCGCCCCGATCTTGCCCATCAAAGTCACATCTGCACCCAGAATCTTCATGGCAAGTCCGGTATTCGCCACCGCCCCGCCGGTATGTACATCAGCCCCGCCCATTTGAATCAGCTTGCCGGGCACCATGATATCCCCGATATTCTCCGCCTTCTGATCCGGAAAGACAGGTGTGATATCCAGGCAGATATGACCTGCCGCTATGATTTTCTTTCCCACAAAATGCCTCCTCTTCTTAATCTACCCCCATCAGAAGATTCATGATATACATTTCCAATGCCTCAAAATCTCTGTTCTCCACGCACTTTTTCTGGAAATCATAATCAAATCTGTCTACTTTGTCTTCCAATGCCTTAAAAATCTTCAAACTGTTCTCCAGATGTTTATAACTGTCCTCATCCTTTGTGGTACGCATTGCCTTGACATCTAATCCCACATACTCTCCGTGGTCGCCGTAGCCATTTTCTTTCAGCACTTTTACCTGATTAAAAGCTGCCCGCAGATTCTCTACGCCAAAAGACTTATCCTGATCGTAACGGATGCCGTTCTGATCGTTTAAATGTACTGTCATCAGTTTCCCCATCGCCAGGGCAAACCCAATCTCATGCGCGGGGTCTAACCCCGCCAGTATTGCATGTGCACTCTCCAGATTACCGCCTACGCGAGAGGGATCAATGGTAGCCGCTGAAACTGCCATGACATGCCCCATGGTACCGCAGATGCTTCTGTCTATCGGCTCATTGGGTTTGGGTTCGATACAGATACGAATTTTCGGATCATATTCAAGCATCTTATTGATTGCCTCAATCAGTTTTCTGGTCGCCCACACAGGGGATTTGCTCTCCGCACACAGGGTTCCTTCCCTTGCCAGCCATAACACTATCATATCACAGTCCAGTTCTTTCGCAATATCAATAGAACGATATGCCCTCCACATTGCATACTCCCGGTCTTTTTCCGAAGTACTCATGAAACCGCCGTCCGCTGTCCGCTCATCCATCCAGAGCCGGGGTGCCACAAATTCTGCCGCCAGATTGTACTGATCCAGTTTCTTTTTGAGTTCCCTGGCCTTTTGCTTAATTTCCTCTTCTGTATAGTCGTTAATATTCGGTACCGCATCGTCATCATGGAACTGAATTGCAGAAAATCCCAACTCGGCAAACCTGTCAAGCTTCGTGTCAAAGTCAATCTCCTGTATCGCACACCTCACATTCATAAAGACTATGAAATCAGTCTGGTTGTGGACGGTACCCTGATGCTGATCAATCCCACCAGTCAGACACAATTAAATGCAGGGGACTTTTTTGTCATGAATCCTTTTCTCAGTCATGAACTAAAGGCCCGGACACCTGCCCTGATTCTGTCATTACAGGTCTCTTCTGCCTTTTTCAGTTCCTGCTATCCACAGATAGAACAGATTGCGTTTGATACCACACGAATCCTTTCTGCACAGAATCCGGACACCTGCAACATGGTAAGAAGCCTGCTGTTTAAACTGGCCTATACTTACTATGGCCGGGAAGACTATGCACCCGTCAAATGCGCTTCCATCATCCACCAACTGTTTTTCTATCTCTTAACCACACAAAAGCACCACACCGTCCTGGAGAAAGAAAAACAGGCCGCTGTGACAAAAGGCACCCGCATCTGGGACATCCTCCGCTATACCGAAGAACACTATACGGACAAGATTCTTCTCTCGGACATTGCCCGCAGGGAAAATCTTGATTTATATTATCTATCTCATTTCTTTAAGGAAAGTGTAGGGATCTCCTTTCAGAATTATGTGACAAGGCTGCGCTGTGAAAAGGCAAGACAGCTGCTTTTGCTATCCGACTACTCCCTTCTGGATATCAGTATGATCTGCGGTTTCTCGGATCCCAAATATTTTAACAAAGGCTTTCAGGTACAATATGGCTGTACTCCCAAAGCATACCGTAAGGATTTTCAAAACGCCAGACTGGAGCCACAACAGAAATCCATGTTGACCACCCAGGAATTTCTATCCGAATCGGCCAGCCTGGTAACTTTGGAAAAATATATTTCTCCAAAAGAGCTTCTCACAGAACCATCTCTATTTTAGATTCTCTTAATAAATCCTTTATACTTACATTATTGATTATTTGTTCTATATAATGTATAACATATATAAACAAGAAACAAGCAAACCAGTATCCACTGTATCAGATTTCTGATAACGGTCATACTGATAACAAAAAGAAGGAGTGATCAATATGTTAAGACCAGCATTATTTAACCACAACACTTACAAACCGGCATTTTTCGAGGATTCTTTCGACAGGATGTTCGACGATGCTTTCAAGAATTTCTGGGGAGGCAATGAACTGGCCACCTTCGATGCCTTTAAGACCGATGTGATAGACCAGGGTGACAGTTATCTCTTACAGGCGGAACTGCCCGGTTTTGACAAGTCCGATATCAATATTGACCTGAAAGATAACCTGCTTACCATCTCGGCTTCCCACAAGGAAGAGAAGGATGATGAGGATAAGAACAAATACATCCGCAGAGAGCGCTATTACAGTTCTTATTCCAGAAGCTTCCGGGTAAATGATGTAGAGCCCGGCGATATCGACGCTTCCTACAACAACGGTATCCTGGAAGTAAAATTCCCGAAGAAAGACACCGCCGCAAAGGAAGAAGTCAGAAGAATTGAAGTAAAGTAATTTGCTTCGCAAATAACTTTGCGAGATCCGCTTCGCGGACTCGGATAAGCGGAAAATTCTTATAATACAATGAGGTTCCGGACTCATTTAAAAGTCCGGAACCTTTTATATTATCCACACCTTTATTCTGCTTCTTTCACCAGCTCCAGGAATTCTTCTTTATACTCATCGTCCAGATCAATACTCCTGAGTGCCTTCTTAACACTCTTAACCGAAGCGTCTTCCGGATACTCGCTGTGGGATGCAAGCAGGCCAAACTCCGCCACTGCCGCCGCAAAGATAAAGTCGTCCGAAGGCTCCTGTTCATAGCTGTCATATCCGACCGCATATTCCAACAGGTTGCTCTTCTCTTCCGCCGGTTTCTTGTAACGGATGCTGATGGTCAGCCATTCTTTATACTTATGATCTCCGGAAGGGGCTGACGGTGTCTCACCGGTTGTCTCATCCAGTCTCTTCTTATACTCACTGCTGTATTTGAGATCTTCAATCTCCCCACGGGTCATGCCATCGTCAAGGGGTGCTCTCAGAATAATCTCATAGAGTGCCGTCACACTGTGTCCGGCTCCGATCTCTCCGGCATCCTTGGTGTCATCGTTAAAGTCTTCCCGTGCAAGGGCCCTGTTCTCATACCCGATCAGACGATACCCCTCCACGATTTCCGGGTTAAATTCTACCTGGAATTTTACATCCTTACAGATGGTAAGCAGGGTGGCGGACATTTCCTCCACCAGTACCTTATTGGCCTCCCGCAGACAATCTATATAGGCATAATTGCCATTCCCTTTATCCGCCAGGGTTTCCATCTTATTATCCTTGATATTTCCTGTTCCAAATCCCAATACCGACAGGAAAATACCGGATTCCTTTTTCTCCGTGATCAGCTCTTCCAGTTCTTCCTCAGTGGTCATCCCTATATTCAGGTCACCATCCGTTGCCAGGATAATGCGGTTATTGCCCCCTTTAATAAAGTTCTCCTCCGCCAGCGCATAAGCAGTCTCAATGCCTTTACTTCCGTAGGTTCCGCCGCCCGCTTCCAGACTGGCCAGGGCCTTTTTAATCTTCCTTGTCTCATCACCGTGGGCGCCTTCTAAAACAATCCTGTCCTCCGATGCGTAGGTAACTATGGATACCCTGTCTTTGTCCGTCAGATTTTCTGCCAGCAGGCTGAAAGATTCCTGTAAAAGAGGCAGCTTATCATCCGAATACATGGAACCCGACACATCTAACAAAAACACCAGGTTCGATGCCGGCGCGTGGGAATAATCAATATCCTGCGTCTTTAAACCAATCATCAGAAGCTCCGCCTCATCATTCCAGGGGCAGCGTCCTATCTGTGTTGTCACACCGAAAGGATCATTTCCTATCGGATCGTTATAGTCATAAGAGAAATAATTGATCATCTCCTCGATTCTGACCGCACCTTCCGGCAGACTCTCTAAATCATAGCCTTCCGTGATCAACCGCCGCAGGTTGCTGTAGGAAGCCGTATCCACATCCGCCGCAAAAGTAGAGAGCGGCTGTGCCATCACGGAAGAAAATCCCTTCTCTTCCCACTCGCTGTATTCCTCTCCGGAGTTATCCGGAAGTTCCTCGTCAAATTCATAGCAGGATCCCAGATAGCCTTCAGACAGTTCTCCCTTCGTGGCCGCACCGTCCCTTTCGGCTTCTTTTGCCCAATCATCCGCTATCTCCGTACTGTTATATACATCCGCCGGAGCTTCATCTGCCGCTTCCGCTTCCTCCGTTGCTGCGGGCGCCTCTGCGGCTTCATCTGCCGCAGGTGCCTCATATGTATCCTGCGCAGGCAGCGCCCCCGCAGGCTCCTGTCCCTCTGCCTCATATCCGCCGTTGTCTGCGGGTGCTTCCGCAATACTGTCATTCTGTGTACTGCCGCACCCGGTCAAGAGCATAACGCCAACCATACCCAACACTGTTATCTGCTTTACACACTTTTTCATACCTTTTCCTCCATTCTAAAACAATATCTTTTGTGATCTCTCTACCCTTAATACCTTTCAGAATGGAAAAAGGTTGCAAAAAAATTAAAATTTTTATTTTTACAGGAAAATATTTCTTTTCATAAAATCATTTCTGAACCAGTCTGCAAAATCTGCTGTTGACTTTTTCTTTTCAATATAGGCATTGACAGATTTTACATGCAGATTATATTCCTCTTTCTGCTGTTCTGTGACTGCGTCATGAATACGATACATAATATCCGAACAGTCTTCACACACTTCTCCCCCTTTACCAAGATTCTCAAATGATTCAAATAATTTCTTCTTTCTTCCGCAACATGCACACTTCATTCTTATCCTGCCACCTCCATCATATTTTCATAAATATCATCATATGCAAAGGCTTTCTGCTCCTCTTCTTTTGAGATATATGCCCTGCCGGCAACTGCCTTTTGCGCATATGGTTCCAGAAATTTCCGGATATCATAATACTGGTGTTCCAGGGTTCTGATCTTCATCTGGAACTTCCCAATCTTTCTGCTGTCTTTGTCCAGTTCTTCCACCAGCTTATCGATTTCTTCTCCGCTCATAAGATAATCAACTGCCATATTCACTATGACTGCATTAAATAATCTTGCGGAAATAATACAATCGTCTTCCCTGAACAGACCGGCAAGCTTGCTGACTGCGAAACCTGATAACATACCGCCGCCGGCTCCCACTGCAAATCCTATTATGGCGCCTGCTTTTTTATTTACCTTCTTACCTATTTTTTCTCCGACAATACCTGCTGCCATACCGGCTCCATAAACACCCGCAGTACTTCCTATAAGAGATGCTGCTGCCGACAGCATATTTTTGGTATACTGTGCTCCGCTGATTTTGCCGGTTGTGACATGATAAGTATCAGGTACGGAAAACATGATAAAGGCAACGCCTTCAACCATTGCATTTCCCCGCAGCGCTTTTGCCAGACTCTTGTTCGCCGCGTTCCCATAGATTTTCTTCTGCCCTAACAGAATACGTCTCGCATTGACAAGTCTCTGTACCATCTTGCTGCCAAGCAGATGAACTATCTTTTCAGACATCGGAATCAACGCTTTATTCAATCCGGTTCTTGCAATCTGATTGCTTAAGATATTCGCCGCCAGCGCAGGGCCAAACACATAGATTGCCGTATCAATTGCCGCATCCCTTGCCTTTTGGGGATCATTTGTCTTCCAGAAAGTAAAGCCAAATGATACAAGAGAGGAAACCCCTGCTGCAAAGGTGCAATTAACCACCCCTGTCGCCGTATCAAAGGTAAGAGATTCAAAAGTGCCTGCTTTTGCCAGATTCTTCGCCTGCGCATAGGTAAGCCTGCTCTTTCTCACCAGATCTTTGGCCATGTCCGGATCCGTAACGCCGGGTATCTGTCCGTTGCTGATTCTTCTGCGCATCGCTTCCACCGCTTTCTCATACTGGTCAGCCGGCACTTCAACCATCATTGGTTTTCCCGATTTAATGTCCAAATACCGATATTCCATCTGACCTGTATTGGGATTTCTTTTAAAACATGCCCCCACGCTTGAACTGGCGCTCTTACAAAATTTACATTGCACCGGATTTCCATTCACAAGTTTATCCGGACCATTCTTTGCATTGTCCCTTCCCACAACAGTTACTTTCTCTCCGCCGAGTCTGTCTAACAGAGCGCCTGCTTCTTCCGCGTATATTCCATGCCCGGTAGTCACCTGGTCTTTTCCATATGCCGCATGGAAAACAGTGTTTTCCATATTAAGGGTTTCCATCTCGCTTATGACAGCGCCATCAACCAGACCGTTTAATAAATCTTCCTCCAATTTGAGCTTTTCCTCAACTTTATGAAAAAACGCAATCAGGGATTTATCCTGAAACACAGCTATTGTCTGATCATCTTTCCTGAGAACGTAACCGTCTCCTTTTTCCGCTTTTTCACATAAGAAATCCGATGGATCAAAATATTCCCACAACATAATCTGATAAGGAATCCGATATACCTTCTCATTTTTATTTTCGTCCTTATTTTCCTCCCCTTCATACCGCGGCGCCTTGCACACAATCCCCCTATCTGTCAAAACAATCCCCGACGGATAGCCGCCAAAAGAATTGATATCCGCCCACAGAATATCAAAATCATTGGGAACCGGAATATATTCGTGGATTTTCTTTTTATTCCCTTCAGATAACGCCTTAGGCGACTTGGCCAATTCATTCATAAAATCTTTTATAAACTGTTCCATCATCATCCCTCCTGTATCACGAAATCATCCCATCTGTCATCAAAATCCGGCTCAAGACAGGTTCGTTTCTCCATTCCATTTAACCATTTTATACTTTCACGTACAATAGTCTCATCCAGAACTCCTATAACGTCTTTTTCTGCTTCCACCTCAAATTCAGCCAGGGCTTTCACCGGAATATTCACTTCTTTTATAATACAATCTGCCGGCAGTTCAGAATCCTGTTCCATCGCCACAAGCAATTTAATTATATTCTCCTCACTTACAATAACCGCAGCTAAATATCTGTCCCCGATGACCTCTGCCAGCTCTTCCGCCAATATCTGTTCAAAAGAATCCAACGCATTTTTTCTGTTGTTTTCCTTCCACCTACGATATTTGTCAAGATCCTTGTCCACCCCAAAGCCTAAAACAAAAAGTACAACCGCCGCATCGTCTATATATCCTATTATCGGTATAAAATCCGGGATCAGATCAATCGGACTGATCAGATAGATTAAAGCGGCAACTATCGAAACCATTGTCCCAACAGGAATATCACTGTATTCTTTCTTTATATAGGAATCAGCCAATTCAATCATACAGATAATATCATCGATCATTCCGCCTAGCACAGGAATTTTTCTGGCCTTCTTCACAAATGCCTCCAGTTTTGCTTTGAATTCAGCCCACTTATCCGCATCTTCGATTAAACAAAGAGCCTCATCCTCATTGGCATGTAACGCTGCGTGCAATTCTTCTCTTGAAAATTCTGGTTTTTTGAAGTCTTTATGCATACTTTTCATTCTCCTTTTTGATTTCCAATCCGTTTTTTATTTGATGAATTCATTATAACAAAGCTATCAAAAAAACGGGTCGCCTGTGGGGCGACCCTTCAAAATTTATAAAATAATACATAGAAGTCCGGCGTAATAATAGCTTCCGTATCCATAATTCACATCCACTCGCTATTGGCGGTGATAACATCGCCAACACCAAAATCAATACTAAACGGCGTTTTCGTATTTTTAATTCGAGCCACAAGAGAAACTCCGATACCGGCGTACTTTTTTGCAACAGCGATAGGAGCAATACCTTCAATTTCAAAAGTAATAAAATCATTGCCTGTGGGCATGGAAATAATCGACTCTATTACCGTCCGTAACTGTTCAGGAGTGTTGGGTATTTTCCGAAGAAGAAAGTCAACATCAACCGTTACACGACTGTCAAAATTGGTAACAGAATAGATAAACAGTCCACCCTTCAGCACAAGGTTTTCCGCATATTGCGATTTTTCCAAACGACGTAAAAATTCTTCCTGGCAAAAAAGCTGCAAACAAAGCTGGTAGCTTCGTCCGCTTTCTTTTGCTTTGTTTTTCAATCTTGCAAGCACGGATGCAGCCGCATCAGCCATTTAGCAGTACCTCCATTACATTCATAACCCTTGCATACAATTTCATTTCTTTTGCGTATTTAGACAGGTTTGCAAGGTTCTTTTTTTCATCAGCAACATAAGCATTGACCGCCTTATTAAAAATTTCATTATCAAGTTTCGTGCGGTACTTAAAGCAATCGCATATTGTTCTCTCTCGATCATACACAGGCAATGTTACGCCATTAAAATTATCCCTGGATTTTCCGATTGTCAGAAAGTCTTTTTGAATATAGTAGGCCTTCATCGGAAATTCTTCAATATTCTTTACGGTACGGAACGCTGTTCTTGGTACAGCAATCGACCATTCACGGGGAGAAAAATCGCTGTATCCGTAATGGAACAAAGCGGATTCCACGCAAATAATCCCTTGTGGAAGAATCTCATGTATTAACTGCTCCTCCGCCGCGTCATTGCTCTGAGGGAGCTGATAAAATCCCCTTCGGATCCTTTCGATAACCCCTTCTTTACAAAAAGCAGCTACCTCGTATTTATTTACCCCCTTATCGGCAAAATCTGTAGTTTTTGCAATGCCGCCGTTATTTTCAATTACTTTTTGTATGATTTCTCTTTTATTCAAGCAGGCACCAACTTTCTACATGCAAAAATCAAATACTGTACGTATTTATTATATCATACATTTAGTAAAATTCTGACTTTTTATTTAAAAACCTTCTCCAACTCCGCATACGCCTCTTCCAAAAACTCATCCAGCTCTTCCGCTCTCCCACGGATCACACAGGCCGTCCCGTCCTCTGCCTCCACATACGCATACCATTCGCCTTCCTCACCAAACACCCGGAAAGTCAGTCCTTCATAAACAATGTCTTCGGCATCCGGGCTATCATAGAAGTCCGGCTTCTCATCCACTGCTTCTATCTTCATGCTGCCGCCCTTCGGATCCCGGAATTTTCTGGCAGCCTCCTTCGTGGAATCTGCCTCCTCCTTCGCAAAGTCCGCTGCCGGTGCTTCTGACATCACACCCCCGGTGCTCTCCATATCTTCCGCCTCTGCCTGTGTCATGCTGTCTGCGGACGCTTCCGCCATACTGTCTGTTTCACCGTTATCCATCTCTTCCACAGCGCCGGCCGCCGCCTCTTCACTGGCTATTCCCTCTGTTATCTCCTCGGCACATGCCTCGTCGGCCGCCGCTTCATCTACCGGCGCCTCTGCCGGTGCTTCTGCCGCTGCCGGTGCCTCCATTGCCCCATCAGCCGCGGCCCCATTCCCTGTAAATCCGCCGGGCAGGACATTTTTCACAGTCATTGATACAGACAATAAAATTACCACGGCTGCCGCCGCAGTCAGCGGATACATCCATTTGCGGACAGAATATTTCTTACGATAAGATGCATAATCCTCATAAGTCACCTGCGGGGCAGGGGCCGGAATCTGGGCGCTCTGCTCTCTGCGTATGCGCTCTTCTTCCTGCCGGACTGCCGCCTTGGTCTTTTCAATCAACGCGGCGGGGGCGTGTATCTGTGCAGTTTCGTTTTTGTATTGTTCCATCATAATGTATGACTTCCTCTTTCTATCATTAAATCCTTCAGCATCTCTCTGGCCCGGTGCAGCTGCGATTTGACTGTACTCTCTTTCTGCTGCGTAAACTGTGCAATCTCCTGTATGGGAAGTTCCTCAAAATAAAACAGGTGCACCACCGTCCGGTATTTGGGCGGCAGTTTCGTCACCGCCTGTCTAACCGGATGTTCTCCCGGCGGTTCATAGGCTTGCGAACCGCGAAACTGTTCCGTATCCTCAATATAATCCACATTTTTATTCCAGTACTGGTCATAATGCTTCCTGGCGCAGTTGATTGTCACCCGGATCAGCCAGGCTTTCACATGTTCCCAGGAAGTAAGTTCGCCGATATGGCTCACCAGCCGGACAAACACCTCCTGGAAGAGATCGTCTGCATCGGTTCTGTTCTTCATCTGCGACAATGCCAGCCTGTACACCATGTCGGCATATCTGTCCACTGCATTTTCCGTCGTTATCCGTTCCTCTTTCGTCATACAAGTTCACCTTGTGAGAGTCATAAATTACCACTCTACCCTTAATACCTTTCAGCTTTCTGAAAGGTTGCATTATTTAACGGAAATGTTTCCCCTGTCCGTCCCTTTTTTCCACCAGCTTATCATACTGGACATACATTTTCTGCACTTCGTTTTCCAGAATATAATAGTGACGCACGTAAGGCACCAGCAGTACCAGCAGGGCAATTGCCAACAGCCCCACCCCCAGGGTAAACGCAGCCACGCACAATCCAATCACCACCACTTCCAGAATCGCAAAGGTGACCGTCACAATCAGATGTATCAGCCTTTCATGCTGAAAGAACGCAACCTGAATCAGGTGCTCCCTGATGACCGCCGTCCAATCCACATTCGTCTGCTGTAACAGTTCATCTATGTACTTTCTGTAACTTAAAATACGCTTTTCCATATTCCCTCGGCCCCCTTTACCTGCAATGTTTCTTTGTTGCCGTATATCCTAAAGCAGTTCCCGCAGTTTCGCAATCTCTTCCGGCCTTGTGGCGTAGCTTGTTGCAAAGCGCACTACCGTGTGGGTCCCATCATAGGGCTCCCAGATATCAAACCGTACTTCCTTTTGCAGGCGTTCCATCTCTTTATTATCCAGAATGATAAACTGCTGATTGGTGGGAGAATCCAGATAGAAGCGATACCCTTTCTCCCGGAATACCTCTTTTAATTGTTCCGCCGTCTCGATAGCCTGTCTGCTGATCCGGAAATACAAATCATCTGTAAAGAGGGTATCAAACTGAATCCCCAGCAAGCGTCCCTTCGCCAGAAGCCCACCTTTTTGCTTCACCATGGTCATAAAATGAGCCGGCATATTCTGTCTGGTAAAGACAACTGCCTCCCCGCACAGGGCTCCAACCTTGGTACCGCCGATATAGAATACATCACAGTACTTGGCAATCATGGGAAGGGTAACATCCGTGTCCTGACTCATCAGGCCGTACCCCAGTCTGGCGCCATCCAGATAAAGCGGTATTTTATAATCCCTGCATACTTTGGACAAGGCCTCCAGCTCCGCCTTAGTATACAGAGTGCCATACTCTGTAGGATGCGAAATATAAACCATGCCTGGAAATACCATATGCTCATGGCTGCTGTCTTCCCAATACCGCTTTAGATACTGCTCCAGTTCTCCTGCGTCCATTTTTCCTTCATGACCGGGAATCTCCAGTACCTTGTGGCCGCTGTGCTCAATGGCCCCCGCCTCATGCACACTGACATGACCCGTTGTGGCCGCCACCACACCTTCATAGGGCCTAAGCATGGTGCTGATTACCAGCATATTGGTCTGGGTTCCTCCTGCCAGGAAGAAAATTTCAGCCTCCTTGCAGGCACAGGCTTCCTTAATCTTTTCTCTGGCACTCTCACAGTAACAGTCATTGCCATAACCGGGCAGTGCTTCGTCGTTGGTCTCCATCAGCCGCTCCAGAATTTTCTTGTGAGCTCCCTTAATATAATCGCTTTCAAATGATAACATAGCAACCTCTTTTCCGGAATCTTTGCGCGGCAGCGCAATCTTTCCTATTGATTCATCTTTTCCACAAAACTGATCTCTTTTGCCGTCATCTCCACCCAGGCCGGGCGGAATCCTGCCTTGATGGCATTGCGGACAGACTTGATATTCGACCAGGCCGCACAATAGAAAGGCACTTTCCCGTGCGCAAAAGTTTCCAGGGCAATCCTGGACGTCAACGCCGCCGCAATCCCCTGTCTTCGATAAGACGGCAGGACATCCACCCCGATCTGCCACATGGTCTCACAGTCTGCGGAACACCCGGCCAACCCGACCAACATGTCTTTATCATAGGCGCCCACACCTAGCATGTCCAGGGATTTACGCTCCGCAGACAAAGCGTTACCCCACTCCGGTACATACAGCGTCTCAAAATCTTTCTGCTCCAGAATCCTCATTTCATAAGCACAGGGTAATTCTTTAAGTACAGCCATATCCGGCAGAAAATATTCCGCCATAAAACAGATCTGCAAACCATGCTCCATCAGCGCTCTGTTCAATACCTGCATATTAGGTGTCTCAAAAAGATGCTCCACCGGGTACTTATCTATGTACGCCTTCACAATATCCCGCAGCTCTTCCTGTATGGATGCCACCACATTGTTGCCATAAGATACCAGATTACAGGCAAAAGGCAGTGCCAGATAACGCCTGGCCTCCTCACTGCGGCCGGACACTGCAATCTTATTCTTATCTTCCAGGAAATCCTGGGGCTCACAATGTAAGTCTATTGCGGACTGCCTGAGCGCGCACTGTAATATTTCCTGATTGGTCATGCTTCACCTCCATGACAGAGCGTTTGCCGCTCTCTGTCCTCTTCGTCCAATCCATAATCTGTCATTTTACTTTGTCCTTTATCAATTATATAATTATTTTAGTCTGATGTCACCGTCTTATCTTTCCATTCGTATATAAGACAAGAGATCTCTAATACGAAAGAAAGGAGTATAGCATATGCGTAAAACGGAAACAGATGTGAAGCGTATTCTGCAAATCCATGGCAATGCGCTCTACAGAAGCGCTTATCTTCTGCTCGGCAATCCTCATGATGTGCAGGATATCCTACAGGAAGTACTGTTGCGCTATCTGGAAAAGTCACCGGCTTTTCAGTCAGCCCAACATGAGAAAGCCTGGCTTGTCCGTGTTACAACAAATTGTTGTAAAGATTACCTTCGTTTTCAAAAAAGGCATAGATACACAGACCTGGAATCCCTGAAAGAATGTCTGCCCTGCCCGGAACATAAAGAACAGCTGGAAGAGCTCTACGCCCTGCCTGCCAGATATAAGACCGTACTGATGCTGTATTATTTTGAAGGGTATTCTGTCACGGAAATTGCACAGATTCTGAAAATATCAAAAAGCGCAGTGAAAAAAAGGCTCCAGCGGGGACGGGAAGCGTTAAAATTTGCCATATCGAAACCTCAAACAAAAAGCGATTCCAAAGCAGGTTTTACAACAGAAGGCTTGCAGAATCCGATTACCTCATTAACCAACATCAAAAAGGAGAGTTATAACTTATGAATCAAAACGATATGATACAGATGAAAAATGCAATCACAATGCCGCCGGAACTGGCTGATACGCTGTTACACAATTGTGGCGCCGCACAGGTAAGGCGTTTTCCCTACACACAGTATTCCCGGCTTGCAATGGCTCTGATCGCCGCTTTTGCAATTCTGCTCACCGGTTCCACCTCCTATGCGGCTTACAATATCTATCAGGAAAAGAATCTGGCTGTGTTTATGGATCCCTCCCTCTCCCAGTCGGAAATCGACCGGATTGGCGGAGAACTTATACAGATTCCCGGCATTGCCTCCTGCTATTTTGTAAGCGGTGATGAAGCCTGGATGGAGTTTCGTACACAATACCTGGATGACGATATTGCCGGCACCTTTACCGAGAATCCCCTGAAAGATTCTTTTAACTATCGTCTGAGCGTACGGCTGAACGCCGACACCCAGGCTGTCCGTGATGAAATCAGCCGCATAGACGGCGTCCGTCTGGTACAGGATCTTTCGGAACTATAATTGAATGGGAGTGCTCTCAGCACTCCCATTGGTGTCTGCGCATATCCACACAGCCATTTTCTTTAAAAGTTACGCCTTCCTGTAATAACAAATCTTTCTGCCTCGCCCAGTGCGGCGCCAGCCGGCCCGCATGGTTTACGACCCTGTGGCAGGGATAGCTTCCATAAGATTCCGCGCGGCTTAGAATCTTCCCTACCAGCCTGGCATTCCTGTCCCTGCCCACCAATCTGGCAATCTGACCGTAGGAAGCGACTTTTCCCACGGGAATCTCTTCCACTACCGCAAGAACTTCGTAGGCCAGTTCCTCACAAAACTGCATATTTTTGTCCCTCACATTTAGGCAGGTTTATCGACAGGTCTCTTCTGACATGGGTATCTTCATACTGCTTATCTGTCTTGTTGAAATAATCGTATTCTCCCCCAGGCGTATCATCCCAGGTCACATCCACATTATAATAACCGTCATCCAGAGCGACAATGTTCCAGGCATGATCCTCCCCCGCAAAACCAGTGCAATAATAGCAGGGAATCCCCATTCTCTGCATTAGGTACTGATAGGCTCTGGCGTAACCGGCACAGACACTTTTCCCTTCTACCAGCGCACTGTAGGCACTCTGGTTCATATCCGCGCCCTTGTCGTACTCAATCTTCTCGATCAGAAGATCATGTATCCGTCTCTCTTTCTCATAATCGCTCAGGTTCTGTACCTGTGTCAGGAGGGTATTTACCGTATTATAAAATTGGGCGGAAGTTTCTGGAAACTCTTCCTGCGTAATATTAAACTCCAGCTCCAGTTCCGCGCAGATTTTATTCTTATCATACTTACAGACAAAAGCCGTATTCAGCCAGAACAGCTCCGGATGATCATTATAGACCGCCATGATCACATTCTTAATCTCTGACACCGGCACTGCCTCAACAGGTACAAAGGCACCGTTGAACGCATTGGCGTTTGCGAAAATCTGCCGGTACAGATGCTGTCCCTTGGCATCCAGCATGGCATAATATGGGTAGAACAGAGGATCAAAAGTGTAACCGTCCCCCAGATCCCCGAATCCCAGATCGCTGGTGTACTCACCGCCCTCTGCATCAGGCAGCTCCTCCGATTTCTCCGTGATAGGCTGATATCCTGACTTGCCGCTGACTGCCTCCGGCACCTCCACATCAGCCTCTGATGGTGCCTCATATCCGTTCAACCCTCTTATAACCTTGTCCGTCAATCCGGTATCTGAAGCGCTCTCCGTCCAATCTCTGTCCACAGAAGTTTCCTGCGGCTGTTCCTCCTCCGGTTCTTCCGCCTCCACAGGTTCTGCATATTCCGGCTCTTCGTCGGGAAACCCAATAACCTCTTCCGATTCAGCCTCCTGCGCTTCTTCCGTCCGCTGCGGCGACCTATCCCCGGAAACCAGACCGGACAATTTCTTCGTAATATTGGGATTGAGGGCACATAGCAGAATCAGGATACACATAAGTACCGTCAGGACTGCAATGACCCCTAAAATCTTCTTCAGTATTTTCATGATCAGCCCTCAAACTGCATAAAATTTTTACCCAGCGAATCCTCATACCGAAGAATGATTGCTGATGTTGCCGGGAGGGTTACATGAATCTTGCCTGCAATCACCGGATGTTCCTTAAACTCTGTGGTGTACCCCTGCGCCGTAGTCAGAAGCAACTGGGTGAGCATACACTCTTTCGGAATATCCAGATACCATACAGACAACTCTTTTGTGATCTCATGATCATTATTATTCACCACGATCACAGATTTCCCCGTCTTGTTAAATCTGCCGTAAGCTATCACATTATAATCGGCATCAATATACTTCAAAGAACCTGTCAGAAATTCCTTGTGGGATTTATGAATCCTGATAATATCCTTATGGAAAGCAATCAATTCCTGATCCTCATTCCCCCAGGGATAGGTCCTCCTGTTATCCGGATCGGTAAATCCACAGACACCCGCCTCATCCCCATAATAGATGGTGGGCGCTCCGGGCCAGGTCATCTGAATCACCACAGCCTCCCGCATCACTGCCTTATTGACACCCTCATTGGCCGCCTGGGCACCCAGCGTATTGGTTCTTCCTACTTTGTGATTGGTTCTGGTGAGGAACCGGGAATGATCGTGATTGGACAATTCATTCATCGCCACCAGAAGGGACGGCATTGTAAAGTTTGCGCTGTGATGCCTCATGGCACCCCAGAAGCTGTCCGCATTGCCCCGCATATCTTCCCGATAATCATCACTGTGCTTCTGCATCCCTGTCAGGAACCAGGTCACCGGCTCCATAAAGGCATCATAATTCATGACGGTATCCCACTCTTTGCCCTGTAACCAGTCTCTGGGATTGCCGTAATGCTCCGCCAGAATAATCGCATTGGGATTGGCCATCTTGACCGCCCGTCGGAATTCCTGCCAGAAATAATGATTAAACTCCGGACTGTGCCCTAAATCCGCTGCCACATCCAGTCTCCAGCCATCCGCATTATAAGGCGGCGAAACCCATTTCCTTCCAATATACAACACATAATCCAAAAGCTGTCTGGAATTTTCATAATTCAGTTTGGGCAGGGTATCATGTCCCCACCATCCGTCATAGGAACCATTATAAGGAAACCTGTTCTCATCCAGGAACTGGAAGAAATTATGATATGGGCTGTCCTTTGTAATGTAGGCGCCCTTTTCATAACCCGGGGCGTTTTCATAGATCCGCTCTCTGTCCAGCCATTTATTAAAAGAACCACAATGATTAAACACACCGTCCAGAATCACTTTCATGCCTCTTCTGTGGGCTTCTTTCACCACTTCGGCAAAAAGTTCATTGCTGGCCTCCAGATTGTCTTTGTTGGAAATACGGTCAATATACCTGGTGGCAAAACGGTTCTCATTCTGGCCCGGCCCAAGAAGTTCCCCTTCATCGTGCACAATCCGGCCAAAATGCGGATCAATATAATCATAATCCTGGATATCGTATTTATGATTGGAGGGAGATACAAACAGAGGATTAAAATAGATTACATCCACCCCAAGATCCTGCAAATAATCCATCTTATCCAATACGCCCTGCAAGTCTCCGCCATAAAATTCCCGCACGCCCATAGCCGCAGGATACTTATTCCAGTCTTCCACCCGCACAGACTTATCCCCAATATACTGATATTCATTGGTCAGCACATCATTACTGGAATCACCATTATAGAACCGGTCCACATAAATCTGATAGAAAATGGCACCTTTGGCCCAATCCGGCGTTTTAAAACCAGGAATCAACTGGAAATGATAATACTCATTAATATCCTTCGTAACACCGCGCAAATCATAATAACAGGAAATCTTACCCGCATGTACTTCAAAATAATAACTTATCTTTTCATCTTCCAACTGGATACTGTGAGCATAATAATCAAAATAAGCGTTGGAATCCACTTTTGTCATAATGTGTTTTTCGCCTTTGTTTACAAAAAACACTTTATCGATATTGTTCCTGCCGGAGCGGAAATAAATCATAACTTCCTCATACGCACTTGGTTCCGGAGGACATACATAGTCTTCCGTCATATCCGAAAACAAAGCTTTCCTGTTAAATACCGGCCTCATACCTGCCATATACATCTGGTTTTTCTCTGCTTTTTGAAATTGATTGATATCCATATTCAGCCTCTCTCCAAAAATCATGAAAAAACTTACATTGTTATTTTATACTATATGTTGTGGATATTCAAGTGCAGAGGCCCTAACAAAAAAGTAAATTTGCTTTGCAAATTAACTTTGCGAGATCCGCTTCGCGGACTCGGATAAGCGAAAGAATCTCATACAAGTAAAAAAGACAGTTTTGACAAACTGTCTTTTTTAGAGAAGGTATTTCTTTCTTATGGGGTATAGCAAAAAACTATATAATGTATTGGGGGGGTTACAAGTAGTATATTAGCATACCCTCTGTCTGTCTACAATACTAAGGATTCACAAATATTACAAATTTTGATATGTATTTTTGTATATTTTGCACAATCCTTATTCCTCCTATACCAGTTCACCGGGTTCTTCCGGCTGTGGATAATAGATATCAAAAAGCGCCTCAAATTCCGCACGGTTAATCTTTTCTTTCTCTAACAGCAGCTTGGCACACTTGTGCAGTACATCCTCATGTTCTGTGATGATCTCTTTTGCCTTACGGTAACATTCGTCGATGATCGTCTTTACTTCCCTGTCAATCTCTCCCGATATCAACTCACTGTGATTCTTCGCATGTGCCAGATCTCTGCCGATAAATACTTCATCATCGTCATCATCATAATTGATCACACCGATCTGATCAGACATACCATACCTGGTCACCATCCTTCGGGCAACCTTGGTGGCCTTCTTGATATCGCTGGAAGCTCCTGTGGTGATGTCATCAAAGATAATCTCCTCGGCAATCCGTCCTCCTAAAGATACCATGATATCTTCTATCATCTTACCCTTTGTCAGGAACATCTCATCCTTCTCGGGAAGCGGCATGGTATAACCTGCTGCCCCTATGCCCGTAGGAATGATGGACACCGTATAGACCGGCCCCACATCAGGCAGTACATGGAAAAGTATGGCATGCCCTGCCTCGTGATAGGCTGTAATCTTTTTCTCTTTCTCGGAAATAATACGGCTCTTCTTCTCCGCACCGATTCCTACCTTGATAAATGCCTTCTTAATATCATCCTGCTTCACAAAGGCACGTTTGTCCATGGCCGCATTAATGGCAGCCTCATTTAAAAGGTTCTCCAGGTCTGCTCCTGTAAAGCCGGCTGTGGTCTGCGCAATCTGCTGTAAATCCACATCATCGCCGAGCGGTTTATTCTTGGCATGTACTTTCAGAATATCTTCCCTGCCCCGCACATCCGGAGAGGCCACTGTAATCTTTCTGTCAAAACGTCCCGGCCGCAGAATCGCAGGATCCAGAATATCCACACGGTTCGTAGCTGCCATCACGATAATCCCCTCGTTGACGCCGAAACCGTCCATTTCCACCAGAAGCTGGTTCAGAGTCTGCTCTCTCTCGTCATGACCGCCGCCCATGCCGGTACCGCGCCGTCTTGCCACCGCATCGATCTCGTCAATAAAAATAATACAGGGGGCATGTCTCTTTGCCTCCGCAAACATATCACGCACACGGGATGCGCCCACACCCACAAACATCTCCACAAAATCGGAACCGGAAATACTGAAGAAAGGTACATTTGCTTCGCCCGCAATGGCTTTGGCAAGAAGCGTCTTACCGGTACCCGGCGCACCCTCCAAGAGCACGCCTTTGGGAATCCTTGCGCCTACCTTGGTAAACTTTCCCGGCTCCCGCAGAAATTCCACGATCTCCTGAAGTTCTTCTTTCTCTTCTTTCAGTCCCGCCACTTCTCCCAGCGTAATCTTATTCTCTCCGCCCAAGGTAAGTTTCGCGCGGCTCTTTCCGAAATTCATCATTCTGCCGCCGCCACCGCCGCCGGAATTCTGGGCGTTCATCATCACAAAGAAAAATACGCAGACCACCACTACGATCAGAATCGGGAAGACACTGTTGAGAAACCAGCTCTCTTCCGGCACACTCTCCACGCCGCAGTCTATGCCGTAGCTTCTGACCAGCGCTTCCATTTCCGTGACATCGGTCACAAAGAGGATTCTCTCTTCCCCACTTTTTAAGACGATCTCCAAAGACCCGGTAGGTACATCCCTGTTGGGACAGATATTAACCACTGCAATCTCATTTTTCTCGAGCTGTTCTTCAAATTCACCTCTTGTATAGCCATTATTCTGTACCCGCAGTGTCCCTACCCAGACGGTAATTAAAAGCAAGGCGATGATGATCACAAAATATACATAAAAACTTTTATTATTCTTGCTCAAAACATACCTCTTTCTCTAATCAAAATTTACCACGCCGATATAAGGCAGATTTCGATACTTCTGATCATAATCCAGCCCGTAGCCCACCACGAACTTGTCGGGAATCTCAAATCCTGTATAATCAACTTTCACATCCACCACTCTCCGCTCCGGCTTATCCAGCAAAGTGCAAAGCCTTACGTCCTCCGGGCCTCTGTCCCGCAGCATGTCAAGCAGATAGCTGAGCGTCCGCCCGGAGTCCACAATATCTTCCACCACCAGCACATGCTTGCCCTGTAAAGGTTCATCCAGATCCTTCACGATTCTGACTACTCCACTGGACTTGGTGTCTCCGCCATAACTGGATACCGACATGAAATCAAGCGACACCGGCACGGTAATACGTTTCGCCAGCTCACACATAAAGAAGCTGCCGCCCTTTAAGACACATACCAGGTGCACCTGTTTGCCTGCATAGTCTTTTGAAATCTGGTCTCCAATCTCCTGAATTCTCTTATCGACTTCTTCTTCTGTCAACAACACATCAACTCGTTCCGCCATGATGCCCTCCTCTTAACTGTACCTGTAAGATACATTTTGTACTTTCATCCACTCTGTAATATTGGCTGGTCCGATAATCCGGCACCCAGAGGATATGTGATCCGTCAGCCAATATATGCATACTGTCACGCTGCATTTTGGGGATTTTCTCATTGATCATATATTGTTTAAGGGACTGGGTGTGAAGCGCCTTATCAATCGTCAGATAATCGCCCTTCCTCCTGGTCCGCAACAATAAAGACGTAGTTATTTTATCATAATCAAACCATTTCGTATATCTATTTTGGGTAATATTTTGTCCATTTTGCAGGAAAATCTGTTCCCGGGAAAGCAAATCCCTGTCTAACAGTGTAAAAGAAAAACATCCCATATCCGGTATCCGGATTTCCACAGGCGGTTCAATCACATAGCTTTCTCCCTCCCCGGGCATCTTATTCTGCATGGGAGCTGATTCGTCCTCCTTTTGCAGAATCAGGATCTCATACTCTTTATATGCCTTAATCCCATGGGGCAGGGACAATTCCTTACTGCCGCCTTTATGTAGAAGCTCCGCCAGATCTGCAATATGCTGCCCGGTAATGTCCTTTCTGTGAGGGGTCATCCACTCCAGCGCATACAGAAGCACCCGCTTTACCATAACCGGGTCCTCCGCCAGAAGACCCTCTCCCCAGATCCTCAGACACTTACAAGTATCCGCCTCTCCTGTTCCGGCATACACCTTAAACAGCCGCTTTGTTTCCCGGCTTAAGTAGATTTCTGTCTCCATCAGGATATCCGCCAGGTCATTCATATGGGGCACCGCCCTGGCACAGATCTCTTTCTCTGCATAGGACAGGATATGATGCCGTATCCGGTTGCGGGCATAAATATCTTCCTCGTTACTGCTGTCATGGCAATAAGATATCCCTTTCTTCTCCAGATACTGCTCAATCTCTTCCCGGGTAAGGCATAATACCGGACGTATTACCAGATCCCGGACAGGCCGGATCGAACTTAACCCTTCCAGGCCGCTTCCCCGGAACATATGAAAAAGCATGGTTTCCGCCCTGTCATTGGCATTGTGGGCAACGGCAATCTTCCCGCACGCTCCATCCATCTGTTGATCGATCACTTCCTGGAACGCCTGATAGCGGAGAACTCTTCCCGCCTCCTCGGGAGACAGCTTATGAAGTGCGGCATAACCATACATATCCACTTCCTTAAGATAATACGGCACATCCAGTTTCTCACACAGACTCTCCACATATGCCGCATCCTGAGCGGCTTCCCTTCGCGCACCATGATTGACATGCACCACGATCAGGTGATACGGAATATCCTTCTGCAAACGCCGTAAAAGATAAAGCAGACAGACCGAATCGGCTCCACCGGATATCCCTGCTGCCACAAAGTCCCCCGGTACGATCATCCGGTGCTGCACAATATATTTTTTTACTTTCTGATAAATTGCATCCGTCATCCTATGTCTTATCTTCCTCTATGCTATTTGGCCTGTCCAATCCGGCCCCTGCCTATAACAGGCTGTCATCTTCTGACTGATCCCATATGCCCGTCACCAGAACGGTCATATCATCCCGAATCTGTCCCTTGCTCTGCTTGATGCAGTAAGTCAGAATCTGATTGGCTATCTCATTAGGGTTCGTATATTCCATCCTGCCGATAATCTCCGGCAGTACTTCTTCTCCCAATCCCTGGGATAAAGCGTCCAGCACCCCGTCCGAAAGCATAATCACATAATCCCCGCTCTGTAACGTCCTGTGGATAATCTCCGGTTCAATCTGCTGAAACACGCCGAGCGGCAGATTCTGCGCAGACAGCCTGTCCACCAGCTGACCTCTTTTAATATAAGTGCAGGCAGCACCCGCTTTTACAAATTCACATTCCCCGGTATACAGATCTATGCTGCAAATATCCAATGTGGACAGGTTCTGCTCCTGGCCTGCTGCCGCCAGTGCACCGTTGATCATCTGCACCGCCGACTCCTTGCCAAATCCCGCTTCCAGCAGGCGCTCCATCATCTCAATCACCCGCCCCGAATCCCTACAGGCCATTTCTCCGGATCCCATGCCGTCCGATAAGATTGCCACCAGTTTACCGGTATCCGCCTCATAGAAAGAATAATTATCTCCCGACATCTTTTCTCCTTCTTTCACGGCCTTTGCAAACCCCGTCAACAGATGATACGGCGGCTCTTCCAGAAAATAATAGGTATTGTAATCCCTGGTAAGATACATGGGCGAATTTTTGGACGGACACAGTCTGGTATTCATGGCCACAGATATAAAGTCCGCTACATCTTCTGTGGAAATATGCTCGCTTTCCCCGGCCCGGATGCCCCTTTCTCCCAGATTGCGCATGGTCAGACTGATCTCCCAATGCCCATCCTCATGTTCCATCTCAAAGAAATCCTTGAGCTGGATACCAGATTCCCTGAGCAGTTTGGACATCTGCTTAAACCGCCTTTCTCCCATAGGACGGCAGCGGCAGGTCTCCCTTGCCACCCTGGCCATAATATGCGCCATCTCCTTTAAGTGTTCCGCCAGAAGTCCCTGATTCTCCTGTAACTTTTTCTGCCATAAATATGCCTGCCTGTCCGACGGTTCCGGCACCTGCTCCCGCTCTTCGTCCTCCTCAAACAAATCAGCCAGATCCCTGAAAGACTCTGCATAAGTCAGAAGCTTCTGCCTTCCATATTCCGGTATAATTTCTATCCTGCCATCATCCCTGATCTCTTCCTGCTTTCTCATGACACGCCTCCCTCTCACACTAATATATGAGAGGGTTGTCCATTATATTCCCACAAGCCGCAAACCCGGATAAATTTATGCAGATAATTTCTTATATCGTAAAAAAGCAAATCCCAGAATACGCCCGGAATCTGCTTATTTTTGATCCTTAAATATTATCTCGCCTTCATACACCAGACCCAGCTTCTCCTTGGCGACTTCTTCCACGAATTTCTTGGTCTGCGTATACTTACCATATTCTTCTATCTCTTCTGTCCTGGCCTGTTCCTCTTCTATTTCAAGAAGCAGTGCCTCTTCCCTTGCCATATAGGTTTCGCGTCTTTCACGCAGTTCCACACTCTTGACTGTGACCACAAGCAGCATCATCAACACAACTGTGGTAACTAAAAGCATGCCCATCCTATTCTGGCGCTTTTTACGATATGCTGCTTTTCTTGCCATTCTGTTAACGATACCCCTCTCCTGCCACATGTCAGCGTTTACATAAAACTATTTTAAGTGTTTTTATGCAAACCGTCAACCGCTTTTTTACAAATTCTTGACATTTTTTCATTTTTTTTGCAACAGATTGCACAAACCGTTTCCCCTTTAAAAACAGCCATTTTAGCGGTTTTAGCACAATTTGTATAATACCAAATACAAACCACATTATCTTGTATATGCATGTTGACATAACATATACAAACCAGTCTCTGATAATCGCTTTATAGAAAAGCATGCCAAGAGCGGCGCCCACCACTGCAAACCACCTTAAGACCCCATTGTTCTCTTTATAAAGCATATAGAAAACGGCAATTCCGCAGGCCAGCCAAAAAAGAAAATCTTCCACCGATGTCAGAAAGCTTCCATGCCTTGCCAGTTTCCTGAGAACCCGGATCCAATCATAGACAAATGTAATGAGCAGACCCATGATAACAGAATGTAGAAAAAAAGTAACCTCCTGTATGATTTCCTGACTCATATTTCATGACTTCCCCCGAGATCTCATTTAAACAGTCTGGCCAGTATAGATTCACCCTTTGCACCGTATCCGGCACTCTCCGAATAAGTAAAGCTATCGACTCTCCCATCAATATCCACTTCTCCCTTATCCAGAGAAAGCCTGCTGACATGCAGTTCATTACCTTTGATCATCAGCATACCCTGTTCTGTCTCCAACAAGATCTCGTTTACATCAAAGGATAGTACATCATTGACACCGCTGATAGTACATGTCCTTCTGTTGGTAAGCATTAACTTATGAGGTTTTCTGCCTGTGCTGTTCAGATCTTCCATACATGCCCTCCCATGATTGTGGTACTTCTTAAATGTATGTCTGATCTTCTTAAAATATGCCTGTTACGTCAGATAACGGAACAGTTCTTTTGCCTCTTCCTTACGCACAGTCTCCTGCACATCCAGAACCTCCACCTTCACTTCCTTATTCCCGAACTGAATCGTGATGATATCGCCCGCCTTTACATTCGCAGATGCCTTTGCCGGCTTGTCGTTGATGAAAACCCTTCCGGCGTCACAAGCCTCATTTGCCACGGTACGGCGTTTGATCAACCGGGATACTTTCAGATATTTGTCCAGTCTCATATATTTCATTCCTTTCCCAGAATAGTAAAAAGCCCGTATGCAATGCATACAGGCTTTTATCTCTTGACAAAATTATGCGTTCAGCATATCCTTCAGAGCCTTACCAGCTTTGAACTTAGGAGCCTTGGAAGCAGCAATCTTCATAACAGCACCGCTCTGAGGATTTCTACCCTCTCTTGCTGCTCTCTTGGAAACTTCAAAAGTACCAAAACCAACTAACTGTACTTTGCCGTCCTTTTTCAGTTCATCAGCAACCACATCGGTAAATGCCTTTAATGCCTTTTCTGCATCTTTTTTAGATAAGCCTGCCTGATCAGCCATAGCTGCAACTAACTCTGTCTTGTTCATCTTTAACTCCTCCTCTTTTATGAGTTTTTATATTATTTTAGATGTTTCTCTTTAGAAACTCTATACATATTTATATCTGCTTTTAACAGGCTTGTCAAGCAAAAAATGCCATTTTTACGGCATTTTTCGGCCCTCGTCACGGTTTACATGTTCTGTTAATGGTATTTCGCAAAAAATATGTTTTATTGTCTGAAAATTCACTCATATTTCTCAATTAAATCTTCTATTCTGTCTGTCAAAATCTGTTCCTGAGAGATTTTGGCGATTCTTGCAATATCACTCAACCGAAGAAGCATATCCGCCATAATAGCACTAAGCTCCCTGTCATAGGTAAAAGGTACACAGGATTTCAACCCATCCACCGCCTTTTGCAGTGCCGCCACATCCTCCTCGAAGCTGTTGCCTTTCTCATAGTACTTGTCTATCTTCTTTAAGACCTTCGATGCCCTGGTCAGAGCGGGCAGCTCTCTCGGAATTTCTTTCAGAGGCGATTCCACCCAGTCCTTATCCTTCTTTTCTTCTTTCTTAATCTCTTCCCAGTTTACCAATACCTCATCGGGCGTATCCGCACTGCCTGTCCCAAAGACATGCGGATGGCGTCTCACCATCTTCTGGCTCACCTCGTTCACCACATCTTCCATGGTAAACAATCCCTCTTCGGAAGCGATCTGGGCATGCATGACCACCTGCAACAGTACATCTCCCAGTTCTTCTATCATGTTTTCGGGGTTCCCCGTCTGGTCAAAAATGCGGATAGAGGCGAGCAGTTCCGCCGCCTCCTCCATCATACACGGTTTTAAGCTCTCATGGGTCTGTACTTTATCCCAGGGACAGCCGTTTTCGCTTCTGAGCATTTTAATAATATCGAGAAATTCCTCATATGTATATTTTTTGTCTGCCATGACTGCTCCTTCATATTTGGACAAAATACCGACCTTACTGTTTTCTTTAGCGTCTGCGCCGAGGCCGGGATGCGCTGTTCAGCTCAATTCTCTGAGAGGTAGTGCTCGTGACACCTTCAGATGGCTTTGTGGTCGTGGAGTCCTGAGAAGTATTAGGAGTTTCCGGTTCCTGCGGGTTTGTACTACCCTCGGAAGTTCCCGAATTGCCTCCGTTACCGGAACCTTCTTCTGTGTTATCGGGATTTTTCTCTCCATCGCCTCCATCACCGGAACCTTCACCGGGATTATCGGGATCTTGCTTCCCGTCTTCATCACCGCCTTCACCGGGATCGGGATCTGGCTTTGTCTCTTCCGCACCGCAATATGTACATTTTCCATCTACATAATTATGCCCTGTTGCCGAAATTGGTTCTGTATAGCTGTATCCACATTCACAGGTAAATGTTTTCTCACCTTTTTCTGTGCAGGTCGGCTTTTTGGTAACTGTATCTGTATAGCTATGCTTATGTTCCGGCTGTTCCGGCTCTTCCTTTTCTGTGCCACAATCCTTACATATGCCATCGTCCCCATAATGATGTCCCTTTGCAGGAATTGGTTCCTTTTTGACTTTTTCACATTTCGTACAGGTAAGTGTTTTCTCCCCGTCCTGTGTACAGGTTGGCTCCGTGGTGATTTCTTCCTTATAGTCGTGGTCACAGTCATCCTCTTCCAGCTTCTCCCATAGAGGTTCCAGTCTGTAAATCACACTCGGCTTACTGATTTCTAACTCCAGCTTGTAACTCACAGACTTATAGCCTTCTCTTTTCAACGTGATAAGATAACTGCCCGGTTTTCTCTCGAACGTCGCATGTGCAGTACCTACGTGCTCACCGCCCAGATAAATATCTACATCTTCCTGGGTTTCCACATTTACTTTTATCAGCGAATTTTCACTAAGTGATCCATTGGTGCTGTTACCGCTGACCGTCTCCTGCTCCAGTTCCGAGAAGGAATAGGTGGTATCTTTTCCGTCATTATAAAGGTAAATCGTATAACTCCTGGTCTTATAACCGCTCTTGCGGAGCGTGATCGTATGACTTCCCACCGTCTTTCCGAAGCTGACCGGCGAAATCCCTATATAATTACCATCCAGATAGACTTCCACATTTTTGGGCGAATCAATATACACCCTGTCGCCGCCCTTTGCACTCAGCGCGTTCTGACTGAGACTGGACAAAGTATCCTCCTTCTGTACAGGCTCTGCCGGCTGGTAATCATCTATGGTATTATTGCTGACAGTACGTCTTTCTTCTTCCCGCTCTTCCTCCATCTCAAAGGAAATGGTGGCATACTCAGATCCGACCTGAATATATCTGGTCAGAGAATCATATCCTTTAGCCTCCAGATGTATCTGATGGATCCCATAAGGCAGTTCTACCGCCTTGCTGATATCCACTACCTTGCCATCTATGGAAACCTTGGCTGTATCCGGCGTGACACTGAACAGAATCCGCCCTGTCCTGCTCTCCGGAATTTCCAGATCACTCACATCCAACACGACTTCTTTATTGCGTTCAATTATCACATCTTTAGTGGCGCTTACTCCATTGTGGGATAAAAGAACCTGATAACTTCCCTCCGGCACCACTAAGAGCATATCTTCCGTTATCTCCCGGATCACACTGTTGCCTACCTCAATCCAGCCGCCGATCAGCGCCTGGTCATTTTTCAGACGCAGATACCCATGGCCTCTCTCCACGCTGATGCTGTATATCTTATGATCGATACCGGAAACGCTTACCACATCCTGTGCCACCACATCCATGACTTCCGATCTTCTGCCCTCCGACAGAACCACCACATCGTCAGGAAGAGAATAGGTCGTGGATCCGATACTGGCCGTCTTATTCGGGCCGCCGAAATCATAATTCTCAATTTCATCATACACCCATGCCTGAGGTGACTGCTTGATGCTGGCAAGACGTTTCTTTCCTTTTAAGAAAGTTACATCCACCACATCGCCCGGTTCCACCTGGGAAATAGTCATCGGTCCGTCATGTTTGTCTTTCACATAAGTTGTGCCGTCATAGTAAAGGGTATACTGCTTGCCCGTCTCCATATTCATGAAAACCACGGCGCTGTTCTCCTGGTCTCTGGAGATTACCACCGCCGTGTCCGCCGAATCATAACTGCCTGCTGTGGCGACAGTAAATCCCGTGTCCACCGCCTGCTGTTTATCTTTGGCTACCCCCACATTACTGGCTTCCGAAGTACAACCTGTCAATGTAAGCGTCATCACCATCATCATTGCAATCGTGCTTATAAATCTTCTGTGCATCCTGATCTCCATTCCGGAGCGTTTACGCGATGGGGCGACGCAAATCTCAAATTTGCGTCTGCCATCAAACAAATTTGTGACGCTCCGGCACAAATTTGCGTTTGAAAAATCAGCACATCAGTGTGATTTTTCAAACTGATCCTCCATACCCCGTATATCTTCTATAAGGAAAATATATTTTGCAGGAAAAGCTTTTTCTCTTCCTCCTGCGCAAATAATTTCTCTATCTTCTCCATATTTCTTCCCGGAATCCATGCCTTGCCGCTGTTATAGTAGAAGTTCACAATCTTCCAGAACTTCTCCGGATAAGCAAAGCGGAAATACAGTTGTCTGTAGTCCTGCTCCGAGAGGGGTCTTTCTTTATTATAACTCTCCAGAAGCATATTCCCAAGAGTCTGCGACCAATTATTTTTTTCCAGCAGTTTGCGCATGAATAAATACAGATCCCTGACCGGATGGTCTCTCACACATTTTTCAAAGTTGATGAGCACACTGCCCTTCTCGGTCCGCATAATGTTGTGATACTGGTAATCTCCATGGCACACTACAGGATACTGGTAAGAATCCTCTCCATAGGCATAATACCGCAAATCCTCGGTAATTTGCAAGGCAATATCCAGAAAATAATCATAATGTTTCATCAGATAGATTTCAAAATCCGTTTTCTGGCTCTTTTTCTGAAGAAATTTCTGTACTTTCTTCAGTTCCCGGTTATGCTTCTCATACTCTGTCTCTATCCGGTATACAGGCTGACTCTGTATCTCCTCATAATCCTTAAGATTACAGACTTCATGTAAAGCTGCCAGTGTATATACTGCCCCGCAGCACTCTTCCACATTCCGATGGTCACACTCCCTGCCTTCATAATATGTTTTCACGATGTAGGGCACTCTGTCCTGATCACAGACAATCAATTCATCTTCCTTCGTGCGCAGAATAGATTCCACCCGTACAGTGCCGCTTGCATTGATATGTTTTAACAGAAAATCCTGAAATCTGACTTTATCAACCGGCCCGCTGTACTCTTTCATAATCAGCAGTCCCCGGTCTGAATCGCACAGAATAGCCCCGCGGCCTTTCCATGTACGATTTACTTCTATCTCATATTGCTCCAATAAACTGACAGCTCTGTCATTCACAAGAATACCCCCTGCTTTGTCGTCTATCTTATCTTATGAATAGCAGGGGAAAAGTATGATTTTCATGTGACAATTTTCTGACTGATCTCCAACAGCTTCTCCGGTGTATTGAGAGACGGATCCTCCAGCACTTTTTCCAGCAGTTCCTGTAATACGATCCCAATCTCTCTGCCCGGTTTTCTTCCCTGGGCAATCAGATCTGTCCCCGTAATAGCAAGATTTTTTAAGCTGACAGCATCTCCCTGGCTGCGAATCTCTTCATACAACCCTTCTATGTAAGAAAGCTTCCGCAGTTTATCCTCTCTTAGATAATCGCTCTGAGCGCTTACATCCGCCCGGCGCACCGCAAACAGCAGCGGGAAAATATCCTCTCCTATACGGTTGACCGCCCGCCTGACACCCGCCGGCGCAGCGACGATCTCCTGATCATGATACAGTACCAGTTTCGTCACTTTGTCAATGGTATCATTGTCAAACTTTAACCGTCGTAATATTTTCCTTGTCATCTCCGCACCCACTACCGGGTGTTTTTTATTGTGTGTAATGCCTTCTTCATCCACTGTCATGGTCTGCGGTTTGCCGATATCGTGAAAAAGCATACCAAGCCGCAGTACTTTGTCGGGCTCCACAGCCAGCATGGAATGTAGGATATGTTCTCCCACATCGTAGCAATGATGGGGATTATTCTGCATGGTCTTCATGCAAAGATCAAATTCCGGCAGAATCTGTGCCGTAATCCCGGTCTCATAAGCGATCCTCAGATAATCGGGATGTGGCGATACTACCAGCTTGACCAGTTCTGTCTGAATCCTCTCCGCACTGATCTTTTGCAGATTGGGGGCCAGTTCTGTCATGGCTGTCCTGGTATCCTCATCAATACGATACCCCAGCTGCGCCGAAAAACGCACGGCCCGCATCATGCGGAGGGCATCTTCCGTAAAACGTTCTTTCGCATCTCCCACACAGCGGATCACCCCGGCCTTGATATCCGCAAGACCACCATAGATATCCACCAATCCCTGGCTTTCATTGTACGCCATGGCATTGATCGTAAAATCCCGGCGTTTCAGATCCTCCTCCAGACTTGCCGTAAAAGTGACTTCTTTCGGATGTCTGCCATCCTCATAATCGCCGTCTATCCGATAGGTCGTCACCTCAAAACCTTCTCTGTCAAGCATCACCGTCACAGTACCATGGCGGATGCCCGTATCGATGGTTCTTGCAAAAAGCCGTTTTGTCTCCTCCGGCTCTGCCGAGGTCGTGATATCCCAGTCGTCAGGCTTTCTGCCAAGAACAGAATCCCGGACACAGCCGCCTACCGCATACGCCTCATAACCTGCTTCTTCCAGAATATTTATGATTTTATGCACTTTATCCGGCAGCTGTATCTGCATGGAATTCTCCTTATCAACCGTTTTGTTTAACCAATACTCGGCCCTTTGAAAATATCTTTCACATCTTCCAGGTGAAGGTCCGGCTCTTTGTCTTCCTTTACCAGAGAATTCACCAGTTGTTCCATCTCTTTCCTGGACATGACACCCCGGCTTCTCTCGATAAATTCTTCTTTTTCATTATCCGTCATATCTGCAAAACGATCCATCGCCGCCCGGTTCGTGGCAAATGCCAGACCAAGGCCGACAGGTAAAGTATTATAATCCATTTTTTTCACTCCTTCTGTACCATACTGCTTAGTTAGCATGTACAGAAAGAGACGGCTTTATGCAAGTGTGACAAGTCCCCGCAGACGGATATCTTCGCAGGATGCTCCGACCAAAATTTCATAATCACCCACATCGGCAGTAAAGTCATGGAGCTGCACATCAAAATAGGCAAAATCTTCCTGATTTAATGTCATAGATATTTTTTTCGATCTGCCCGGCGCAAGAAAGACTTTTGTGAAAGCCTTCAATTCTTTATCCGGTCTGTCCACCTTTGACGCAATGGGTGCGATATAAACCTGTGCGATCTCCGCTCCGGCCCTCTTTCCGGTATTTTTCACAGTAAATGTCAGTTTTACACTTCTATCTTTTTCCGCTTTTAATGTCAGCCCGTTATACGCAAAATCCGTGTAGGACAGCCCATGTCCAAAACAAAAGGCCGGCGCAATGTGCTGTCTGTCAAAATGACGGTAGCCATAATAAAGCCCTTCCTGCAATCGGATTCTGTCCCACTTGCCAAACTGACCGTTCTTTGCCGTGGCACAATCCTCATATCTGGCCGGAAAAGTTTCCGCCAGCTTCGCGGAAGGATTCACTTTACCAAAAATGATTTCCGCCATGGCACTGCCTGTCTCCATACCCGCATAATAACTCCAGAGAATCGCCTGGGCCTTATTCCGCCAGGGCATCTCCACCGGGGAACCGCCCACAAAGGTCACGATCATATCTTTTCTGACTTTCAGTAATTCTTCTATTAAAGCATCCTGTTCATAAGGAAGCTTCATATCCGTGCGGTCAAAACCTTCACTGTCAATATCATGATTCAGTCCGCCCACAAAAATAACGGCATCGGCCTCTTTTGCCGCCTCTATGGCCTGGGCAAAAAGTTCTTTATTCTTCTCCTGGATCTCGGCTTTATCCCGCTCAATCTGGGCAAGTCTCTCTTCTTCTCCTTTACGGAGCTTCTCACTCTCATTGCCATCCTGGGCCCTGACAGCCTGTCCTACATTTGTACCCTTCAAATCATCCAGACTTGCGGCCTGCCAGTTCTGCTCCTGCTCCTGTGCCTTGACGGGTACATGATACCCTTTTACATATTGTACCTGTGTATTACCACCCAGATACATCTTAAGACCTGCCAGCGGGCAGATTTCATACAATGCCTTGATCTCCGCGCTCCCGCCTCCATCTGCATGAAGTTTCGCAGCGTTTGCGCCAATCACCACCAGTTTCTTAATCTTTCCGGCATCCAGGGGAAGGATATGATTTTCATTTTTCAATAAAATCATGGATTCCTGTGCCGTATGCAGGATTGCCTCTCTGTGCGCCAGGGTATTGTATGCTCCTGCCTTACGGGAGTCTTTCTTATTTCCAATCATCTTTAAACGGAACATCATGCGCAGGATATTTCTCACCTTCGCATCCACCATATCCTCCGACACTTCGCCTTTTGCAATCAGTTCCTTGAGCGGGTCAGCCAGCTTATATTCATCAAAGTCTGGGAAAATGGACATTTCCATATCCATGGAACACTGGGCCGCCTCCTTCGTCTTATGCACGCCGCCCCAGTCGCTGATCACTGTCCCGTCAAATCCCCACTCCATACGGAGAATCAAATCTAATAACCTTTTATTTTCACAACAGTGAGTACCATTGATCTTGTTATAAGCTCCCATGATAGAATAGGCATTTCCCTCCTGCACCGCCGCCTTAAAAGCCGGCAGATAGATCTCATACAGGGTTCTGTCATCAATCTCCTCATCCACCATCAGACGATCCGTCTCCTGCACATTGGCCGCAAAGTGCTTCACACAGGCCGCCACATCATTTTCCTGTACTCCTTTGATAAAAGGCACTGCCAACGCCGCCGTCAGCTTCGGATCCTCACTCATATATTCAAAGTTTCTGCCACAGCGCGGATCCCGCTTAATATTAATGCCGGGAGCCAGAATCACATCCTTGCCCCGCCCTCTGGCCTCTTCGCCTAACACATGCCCCATGGCATAAGCCAGATCCGGATTCCAGGAAGACGCCAGCGCACTGTTACTTGGCAGATAAGATACCATATCATCCTGATTCCCTGAAGGAATCCACCTGTCATCCATAAACTCAGCCCTGACTCCCATAGGTCCGTCGGAAGTCACTACCTCCGGAATCCCCAGCCTTTGGACTGCACCGGATTTAAAAAGTGTAGCCCCATGAATCATGGAAATCTTCTCCTCTAAGGTAAGCTTTTTGAGTAACTTTTCAATTTCCTTTTCTGTCTTCTTATCATAGTTTTTCTCTTTTTTCTTCATGAGAATACCTGTATCCTTTCCCTGCGTTACAGATACAGGCGCCGTTTCCATATGGATACAGCGCCTGTTCGCATAAATCTCCATATTAAGTTAAGTATAGCGGGTAACTCCCATGGATACAATTACCTTTTTGCATTTTCTTAATTCTTCTCCGGCATCCATACCCGCATCTGATTCAGTCCCCGGTTTCCCCAGGTATAGTAGGGAACAAGCGTAATCTGACATGGCTCCGCTTTGGGCGGCTCATAACTGTAGAGCTCTTCCCTGACTGTCTCCCGGAATCCTTCCGCATATAATTCCTGAATACCGCAAAGTTTCTCAGGCAGATACGCACTGACCGTTATGTCTCCGTCTTTCTTCAGACTAAGGGAAAGAACATCCTCTTCATTGTCTACCCCTTCCGCGCAGTAGATAAGCGGCCCTCTCTGCACCGCCACGCGCCCTGTATTGGCGGCCACCCGGCTGCTAGTATATACTCTGCGAACCGACAAATCAAGCTCTATTGTCACCACATCGTCTGCGCCAAAGTCTCCCCGCAGATACGCATACCCATCCCGAATCTCACATTCTGCCGCCTTGCCGTTGACACAGATTTTCGTCTGCTTACTCCATGCCGGAACGCGAATCGCCAAAGATACCGGCATACTTTCCTGTCCGGGCTCAAAATGATAAGCGATTTTATTATCATACGGATACTCTGTCTGCAACGAAATCTTCCCGCCCATTGTATCCGACAAGTCCAGCGTGCCTGCAACAAACAGATTTGAGAACAACGTATCCTCTTCCATATGCCATGCATATTCCGATATTGATGACAGGAGCCTTGCCACATTGGGCGGACAGCAGGCACAGGCAAACCACTTGGGTCTGACAGGAAGCGCATGTCTGTGTGTCTTGGCTTCACCGGAAATCCCCGGCAGTACTTCCAGCGGATTCACATAGAAGAATTTCGTACCGTCAAGCTGCATACCTGCCAGAACACAGTTATATAAGGCACGCTCCATCACATCCGCATACTTACCGTTACGTGAAAGATAAAGCATCTTATTGGAAAAGAAGATCAGTCCAATGGCTGCACAGGTCTCGGCATATGCCGTATCATTGGGAAGATGATCGTCTTTCGTAAACGCCTCGCCCTCATAGGCGGAACCAATGGCCCCTGTAACATACATCCTGTGCTGTGTGATATTATTCCAGAGCGTCTCACAGGCTTTGGCAAGCTCTTTATCCCCCGTCTGTGCAGCCGCATCCGCCATCCCCGTATAGAGATACACCGCCCTGACCGCATGACCTGTAGCTTTCTCCTGCTGCCGTACCGGAGCCATGCTCTGTGTGTATTCCTTATCCACCGGATTGGCACCCCACACAGTCCACCCCCTCTTTTCCTGTTCCTGGGAATAATAATCACTGTTGACGCCGCGCACATTGATAAAATGCAATGCCAGATCCTTATACCGTTCCTTCCCGGTACAGCGGTACAGTCTCATAAGTGCCAGTTCAATCTCCGGATGTCCCGGATATCCTTCCACACCTTCCTCCACAAACCGTCTGTAGATATGATCGGCCATCCCGCACATGATCTCCAATAACCTGGTCTTCCCGGTGCACTCCGCATAGGCTGCTGCCGCCTCAATCATATGTCCTGCACAATATAATTCATGGGCTTCCTGAAGATTTGTCCATCGTTTATCCGGTTCCTTCACCGTAAAATAGGTATTCAGATAACCGTCTTCCTGCTGTGCCTCTCCGATCAGCTCTATGATCTCATCACACCGCTTCTCCAGTTCCGCGTCCGGATGCCGGGCCAGTGAATAAGCGGCACCCTCCAGCCATTTGGCCGCATCACTGTCCTGAAATACCATACCGTAAAACTCACCTTCACACTCTCCGGTCTTTAATTTCTGTGCCGCCATACGGAAATTTTCAATACAATGACTCTTCTCCGCTCCTTCGATCTGGTCATTTAACGCCCGTTCCTGATAGGGAAGCACCACATCCTTGACCAGTTTTTCATACCTGCCAAAAAATCCCTCTTTCACCTCAAACTTTTTCACCAGTTTCAAATTTCCCATCATGAACCCTCCATTCCTATTCTTCATGTTATATGTATTATATTCCTAACTACAACATAATAAAATGGAATATATTCTTCTGTATTTGTATTATTTTCCGAAATCTTTATTAAACCGACTTCCGATATTCCGAGGGTGTACACCCATATACTTCCCGAAAAGATTTGGCAAAGTAACTCATTTCCTGAAATCCGCAGTTTTCCGCAATGACAGAGATCTTATCTGTGGTAGCCTGTAATTTGATAGCCGCCTGCTGTAAACGGTAGGACTTCAAATAGGCAATCGGCGTGGTATTGATGGTTGCACGAAAGCATCGCATACATTCACTGGTACTGACAGCACAGACAGCAGCAATATCGTCTATGGTCAGTTCCCTGTCATAGTTTGCCTGGATATAGGTGAGCATTTCCTTGATTCTGGTATTATCCCGCTGCGTCTTCCCGAAAGACTTCCTGTTTATGACCGGCTGATGTTCAGAAAGCAAGCTTATAATAGTAGATAACTCATTGCGGATATGCATCTCAAACCCATATTCCTCCTGCTCGGCAGAACGCCATAGAGAAACAATGCTTTCTATGACCTGCTTCTGCCATATTTCGTCAGAAGTGAAATGAAAGCCCGGGCAGGCCTGGTTATCCATCAACGGTTTTAAATACTTCTGCCATATAATATTATCCGTACTGCCGCTGATAGCACGTGGATGACATACCACAGAATGTAGTTCACAGGACTGCCCGTCCACCGCTGCGGCGGCATGCAGAATATTACTGTTAATAAAAAACGCTTCCCCCGCCTTAAGCCGAAACTTCATGGAGCCTGCATCTACAATGGCAGTGCCCTCCACAACCAGTCCAAATTCCAGTTCCTTATGCCAATGCCACGGGATCTCATCCCCCGGCATAATATCATAGTAACATGCTACCGGAAAAAGATGCGTTCCGTGTTCCCGTAATTCTTCCCCCTGTAAATTGGTCTGTACACTGCATGGCAAAATCATACGACAGCTCTTCCTTTCTCAAGTTTATATGTTAAAAATATCTTTTTTGATAATATTATCATACAAAATGGCTTTATAATTCTAATATATTGGTTTTTATTGATGATATAATCATATCACAAGAAGAGATGAAAAGAAAGACCAAACAGACTTAACCGTTAAATCTAACATCCCGCCACCAAAAACTGGCATCATCAAAGCAGAAAGGAGCAGACTCTATGTACAGAATCAATATCAGAAAAATGGGAAACGTAGCTAAATTTATCAACATGGTCAAGAACAGCCGGGGGAATGTTTATCTGGAACTCCCCAATCAGATGCTCTGTGACCTGAAACAGAATGAAGAGGCTTTACAGATGCTCTATATGATTAATCCAAAAGAATTCTGGCTGGAACTTTTCCTGACAGACAAACAGGACAGTTATGACTTCATGACTTACATGATCGGCGCGGGGACTTAAACAGTCCCCGCTACAATAATCCCTTCGCCATACAATAGTGATATATCCCATCATCAGCCACATGGCCGCATACCTCATCCGCCACAGCCTTCAGCGAATCGGAGCCGTTTCCCATGGCAATCCCCAGCCCTACAGCCTGAAACATCTCAATATCATTATTGCCATCCCCAAAGGCCAGCGCCTGTGATTTCTGTAACTGGTAATACTCCAGTATCTTACTGACACCCATCCCCTTCCCGCTGTCCGCCGGAATAATATCCACTGCCCTGTCCCACCAGGCTGCAATTTTGGCACTGGGAACATCCTGCAACAGCTTTGCATATTCCTCTTTGCAACCTCCCGACATGATCTGGTAAATATCCTCATATTCTACTGTATCTGCAAAATCATCAGAGACATTAACCTCCAGCTTGGCAAAAGCAAAATAATCCACCAGATCTTTATCCTTCCCATTGGCAATCAGTTTATCCTTGGTGGCAATGGATACAGGCCTGTTGAGTAAAGCGGCATTTTGCACAATTTTCTTAACGTCCCTGACCGGAATAGGATTTTTATAAATATCCTGCTGTTTATTAAAACAATAGGAACCATTAAAGGTAAGAAACACATCCGCTTCCCATCCCTCAAAACGGGGCAGGGCCAGAGGCCCCCTTCCCGTCGAAAGGCAGAGAATGATACCCCGTTGTTTTAATCGAATCAACGTTTCCAACATTTTCTCTGATATCTGTTTCCTCTCCATATCAATCAGAGTGCCGTCGATGTCAAAAAAGATAATCTTTACATTGTCCATATTCATACGATTTCTTCCTCTCCAAAACTACGAATCACTCTACAGGGACTTCCCACCGCAACACAATTTTCAGCAGTCTCCGGCATAATAAGAAACAATACTCATATAGTCCCTGGGGTCGGAAATCTCCAACGCAAGTTTCAGACAATCCCTGTTTTGATGATATCGGTATCTTATGAACTAAATTCCCGGGACATAAGTCCTGCGGTACTCGCTGGGGGAACATCCCCGTGCTTTCCGGAATACCTTGCTGAAATAAAAAACATCTGTGAATCCCGTCAACTGTGCAATTTCCGTAATCGATCTGTCTGTCTCCATCAATAGCTGCTGCGCCCTGCCAATCCGAAGCATCCTCTGATACTCACGGATTGTCTGCCCCGTCGCTTCCTTAAAGAGTGTGCCGGCATACTTGTAAGATAATCCACAGGCTTCCTCAATTTCCCTGGCCGAAAAATCTTCTGTCCCATGGACCCGGATATATTCCTGTATCTGCCTGACATACGTATTCTCTGCCAAATTGTCACGCTCTCTCTGCGCACATTCCATAAAAATCTGCCACAACCATATCGACGCCTGGGGAATATTCCCATGGACATGCGCCTCAATCATCCTCTCAAAATTGTGCGCAATCCGGTTTGTCTCCACATCGTCCGTCAATTTAGGAAGTACAATATATTTCTGATTTTCATTCTTTTCCAGACATACTCTTTTCTCATAACGAACACCCCTGGGCAGTTCTTCCATCCCAGCCTCAGGTTCCTCACAGTAAAAATGCGCATAATACCAGGCAGACCCAGCCTCAAATGGCCGCTCGCCCCAGTGATGGATTCCACTCTTGAGAAAAAACAGCTGATTAGGCAGAATCCGATAACAAATGCCATCTTCCATAATCTCCATGGAACCCTGTAACAGATAAATTGCCACATGAAAGGGAACCGTCCTGTCTGCATGAATCATTTCGCTTCGCGTAATACTGTAATCAGCCTCACATATGAAGGGCATGGTATTGCATGGAATTTTCAGCGCATGTCTGTCCATTGGCTTATCCTTTTCTTGTACTGCAAATTCTTTATGTATAGTTTATCATATTATGAAATAATTCGCCCAGAAACATTGACAACACCCTTAAATATGTTGTATTATCTTAATTGTTCATAAATCGAAGCGTGGCTCAGTTTGGTAGAGCGCTGCGTTCGGGACGCAGAGGTCGCAGGTTCAAATCCTGTCGCTTCGACTGAGAGAAAAGGTGAAAACATCAGGTTTGTTGAAAATCTGGTGTTTTCTTTTTGCCTTGAATGTCTTGTTTTTCTAACACTTTTCTAACATTTTAGCTTCCGACTTTAATTTTCCAATATATCTTTTATACTCTCTTTGTATTGATTATAGATTATCTTTTCTTTCTATGATAGTGGCTTGGACACCTCTATTATGCTGGAAAAGTGATCGTGCTATAAGCACTGGGCTAAAACCATTATACAAAAAGGACTGCGGCATTTCACCGCAATCCCTCCATCTATTTTTTCTTTGTACTATACCATTTCTTTTTGATTCTGCTATCCTCTTCTGCCATTCTGTCTGCCTCATCTAATGCTGCTTCCACTCCATCGGTTAGTATTTACAATTCTTTCAATATCCGGAAATATGTTGCGTAAATCTGAAACGGGTCTGATTTGAATCATATCTTTCTCCTTATCATTATTTTTGACTTCCCCGCTTCACTTTCACGTAAGAGGACTTTCCTTTTGTCCTTTTCCATCTCCCTGAGAATCCCTTACTTTCCATTGCATTTACACTGTTTTTCTCGTATTTTCCCTATAAACAGGAATATTTTGGCATACCCCTTCAGTAATATAAGCATTACCCTATAACACTACCTAAAACAGAAAAATACCATATAACACATAGCAAGGTTTGTTCGGGACGCAGAGGTCGCAGGTTCAAATCCTGTCGCTTTGCCTTAAATACCTTATTTATCTAATACACTTCAAATTATACTCGAACTATGTTCTCTATCGCCTCTTCCACAGCTAATACTTGCTATCCATGCCAGAGGTAATATTTTTCTACATATCCTCATAAGCCTTCTTACGCATTTGTACTTCAGGTTTGTGTCAATAAGTCAGTATTCCTTATTATGGTAAATGCCCACGGTCAACGGATAAGACAAAGCAAACATTAACAGGGAACATACAATCAAAATAGCCGCACTTACTAAAATGGTAATCACGCCGGGAGTCAGATAAAGATTAAGCACACTGATAATTCCCAATACAACCGCAATTCCGCAAACCAGACTAATTAACAAAAATATATCGCTTCTTTCTTCACCGCCCAGATAGAACAAAGGAAAGAAAAATGCTCCCATAAAAATGCTTACACTGATTCCCAATGCAAATATTGAAACTACGTCAATACTATTGTCATAAGGACAGCCATGCAATGCCCATGATAAACTTATAACAATTCCCGCATACAAGGCTCCAACAAGCAGCCATATTAAATGACTGATAAAATGGCTCTTTACAATAGCCGCCCTCTTTACCGGCAATGTCAATTTGTATTTCCCCCATTTTGAAACAAACTCTTTTTTCATGCTTACACTCGCATTTACGGAAAAACCAACCATACATAACAGGCCATAGCCAATAAGAAGCGGCTGGCTGACAACCGCAACAACAAAAATCCCCAGCAGAAACATAAAAATTGAAAAAACTTTCGCATTTGCATATACTGTTAAAAAGTTATTTTTGAGCAAGCCTTTCATACCCGTTCCCCCTTTACCAGTAACAACATGATTTCATCAACGGAAACATGGTCTACAACAACATCTTTGTATTTGCGCTGCGCTTCCTTCCCATCAGCAACCAGAACATCTATCTGATAATCCCGTTTTCGATAAGTTATAATATCATCCGGATCCAGTGCAAGAAACTGACTTTCTTTGCAGCGCATGACAGCATAATGATATACCAGATCATTTTTTGATACAGTCATAATCAGCTTCCCATTATGAATAAATGTGATATAATCCGCAACTTTTTCCAAATCACTTGTGATATGGGAAGATAAAAGAATAGAATGACTTTCCTCCTGCACAAACTCAAGGAAAACATCCAGCATCTCATCCCGCATAACAGGATCTAAACCACTGGTTGCTTCATCCAGAATCAATAACTGCGGATGATGAGACAAGGCTGCTGCAATAGCCAGTTTCATGGTCATTCCTCTGGAATAATTTTTGATTTTCTGTTTCACAGGCAGATGAAAATCCTCTAAATATTTCTGAAACAGGGCATGATCCCATTGTGTATAAATCCCTTCCATAACCTGAGATAATTGTTCTGCTGTCCAATAGCCTGGAAAATTATCTCCATCATAAACCACCCCGATTTTCTCCCGAATGTCTGTGTCTATATCCTGCATTTCTTTTCCAAACAGCTTTACCATGCCGCTATCTTTTCTGACAGTATTTAAGATACAGCCAATCGTAGTAGTTTTACCTGCACCGTTTTCGCCAACAAAGCCCAGAATAGCCCCATATGGCAACGAAAAAGAGATTTTATCCAATATAAAATCCAACTTTGGAAAGGTCTTACATATTTGTTGCAATTCCAAAATATTCTCCATGTCATTCATCCTCCTGATAAAATTCTTTGTTCCGGGCCGACACAAAGCTTCCCCGGCCGATTGTAGTTTCGATAAATCCATCCCTTTGTAAATCTTCGTAAGCTTTTGGGACTGTAATGACACTTACATGGATTGATTTTGCCAAAGCCCGCATGGAAGGGATTGCCTCACCTGCCTGTAACTCTCCGCTCATTATCATTGCCTTGATTTGCAATGTTATTTGTTCATAAATCGGTTTATTGGCATTATTGCTGATAATGATTTCCACTTTTTAACACCTCTGCTTTCCAAGTGTACTTATTGTATAAGTACATTATATCACCTTTGTCATAATAGTCAATCCTCAGATTTAGATATTAAAAAAACAACCGAAGGCATACCTGTCGGCCCCAACGGGCCTTGCAGTGTATGCCTTCGATTCTATCGTGATCCCCTTTTACAAGGGTAGTATACTACAAGAAGTGCTACCGAAGCGCTACTCCTCAACAAGATTTAGTATTTTCATACCTAAAATCTTTATAAACTACATTTCTTTCTGTCTGCTCACCGGAAAATGCATACATGCCCACAGTGCAACCCACAAATCCTCCTGCTATTTCCGTGGAGAGACTGTGGATGTCAATCCCCTGTGCCACATCCATTTCTGTTTTACCGCAGACTACCTTGACGCCGGCAGTCAGTCCACCGACTTCCAAAGACAGGATAATCTCCTCTGGTACATCTGTAAGAACCTTTTGCACAAGTAGCTTCTCTTCCAGGTCCTGACATAAATATACTCCAAGAGCTAAAGTATCATCTTCTCTCTTTGTAAGCGCCGTCCGCAGATAATAGGCATTGCTCTGTAACAATACAATCCCCGTCTCCTGTCCCTGTAAGATACTGTCTGTATACACAGTTGCATCCGCCCGGAAGCAGTGATGCTGCTGGCGGATTCCCACATAAGTGGGGGAAGTGTTTTCCGTCAGGGTGCGGCTGCCGTATTGCAACTGCAAGCCCTTTCCCGGACACAGCTGATACCTTGTCTGATCGGGATTCCTGAGATACACAAATTCATATCCCAGCTTTTCCATTTCCCTAAAATGATAGATTCTCTGATCCTCCGCAACGGATTTTGCAGGCTTCCACTCCGGCAAAGATACTTCCACTTCTTCCGTCAGCCTGCCCACACCTGGATTCACTACCGGCCAGCCGTTCTCCCAGACGACTCTGGCAAGAAAGGTTTCCCTGCCAAGGGTGGTATAACCGTCAAGGGGCCGCATACCCAACATGACCATATACCAGTCACCGGAAGGCGTCTCCACTAGATCTCCATGCCCCACACATTGCACCGGATAGTCTTTCCCTAAATGTCTATGGGTAAGAATAGGATTACAGAAGTGGTTCTCATAGGGCCCCCAGATACTGCGGCTTCTGCACATGGTTACCGAATGATTCCGGTCCGTCCCACCCTCAGCCAGCATCATATAATAATAGCCGTCCTTCTTATACAGATGGGGGCCTTCCGGCCAATGGACAAAGCGCATGGCGCCCCGCCATACATCCTTCGATTCTCCTGTCAGACGCATATTCTTAAGATCCAGTTCCTGAATCCAGATATGACATTCTCCGTCATATTCTCTGCCATCCACGATTGGATGTGTACCTATATAATAGACTTTTTCATCGTCATCAAAAAAGATAGTGGGATCAATCCCATCCGCCCCCTCCAGATAAGAAGGCTCCGACCATGGCCCCGCAGGATCTTTGGCTGTTACGATAAAGTTGCCCCCACTGGTCTCATTTGTACATATCACATAAAAAACTCCCTCATGATACCGTATCGCAGGCGCAAAAATCCCCTGGGAGTGCCGTCCTCCCTCTAAGGGAACCTGAGAAGGTCTGTCCAGCACATTGCCAATCTGTTCCCAATGAATCAGATCTTTACTGTGCATGATTGGAATACCCGGATAATAGGAAAAAGTGGAGTTGACCAGATAATAATCATCGCCCACTCCACAGATTGACGGATCCGGATAAAATCCCGGTATAATCGGATTTACCGCTGTCGCCATATTTGCCTTCCTTTAACTTACATAATTATCAAAATATCCCTGAATCAGAATCACCGGTGTACCTTTATCACCCGAACCGCTGGTCAGGTCACACAAAGAACCGATCAGATCGGTAAGCCTTCTGGGTGTCGTTCCCTGAGAAGCCATATCACCTACCAGGTTATCTTTCTTCTCCTTGATACGGTTGGAAATCGCTTCTTTCAGCGCTTCACCGGAGAGATCCTTAAAGTCATTGTCAGCCAGATATTTCAGTTTCACTTCATTGGGAGTTCCCTCAAGTCCGGGGGTGCTGGCAGGAGATACGCAAGGATCTGCAAGTTCCCAGATCTTTCCGACGGGATCCTTAAACGCACCGTCTCCGTATACCATCACTTCCACATGCTTGCCTGTTCTGTTCAGAATCTCTTTCTGAATATCCATCACCAGGTCTGTACACTCACGGGGGAAGAGTTTAATTGTGTCTTCTGTTGATTTATTGGAGCCAAGCAGACCGTATTTTTCATTACAGCCGCTGCCGTTTACAGGCTGTGTGAGAATGTCATCAATTCCCATGACTACTTCCGCTCCGGCCGCTTTCAAAAGTCTCTTGGTGCGGGCTCTGGTATGTATATCGCAGTTTAATACTTTCTTCGTATAGGCAAGGATGCTGCGGCAGTCATTGGCAAAAATAATCTCCACTTCTGCTCCGGCCTCTTTGATCAGTTCCCCGTAATAGGACACATAATCCACACCGGTAAAGGGGTGGATATTCTCGCCAAACAATTCCCTGTATTTTTCCAGCGTCAATACATCACTGTAAGGGTTGATTCCGGCCTCATCCAGTTTATCCAGTGACACCAGTTCATTACCCACCTCATCGCTGGGATAGCTGAGCATCAGCACCACTTTCTTAGCCCCTTTGGCTATGCCTCTCAAGCAGATCGCAAAACGGTTTCTGGACAAAATCGGGAAAATAACACCAATGGTTTCTCCTCCAAGCTTCGTCCGCACATCCTCGGCAATCGCTTCCACCGATGCGTAGTTACCCTGCGCTCTCGCCACAACAGATTCTGTTACCGCAATAACATCTCTGTCTCTAAGCTCAAATCCTTCCGCCTCGGCTGCCTCTAAAACACTGTCTACAACAATTTTGGACAGATCATCGCCCTCTCTGATAATGGGACAACGGATACCTCTTGATACTGTTCCAACTTTTCTTTCCATAACAATATCCCTTCTCTCTTATAATTTCTGTGGAAATACTTCCTTTCCCATTTTGCCAGAAATATCGCAAAATAGCAACAAAAATCCGAAGAGGGAAATTTTTTCTACCAAATACGGTAATTTCCCGACAGGGCAAGAAATGCAAACAGATACAGACAGTTATCATAGTATCTGCGTTTCCCTTGCCGCATCGGTTCCTGATAAAAACGTTCCACCCACTCTTTTGCCAGCCTGGCCGTCCCGGACAGTTCTGCCCCGTCCAACCGTTCCGGTATCGCCAAGGTTCCCTGGGCCGTTGTCGCCAGCATCCCTACAGGATGAAGAGCCGGCTGATCGGTCACTTCCCCATCAATCCGATATGTCATGTACGGATTTTCTTTCCTGGTCACTCCCAGAAAATGTTGTAATCTGGCCGCTGCCGCACACTGCCCCGCATCTGTTTCATTCCAGCTGTAATCCAATCCGATATTGGCCACAGTGCGATAAGCATCCGAATAAAAGTATCCATGCTGGCCCCACTCAAATTCTGTATACAACGGTGTCCCGTCAAAATGAGCGTATTCCGCCGACATCCCTGTGTCCTCATGACAGGCCGTAGCCAGATATTCCCTGCTGGCCTTAGCTGCCCTGGCCCAGAATTCACGGTCTTCCTCATTGGCCCACCTGGCAAACAGCTCATAAAAATGCGGCAGGTGATAAGACGGATCCGTAAAGGGAGATCCCGGCACAAACAGAATCTGATAATTCTCTCTGTTCCACATAGGCTCCCCTGCCCGGCCTGCCTCTCCCTTATGAAGACAGGCTGACAGAATATCTCTCGCCTCTTTCTCATAGGAGTAAATACCTTCGCCGTCTCCCCATCTGTGAGATGCAAAGAACAATGCCATGGCAAAGTATTCCTCACCGTCCGGCGCCGGTCCGTCCGCATTTTTGGAACCGTCCGGCGCACATGACCAGGCAAAGTATCCTTCATTTTCTCCGGTGTCCATCCACATATAGGTCCTGGCCCATTTCCAGAGACGGTCAAACTCTTCTTTCATATCAAGCTGCACACACATCATCATACCATAGGACATACCCTCTGTACGTGCATCGATATTCCCCGTATCCTCAATATAAGCCATATCATCTCCCACCAGATGATACACCTTCTCTTTTTCATCATAAAAGAAGGTATGAACAATTTCTTTCAGCCTCGCTAAAATCTCTTTCTCCGAAATCCCGATCTCTTTAAATACATTACGATACTGCATACGAACAATACCGCCTTTCTACTCTTTTACACCGCCAATCGTCAACCCTGTCACAAAATATCTTTGCAGAAACGGGTACAGACACACAATAGGAAGCATCGTTGCAATCGTTGCCGCCGCCCTGATAGACGCAGGCGTAATGGAATTTGCCGAATTTCTCATACTTTCAGCACTGCCGCTCTGTTGCATAACAGAAGATAACAGCTTCATCAACTCGTACTGTAATGTAGTATACTTGTCGGACATGCGATTGTAAAGCATGGCATCAAACCAAGAGTTCCACTGGCCAACCGCCACAAACAAAGCCACCGTTGCATATACAGGCTTACAAAGCGGAGAAATAATCTTCACAAAGATTGTCATATATCCGGCACCGTCGAGCTGTGCCGATTCTTCCAGGGAGTCCGGCAGACCCACCATATAAGTTCTAAGTACCAGCATATTGAAAGCGCTGACCGCACCGGGAACTACATAGACCCAGAAGGTTCCTGTCAGGTGTAGGTTCTTATATAACAGGAATACCGGAATCAGACCGCCGTTCACATACATGGTGATAACCCAGAACAAGGATAACTGTGACTTAAATAAAAATCTCTTCCTGCTCACAATAAATGCCAGCAGAGCATTGGTCACCAAAGCCAGCAGCGTTCCAATTATAGTTCTCAACACAGTAATATAGGCACCTGTAATCATATTCTGCTTATGTAACACCGTATAGTAGTTCTGCCATGTAAACTTTCTCGGGATCAGATGAATTCCGCCGCGCACGGCATCAATACCATCATTCAGAGAAATTGCCAGGGTATTTAATACCGGATATAAGGTAATGACAACAAATGATATCATAAAAACGGCGTTAAATATTATGAAAATCCAATCACTAATGCTTTTCTTTTTCTTCATCTTTACACTCCCTCCCTTAGAATAAACTTTCTTCGCCAGATCGTTTTGCAAGCTGGTTCGCAAGCACAATCAGGAAAATGCTGACCGCACTCTTAAAGATACCCGCCGCTGTACCCAGCGAATAATCATTCTGACTGATACCCCAGTTCAACACATAAATATCAATTGTCTGCGATACCTTCTGTACAAGTCCGTTTCCTAACAAGTACTGCACTTCAAATCCTGCATTTAAGACATTACCTACATTCATCAGAAGCAGTATGATAATGGTAGGTTTAATACTCGGAAGTGTAATATATTTAATCTTAGCCCATCTTCCCGCGCCGTCAATGGATGCCGCTTCATAGAGACTTGGATCAATAGCTGTGATTGCTGCCAGATAGATAATTGCGTTCCAACCTGTTTCTTTCCATAGGTTGGAAAAGGCAACAATAGGCCAAAAATAACTTTCATGTGCAAAAAAATTAATCTGTGATTCAATAATTCCCAGTTTTAGTAATATTTCATTTATAATACCTGTAGACGACAAGGCATCATGCAAAATACCGGTAACAATAATCCATGACAAGAAATGCGGCAGATAAGAGATTGTCTGTACCAATTTCTTTCCCAGTACCCATCTGACCTCATTTAACAAGATGGCAAATAAAATTGCCATAACAAAAGATGTTATCAGGTTAATCGTACCCATTGCCAGTGTGTTCCGGATAACCCTGATAAATGTTGCATCCCCAAATAAGAACTTAAACTTATCCAATCCAATAAATTTAGAATGAAGCATCCCATCCCTTGGCTTATAATTCTGAAATGCCATAATCCATCCGCCCAGCGGAAGATAATAGAAAATAAAACCGTATATCACAAAAAATACCGACCATATCAGCAGGACTTTTTGACGTTTTACTTCTTTCCATGTAATTTTTTGTTTTACTTGTTTTTTCCCCCGACTCATATTCTTCTCCTCTACGCTCATAGATATTTTCAGAATAAAAGAGACAGCCACATAGCTTTTACAGCAATATAGCTGCCTCTTCATTTATCAATCTCAGACTGCTGCCTTTATGAACTTACTGAGCTGTTGCCACTCTCCGGTCTAACTCCGTCTGCATTTCAGCAAGGAAGTCCTGAGGAGCACAACCCTCATATGCCTCCATGTAGTCATTCCATGTTGAGTCGAAAGAACTAGACATAACTACCTTAGGAAGCCATTCATGTTTTACTTCACCCATCTTGGTCCATGCCACACCCCCAGGGGTTTCTGTTGTCATATTGTTAGAGTAAGAATACATCGGGAACCAAGGCCCTGTTTCTTTATTTACAGAGTCGATCATTTCCACATAAGTTGTTACGCCGTATGCATTAAAGCAATCTACCAAAGGCTGTGCCAGTCCACTGAAAAACTCGGAAGTCTGCTCAGGAACCTGCATTGCGTTCTTACCATCTCTGCTTGTTCCAAGATATTGCGGCAGATAAGAATAAGTACATAAATGGGAAGCCTTATACTCTGTATTCGCACACTGCATCCTCATATCTTCCGTTCTGTAATAAAGTCCCTCATCATCTACCAGATAGTCCACACCCTCAATACCCCAGAATCTGAGATCATGAATCTCCTGATCCAGAATATCATTCAAGAACTGGAAGGCGGCGTCTACATCCTTACAGCTTGTGGTAATTGCCACACCGTTTGCCACGTTCTGTGTATCACCATATGTATGCCACATGTTGTCCATACCCTCATCAATGGTAAGGCCAAGAGGCACATAGTTACAACCCTGTAAGTCGAGTCCCTGCTGTTTAAATACATCGTTTACTGTGTATGCAAAATCCCACCACTGGTCGCACATACCAAGCACACGGCCTGTAGAAAGTTTTGCAATATATTCATCATAAGTCTGTGTTGCAAATTCGTGGTCAATCATACCCTTCTGGTATTCTTCATTGAGCTTCTGGAAATATCTGTAAGTTGTCTCACTGGTATTATAATCTTCAATCTTCATGCTATCTGTATTAACGATAACAGAACCGTCGTTCGGATAACCATCTAAGAACTGACCCGCATTCTCAATACAGAAATATCTCCAGTCTTCACAAAGGATTGTATAAGGAATCACCTCTGTACCATCTTCCATGGTCGGATTTGCTTCCGCATAACGCTCCAGCAGATCAAAGTACTGATCTAAAGTCTTAATCTCCGGATAGTTATCCCATGCAAGTACTTTCGCCTGAATCCAGAAAGCCTCGTCATTATGAGTTGTTGCTTTGCTCTCGCCATAGGTATTCTGGAAAATATTTGCCCAGTAAATCTTACCGTCTGCCTGACGGAATCTGTCCCACTCCTCATCGGAGTACATTTCTTTTAAGTTTGGATACTTATCAAGATAATCATCCCAGGCAATCAATGCCCCGGCATCATACAGAGCCATCTGCCCGTCGCCGCCGTCTATAAAATCAGGATACTCTCCTCCTGCAATAATCGTTCCCACTGCCTCAGCTGCTGTCTGTCCGGTAAGCCATGTCTCTTTGACTCTTACACCGGTCTTCTGTGCGATAATTTCCTGAATTTCATTGCCGTCATTGATTTCAGGACCCGGCATAGCAATAAACATCGTGAAATCGATAATATCTTTACTGCCGCTGTCGCCTGATTCGGATTCGGCCGTCTCATTTTGCCCCCCCCCCGACGTTTCTGCGGGTTCTGAACCCCCTGTACTGCCGTTTGTGGCTTCCTGACCGCCACCGCAGCCGGTAAGTACAGATGCTGTCATAGCTGCTGTCAATAAAAGCGCCATTAACTTTTTACTCTTCATTTCTTAATCCTCCCTCTTTGATTTTATGTGATAGTACTATTTTATTACATGAAAAGAAACCTTCAACCCGATAAAGTCTATAAAGAAACCGGATAAATTCTAGCTGTTAGAAGTTACCCGGTCAGCCATTTAATCCTTTCGCTCAATTTTCCCGCACACTCTTGCGATACCTGGACGGTGTACAGCCTTCCTGTTCAATAAAACGGCTGATAAAATAATTCAGGTCATGATATCCTACATCTTCGGCAACCTGACTAATCTTCTTGTCTGTTCTGATTAACTGGGATGCGGCTTCCTTGATCCTGTAAGAATTCAGGTAATTCTTAAAAGACTGTCCATATCGCTTACGGAAAATCTGACCCAGATAAGAACTGTTAATATAATACTTCTGACCCAGCTCGCGCAGTGTCAGATTCTCTGCATAATGTTCCTTGATCTCATTCTCAATCTCCGTAAGAATCCCTTTGGAAACATTCTTGCGAAGCTGCACCAGATACTCTGCATACTCACAGGCAAACTTACGCATATGTGACCTGCTGCCGCGGATAATCTTTTCCTTGGATACACTTGTACTGATATAAGAAAGCACCTCATCCTGATTGACAGACTCATCCTGTTCAGCCGCCAGATTAATCAACCGGAAGATCAGCCAGTTTAAGTTCATGGTCACCGTCTCCCTGGTTCTGTCCAGCTTGTCCATCTCCATAAAAAGATGATCCACACTTTTATTGATCAAAAGCGTATCATTCTGGTCTACCGCCTTGACCAGATCATCCAAAGCCTGCTTACACAAAACTGTCCTGGAATGATTTACCTGCACTTCCTTCTCATAATAATAGATACTTTTCGTATCCTGGAATCCCTTGAAAGAGCGGAGTACACAGGCAGAGCTGTAAGAATGAGAAATCCTTGAGATGTCTTCTACCCTTTTGCCCACAAGCAAAATCACCGGCAACCTCTCACTGCCGCTCTGTGCCCGCTTGTGAAGTATTCTTATAAATTCCTCTTCTGTAAGGCTTCTCTCCTTTGCCATATAGTCAAAATATACCAGTCCTATTTCATAATCTTCCTCATAGACAAAGAAATCTTTAAACAGATGATCTGCATCCTCCCGCAGATAATGAGATACCTGTTCGTACACTTCCTCTTTCAGTTCGGACACTTCCTCATCTGACATTTCTTCCAGGGCAGATAAGTCGTTCAGGCAGATATGAATATACCTGACTCCCTCACTGCAACGAAAATTCTCCTTCACATAGGACACATCCTGTTCCTTCCCCTTACCCTGTAACAGCGCCATCATATTTTGCAGCAGGTATCCCCGCTGCATCCGCTGGCTGTCTATCTCTTCCTGCATCATATTTTCCCGTTTTTGGGCTATCCGTCTGATATTTTCAAGCAGCTGATCCTTCTGTACTGGTTTTAAAATATAATCCATGCAGGAATACCGGATTGCCGCCTGCGCATACTTGAAATCATTATATCCACTTAAGACAATAACATATGCCTCAGAAAGCTTTTCATTCCTTATTATCTCCAATAATTCAAGGCCATTGATCTGTGGCATACGGATATCCGTGATAATCAAATCCACTTCATTTTCCAGCAGATAATCAAGCGCCTCCCGACCGTCAGAAGCTTTTTTGACAATCTCATAGCCTTCCTTTTCCCAGTCGATAATCACAGACAGGCCCTGCAATATAAAAGGTTCATCATCCACTAACATCACTCTCATCAACATCGTTTTATCCTTCCTGTTCTTTTGTCTGTAAATAACCGGACTCCACTCTGATCGTCATAAAAGTACCGACGCCCTTTTCACTCTCCAGGGAAAAATCAACATTCCCTTTGGAAAACATCTTCAACCGAAGACAGGCATTAATAATCCCTACATGTTCATTTTCTTTGATATCCTCAATGGTACAATCCCGCATATGTTCATTCATCTTTATAACGGCTTCTTCTTCCATACCGCCGCCGGTATCTTCTATTTCTATACACAGAAGTGTTCCCTTCAGATAAACCCTCACGTAGATCCAACAGGCAGACGCCTTTTTCTCCATACCATGTACGCAGGCGTTCTCCGCAAAGGTCGTCAACGTCAGCTTAGGAATATAATAATCTGCACATTCTTCTGGTAAATCAATCTCATAATGCAGCCGGTTCCCAAACCGGTACTGCTGTAATTCCAGATATGCCTCCACAAAACTCATTTCTTCCGCAAGCCTTATATTGTCAAAGGCCCAGTTGATATTCTGACGCTCCAGAGCGGCTAGCTTTTCTATCATACTGGCAGTCACATCTTCTCCCTGGATAACCGACCGCATCCGGATACTCTCAAGCATATTAAAGAGAAAATGCGGATTAATCTGACTATGCAATGCCAAAAGTTCAGCGTTCTGTCTGGCAAGATCTATTTCCTGCCTCTCCAGTCTGTCCTTGTACACACGCTGAATCAGATTATTCATCCTCTTCACCATACGATTATAATTCTGCATCAGAAGACCAATCTCATCTTTACCTCTGACATTTTCTATCCCTTGCAGACTCCCCCCCTGTACTTGATCGAAAGCCGCTCCCAGTTCCCATAGTCTTTGCGTAAAAGACCGATTAACGGTAGAGACCATGACCACCGGTAAAAACAGATTAGCCACTATTAAAAAGATAATAAGGGATCTATGCTTCCCCAACTGTCTGATTATAGAATTTTGCGGCTTCATGATCAGAATATCTATTTCTTGGCCATACATGGTAAAAGATTTTTTATACGCCACTGGTTCTTGGCCGGAAAGCTTATAGAAATCCTCATGACTGCCAGAATGTCCTTCATTGGAAAAAATAATCTTGTTCCCCTGACATATATAAATACCATACCCATAATTTGCCAGCATTAATTTTTGAACGATTTTATTATAATCCAAATCCAATCTGAGAATTTTCTCACAGCCTTGTTTTTTAAAATAATCCAGATGCCGGACCAAAGAGATTCTCCGCATAGAAAGCGCTGACATATCTGATTTACCTATATAATATAATGAAAAGCCCAGATTCCGTCCTGATTCTATGTATGTTTGATACCACTCTGTATTTTCTGCTTCTGACAGACGATAAAAATGTCCTCCGTTGATAATCGTATCATTATCCGCATATATGACAATATTAGAAACCTCATATCCTCCTAACATATCCAAAGTAGATTTCCTGGATAACTCCACACTGGCAGCATAAAACTCATACCCATTCTGATATTCTTCGTTCAGAAAATCATTAACGGCTTCATCTACATAAATATCGTTCATCTTGTTGACGGCTTCATCAAAAGTATACTCCAGTCCATATCTGACAGAATTCGTTATATTTTCAAACTCATACCTCTGTTCCTTTTTTTCCGCATCATATAATATGTACAAGATAATACTGTCCGTCAAAACCAACGGTATGATCATGCAGAATACATAAATGATGATCAGCTTCTTCTTAATGTTGAAATCATTCATGATATTTTGCATTTTTCCAAGATATCTAATCATCCTCTCCCCCAACCTGATATCTGAATTTCATAAAATCCACATGTCCTCCGGACTGGCGCGTTGCATACATAAAGAGCCCGAACCTGCATCCTGTAAAGTGATCCAGCTTAAAATACAGTTTCTGACAGATTCCTATTTTCTTCCAGACCCCATTATCTTCATAGGCAAAATCCGCTTCGTCTTTCTTATCCTGGAAATCCAAATGTACTTTCAGGGTAATACTAGAGGTATCTACTAAGATTCTTTCATATTCCACCGGCGGATCCAAAATATCCCGGTCAGCGTGCAGCGTTTCATCCATTGCCGGTTTTGCCATCATGACCAGGTAGTACTTCCCCTCCTCCCTGGTCAGGGCGATTGCGCCATAACATCCGATCCAGGCACTGATTCCGGCATAATCCCCATCTTTCAATCCACTTCCGTCTAAAGTTACCCAGGCTGCACTCTCCGGACCAAAACTTCTTTGCGTCAATACATTATGGGCAAGGACAGGACTGTTACATAATTCTCCCGAGGTAATCCGCAAAGCTCCCGGATTCTTTATTACTGACCAGAGGCTGTCTACGGGATTATGGTTAAACTGCCAGAACGGCTTTAAATGTACCCGCCCATGTGCATCCGGCTGATACAGAAAATCATCATCCCCGTTTAACGGGCAATATACATAATCCGGCCTGGTACTCGGAATGGATACCTTGGCCGGAACTTTTCCATTTTCTCCGATAACCGGATACCCGTCCTCATCAAAATGCATGGACATTACCATGGGTGATCTGCCAAGTGCCCCTCTGTCATGAAACATAAATAGATACCAGTCGCCCCAGGGAGTATCCACCATACCGCCCTGCGCCACACCCAGATTGTGATAACCCATATCATCGTCAATAATACATTTCCCTTTAAATTCCCCTTCCAGGGAATCCGCTATAAAACAATCCTGTGTTTTTCTCTCACTGCCGTACGCGGGAATATGACAGGTAAACAGATAGTACCTGCCGTCCTTTTTATATAGATGGGAACCTTCATAACCAAGATGAAGCTTCCCTGTATCCTGCACGATCATTCTGTGCAGTCCACCCTCAAGGGGCCCTTTCAGATCCGGACTTAACTGTGTCAGATACAATTCGGTATTCCCATATACGATATAAATCCTGCCATCATCGTCAAAAAACAATGAATTGTCATGATAAAACCCTTCTATATTTGTCTTTTCCCATGGCCCGGCAGGATCCCCAGCCATAAACAGATATGTCTTCTGCGTATCATTGGCCGTAAAACAAATATAAAAAACCCCTTGATGGTATCGTAAAGACGGCGCCCACATGCCCTGACCATAAATATGTGCGCCGCCTTCCAACCGGTGCCCCGGAATATCTTCCAGTGTCTCATACACATGAGATACAAATTCCCAGTTCATAAGATCATACGAACGCAGAATGTCGCAGCCCGGCATAAAATGCATGGTTGTACTTGCCAGATAATAAGTATCTCCCACCCTGATGATATCCGGATCCGGAAAATCTGTATATAAAACCGGATTTTGTTTTGTCTTCATTTTGATATCCTCCTCTTTACGTTTTCTATCTCCATAGCTTCTATAATTAAAAATACCATAAATACATGATATTTTCCATTCTTTACGTTGACATCACATGATTTTGAGGCTATAACTATTTAAGGATAGAAATATATGAGAACTGTTCTTACAGGGAGGAGATATTATGGAAGTATATGAAATATTGTTAGACCTGGCAATTATCCTGTTTTTTGCCAAAGTATTCGGTATTCTGGCCAGAAAGTGCAAAGCCCCACAGGTAGTCGGTCAGATCCTGGCCGGTCTTATCATCGGACCATGTGTACTCGGCTGGGTTACCCAGACAGAATTCATCACACAAATGGCAGAAATCGGCGTAATCATCCTGATGTTTGAAGCAGGCCTCGAAACAGATTTAAAAGAACTGGTCAAGACCGGCCCCATCGCATTTCTGATCGCCTGTGCGGGCGTATTTGTTCCCCTGGTCATGGGCGCCCTCTTATATATGGGATTCTACGGCACTTCCCCGTGGGGAAGCGAGAATTTCTATAAAGCCGTCTTTATGGGCACCATTATGACAGCCACCAGTGTAAGCATCACTGTGGCTGCCCTACAGGAACTTGGTAAACTAAAAGATAAAGTCGGTACCGCCATCGTCAGCGCCGCTATCATTGACGATGTAATCGGTATCATTGTACTTACCTTTGTGATCGGCTTTAAGAGTCCCGATTCCCATCCGGGCATGGTAATCTTAAAGACCATCGCCTTCTTTATCATGGCGCTTATCGGTGGGTTTATCGTGTTTAAAATCTTTCTTATCCTGGATAACCGCTATCCTCACACCAGACGTATTCCTATCGCTTCCCTGGCGTTCTGCTTTCTTTTATCTTATCTGGCAGAAAGGGTCTTTGGGATTGCAGATATCACCGGTGCCTACGTAGCCGGTATTGTACTGTGCAGTTTGAGTGATAACCGTTACATAGAACGAAAGATAGATGTCAGCTCCTATATGATTTTCGGCCCAATCTTCTTTGCCGGTATCGGTCTGAAAACCTCATTCGATAATATAGACAGCTCGATGATTGCTTTCTGTATCTGCTTTGTCATCGTGGCACTCCTGGCCAAAGTCATCGGCTGCGGCCTGATGAGCAGACTCTGCCGCTATAATTTCTCCGATTCTCTAAAGATTGGAATCGGCATGATGACCAGAGGAGAGGTTGCTTTGATTGTGGCGCAAAAGGGAATGGCGGCAGGACTGCTGACCGCAGATTATTTTACCGCTGTTATTCTGCTGATCCTGGTGTCCTCATTTATGACACCGATCCTTTTAAAACTGCTATATGCAAAGGACAATAAGACCGAAAACCAAATTGCCTGAAACGATTCTTGACGTTTTCCTATATATCTAAAAAATCCCGGACTGTTCAACCTTATTGTATAAAGCGAGCAGCCCGGGATTTTCAGGTATCTGTAAACTAAGATAAAATTTTAGTAATCTGCGCCTCTAACTCTTCCTGCGCAACAGCTCCGACAATAGTACCTGCCTCCTTGCCCTTTACAAAAAACTTCATGGTCGGAATGGACATAACACGGTACAATCTGGCAAGCCCGTCTTCCTCATCAATATTACACTTTCCAATCTTCATCCTGCCATCATATTTCCCGGCAAGCTCCTCCACGATCGGCGCCATCATCTTACAGGGGCCGCACCAGTCTGCATAAAAATCAACCAGAACCGGGATCTCTGCATCCAGAACCTCTTTTTCAAAATTTGTAGATGTGAATTTGTACTCCATGCTGTTTTCTCCTTTTCTATTATTAATCTTGTGTCTATATACACTCTCCTGGCCTGCCCTATCTGCCGGACTGCCGCGAGATAATATATTTAAAAATCGGATTCCCCATGGAAGAGAATTTCTCTTCATATTCCGTCATCACATTATCCTGCATCATCTGCACATCATGGTGCAGATCTTCTGTCATCTGATCCAAATGCCATCCTGCCGGTTCAATCTCCTCCAGTGCAAACCGGAACAGCTCTTTATTATCCGTCTTAAATTCAATCACACCTTCCGGTATTAGTATCTCATCATAACGATGTAAAAATTCACGGGATGGCAATCTTCTCTTGGCATGACGGTCTTTGGGCCAGGGATCTGAAAAATTCAGATATATTCTTTCCACTTCTCCAGGTCCGAACACTGCTGTGATCTCCTCCGCTTCCATACGGATAAAATACAGATTCATCAATGGATCTGCTTCCATCTTCTGAATCCCGCGCAGCAACACACTGGAATATTTCTCAATCCCCACATAATTAATGTCCGGATTGGCCCTGGCCAGATCCATAATGAATCTGCCTTTGCCCATACCCACTTCTATCCGGATCGGATTATCGTTCCCAAATACTTCATTCCATCTTCCTCTGTGCTCCTGTGGTTCATGTACCACATAATCACAGCCGGCAATTACTTCCCTTGATCCTGTTATATTTCTAAGTCTCATATCCCTGTCCCTTCTTCTAAACAATATTCTACACCATTTTGTTTTTTTTGTGAACACGCTACAGTTTTTGCAGAAAATAGTGTATGATAATATATGTGGCGCAAATTCCGTTATCTTCATCACAAGAATGACAGGTAATTCATAAACATCTGATTTTGACATATACTTGTTACCATAAAAGAAAGGTCTGACATTATGTTTTCATTATATAAATTTAAAAGGGGAAAAGCAGTAAGAGGCATTACTCTGTTTATAACTATCCTGCTGTTTGTATGTAGTTTCTATGCAGACACGCTCACCGCTTATGCCACTTTAGAGGAGCTAGAGGCAGAGGCTGAGGCACGCAAGGAACTCCCTATTCAATCCAATGATATTGAGAACTGGCCCGTCGGTCCACAGGTTGGTGCCCAGTCTGCCATTCTGATGGATGCCAATACCGGTGTAATCCTTTATTCCAAAAATATCCATGAACGCCTTTACCCTGCCAGCACTACCAAAATCATGACCTGCCTGCTGGCGATGGAACAGGGTAACCTTGATGATAAAGTAGAGTTCAGCCACGATGCAGTCTTTACCGTTCCGGTGGGCGGATCCAACATGGGTATGGATGAGGGTCAGTCTATTTCTCTGGAAGAATGTCTCTATGGCATCCTGGTGGGTTCCGCCAATGAAGTGGCCAACGCCGTAGGAGAATATGTTTCCGGTTCCATGGAAGATTTTGTCTCCCTGATGAATGAGCGTGCGCAGGAAATGGGTTGCAAAGATACCCATTTTGTCAACGCAAACGGACTTCATGATACGGAGCATTATACCAGTACCTATGATCTGGCATTGATTTCCAGTTATTTTTTTCAGAATGAAATGCTGTGCAGGATTGCCAATACCGCTCGTTATCACTTCGAGCCCACGAGCACACAGCCGGATGATTTTTATTTAAATAATAAGCATAAACTGATCAATGGAGAAATTCCTTATAATGGTATATTGGGCGGCAAAACAGGATATACGGACGAAGCCCGCCAGACTCTTGTGACCTGCGCGGAGCAAAACGGTATGCGCCTGGTCTGCGTTGTGTTTAAAGAAGAATCCCCGGCACAGTTTACAGATACGGAAGAACTCCTTAATTATGGCTTTCATAATTTCCAGGTTATGAATATTTCCGAGAATGAAGACCGCTATAATATTGAGGCAACCGGATTTTTACAGATAGGAGATGATATCTTTGGCAGTTCCAAACCAATTCTCTCCATAGATACCGACAGTTATGTGATTGTTCCTAATGTTATCTCCTTCTCAGACCTTGACTCTGAGATAGACTATAATATTTCCGATGAAAACAGGGTTGCACAGATTCGTTATTCCTACCATGGTATGTATGTGGGAAGTGCCTATCTCGACCTTGCCACAGAATCTGCTACTACCTACGAATTTGACACTAATATCAAAACCACCGATGTAAGTGTGGAAAAGACAGAGGCAGATCCGAAACCTGCACCGGAACAGGACACCATCTTTATCAATGTTAAAAAAGTACTGGTCACCATTTTAATCCTGGCCGCTGTCCTTATCTTTTTATTCGTTGTCCGTGCCCTGATTGCCAACAAAAAAACAGCCAGACGCAGAGATAACCGAGTCAAACGAAAACAACACCGCAGATCTTCTGTGCGTTCAGATTTTGATGATTTTGATTTTTAACCAAAAGAGGGTATCCGTCAGATCAATTATCTTAACGGATGCCCTCCTGTTTTTTATATTCCTTCTGCATAGCCTTTTTTTCTTTATGCTGTGCCTTGGATTTCTCCTGCTTCGCCCTTAAAGTCTCCATTTCTTCCTGTGTGATAAACCGTTGTGTTTTCACTACATAAATCCTGTCGTCTTCCGATTTACGCAAACGTACCTTGGCCTTCATATAACCATGTTTATCACAGTAAGATACACTGTAATAATGCTTGCCGTTTGGAGTAAACCAACGGATTTTCCTGCGCAGATTCTTATAACACAGATAACATCTGGTACTCATCACTTTCCGATCCGCGACTGCTGCCATCTTATCTGCAAAACTGCGGGAAATATATTTTGCATAATCATCAAAGAGAACCTGCACTTCCGAATCTTTATCTTTAGGAAGATGAAATACATCGAAAGAATAATTCTTCATCACATTATAAGGAATCTTCGCCAGAATCTTCGCCGTATAATAAGCATCACTGAACGCCCTGTGAAAAGGAATGTCTTTCTCAATGTGCAGGAAATCTATGGCATACTCCAATGTCCTTCTTGATTTCTTATCTTCGTAAGCGATACTGAACAGTTTCTGCACATCAAGAAATGGAAACGGCCCCTCCGCCAATGGCTCCAATCCATAATATCTGAGATTTCTCTGCAATTCCACCAGATCCAGGCATCCCCAGGTACAGAAGATATAATCCTTTCCACACCAATCCCAGAACTCTTCTATCACATCTGTAAAAATACGCCCCTGTTCCAGCTGTTCCATCTGCAAATGAATCAGCTTTCTGGTAATATGATGCATCTCATGATACACCTGCGGTTTAATCAGCTCCGAAAACTCATCAATCATTTTTTTGTCACTATTTAATTTAATGGCACCCATTTCAATGATCTCAAAAGGAAGTACCTTTACCACTTCCTCCTCGCCGCTGCTGCTTTGGTTCCATTCTAAATCCAGAATAATATAATTCATGACTGACTTCCCTGTTTACTACAATATAAAAATCTGCTCTACCATTATTTTTATTTTTTTATTATAATAGCATATCTCCTTAGGATTTTGCAATGAATGATGCTCTCGTGGTAATCCTAATATATTATTTGATTAAACCGGCACAATAATATAATATCAGTTTAGAAGATAAAATATAAAGAAAAACACCTAAACTCTTGACCTTATACTAACTATACCCCTTATACTCAGCTTAACAAACATTGAAAGGAGGGACATTTCCATTGAACATCAATGAACTGGAACGCCTGACAGGGATTTCCAAACAAAATATTCGTTTCTATGAAAAGAAGGGATTGCTTCATCCTATGAGAAATTCTGAAAATAATTACCGGGAATATTCGGAAGAGGATCTTACAACACTTAAGACAATCAAACTTTTGCGGAAACTGGATTTCTCTTTAGAAGATATTCACAAAATCCTGTCAGCGCAAATGCCGCTTCACACAATACTGGAACAACATCTCAAAGAATTGCAGGCAAGGCGGCATAAATTAGAGGCCTGTATTGATGTTTGTAAGGATCTTCTTAAAACGGATACTGAGACATTAGATCTGGATAGAACATTTGAAAAAATGGATCAAATGGAAAAGAACGGGGGTAAGTTTATGTCAATTATAGAGGATTATAAAAGATATTCTGCTGCACAGCGTAAACGGAGTTTTTCCTTTCAACCGGATACCATGGTAATGAATCCTATAGAATTTAGCGAAGCGTTGTCGCAGTATGCTGATGAAAACAACCAGAATCTGGTTCTGCTTAAGGGAGGCATGTATCCAGTTTTTGAGCTTGACGGTGTAGAGTACACAGCCCACCGAACCTTTGGCCGTTTCGGTGCCACCATACAATGTACCATGACCCATCCCGAAGAGGATGGTCTGGAAGACATTCCGAGAAACAGAAAAGTACTTTACCGGCTGATCAACGGGCCTTATCTATTACTGTTGATTGTCTTTATCATCATGGCCATCAGCAGGCAGAGCATTGGCTGGACAGCTTTAGTGGCTCTGATGATCTTTCCCTATCTGCTCTGGCTGTTTCGGGTGTTTCCAAGATCCAGATAGGATGGGTGACAACCTTTTTCAACGTTCCCTGCGAGAATCGAACTCACAACTGGGGCTTAGGAGGCTCCTGTTATATCCATTTAACTAAGGGAACTAACATTATATATTATAACGTGTATGACATCAGATGTCGATATTTTTTTACCACATTTAATCCCCTGTCACAGTTTTCTGTCACAGGGGATTTTTATTTTTCTTATTTTTAATTTTTCATACCCGTAAGGACAATTCCTTCCACAAAATATTTCTGACCGATCAGATAGAAAATAACACCCGGAATAAAAGACATACAGGTTGCACACATGATTGCCGACCAATCCGATTTCAACGATCCCTTAAACTGAGAAAGTCCAATCGCAATTGTAAATTTGTCTGATGTGTTGATATAAATCATCTGTTCCAGCAGGTCATTCCAGATCTGAATGAACAACAGCAGTGCCACTACAATCATGGCCGATTTAATGGACAGTAAAAGAATATGAAATTTATTGCCGGCAAGCTTTCATTAGAAAAAAGAAAAGCATTGAAAATCCAGTGTTTTCAATGCTTTCCAGCGTCCCCGAGACGACTTGAACGTCCGACCCCACGCTTAGGAGGCGTGTGCTCTATCCAACTGAGCTACGAAGACTTATATGAAAAATCTGCGAATAAGCAGATCATTCATCATAACGGATAATTAATATACCCCTGCATCCAGATGACCCCTTTAAATCTGCGGCCAATCTGCGGCTCCCCATATAAATCTTTCTTGTTGATACAGATATCAAACTCAAGGTCATTGCAGTTAATCCGCATCACATATATTTCTTCTCCGGTAATCCTGTTCGTCCGCAGGGAAATATCCAGAATTTCTCCCAATACCGAGTACTGATCACATTCCACACCATATGGCATAAAATATGTGTCAACCAGGGTAAAGACATCCTCTGTAAGTATTTTTCTGGAAATGGAGGTATATAAATCCATATCTTCCAACGTCAGACTCTCAATTGCCTCTTCGTCTCCCTTGCGGGCAGCGGCAATCAATTTATTACGGCTTAAGGATGCTTTCTGTATTCTCTGCTTTTCACCTTCATCTTTATCAATCGGCAATATGATATTACCACTGATCGACAAACCTGACAACGTTAAAGTAGTACCCCTCACCGGCAGCAGATCCATATGTTGTGCCTTCACGTAAGGAACAATATTTTGCAGATAAAAAATGAGACTGACACCAACTTTAATATCGTCACAGACTCCCGCATAAGATTCCTTATCCGCATGACGCTCCACAGACACATCTTCGTAAGAACTGACACCTGTACCCCTCAGATAGGGATAAAAATAATCATATGTGAATTTATCCTCTGCATCAAATTCCCCACAGACAGCGATTCCCATATCCTTCGCAAAATCCTCACAAAACTCTGCAAGTATGGTCTCCTCCCCGTTGGATGTATAAGCGCGGTGTGACGCATTTACAATAATATCTGTGACCAGTTGCTGCTCTTTACGCCTGTCACCTAATTCACTAAAACCAATAGCCCGCATATATTTATGCAAAGATCTCACCTCCTCCAGGCAACCTGAAGAATCTATCTGATTTCTGTCATGCCGCCCATGTAGGGACGAAGCACCTCAGGAATACGGACAGAACCGTCAGCTTGCAAGTTATTTTCCAAAAAAGCAATCAACATTCTGGGTGGTGCAACCACCGTATTATTTAATGTATGTGCAAAATACTTGCCATCTTTACCATTGACACGAATACGCAGTCTTCTCGCCTGTGCGTCTCCCAGGTTGGAACAGCTGCCTACTTCAAAATATTTCTGCTGTCTCGGAGACCATGCCTCTACATCATAGGATTTCACTTTCAAATCAGCCAGATCACCGGAACAGCACTCGATTGTCCTCACCGGAATATCCATGGAACGGAATAAATCTACCGTATTCTGCCACAACTTATCAAACCACATAGGAGATTCTTCAGGCTTACATACCACAATCATCTCCTGTTTCTCAAATTGATGAATCCGGTATACGCCTCTTTCTTCAATACCATGTGCCCCTTTCTCTTTACGGAAACAGGGAGAATAGCTGGTTAATGTATGTGGAAGTTCTTCTTCCGGAATAATCTGATCAATAAATTTACCGATCATGGAATGTTCTGATGTTCCTATTAAGTATAAATCTTCGCCCTCAATCTTATACATCATGGCATCCATTTCCGCAAAACTCATAACACCGTCTACCACTGCACTTCTGATCATGAAGGGCGGCACACAATAAGTGAAGCCTCTGTTTATCATAAAATCTCTGGCATAAGCAATCACTGCGGAATGTAATCTGGCAATATCACCCATCAGATAATAGAATCCATTACCTGCCACGCGCCCTGCGGCATCCATATCAATACCATGAAACCGTTCCATAATCTCCGTGTGATATGGAATTTCAAAGTCAGGTACAACCGGCTCGCCATATTTTTGTATTTCAACATTCTCCGTATCATCTTTCCCGATAGGAACCGAAGGGTCGATAATATTGGGAATTGTCATCATGTCTTTTTTGATCTTCTCACGAAGCTCATTTTCTTTTTCTTCCAACTCGGCAAGTCTCTTAGCATTGGCAGCCACTTCCGCTTTCTTTGCCTCTGCTTCTTCTTTCTTACCCTGGCCCATCAAGGCACCTATCTCTTTGGAGATTTTATTTCTCTTTGCCCGGATGTCATCCGCCTCCTGCTGTGCTGCCCTGACTTCTGCATCCAATGCAATGACTTCATCCACCAGCTCCAGCTTCTGATCCTGGAATTTTTTTCTGATATTCTCTTTCACTACCTCAGGATTTTCTCTTAAAAATTTGATGTCTATCATAGTAGGTCCATGTCCTTTCATTACCATGCAAAAATCTACATGGCTTAATATAAGTTATTCGATAACTTCCTCAACGTACACATTGCTGATTTCCGAAAGATCCTTCACTTTATCGACCGCAATTCCGTTTCTGTCCTTGGTAATACGGATTACAGGTCTGTCAGGAGACTGCTTATTCTGATACAGCACAACGCCTGTCTCTCCTTCACTTGTCCTGACAATCGTACCTGCCGGATATACTGCTGTAAATTCCAGAAAGATATCGACTATTTTACTGTCAAACTTTATATCCTTATTGCTTTTTAAATATTCTACCGCTTCATAAACTTTCTTTCGTCTGCATCCAATGCCGCAGATCATTTCATCAAAGGCATCACAAACCTGTATGATACGACATTCTTTTGAAATATCTGTCGCTTTTAACGGATATCCGGATCCATCCAGACGTTCATGATGGTATAATATCATGTTCTTACTTTTATTAGAAATCCAGGTTTCATCCCGGAGTGCCGTATAAGCATAGACAGGATGTTTTTTATATTCCGCAAATTCTCTTTCTGAAAGCTCTGATAAATCCTGGTCGCCATAATCAATGGCTAAATATCGTAATCCTAAGTCATGAAGCAGACAACTGACACCTATGTCGTGTACTGTCTGCTGTGGAAGCTCCATTTTAAGTGCAACAATTGTAGCCAGACTGCACAGGTTAATCGAATGTTCATAGATATCGGAATTTCTCTCTTTAATATCATAAATCTTTTCCACCACTTCATCTTCCTGAAGAATGTTCGTGATGATATAATCCGCTGTCTGACATAACTCTACCAGTTTATTATTATGACTGTAGGTATGTTTTTCCAGAATACTCTTAACCTTTGATTTAAATGTCTCTTCCACATCCTCCTTCAGGATCATTACTGTTTTAGTATCCGGCTGATCATCTTTAATATACACCTGCCGGATATCCAGTTCCTTAAGCTTCTTGATATACTCCTGCTTAAGGACCGTTCCCTCGGAGAGCAATACTTTATATTCTATTGTGAAAATATCTTTGGCCAGAGTCTCCTGCCCTGTCAGTTCGTCAACTTTGCAGAGTTTCATCTTTTCCTCATATTTTCTTTATAAATCCATGGCAATATCCAAAGCTTTCTTTTCCTCATCACCTAATGATATATCACATAATCCGCCTTTAATCTCTTTCGTATAAGAATAACAGCCCTCCGTGCTATGAACAGAATTTAAGATAAATCCATTATCATTTTCATCCAGCAGCGCCAGGGAAAAACTAAGCTGTCCTCCCATCTGGTTAAAGGCATCATATTTCACAATACCGACTTTTTGAAATGTACCTTCAAATTTTCTGTATAACGTCTGGATATCTTTTTTGTTTTTTTCCATGGAAGTCTTTAAGAATTTATTATCCTCATAAAGGCCCATAATATCTTTTTCCAGACTCTTTGCGTTCTTACCTCCCATGAACTTCTTATATCTCTTGGACAACTTACTTAACTTCACTGCCTGCACAATAAAAAGAATTAACAGAATGATAATCAATGCAAACATACCTATAAACAAATAGGTCAGATCAAAATTGCCAAGTCCCATTTCACTAAGTAAATTATAATTCATTTATCTTTTGCCTTTCTGCTGCTTATTTACGAGTCAACAGTTCAATAATCTTATCTAAATCATCATGGGTATAAAACTCTATCTCTAATTTTCCGGCGCCATTTCCTTTCGATGCAATAGAAACCTTCGTACCCAGAGACTGTTTCAGTTTCTCTTCCACATCCTGATAAATAATATCCAGGCTCTTGTCTTCTACTGCTTCCTTCTTTGCCTTCTGCGGCTTATTAAAATCCTTAACCAGTTTCTCTACATCACGGACACTTAGTTTCTCATCAAATACTCTCTGGGCAATCGTGTATTGCTGTTCTGGATCTTCAATAGTAATCAATGCTCTGGCATGGCCGGTAGAAATCATATCGTCTATGATCATCTGTTGAACTTCATCACATAATTTCAAAAGACGCATGGAATTGGTAACCGCTGTTCTACTCTTGGAAACACGTTCCGCGACTTCATCCTGTTTCAGATTAAACTCAGTCAAAAGTCTCTTATAAGCCTGTGCTTCCTCGATTGGATTCAGGTCTTCCCTCTGAATATTTTCAATCAGGGAAATCTCCACAATCTCCTGTTCCGTATAATCCCGGATGATAACCGGTACTTCTTTGAGACCTGCAAGTTTAGCAGCCCGCCACCGGCGTTCACCGGCAATGATTTCATAATATGTTTTTCTGTCCTGTACCAGAATCGGCTGTAAAAGACCAAACTGTTTGATAGAGTCAGCCAGTTCCTGTAAGGCATCTTCATCAAAATTTTTTCTCGGCTGTTCCCTGTTTGGCTCTACTTTTGTGATTTTAACCAGCGTCTCCTGTACACTGTTTTCATCTTTTGCTGCCGTTTTTACAGGATTCTCTTTTGGAGCTGCTGCCGGAATCAATGAATCCAGTCCTTTTCCTAAACCCCTTGCTGCTTTTGCCGCCATACTATACGTCCTTTCTGTTGATCACTTCATCCGCCAGTAACATATATGCTTCCGCACCCGCAGATTTAGGATCGTACATATGAATCGGCATACCGTAACTGGGTGCTTCCGCTAATCTGATATTTCTGGGTATAACAGTATTATACACATTCTGCTTCAAATGATTTTTAACATTTTCTACCACCTGCATGGAAAGATTTGTCCTGGAATCATACATGGTAAAGACTACCCCCTCCATATCCAACTCCGGATTTAATCTTTCTTTCACAAGATTAACCGTATGAATCAACTGGCTGAGTCCCTCCAATGCATAATACTCACACTGAATAGGAACCAGCACTGTATCCGCTGTAGTCATGGAGTTAATCGTCAGAAGATTTAATGAAGGAGGACAATCAATCATAATAAAATCATACTTGTCCTTCACCCAGTCAATTTCATTTTTTAATATGTATTCTTTCTTATCTACACCAATCAACTCTATCTCTGCCGCCGCCAGATTTACATTGGATGGTATAATGGAGACACCGTCTATCACATCATGCAGAATACATTCATTGATAGAACATTCACTTAAAATCAACTCATAAATGGTGTTCTCCAGATCGTTTTTTTCTACGCCAAAACCGCTGGTCGTATTACCCTGCGGATCGGCATCAATCACTAATACTTTCTTTCCCTTAGCTGCCAGTGAAGCAGATAAGTTGATGGCTGTCGTGGTCTTACCGACACCGCCTTTCTGATTTGCGATTGCAATTGTTCTTCCCATAATTTTTCCCTTTCGTTTTGTGTTTGCGACAAAACGTTTCTCTCCGAAATCTTTTCTCATTTTTACTGTCCGTTTACGATTATATCACTAAACTTCTTGAGAATCTACCTAAAATTATTGGGATTCAAAGTTTATTCCCGCTGGAATCACACTCTTCCTACAGACTTTCTATCTCATCAGGATACTTTAAACCCCATTCTTTTCTCAATCCATCCATAATATTCATCATTTTGATGGTATCCTCATGAGGCATTGAAGGACATTCCAGCTTATGATTCTTAATGCAATCTATAGTCTCCAGTATTTCATACTCGTATCCACTGATCTTTTCCGGTACGGAGATGTCCTTTATTAATTTTCTATCTTTATTATATACCTTGATGCCGATAGGATTATTGATATTATCTACCACCATGTATCCTTCGGATCCATAAAATATTCCCTGACGATCCGACAACCCATAAATCCCGGATGTAAGAACAGCTACTTTTCCATCCTCATAAAATAAGGTCATTACATTTTCTCCATCTACTCCTGTATCAGTCATTTGTACAGCAGACTGAATGTCGGAAATGTGATCTCCAAAACTCATACATGCAAAATTAAGCGGATAAATTCCCACATCAAGTAAAGCTCCGCCGGCAAGTTCCGGTCTGATAATCCGTTCCTTATCCCAAATACAATAATTCAGATTTGCAGTCAGCTTTCTCACTTCACCAATAATATTCTCAGCCAAAAGATCATTAATCATTTTCCTGGAAGGCATATATCTTGTCCAGATTGCTTCTGTCACAAGAAGATTCTTCTCTTTAGCCAAAGCAAATATTTCTTCCGCCTGTCTGGCATTAACCGTAAATGCCTTTTCACAGAGCACATGTTTCCCTGCTTCCAGACACATTTTCATATGTTTATAATGGTGAGAATGTGGAGTTGCAATATAGACCAGTTCTACCTCAGGATCAGAAAGCATTTCTTCATAAGAACCAAATGCCTTCTCAAAACCATGTTCTTCAATAAATATCCTGGATTTTTCTAAATTTCTGGAAGCCACACCATAACACTCTACTTCCGGCATCTTATTCATTGTCTCTGCAAGCGTAGCAGCAATTCCTCCTGCGCCTAAAATTCCTATTTTCATAGTAATCTGCCCTTTCTTTATTTTATTATTTAGGATTAAGATATCAAAAATCTTCTATTTTATAATTTGCACCTTTTGATACATAATTTTATTTAAGTAATTGTAAAAACTAAAACTTCTTCTTATATTTTATATGTTTCACAAGAGGTATTTTCACATTTTAGGGAATGTTTCACGGAAAATATCACAATATCTTGGGTTAAATTGTTTCACGTGAAACATTATCTTGTGTCCATATGATGTACAACACCTAAATGTTTCACGTGAAACATGTCCTAATATAATTTTATAATGTTATTTTTAATTGCAAAGACTGCTGCCTGTGTTCTATCAGACACATCTATTTTCTTAAAAATATTAGAAATATGATTTTTAACAGTTCTCTCACTGATATTTAAATTTGTGGCAATTTCTTTATTAAACATACCGTTTGCTACCTGAGCCAAAACCTCCAGTTCACGGCTGGTCAACAAAGCAATTTTATCTTTTTCTATATCTCTATTTACCAACTGACTATTTAACGCAGGAATCAGACTGGGCTGAATATAATTTTCTCCTTCTAAAACTGCATTGATAGCTCTCTTTAATTCCACAAACTCAGAATCTTTTAAAATATAACCATCCACTCCAATATCAACTGCGTTCATTAAATATTCTAATTCATTATGCACTGTCAGAATCAAAACCTTAACAGGAGAGTTATTAGCTTTCATTTCTCTGAGAACTTCAATTCCATTTTTTTCTGGCATGTTAATATCCAGCAGTAAAACATCAGGCTCATAAATATTTAATTTTTCAAGACATTCAATTCCATTCGTTGCTTCAGCAACTATTTCAATACTTCCATCAAATTCTAATAACTGCTTAAGACCTTCCCTTATAAGACTATGATCATCTACAATCATTACTTTTATCTTCTCCACTACTCTTCCTCCACTTTCTTTGGAATCTCTATCAGAATAGAAGTTCCGTTTTCTGCATTAATCTGTATATTGCCATTCAAAAGAAATACTCGTTCTTCCACAACCAATAATCCAAAATGTCTGTTCTTTTTAATGGCCTCTTTTAAATCAAATCCTACTCCATTATCCTGAATTGAAATTTTATAAAATTTTTTTTCATCCTTAAGACTTACACTTATCCAGTCACCTTTGGAATGACTTATAGAATTTTGTACACACTCCTGGATAATACGATAAATATTGATAAGTGCTAATTCTGTCTCTGAATCTGATAAATCTGCATTGATATCATCAATATCTGTCTCAATCTTATATTTTTCATCCTGATTCAACACAACAAACAATTTTAATAAAGCCTCTTTCAGTCCAAGATCATCAAAGGTCATTGGCCTCAGATCATAAATCCTGTTTCTTATATCATCAATTACTTTGCGAAGTCCACTTTCTACTGTGGCAAGTTCCAGCTTCGCCTTTACAGGATCCTGATCAATATAGAGAGAACTCAATTCCACCTTATGAACCAAATGTGTAAGATTCTGTAGAGAACTATCATGCAGATCTCTGGCTATTCTCTGTCTTTCTTTTTCCTGCACATCAAGAACCGAAAGCTGCTTTAAATGAAACAGGACAGATTGATTTGCTATAATTCTCTCCAGGCGCTCTAGTTTAACTTCTCCCATGTGTAAAAATTTTTCTATTTCATCACATTCTGCAACAAGCTTTTCTCTTTTCTGTTTGTTCTGTTCTATCACATCGTGATATAAATTTTCCACTTTCCTTGGAAGAAAAACCTGTAAATCATTTTGCTCTTTACTGAGAATACCATCAAGATAAGTATCTATCTCCGCAATCTGACACTTCTTTTTTTTCAAAGACTCTAACTGTTCTTCCTGTTCTTTTTTGATATCAGAATATAAATCTTCTATCACTCCAAAATTTTCAATATCCATAATTCCTATACCTATACACTTAAAATTTTCACCAATTTTATAATATACTAAAATCTGCTTTTAGAAAAGATTTTTTATTATTGTTTGTAAGAAATTAAGAATTACAGTATAATAGAAACAACACAAACACATATTACACGAATAAATCTGATAAAGGAGCAGTAGATAAAATGAATAAAAAAATAACCACCATAGCTCTACTATCCGGATCCTCCATTGCAGCAATTCATGCTATCAACAAAGTACATACTTCTCTTTGCACAGTCAAAAATCTTCTCAGTAATTCAGAAAATTATTTTTATGACTGGCGTTTTGGTAAAATCAGATATCAGAAAAAGGGAAAAGGTGCTCCACTTCTTTTTATTCACGATCTGACCATCGGAAGTTCTAATTATGAATTTCACAGATTAATTAACAATCTGACAGAAAAACATGAGATTTATTCTATGGATCTGTTGGGGTATGGATTATCAGATAAACCATCCATAACATATACCAATAATCTATTTGAACAACTGGTAGGAGATTTCATTAAAAATGTAATAGGCAAAAAAACCTCTGTTGTCGCAACAGGGGAATCAGTTCCTTTTGTCATCATGGCATGTCATAACAATCCGGAAATCTTCAATAAAATTATTTGCATTAACCCGCAGAGTCTTTATCTGCAAAATCAGATTCCTTCCAGACAGACAAGCCTTCTCAAATATTTTATTGAATCACCTGTCATTGGCACCTTTACATATCATATTCTGTCTAACAGAACAAGTATTGAAAAAACATTCCATAAAGAATACTTTTTTCATCCGGAAGAAATCAGGGAAAAATATATTTATAACTATTTAGAGGCTGCTCACCTTGACGGCTATAATGCCAAATATGCATTTGCCAGTTATGCCGGTAAATACATGAATATGAATATTCTTTATGAACTTAAGGGAATTGACAACAGTATCCTTATGATCGGAGGAGAAGAAGAAAAAGATATTAAAACCACAATTGAAAATTATAAATACTATAATGCTGCCATAGAAGATGTTTATATTAAAGAGACTAAACATCTTCCTCAACTGGAGAATCCGGACGCAGTGTTAGAACAGATCAATATGTTTTTATAAAGGACTCTTACTTGCTGTTCCGGCTTTACGCGGATACTGCTTTGGCGTACTGTTACATTTTCTTATCACGATAAGATTTCTGTAAATGTCAGAGGAGGGAAGTGTAAAGCCGGTTTGCTTTATAATCTTTCCACCTAAAATTTTAATTGCATTATCTGCCTGATCTGTTTCTTCAAAAACTTTCTCAGATTTATAGGAAACAAAACTCCCGCCAATCTTTACATAAGGAAGACAATATTCAGAAAGCGTAGACAGATTTGCAACTGCCCTGGAAACACAAAGATCAAACTGTTCCCTCATTAAATTTGGTTTTGCAAAGTCTTCTGCTCTTCCGTGAAGTGCCTCAATATCATCCAACTCCAAGCTTTCTATTACTTCCTGCAAGAAATTTACTCTCTTATTCAGAGAATCCAATAAAGTCACCTTAAGAGCAGGAAATGCAATCTTAAGCGGTATTCCGGGAAATCCTGCTCCTGTTCCCACATCTAACAAAGAAATATCATCTTTCAGGTCACAGACTTTCACCAGAGAGAGACTGTCAATGAAATGTTTCTTAAGTACCTCCTCAAAATCCGTAATAGCTGTCAGATTCATCACTTTATTTTTTTCTATCAACAACTCATAATAGGTAAGAAACTGATCAACCTGAGAAGATGATAATACAATATCAAGTTCATCTAAATCTCTATAAAACTGCTTCAAATCCTTCTTTTCCAAATTTATATACCTTATCTTTCCCGGAAATTTAAAGTGTCTTTTTATGATAGTGTTCCAGATAAACCAATAATACAGAAATATCAGCAGGAGATACACCTGATATTCTGGAAGCCTGTCCTACAGATATGGGCCTGTAAACAGAAAGCTTCTGTCTTGCTTCCAGACGAAGACTTCCGATATCATTATAATCAATATCAGCAGGAATCTTTTTCTTTTCCATCTTCTTATAATGTTCCACCTGCTTTAACTGTCTTTCAATATATCCCTCATATTTTATCTCAATCTCTACCTGCTCTATCACATCATCAGGAAGTACTTCCCTCATAGGATCAATTGCAGACAACATTTCATAAGAAAGTTCCGGACGGCACATTAACTCTGACAGAGTGGCAGCCGTCTTTAAAGAAGCACTTCCATGAAAAATCAGAAAATCCTGATTTTCTCTGGCAGCACCAATCACTGTATTTTTAAGACGATCTACTTCCTTTTCAATCTGTTTCTTCTTAAAAAGACATGCTTCATAAAGATCTTTTGATACCAAACCGACTTCATAACCAATCTGACGCAGCCTGAGATCTGCATTATCCTGCCGCAGCAACAGACGATACTCTGCCCTGGAGGTCATCATCCGATAAGGCTCTCTGTTTTCTTTTGTTACCAGATCATCAATCAGTACACCAATATATGCCTGAGAACGATCCAATATAAGAGGATCCCTTCCATAAATAGACATGGAAGCATTAATACCGGCAATCAACCCCTGCGCCGCTGCCTCTTCATACCCGCTGCTGCCATTAAACTGTCCGCCGCTGAATAAACCTTTGATATTCTTAAATTCCAGAGAAGGATATAGTTGTCTGGAATCAATACAATCATATTCAATCGCATAAGCATTTCTGACAATTTTACAATGCTCTAACCCGGGTACGGTACGATACATGGCAAGCTGTACATCTTCCGGAAGAGAAGAAGACATTCCTCCCACATACATTTCATTGGTATGAAGACCTTCCGGCTCTATAAAAACCTGATGTCTCTCCTTATCAGCAAACTTTACCACCTTATCTTCAATGGAAGGACAATATCTTGGACCGGTTCCTTCTATAATTCCTGCATAAATAGGAGACCTGTCCAAATTATTTCTGATAATATCATGAGTCTTTTCATTGGTATAAGTGAGCCAGCATGATACCTGATCAATCTGTACATCTTCCGAATCTGTAGTAAAAGAAAAAGGAATTACTTTCTCATCACCAAACTGTTCTTCCATCTTACCAAAATCAATAGAACGTTTATCCATTCTGGCAGGCGTTCCCGTTTTAAAACGATGCATTTCCACGCCCAGCTCTTTCAGGGAATCCGTCAGATGATTTGCAGGCTGAAGACCATTCGGCCCTGTATAGGTAATGGCTTCCCCACACAGACATCTGGCTTTCAAATAAGTACCCGTACAGAGTATCACCGCCTGACATTCATAGACTGTTCCTGTAAATGTCTTAATGCCGACTACTCTTTTGCCGGAAAAATCCTGTCCTTCATAATCCTCTGCAATTATCTCACACACTTCTGCCTGCTTTAAAGTCAGATGCTCCTGATTCTCCAAAACTTTTCTCATCTCTCTGGAATAATCCGCTTTATCAGCCTGCGCCCGCAGGGAATGTACGGCAGGACCTTTTGATTTATTTAACATTTTAGATTGGATAAAAGTCTTATCAATATTTTTACCCATCTCTCCGCCAAGAGCATCAATCTCACGGACAAGATGTCCTTTGGAAGTACCTCCAATATTAGGATTACAAGGCATAAGTGCAACACTGTCTATGCTCACCGTAAAAATAACCGTCTCCAGACCAAGACGGGCACAGGCAAGAGCTGCCTCACATCCGGCATGACCGGCACCGACTACACATACATCTACTTTCTCTTTTAAATTTATCATATATATTAAACACTCCTATATGTGATCGAAACATAGAAATTCTTTTCGATTATTTCCCCATACAAAACTTAGAGAATATTTCATTCACCAGATCATCGCCTACTTCTTCTCCTATGATAAATCCAAGAGATGCATAAGCACTCATCAGATCAATAGAATAAAAATCCTCCGGCATATTCATTTCTAAACTTTTTCTCACCTCATCCATACTTTTTCGAGCATCAGAAAGCGCTTCCTTATGACGGATATTTGTAATATAAACTTCATCGTTATAAAGTAATTCTCCGTAAAAAAACATTTCTTTGATCAGAGATGATAATAATTCCATACCGTCTTCATTTTTGATAGAAGTTCTGACAATATAAACAGAATAATCAATCCCTTCTATTTTCTGAATAGAAGACGGTTCATGGGAAACTTTAACGTCACATTCTAATGTCTTACTGATAATATCCAGGACAGACTGTATATCTGTCACTTCTTCCAGATCTGATTTATTCAAAAGAATGATCGTATTTTTTCCCTGTATCATTCTGATAATATCCATGTCACTTTCATCAAGAGGCACAGAACCATCTATCACATAGAGAATCAAATCTGCTTCTTCGGAAATCTTCCTGGCTTTCTCCACACCGATTTTTTCTACCACATCATCCGTATTCCGGATACCTGCCGTATCTGTCATATTCAAAGTAAAATGACCAAAGTTAATCGTTTCCTCCAAAATATCTCTGGTCGTACCTGCCACATCCGTAACAATCGCTCTCTCTTTTCCTGCCAGAAGATTTAAAAGTGAAGATTTACCCACATTCGGCTTTCCAACAATAACTGTATTGATTCCTTCTTTTAAAATCTTACCATCATCAGCAGAACATAATAATCTGTCCAATTCGTGAATAATATGTTCCGATTTGTCTGAAAGTCTTTCACAATAACCATCCAGACTGATATGCTCCGGATCATCCAGAGCCGATTCTATAAAAGCAATCTCATAAAGAATCTCTTCCCTGAGATTTTTTATTTTTTCAGAAACAGAACCTTTCAACTGTTTTACAGAAGATTGCAGGGCAAATTCATTCTTGGCATGAATGATATCCATAACTGCTTCCGCTTTAGATAAATCAATTCTTCCATTTAAAAAAGCGCGTTTGGTAAATTCTCCTGGTTCGGCAACTCTGGCACCAGCTTTCATTACAACAGAAAGAATTTTCTGCATCATCAATACACCGCCATGACAATTGATTTCCACAGTATCTTCCATCGTATAACTGCGGGGCGCTTTCATGACAGATATCATAATCTCATCTACGACCGTTCCATCCTCTTCTACAAGAAAACCATAATGAATTGTATGAGATTCATATTTTTTGAGTACTTTCTCATGACGTACATTCTGATATATTTTATCAACTATTTCAATTGCTTTATCACCACTTACTCTGATAATCCCAATTCCTGAATCAGACATGGCAGTGGCAATTGCAGCTATGGTATCTGTTCTCATAAACATACTCCCGCCATATTCACCAATATAAAAAATTTTACTACATACACCTGTAAAAATCTATCCCAAGTTTCTAAAAACAAGAAAGAGACGGAATTGTAAGTCCCGCCTCTTCAAAGATTTTTATTTATTCTCTTCCTGTATTTCTTTCATAATTTCTCTCAAAATGTCTGTCACTCTTATCCGATCTCTTTAAAGTAACAACCACATGTCTGAAAGGTTCTTCCCCTTCACTGTAAGTGGTTACATATTTATCATTCTGGAGAGCGGAATGAATGATTCTTCTTTCATAAGGATTCATAGGTTCCAAAGATACAGGCCTCTTTGTCCTCTTTACCTTGTAAGAAATATTTTTCGCAAGATTTTCCAGAGTTTCCTTTCTTCTTTGACGGTAATTTTCCGTATCAACCTTAACCCTGATATAATTTTCAATATTCTTATTCACTACCAATGATACCAAATACTGTAGAGAATCAAGAGTCTGTCCTCTCTTGCCAATTAAAACTCCCATCTCATCACCGCTCAATTCAATATTCATGAAATTTTCAACTTCATCATATTCCACATTTACTACCACAGTAAGATCCATGGCTTCAAAAACATCTTTCAGGAAATCCTTTGCAGTATCTTCCATGGAAGATTTTACTCTGGCTTTGATGACAGCAGGCTTAGAACCAATTCCAAGAAAACCGGCATAACCTTCTTCTACTACTTCATACTCCAATTTATCACTGGTAACAACTAATTTCTGACATGCTTCTGTAATCGCATCATCAACAGTTTTTGCAGATACTTCAATATAATCCATTTCCAATCCTCCTGTCTTACTTCTTATTATTCTTCTCGTTATACTGTCTCACCATATTTGCCTTGGCCATCATACTGCCTGGTTTTGCATTTTTATTATAATACTCTGTAGATTTCTTTACCATTTCTTCTCTTTCTTCCTGTGTCATGGAAGATTTTACAGAAGACTTAGATGCCATGCTGTTTACATTTTTTGTATTCATATTTGCATAAGCAGACATCTGATTTACACGGACACCGGCCTTTTCCATCTTCTTTTTGGCTTTTTCTTCATTTTTCTTAATCAGTTCATCAAGATCTATCTTATCAATATGTTTATTGATTACTATCTGCTGAATACTTCTGACCACCGCACCGGCTACCCAGTAAAGTCCCATACCTGTAGGAAGTGTATAACATAAAACAGCAGACATAATCGGCATCACCATATTCATAGTCTTCATGGACTGCATCATGGCATTTTGCTGATCATTGGCATTTCCGCTCTGCGTATCCTGCTGAGGCATCAGCTTTACATTGATCCACTGTGTCACTGCTGCCAGTACCGGAATAGCAAATGCTGCAATCATCATAATATAGGATCCGGTTGTTCTTGCTTCATGGAAAGTAAAAGCAGGAGTATTGGACATACTAAGTCCTAAAAAATTATTATATTTGTCAAGCAGAGAAACCGTATTATCAATATCTGTTGACAAACCTGCAAAATTTTCTTTGAGACTGATCCATTCAGCACTGGAAGCCTTATTTAATACATCCACAAAAGTATTCTGTACATAAGTAGTTACGCCGCCAATAAAATTCTCATTTTCAAACTGCTTGGCATACATCTTAGCATTAGAAAAAGTCTGGATAAACTCTAAACTTCCTTCCTGTGCAATCAACTTGTCTACCAGAGGAAAAAAAGCTTCCTTTACCTTACCTACATAAGCAGGAATATTACCGATAACTCTGTAGAGAGCAAGTAAAATAGGCATCTGAATCAAAAGCTGTACACAGCTTCCAGAAGGAGACACACCGTATTTTGCATAAACAGCTTTTGTCTCCATGTTCATAGCCATCATGGATTCATTATCTTTTTTATTCTTATACTTTGCCTGAATTGCCTGCAATTCAGGATTCATTTTAGCGGAAAGCTTGGAAAACTTCTGCTGTTTGATTGTAAGAGGCATCAATAAAAGATAAATTACAATAGTAAATAAAATAATGGCAAGTCCAATATTTGGAATACCAATCTTATCAATTACATAAAAAATGCCTTCCAAAATATAACCCAAAAGTTTTGCTACAGGTCCGAGAATCTTACCTGTATCCTGGGTCAATAAAATATTTGACAAAATTTCTTACCTCCTTTTTTATTTCTAAATACTAAGGGACAGGATCATAACCGCCCTTTGAAAAAGGATTACATCTCAATATTCTCCATATGGCAAGAAATCCTCCTTTTATGGCACCATACTTTTCAACAGCCTCCAGGCCATATTCGGAACAAGTCGGTATATAAGGACATTTCGTACTCTTCATAGGAGAAATATATTTTCTATAAAATTTAATTAGACAGATCATACCTTTTTTCATAACAGTTTCTAATTCTCCTCATCATAAAAATATATTTTAATCATATGATGAAGCTTTGAAAGATGTAATAATGCGCTCTCAATTTCTGCATATCCTGCTAAAGAGGCATTTTTTCTTGCGACGACTACTATATCTAAACCACTATTAAATATATTTTCATGTAGCCGGTAACTCTCTCTCACCAATCTGGTAAACCTGTGTCTTACGACACTGTTGCCAACCTTCCTGCTGACGGAAATTCCCAGTCTGTTCTTATCTGTGTTGTTTTCCAATACATACATTACCAAATACTTGTTTGCATAACTTTTACCATTCTTATAAACATTCTGGAAATCACTGTTTTTCTTTAAGGATTCTGAAAATACCATTTTTAACCGTACCTTTCTTAAAAAGATAATTATACGGAGAAAAAAAGGCCACATAAATGCGGCCTATGCTGATAATCTCTTTCTTCCTTTTGCCCGTCTTGCAGCTAAGACTTTTCTTCCACCTTTTGTACTCATTCTTGCTCTGAAACCGTGAACTTTCGATCTCTGCCTTTTCTTAGGCTGATACGTCATTTTCATTCCCATGCACCTCCTTCATATGACCTTATTTATTTATAAGGTAAAGATAATAAGCTTCATTTTAGGAAAACAACATGTTGATTATATATAATTAATAGGAAAACGTCAAGTAAATCCACTTATATTTTTTATAAAAAATTAATAAAACACAATGGAAACTGCCTATCCACTTTACATAAATCTATCCACAATATGTTCATAAGATGTTGATAACTTTATATGAACATGTTAATAATTTTTTTATTATCCTGCTTTTTCTAAATTTTTATATGTTGATATTATTTTATACAGTTATACACACCTTCTGTTTCCATATACAATAATATGTCAACTTGTTCATAATTTGTTTGAATATATGTGGACAACTTATCATTTGAATTTTTATAATATTTATATTATTATATATGGTAGGGTAATTTCGATTTTATAATTTCTTATATCATAAAAGAATGAGGTTTTGTTTATTATGGAATCTATCAGTAAAAAGTGGAATGAAATAAAAGAAACACTCAGAAAAGAATATGAATTATCTGATATTTCTTTTTCTACCTGGATTGAGCCTCTTAATTTCTATGAGGTAAAAGATAATATTGTTACAATCCTGATTCCTTCCGATCAGGCTCATGCTCTTAATTATATTACATCTAAATATAAAAGTTTTTTTCAGGTTACTATTTCTGAAATGATGGATCATACTTATGATATCGCTTTTATATTGGAAAAAGATGCAAAGAATAAAGACAATAACAACGCTTCTGTTCCAAAACCGGCTTACAATATCAATTATGAAAATGCCAATTTAAGTTTAAAATATAAATTTGATACCTTTGTAGTAGGCAGCAACAATAAACTGGCACATTCTGCTTCTCTTGCTGTGGCAGAATCACCGGGAGAAGTATACAATCCACTCTATATATATGGAGGAGCAGGTTTAGGTAAAACACACCTGATGCACTCCATAGGACATTTCATTTTAGAAAGAAATCCTGAAATGAAGGTACTTTATGTTACTTCTGAAAACTTTACCAATGAAGTAATAGACTGTATCAGAAGCGGTGATGCCCTGAAAATGAATAAATTCCGTGAAAAATACCGCACAGTTGATGTCCTTATGATCGATGATATTCAATTTATCATAGGAAAAGAAAGTACACAGGAAGAATTCTTCCATACTTTTAATACCCTGCACGCCGCCGGAAAGCAGATTATATTATCTTCCGATAAACCGCCAAAAGATATGGAAACTCTGGAAGAAAGATTCCGTTCCCGGTTTGAATGGGGATTAATAGCAGATATTCAGCCGCCTGATTATGAGACAAGAATGGCTATCCTCAAAAAAAATGCTGAAAACTATAACAAAGAAATAGACGATGAAGTATTTAAATATATTGCTGAAAACATCAAATCAAATATCAGAGAATTAGAAGGAGCCTTTAATAAAATCATTGCCTTTTCCAAATTAAATAAAGTAGATATTAATCTGGCATATGCGGAAGAAGCATTAAAGGATGTGATATATCCTGATAAACCCAAAGAAATAACCCCTTATCTTATTATAGAAGTAGTTGCAGAACATTTTGGAGTAAGCCCTGAAGACATTACTTCCAAAAAAAGAAATTCTGAATTTGTTCAGCCAAGACAAGTAGTTATGTATCTTTGCAGGGAATTAATAGATACTTCACTAAATAATATAGGTAAGTTATTAGGAAAGAAAGATCATACTACCGTTATTCATGGAGTCAATAAGATAAAAGAAGAAATGACCACCAATGAAGAACTGAGAAACAAAGTAGACATTATCAGAAAAAAAATTGTTCCTTAATATTAAGGATAAGTATTCACTCTTTTATCAACAATTCTTCAACACATGTTGTGAAACTGATGATTTTTGGTGTGAATTGACAATTATGTCATTTTTATCAGTAAAATTATGTTGTAGATAAGTTGAAAGTTATTATGAGGTTATACAAAGTTTTTCACAGCTTAATCGTTTTCATTTTGGTTGAAAAATAGTATAATAGATAAGGTTATGCACATATCAACAGCTATTATGATTAAGATTACTAAATAATTATTATATTAATAACCTATGACGGCACAAAAAATATATCACAGTGAAGAAAGGAAGATATGCACAGATGAAAATTGTATGTACGAAATCAAATCTTTTAACTGGGGTACAGACAGTATCGAAAGCTGTTCCTAACAAAACTACAATGTCTATTCTGGAATGTATCCTTATAGATACAAGAAACGGTGAAATTAAACTGACTGCCAATGATATGGAACTTGGTATCGAGACAACCATTGATGGAGAGATATTAGATAAAGGAATGATAGCACTTGATGCAAAGATATTTTTAGAGATTGTCAGAAAACTTCCTGATAATGATATCACCATCGAAACGAATGAAACTTATAAGACAACAATTACCTGTGAGAAAGCAAAATTTAATATTATTGGTAAATCAGGTGAAGATTTTTCCTATCTTCCTGATATAGAAAGAAACGATTCTGTCGTAATTTCACAGTTTACTTTAAAAGAAGTGATCAGACAGACAATTTTTTCTATTGCCGATAATGACAATAACAGATTGATGACCGGTGAGTTGTTTGAAATTAATAATGATACATTAAAAGTAGTGTCTTTAGATGGTCATAGAATTTCCATCAGAAGAATTGATTTGAAAAATTCTTATGCAGATAAGAAGGTAGTGGTTCCCGGCAAGACATTAAGTGAAGTAAGTAAGATTCTTTCCGGTGATATGGATAAAGATGTGAGTATTTTCTTTACAGAAAAACATATTTTATTTGAGTTTGATAATACACTGGTAGTCTCCAGATTAATTGAAGGAGAGTATTTCAGAATCGATCAGATGCTTTCCAGTGATTATGAAACAAAAGTTAAAATGAACAAAAAAGAACTGCTTGACTGTATTGACAGAGCTACTCTTCTTGTCAAAGAAGGGGATAAGAAACCTGTAATTATTAACATTACAGATTCTTCCATGCAGCTTAAGATGAATTCTACTGTAGGAAGTATGGATGAAGAAATTGACATTAAGAAAGAAGGCAAAGATTTGATGATAGGATTTAATCCTAAATTTCTGATTGATGCGCTTCGTGTGATAGAAGATGAAGAGATTGATTTATACATGGTAAATCCAAAAGCTCCCTGTTTTATCAGAAATGTACAGGAAAGTTATATTTATCTGATTCTGCCGGTTAATTTTACAACGGTCAGTTAGAAAGGTATAAAATATCAGTATCATGGAAATAATAAAAATCAGGGATGATTTCATCAAACTTGGCCAGATAATGAAATTAGCCGGGTTAGTACAATCTGGTGTGGAAGCAAAGATAGAGATACAGGAAGGCTTTGTCAAAGTCAATGGTGAAGTAGAATTACAGCGCGGTAAGAAAATATATCCCGGTGATGTAATTGAGTTTGATGGACAACAGATTAAGGTAGAAAACTGATGATCATAAAATCATTGGAATTGGCAGATTTTAGAAATTACGATTCTTTACATATTAATTTCAGTAAAGGAACAAATATCTTATATGGTGATAATGCCCAGGGTAAGACAAATATCCTGGAAGCAATCTATTTGTCTGCTACTACAAAATCACATAAAGGAAGCAAAGATAAAGATATTGTCAATTTTGATAAAGAAGAAGCCCATATCAGGACTTATCTTGAAAAGGACAGTATGGAAATCAGAGTAGACATGCACCTTCGTAAGAATAAAACGAAGGGAATTGCTATTGACGGGCAAAAAATAAAAAAAGCTGCGGAACTTCTTGGATTATTAAATGTAGTATTTTTTTCACCGGAAGATTTAAGTATTATTAAAAATGGACCGGCGGAAAGAAGAAGATTCGTGGATATGGAATTATGCCAGCTGGATCAGTTTTATCTTTATAATTTAAATCATTATAATAAAATAGTGAATCAGCGCAATAAGCTTTTGAAAGACATGTATTTTAATCCATCTCTAAGAGAAACGTTAAATATATGGGATTCTCAGCTTGTTTCTTTTGGAAGTAAGATTATCGAGAGAAGAAAGCTTTTTGTGGAACAGTTAAATGATATTATCTATGATATTCACAATAAACTGTCCGGCGGAAAAGAAGAATTAAAAGTTAAGTATGAGCCTGATGTGGAGATTGCAGATTATGAACAGAATCTTCTGATGTGTCAGGATAAGGATGTAAAATTGAAACAGACTACGGTAGGGCCGCACAGAGACGATTTTTGTTTTATGGTGAAAGATGTGGATATCCGTAAGTTTGGATCCCAGGGACAGCAGAGAACTGCTGCATTGTCTCTTAAATTATCGGAAATAGAACTTGTGAAGAAAATAGCAAATGAAAACCCTGTTCTTCTTCTGGATGATGTCTTATCTGAACTTGATAGTCATAGACAGAATTATCTCTTAAGTACTATCGGAGATATTCAGACGATTATTACTTGTACAGGATTGGATGAATTTGTAAATAACAGATTTGAGATTGATAAAGTTTTTCAGATAGAAAATGGAAAAATCATCAATAACTCTGACAGTGAAGCATAAACATTGGCACAAATTAGGAGGAAAAGATGGCAAACGAATATGGTGCAGATCAAATACAGATTTTAGAGGGACTTGAAGCAGTACGGAAAAGACCTGGTATGTATATAGGCAGTACTTCTTCAAGAGGTCTTCATCATCTGGTATATGAGATTGTGGATAATGCGGTAGATGAAGCTTTGGCAGGATTTTGTGATACGATTTATGTGACGATTAATCAGGATAATTCTGTTACTGTTCTTGATAATGGCCGTGGTATTCCTGTCGGCATCAATCATAAAGCAGGAATTCCGGCTGTGGAAGTTGTATTTACGATTTTACATGCCGGCGGTAAATTTGGCGGCGGAGGATATAAAGTATCCGGCGGCCTGCATGGAGTGGGTGCATCTGTTGTCAATGCGCTTTCCGACTGGCTGGAAGTAGATATTTACAGTGAAGGTAAAATTTATAAACAGCGTTATGAGAAAGGTCATGTATGTTATCCGTTGAAAGTCATAGGAGAGTGTGAATCTGATAAGACCGGCAGCAGAATTCAGTTTAAACCGGATAGTACTATTTTTGAGGATACAATCTATGATTTTGATACCTTAAAGACGAGACTTCGTGAAACTGCTTTTCTGACAAAAGGTTTAAAGATTGTATTGCAGGATGACAGAGAAGGTCAGGAACAGAAAAAAGAGTTTCATTATGAAGGCGGTATCAAGGAATTTGTTACATATCTGAATAAAAGCAAAGAAGCTCTTTATGAACAGATCATGTACTTTGAAGGTACAAAAAACGGTGTTTATGTGGAAGTAGCGCTTCAGCATAATGATTCTTATAATGAGAGTGTATATACTTTTGTAAATAATATCAATACACCGGAAGGCGGTACTCATCTAGTAGGTTTCAGAAATGCTCTTACCAAAACATTTAACGATTATGCGAGAAATAATAAATTATTAAAGGATAACGAAGCAAATCTTTCCGGTGAAGATATCAGGGAAGGACTTACAGCGATTATCAGTGTTAAGATAGAGGATCCTCAGTTTGAGGGACAGACCAAACAGAAGCTTGGCAATTCTGAAGCACGAGGAGCTGTAGATAATGTAGTAAGTGAACAGCTTACTTATTTTCTGGAACAGAATCCTACAGTTGCCAAGACAATCTGTGAAAAGTCAATTCTTGCGCAGCGTGCCCGTGAAGCAGCCAGAAAAGCAAGGGATTTAACCCGTCGTAAGACGGCGTTGGAAGGCAGTGCACTTCCCGGTAAACTTGCGGATTGTTCTGATAAGGATCCTAAAAACTGTGAAATTTATATCGTAGAGGGAGATTCTGCGGGCGGTTCTGCCAAAACTGCCAGAAGCAGGGCTACTCAGGCAATCCTTCCGCTTCGTGGTAAGATATTGAACGTAGAGAAGGCAAGGCTTGATAAGATTTATGCCAATGCGGAAATCAAGGCAATGATCACTGCTTTCGGTACAGGGATACATGAAGATTTTGATATTTCCAAACTGCGTTATGATAAGATTATCATTATGACAGATGCCGATGTAGATGGTGCGCATATTGCTACCCTCATGCTCACGTTTATTTATCGGTTTATGCCGGAACTTATCAAACAGGGACATGTTTATCTGGCGAAACCGCCATTGTATAAATTAGAGAAAAACAGACAGATATGGTATGCATACAGTGACGAAGAGCTGGAAAAGATCCTGGCAGAAGTAGGCCGTGACCAGAATAATAAGATTCAGCGTTACAAAGGTCTTGGGGAGATGGATGCAGACCAGCTCTGGGAAACTACCATGGATCCTGAAAGACGTATTCTGCTTCGGGTAAATATGAACGAAGAAGAGGAATCGGAAGTAGATCTTACTTTTAATACACTGATGGGAGATAAGGTAGAACCCCGCAGGATTTTCATTGAAGAAAATGCAAAATTTGTAAAAAATCTGGATATTTAGATTTTGATATTATTTTGCACTTAAGTTATAATCTGAATGATTTAACGTGGAGGAAAGATGGACGACCGAATTTTTGATAAGATAGAAGAAGTGGATCTGAAAAAGAAAATGGAAGATTCTTACATTGATTATGCCATGAGCGTTATTGCAGCCCGTGCGCTTCCCGATGTAAGAGACGGTTTAAAACCTGTACAGCGACGGGTTTTATATTCCATGATAGAATTAAATAACGGCCCGGACAAACCTCATAGAAAAAGTGCCCGTATTGTCGGTGATACCATGGGTAAATATCATCCCCATGGTGACAGTTCTATCTATGGTGCGCTCGTTAATATGGCACAGGAATGGTCCACAAGATATCCTTTGGTGGATGGTCATGGAAATTTTGGCTCCGTAGATGGTGACGGTGCTGCTGCCATGCGTTATACAGAGGCAAGGCTCAGTAAGATTTCCATGGAACTTCTTGCTGATATTAATAAAAATACAGTAGATTTTGCGCCAAACTTTGATGATACGGAAAAAGAACCTACAGTGCTGCCAAGCCGTTATCCGAATCTTCTGGTAAACGGTACTTCCGGTATTGCCGTAGGAATGGCTACCAATATTCCTCCTCATAACTTAAGAGAAGTTACCAATGCGGTAATAAAAATTATCCAGAATCGTATTGAGGAGGACCGTGAGACAGATATCGAAGAGATTTTACAAATCGTGAAAGCTCCTGATTTTCCTACCGGTGGTATTATTCTGGGTACCAGAGGTTCGGAGGAAGCTTATCGGACCGGCCGCGGCAAGGTAAGGGTGCGTGCCGTCACAAATATTGAGACCATGTCCAATGGCAAAAGCCGTATTATTGTGACGGAACTTCCCTATATGGTCAATAAGGCCAATTTAATTTTAAAGATTGCAGATCTTGTGAAATTAAAGAAAATTGACGGCATTACAGACCTGCGGGATGAGACAAACCGTGAAGGTATGCGTATTGTTATTGAACTCCGTAAAGATGCCAATGCCAATGTTATCTTAAATCAGCTTTATAAACATACCCAGCTTCAGGATTCTTTCGGTGTGATTATGCTGGCGCTTGTGAATAATGAGCCGAAGGTTATGAATCTTCTGGATATGCTTACTTATTACTTAAAGCATCAGGAAGATGTGGTGACCAGAAGAACAAAATACGATCTTGATAAGGCGGAAGAAAGAGATCATATTTTGCAGGGTTTACTGATTGCCTTAGACCATATTGATGAAGTCATCCAGATTATCAGAAGCAGTCAGACAACACAGATTGCCAAAGAAAGGTTAATTGAAAGGTTTGAATTTTCTGAGGCCCAGGCTCAGGCGATTGTGGATATGCGTCTGCGTGCATTGACAGGTCTGGAAAGAGAGAAGCTTGAGAACGAACATAAAGAATTGATGGCAAAGATTGCAGAATTAAAGGCAATTCTTGCGGATGAGAAATTACTTCTTGGTGTGATCAGGGATGAAATGCTTGTGACTGCCGAGAAATACGGTGATGACAGAAGAAGTCAGATTGGATTTGATGTCTATGATATCAATATGGAAGATCTGATTCCCAGGGATAATACTGTCATTGCCATGACCAGTCTCGGTTATATCAAGCGTATGACAGTTGATAATTTTAAATCCCAGAACCGCGGCGGTAAAGGTATTAAAGGGATGCAGACGATTGAGGAAGATTATATTGAAGATCTTCTGATGACTACAACGCATCATTATCTCATGTTCTTTACCAATTACGGAAGAGTATACCGCCTGAAAGCGTATGAAATTCCGGAAGCCAGCCGGACAGCCAGAGGGATTGCCATTGTTAATATTCTTCAGCTTAATCCGGGTGAAAAGATATCGGCCATGATACCGATTAAGGATTATGAAGATAATAAGAATCTCTTTATGGTTACGAAGAAAGGTATCGTGAAAAAGACTCCTGTTATGGAATTTTCCAATGTCAGGAAAAACGGTCTGGCAGCGATTAACCTGCGGGAAGATGATGAACTGATAGAAGTAAAGAATACTTCCAGTGATACGGAAATTTTTCTGGTGACAAGACAGGGCATGTGTATACGTTTTAAAGAGACAGATGTGAGACCTACGGGAAGAACTTCCATGGGTGTTATTGGTATGAATCTGTCAGACGATGATGAAATTGTGGGTATGCAGTTGGATCACCAGGGAGATTCTCTTCTGATTGTATCAGAAAATGGTATGGGTAAACGCACTTATTTAGAGGAATTTACCATACAGAAACGCGGCGGTAAAGGATTAAAGTGTTATAAGATTACTGAGAAAACGGGTTACGTGGTGGGTGTTAAGGCTGTTAATGACGATCATGAGATTATGATGATCACAGATGGCGGTATCATTATTCAGCTTCGTATGGATGAGATTTCCACCTTAAAGAGAATTACATCCGGTGTGAAGATGATTAATCTGGATGAGGGAACAAAGGTTGCAAAGATTGCCAAAGTCCGGGAAAAAATCAGTAATGGCGAAGAAGAATTTGAAAATATTGATGACGCTATGGAAGATATTTCGGAGGAAGAGCAGTAAAAGTCTGATCAAATATGAAAGATTATAAAATAGCAGTAATCGGTGATATACACAGTAATCATATTGGTTTGGAAAGATGTATTGGACATGCTCTTGAAAGAGATGTGGATGAATTTCTTTTCCTGGGAGATTACATCAGCGACTGTGCCTATCCTCAGAAAACCATGCAGATTATTTATGAGATGGATCATAATTATCCCTGCATCTTTATCAGAGGTAACAGAGAAGATTATATGCTGGATTATCGAAAAAATCCTCAGAAAAACTGGACTTATTCTTCTGCCAGCGGTAGTCTTCTCTACACTTATGATAATTTGACGGAACGTGATTTTCAGTTTTTTGAAAAGATTGGAATTGCTGGATATTATGAGAGAAAAGGATTGAAACCTTTTCGTTATTGTCATGGATCTTTGACTCGTTCCAATGAGATATTGGAGCCGGATGCGGACAATACCGTACAGATTATGAAAAATCTGGATGTTGATTTTCTGGTTTCCGGTCATGTACATTTTCAGGAAGAGAAACTGTATGATAGCAAGAAAATATTTCATCCCGGAGCAGTAGGTATTTCCTGGTTTTTTGATGGTAAGACACAATATATGATACTGCATGGCACGCAATATGGCTGGGAAGGGGAATTTTTTCAACTGGAATATGATGTGGAAAGCGTCGTGAAAGAATTTGAAACTTCCGGTCTCAATCAGAAAGCACCTTATTGGTCTAAGATTAATATTCATACCCTGCGCACAGGGATAGACAAAAATAGCGATTGTCTGCGTCTTGCCATGAAATTGTGTAAGGAGGAAACAGGAAGCGTATCCTGGCCTGACATTCCGGAAAAATATTGGCAGCAGGCAGTGAAAGAATTTGGAATAGACGATTAAAAACAGTCCTTCTGGAAATTCGGAGGGACTGTTTTTTATGTTTGTTGGTTTTTTGATTAATATTAAGATTCTTCTTCATTATTATTTCTGTCAATAATAGTTGCAATGATACCACAGAAAATCCCAAAAATCGGATAAACCACCCATGCTATTTTCCATAGATTTCCAATATATCCACAAGCAAGAAATATCATTGTTGCTACCATCATAATACATCCGCAGTACAATCCTTTTTTCTTATCGTTTTTATAAGTCTGGGAATTGTGATCCTGCATGAGATTATAGTGTTTAATGTTATATTTACTGCCCTGCGTACCAGCATAGACAAATAATATCACTGCAATGGTTACGCATAATAAGAATACACTGCTCATGAGATCTTCCAGATTAATTTTGTTTTTCCCTATATATTCGGGAAGAGTAATTGCTTCAGTCCCCATCATAATGATTAATCCTACAATAATTAATACAACACCCGAAGTAATTAAAATAATATTTTTCTTATGAAAATTGTCTTTTTCTTCTTCTGAATAAAAATCCTCAATAAAAGGATGCTTTTTGGCAAAGTAGCTGTCCTGTAATCCTGTCACAATAAAAATTGCCACCGCTGCTACCACAAATAGAAAAAATACAATGGTAGAAATCATATCTGTGTCCAAACCCTCTCTTTTTGGCAGTACTGTACTTAAGAAAGCGCACATTGTCAATCCAAAAAGAATGAGTCCCACACCGGCTGTGATCCATTTACTGAATTGATTTTTATGTTGGTCATAATGATTCTTATCTTCCACATACTGAGTGCTGATATCTTTCTGCATCAGATCATCTAAAGTACAATGAAATAAGTTTGTCATCTGTAATAATTTATCTGTCTCCGGATAAGTGGTATCCGATTCCCATTTGGAGACAGACTGGCGGGATACTTCCAATAGCTCCGCAAGTTGTTCCTGTGTTATATCTTTCTGTTTTCTTAAAAACTGTAAATTTTGTCCTAAACTCATAATAAACCTCCATCTTATAAATTTTCATGTAAAACTGTGCCGGTCACATATACCGTATGTCGCTTCGGTATGTGTGTATTGTATAAAAACATGGATGTAAATTCTATCAATCTGATGTTGCTTTTGAATATTTTCATGTAAAGATCAGGTTGCATCCCGTGTTTATGCGGGTTTTTCTTTCATAATGATAACATATAATGATTAAATTTCAATGACAGTCTTTTTAATTTATAAATATAGTTCATATCACTTTTTAGAATATATTTTACATTTCTTGCTTTTTATATCAGAAAATGTTATAGTACCTGTAACTTCAATATCGTGTTCATTCATACGATATATAACTTTCGGCATCGCTGGAAGATGAATGAGGCAAATCGCCTCTAATTTACCAACTTTCAACTGACAGATAAGGTTTAAAATCTTATGTTGTTTCCCTATGTTTTCTTACCTTCTCTGTTCTACTCAACAGCAAAGGAGCTAATATGTGCAAAGAAAACAGAACAATTATTGACAACTCACAATTTCGTGACAGCAGCAGTAAATTAATTTTTGGCGATAATATCCTAAATTGCCAGTTTTTCAGGGATTATGCAGATATGGAGATTCTTCGTAATATTCAGCCGGAAGATATGGAAGCATTTGCTAATTTACCGGATGAGCAGGTGAATGAGATTCTTAAGGATACGCCGGAATACCTTTTTTCAGACAGATCTGTAAAATGTCCTTAAGAAAATGTTCTGATAAAGAAATAGAAGATTACCTGATTCAGAATTTTTCTATCACAAGAGAAGAAGCGATGGAAGAAATCGGGAAGTTGTATGAGGATTGACTTTATGTCAATCCTCAAATTACATGATTTTCTCAAAATCCTCTACACCATGTTTACACCAGGGACAGATAAAATCAGGAGGAAGTTCTTCTCCTTCATAGATATAACCGCATACTGTACAGCGCCATCCCTTAGCGGAGGAGGCAGCAGGCTGCGGTTTTACAAATTCGTGGTAGAAGGAATAAGTCATTGCCTTCTCACCGGAGATAATTTCACAGTCATTTACAGTTGCAATAAAAAGTAAATGTGTTCCCAGGTCTATTGTGTTTGTAACCTTACAGTCAATAAAAGCGCTGGTATGACTGGTCAGATAAGGCAGGTCCTGTCCGGTTAGTGCGAAAGGATAATTTATAAATTTATCTGTCTTCCGTCCGCTCTGAAATCCAAAATGTTCAAAAAGAGAAAAAGGTGCAGTTTCGGAAAGGACAGAGAGGGAAATCATTCTGGATTTTTGTACAATCTCGCAGGTCAGATTTTCTTTGTTGATGGCTACAGCCACCTGTTTGGGATTATCGGTTATCTGCATCACAGTGTTGACAATACATCCGTTCATCTTCTTGTCAAATTTAGATGCTGCGACATACAAGCCATAGGATATTTGAAATAATGCCTTTGGATTCATATTGTCTTCCTCATCTTTCTTTTTTATCGTTATTTTAACAAACCGTTTTATTTTGATAATGAATGTCAATAGTATATGAAGAGTTTGTTATTTTATTCTCTCTACTATAGGAACTCTTTTACAGTCAGGCAACATAATCCCGTTAATATAAAAATATAATGAAAACAGGGACAATTTTGGTATATGCAGCTTGCAAATTAAAAACTTTGGAACTAGAATGTAAAAGTAATTGTTATATAGGGAGATAGTTTTGACTCAGGAAAGGCAAGAAAATTCCATGGAATTTAAGAGTGCGGAAGAGAAACGAAACTATATGTTGGAAGAACCGGTGAAAAGACTGGTATGCAGACTGGCAGTACCCACGATTCTCAGTATGCTGGTAACTTCTTTTTATAATATGGCAGACACCTTTTTTGTGGGAAAGATCAATACACAGTCTACGGCGGCTGTAGGTGTGGTCTTTTCTCTTATGGCGATTATTCAGGCTGTGGGATTCTTATTTGGCCATGGATCCGGAAATTACATTTCCAGAAAATTAGGTGCAGGGGATATTGAGGAAGCACAGAAAATGTCTGCGGTAGGTTTTTTTACTTCTTTTTTGGCAGGCATAATAATTATGATAGGATGTCTGTTTTTTATAGAACCACTTTCTTTCGCATTAGGTTCTACGGTAACGATTCAACCCTATACGGTTGCGTATTTGAAAATTATTCTGATTGGAGCACCGGCAATGACAGCTTCTTTGGTATTGAATAATCAGATGCGTTTTCAGGGAAGTGCTTTTTATGCCATGATCGGTATTGTGTCGGGTGCGGTTATCAATATTGCCCTGGATCCGCTTCTTATTTTTGGCTTTGAAATGGGAGTTGCAGGGGCAGCACTTGCTACAACGATCAGTCAGTATATCAGTTTTGTTTTTCTGCTTGTTATGATGAGGCGGGGAGGAAACATCCAGATTAGTTTCAGGAATTTTAAACCTAGTCTGCACTTTTATAAAGAAGTAATCCGGGGAGGAATCCCTTCGTTGTTTCGACAGGGACTTGCCAGTGTGGCTACTATCTGTCTCAATCACGCGGCAGGTGTCTATGGTGATGCAGCGATTGCCGGTATGTCAATCGTATCCCGTATTATGATGTTTGTGAATTCCGCATTGATTGGCTTTGGTCAGGGATTTCAACCGGTGTGCGGGTTTAATTATGGGGCGAAAAAATATAAAAGGGTACTGGAAGCTTTTTTCTTTTGTGTGAAAGTAGCTTTTCTATGTCTTGCCGGTATTGCAGTCATTGTTTTCTTATGTGCGCCCCAGCTGGTGACAGTTTTCAGAAAAGGGGATGTCGATGTAATCGAAGTGGGAACGGCGGCGCTTCGATATTCTATTGTTGCACTTCCGTTAAGTTCCTGGATTATCATGTGCAATATGATGCTACAGTCTATTGGAAAAGGTTTAAAGGCTTCCATTGTAGCATCTGCAAGACAGGGTATCTTTTTTCTGCCATTAATTACTATTTTGCCCTATTTCTGTGGACTTACCGGGGTGGAAATCTGTCAGGCTGTGTCAGATATTTTTGCGCTGACAGTTTCCATACCGTTGGGAGTAAGTGTGATCAAAGAGATGAAGCGGGACGATACGAATGTTCCGCAGGATCAGTCGATCAGATAATTCTGGGCTTTATAAATCGAAAAATTAAAATTTCTCAGGTGCATGTTGTCTGAAAGATACTGTATATGTTGACAATAATTAATTGTCCAATAGGAATCATCACATTCAGGCATATGTTTTATATCAGAATAATCCATGGTTTTATAAAGTGAAAGTATTTCCTGTATCTGTGTCACATCAGGATTGATCTGAGGATTCAGTATTGCTGGCGCGGCATCGCTTGATAAGCTGGAAAGATATCTTTTTTCACTTCCTGTATATTCCTCATTCATCAGATTATAGCGGGCAATCCAGTAGTCGGGGCGGGAGAAAGATAAAGCAATATAAAATACCGTGACTACTACAATGCCATAAGAAAAAAGAGGAAATTCCTTAAAATATATGAAAATAGTAATACCAGTCATCAGAAAGAAGATAACAGCCAGGGCCCACAGTACCTGTATCCTTCTGAAGGTCAGATTATAGTTATTAATATACATGATCATCCGCAGAGCACTGGAAAGAATCATGATATAGGTACAAATACTGATAATTGTGAGAATGATTTTTAATGCTGTATTATCCCGGAATAAATACAGACAGGTTAATACCAGCAGCAGGTTAATGATACAGACAGCCAGCAGTTGGAAAAATCCTTCCCTTGCGTAACTTGCATAAGTGTAACCGTCCGGAAGCTGCATGTTGCCGATAAAGAGATAGACAATCTGTATACCGCTGAACATCAGATAAAGTATGGAGAGAGCTGATGTCACAACAATGGCAATGACAGGGTCGAAAATCTTTTTGTCCGTTACTTCTTCTGTTACATTTTTCTTTCCAAGCGCTGCATAGAGCGAGTAAGAACCAAAGAAAACCACAGTCATAAGCAATATGACACACATAATTTCCCATAGATTAATGGCCTCGAAAAATCTTTCAAACATCTGTGCAAAAACGATATCGGCACTGGAAAGTAATAGTATCATAATAAATAACAGAGGAATTGCAATGACTATTCCAATCGTAACAGACAGGAAATAGCTCTTTTTTTCTGTTTTTTCCCGTTTTTGGGCATCAAAATAAGAGATCATGTCTCCAAAGGGACGAAACAGGCAGGTGAAACAAGTGCCAATGGTCTGTAAAATAGCCATACAATATTTTGGCAGGTTCCATGTCTGGTCATTGTATACTGTATGCAATATCAGGACAAAAGAAAGCAGGAAGATGCCGAACTTGTTAATGGAAAGTATCTGCGGGGAACTGGTCATGCAGTTTGAAATGCCAAGTAATACAATACTAATAATGTAAAAAATGCTGTCTTTTTTGTAAGGAACCCCTAACTTTTGCATAGAGAAGAAGAAATAGCAAAGGGTTCCGACGACGAAAAAAGGGTAGGTGATACCGGAAGCGTTCTTATAGAGGCAGAAAGCATAAAACATGGCATAAAGCAGACTGCCGATACCAAAGAACGGGAAGCGCTTTTTCATACTCTGGGTATATTGATTGTCTGGTTCTTCGCCGGTTGCAATGGTTGGCTTTACAGTGTTCAACTGGTTGGAGTAAGGTTGATTAGGATAAAGCTGGGCAGCTGCCTGGGGGTTTGCCTGCGGCTGATTCATAGATGGATAATTGTTGGGTTGATATTGATTCATGATTTTGTCTCCTTTCTTTTTATCAATCGACAGAATTTTCTTTGTTATCTTCGTCTTCCGTATCTTCCACATATTCCAGAATATCGCCCGGCTGACAATTCAGCGCCTTGCAGATTTCGTTTAAGGTGGAGAGACGGATTGCCTTGGCTTTATTATTTTTAAGGATGGACAGGTTTGCAAGAGTGATGTCGATATCGCCGGCCAGTTCGGTCAGACCCTTCTTGCGCATTGCCATCATGACGTCCAGATTAATGATGATTGCCATATCTGTAATTGCTCCTTTGCTGCGTATATATTGAAATCTATATTTTAAATGGTAAGGTCGTTTTCCAGTTTGTAAGTGACAGCCTTATCAAAGACCTGGGCAAGCACCTTACTGAAAAGTCCGGCGATCACAAAGACCAGAATGACGATAAAGACAGCCGGAGTAAGATAAATAAACAGGCGGCATGCGGTAATCACGGCGATAAAGAAGCTGTAAATGCTCATTTTTTCAAGACTGACTACATTCTCTCTGGTAAAACAGTCATCCCGTAATACGGAGCCGAACATCTGTCGAAGCTGCTGTAAGATTAATACAGCAAAGATGCCGGATAAAAATAAGATAACACAAAGAGAATAAAAGTTATCCGCAAAATAGCTGTTGTAGCGTCCGTAAAAGCGGATGCTCAATGGAAGTGTTGCAGTTACGATAATGCCGGCGTAAAACATAAAGTCTAATAAGTATTTGGTAAATAAGGTCAGTTTGTCTTTCATATGACAGGTATCCTTTCTACAATGAATGTTTCCATGACCCGTTTTGGATTGTAAACGGAAATCCTTTTTTGTAATTTTAAAATAGCATGCTTGGAAATGAATGTCAACAAAAATTTATTGAGTTTCGATAAATTTTTGTTCCGGTGCAATAAGGAAGATTAGATTTTCATTTGTATCCTGATATGTTATAATGCGTTCAGCAGAAAATCTGTTATAAATTTCGGAGGAATCAGATGCAATACACATCTACCTATAAATCACCGCTGGGGAATATACTTCTTGCCGCTGACGAGACTGGCCTGATTGGACTATGGTTTTATGGGCAGAAATATTTTGCTCGTAATCTCGATCCGGAACATGAAGAAAAAGACCTGCCGGTATTTGAGACAGCAGGAAAATGGCTGGATATTTATTTTTGCGGACACAAACCGGACTTTATGCCGCCTGTGCATCTGCTAGGCACGCCATTTCAAATCAGTGTCTGGAAATTATTACAACGGATTCCTTATGCGAAGACAATAACATATGGGGAACTGGCCAAAGAAATTGCTCGGGAAAAAGGCCTTGCCCATATGTCTGCCCAGGCGGTAGGCGATGCGGTAGGACATAATCCGATTTCTGTCATTGTGCCCTGTCACCGCGTGGTAGGTTCCGGTGGCAGTCTGACAGGATATGCGGGAGGTCTGGATAAAAAGAAATGCCTTCTCTCCTTAGAAGGCGTGGATATGGGGAAATTGATTCTGCCTTCTAAGGGAACGGCATTATAGTTAATAAAGTGATATCTTTATTGAAAATATTGTGTAAGATATTCCATTGTAGTTTCAGATACCCGAAAAGATATTTTTACACCGGCTGTTTTTAATGTCAGATAAGGAATATCCTCATAGCAGAGTATTTCGCAAATGGTAGATATTTCTCTGTCAGATGCATCTTGTCCAAATTTGAGAGTTTCTTCCTGTGAAAATTGAAAAGTGCCGGTCAGTTTGGCTGTTTCAGGTAGGCTTTCCAGTTCCCAGTGTTCAATATCCAGTGCTGATATAAAGTCAGATATTTCTTGCTTTTCTGTCATTTTCTGTAAAATATCAGAAGTATCTGCTGAAATAGCGGTAATTTCCTGTGTCTTGGCAAGATCCGAATAATATTCAGATTCCTGTTCTTTTTCATTTACAGCATCACAACCGCAGAGAAAAAGTGCTGATAGTATGATTGTTAATATTATTTTTTTCATGGTTTTCCTCCATTCTGATACATTTACGTGATAGGGCTATATAAAATCAGCCTTCCATTTTGTTCATAATCAACAGCCGGTATGCTCGTGTAATACCAGACATATATACACATAGAAAAGCTCCCACACCAGCTAAGATGAATCCACAGGCCAGAATAATATTATCTAAAATATCAAACTCCGCAGGAACGATAAGCGGGCAGAGTAAAAAGCCGACAGCAATCAGGGCAATTCCGATAAGGTTAGAAATGTGTATGAATTTCTTTTTATCGGCGTAAGCCGAAACCAGTTCAGATTTGACAGTTTTGTCAAAGAATAAGGGTTCTTTCCATAATTTGTGGTAAGGATTATCTGCAAGTTTTACAGAAAACAATAAGATAATTCCTATGATCACAAAAATCATGAACAGGATCATGTTGATTTCGACAGCCCAGAAGCTAAGGGATAAGCTTGCAATCATAAAACCGATTGCGGTACTGGTTTTCAACATTTTTCTTTTCTGATAGGAAAGAAACCCTTCCGCCATTTCACGGCTGACGTATAATCCCTTTTCATGTAAGTTATTTTCTGGCTTGGGTGTATCTTCTTCCCCCAGAAGGTAGTCTATCGTTACCTGAAACATTTTGCTCATACGCACAATTTTTTCGGTTTCCGGATAGCCGTTGTCTCGTTCCCATTTACTGACAGCCTGTCTTGATACATTTAGCTGATCTGCAAGTTCTTCCTGAGATAGACCGGATTCTTTTCTTAATTTTTGTAGTTTTTCCCCAAATGTCATATTGTGTTCCTCCTTCTGATGTCAGTTTATCTTTTTGGATGGCAGCAGGCTACCAAAATACGGTTTCTATTACGCAACTTCAGGTTGCAACCAGATGTTGCGGGTATTTTTTGCTTATCTATGTTATGATATATAATAACATACAGAAAGAGGATTGAAACCATGCCGGAACTGCCAGAAGTGGAAACAATCAAAAGAGTTTTGGAGCCGCAACTCAAAGGACTTACCATTACAAAGGTAACAGTAAACCGTCCGGAAGTAATTGCCCGTCCTGCAGCGGATGAGTTTTGCAGATTATTGATCGGTCAGAGTGTATCGGGAATGATGCGCAGGGGGAAGTTTTTACATATTTTGTTAGACAGTGGAGACCGCGTTATATTGCATTTACGGATGACGGGCTGTCTGTTATTTACGCCGGCTGATTTTCCGGAAGAAAAGCATACGCATATTGTTCTGGAAATGAGTGACGGCAGGCAGCTGCGTTTTTCGGATATGCGGCGTTTTGGGCGTTTCTGGCTGCTTCAGAATGGAGAAGAAGATACATACAGCGGGATTGCAAAACTTGGGATGGAGCCTTTTGACGAAGGACTGACTGCCGATTATCTGATCAGCCGTCTGGGAAAACGTAAGAAAACAATTAAAGAATGTCTGTTAGATCAGAGTGTTGTCGCAGGTATCGGCAATATTTATTCCGATGAGATATTATTTGCGGCCGGCATCCATCCGGCGTGGACGGCGTGCAGTCTGCAACAGGAAGAATGGGAATGTCTTGTGCGGGTGATTCCAGAACGGTTATCTTATTTTATTGAAAGAAATGTGATTAGTCCGGAAGAATATCTGGAGACGAAAGGACAGGATTATCGGAATACACCATTTTTGCAGGTGTACGGGCATGGAGGGGAAGCCTGTCCGGTTTGTGGGAAAATGCTTTGCCGTATGGTCATAGGCGGCAGGAGCAGTGTGTATTGTGAGAGGTGTCAGAGGAAAGGCGGTATCGTAAAATCATAATTTGTTTATATTATGTGAATTTTTTAGTAATAGGTACAGTTTTCCAGAAAACCACTAAGCATCTGCTGTAAATCTTCAGGATAGTCCTCCACACATGTCAATTCCATGCAGACGGCCATATCTTCATAGATGCCGAATACGGATACTCCATGGTCATAGGGGTTTTCCGTGTTGGTAAAATGATAGGTAATCAGAACATATGATTGACCATTACAGTCAATACTTTCTTCTTTTATTATCTCATAATTTGATTTACCAGCGGCAAGCCAACTGTCCATATTTTCCTGTGCGGCTTCAGCGGATTTAAATTCCCCTGCCAACAGGTAAAGCTGAGCATCGTATAAAGTAACCGATTCTCCGTCACTGTTTTCATAAGGGGCAGAATCTCCGGCAACCCATGAAGCGTAATAGAGTCCATCGGCTGAAAGGGCATCCATATGCTCAGACAATGTCATTCTCTCGTCGGTATTTTGGATTGTCAGATGGGAGCCGATTGTTATCTGGCCGGATGCTTTTTCCTCGGAGATATCATTATTTGTGGTATTTGTAAAATCAGGTAAAAAGGCACAGCCGGATAAAGTGACAATACATAGTATCATGCATGTTATGGAAATGATTTTACGGGTTCTTAGGCAGGGTTTTCTATATTTGAATTTCATTTTTGTTTTCTCCCATCTATAGTTTTTATTTGATTTCATTGGATTTAGTCAGGTTTAAAATGATAATTTCCCATAAGAAAAGTTTTAATTATTTTGGATACTTTGACGCAGCGTATCCCACAATCTGGCACATTCTTTGACATGCTCCGTGACAGTGTCGGTGTAGAAACAGCTTCTGCCAAGATAAAGTCCGGAAAGTATATCCTGGTTATTACCGGTCGTTGTCTGCCCAAGCGATGTGTCGGTGTAGGTGCCAAGTTCCATATCCGCGAGAACAGGACAGTCTGACCATTGCAAAATCTTGCCCTCTGTTTCATAATCCGATGAATCCGGACAGCTTCCGTCTGCAGAAGCAAGCAGCTGATAGGTACGCTGAAAATCTGCGGGATCTTCCAGAAGGAAAAAGTAACTTTCACAATCTGAGATATCACCGATCAGTGTTATTTCAGAGGCGTATTGGTAGTAAGCTGTATCCGCATCCGGGTTGTCGTTGCCGTTTACATATTGATTCACCTGGACAATGATTTCACCATCATGGTTATAGTCCGCGGCCAGGGAGGTAAAAGCTTCCTGTATGGCAGCGGCCGTATCTGCGGGAAGAGAAGCCTTGCCAATATAAGCAACCTGCAGGTCGGGAGATTTCCGGAAAAGTCCCAGGGCATTTCCGATCAGGTTACAGATAATCAGAAACAGAATGACGCCGATTATGACATACCATTTGTGATAATACCACCAGTTTTTCATACGATTCCTCCGCGTTATTCTCTGGTAGTGCCGCCATAAGCATAGGTAACGGGCAGGCACACGAGCGGCGGCTTGGAAGATATATTTTCCTGTAAAAGCAGATTGACACACATTTCGGCAATTTCCGGAACAGGCTGTACAATGGTGGAACATACATAGTCCGTTCCCTGAAAAGGACGAATACCGTCGAAGCCGATAACCTGCACATCCTCCGGGACGCGGAGATTTAATTTGCGAAGTGTCTTGATGATCAGATAAGCCAACCGGTCCGTTACACAGAAAATACCGTCAAAAGAAAGTCTTCCGTAGTGAATATGTTCGGCAAGAAAATACTCAAATTCTTCATAGGCGTCTCCATCATTTAAGATTTTCATTTCATAAGAAAGCCCCCGGGACAGACAACCGTTTTCAAAACCGGCTTTCCGTTTGTTGGGTTCGTTATCCAGCGAGGAACCGGTGCGCAGAAAAGCAACGTTAGTGCAGCCAAGATCCGCTAATTTCTCTGCGGCTAACTGGCCGCCGGCAAAGTTGTCACTGGCTACGCAGGGGATTTTGGTTCCCATGGAGCGGTCGATGGCTACAAAGGGCGTATTTTCTTCAATCTGCAGATTCGGATTGTAAGTCAGGCCGATGATACCGTCCACCTTGTTCTGCTGTGCCATGGTGACATATTCCTGTTCCTGATCGCAGTCAGAGTCGGTAGAGCACAACAACATACGATATTTCCGCTTTAAGAGTGCAAGATTAATATAGTAGACAAGAGAAGCAAAAAAGGGTTCTTTCGTGTTGGGAATCAGAAGCGCGATAGTATAGGTTTTGCTTGCTTTTAAGCCCTGCGCATAACTGTTTACCTGATAATTCAGTTTCTTTATGGCATCTTCCACACGGAGCCGGTAAGATTCACCGACGGGAATTCCATTTACTACCTTGGATACGGTTCCCAAGGCAACACCGGCTTCTTTTGCCACATCTTTCATAGTAGGAATGGAATGTTCGGATTTCATAGCAACCTCTTTTCTGTTTCATGAATTAGTATGAAACATAATGAAATATACTTTCTAAATAAAGAATATAATTTGTTAAGGACATTTAATATTTGAATATTCAGTAGGAAAATCTTTTCATTGATGTCATTATAAGATAAAAAAAAGGTTTGTAAAGACTGAAATGAAATAAATTATGAAACGTTACATGAAATTATAATTTATAAAATACACAAAAATAACTATATAAAATAACAAAAATTATAAATAATCACGAAAAAATAGGTAAAATACATTGACTGGTTTTTAAAATAATGTTAGCATACGGATAATAAGTGGTATAACGTTTCACGAAAAATGTGGAAATTATAAAGTCCACATGCAAGGGAAGGAGAAAGGATATGAGTGGAAGTAAATCGGCAGTTACAAGTCCGGCAGTCATGTCGGGAGGCAAACCACTGGGAAAACGCATCAAAGATAACTGGCAATTATATCTGATGCTTTTGATTCCGGTGATTTTGACCATTATTTATAAGTACATCCCCATGTATGGCATACAAATTGCGTTCAGGGATTACAAGGCCAGCAGGGGTATGTGGGGCAGTGAGTGGATCGGTCTGGAGTGGTTTGAACGTTTCTTTACCGCACCGACCTGTGCACGTATGATTAAGAATACTCTGCTTCTTAGTTTTTACAGTCTGTTGTGGGGATTTCCGATTCCGGTTATTCTGGCATTAATGTTGAATCAGTTGAGATTCCAGCGTTTTAAGAGAGTGACGCAGACAGTGCTCTATGCGCCGCATTGACCGTGCGATTGAGCGTCTGACAGATTTACAGGATTTTTGGATGCCATATGTTGACAGTACTGTGACCTATCCTGTAGACTGTGTCTTTACAGGAAGAGAATTAGATACTATCGACTGGTATAAAGCCAACTTCGAGAGTACAGTATCTGAAAATGAAGGTTTGTGGCTCAAAAACGGCGGCCCTACAGATGAAGAGTGGCAGGCGTATATTGAATTGTTGGAAAAGAAGTGCGGTATGAATAAACTTCTGGAAGTATATCAGGATGCGTATAACCGGTACTCTGGGATTGAAGTGGAAGAATAGGATATTCCCCGCATAGAGTTAATATGTCGGAAAGCGGCATTATGGAGGATTATTATGATAAGTCAGATCTTACGTGACGCAAGAAAATATGAAGAGGCGATGGAGAGAAAAATTGATGGAAAGAATCGTCCGGGTTTTCATCTGGCGGCCAGAGTGGGTTGGATGAATGATCCCAATGGTTTCTCGTATTACAAAGGCGAATATCATCTGTTCTATCAGTACCATCCCTATGATTCTCACTGGGGACCGATGCACTGGGGCCATGCGGTAAGCAAAGACCTGCTGCATTGGGAATATTTGCCTGCAGCGTTGGCGCCGGATGCTGACTTTGACAGGGACGGTTGCTTTTCCGGCAGTGCGGCGGTTCTGCCGGATGGAAGGCACCTGTTGATTTATACAGGGGTGGTCAGGGAAACACAGCCGGATGGCAGTATGCGCGATGTACAGACACAGTGCCTTGCGGTAGGTGACGGTATAGATTATGAAAAATATGTGGGGAATCCGGTGCTTACCAAAGAGGATTTGCCGGATAATGGAAGTAAATTTGATTTCCGTGATCCTAAAATCTGGCGGAAATCCGACGGCTCTTACCGGTGTGTTGTGGGAAATTGTACGTCGGAAAGAGACGGACAGATTCTTCTTTTCAGCAGTCAGGACGGGTTTCAATGGCGGTACGATAAAATCCTGGCAGCAAATCATAAACGTTATGGTTTGATGTGGGAGTGTCCGGATTTCTTTGAGTTGGACGGCAAGGCAGTTTTGCTTACGAGTCCCATGGATATGCTTCCACAGGGATTTGAATATCATAATGGAAATGGAACTTTATGTCTGATTGGATCCTATGATGAGGAAACCGAAACTTTTACGGAGGAACATAATCAGGCAGTGGATTATGGCATTGATTTCTATGCAACACAGACCATTCTGACACCAGACGGTAGAAGGGTTATGGTTGGTTGGATGCAGAACTGGGATACCTGTAATCTTCATTCACCCGATCAGCCTTGGTTTGGACAGATGAGCCTGCCCAGAGAACTGTCAATACAAAATGGCCGGTTGTATCAGAATCCCATACGCGAGTTAGAGGCTATGAGAGGGGAAGAGATTCGGCATGAAAATGTTACTTTTCATGATGTGATCAGGCTTGCGGGAGTGGAAGGCCGTAAGGTCGATATGGAACTGACACTGCGCCCTGCGGATGAGGAAAATGTTTATCATAAATTTGCGGTGAGGTTTGCACAGAATGATACATACCATACTTCTATCAGTTTCAGACCTTACGAATCCATTGTCAAGATAGACAGAAAGTTTTCGGGATCCAGAAGGGCGATAATCCACCAGCGTCGCTGTCAGATAAACAACAAGGACGGACACATTAAGATGCGTGTGATTCTGGACAGATTTAGTGTGGAAGTGTTTGTAAATGATGGAGAGTATGCAATGAGCGCAACTATTTATACGGATTTGGCAGCGGAAGGTATTTCATTTTATGCAGATGGAGATGTGTCTATGGATGTTGTGAAATATACATTGGAGTGAGCGTTTTAGGGTATATCTTGCAACACGAATAACAGTAGGAAAGGAGACACAGATGTGAAAAAGTATGATGTGACTGCGCTGGGAGAACTACTGATTGATTTTACAGAGAATGGGGTGAGCGCACAAGGGAACCCCATTTATGAGGCAAATCCCGGTGGTGCACCCTGCAATGTACTGGCTATGCTTACAAAGCTTGGCAGAAAGACTTCGTTCATTGGCAAAGTAGGACAGGACATTTTTGGAAATCGTCTCAAAGAGATATTAGCTGAAATGGGAATAGATACTTCCAATCTGGTAATGGATGAAGAGGTTAGGACAACATTGGCATTTGTGGAGACTTTTCCGGATGGTGACAGAGACTTTTCCTTTTATAGAAATCCTGGCGCTGATATGATGCTTCGAGAGGAAGAGGTGCAAGAGGGTTTACTGATGGATACAACGGTATTCCATTTTGGTACCCTGTCGATGACGCACGAGGAAGTGCGCCGGGCCACGAAGAAAGCAGTGGAAACAGCGAAGGCGGCGGGAGCAGTCATTTCCTTTGATCCTAATTTGAGGGAGCCTTTGTGGGAATCCCTGGAGGATGCCAGAAAGCAGGTTGCTTATGGTTTGTCCAAGTGTGACTTTTTGAAAATTTCCGATAATGAGATTCAGTGGTTTACCGGTGAAGAGGATTATGACGCCGGTATCCGTAAACTGAAAGAACAGTATGACATTTCCCTGATTGTGTTGTCCATGGGAAAGGCGGGGAGCCGTGCATATTATAAAGATTTGCGTGTGGAAGCAGCGCCGTTTTTGCAGGAACATACGATAGAGACCACAGGAGCGGGGGATACCTTTGGAGCCTGCTGCCTGTACTATATTTTACAGTATGGACTGGAGGATCTGGATGAGGATAAACTGCGGGAGATGTTAACTTTTGCAAATGCTGCTGCGTCCATTATTACGACCCGTAAGGGAGCGCTTCGTGTGATGCCCGAGGCCGATGAGATACGGGAACTGATAAACAGAATGTAATATAAAAATACAGGGGGCGGTTTTCCGCCCTTTTGTTTTAGGAAAGTTTTCCGCTTATCCGAGATCCGCATGACAAATAAGTTTTTTCAGTGTATGATAATAATAAATTAGGATGGCTGACAGACAACCTGTCAAGTTGGAAATATTCAGGGAGCAAACATGGAAGACGGGAAAGTAATAATAAAGAAAAGAATTATTAAAGAACATGATGAACCGGAGAGTGTGAAGAACAGTATACCCACAGAGATTCCCGAGGATGTCAATATGCTGGTGACAGGAATGTTACACAAGGGGAATAAATCTTTTGTACGGGTTTCATTTCTGCGCGGAAAGGACTGGGCCGAAGGAATCGTGCCGGAGGCAAAGATTGAGAAATCGGAAGGATTTACCGAAGAAGAGATTAGCCGACTGGAGACTTATCTTCTGGAACAAAAAGGCATGATCCTGGAACAGGCCAAAGGGGTCAACCCGCTGAGAAATATGTTTGGAATGTAATATGGAGGACAAAATGCTGATTGGAAACTTTTCCGAATGGACAGTACAGAATCTTATCATACGAGTTGTGGCATCCATGCTTCTTGGCGGTATCATTGGTTTGGACCGGGGTATGAAGCACCGCGGCGCAGGGACCAAGACCATGACTGTGGTCTGTCTGGGAGCCACACTGGTGATGTTGACGGAGCAGTATATTCAGGTGAATTTCCCGGGGCTTGCCAATATGAACCGCCTGGCAGCACAGGTGATCAGCGGCGTAGGCTTTCTGGGAGTGGGTACGATCATCATATCCAACCACCGGGTCAGAGGTCTGACCACGGCCGCCACACTCTGGGCCAGCGCCACGATCGGACTGGCTGTGGGAATCGGGTTTGTGGAAGGCGGCATACTGATCACGTTAATGATGTTATTGTCTCTTCATGTACTTCCCTTCGTGGAGCGTTTTGCCACCAGAAATTCCCGGTACTGTAATGTGATTGTTGATCTGGAGGAGAGCCGTTATCTTCATGTCATTATCCAGGATTTAAAAGCGGCCGGGGTCACAGTGGATTCCATGGAACTTAGTCCTTCCAGGATTGGGGACAGCGTCTCTGTCTATCTGATCCTTCATACCGGCAAAGGTATGGAAAATACAGAAATCTATGAAATCATCACCAGGTCGGACAAGGTCGAGTCGGTGGATTTCCTGTGATGGGTCTATTGTAAGATTAATCCAACCGGGCAGTGATCTGATCCCATGATATCTTTATAAATTATGGCATCCTGAAGCCGGTCTTTTAAAGCCGCAGATGTAACGAAATAGTCGATACGCCATCCTGCGTTCTTTTCCCGGGCTCTGAAGCGGTAAGACCACCAGGAATAGATGCCTTCCAGATCCGGATAGAAATAGCGGAAGGTGTCAATGAATCCTGCTTCGGTCAATGCGGTAAACTTTCCCCGCTCTTCATCTGTAAACCCGGCGTTTTTACGGTTGGATTTAGGATTTTTCAAGTCAATTTCCTTATGGGCAACATTTAAATCACCGCAGAAGATGACAGGTTTGGTCTCTTCCAGCTTTTTCAGATAGGTCAAAAAGTCGTCTTCCCATTTCATACGATAGTCCAGACGGGCCAGTTCATTCTGGGAATTGGGCGTATAGACTGTGATAAAATAGTAATCCGTATATTCCAGGGTGATGACACGGCCTTCATGGTCGTGTTCTTCAATGCCGATACCGTAGGAAACACTTAGCGGCTCTTCTTTGGTAAATACAGCCGTGCCGGAGTACCCCTTTTTCTCCGCATAATTCCAATACTGATGATAGCCGGGAAGATTCAGATCAATCTGACCCGCCTGCAATTTTGTCTCTTGAAGACAGAAGATATCTGCATCCGCTTCTTTGAAAAAATCCAGGAATCCCTTGCCTACACATGCTCTGAGTCCGTTTACATTCCAGGAAATAAATTTCATACTCATCTCTCTCCTTTTTCTCCATAATATCTTAAAATTTCCGTTTTTACAATCTCTTCCGACAAAGCATGCATGCCGTCCAGACGTTCTTCATAATTCTCCAGGGTAAGCCGGCCCTCGCCCTTTGCCAGTTTCTCATAAACCTGATAATTGATATCCTTGGAAAAATGAATCATGTCCATATAATTGTCCAGGTTGGTGATGGTCTCTTTGTCATCCTGATAGAAATAGATCTCCACATTGTCATAAGCAAGCAGTGCTTTCACAGCTTCTTTTTCATTATAGATGACAGAGTCCCGCTCGCCGGTTCTGTAAGCATTATCCCACCAGAGCATGGAGTAAGGAGAAAAGAAAAACTTAAAGGTTGTCTCCGGGTGCGCCTCCACCTGTGCTGTGAGGAGAGAAATATTCCCCTGAAGGGTTTCTGCATTGACGGTTTCCGGCTGCATTTCCCTGATGGAAGGCAGGCGGCCATAAAGTCCTGTTGCCATATCGGCACCGAAATATTTCCATTGGGCCCAGTTGTAAGAATCACCCTCGTCATAATCACCGATAAAAGAGTAAGCCAGCATATAGGGAAGTTTTTCCATCAGCACATCCTTATTCAGCACATAATGATAATCGTTTAAAAGATTTGTGTCATATAAGTACATGGGGCATCCGGTGGATTCATAGGTAGGTGTCGTATCTGCGGACAGGGAAGAAGGGTCTATATTGTAGAAAATATAGTCCAGGTCATGCTCCTCATAAGCCACATCCAGAAGATAACAAAGATCTGCTGTGGCACCGTAGGAACGGATAGCCTTGATGGTCTGGCAGTCAAAACCCTGGTCAAACCAGCCGTTGTTATAGTTTTCACAGACAGAGGATCCTACGATGAGGGCATTGTAGTCAAAGTTGCGCAAAGTTCCCACACATTGATATTCTTTGTCTGTCAGTACGGCTTTTAAGCCGGGCAGCGGTTTATGGTACTGGTAAAAGGGGTCAAAGATAACCACTGTCGCAATCAGCGCTGCCAGCAGGATACAGGTTCTTATAAAAAAGGATCGGATAAATTTTTGTTCCATGAGTGCTTTCCTCGCTGTCAAAAGTTAAAGTACAAAAAGGTACTTATCTGGGAGAGGGAGATGACGCACCATACAAAGAGGATGCAGATGCCCCAGCATTTTCCCGAGGTCAGTTCATTGTAAGTTGCCCGTTCGTAAGCGTTTCTCCGGAAGATAAGGAAGAAAGCCAGTGCAAATAATATAAACATAAAGATCAGATACACATAATTCACAATACTTGGGGCTGCCATATCCAGAGCCTGTCTGATTACATAAATTTCAGAAATATCAAGCTGTGCGGCAACCTCATGGATTTTGCCGGTATATTTGCCGGAGAACAGATTTTTAAATAATTGTATTGCACCCAGCATACTCTCACTTCTGAAGAAGAAAAGAGAGAGATTAAAAAGCGAAAAAGTGAAGATCCAGCCCAGCCAGGCGGGGATATGGAATTTGGAGGGCCTTTTTTCTTCGTGCCCCTGGATACCGATGATTCCCAGATTATCCCACACTACCAGAAGACCCTGCATGGCGCCCCAGGCCACATAGGTCCAGGCGGCACCGTGCCAGAGACCGCTTAATAGGAAGATGATAAAAGTGTTTAGCAGCATACGGGTTCTGCCTTTTCTGCTCCCGCCCAGGGGAATATAGACGTAAGTGACGAAAAAGCGCGATAACGTAATGTGCCAGCACTGCCAGAATTCCTTGATACTACAGGAACGATAAGGCGAGTCAAAGTTTATGGGAAGTTCAATGTGGAACATTCTGCCCAGACCGATTGCCATATCGGAGTAACCGCTGAAATCAAAGTACAGCTCAAAACTGTAAGCCAGAATGACAATAACAGTAGAGATACTGTCCAGGGAAAAGGTCTGTGCAAAGCCATAGTTGGCCATCAGGCCAAAGGTGTCCGCCAGCAGCACTTTTTTGGCAAGTCCCAGAACAAAGAGATAAAGTCCCCTGGCAAAGGAAAGGGCGTTAAATTTACGCCGGGAATTGTCCTCAAATTGGGGAATCATTTCCTTATAGAGGACGATAGGCCCTGCAATCAGCTGCGGAAAAAAGGTAACAAAGGTCAGATAGTTGAGAAAGCTGTAATGTTCACATCTGCCAAGCGCCCGGTCGATGATGAAGGACAGCTGCTGGAATGTAAAGAAACTGATGCCCAGGGGCAGCAGGATATGTTTCAGATTAAAATCCGTATGAAAAGCCATGTTTATATTTTCGATAAAGAAATCATAGTATTTAAAGTAAAATAAAATGCCAAGATTTAAGATGATACCGGCCAGCAGACCCAGGCGGTTTATAAGCGGCAGAGCGGTTTTTGTATTGGACAGATTTTCCGTGGAAGCGCGTTCGAGCGGGGGAAGTTTGGTAAACAGATAACTCAGTCCGTAATTCATGCCGATGCTGCACAGAATGATAGCCAGATAGCTGATATTAAAATAGCCATAAAACCACAAAGACATACCGGCCAGAAAAAGGCTGGCCAGTTTATATTTCCCGTATCGATTGAGCCCATACCACCCAAGCAGGGCAATGGGCAGAAAAATGAAAATAAAAATATAGGAGTTAAATAACATAAAATACCGGAATTCCTTCCTGCATACATATTTTTCTAATATAGGTAAAAAATAATAGTGACTGAAGATATACCTTGCTATAGTATATCAAATCCAGACACAGCTTACAAATATTTCCTTATATAATAAAATAATGCCCGCTTCACTGCAATTTGATACAGACAGTGAAACAGGCAGAAATGGAGACTATATGCAAAAAACAATAGCAATAACCATGATGTTAAGTATGCTTTTGCTGACGGGGTGCGGTGACAGCCTGCCGGAAGATGAATTGGTAAACAGAGGAAGAGAGTCCCAGATGGAAAATGCCAATGAGGATTTACAGGCCAGCAGTTTCCCTTATCTCAATATGGAAGAGGATTATCAGAAAGAGCGGAAGTTTTATACTCTGCCGGAATTAAGACAGGAGGTAAAGGATCTTCTGGGTGACCATTACTGGCCGGAGGTAGACTTATCGAAAGAAGAGTTAGAGAGCCTGACGGGGATATCGGAAGATATGTATGTAGATTTTCTGGCGGAAAAACAGCCTCTGGACTCTCATATAGATACCATGATTATTATTCATGCAAGGGAAGATTATGTGGGAGCCGTGGAAGCGGCAATTGAGAAATACCGCAGTAGTGTTATAGAAGAAAACTGTAATTATCCGCAGAATCTGGGTAAAGCCAAGGCTTCCCGGATGGAGACCATAGATGATTATGTCTGTTTTGTACAGTTGGGGGCAGATACCACCATAGTGGCGGATAAAGGATCGGATGCAGTGACAGCATATTGTCTGGAAGAAAATGAACGGGCTCTTTATGTGCTGGAACAGGCAATCTTTGAACGATGAGAAAGAACACGTATTATTTAACGTAGTAATAAATCCAAAGTTATGATAAAATGATATGGATAACATATCATTTCAGAAGAGTTTACGAAACGTTAATCAAACTGAACGTGAAGGTAGGGGAATTGCGATGAATGGACTTATTCAGATTTCAAAGTATGCAGGCATGAGAAACGATCTGGCGCAGGCAGGCGGTGGGAATACGTCTGTTAAGATAGACGATCAGATTATGTTAGTGAAAAGTTCAGGCTGTCAGCTCGCTGATATGAGTAAAGATAACGGTTACATGAAAGTAAACTACCGTTTGATTGCAGAGTATTTAGAGCAAAATACGGCAGCAGGGGAATTGACAGAAGAAGAAGGGAAAAGATTACTTGTTCAGGCACAGATGGAAGACGGACATGCATCCATTGAAACTTTTCTTCATGCAGTGACAGATAAATATACGCTGCACTCCCATCCGACACTTGTAAATATACTGACATCCAGAAAAGGCGGACGAAAGGAACTTCAGGAGCTTTTCCCGGAGGCAGTTTTTGTGCCTTATAAGAAACCAGGGGCGGCCCTGGCGGAGGCCTGTTACAGAGCGTGCAGAGAGCAGGCTTCAGGGAATCATAGTCAGGAGGTTATTTTTCTGGAGAATCATGGTCTGGTGGTCAGTGCAGATACATCGGAACATGTGATTGAGAAGACAGAGGAGATACTTAGAAAAATTGCCGACCATTTACATATTTCTAACAGAATCTATTCTTCTGCCACCCGGATATGGGATATGTTTTTACGTATTCCCAAATTGCAGGAGATGATCGTATATCCTGCACAAAACCAATATCTTTCATGGGACTACATAGGAGATGGGCTGGTAGGGCCGGGTCTGTGGAACCATGCCTTCTGCCCGGATTGCGTTGTCTATGGATCCAGGAAAATGCTGTGCCTTAGTGACGATTTCAGCCGCAAGGATATTGTGGACTTTATGGATGCGTATGGGGCACCTGTACTGATTTGTTACCGCAAACATATTTACATTGTGGCCGAAAGTGTGAAGAAGGCACAGGAAATAGAGAATGTCATGAGTTTTGGGGCGCAGGTTCAGATGGCCAATCTGGGGCAGGAAATGAATTATCTGAGCGAGAGCGAACAGGATGAACTGTTGAACTGGGATTGCGAGAAATACCGCAGGATGATGAAGTAGGAGGAGTCGTTATGTATGTTATCATTCCGATGACCGGCTATGGTTCCCGTTTTGTGGCTGCCGGGTATAAGGAATTGAAACCCTTTATTCCGGTTATGGAGACACCGGTGATAGAGTGGATTGTGACAAGAATGTATCCGGCAGATACAGATTTTATCTTTGTGTGCCGGGGAGAGCATCTTGAAAAAGAGCCTGCCATGAGAGGACGGCTTATGGCGCTTGCTCCGAATGTAAATATTGTTGCCATAGAGGATTGGATCAAGAAAGGGCCTGTTTATGATGTGCTGCGGGCATACCGGGAACTGAAAGTATCCCGCCGGATTGATGTGGAGGTTCCCTGTATCATTAATTATTGTGATTTCTATATGACCTGGGATTTTCAGGCCTTTGCGGATATGGCGCGGGAGAGGGACTGTGACGGCAGTGTGCCCTGTTATACAGGGTTTCATCCGAACCTCTTACCGGAGAAGAATTATTATGCGTCCTGTCTGACAGATGAACAGGACAATCTGATTGAGATCCGGGAGAAATATTCTTTTGAGAAAGATAAGACGAAAGCAAAACATTCCCCGGGAGTATATTACTTTAAGAATGGCGGTATCATGGAGAAGTACTGCCAGATCCTGACAGAGCACGAGGAGTGTGCCATCAACGGAGAATTCTATGCCAGCCTGCCCTATAACTTTATGGTGCAGGACGGTCTGAAAGTGTGGGTACCCACGAATGTGGAATATTTCTGCCAGTGGGGCACACCGGAGGATATGCAGGAATTTGTATATTGGACGGATTTGATCCGAAATGGGGGCAAAGACGGGCTGATAGAGAATCAGGCATCGGAGAAATTCCCGTCTGCGGGTAAAGTGCTGATTCCCATGGCGGGTGCCGGAGCACGATTTACGGAAGCGGGGTATTCAGTACATAAGCCGGCTATTATGACCATAGACCGTTGTGACGGGGAGGAAAAACCCATGGTGGTCTGTGCTACAGAAGATCTGCCGGGGGTTAAGAAAGATGGCAGTAATGTGATCTATGTAGACCGGACATTTCACCGGGAAGACGGGGTAGAAGATGTTATCAGGCAGTATTATCCACAGGCACAGTTTATTACCATCGACCATCTGACACAGGGACAGGCCTGTACCTGTATGCTGGCGGAAGAATATCTTGATCCGGAAGAACCGCTTCTGATAGCCGGCTGTGATAATGGTATGGATATTGATGTGGAGGAGTTTCATCGCCTCGCCAAAGACAGTGATTGTATTGTGTTTACCTATCGTCATAACGAGGCCGTTCTGGCGAATCCTAATGCCTATGGCTGGATGATAACGGATGAGGAAGGGAACATTACAGGGACTTCCATCAAGAAGGCGATTTCGGACACTCCTATGGAAGACCCGGCGGTAGTGGCTACATTCTGGTTCAGGAAAGCCAGGATTTTCCTGGAGGCCACGGCCAAAATGATTCAGGAAGATGACAGGATTAACGGAGAGTTCTATGTAGACCAGACAGTGAAACATGTACTGGATTTGCAGTATCAGGCAAAGATTTTTGATATTGACCGTTATGTAGGCTGGGGCACCCCGGCAGATTACGAAGCCTATCAGAAGACATATACCTATTTTAAGGATTTCCTAACAAGAGAAAATTTGGTATACTGTATAAAATAGTGCACTCAGGAAAGGCATAGCCTGTCAGATGTTACAGAAATTACATGCGCTTGATATGGAGAGAAATTATCAGAAGTTATTAAAGGCTGCCATAGCCATGGGAGTCTTATTCAAGTTATTCTTAATGGGATTCTTTTCTTCCGATTATCAGGACATGATGTTCATTCCTTTTGTCAGATGTTTCTTAAGCGGGGAGAATCCTTATCAGTTTTACTATGATCACCAGCTGCTTTCCTCTTTCCCCTATCCTCCGGTGATGTTGTTTGTGGAATGTATCGGAGGTATCTTTGTCACCTTATTTTCGGGGATGCCGGTTTTTGTCCAGAATCTGGTCTTCAAACTGCCCATTCTTTTCATGGATTTACTGGGGCTGTATTACCTGATGCAGATTTTCAAAGATAAAAGAAAATATATTATGGTCTTGTATTTTCTGTCGCCCATCATTTTATACGGATCTTATATGCATGGCCAGCTGGATATCATTCCTACGGTGTTTCTGGTAGGTGCGGTTTATTATCTGGCGGAGACGGGTACGCTTGCAGAGAAGCATTTATCCAGTGAATGGAAGTTTATGATCTTTCTTACCCTTGCACTGTCATCCAAGTTCCATATTGTTGCGGTTCTTCCCTTATTTTTTCTCTATATCTATAAGAAAAAGGGCCGCAGGAAAGCTATTGTTATGATGGGACTGCCCGTTCTTGCCACGGTAGCGGCAGTACTGCCATTCTGGGGGAGCGGATTTGCCAATATGGTATTATTCAATAAAGAACAGCAGGCCATTGACAGTGTTTATCTTGATTATGGAAATGCGCATCTGCTGCTCTCTGTGCTGGTGCTGCTTTTTATTTACTTTCAGGCTTTTCAGATCAACCAGATGAACAGGGATCTGCTGATCAGTATGACAGGGTTATTATTTTCTGTTTTTCTGGCGTTTGTACCTGCCATGCCTGCCTGGTTTATCTGGATTGTACCGTTTTTTATGCTGTATCTTGCGGGACTGTCCGAGAACCGGGGTAAGATGGTTCTGGTCTATGGGATGTTTAATCTCCTGTATTTATTGTATTATGTCTGTTTCCATACAACGCAGTTTGTGGATCTGTATTTCCTCGGCAGGGATTTAAGTTGCCTGAAACTGTCTGATGGCATGTTAAAAAATATGGTCTTCACGTTGATGGTGGGTGTTTTTCTGATACTGGTGGTCTGCATGTACTTGTACGGGGTCAACAGCAATTCTTATTACCGCAGGAGAAACCGCCCCTTTACCATTGGTATTGCGGGAGACAGCGGTGCAGGCAAGAGCAGACTGCTTTCCATGTTAAAGGAGCTTTTGTCCAAGGAGCGTATCCTGTGTGTGGAAGGCGACGGTGACCATAAATGGGAGCGCGGCGACAGTAACTGGAAAGAGATGACGCATTTAAATCCCCAGGCCAATTATCTTTACAGACAGGCGGAGGACTTGCAGATACTTCGTGGGAATAATACTGTCAGACGGGAAGATTATGATCATGAGACGGGTACTTTCACCACTAAGAAACGAGTGGCACCCAAGCCCTATATTGTCATGTGCGGACTTCATTCCCTGTACTTGCCGCAGATGCGGCAGGCTTTGGATATGAAGATTTATCTGGATACGGATGAGAGCCTTCGCTGTTATTGGAAACTGGAAAGGGATCATGACAACAGGGGACATGACAGAGCGGATGTGATGGCACAGATTCAGGCGCGCCGGGAGGATGCGAAACGCTACATTCATCCACAGAAACAGTACGCTGATTTGGTGATCCGGTATTTCGATCCGGCACTGTCCCAGGGCGGGGAGCAGCCGGGAGATTATAAGGCGTCCTTAAGTGTGGAGTTTCTGATTGACATGGGTATTAACGCGGAACCGTTACTGGCTCTTTTGCGGGACAGAGGGGTATCGGGCACACTGACTTATGATGACCTGTTACATCAGAAAATAGTATTTCGCAGCGAAGACCTTAAGGTGGACAGAGAATTCTGGGCCGCTACAGCCTGTAGCGTCATTCCGCAGATTGAAGATCTGACAGGCAGTCATATGGTCTGGGAAGACGGCGTCAACGGGGTTGTGCAGCTGATGCTTCTGATGGTGATTGGCGAGATAATGAAAAAAGATTAAGGAGAGGAAATACAACGAATTGTTGTATAGATAATCCATGATACAGGCCGTGATATTTGATTTGGATGATACCTTATATGATTATAAAGCTTTAGACCGCGAGGCGGGCCGCAGGGTGCAGGATCTGGTCTGTAGAACGCTGCACATAGACGAGGCGGAGTATCTGGAAGCCTACAGGCGGGGCCGCAGGGAAACGAAAGAGCAGCTTGGGAATACCGGTGCCTCCCACAACAGATTACTATATTTTCAAAAAACACTGGAACATCTGGAGTGTAAGCCCTTGTCCTTATCTCTTCAGATGTATGAGACCTACTGGGGTACTTTTCTTACGGAAATGAAGTTGTATCCGGGAGCCCGAAAGCTTCTGGACAGGCTGCATGAGAGAGGGATTCTTGTGGGAATCTGTACGGACTTAACGGCACATATCCAGCATCGTAAGCTGGAAGCTCTGGGACTTACCGGAGATATTGACTGTCTGGTAACCAGCGAGGAAGCCGGACAGGAGAAACCGGCACCGGAGATCTTTGCACTGTGTCTTAAGAAACTGGGTGTAAGTCCGGGAGATATCTGTTTTGTGGGGGATGATTATAACAAGGATGTGGCAGGAGCCCTGGCGGCAGGTATGCATGCGGTATGGTTCTGTCCGAATACAGACCCCATGTGTGGGAGAGACAGCACAGAGTATAATGTAGTTACAACATATGGACAGATAGAGGAACTGCTCGATGTTATGTAGAATCACAGGAAGGGGCGGAAAACAGATGAAGCTTTCGATCGTAGTGCCGTGTTATAATGAAGAAGAAAACATACCGCTTATTCTGGAACGCTTTCAGGAAGTGATAGAGCGGGAAGATATCGAGGTTATTCTGGTCAACAACGGTTCCACGGATAACAGCGCACAGGTACTGGAACAGTTGCTTCCAAAGTATTCGTTTGCAAAGACCACACTGGTGGCAGTGAACCAGGGCTATGGTTATGGTATCTTACAGGGACTTGCCATGTGCCGGGGAGAGTATATCGGCTGGACCCATGCGGATATGCAGACAGATCCGGCGGATATTATCAAGGCGCTTCATGTCATCGAGCAGGAGAAAGGGCTTGTCTTTGTGAAGGGCCGCCGGAAGGGCCGGCCGTTATTTGATGTCCTTTTTACGGTGGGGATGAGCATCTTTGAGACTTGCTACCTGCATAAGAAGTTATATGATATCAATGCCCAGCCAAATATTTTCCCGAAGGTCTTTTATGATGGATGGGAGGAACCGCCGCAGGATTTCTCACTGGATCTATATGCCTTATATATGGCCCGTAAGAAGGGACTGAAAGTAATCCGTTTTCCGGTGCTTTTCCCTGAGCGGATTCATGGAGAATCCAAATGGAATACAGGGCTGCAATCCAAATGGAAATTTATTAAGAGAACCATTGATTTCAGCGTAAAGTTAAAAAAGAGCGGGAAATTATAAGGACAAATGCAGACAAAAATGGAGGAAAAATGGAATATATAGCACACAGAATCAATACCGTGGAAGAATTGCGTAAACTTCCCACAGAATATGGCGTGGAATTGGATTTAAGGGATGACTTAAACGGCAGGATTTATATTTCCCATAATCCATTTGAGGCGGGAGAGGATTTTGAGGATTACTGTAAAGAGTATCATCATGGGACGATGATATTAAATATCAAAAGTGAACGGATTGAGCATGAAGTACTGAAGCTTATGGAACAGTATCAGATAAAGAATTATTTTTTCCTGGATTCTTCTTTTCCGATGATTAAACTGCTGACGGATATGGGTGTAAAACAGGTAGCGCTCCGGTTCAGTGAATTGGAGGGACTTGATACAATCCGCAATATGGCAGGCAGGGCAGAGTGGGTCTGGGTGGACTGTTTTACGAAGGTGCCAATTGAGCAGGCAAGCTTCCAGGAATTAAAAGCGTTGGGTTATAAACTGTGTTTCGTATCTCCGGAACTGGAAGCCCAGGAAGAAAAACTGCCCTTGTATAAGCAGTATATAAAGGAGCAGGGTATTGTATTTGATGCGGTCTGTACCAAAAGTTATCATATTAAGGATTGGATGGAATGATGAAAGGAAAATTACGGGAAAGAGCCGGAATGGCGGCGGCTGTTGCAGGCACGCTTCTTGCAGGTCTCTTGTTATTTTACAGACACTGGCAGTTTGAACTGCCCCTGTATCCCAATGTGGATGAAATGCTGTCGCTTCAGAATATTTATAATCTGCTGGAGCAACACCTTTATACGGGGGATATCTATGTGCTGGACTTTTTTCGGTATCCGCACCTGACCTTTTATTATGCGGCTGTGGGAGCCCGGCTTCTGGGAAAGATCCTGTCCGGAGCAGACACCGTAATTCTTCTTCGGTATGTGGTCTGCGGCACGGCGCTTTTATCGAATGTCTGTGTCTATTTTGCTATGAAGATCATGACGGGGAGCCGTAAGTGGGGATATATAGGTTTCCTGTTGTCGGTCTTTTCCCTGTATGGTTATGCCTACCTTTATTATACGGGGCCGGATACACTTCTGTATGCGGTGGCCAATGTCCTGCTTTTATTGGGCTGCATTATCTATCAGGACCAGAATGAGGAACGGGTGGTGTATTTGTGGTATCCGCTGATGGCAATCTGTATCGGACTGGCCATGGCGGCCAAATATCATGGGATTGTGTTCGGCATCTTCTGGCTGGCACTGCATATCCGCAAGAAGTACTGGAAGAGCCATCGGAATAACTATCTGTTTTTTATGGATTGTATTGTGCTGGCGCTGGTGTTTTGCCTGTGCAACTATTCCCTGTTCTTTCATTTTAAGACCTTTATTGGGGACAACCTATATAATCTGAATCATTATGCCTGGGGCCACCCGGGTATCGAACATAACCTGCCGTTTCTGGGATATCTGGAGGCCTTCGGGTTTACCAATTACGGGGCGGTGGGCGCAGTCCTGCTGTTTGCAGGGATTGCCTGTCTGATCCGGAAGAAGGATTGGGCACAGATGGCGGTATTTTTGCTGATGCCTGTCTGCATCCTGGTTCTTCTGTCCAAATATCAGATTGTGCTAGGCAGAAATATGTCTCTGGTACTTCCTTTTGCATTTCTTTTCATGACCTATGGACTGATGGAAGTGGAGAGACTTCTGGGGAAATGTCTTGTAAAGAAAAAGATTACGGCAGCAGGCGCGGTGACAGTCCTGGTGGCGCTGATGGTGTTGTGCAATGCAGCGGTTGTCTGCAATCATTATCGCTATGAGCTCACCTATATGCAGGCATCCACAGATATAGAGAGTCTGATTCCGCAAGGCGCCAGGATTTACTGTACCTCCTATGCGCCGGTGATGGATGTGGATAACTATGAGATAATCGATATCGGAGAGGATATATCACTGCTTCCGGATCAGCTGGCACCGGGAGAATATTATATTGATGTGCAGTATGCCACGGGGTATTTTACCCAACGTAAAGATTATCTGATCTGTCAGGGCAAGGATATGTATCCGGACAAGAAGGCGGCCTATGAGGCAAAGACAGACGGTTATACGATGGTAAAGACCTATCCGGGGATTTCCTATGGCGGTGAATGGAAATACAGGATCGGGTATCTGGATGTTTTCCGGTATACACCAAAAGAATATTATGTGGGACCGGGCATTGCGATTTATGCAGGGGAGTAGATGAGGTACCCATTTTAGAGATAGTATAAAAATTCTGCTTACGAAAATTCTGTGACAATGATAAAATAATAAAGAAAGAGTGATTGTTTGAAATAGGTGGAAGATCGCTATGCGTTGGATACCATTACAGAATATAAACAGCAGAAAATGGGTGTTGTGTGTCCTTTATGATGACTGTATGTCGTATGACGTCACATTAATAGAGTCGGAGCATGTAGAGAGGATTCTCTCCTATGCGTCCTATATGAATGATGGTGTTACAGACAACATTGATCCTGCCACACTTGTGCGTTTGCAGAAACTGAAAAAACGCATTATTGACAAACACAGCGATTGAATTGTCAGGTCAGAAATTCTTTCAGTAAAAGTTCCAGTTCCTCGGCTTCCGATGATGTGAAAGCCGGGGAATTTTTCATGTCCTCTTCCTTATGTTCTGAAAGAGAAATATCGGGAAGTATGATGGGTTTGTCCTTTTGTTCCGGTTCTTCGGAAACATCCGTCTGGATCATGCGCATATCCAGCTGCGTCTGCTCCAGACGGCTGGCCAGATGATTTTCCAGATAGTCCACCAGATTGGTGCGCAGTACCTTTATCTTTCCGGGAATATCCACCAGGGAAGAAACCGCAAAGTAACTGTATAAGCCCAGAAAGCTGATCAGATAAAAAGGTGCGATCTGAAAGAAATCCTCATCGTGGATGATCCCCTGGCAGGCGCCGATTCCTGCCACAAGTACGGCAAGAAGCATAAGCTGGCCGGCTATATGCCTTAGATAAGATAAGGGCAGACGTCCCACTTTAATCTGATTAATAAACTTGTCCACAAAAACAGGTACATTGGGAACACTCTCATGAAGCTGACGGCAGCTTGTAAACTTTAATTTTAGTTTCTGTAAAGTCCTGTTAGTGGTGGTGGACATATTTTCAGTTTCCCAGATTAATTTATGGTATATCACTCCGCTCACAATCTGGCATATGATACTAAGAGAAAGAAGTACCAGAATGGCGAGCATGAAATTTCTGTGTCTGAAAAAAAGTGCGAGCATAATTTATAATACCTTTCGCTATCATAACAACAGGGTGCATACTTATATTATATTGCAATCTGCGCAGGGAAAAAGACGTAAGGCATCGACAGATTCCGCGCAGTCTCTGTGACAGGGATGGTGTTTGAAGAACAGCATAAATAAGGGTACTGGAAAGTGGCGGGAAACTGTGGTATAGTAGAAACGTTAGAGAAAAAGGAATTTATCATGAAAATCTGGAGAGCATGAATAGGAGGGAGCAGCTATGATCTATCGACCCAAAGGAGTCTGTTCTAACACAATAGATGTTGAAGTGGAGGACGGTGTCATCAAGTCTGTAGAATTTACAGGAGGATGCAACGGGAATCTGCAAGGGATTTCACGACTGGTTGCCGGTATGAAGGTAGAAGATGCAATAGACAGGCTGAAAGGCATCAAGTGTGGATTTAAAAGTACTTCCTGTCCGGATCAGCTGGCCTGTGCATTACAGGAAATCATGAATGACTAGGAGGGTTCTTTCTTATGGGCAGTAAGAAGATTGTACTTACCGGCGGCGGTACAGCCGGGCATGTAACCCCGAATATGGCGTTGATACCAAGACTTAAAGAACTGGATTATGAGATTGTTTATATAGGGTCTTATGACGGGATAGAAAAAAAACTGATTGAGGATTTTGATATTCCTTATTATGGAATTGCCACAGGTAAATTCAGAAGATATTTTGACCCTAAGAATTTTTCGGACCCCTTCCGTGTGATCAAAGGAATGGGAGAAGCCAGGAAATATTTGAAAGAGATCAAGCCGGATGTTCTTTTCTCCAAAGGTGGGTTTGTCAGCGTACCTGTGGTGCGGGCGGCCGCTTCCCTGGGGATTCCCTGTATTATCCACGAGTCGGACATGACACCAGGGCTGGCAAATAAACTTTGTATTCCGGTGGCCAAGAAAGTATGTTGTAACTTCCCGGAGACATTTAAACTCTTACCTGCCACGAAGGCAGTGCTGACAGGTTCTCCGATCCGGAAAGAACTGGCGGCGGGCAATAAAGAAGCAGCATATAAACTCTGTGGTTTCGATGCTTCCAAGCCGGTAATCATGGTAGTGGGCGGAAGCCTTGGTTCTGCGGCGATCAACCAGGCGGTCAGAGACGTTCTGCCGGAACTTCTGAAAGATTTCCAGGTGGTACATCTGTGCGGTAAGGAAAAAGTGGATAACCTGCTTCTTACCACATCCGGTTATAAACAGTTTGAGTATGTGAAATCAGAGATGAAAGATATCTTTGCCATGGCGGATATTGTGATTTCCCGCGCTGGCGCCAATGCCATCAGCGAGATCCTGGCCCTCAAGAAACCCAATATCCTGATCCCGCTTCCTTCGGGCAGCAGCAGGGGAGATCAGCTTCTTAACGCCAGCTCCTTTGAGTCACAGGGATTCAGTATCGTGATTGACGAAGACGATCTGACTAATAAACTGTTCCTTGAGAAGATACAGGAACTTTACTTTAACAGATTCACCTATATTGATGCCATGAGCAAAAGCAGCCAAAGAGATGCCATTGGCACGATTATCGGATTGATTGAAAAGGAAGTAAATGTAGAATAATAGTGAAGCCAGGCAAAGCCTGGCTTTTATAACATAATACAGAGGGAAAATGAGACAGATTAAAGTAGTAACAATATGGATGTTTCTTTGCATGATGTTGTCAGTACTTTATTATGGAACAGTGGAGGCCATGGAAGAGACTACTTATGGATATTCGGAAGTGTCCCTGTCCGATGTTCGCCAGCAGTTTCTGGAAAAGTACCGGCAGAAGCAAGAACTCATGAAATACAGGGATATCGGGCAGGCAGACTGGCCATTGGTGGATTCCGTGCAGATGATTTATGAGAAACATTATCAGGATGATCCTGACAGTTTATCTGTGCCTTATTGTACTTATAATGCCAAAGGCAATTTCTATGCAGAGGTGGTGGACAAGAGTCATGCCCGGATTGTGTTGGTATATAACGGCGTGTCGGAGAACGGGAAGTGTTATTTGTTTGTGGCTGAGGAAGAGCACTTTGATACAGAAGGCTCTATGCTTGATAATACCAGTTTGTTGGAATTTTATGCGGTGAATGTGGAAGAAGGAAAAGTCTATGAGGCACATAAGACTACCTGGGGCGGGGCAGAATCACAGGAGTACCGGGAGGCAACCAGGGAATGAGGAAAGGCTTTTTTGTTGAGAAAACAACACCCATATGATACGATAATCATATAAATTAACTTAGGATGAGAGGATAACGGATAATGAAATCACCATTGACCATAGAGGAGCTTATTGAGTCTGCCCAATTATTTTGTGAGACGGAGAGTGAAGTAAATCATTTTGAACTTATAGGCATTACAGATGGGAAAGCAGTTGGTACATATGTAGAACACAGGTTTCAACATTTCCTTGAATCCAACTACATTGTTGAAATTGGAAGTAGTGCAAAAGGAATCGATTTACCCGGAACTGAAATTCAGACAGATATAAAAGTCACATCCATTACACAACCACAATCAAGCTGCCCATTTGAAAATGCCCGTCAAAAGATTTTTGGATTGGGTTATAATTTATTGGTGTTTGTGTATGAAAAGCGGGATACAAACACTTCCTGTACTCTGCATTTTACGCATTGTACTTTTATCAATAAAGAAAGAACTGCAGATTTTACAATTACAAAACGTTTGCGGGAGATGGTGTCAGATGGAGCGAATAAGGAGGATATTATAGGATTTTTACAGGATAAAAATGTTCCTGGTGATGAAATAGTATATAATGATCTTGCAGATGAAATATTGGATTGTCTGCCGGAACAGGGTTATTTAACAATTAGTAATGCTTTGCAGTGGCGGTTGCAGTATGGAAGGGTTATTGCTTTAGATAACAGCGTATCGGGAGTTGTAAATTATGAGTGGTAAACGTGAATATGGTGATTATCAAACACCTGTCCACTTTGCTGAACAAGTGTGCCTGTATTTGAAAGATTACCGTCATGTAGAACCATCGGCGGTAGTTGAGCCAACATGCGGATTAGGCAGCTTTATTGAAAGCAGCTTGTTGTTTAATGCCAAAGAGTATTATGGAATAGAAATAAACCCGGAATATTGTGAAATCTGCAAAGACAAAATCAAGGATAAAAGAGTCAGTATAATCAATTCCGATTTTTTTACTTTTTCTTCCAAATCTCTAATAAAAAATAAATCGCAAATACTTGTGATTGGGAATCCTCCATGGGTCACAAATAGTGCCTTGACGGCACTTGGTTCGGATAATTTACCTACAAAAAATAATTTCAAAGGTCATAAAGGAATTGATGCGATGACGGGTGCCAGTAATTTTGACATCTGTGAATATATTATTTTACAATTGATTCATGAATATAAAAATACAAATACAATTATTACAATGCTTTGTAAAACATCCGTTGCAAGGAATGTATTTCAGGAATTAAAAAGGAATGATATTGCCTTTGAATCGTGCGATATATTAGAGTTTGATGCATCAAAGGTATTTGGAGTAAGTGCAAGTGCCTGTATTTTATTTATACAGCTTTCTGATAGAATTGTTTCCTCAAATGTGTGTAATGTGTATGCTTTTGAAAATCCTGTAAGGTTAAGTTCGCAGTTTGGTTTTCATAACGGTCAGTTTTACAGTAATTTAGATTCTGCAACAGAAAATTTTGATGGCCAGTGTTGTTTTGAATGGAGACAAGGGGTAAAGCATGATTGTGCCAAAGTAATGGAACTGACTTTGTGTAATAACACTTTGCAAAATGGGAAAAAAGAAATGGTTGAAATAGAAAAAGATATTGTCTTTCCATTGGTAAAAAGCAGTATGTTTAAAACACCTGTCGTTCATAACTTTTCAAAATTTGTGATTGTAACACAGAAAAAAGTGCGTGAACAGACAGAACATCTTCGATATGAAGTGCCAAATACCTGGAAGTATTTAAACGATAACAGAGAGCATTTTGAAAATCGAAAAAGTTCCATATATCAAGGAGCACCACCCTTTTCGATGTTTGGAGTTGGAGAATATTCTTATTCGGCATATAAGGTTGGGGTTAGTGGTTTTTATAAAAAACCGTTATTTTCTGTCCTTTACTCAGATGATAAAAAACCTGTTATGGTAGATGATACGAGCTATTTTCTGTGCTTTAACAGCTTTAATATGGCATATGTTGCTATGCTTTTACTAAATTCGGGCAAGGTACAGCGTTTTTTGACAAAGATAGCTTTTCTTGATGCGAAAAGACCATATACTAAAAAAGTTCTGGAACGAATTGATTTTGGGAAAATAGTTGGCCATGTGTCGATATATGAACTGGAACAGACAGAACGGGAATTGTGTTTAGATAAGTATATTAGTTATTCTATGTATGAGGAGTTTAAAGGATTGCTGTAACCCGCCAAACCCACTTGAAAAACCAAACCGTCAATGCTACACTTAGGAAAGAAAGCACGGCCAGAAATAAAGAAGATAGGAGAAAATGAAAATGAACAAAGTGACATTTGACTATTCTAAAGCGGCACCGTTTATTAAGGACAATGAAGTGGAGTCCATGAAGAAACTTGCCCTGGATGCAAAAGAACTGTTGGTGAGTAAGACAGGCGCAGGCAATGATTTCCTGGGATGGATTGATCTGCCGGTGGATTACGACAAAGAGGAATTTGCCAGGATTAAGAAAGCAGCGGCAAAGATTCAGAGCGATTCCGAAGTGCTTCTGGTAATCGGTATCGGCGGTTCCTATCTGGGAGCGAGAGCGGCGATTGAGTTCTTACGCCACAGCTTCTATAATGTGGTGGACAAGTCTGTGAGAAAGACACCAGAGATTTATTTTGTGGGTAATTCCATCAGCTCCACTTACATTAAGCATCTCATTGATGTGATTGGGGACAGGGATTTCTCCATCAATATGATTTCCAAGTCCGGTACGACCACGGAACCTGCCATTGCTTTCCGTGTATTTAAGGAGATGGCGGAGAAGAAATACGGCAAAGAGGGCGCAGCCAAGAGAATATATGCCACCACGGATAAGGCAAGAGGATCTCTTAAGAACCTTGCTACAGAAGAAGGCTATGAGTCCTTTGTGGTTCCGGATGATGTGGGAGGACGGTTCTCTGTTCTCACAGCTGTTGGTTTACTGCCTATTGCCGTATCCGGTGCAGACATTGACAAGCTGATGGAAGGTGCGGCAGAAGGCAGAAAGATGGCATTGGAAGCTCCCTTTGAGGAGAATGACGCGGTGAAATATGCGGCTTTGCGCAATATCTTATTGAGAAAAGGCAAAGCAATTGAGATTCTGGCAAACTATGAGCCCAGCGTGCATTTTGTATCTGAGTGGTGGAAACAGCTTTACGGCGAGTCTGAAGGAAAAGACCAGAAGGGAATCTTCCCGGCAAGCGTGGATCTGACCACAGATCTGCACTCCATGGGACAGTTTATTCAGGACGGTTCCAGGACTATGTTTGAGACGGTTATTAATATTGAGACCAGCAGGGAAGAGATTCTGATTGGCGAGGAACCGGTAGATCTGGACGGTCTTAATTATCTGGCAGGCAAGAGTGTTGATTTTGTGAACAAGAGTGCCATGAACGGCACCATTCTTGCGCATACCGACGGTCAGGTGCCTAATTTCATGGTCACGATTCCGGAAGTCAATGAGTTCTATCTGGGCGAGCTGTTCTATTTCTTTGAGTTTGCATGCGGTGTCAGCGGTTATCTGTTGGGAGTAAATCCTTTCAATCAGCCGGGCGTGGAGAGTTATAAGAAGAACATGTTTGCTCTGCTTGGCAAGCCGGGATATGAGGCACAGAGAGAAGAGCTTTTGAAGAGATTGTAAAAGAATTACGATAAGAAAGATAAAAAGGCAGTTCCGTTTCCTATGGGCGGAGTTGCCTTTTTACTGTTTTTTGAAATTTGTGTTTTGCTTTTCCTGCATCTAAACGCTGCCATACCCTCAACAGCCTTTATTTTCGCTTTCTTATACATAGTTTTCAGCCGTTCCTCAAGACTTTCAGCCGTTTCGTAGGGCGGCGTAAAATATCCCTTCGGTGTATAAATTTTTTCTATGAACCAATCGGTTCTTTTGTTTTCACCTTTCACATAAAAACAGCCGCAAAAAATCCCGCCGGGTTTAAGGACGCGGTAAATTTCACGGTAAGCCGCTTCTTTGTCTGGAAAGGCATGGAAGCCGTTCAGCGATAATACCAGGTTAAAGCTATTGTCATCAAATGGCAGATGCCCCACATCTTCCTGCATAAAACGGACATTTTGGATACCACGTTTTACTGCCTGCCGTTTTGCCCGTTCCATCATGTCCGGAGAGTAATCCAGACAGGTGATATCCGCATCCGGCAATGTTTCGTATACCGGCATGGTCAGAATACCTGTACCTACAGGCACCTCCAGCATACAGCCCGAAAATCCCTGTGGGATACCGGATAATGCCAGTCTCAGGTAATGATCATCTGAGAAAATATAAATGCAGTATGTTACTTTTATTAGCCTTCATACGTGTTACAGGCAGAGGAGGTGAAATACATGGATATCGAGAAGGACATAAGAGAAGTGGTCATAAAATACAGCGATATGCTCTATAAAATCTGCATTGTCATACTGTGCAATGAACAGGATGTGCAGGATGCCATTTAGGATACCTTTTGCAGATATTGGGAAAAAGGCACTGAAGACGGATTTAGGTGCAAAAGGGAAGGGAATGAAATTACGCCTATGGGAGGAACGTTATGGATGGAAAATAGATTTATGTGTAGCGGATTGGAGTGGGATTAGGGAGAAAGACAGGGGAGAAATCGGCTATTATATGCAGTTTGATTATGGTGATGATTCGGATGACTGGACGAGTTATCATTGTACGGTCAATGTCGTGGATGGCAGTATTTTGGAGGCTTATATTGGATACCTAATTTAAGATATATATGGTATAATCTAAATATATTAAACATATTGGGGGATAAAAGAATATGAAAAAATTTAAATTATTCGTTATAAGCGCATTGCTATTATGTTCATTGTCGGCCTGTAAAAAGCAGGAAGATTCCACACAGGCGGCAGAGGTTTTTGAAGCGGTTGTATTGGAAGTATCCGCCAATTCCATTCTGGTAGAGCCGGTTACCGGCTCACCGGAACTGAATTCTTCAGACCAATTTAATATACCGGGCGAGGATGGGATGGAACTGTATGTTGGCGACAAAGTAGAGATTGAATATAATGGGGAGATTTTGGAGACTTACCCGGCACAATTAGGAGAAGTATATAAAATTACATTATTGGAATAAGATAAAGAGTATTGTATCAGTATTATACTGATGATAGAAGGAGGATTCCAATGACAGTAGAATATGCTCAGACAGCAGATATACCTTTATTGACAGAATTAAGACTGGCCTATTTGGAAGAGGATCACGGCAAGCTGAGCGAGGATGAGTTCGAGATTATCAGTCGGGATTTGCCGGGGTACTTTGAGAGAAACCTGAATCAGAACCTTTTTTGTTATCTGATAAGAGAGCAGGAAGAAATTGCAGCCTGTGCTTTTTTGCTGGTGGTTGAAAAGCCGATGAGTCCGGCGTTTATTACCGGCAGGACAGGGACAGTTTTAAATGTATACGCCAGACCTGCCTGCCGTCATAAAGGGTATGCCAAACAGATCATGGAAAGATTGTTGGAAGATGCGGCCGAGAAAAAATTGAGTGTTGTGGAACTGAAATCTACAGAGGATGGATACCGGCTGTATCAATCTGTCGGGTTTGTGGATGATGTGACGGAATATCGTTTGATGAAGTGGTATAATTAAATGAACCATGAAACTGACGCTATCTATGGATAATATATTGTCAAAGCACAGAATCCGCCATTGAAATTGTGAGATAGATTATGTATAATATGTTTAACAAGGGAGCCGATACGATAGATCACACCTATCCGTTTCCGGCGAAAATATTAGTAAAAAATAGCACCTTTACTTTGTCAGAGCGGGGGTGCTATTTTTTATTTTTCATATTCAGAATGGCTACGACCAGTAATGCAAAAGTAAGTATAATTTGCAATTCTTCGTATGTATTCACACCCTATCGGCTGTCCAGGTAAGCATATTATGTTGTCAATGTCCAGTGTTTCCATAACAACTCCTAGTATAACTATAACATAAAAAGATTTTAAATAAAACTGTTTTATGATAACAGACTATTGAGAAACTTTTAAGATATCCTTAATACTGTCAAACTTCGGTTAAGACTATTGAGCTTCGGATAAAAATATGATAGTTTTAAGACATAAACTGTAAGAATTATTCTTAAGATAATTGTCATAATAACTGTATCAACAGAGAAAAGGATAGGTATACGGATGAAGAGTAGATTGTATTATGCACTGTATTTTTTATATGTCATTGTTGTGGCTTTTGTACTATATTTGAATGGGGTATTTACCGGGGAGGAGATTTCCCTTGTAAACCTTTCAATCAATATCGGTTTTCTGATTATTATCGGAATTGTCTTTATCATATCTTCCGTCAGCTTTGGCCGGCTTAACAGGGTTACTTATGAACTGGAAGATGTTATGTTCCGGTTACAGAAGGAATATAAGGAGGCCGACGGAAAGAATCTCTGGGCAAAGTATAAAGACAATACGAAAGTTTTTGAGGAAGAGGTCTTGCAGGATGCGTTTGATAAATACCGTCTGCGGGTAAAAGCCACAAGAACCAAGCGGGGAGCTGCATCATCCTGTGATCTGGGAGAGTATATCAATGAGGATCTTCTGGACAGAACAGGCATGAGTTTCTTTAATTCCGGCGTTTCCGGGATGCTTACGGGTCTAGGGATTTTAGGAACGTTTCTTGGTCTGTCCATGGGGTTGGGGGCTTTTACCGGGGATGATATTTTTTCGATTTCTGATAATGTGGGTTCCCTGCTTTCCGGCATGAAGGTAGCTTTCCACACTTCGGTATATGGCATCTTTTTCTCCCTGGTGTTTAATATTGCCTATCGAAGCATTATGGCGGATGCATATGAGACATTGAACGAATTTCTGAATGTATTTCGTCAGACGGCGCAGCCGGCTTCTTTGAAAGAGGACGATAATGCGGCGACAATGCTGGTATATCAGGCGGGAATAGCAAATTCTTTAAAGCAGATGATGGAAATGATGAAGGGCAATGCAATGGAACAGACGGCAGGTGTGGAGCGTATTGTAGATAAGTTTACTACGCAGATGCAGTCTGCTCTGGATACGGACTTTAAGAAACTGGGGAATACTCTGAAGGCAGCAGGAGAATCGCAGGCAGCCAGTGCCGTCAATGCGGCGGAAATGGTGGAAGCGGTTACAGCCTTGGTGGAGGTAAACCGTAACGTGCAGGAGGCTCTTGCAAAAGTCATGGAAAGGCAGGAGGTATTTGCGGGACAGATTGAGGAGCAGAAGAAAATGCTGGCAGACACATGCAGTGATATGAGTGATGAGATCAGCAGCCAGATATATACCTTTGAGCAGATGAGGAATTTGTATGAAAAATAGACGAAGGAACAGGGAAGCTTTTGCAGAGCACAGCTATTGGCAATCCTATTCAGACATGATGGCGGCGCTTCTGTTGATTTTTATTCTGATGATAGCGATTACCCTTGCCATATACAGACAGAAAACGGATGATCTGGATAAGACAAGGCGGGAGCTCAGCACGGCACAGAGTGAACTGGATGCGACAATAGCGGATCTGGAGAAGTCCAATGAGGATCTGGCTTCTTCTCTGGCACAGTTGCAGCAGGCTTACGATCAGGCAGCACTGACACAGGAAGAACTGAACAATGCCTATCTGGAGATAGAAAACGCCAGACAGGAACTGACGACGACAAAACAGGAATTACAGGACATTGTGGGGATTCGTACAGATATTATCGGGGCGTTGCAGTCTGCGTTCAGTAATTCCACGATGAAGGTGGATGCCCAGACAGGATCCATTACGTTTTCTTCAGATGTGCTTTTCCGTTATAACAGTTCTTTACTGACAGCGGACAGCAGGGACACATTGCAAAACGTTATTCCCACATATCTGGATGTACTGCTTCAGGATCAGTTCCGCGATTATATTGCGGAAATCATTATTGAGGGACACACGGATACGGACGGCGGTTACCAGAGCAACATGGAATTGTCTTACGAGCGTGCCAAGGCCGTGGCAGACTTCTGCCTGGACAAGAGAAACGGGCTTAGCGAGACAGAGATTGAACAGCTGCAAAAGATTCTTACCGTTAACGGAAAATCATGGAGCAATCCCATCTATCAGAAGGATGCTTTCGGTAACTCGACGGATGAGGTGGATATGCCGGCCTCCAGAAGGGTGGAGATTAAGTTCCGGTTGAAAGAAGATGAAATGATAGAGAAGATGGCAGGGATTCTGGAACAGGAGTAGGAATTAAGGAGGATAACAGATGAAATATTACGTCAATATTAGTGCGGCACAAGACGGTGATGGCAGCAAAGAGAACCCTTTTCGGCGGATTCAGGAAGCGGCGGATAAGGCTATGCCTGGTGATGAGGTAATTGTCGCACCGGGAATTTACAGGGAAGCGGTAAGTCCTGTAAATGGAGGCAGGGAAGACGCCAGGATTGTTTATCGTTCGGAAGTGGAGCGTGCGGCCGTGATTACGGGAGCGGAACCCGTAAAAGAATGGGAAGCCTGTGAAGGGACTGTGTGGAAAGCGAAAATTTCCAACAAGGTGTTTGGTGATTATAATCCTTATACCACATTGATATATGGGGACTGGTTCGTGGCTTCGATGATTGCGCATACAGGGGATGTATATTTAAATGGCAAGTCCATGTATGAGGTCACAGAATATGACAAAGTCCTGCACCCGGAGAAGAGCAGGGCATCCTGGGATCCGGAGTTTTCTGTTTATGTATGGTATACAGTTCAGGATCAAAAGGCAGATGAGACGATTTTCTATGCCAATTTCCAGGGCAGGAATCCCAATGAAGAAAATGTGGAGATCAGTGTTAGGAGAAACTGTTTTTATCCGGAAAAAGAAGGTGTGGGATACATTACCCTGTCGGGCTTTACGGTGAGACAGGCGGCAACCCAGTGGGCTCCGCCAACGGCTTATCAGGAAGGAATGATAGGCCCTCATTGGTCGAAGGGCTGGATCATTGAGGACTGTGAAATCTACGAGGCGAAATGCTCCGGCATTTCTCTGGGGAAATATTTGCAGCCGGAAAACGATAATAAGTGGTCTAAATGGAAATACAAGGATGGAACACAGACAGAGCGGGACTGCATCTGCCAGGCGCAGCGGGAAGGATGGAGCAAAGAGAACATAGGCTCTCATATTGTTAGAAGATGCAATATTCACGATTGTGGACAGACGGGAATTGTGGGGCATATGGGCGGTGTATTTTCTGTCATAGAGGATAATGAGATTCATCATATCAATAATAAGCAGAATTTATGCGGCGCCGAAATCGGAGGCATTAAAATGCATGCGGCGATTGATGTCATTATACGCCGTAATCAGATTTATCATTGTACTCGTGGTTTATGGCTTGACTGGCAGGCACAGGGAACCAGGGTGACAGGGAACCTGTTCTTTGATAACTGTCTGCCGGAAGAATATAATCATGTGGAGGGGAATGAAGTCGGAGAAGATATTTTCATCGAGGTATCTCATGGCCCTACACTGATTGACCATAATGTGCTTCTGTCGGACTGTGCGTTGAAACTTCCCACGCAGGGTGTTGCGGTGGTACATAATCTGATTGCCGGTTCTTTGACGGCAGTAGGCCGCGGCGTCTTAAATGGTACGCTTACCAGATCAGCACCGCGTTATACACCTTACCATGTGCCGCATAGCACGGAGCTTGCAGGGTTTATGACAATTCTCCATGGGGATATGAGGTTTTACAATAATATTTTCATGCAGAAGGAAATGCGTCCGGCTTTGAAGCAGATGATGGATGCCATGAAGGATGATGAATGGACGGATGGAAACCTGATTGCAGGCACGATTCCTTACGAGGAATATCCGACGCTGGAAGAATACCAGGAGCAGTTTGAAGGTTATTGCGGGATGGGATCGGCGCCCAGCGACAGATATTATAATCCGCTTCCTGTGTGGGCGGAAGGGAATGTGTATTTTAATGGCGCCAGGCCTATGTCGAAAGAAAAGGCATTTGTGGATGAAACAAACAAAGTATCTGTCAGTGTGGAACAAACGGAGGAAGGCTTTTTCTTAAAGACCAATCTGTATGATTATATGCCGGAAACGCAGAATAAAGTTATCACCACGGATGTACTTGGCATGGCATTTGAACCGGAGCAGAAGTTTGAGAATCTGGATGGCTCTCCTATTGTGTTAAATGAAGACTATTACGGAGAGGTACATGGAAAAATGCCGGTTGCGGGTCCGTTTGCGAACCCGGGTGAATTGAAAAAAGGGAGGCGTTGTTGATGGGGACAGTTATCGTATTAGCTCTCGTGGCCGGTGCGGTGGTACTTGCTGTCAGAAGCATAATCAGAGACAAAAAGGCGGGTAAGTCCCTTCAGTGTGGCAAAGATTGCAGTCGATGCAGGGGATGTCATTAAAATGGAATAAACAAATAATAGACGCAGGTTCAGAAGCCTGCGTTTATTGTTTTCCCAGATGACTTCAGAGACTGTAAATTATTATAGATCAGAGAAAGTTGTATCTGGTTTCTATTAAGTTTAGAGTTTGATTTGTATTAAATTTGTATTTAATTGCGCAAAAAACTTGAAAAAATATCGCCTTTAATGTATTATTAATTTAAATATTTTTTATATATATAAATAAAAAATAAATTTTAAAGTATATACGGATGCTAAATAGGTTCCGCTATTCATGAAGAGACTGTTTGTGGGTAGTGGTTTTTTATCATAGAAGGGAAAGAAACTGGTAATGTAATACAGAAATGATAAAGGCGGAGGTAATGTTATGAAGGCAAATCAAAAAAGGGCGCAGATTTCGCTGGGTCAGAAGATTATTGCCAGTATGTTGGCAATGCAGATTGTTGTTATGACGATTCTGTCGGTTCTGGTAGTTTACATTATTACGACAGATACCAGAAACAGTACAATCAACAGTATGAAGACGATCGTGCAGGAGCGCAGCCAGATTATTCAGAACTATGTGCAGGAGGCAGAGGGTACGCTTACCGCATACAGCCGGGCCGGAGAGATTCTGGATATCATGCAGAATCCGGAAGATCCGGAAATTGTGGCGGCCGCGCAGGCTTATACGGAGAAGTTTTCAAGTGATGTTGCCAATCTGGAAGGCTTGTATGCCAGCGAATGGAACACACATGTACTGGCACATACCAATCCGCAGGTAGTTGGTATTACCACAAGAGAAGGCGATCCGTTGAAGGCACTGCAAGATTCCATGATTGCTGCAAACGGAGTATATAATACAGGTATTATCATCTCTCCGGCCAGCGGCCAGCAGATCGTGTCCATGTATATGGCGGTTTATGATGAGCAGGGAAATCCCGCAGGTCTTGTAGGCGGCGGTATTTTCAGCACAGGTCTGATACAGATTCTTGATAACCTGACCATGGATGGCATGGAAAACGCTACCTATTGTATGGTAAATGTCAATAACGGACAGTATATTTTCCATGCAGATGCAGAGAAAGTTGCTACACCCGCAGAGGAAGCCTATATTGTTGAGCTTTGTGAGCAATTCGCAGGCGTCGGGGAAGATGCGAGCGGATATAAAGAATATACGCAAAACGGCGAAAAGTATATTTCTACATATTACTATATGGCGGATCATGGCTGGCTCTTCATGGTTTCAGACAACCAGAGTGAGATATTTGCATCTGCTGATAAGATGACAGTTACTTTGATTATCTTCTGTGTTGCGGCACTGCTCGTATTGATTATCATTTCTCTTTTGATTGTGGGACAGATGCTGAAACCGATGAGATCCATTGAGGGCGGACTTGTTTCCTTGCAGCATTTTGACATTTCTGATAATCAGGAGATTAAGAAATATTGCAGCAGACGGGATGAACTGGGAAATATTGCAACTGCGACGGAAGTGCTGATACATTCCTTGCAGGAGATTACGGGTACGTTAAAGGACTGTTGTAATACTCTGGAAGATAAGGCAGATCATTTGCATAAATCTTCTTATGAGCTGGTGGAAGATGTGACAGATAATGTGGCAACCACAGAGGAACTTTCTTCTGCATTAGAGAGTACCAACGCAGTGGTATCTAATGTAAATACAGAGATTAAGAGTATTAATTCGATAGTCAATAACATTCTCGATAGTATATCCGATTCCATTCATACAAGTGATTCTGTGATTGGAAGTGCAAAGGATATGCAGGTAAAAGCAGACTATGCATACAGGAACGGTCAGGATACCCTGGTTCAGACGAAGACTTCCGTGGAGGAAGCGATCAGCAGTCTGAGCAGTCTTACGAAGATCAATGAACTGGCATCTGAGATTCTTAACATTGCAGGACAGACAAATCTTCTGTCTCTGAACGCTTCCATTGAGGCGGCAAGAGCAGGCGAGGCAGGCCGTGGATTTGCAGTGGTTGCCGGAGAGATTGGCACTTTGGCAGATACCTCCCGGAATACGGCATCCAGTATTCAGGCTATTTGCAGCGAGACAAATGACAGTATCAAGGTGGTAAATAACTGCTTTAACTCAATTATTGCGTTTATTGAGAAAGAAGTGGTTGATCAGTTTAAGGATTTTGCAGAGAAGTCTACCGGCTACAGTATTTCTGTTAATGAGATCAAAGAACAGCTCGACAGAGTTGATCAGGCCGTGAAACAGTTGGAGGTTTCTGTTACACAGATTGCCGATAGCATTATGGATGTGAATAATATCACAAATGAGAACCAAAGTGCAATCAGCGTGATTGTTGAAAAGAATGAAAGTACTGCATTGATTGCTGATCAGATTCAGCAGCAGTCCGAACAGAATAAGAAACTGGCAGAGGAACTGGATAACCTGATTGGGAAGTTCAATTATTAGTTTCAAAGCCGGGGTCAACTGTTATACCTACTTTAAGTCTTTTTCATAATTATTCTTCTATAAAAGAGGGAAGCGGAATTTTTATACGAGATTTCACTTCCTTCTTTTTTGACAGATATGGAGCCGGATGATTGATAAAATCAGCTATTGCAACTGATAGTTGACAAATTTCCAAGTATACTTACTGGTCAGATTTCTCCAGCCTGCGTATAATAAATCTCAACGGATCCTGGTGATATGGATGATTATGACAGGATAGGAAAGGAGAGGTGTCTGATGACATTGGGAGAAAAGATATATATACTGCGGACAGAGCACGGATTATCACAGGAGGCTTTTGGAGAGAGTCTTGGAGTGTCGAGACAATCCGTATCCAAATGGGAGACGAATCAGTCTGTTCCGGAGTTGGATAAGATTGTGGCAATCTGTGATCTGTTTGGGGTGACCACTGATTACCTGCTGAGGGATAATATGGAGATGGGCGTGAGAGAACAGATGGAACCTGCATCTTATGTTGCAGGCCATGGGGGATATTCTTCCCAGAAACTTCATTATGAATATAAGAGTAAGAAAATGATAGGGAATCTGCCGCTGATACATATACATTTTGGCCTCGGACTTTACCGGGCGAAAGGTGTGATTGCGATCGGAAATATTGCTGAGGGGGCTTTGGCGGTTGGATTTTTGGCAGTGGGAGGACTACCCATTGGGTTAATTTCCGTGGGATTATTTGCATTTGCGGTTCTGGCGGTTGGCATACTTGCCTTTGGAAGCTTTGCCTTCGGCGTGATTACGGCCGGCGCTGTTTCCGTGGGGATTTTCTCCATGGGAGCACTGTCCTTTGGACAGTTTGCCTTTGGAGCTTATGCCCGCGGCGCACAGGTGGCGGTGGGAGATGTGGCCCGGGGCAATATTGCGCTGGGATACTCTCAGGCGCTGGGCAATTATACGGAGGTCACCAACAGGCAGCCCTTTGATTATGAAAACGCCTGCCGTCTGATTGATGAGCATGTGTCACCGTATTGGGGGTTCTTTAAGACCTGGGCCAAGAATATGGTTAAGCTTTTTTGATATTATAGATAATAAGGAAGTCTGGTGAAGGGAGCAGAATACTGCTCTCTTTTGCTTGTGATAATGTCTGCGATTCAAATTGAATCCCACCCGACACTGTGATATAGTAAAAAGTATGAAAGTCAGGGAGGTAGATATGAAACTGGTGGTATTGGAGAGAGACAGTGTCGGGACGGATGTCGATGTGACCTGTTTTGAAGAATTTGGTGAAGTAACCTATTATGGAAATACTGTGGCGGAGACAGTCGCAGAACGGGTAAAGGATGCGGAGATTATTATTTCCAATAAAGCGCCGATGAATGAGAAGACACTGAAGGATGCCGCGAATGTGAAGCTGATTTGTCTGTTTGCTACGGGATATGACAATGTGGATCTGGCATATTGTAAGAGCCGTGGGATTAAGGTTGCAAATGTGGTTAATTACTGCTCGCCGGCAGTGGCACAGCACACGCTTCTTCTGGCATTAGCGCTTACGGAAAAGCTCTTTTTCTATGATGAGTATGTAAAATCCGGCGCCTATGGTGCCCAGGACAGATTTTCCAACTTTGACAGGCCGTTTACGGAACTTTCCGGGAAAACCTGGGGTATTGTCGGTATGGGAAGTATTGGTCATAAAGTGGCGTGTCTGGCCGAAGCTTTCGGCTGTAAAGTAATCTTTTGTTCTGCTTCGGGTAAGAGTACCTGTACAGAGTATGAGAGGGTGGAATTTGACACCCTTTTGCGGGAGTCGGATATTTTATCACTGCACTGTCCGCTCAGTGACAGAACCAGAGGGCTGTTTGACAGGGAAGCTTTTTCCAGGATGAAGAAGACGGCTGTACTGATCAATGTGGCACGTGGTCCTGTAGTGAATACGCAGGATCTCTATGATGCGCTGGTGGAAGAGCAGATTGCGGGGGCTGGACTGGATGTGTTGGAGAAAGAGCCTATTGCGGAAGATAATCCCCTGGGACAGATTAAGGACAGCACGAAGCTCATCATTACACCGCATATGTCCTGGGCAAGTCTGGAGGCCAGAACACGCCTAGTGGGAGAAGTGATGAAGAACATCAGGTCTTTTCTTGATGGAGAAAACAGAAATGTTGTAAATTTATAATAGAAACTGCTACTATAATAACAGGAGGAGATTTCAGATGGGAATTGTGATTAAAGATGCATTAACGATACTTCCCCAGGGAGAGGAAGACGTAATCCGGGAGACAAGCCTTTATATTGAAGGGGATAGGATTGCAGCGATTGGAGACAAACCGGCAGGATTTTGTGAAGACAAGGTCATTGACGGGAAAGATAAACTGGTGATACCGGGTCTGATCAACTGTCATACCCATTCCTATATGTCTTTTATGAGAAATGTGGCAGATGATCTGTCCTTTATGGACTGGCTCTTTGGCACCATTGATCCGATCGAGCAGCAGATGTCTGACGAGGATACATACTGGGGCGCTAATCTTGCCATCATTGAAATGATGAAGAGCGGAACCACCTGCTTTAATGACATGCAGATGAATATTCATCAGACTACCCGCGCGGTAAAGGAATCCGGTATGCGTGCGGTAATCTGCCGCGGACTTGTGGGAAGCGGCAATGATGAGGCGGGCCAGATGCGTCTGCGTCAGGCATATGAGGAACGCGATGCTGCCAGAGACTGTGACAGACTGACCTTCAAGTTAGGCCCTCATGCGCCTTATACCTGTGACGATGCTTTCTTAAAAATTGTGGCACAGGAAGCAAAGAAAGAGAATATGGGGATTCATATTCATCTGTCCGAGAGTGAGAGCGAGATCAGCCAGATTCAGGAGAAATATGGCTGTACGCCGATTGCCCTGGCAGAGAAATGCGGGATTTTTGATGTACCCGCCATTGCCGCTCATTGTGTGCAGGTGACGGATGAAGATATTGATATTTTAAAGAGAAAGAATGTAAGTGTTGTGACTAACCCGGCCAGCAATATGAAGCTTGGCAACGGTTTTGCGCCCGTGGACAAAATGCTTGAGAAGGGTGTTAATGTATGTCTTGGCACAGATGGTGCGGCCAGCAATAACTGTCTGAATATGTTCCATGAACTGAGTCTTCTGACATTGATTCATAAGGGAACAGGCAGGACGCCCCAATGCATCAGTGCCAAAGAAGGCTTCCGGATTGCCACGATCAACGGAGCGCGTGCGCTTGGACTGGAAAAGGAGATCGGGTCTGTCGAAGTGGGTAAGAAAGCGGATCTGGCTATTCTGGATCTGAAGACACCTTCTCTTACCCCCAGAAATAATCTGATTGCCGGCCTGTCCTATTCTGCTAACGGTTCGGAGGTTGATACAGTCATTATTAACGGGCAGATTACCATGGAAGGCCGCAGGATCCTGACCATGGATGAAGAGCTGGTCTATGATAAGATTCAGGATATTATCGTGCGTATGGGACTGGATAAAAAGTCTTATTAAGCAGGTAGGACTTATGTATTATAATTCTGTTTGATTTTATGATAGCGTTAAGCGCCATAATTTGCTATAATGAACGCAGGATATTTTATACAAATCTACATGCATTAGGGGGGAATGTAATATGCTGGCTACATTGATACCGTTTTTTGACAAGAATATGAAGGTTCGTGCATACTCTTTGTTTTCCCAGAAAGAAAACAGCCTTTTGAATCCGCCGATATTCGGCACAAGCAGTGCTACCGGGCTGGCGGAGATCGAGGGATTGGATATTGTGCGTAATATTGGTATCGATACTCTGTCGCCGGGTACGGATGTACTCATTCCAGTGAATCATATCGCAATTTTTTCCGATCTGGAATCACAGTGTGAGGATTTGCGCGGCAGGTTGGTACTGTTGTTTGATAAGACGATTGAAAATACGGAGGCATATCGGAAGCGCCTTGCGGAGCTAAAACAAAAAGGCTTTAAGCTGGCTATTATGAAACTGCCGGTGAATGAACTGGAACAGAACAAAGAACTTCTGGCATTGATGGATTATATCATATTGGATCACAAGAAAGTGGATGTTTACAAAGCAAAGATTTATTTCGGACATTTATACCCGAATCTTACAATATGCGTGGGTAACATTCAGAGTCAGGAAGTTTTTGAAGAGTTAAAAGATGACGAAAGCTTTCAGTTTTTTGAGGGGCCATTCTACCGTATTCCCATTAACCAGGGCGAGACGGAAGTATCTCCTCTTAAGATTAATTATCTGGAACTGATGAACATTGTCAACGATGTGGATTTTGAACTGACCAAAGCGGCTGATGTCATTGGCCGTGATACGGCGCTGGTGGTGGAACTGCTTAAGATGGTGAATCACATTGCGGTTAATTCTGAGGTTACTTCCATCCGTCATGCAGCGGCAATCTTAGGTCAGAAAGAACTGAAAAAATGGATTAACACGGTTATTACCAAGGAACTGTGTGCAGACAGACCAAACGAAGTTGCAAGAACTTCCATGTTGCGTGCTAAATTCATGGAATGTCTGGCACCTGTTTTTGGACTTGGAATGAAAGCATCAGAAGTATTCCTGATGGGACTGTTCTCCATACTGGATATTATTTTGAACATGCCGATGGAGGAGGCTCTCAAGAAGGTCAATGTAACCAAAGAGATTTCGGATGCGTTGGTATATCAGAAAGGTGAGCTGGCAAATATCTATTCTTTTGTGATCAGTTATGAGTCAGCCGACTGGCAGGAGATCAGCAGACAGCTTATTGTATTAAATGTTGATACAAATACCATTTATCAGGCTTACGCAGAAACCATGTGTTGGTATAAGACCATGTTTTTTGAAAATTAAGAATCTTTAGGAGGAAACTATTAATGAGCAGCGAAATCAGAGACATTAATCTTGCCGAGTCCGGGGAGAGAAAGATTGAATGGGTCAAGAGAAACTGTGATTTACTCCGTACCCTGGAAAAGGAATTCAGTGAGACGAAGCCATTTGCAGGTAAAAAGGTAACACTTTCCGTACATTTGGAGGCCAAGACAGCTTATCTGTGCCTGGTGCTGGCGGCGGGCGGCGCGCAGATGTATGTGACGGGTTCCAATCCCCTGTCTACGCAGGATGATGTGGCAGCAGCATTGGTAAAAGCCGGGCTTGAGGTACATGCCTGGTATGATGCCACAGATGAGGAGTACAATAATCATATTCGTGCGGTACTGGAGGTTGGCCCTAACATTATCATTGATGACGGCGGCGATCTGGTCAACATGGTGCACAAAGAGATGAAACATCTCATCCCGAATATCATCGGCGGCTGTGAGGAGACTACCACGGGTATCATCCGCTTAGAGGCCATGGATAAGGCAGGCGAACTGAAATTCCCCATGGTTCGTGTGAATAATGCGGCATGTAAGCATTTCTTTGACAACAGATATGGAACCGGACAGTCTGTGTGGGACGGCATTAACAGAACCACCAATCTGATCGTGGCAGGCAAGATTGTGGTTGTGGCAGGTTACGGATGGTGCGGCAAAGGTACGGCTATGCGTGCCAAAGGACTGGGCGCAAGAGTGATTGTCACAGAGATTGATCCGATTAAGGCCATTGAAGCGGTAATGGATGGATTTGATGTGATGCCCATGAAGGAAGCGGCTAAACTGGGAGATTTCTTCGTGACAGTGACAGGTTGTGACGGCGTTATTGATAAAGAAGATTTTGCAGAGATGAAAGAAGGAGCTATCCTGTGTAATGCAGGACACTTTGACTGTGAAATTGATATGGCATGGCTTAAGGCCAATGCGGTGGAGACCAGAGAACAGCGTAAAAATATCATGGGCTATAAGCTGCCCACCGGTCAGTGGATCTTTGTGCTGGCGGAAGGCCGCCTTGTGAATCTGGCAGCAGGTGACGGACATCCCGCAGAGATTATGGACATGAGCTTTGCCATTCAGGCATTGTCTGCAAAATATCTGGTAGAACATGCCAGCGAACTGACCAAGAAGCTGATCGATGTGCCGGAGGAAGTGGATAAGGATGTAGCGAAGAGAAAGTTAGCTTTCCTTGGTAAAGAGATTGATGTGCTTACACCGGAACAGGAGAGATATCTGAACAGCTATGCACTGTAATAAAACAGGTAAATGAATATGACAAATAAAATCCGCACCTTGGAAATGGGGTGCGGATTTTGCTATTGGAAGACCCGTGGTTAAAAATTTTATTCACATAACATAAAGTCCATTATATTTAATAGATTCTTTCAAATAAAGGTTGACAAATGTTGTCTACACTTGTAAACTATAGGAAAGTCTACAGTTGTAAACAACGGGAGGAATCACAGTGATTGATAAGAAAATATCAGATGCGGAACTGGAAATCCTGGAAGTACTCTGGGCAGCGGGAGAGGCTCTAAGTGCCAATGACATCCGCACGCGGCTGAACCAGAAGAAGGATTGGGAGCGAACTACAGTGCTGACATTGATCAGACGGCTTTTGGATAAGGGTGTGATTTCCCAAGAGAAAAGAGAGGTATATTATTATACACCCTGCATGGAGCGAGGTGCCTATGTGAAAGAGGAGACGAAAAGCTTTGTCAATAAATTTTTCAAGGGCAGCGCCAGGAATCTGGCGGCGGCCCTGATTACGGATGAAGAAATGTCCAAAGAAGAGTTGGAAGAACTGAGGGCATATTTTCGTGATAGTTTTCGGTAGCAGAAAGGGGGCATAGATATATGGCGCAGATATTTCGAGTGATTTTGTCATTATCAGTATCCGGTGGCCTAATCGGACTTTTGATTATGCTGCTTCGTCCGGCCACCAGACGGGTTTTTGCAAAGAAATGGACTTATTATCTCTGGCTTCTGGTGCTTGTGCGGGTGATGGTGCCGATACATGTGGATGTCAATATGATGGAGTATTTATCCGGTAAGCTGGCGCAGATGCAAAGCCTACAGGTAAATGGAAATGAAGTCTCAGACAGCATAACGTCGGATGGGATAACCCGGATGAAGCAGGACGAGAATGTATCAGATGGGATAACCCCGATGAAACAGGATGGGAATGTGTCGAATAGCATAACCGGAAATGAAAGCCCTGAGCAAGAATCCGTGACAGCAGATATGGAAAATGCCGGGGAGATATCTGATACGGAGGCCCTGAACAGAACGCAGAACAGAAGAGATAGGTTTTTTCTGATTGCAGGCATTTTGTGGATGGCGGGCATGATCCTGTCAGTTATATGGAGACTGTATACTTATCGGGGATTTGTCAGGGAAATCCGCACAGACTGGATACCCGTCACGGATGAGGGAGTGTTTTCAAAAAGTGTGGAGATTCAAAGAAGGCTGAGAATCGGGCATCATGTGCCGCTTTATGAAAGTGGGAGAGTCAACAGCCCCATGCTGATCGGATTAAGAAAGCCCTGTATTGTACTGCCGTCGGAACTTCTTGCAGAAATGCGGGTCAAAGGGAATGAAATGTGTCTGATTCTGCATCATGAGCTGGTGCATTATAAAAGACGGGATATCTGGTATAAGTGGCTGTTTCAGGCGGTGCTCTGTATCCATTGGTTTAATCCGCTGTTATACCTGTTTAACCGTAAATTTAATATTGACTGTGAGCTTGCCTGCGATGAGATGGTGATGGCACTTTTGACGGAGGAGGGCCGCCGGGCTTACGGAGATGTCCTGTTAGATGTGGCGGAGAAATATTTTCTGGAACATTCTCAGACGGCGCATAAGAATATACCGGCCATGACACTTTTGGAGGAGAAACGCACATTAAAGGAGAGACTGCGGGGCATTGCCCGGTATCATAAGAAAGGGTTGGTAATCGGTATTTGTTCTCTGGCAATGTTGGCAGTATTAATAACAACGGCGGTAATCTGCGGCGTGTCCGGGGTACAGTCTCATACAGGGCAAACGATTGTTTTATCAAATGGAGCAGAATTTAGTTTTGACGATATGGTGAGTGGCCCCATGTTGGTTAGTAAAAAAGGAAACGCATATCAGATATATGATGACAATACGCTGATAGCCGGAAACTGTGAAAGTGATGTCTGGCGTGCACATAGTTATAAAGGCGGCGGAAAGAGCGTGGAATGTCGGAAGTTTCAGTTGAATGGTTCTGATATATTGTGGATTATGTACGCCAATAAGGAAACTACGTTGGAGATATCTTCTGTTTTCACCTTACAGAAGGGCCGCTTTAAGATTGTGCAGGTGACGCCGGATGGGATGGTGCATGTACTCAATGAGAATGGAGAAAAGACGAAGGAAGAGGTGACTTTGTCCAAGGGCAGGAACTGCTTTAAGATAGTAGGGCAGGAGGCCCGGCTGGAAGACCTCACGGCAGCCTATGATGGTATGAAAGAAAAGGATATTGACGTTATTTACAGAAGTGAGGCGGAAGAATATGGGTATCTGGTGATGGCAGGACTGGCAGAGATGGATATATCCAGATTAGAAGAAGTGTATCCTTATCTGGAAAAAGAGGAAGTCAGTAAACTCTGTCAGTCAATCTGGGAGAAGGATGTCGAGTTATCGGATGCAGACTGGCAGGATCTGTTTTTATATTCTGACAGCGAACTGACGACCCGTTATCTTCTGGAGGCTTTGGAGGATGGCAGGGCTGAGGGCTTTGATAGCCGGATTCTGGGGTTGGTTGCCTGTTATATGGAGGAAGATGATGTCAGCGAGTGTTTCCGGTATCTGTTGGAGAAGGAAAAGGTAGGGCAGTCCGACTGGGAGGATATCTTTATTTATTCCGATGCGGATTTGTCGGCCGAATACCTTGTGAAAGCGCTGCAAAGTGGAAAAAGAAACGGTTTTAATGATAAGGCCCTGGGTCAGATCAGCCATCTTGTGTCCACGAAATCTTTGACCAATATTGTGACGGTACTTGACAGGGAGGCATTGACGTTTACCGGCTTATTGGAGCATGTACTGCCTTTTGTACAGAAGCAGGATGAGGTTGTTACTTGTGTCTGCTATTATATTGATCTGGGAAATATCCTCACGGACGCGCAGTTGCGGGAGATTATGGGCTTTGTTTCGGAGGAGGACTTTTACCGGATTGTGGAATATAACGGGAAGAGAAAATAGAGGCAGAGGTTGCATAATTGAGAGAATAAAGGAACTGTCCGAAAATGGATGGTTCTTTTATTATGGCCTGAAAATGGTATGAAAAGCAGTATGAAAAAAAAGAGATAGCAACTCTTTCAATATCAGTATATAATTACGGGGTAAGATAAAGGAAGTGTTGTGACAATCGTTTCAAAGGAGTATTCACATGGAAACAAGAACGAGAAATTATAAAGCCGGGGAGTTAATGAAGCGTTTTCTCCCTTATTATAAAAAGTATTGGAAGATTGTAGTCATTGATTTGTTTTGTGCAGGTCTGACTACTATCTGTGAACTGGTATTGCCCATGATCATCCGCTTTCTCACCAATGAGGGCATGAACAATCTGGAGTCTTTGACCGTATCGATTATTCTGCGGCTGGGGGTATTGTACTTGTGTCTGCGGATTGTGGATACCATGGCGAATTTCTATATGGCTTATACGGGTCATGTGATGGGAACACAGATTGAGACGGATATGCGGCGGGACGCATATGCTCATTTACAAAAGCTATCGGACACTTATTATAACAACACCAAAGTGGGTCAAATCATGGGGCGTATTACCAACGATCTCTTTGATGTGACTGAGTTCTCTCATCATTGCCCGGAGGAATTTTTTATAGCCGGCATCAAGGCGGTGATTTCGTTTATTATTCTGGCCCAGGTCAATCTGGGACTTACGTTGATCATATTTGTGATTGTGCCGATTATGGCGATAACCTGTACGCTGATTAATCTGCGGCTGCGGGAGGCGTTCCGCAGACAGCGTGTGCAGATTGGGGAATTAAATGCACGCATTGAGGACAGTCTGCTGGGTCAGAAGGTAGTGAAGGCTTTCACGAATGAGGAGAAGGAAAAGGAGAAGTTTGAGGAAGATAACAGGAACTTCTATCTGATTAAGAAAGATACTTATAAGTTTATGGCAGCATTTCACACTACCACCAGGGCGTTTGACGGACTGATGTATCTGGTGCTTCTGATTGCCGGCGGTATTTTTATGATCAAAGGCAAGATTGAACCTGGTGATCTGGTAGCTTATGTGATGTATGTGACCACGTTGATAGCCACCATCCGCAGAATCATAGAGTTTGCGGAGCAGTTCCAGCGTGGTATGACGGGTATTGAACGTTTCGTACAGATTATGGATAGTGATATTGAGATTTTTGATGAACCGGATGCGGTGGCATGTGTGGAGCCGGAGGGTAATATTTCTTTCCGTAATGTGAGCTTTGAGTATCCGGATGATCATAATGTAGTATTCAAGGGTTTAAATCTGGAGATCAGGCAGGGAGAAAAGATAGCCATTGTAGGGCCTTCCGGCGGCGGCAAGACAACGTTGTGTAATCTGATTCCGCGTTTTTATGATATTGATGAGGGCGAGATACTTCTGGACGGCGTGAACATTCATCATTATACCTTAAAGAGTCTGCGGCAGAACATCGGCATGGTACAGCAGGATGTATATTTGTTTTCCGGTACAGTCTATGAGAACATTGCTTATGGCAGAGAAAATGCCACGAAAGAGGAAGTGATTGAGGCGGCGAAGAGGGCCGGGGCTCATGAGTTTATTATGGCATTAAAAGATGGTTATGATACCTATGTGGGGGAACGTGGGGTGAAACTTTCCGGCGGACAGAAACAACGGATTAGCATAGCGAGGGTATTTTTAAAGAATCCGCCCATTCTGATTATGGATGAAGCCACTTCTGCGCTGGATAATGAGAGCGAATTTCAGGTGGCAAAGTCTCTGGAGGCTTTGGCTAAGGGCAGGACAACGATTACGATTGCCCACAGACTTTCCAGTATCCGCAATTCTGACCGTATCCTGGTGCTGACAGAAGAAGGAATCGTAGAGGAGGGAACCCACGAGAGCCTGCTTGCGCTGGGTGGAATTTATCATCATTTCTATGTGACGGCGAATGAACTTAAGTAACGGATGAAAACTTATCCTGAGCGGTAATATAAGGCAAAGATAGAGACAGGACGTAAAGTAAGCTGTGGAATCGGCAGGTAGTCTCAGTGACTGTTTGGGGTAAGCAGCGACAGAGAAGAAGGAATATGGGAAGAGAGAACGAAACCAGACATCACATATTAATTGTGGAAGATGATACGACCCTTGCCGGGGGCCTAAGCCGCGCTCTGCAAAATGAAAATATAGAGACCATAAGCTGTGGGACATTGCGGGAAGCGGAGACCATACTTTCCAGGAGGCAGGAGACAGAAAAAGGTTTTTCCCTGATGGTACTGGATGTGAATCTGCCGGATGGGAATGGACTTGATTTCTTGCAAAGAGTTAAAAATAAATATAACATAAATGTCATATTATTGACGGCAAACGACATGGAGACAGACATTGTGGCAGGATTGGAACTGGGGGCGGATGATTATATCACCAAACCTTTCAGCCTGGCGGTACTGCGGGCCCGTGTTGCGTTGCAGTTGCGGCGGGTGAAGGAGAGCAGAACCCAGAGTCCTATGATGGAGATTGTGATAGGGGAGTACCGTTTTGATTTTATGCATATGAAGTTTTATCATGGCGCCAGCAGGTGGAACTCAGTAAGACCGAACAGAGACTGCTCCACATTCTGGTGGAAAACCGAGGACTGACGGTGCCCAGGGAAAGACTCTTTGCATATATCTGGTCGGAGGGGGAAGAGTTTGTGGAAGAAAATGCGCTTTCGGTTACGGTCAAGCGCCTGCGGGATAAGCTGGATGCGCAGGAGGTAATAAAGACCGTGTACGGAATCGGTTATACCTGGGTGATGCAGTAAGATTTCGACAGGTAATTTTGTCGTAGAAGGGAGCGTGTATGGAGATATTTCATACCATATCGGTCTTGTTCTTTCTGGCGGGGATACTCAGCCTTCTGGGAGCTGCCACACTTACCATTGTAACCTTATATAGGAGAAAAATAGCACTCCAGCGGATGAGGCAGATGTTGGATGCGGCGATAGACGGCAGTTTTACGGAAAATACTTTTGATGAATCCCTGTATTCTGTGGTGGAGAATAAACTGTCGGAATATCTGAACGCTTCGCAGGCATCCGCCAGAAAAACAGCGGAGGAAAAAGACCGGATCAAGGCGTTGATTGCGGATATTTCCCATCAGACCAAGACGCCGATAGCGAATATTTTAATTTATACGGAATTATTAAAAGAGCAGGAGCTTTCCGATGAGGCCAGACAAAGTGTGACTCTACTGGAAAGTCAGACACAGAAATTGAACTTCCTGATTGCCTCGTTGGTGAAACTGTCAAGACTCGAGACCGGGATTATTACCCTGCATCCCAGGGAGAACTATGTGGCGGGACTTTTGGAGGAGGCTTATCGCCAGTTTCATCATAAAGCTGAGGAAAAGGGCTTATATCTGCGTGTGAAAACGCAGGGTATACAGGAGACTACGGCAGTTTTTGATGAGAAATGGACCCGTGAGGCTCTTGGGAATGTGATTGACAATGCGGTCAAATACACGAAGACCGGAGGTGTTACCGTGTCGATAAAGCCCTATGAGATGTTTGTGGGTATTGAGGTGGCGGATACCGGTATCGGCATTTCAGAAGAGGAACAGGCAAAGATTTTCGGACGGTTTTACCGTACCGTGGAAGTAAGCGGAGAGGAAGGTGTAGGGATTGGACTGTATCTTACCAGGCAGATTCTGCAGATGGAAGGCGGCTATATCAAGGTGGTATCAGAAGCCGGAAAAGGAACGAAGTTTACTTTGTATTTGCTAAGGATGAGTTGACAGGCGGCTGCTCTCCACTTCGGAGGGGCTACCCTCCAGACGAAAGAAAGTAGGGATGCCAATGGTTACATATCAGGATTTTTTCTTGTTTTGTACACTCATTGTCGCCCTGATAAGTCTGATTGTTCAGATCTTGCGGGGAAAGAAATAGCCGCCACTATTCGCAGTAGTGACGGCTAGACTATAAAAAGTTTAGCTTAGTTATTGAGGGTAGCCGCGTCTATGGCTTTCCCTATTTCTGCCTATAGTATAGCATATAATCGACCGTTTTACAAGAAGAAAATTTTTTTGTGGTTTTACGTTTATACTAAATTTAGCATACCAAATTTTTATGAAAATCTTTCAAAACTGTCATAATTGATTGTAATTTGGAAAGATTCTGGAAAGAATCTTATGAGATAATCTGTATTGTGGAGAACAGGCCGCAGTACAGATTTTTGTGTATCAGGGAAGTATACCGGAATCTGGCACTGTCAGAAAGAGAGGATGAAGAGCACGATGACAATATTATCAACACAGGACTTAAAGAAGATATATGGGTCGGGAGAAAATGAAGTTCATGCATTGGACGGCGTGAATTTGCAGGTGGAAAAAGGAGAGTTCGTTGCCGTGGTGGGAACTTCCGGCAGCGGGAAGAGTACGCTCCTTCACATGCTGGGCGGACTGGACCGTCCCACTTCCGGCAGCGTTACGGTGGACGGCAAGGATATTTTTTCTTTAAAGGACGAAGAACTGACCATTTTCCGCCGCCGTAAGATCGGGTTTGTATTTCAGAATTATAATCTGGTGCCGGTGTTAAATGTCTATGAGAATATCCTGCTTCCGGTACAGTTGGACGGCAGCAGTCCGGATCAGTCCTATATTCAGGAGATTATCCATACGCTGGGGATTGCTTCTAAGTTGGAAAACCTGCCCAATAACCTATCCGGCGGGCAGCAGCAGAGAGTGGCCATTGCCCGCGCTCTCGCCTCGAAGCCGGCCATTATTCTGGCGGACGAACCCACCGGCAATCTGGATTCCAGGACGAGCCAGGATGTGATTGGGCTGCTGAAAGTGACCAGTCAGAAATTCTCCCAGACCATTGTGATGATCACACACAATGAGGAGATTGCACAGTTGGCGGATCGGATTATCCGGATTGAGGATGGGAAACTTGTGTAAAAAGAATGGAGAGGTGTATGATGAACGTTTCTAATAGAAAATGTATCCGCCGACTCAGCATAGCCAGTTTTAAGGCGGCGAAAATCAGGAATATTATTACGATAGCGGCTATCGCGCTGACGACTATCTTATTTACAGTTATTTTTACGGTGGGCATGTCCATCAAGTACGGGTTTGAGCAGTCCAATTTCCGGCAAGTGGGCGGTTACAGTCACGGTGGATTTAAGAATCTGACAAGGGAGCAGTTTGAGGAGCTGAAGGACGATCCGTTGATCAAAGAATATGGAAAACGGATATACTGCGGTATGCCGGAGAAAGAGCCTTTTCATAAGAGTCATGTGGAGGTCAGCTACTGCGACGCAAACACGGCGAAATGGATGTTTTTAGAGCCGAAGGAAGGGCGGTTTCCCAAGGAGGGAACCAATGAGGCGGCTACGGATTTGAGAGTTCTTTCCCTGTTGGGAGTAGAGCCCGTGATCGGCAATGAGTTTACCATGACCTTTATGGTGGACGGCAAGGAGACAACGGAAACCTTTACGCTGTGCGGTTATTGGGATTATGACGAGGTTATCGTGGCCAACCATGTGCTGATTCCCGAGAGCCGGACGCGGCAGATTTTTGATAAACTGGGCACGCAGGGTAAGGATGGCATGACCGGTTTCTGGAATATGAATGTGATGTTTAAAAACGCTTCCAATATAGAAGGAAACCTGAATACCATTCTGGAGCGGCACGGCTACCAGTCGGAGAGCTGGGAGCAGGGTGATAACTATGTCCGCAAAGGCGTCAACTGGGGCTATGTCTCGGCGCAGTTTGAGGACTCTCTGGATATTGCCACGGTGTTTGCCCTGATTGTAGTGATGCTGCTGATTATCTTTACGGGTTACTTAATTATCTACAATATCTTTCAGATATCGGTGTCAAACGATGTGCGCTTTTACGGCCTGTTAAAGACCATCGGCACCACGGGGCGCCAGATTAAGCGGATTATTTCCATGCAGGCCTTTCTGCTGTCGGCGCTGGGGATTCCCATCGGTCTGGTTTTTGGCTATGGCGTGGGCGTGATGATGACGGGTGTTGTGGTGGCCAAACTTAACGGCGTCGATTTGACTTATTCGGTCAATCCAATAATCTTTTTCGGTGCGGCGGCCTTTTCTTTCGTGACAGTCTGGCTCTCTTGCAGGAAGCCGCGCAGGATGGCGGCGAAGATTTCCCCGGTGGAGGCAGTACGCTATACGGAAAACGGCGGGACGAAAAAGAAGAGCAGAAAAAGAAAGGAGGGCGCGTCCATCTTCCGCATGGCGATGGCGAATCTGGGGAGAAACAAGAGCAAGACCGTGATTACCGTGATTTCCATGTCCTTTGCGGTGGTGATTCTGAACCTTACCTTTATTCTAGCCAATGGGTTTGACATGGACAAATATTTAAACCGTGTGGTGACGGATTTTATTATCTCTGATGCGTCCTATTTTCAGTATCATGGCAATACGCCTTTCCCGGAAGAAACAGCCTCGCAGATTGAGGCGATGGACGGCGTGCAGGGCGGCAGGACTTACCAGAAAACCTTTGAGGCGCAGGAGTTTGTTACGGAAGAGTGGATACGGAAGAACAAAGGGCAGTTTTATAGTCCGGAGGAGCTGGACATATATTTGGAGACATTGGAGAGCGCGGGAGATGTATGTGCTGATGATGTCCAGCTTTACGGGATGGAGGACTTCGTGCTGGATAAGCTTCCTGTGCTGGAGGGCGACCTCAGTAAGCTGAAAGGGGACGGCAACTATGTGGCGGCGGTTTATGATGACGATGATTACGGTAATCTCTATGAAGATTCCCACTGGGCGAAGCTGGGGGATGAGATTACAATCCGCTATGTGAAGGAGTGGGAGTATTATAATCCTGACACGGGTGAGATTTATGAGGAGGACGAGGATCTTGACGATAAGCGTTGGAATCGGAGAGCAAAAGTGTACGAGGATAAGGTATACGAGGTAGCGGCGCTGGTGAAGGTACCGGGAAAGATTTCTTACCGCTATTATGGAAGGGATGAGTTCGTGATGGGCGCGGATACCTTTATCCGGGATTCCGGCACATCGGACATTCTTTACTACGCCTTTGACTGTGAGGACGATAAGGCAGAGCAGATGGAACAGTGGATGCAGAATTTGGCGGGCGGGGACGATTCCCTGTATGCCTATGAGAGCAGACAGAGTGAGGCGGAAGAGTTTTACGGTTTCCGTGATATGTTTCTGATAGTGGGCAGCGGCGCCGCGCTGATTGTCGGGATAGTCGGCATCCTGAATTTCCTGAACGCGATCCTCACCGGTATTATGGCGAGAAAGCGGGAGTTTGCGGTACTACAGTCGGTAGGCATGACAGGAAAACAGCTTAACCGGATGCTGATTACGGAAGGCATGGTGTTTGCGGGAAGCTCCATTGTGATCACGTTGATCCTGACGGTCGCTATGGGACCCCTTGCCAGCAGTGTTTTGGAGGGGATGTTCTGGTTTTTCAGTTATCATCTGACCGTAACGCCAATCTTTGTGGTGGCGCCCATATTCCTTCTTCTGGGTGCGATAATACCGCTTGTATCTTATCGGCAGGCAGCAAAAAGATCCGTGGTGGAAAGGCTCAGGGAGGCGGAGTAAGAATCCGTCCCCTGGGGCAGTCTTTTTCAGCAATGGGAAAGTACCTTTTTTATTAGAGGTGATATTGTGAAAATACTGGCAAAATTAAATAGATTTTCTCTAAAACGTATTGCACGAGGGACCATAAATAAGGTATAGTATTATAGAAAAGCTACGCATAGGTTATAGGGCAATAATGAGAGAAGGATATAGTACGGTATGGAACAGTTGACACCTCAGGATCAGGATAAAATGGCGGAAGTATCACAGATTTGTATGTCACACTCGGCGACTGCCTTAAATATGTTGGTCAGGAAGAAGATTACTGTCAGTCCGCCTTCTGTGAAAGTGGTAAACAGTGCGGACATCAGGAATATTCTGACTGCTTTTGGTATGGGCAGCGTGACGGTTCAGATTGATTATAAAGATGATTTTCACTGTAACAATTTGTTGATGCTTAAGGAAAATGATATTAAGATTATCATGGATCTGATGATGGGTGGGACAGGTGCCGTAGCACCCGGCGAGCTCAATGAGATGCATTTGTCCTGTGTGTCTGAAGTCATGAATCAGATGATGGGATCTTCTGCGATTGCCCTGACAGGGATGATTCACAAGACTGTGGATATCAACCCGCCGAAAGCAACACTGGTCAATACCAAGGAAGATATTGATTCTATTGATTACCTTCCCTTTGAGGGAGACCAGATGGTGATTGTGTTATCCCGTTTTGATGGGGAAGGTATGCTTAAAGGGATCATGATTCGGATTTATCCGATGAAAGAGACCAGATTTATCTGTGATAATTTCAGCATGAAATAAGGAAGGAGTCTTCGATCGGTTTTATTCGACAGAATAGTATTAGCAGATTTTCACAAAAGGGGAAGCACTTTATATCATAAAAGTGCTGAAAATCGCTGCGTTTCCTGAAAATACTTACGACCGGACAATTTAAGTGTTAGAATAATATATAGTAAGGGTAACTATCGGTAATACTGGTAATATTGGGGTCACAAGATTTGGAGGGAAAATATGTTTGAGAAAGGTGAACTGATCATATGCGGTGGGCATGGTGTCTGCCGTGTTATTGACATTACGGACAACCCGATTGACCGTATGGACAAGAAGAGAAAATATTATCTTCTTGAGCCGGTCTTTGAGAAGACAAGCACCATTTATACACCGGTAGATAACGAGAAGATTATCATGCGCAGAATCATGAATAAGGAAGAGGCCCAGAGACTGATTGAACACATCAGGGAGATTGATGTGATGTGGGTTCAGGAGGAAAAGCGCAGGGAGCAGACATATAAGGATGCGATCCGCACCTATGATTCCAGAAGCCTGGTGCAGATCATCAAGACCCTGTATCAACGCAAACGTGTCCGCATAAACGAGGGCAAGAAAGTACTCTCCTCCGATGAGCAGTATCTGAGGAAGGCAGAAGAGCTTCTTTACAGTGAAATGTCCCTGGCACTCTCCATTCCCAAAGATCAGGTGGAAGCGTATATCATGGAAGCAGTCAGGAAACAGGAAATCACAGAATGAGAGCGAAAGACAGAAAGCGAAAGTTTTCTGTCTTTTCTATTACATTTGGCCCTGTAGTTAATTCCGAAGGAATTTACTACAGGGCACCTTTTAGTATCATCAGGCGTGTTATAAGTAGAGACGTCCAAAGAACAGCCTGTAGGTTGGGAGAGGTAGATTACTTATGACAATAGAACAAATGGTAACAGAATACAGCAGCATGCTTTACAGAATCTGTGTAGTCATGCTGGGAAACGAGGCAGATGCACAGGATGCGGTGCAGGATACCTTTTGCAGATATCTGGAACGGGCAGGGGATTTTCATGATAAAGAACATGAGAAAGCCTGGCTGATCAAAGTGGCACAGAACCGGTGCCGGGATATGCTGCGCTTTCATCTGCGGCATCCAAAGATAGACATTGCGGAGATTACGGCCAGCTACGAGGATCCAGAATACAGTGAAGTGCTGGCGGAATTAATCGGCCTCCCGCTTGCGGTTAAATCGGTGGTTTATCTTCACTATATAGAAGGGTATAAATTGGCAGAGATAGCACAGATACTCAATATTTCTGTCAATGCAGTCAAGAAGAGACTGCAAAGGGGAAGAGAACTGCTGCGGCTTAAGCTGGGTGATGAAAATAGCTGACGGGAAAGGAAGGTTTTTCATATGAAAATTGTAATGTTACAAGAAGCAGTAGAGCAGATAGAATTGAATGATGCCAGGAAACAACAGATGATCCGCGAACTGAAAAAAGAAAAAAAGAGACATGGCAGACATGGATACGGCCTGCGTGCCGCGGCGGCTTTGGCGGTATGTATCATTACTGTGGGAATTGTGAGTGTGCCGGTGCGGGCACTGGTCAGTTCTCTGGTGCGGGAGCGGATGGAAAGAATCCCCAAGGAGGAGGTGGAGAGGACAGTTGAGCAGCTTGACACCCAGAACGTGGGAGGGGACAGCTATACCAGACCGTATACGGAAGCGGAGAAGGCCCGGATGGAAAAGCTGTATGAACAGTATCAGAATGGTACCTTCCCGGCAGGAGAAATTCCGCAGGTGGACAGTGAAGAAGAGGCTAAAGCTTATGAGTTTTGTTTCCTGACTACTGCCAGCGTATTTTATCTGCCGGCAGACAGGGAACTGACGGATGAGGAGATTCTCCAGAAGATAGATTTTGAGCATAAGCGTAACTATGCGCTGCGGGAGCGGTATGAGGAGGAACATGCCGAGGAGATAGCGGCCCAGGAAACGGCCGAACAGGAAGAGATTACAAAGGCGGTGGAGGCCGGCGGTGTCACGGAAGAACAGGCGGTAGAGATCGCAGCCGGATATCTTCAGAAAATCTATGGTATAGATGGAAGTAATATGGAACTGGATCACTATTATGATGCGGAAGCAGCCAATATCATTGTGGGTCAGCCGGCGTATAGTGTCAACTGGAGTGATATTATTAATCATCAGTACTATTATTTCTTCATAGGCATGGAAGACGGCCGGCTTCTTCAGGTGACCCATGCCGGCGATTATGTAAGGGAAGAGTTTGAGCCAGCCAGACCTGCTATAGAGGAAGCGCCGGATAAGACCATGCAGATTAAAGAACAGGCGGCTCATTTCCTGGCAGAAAAGATAGGGATACAGGAGTCTTATGATAAGATTATAAGCTGTTATCAGACAACCAGTGAGGAAGGTGTCAGCATGTGGATAGAGGTCTTATTTGTAAAGGAGAACGGAGAGGCACATCTGTTGGAGTGTGGTTGGAATGGAACCGTAATGTCTTATTCAGTCGTTACTGAGAAAGATTACAGAAATAAGAGAGAATTGACACGAAAAGTAATGACGGAGCGGTACACGGAAGAGTACGGCAGAGAGGTTACAGTGGAGAATGTCTGGAATTAATCCTTAAAGCAGAATATGCAGATATGAAAAAAGATTTTCCTGTTTGATATTGTATGATGTCAAATGGGAAAATCTTTTATATTTTTATATAGATTCATAGGAATCTGTCAGCCGTGTTGAGGATGACTACCGATTTTATTGATTGCGGAGATTACTACCGCAAGAATCTCTACTTCAGCCTGCGGCTGGTAATTGTTTAATTTCTGAAAGAGTGCGCCTGTATCTGTACGCACATATTGGGGTGAAAGTCTGTTAAGCGCATAAGATGCCATGTCAAGTTTACATTTTTCACAGGAACAGACATTTGGCATAGTGGGCAGCAGCTTGTTTAGCTGATACTCCACTGCATCTTCCATGATATTCTTTAAGCCTTCCATTAAGAAACCCCCTCGTTTGCCATATGATGACAGAAATATACACATTTTATATTAGTACAAATTTCCTAAGAAAGCAATCTATATTTCACATTTTTATTAAAAAAATTAATCTAAATTTGATAGATTTGTTATTTCCTGTCTGCCAGGCATGGAACGAACAGCTCCCTTTTTCATTGTGATCAGAGAGGCGGCAGCATTTGCAAAAGTCAGCATTTCTTCCAGATCGGTTTCTGATAAGGTATTTATATCATGTTCCAGAAGATATTCCAGAATACATCCGCAGAAGGTATCTCCGGCACCGGTAGTATCGACAGGTGCCTTCTGGAGAAAAGCTTTTTTTTCAATGATCATATTTTTGTAATAGGCCCGGCTTCCTTCTTTTCCCAGTGTCAGTAAAATCAATGGAATGTGATAGTTTTCCTGTAAACTTCTGATTCCTTCGTGATAATCTTCCTGTCCGGTAACAAAGCAGATTTCATTGTCTGCAATTTTAAGAACATCGCAGTGTGCAAAGCCATATTCCATCCGCTCTTTTGCGTCTGCGGATGTTTTCCATAAAGGAAGACGCAGGTTAGGATCAAAGGATAGCAGCAGATTATTTTTTCGGGCATAATATATGGCTTTTTCCGTGGCCTCTTTTGCAGGTGAATCCGTCATAGATAAGGTACCGTAATGAAAAATTCTTCCCTGTCTGATAAATTCCTCGCTGATATCGTCCGGGTGAAGCATCATATCTGCTCCGGGATTTCGATAAAATGAAAATTCTCTGTCACCGTCCGGCATTTTATGTACAAAGGTCAAGGTCGTATTTGTATGGTGGTCAGTGATCAGATAAGAACTGTCAATGCCGATCTCTTCAATTGTGTTTCGCAGAAGTTCGCCAAACTGATCTGCGCCAACCCTGCCGATAAAAGCCGTCTGTTTTCCAAGTTTTTGAAGCATGGATAATACGTTACAGGGGGCGCCGCCCGGACAAGCTTCAAAGAGCTGGTTCCCCTGTCCGCTTTCTCCGGAAGGCGCGAAATCTACCAACAGTTCCCCTAATGCGATTACATCATATTTATAATTCATATACAGTTCCTCCAAATCCTGTTTTATCCCGCACAATACGACTTGCATCTTCGTCGGCAATGATTGTGACATCCGGATGGAATTGTAGAATACTGGCAGGTACGGACGGTTTTACCTCTCCAAACAAGACCTGATATAGTATTGCCGCTTTTGGTGAACCGCTTACCATCAATAGTATTTTCCGGGAACTCATTATGGTGCCGACTCCCATTGTCAGTGCGAAATGCGGTACCTGATCGGGGGAGGTAAAGAAACGGGCATTTGCCATAATTGTTTTTTCCTCTAACTTAACCTGATGTGTGTAACGTGGAAATGATGTATCAGGTTCATTGAATCCGATATGACCGGTTTCTCCAAGTCCTAACAGTTGCAGATCCAGTCCGCCTGCGTCCCGGATATCCTTTTCATAATCTGCGCATACAGAATCTGTATTTTCACACATGCCATCCAGAACATGTAGATTCTGTTCTTGAAAATCTGTGGTGTCGACCAGATTTGTTTTCAGATAATGATAAAAAGACTGTGGATTACTCTTGGCCAGCCCCTGGTATTCATCCAGATTATATCCGTGTATTTCTGTTAAACTGATATGGCCGGAATCCCATGCCCTGGCCAGACATTGATACATTCCCAGAGGAGAAGAACCGGTAGCCAGTCCGATTACGGATTTATTGTTCTGACGGACCTGTTCCATAACAACATCAGCGGCCATACTGCTCATTTCTTCATAATCTTTTGTTATAATAAGTTTTATCTTTTTCATATTTTATATTTTACAGCATACTCCTTATTTTCTCTGCAATTGCCATTGCCAGTGGATAGTGGGAGTCTACATCTATATGTATACCATCCAACGGGCTTGTGTCTGCATAATCTTCTGCGGCCATAAACTCTGCACCGTACTGTTGTGCTATTTGTTGGAATAACGGTTTAAATTGCTGCTGCCGTTCCCTGTTGTTGTCCATAAAAAAGGTCTGAGCCAGATGGCCATTCTCCACATCTCCAATCCGTATAGGGGAGATCAGTAATATTTTGGGAGAATTGCCATCGGTGCCACATCCTGATTTCTGAATTGTTTCCACGATTCTTCGGACTCCCAGTGCAATATCCTCGGCACTTTGATGAAATCTTCCCTTTAGCTGTACTGTACCAAGCATGACTGTTACGATTGCAATGGGGCGATGTCCGTCAAGACAGGGTATCAGATAATCCAGGCCATTTTTATATAAATCAACAGGGTCATCGCATATGGTTGTTCTTCCGCATTGCCCCTCTTCAATTACTCTTGCTTCATTTGCCAATTCGTTGGTCAAGATTCCCGTCCATCGTTTATCAAATGCAAGTCTTGACTCGTCTTCCGGGTTTACTCCCCATGTATTGGTATCACCAAAGCACAATATTGTCTTCATCCTCTGCCTCGTTTCTGCGGTCCCCGCTGTACATTATTGTCTCTGAGGCAGAGTTTTCTCTGCCCCAGATCTGATTTGTTACGAAATCCTTACAGTTTATAAAGTTTTCTGGCGTTTTCATACAAAATATCGGCCTTCTGGTCTTGTGTAAGATGACATCTCTCGATGTCTGCCGGATAAGTGCCTTCTCCACCAAAGATGATTTTTTTGGAGCCGGCAAACTTCACTGCATGTTCAATCCAGTCCTGTACCGATACGGGCGGCATCATGCGTTCTGCATAATGTGCCAGCCATGCTGTATCCAGATATAAGTTGGGGAATCTCTCGGCCATTCCCAGAAATTCCTGATAGAAATTACCGCCAAAGTGTGCGCAGATCAGCTTCAGGTCAGGGAATTTCTCCATGACGGTTCCAAACTGTGCCGGGAAACCAATACAATTGTACTGATAAACATCTGCCGATTTATTATTGGCATCCAAATCACTGAAGTTCAGCCATCCTGTGTGGTATAAAACGGGAATATCCAGTTCGATACAGGTTTCATAGACCGGAAATACAGCCGGATCATCTACCTGGAAATCATTGCAGTAAGGATGCATTTTGACACCGCGGAAAATTCCTTTGCCGGCATATTCGCGCAGCTTATTCAGGGAGTTTTCCATATCATGAACATTGACGTAAGCAATACCAAACAGCTTATCAGGATACTTTGTGACTGCTTCGATCACCTCATCATTTTCCCTTTCATTGCAGGCGATCACGGCATTTTGTGCAATGTCAAAATGGTCAATGTACTCAAACAGGGGCTTGTCTTTATAATGCTCATAACTATCCATAACGAAAATGTGACAATGGGAGTCAATTACTTTTGCCATATCTGGTCCTCCTATTCATAAACTCTTAACTGTGCCTCGGGTGTGTCCAGATTATCCTTGTCCACCCAATAATAGCCGGTATCAATTTTGGAGTTGATCTCGCCGCCGTTCAGATAACGTACCGCATTGACAATTCCCTGGTAGCCGATCATATATGGGAAGCTCGCTTCTGTACCAAATTCGGTGCCTGACGCGATTGCCTCCAACTGTACCTTACCGGAGTCAAATCCGAGAACTGTGTATTCGCCTTCTTTGCCCAGTTCTTTCAGTGCATTTAAAACGCCCACAGCATTTCCTTCACCGCTTCCGATGATGACTTTTAAATCGGGATAGGCTTCAATAATGGCTTTTGTTCCGTCAGCTGCCTTTAACTGGTCACCGCCGTCAGAATACTGAATATCGACAAGCTCAATCTGTGGATAATCTTTGATCTTTTCAATAAAAGCGTCTCTTCTCTGCACAGAGTAATCACTGTACTGGTCAGAGGCGATCATGGCAACCTGAACCTTCTCTTCATTCGGGTACAGCTCATTGATCTTGTCGGCCATAAATATGCCGCCGTTTGCATGTCCATATGTGGTAATCGTGCAGATCGGGATATCACTGTCTACCGGCTGATCGATAATAATGACAGGAATCCCTGCTTCTTTGGCACGCTCCAGCTGCGGCATGACTGCTTCGGAATCCAGAGGTCCTAAAATAATGGCATCGGGTTTCTGGTCGATGATGGTGGACAACATTTCCACCTGTTTGTCTACCTGGGTTTCATTCTCAGTACCCTGGAAGGTATACTCTATGCCGCAGTCTTTGGCAGCAGCATCTAACCCGGCTTTTACGGACTGATGGTAATTGTGGTATAATCCTCTTGTGAGGCAGGCAATCTGATATTTCTCCTTGGCAGGTTCTGCTTCTGCCAGTTCTGTTGTTGGTTCTGCAGATTCCTTTACAGTTCCTTGTGTGTTGTCTGCGGGAGCAGTATCGGTTTCGCCGGACGGCTCCACGTTTTCTGCACTTTCTGCGTTTTCAGTACTTTCTGCTGCCGGCGTAGTACTGCTTTCCGGCGCATTACCACCTGCACCGCATCCTGCAAGCGCCATTGTCACCAATACTGCCGAAAGCAGCATACTTACAAATTTCTTTTTCATACCTTTTCCTCCTTTTGTGAAATAAATTGTTAGTTGTTACATTATTTACCCTTTTTTCTCAGGGTATCCAGATAAACAGCGAAAATAACCACTGCACCGGTCACTACTGTCTGCCATTCCGATGGAACGGACATAATCCGCAGGCCATTGATCAGGACACTCATCACAAAAGCGCCAATGATGGTTCCGCTTACACTTCCCTCACCTCCACTCATGGATGCACCGCCGATAATACAAGCAGCTATAGCGTCCATTTCATAGCCGGCCCCTGTGCTTGGCTGTGCGGAATTGAGCCTGGCAGTCATAAACCATGCGGCAAATCCTGACATGGTACCGCAAAGAGCATATCCGATCAGTTTCCATTTCACTACATTTACACCGGATAACCTGGCGGCCTCTTCATTGCTCCCAATGGCAAAAGTGTATCTTCCCAGAATGGTCTTATTTAATAAGAAGGAAGCAACAATCGTAATGCCTATCATGATAAAAATGCCGTTTGGAATATTGATGCCTGTGATCTTTTGAATCACGGAGCCTGTTGCGATAATCTGGTAATTCTCGATATCATCCATATAAATTGGTTTTGCCCCGGAAATAACCAAAGCAAGTCCTTTACATATCATCATCATGCCCAGTGTCTGGATAAAAGGGGGAACCTTGCATTTGGCGATCATGAATCCGTTGACAATGCCGACAACTGTTCCCACCAGAATCCCAAGCAGTACGCTGAGTACTGCGGGAAGATGAAAAGTTATGGCAAAGACCGCCATCATGACACCGCACAGGGTCATATTAGTACCCACGGAAATGTCACATCCTCCGCCTATCATGACATAAGTAATGCCAATGGAGAGAATCCCGTTCACCGTTGTTGCCAGCAAAATACCGCCGATATTGCTGAGGGTTAAAAAATTGGGTGACAGAAGAGAGAAAATAATGATGATCAGGATCAGGCTTCCCAGGATAATGGCTTTCTGTAACACTCCCGGCGCTATCGTTGTCTTTTTATTTGTATTCATCTTTTGTTTCCTCCTTCTTCTCTGGCTGTAGACAGCTTCATAATCTCCTCCTGGGTTGTGCTTTGTCCGTCAACGATTCCGGTAAGACGGCCTTCACACATAACTGCGATCCGGTCACTTAGCTTCAGGATTTCCGGCAGTTCAGATGAAATCATGATAATGGATTTCCCTTCCCCGGCCAGTTTCTCGAGCAGATCATAGATTTCATTTTTGGCGCCTATATCAATTCCTCTTGTGGGTTCATCAAAAATTAAAATATCTGAATTCTTCAATAACCATTTTGCAATAATGGCTTTTTGCTGGTTCCCGCCGGAAAGGAATTGGATTTTCTGTCTTAAGCCCGGGGTTTTGATCTGTAATTGTTCTACATATTCTTCTGCCGCCTGGCTGCACTCTTTTTTTCTGACCATTCCGGTAATCCGGCGGCTGAATTTCTGATAGGATGAAATCACAATATTATCTTCAACAGACAGGGATTTCAGAATACCAAAAGCTTTTCGGTCTTCGGACAGATATCCGATTCCGTATTTCACTGCATCCGTTGTCTTATGAATGGAAGCTTTTTTTCCGTTTACATAGATTTCACCTCGATCATATCGGTCCGCTCCGAAAATTGCCCGGGCAACTTCTGTTCTTCCGGCTCCCATCAGACCGGAAAAGCCAAGGATTTCACCTCTTTTGAGTTGGAAGGATACATCTTTAAATTTTCCTTCACTGGTGAGATTACGAACTTCCAGAATATAATCATCGCGCAGGTTCTTTTGCTTTTTGTGTCCTTCGGTCTCAATCTTACGGCCGACCATTTTGGAGATAATCTCATTTACGGTGATTTCCTGCATTGGAGAGGTATCAATATATTTTCCGTCCCGCATGATGGTGATCTTGTCGCAGATTCTTTTAAGTTCATCCATTCGGTGAGAAATATAGACGATCGCCATATTCTGTTTTTTTAAACGTTCCACAACCCGAAACAGATCATCAATCTCGTCGTTGGTCAAAGCGGCTGTCGGCTCGTCCATGATCAGTATCCTGGAATGATAGGAAATGGCTTTGGCAATCTCCACCATCTGCTGTTTGGCAACGGTCAGGCCGGCGACTTTTGTTGTGGGCAGGATGTTCATGTGAAGATCGGCAATGTATTTTTCCGCTTTCTCGTTGATGCTCTTATCATTTATCAGAAAAGAATGTTTCCCCTCATTTTCTCTGTTAATATAAATGTTTTGAGCTACCGTTAAATGGGGCATCAGATTGAGTTCCTGATGGATCATGCAGATGCCGTTTGCAAGGGATTCCCGGGTATTTGCAAATTCTATTTCCCTGCCTTCTAACAGGATACGGCCCGAATCCTTTTTGTATATGCCGCAAAGAACTTTCATCAGAGTAGATTTTCCGGCTCCGTTTTCGCCGATTAAACCATGGACTTCTCCTGTGTGCAGTTCCAGCTGACAATCATCCAGTGCGACTACTCCGGGAAAAGTTTTTGTAATATGTTCCATTTTTAAAATAGCGCCTTCCATATGCCTTCACCTCTTTCATTTGTTAGTTTTCGCTATTCTCATTTATTTATTTCTTTTATAAAGCAAACGTTTGCGCAAACGTTTGCGTCTTGCCGTAAAAAGAAAGAAGACCTCTATGTCTTCATTCCTTCGGCTATATCTGCATTATATACATTTTAGCATAATCAGTCAACAGCAAATCTTTTCCAGTATATATTTCTGTAATTTTCCACTATTTCATTTACTGGTTTTTATGTATTTTAGACAAATCACCCCTTTTTTCCCCGCAGGATTCGCGGATAATCAATTCAGAGTCCACCTCAATCCGCTGCGCAGGCATTGTGGGATTTTTGATTCGCTGTTTTAACAGTTCAACAGCCTGTATTCCTATTGTATTGCATGATTGTACCAATGTTGTGATGCGTGGTTCAAAATAATCAGACCATTCAAAATCACCAAAGGCAGCCAGGGCAATATCTTCCGGAATTTTAAGCCCCAATGCATTGGTTGCCTGCATGGCATTATAAATCATACGGTTATTTGCGGCAATCCATGCTTCGGGAACGGTCGGCGCCTGCATCACCCGGATGACCTGTTCTGACACCATATCTTTACGATAGTCACCCGTGATCAGCCAGTCCTTATTTTTTTCCAGATGAAGTTCTTCGATGGCATCAAGATATCCCTGGATTCTTTCTTCTGTGGTGCTGATTCCCCGAAAACCAGCAAGAAAACCAATCTTTGTATAACCGAAATCTGCAAGATATTTAACAAGTTTTTTGATGGAGCCATAATTTTCCACACCTACCCAGTCAAAATCCTCCCCAACCAGACGGTCTATCATCACGACCGGAACCTGACTTTTCTTCAGATAGTTCACACTGTACTGATTAGAGCCTTTTGTGGGGGAATAGATAATACCGTCGACTCTTCTCTCGCAAAAAGCCTTGATAATTTCCAGTTCTTTTTTGGGATTTTCGTCAGAACTGGACACAAAGACCTGACAGCCCATTTTTCTGGCCTCTTCATCAATCACATGAATAATATTTACAAAAAATTCATTGCGGATATCTGAAACCACAATACCAATGGTATTGGATGCGGACTGTTTCAGGCTTTTGGCCATCAGATTCGGTATATAGCCTGTCTGCTCAATGGCATCCATCACCCGCTGTTTCGTATCCTCATTGACATGCCGTGTTCCGTTTAACACATGAGAAACTGTGGAAGCAGATACTCTGGCCACTTTGGAAACATCATTCAAGGTTACTCTCATTGATATACTCCTGTTTTCTTTATAATAAAATAATTGTACCACATTCACCAATCAGTGTCATCTGCATGTTCCATAAAGTCGAGGAAAACAGATAATGGTGAGTTGAATTTTTAACGGTTGATTTTTTAAAATAGACATTGTATTCTAAGTAGTGTTTATCGAAATGGAAAGAAGCAAGGAAATCCTATGATTTTAGACGTAATAGCAGACAGTTGCATAGACAGTGTCAGACTCCTGCCGTTTTTGTTCCTGACCTATCTTGTCATGGAATATCTGGAACACCGAGCGGGAGAGAAGATGCAGGATATCATCAGAAGATCCGGCAAAGCAGGGCCTGCCATTGGCGGTCTTCTCGGTATTTTTCCGCAATGCGGGTTTTCGGCGGCGGCATCGAATCTTTATGCGGGCAGGATTATAAGCCTGGGAACACTGATGGCAGTATTTTTATCTACCTCTGATGAAATGCTTCCTATTATGATATCCGAAAATGTGGGTCTGCCCATGATGGGCAGGGTACTTGCCGTGAAGGTTCTGTTTGCGGTGTCCGCGGGCTTTGTGATCGATCTGGTCTATCGCAGGAGAGATAAAGATATGCAGATAGAGCATCTGTGCGAACGTCATCACTGTCATTGTGAGCGGGGAATCTGCAAGTCAGCCCTGCATCATACGCTGGAAATATTCCTATATATATTGTTGGTTTCCCTGGTATTGAATCTGGTAATTGCCCTGATTGGAGAAGAGGCTCTGGGGGCGCTGATCTTAAACCGGCCGGTAACAGGAGTCCTGATTGCCGCTTTGGTCGGAATGATTCCGAACTGTGCCGCCTCCGTGATTGTCACGAAGCTTTATCTGGGCGGGGTTCTTGGCGCCGGCGCTCTGATCGCGGGTCTGTTGTCCGGTACGGGTGTGGGCTATCTGGTCTTATTGAGAGTCAATGACGACCGCAGGGAGAATCTGAGGATTTTGGTTCTTCTGTATGCGATTGGTGTGATTGCAGGTTTGATGGTGGAGTTATTGCATGTCGTATTTTAGCAGGAGGCAGCAGATGATTTATTTGTAAAATCAGTATAGATAAGGCAGACAGAAAGGAATCCTTCATGGTGTGAAGGGTTCCTTTTTTGTATAATTTGTCTTTTCTGTTTAGGCCAGATTCCGAAAGTAATATACAAAATTACAAAAATAATATTGGATTTGGGGAAATAACATAAAAAGTGCATAAAAAACCCCCATAAAACAAAAATCCCCCACCCTTTTGTAAAAAGGGGTTTCTGTTTATACTGAGAGCAAGGATTGAAATGATCGGGAGGGAAGGCCAAATGAACGAGATTATCGTCTCCATGGAAAGTATCTGTAAATCATTTCCAGGCGTAAAAGCGTTAGACCATGTTAATTTTGAATTACGCGCCGGCGAGGTTATGGCACTGCTCGGAGAGAATGGTGCGGGTAAATCCACGTTGATGAAAGTTTTGAGCGGCGTATATACGAGAGACAGTGGATCCTTAAAGATTTTTGGGAAGGAATACGGGGATCTGACACCAAAGCAGGCGCAGGAAGCGGGCGTTGCAATCATCCATCAGGAATTGAACATGTGCAGGCATCTCTCAGTGGCGGAGAATATGTTTCTGGGCCGGGAGATCACAAGAGGATTATCTTTGAACAATGCCAGAATGGAGGCGGAGGCTAAGAGCATCCTGGATGATTTAAAGATTGACATTGACCCGAAACAGACGGTCGGGGATCTGCCGGTATCCAAGCAGCAGATGGTGGAGATTGCCAAAGCGCTTTCCATTGATGCAAGGATTCTGATCATGGATGAGCCCACCTCTTCCCTGACGGCCAGAGAGATAGAAGACTTGTTCAGGATTATTAAGAAGCTGAAATCCGAAGGAAAAGGAATCGTATACATATCCCACCGTCTGGAAGAATTACAGCATATTGTGGACCGGGTAACAATCATGAGGGACGGTCAGTATATTACGGACATGAATTTTGCAGATGTTACCATGGAACAGATTATCAGTTATATGGTGGGCCGTGAGATCAAGGAGAAATTCCCCCGGGTAGAGTGCCGGAAGGGTAAGAAAGTGTTTGAGGTAAAGCATTTAAATGCGGGGAGAATGGTGAGAGATATCAATTTCTCTGTCTATGAAGGCGAGATTGTAGGTTTTGCCGGATTGATGGGAGCCGGCAGGACGGAGACCACCAGGGCGATCTTCGGCGTGGATCCGAAGGAGAGCGGTGAGATTTATGTGGATGATAAGGAAGTGAAGATCAGCTGTCCCATGGATGCAATCCGCAATGGCGTGGTGCTGGCACCGGAAGACAGGAAAAAGGACGGACTTTGTACCAAGCTCAGCATCAAACATAATCTGACACTGCCGAATCTGGATATCGTCTGTAACAAGGCGGGCGTGGTGGACAGCAGGAAGGAAAAGGAACTGTGCGATAAGGCGGTTTCCAATCTCAAGATTAAAACGCCCAGTGTGGAGGTTGATTCCGGGAACTTATCCGGCGGTAATCAGCAGAAAGTGGTAGTGGGCAAATGGCTTGCCAGAGACTCCCGGGTTGTTATCTTTGACGAACCTACGAGAGGTATTGATGTAGGTGCCAAGGTGGAGATATATAACCTGATGAACGAGCTTAAGAAACAGGGGATTGCGGTTATGTTCGTCTCCTCGGAAATGCCGGAGGTCATGGGAATTGCCGATCGTATCATTGTCATGTGCGATGGCCGGATCACGGGAGAGGTCATGGCCAGGGAAACCACGCAGAATGAGATACTGACGTTGGCCACAACTTTTGAGGATAAGAAAATTAACAGCCAAAGCGGCAGGGAGGAAAAGTAAGATGAACAACAAAAAGCAGAGTCCTATCAGAAGGCTTTTGGCAGTCAAGGGTATGGGAGCAGCACTCACTGCTTTTGTGGGTCTGATCATCATATACATAGCATTTGGACTGATCAATCAGGCGGTTTTTTCCAGCAATAACATTTTGAATCTGCTGCGGTCCATGTCCAAATATCTGCTCATTGGTATTGCGCAGAGCTATGTACTCATCACGGGAAACATTGATCTGTCCATCGGTTCCATGGTGGCCATGAGCGCCATGATATCGGCGACGCTCATGACGCTTGGCGTAAACCCGCTTCTTGCGGTGATGATCGCACTTCTGTGCTGTCTGGTAATCGGTATCATCAATGGTATTCTGGTGGGACAGTTTAAGCTGCCGCCGTTTATCGCCACACTGGGCACCATGTTTGTGGGCCGTGGTATTGCCTACATGGTCAACAATAACCGGAATACGGATGCCATTGCTACCGGCATCGGCAAGGAAGCAGGAGATAAGTTCCAGAACTTCTTCTATTACGGAACTACCGCAGGTGTTTACAACACATTCTGGATTGCCATTATTATGTTTGTCATCTTCTTCTTCCTGCTGTCCAAGACCAGGACGGGAAGACATATCTACGCGATCGGCTCCAACATCGACGCGGCAAAGCTTTCCGGTGTCAATGTGGTTGCTACGACCACCAAGGCATATCTGGTCAGTGCCGTGTGTTCCTGGGTGGTAGGACTGATTCTGTGTGCGCAGGCAGGAATGGGCAATATGGAAGCAGGTAACATGTATGAGATGTATGGTGTGGCGGCCGGTGTTATCGGCGGTGTGTCACCTCTTGGCGGAACCGGTATTCTGCTGGGTACACTGGCAGGTTCTGCGGTATGGCAGACACTGGAGAATGGTTTGAACATGATAGGCGCTCAGGTGGGTATTCAGCGGCTTGTCATTGGTATCATCGTGGTAGTGGCGGTTCTGCTCGATGTGGTATTAAGAAGCGGACAGTTCACGAAGAAGAAAAAGGGCTAAAACCGCATAAGCGGATAGCGATAGACAGTAAAGGAGGATAAGGTATGAAAAAGAAAGTATTAGCTATGCTTTGCTGTATGGCAATGGCAGCAGCAGCCCTGACAGGGTGCGGCGGCAATAACGCGGCACAGACGGGGGCAGAGACTGGTACAGGAACAGAGGCACCAACCACTTCCGGTGGGAGTACCAAGATTGCGCTGATTACGATGGATTCCATCGACCAGCACTGGGTAACCTTAAATGAGGGCGCACAGAAGGCAGCGGCGGAGCTTGGGGTTACGGTGGACTTTATGGCGCCCAATACCAAAGATGACGCACAGCAGATTGAGTGTGTGAACAACGCGGTAGCAGGCGGTTATAATGCGATTATCGTGGCAGCGAACGGGCCGGATGCCATCTCTTCTGCATTGAAAGAGGCATCTGCGGCAGGTGTTAAGATTGTGTATGTAGACTCTCCGGCAAATGTAGACGCGGAGGCAACCTTCTCCACCGATAATAAGGCGGCAGGTACTACCGCAGGTCAGGAAATGATCAAAGCGCTGGAGGCAGCAGGTGTGACATCCGGAGATATCGGCATCGTCAATGTAAATGCAGCAACAGATTCCTGTGTCATGCGTGAAGAAGGTTTTAGGGCAGCATTTGAAGGAACTTCTTTCAATATCTTAGAGACCCAGTACGGCGAGGGTGATGCAGCCAAATCCCAGAGTATTGCAGAGAACTATATTACCCAGGGCGTGGTAGGTATCTTTGGCTGTAACGAAGGTTCCACCACCGGAACAGGTAATGCCATTAAGGCGGCCGGCAATGCGAATATTGTGGGTGTAGGTTTTGATAAATCCGATGCGATTCAGAACCTGATCAAGGACGGATGCCTGCTTTGTACGATGGCACAGAATCCCGATGTAATGGGATATGAAGGCGTGAAAGCGGCAGTGGCGGCAGTAAACGGTGAAAGCCTTGGCGGTAAAGTGACAGATACAGGCGTATCCGTGATCAATGCAGAGGCACTCGGCGGGGCAGCTCCCGCTTCTGACGGTGCGGCGGCCAGCAAAGAATGGAAGATTGCGCTGATTACCATGGATTCCATCGACCAGCACTGGGTAACCTTAAATGAAGGCGCACAGGCGAAAGCAAAAGAGCTGGGTGTAAGCGTAACCTTTATGGCACCCAATACCAAAGACGATGCACAGCAGATTGAATGTGTGAACAATGCAGTGGCAGGCGGCTATGATGCGATTATGGTAGCGGCTAACGGTCCGGATGCAATCTCTTCCGCACTGAATGAAGCGTCTGCGGCAGGCGTTAAGATCGTATATGTGGATTCTCCGGCGAACGTACAGGCAGAAGCAACTTTTTCTACAGATAATAAGGCAGCAGGCGCAACAGCAGGTCAGGAAATGATCAAGGCATTAGAGGCAGCAGGCGTGACATCCGGTGATATTGGTATCATCAATGTAAATGCAGCAACAGATTCCTGCGTGATGCGTGAAGAAGGTTTCCGTTCTGCTTTTGAAGGAACAGGATTCAATATCTTGGAGACCCAGTACGGTGAAGGTGATGCGGCGAAGTCCCAGAGTATCGCAGAGAATTATATTACACAGGGCGTGGTAGGTGTATTCGGTTGTAACGAGGGTTCCACCACAGGAGCAGGCAACGCGATTAAGGCCGGCGGCAATCCGGATATCGTCGGTGTAGGCTTTGATAAATCTGATGCGATCATGAATCTGATCGCAGACGGCAATCTTTTGTGCACCATGGCACAGAATCCGGATATGATGGGTTCCATGGGTGTGGAGGCCTGCGTGAAGGCTTTAGAAGGTGAAAGTCTCGGCGGTGTCGTAGAAGATACAGGTGTTTCCGTGCTGACCCAATAAGGTGTGCGAGAACAAGAAGCGGTGAATCTTGATTGTGAACCGCAGAAATATGTTATAATAGGAATCAGGAAAGAAAACCGTCGGATTTCCGGCGGTTTTCTTAAATGCAGGGGGTTATGGGAATGATAAAGGTTATGATTGCAGATGATGAAGAGCGTATTTGTCAACTGATTGAAGCCCTGATTGATTGGGAATCGCTGCATATGGAAGTGGCAGGAATAGCACATAATGGACTGGAAGCCTGTGAGATGGTGAAACAGATCAGACCCGACATTCTGATTACGGATATCAGGATGCCGGGTTGTAATGGTCTTAATCTGATAGAGAGTGTGAAAAAGAGTGTGGAAGACCTTCAGATTGTGATTATCAGCGGATATGCGCAGTTTGCCTACGCCCAGACAGCCATTAAGTTTGGCGTGGGGGATTACCTGCTTAAGCCCATTAATAAAGTGGAACTTGCGGCCACATTGCAGAAGTTCAGGGAGCGTATTGAAGAAAGAAATCAGCGCAAGGAAGAGCAGTTGTGGATACAGCATAAAAGCGAGGCGGATATCCGTCTTTTCCGTGTGAATCTGGTGAACAGACTGCTGGAGCAGAAGGTATGGAGACCATCTGTCAGTATGCTGCAGGAAGAATATTATCTTCATGTACAGGAAGGATTCTTTCAGGGGTTTGTAGTGAAGATTGATGCGGCGGGAGAGATCAGCCAGGCAGGAATTAACATTATATTGGAGAAGATTCAGACGTTGCTGGAAAACAGCTTAAAGACACGCTGCACGGAGATTGTGATAGGTACGAAAGCCAGTTGTTGTATTGGATTTGTCAATTATGGGGATGGGCAGACAGAGGAAATACGGCGGATATTCCGCGGCTGTTTAAATCAGCTGGAGAGCGAGAAAGGAATTTTTGGGCCGGTTATGTTTACGGCAGCGCTTGGGAATGTGACCAGGGATGTGGGTCAGTTGCAGGAAACAGTGGGACAGGCGATGGTCATTATAGAAGAGCGGCTGTTAAAAGGAACGGGCAAGCTGCTGGAACGTATGCCGGCAGGGTCGGCCGTTCATGAACAGAATATTCTGGAGAAATATCTGCGGGAGATTGTACCGGCGATTGAGGTGAGAAGTATGGAAGAGGCGGCGGAAGCGGTGACGCAGATGGGACAGAGGATGCTGGAGGTCAAAGATCTTAAGGGGTATGAGGTGCGGGAGCTGGTTTATTCGGCAGCAGGACTTTTCCTAAGTCAGGTGGAGGTTAAGAACCGGGCTGAGGAATTGAAGGTGTTTGAAGAACAGAGTTCTTTGTGCGGCAGTATGGATCAGCTGTTGGATCAGCTTGCAGCCCTGCAAAACCGGTATGTGGAAGAAATGCGTTCCAAACGGGAAGCAGATACGGTACGGCCTATCCGGATGGCCAAACAATATATCCAGAATCACTACAGTGAGCCGATTACCCAGGAGGGAGTAAGCAGCGCCGTAGGTTTGAGCGCCGCATATTTCAGTGCTTTGTTTAAAAAGGTGGAAGGAGAGGGGTTTGCCAAGTATCTGATCAATGTCCGAATGGAGCAGGCCAAGGTTTTACTGCGGGAGACCAATACTCCGGTGGCAAAGATCTGTCAGCAGGTGGGGTATAATGACCTGAAACATTTTACCCATACCTTTGAGAAGGTGACAGGTGTGAAACCCAGTGTTTACCGCAAGATGTACGGGTAGGAGAACAGAGATTATGAGAGAAGAATACCGGTTAAAATATCTGTCTAACAGAGTGCTTCTGCTGGGAGTCGTGACACTTGTTTATTTTGTGATTGAGGCAGTGCATAATGTGCTTCTGGGGATACGCGGAGAAGAGACCGTATTACAGGCAGGGATCTATGTGCTTCTTGCCCTGGGATATTTCATGATAGTGTGGTTTGGTATTATACTGCCCTACAGGCGGTCAGAGCTTTTGGTGCATCGTTTTCTGGACGGGTATCTGACGGAAAGCCGTGACTTTGCGGAAGTGTTTCAGAGCCCGTCCATGAAACAGCAGATGGATGAAATAGAAAAGATACTGCGTTCCCCCAGGATGATTGATATGAATAAAAGGCAGGCCCAGTATCTGGCGTTACAGAATCAGATCAATCCCCATTTCCTCTATAATACATTGGAAAGTATCCGGGGTGAGGCACTGATTGCCGGTCTGGACAGTGTGGCGGATATGACAGAGGCTCTTGCAAAGTTCTTTCGATATACCATTACGAATGTAGAAAATCTGGTGACGGTACAAGAAGAACTGGATAATTGTGAGACCTACTTTCTGATTCAGAAGTACAGATTCGGCAATCGGCTCAGGCTTCATATTCATTATGACACCGAGGATTGGGAAGACATTATGAATTGTAAGATTCCCAAACTGACTTTGCAGCCGATTCTGGAAAACAGTATTATTCATGGAACGGAACTTAAGATAGGAACAGGAAATCTCCGGATTCAGTTTGAACGGACAGTGGAGAGGCTTCTCATTCGTATCTCGGATGACGGAGTGGGGATGGATGAAGAAACATTGGCCCGCCTGAATCGTAAACTGGGCCGGGACGGCAGCGTGCTGATTCATGGAGAAGAAAGAAAAGGCGGTATTGCTCTGGGTAATGTTAACAGCAGGATACATCTGATCTTCGGGGAGGAGTATGGACTTCATGTTTATTCTGTTCCCCAGAAAGGCACTGATGTAGAGATTACGATTCCTTTTGCAGTAGATGAGAAACGCATGAAGGCATCATTCATGTGAGAGAGGTTTCTTCTTATGAGACAGGAAGTATTCCGTATGGAACGGGTCACCTATATTGAGAAAGGGATTAAACGGCTGGAGGATTTTAACCTACAGATTTATCAGGGCGAGATTATGGGTCTGATTCCCATCAATGCGCATGGCCTACAGGAACTGCTTTTGCTGATGCAGACAAATATGCCGCTTTATGACGGACATATATATTATTGCGGTGAGCGTATCAACTCCTGGAAGAATCCCAGAAGATGCGCGAACAGGATCGGCATTATTGACGCCAATTCCCGGTTGGTGGAGCATATGACGGTTACCGATAATATCTTTGTTCTGCGGCAGGGATTCAGACAGGAAGTTATTCAGAATAAACTGTTAAGGAAGCAGCTGGAACCCTTTATGAGCGATATTGAAGTGGATATTGTGGCAGATGCCTATGTGGACAGACTGTCCGCGTTTGAGCGCGTGGTGGTGGAGCTGCTCCGGGCAGTGGTGGCAGGATACAGACTGATTGTCTTAAACGAGATTAGTACGGTGATTAATGGAGAGGAACTTGCCAAGCTTTATGAGATTATCCACCATTATGGCAGGCGGGGATTTTCTTTTCTCTATGTAAGTCCGCATTTGGAGGAGATCATGGAAGTGTGCGACCGGGTGGCACTTTTGTCCAATGGCAGGATTCAGAAAGTGGCACAGGGAGAGGAAATGAAAGCGGAGATCGTGGAAGGTTACACCCTGGAATTTGACAGAATGGTCCGCTATCATATGGAGAATCGCAACCAGGCTGTGTGGCAGAAGAAAGAGATTCTGTCATTTTCTCATGTTACCGGGGAAGTACTGCAAGACTTCAATATGAAAGTATATGAAGGAGAATGTCTGGTAATCCAGAATCTGGATAACCAGGTATTTCAGGACATCCTGCAAGTACTTTATGGAGACAGAAAGGTAAAGAAGGGGAACTGCTTTATATCCGGCAAAAGAGTACAGCTCCCTGCCAGTAAAGAGATAGCAGTTATTGCAGCGGAACCCACAAAAACCATGATTTTTGGCGAATTAAGCTATATGGACAACCTGTGCATGGGATTGTCCAGACGGGTGCCCGGCGTATGGAAAAGAAATATGAGAGAAAGTGTCAGGAAAGAGTATGGGCCTGTTCTCGGCGAAGAAGTCTTCGGGATGCCGGTGGAGAGATTAAGCGAGAAACAGAAATATCAGATGGTATATACCCGGGTTTTGCTACAGAAGCCCCGGGTGGTGGTGTGCGTGCAGCCCTTCAAGGGAGCGGATCTGGCACATCGTGTCTTTGTATGGAAGATGATGGAGATGCTTCTGGATAAGGGAATGTCGGTGGTGATACTGACCATTAACCTGGCTGATTCCATGTCTTTGGCAGACAGACTGATTCGGATTGGCAAGGATGGCATTATACAGGAAATCAACCGGGAAGACTTTGGATCCCTGTCCATTACGGCACCGTGGCTGAGCCTGTATCGGACAGAGTAAACAGAGGGAGATGAAGTACATATATGGAACATAAAAAATAAAGAACCGTCCCCAGAGCACATAAGTCTCCAAAAACAGTTCTTCTGAGTGCACCGCCAGGGGCTCGAACCCTGGACACCCTGATTAAGAGTCAGGTGCTCTACCAACTGAGCTAGCGGTGCGGAAATCCCTACGCTTACCCGAGGCCGCGAAGCGAATCTCGCAAAGTTAATTCCGAAGGAATTTACTTTTGGGCAAGAGTTATTATAGTATAATGTTTTGTGCAATGCAAGCATTTTTTAAAGAAAATTTAAGAATATGGGATTTTTTTTTAATACTTGCAATCGGAAGGCCAAAATGATACATTATTCACAAATTTGAATTTGGTCAGGGGGAAGGGCAGAATGATTTTTGAGAGTCATGCACATTATGATGATGAAGCGTTTGATGAGGACAGAGAGGCACTGCTTGCCTCTTTTCGGGAAAATGGCATAGATACGGTTATCAATGTGGGAGCCAGTCTGGCGGGATGCAGAGCTACAGTGGAGTTGACCAGGAAGTATGCCTTTATTTATGGAGCCATTGGCATACATCCCAGTGAAGTGGCAGAACTGGATGAGGAGAGTGTTACCTTATTACAGGAATGGTGTGCGCTGGACAAGATTGTGGCGGTCGGGGAGACTGGACTGGATTATCACTGGCCGGAACCGGGGCCGGCTTTGCAGAAAGAATGGTTTGAAAGACAGCTTATGCTTGCCAGACAGGTGAAGCTTCCTGTGATCATTCATTCCAGGGAGGCAGCCAAAGATACCCTTGAAATTATGCAGGCTCACCATGCGGGAGAGATCGGCGGCGTGGTGCATTGTTTTTCTTATGCCAGAGAAATGGCCAGGGAATATCTGAACATGGATTTTTATTTTGGTATCGGCGGCGTGATCACGTTTAAAAATTCCAAAAAGCTCAAAGAAGCGGTGGAGTACATTCCGATGGAGAAAATCCTTCTGGAGACGGACAGCCCTTATCTGGCACCGGAGCCTTACCGTGGGCAGAGAAATTCTTCTTTGCACTTGCCTTATGTGGCACAGGCCATTGCAGAACTGAAAGGCATTTCCTATGAGGAAGTGGTAGAAATTACGGAACGTAACGCCAGGAGATTGTTTGGGCTGTAAAGAGATGTAAGGAGCATTTGGCATGGCAAATTTAGGGAATATGACAAATACATCGGAAATCTTGCAGAAATACCAGTTTCGTATGCAGAAAAAATACGGGCAGAATTTTCTGATTGATACCAATATTCTCCGCAAGATAATTGAGGCGGCACAGATCACAAAAGAGGACTGCGTTCTGGAAATAGGGCCCGGCATCGGAACGATGACACAGTATCTGGCCGAAGCTGCCGGCAGTGTAATTGCAGTGGAGATAGATAAGGATCTGATTCCGATTCTGGAAGAAACACTCGGAGATTATGATAATGTGACTCTTATTCATGCGGATATTCTGAAAGTGGATCTGCACAAATTATCAGAAGAACAGGGCAAAGGCCGTCCCTTTAAGGTAGTGGCGAATCTTCCATATTATATTACCACGCCTATTATCATGGCTCTTTTTGAGAGTCATATTCCGCTTACCAGCATTACGGTCATGGTGCAGAGTGAGGTGGCAGACCGTATGCAGGTAGGCCCCGGTACCAAGGACTATGGCGCCTTGTCCCTGGCAGTGCAGTATTTTGCCAAACCGGAAGTGGTGGCCAGGGTGCCGGCTTCCTGTTTTATACCAAGACCCAATGTGGACAGCACGGTGATTCGCCTGGTGCGTCATACGAGCCCGCCTGTGGAGGTGGCTGATGAAGCTTATCTGTTCGCCATAATCAGGGCTTCCTTTAACCAGCGCAGAAAGACATTGGTGAATGGGCTTGTCAATGCGGAGAATCTGGGGGTGACCAGACAGCAGGTGGAAGAGGTTCTGGAGCAGATGGGAATCTCCAAAACAATACGCGGAGAAACATTTACATTAGAACGGTTTGCAGAATTAAGCAACCGGCTTGCCAGGGAGAGGCAATAGGAGAATCTGGATTCATAAAGTACAATATAAAGGGATTGTATATTGCGGCATCGCCATATGTTGGTATATTCTTACAGTAAGATACCAAAATGGAGGTGCTTTTTTCTCTATAATTTATTTACATTGCCAGGCGTGTATGGTAAACTTAAACAGTAAAAATGGAGCCTTGGTTGATTGTGGGATCTGCATTGCGGACGAAGATAACAGGGAGAAGTTTTTTAAATACTGTGTAATAGGAGAAAACGGCAAAGTACAGTAATGAGGTGAGCACCTTGGATAAGTATGAATACCAGGTTCGTGCCGATGAGATTAAGGCACTGATAGCAGAGGGAGAGTACGCGGAGGCGGTTAAAATCGCGGACACGGTGGACTGGCGCAGAGTCAGAAGCGTCATGATGCTGTGTACCATCAGCGATCTTTATAAGATTAACAGGAGATACCAGGAGAGTAAGGATATTCTTTTGCTGGCTTATGAAAAACACCCTACGGGCAGATTGATTGTGTATTCTCTGTGTGAGCTGGCTATCAAGATGGAAGAGTATGTGCAGGCGATTGAGTACTACAAGGAATTTGTTCAGATAGCACCAAAGGATACGGGCAGATATGTTTTGCAATACAGACTCTATGAGGCGCAGGATGTGAGCATGGAGGAGCGGATCGCGGTTCTGGAAGAGTTTAAGAAGCGGGAGCCCCGGGAGAAATGGGTGTATGAACTTGCCTACTTATATCACCGGATTGGTCTGACGACCAAATGCGTGGAGGAATGTGATGAGATGTTCCTCTGGTTTGGTGAGGGCAGATATGTTATCAAAGCCCTGGAGCTTAAGGCGCTGCATCAGCCCTTAAGTGAAGATCAGCAGGAGAAATATGACCGCTGGATCGCAGGCAGGAGCGCCGGCGAGGAGGAAGAGGATCTGCCGGAGGAAGACAGTGTTCCGGAAGATACACAGGTGGCCGGTGAGATCAGGCACGCACAGGACGAGGATGATGAGGAAGAGCCTGACGGGGAGGAAGTCCTTGCGGCACCCACCACGGAGTTACCGGAAGTCAAGACCGTGGATGTGGGGCAGTATAATACCATCAATTTACAGATGGCCCTGGCAGAGAGCATGAGAGAAGTGCTTGAAGAGGATGAGCTAAATGATTCGGTGGACGAGGATTTTGAGGAATCCTATGAGGGAGATGAGTATGTGGAAGACGATCCGGTAGAGGATGAGGCGGAAGAAGAGCCTGACGGAGAGGAAGAGCCTTCTATTACAGAGTCTATCATTGCCCCTCTTTTACAGGAGACCGCCAAACTGCCGGTAATGGATACGGGCGAAATGAAGGAAGCCGGCGAGGAGATTGCGCGGGATGATACCCTTTTCTTTGATGCCCAGCAGATTATAGAGCAGATGAAGAAAGAGGCGGAAAGGCTTCAGCAGGCGGCTCTGCGTGCCCAGGCGGCTAACAGACAGGCAGGGCAGATACCGGGAGTGGCGACAGGAGTTCTTACCCCCTTAAATGCGAAACCTACAGAGTATGATAAAATATTATCCCAGGAATATGACGGTCAGATCAGCCTGGTAGTGCCTGAAGCGGAAAAGGTTGAGAAACAGATTACCGGACAGCTTAGTATTGATGATATTATGGCTGAGTGGGAGCAGGTGAAAAAGACCAACGAAGAGAAGCGCATGGAGGATGTCCGTCAGCATATTATGGCACAGACGGGCCGCTTATTTGCAAACTTCGATGAGGCCACCAAGAATGGCCTTTTAGAGGAATTAGAGAAGGCATTCATGGCGGCAATCATGAAAGAGTCCGGTATGAAACCGAAGGTTAAGAAAGTGGTTCTTCCGGATGATGAGGAGGAAGAAGCAACAGCACCGGAACCAACAGAAGAAAAATCAGTGGTGAAGGAGAGGCCGGCTGAGGATGAGGAACCTGCTGAGGTGGAAGAACCGGAAGAGGTTGAGGAGGCAGCGGAAGAAACGCAGGAGGAGCAGAACAGGGAGCATACTGGAAAGAAGGCGTCTAAAAAGTCTCCGAATAAAAAAGGGAAACCGGCAGAAGAGCCCGCGGAAGAGACGGGGGCAAAGGGCCGTGACCTGACGACGGAAGAACAGGAACTTTTCGGGCAGTTTGTGCATCACCGCAAGTCCAGAAGACAGCTTGTGAATACCCTTGATAATATGAGTCTGGCTTCCTGTACGGGAAATGTACTTATCAGCGGCGAGGAAAAGGACATGGCCCTTGATCTGGCGAAGGCACTGATTCGGGAGATGCAGTATAATGATGGTAACTTCTCTGGCAAAGTAGCGAAGATAGAGGGTCCAGTTCTGAATAAAAAGGATGTGGCTGCAACTTTTGGTAAGCTGGACAATGGGGCACTGATTATAGACAGACCGTCTAAATTAAAACCGGAGACGGTATCTAAAATGATTAAGTTTTTAGAGAAAGATAATATGGGACTTTTAGTCCTTATGGTAGATACGAAGCAGAATATCAACCAGATGCTTGCGGAACATACGGCTTTGCCCAATAACTTCAATCTGCGTGTGGATATTGAGGCTCTTGATAATGAGGCACTTGTGGCGTATGCAAAACAGTATGCGGAAGAAATGGAGTATGCCATTGATGAGTTTGGTATTCTGGCGCTTCATACGAGAATTGCAGACAGGCAGACCAGTGATCATGAAGTGAGTCTTGCTGAGGTCAGGGAGTTGGTGGATGAAGCGATTTCCTATGCGAATAAGAAGACACCCGGGCATTTCATGGATGTCTTGCTGGCAAAGAGATATGATGAAGAAGACATGATCATATTGCGGGAGAAGGACTTCATGCACTATTAAATCAAGGTACGGGGGGACAGGATATGGCAGTGAAACAGGAAAAGAAAACCGCGGGAAGACCTGCTAAGAAAACGACAAAGAAGCCGGCAGATAAAGCGGTAAAAAAGGTGACAAAGAAGGCGGAAGAGAATCAGGTATTTATCTCCGAAGCCGACCAGTATGTGTTTGCGCAGGGCAATCACTATGATATCTATAAGAAACTTGGTGCACATCCTTCCGTAGAGGATGGTGTAAAAGGCATGTTCTTTGCGGTGTGGGCGCCCAATGCTGCCAGCGTACATGTAATAGGCTCTTTTAATGACTGGAATGAAGAGATGTATCCGATGGAGAAACTTGGGCCTGGGGGTATCTATAAGCTTTTTATTCCGGGCGTGGGGGAGAATGAGCTGTACAAGTTCTTAATCCGTACACCTGCGGGAGAAAAGCTTTATAAGGCGGATCCCTTTGCGAATTATGCGGAGATGCGTCCCGGAAATGCATCCAAAACTTTTGACATCAGCAGGTTCAAGTGGTCTGACAATGTCTGGATGGAGGCAAGATCGCTGAAAGAGTATAACAAGGAACCTATGGCAATCTATGAATGTCATATCGGTTCCTGGATGAAACATCCTGACGGCACGGAGGAGGGATTTTATAATTACCGGGAGTTTGCGGACAGGATTGTAGAGTACCTGAAGGAAATGCATTATACCCATATAGAGCTTATGGGAGTTGCAGAGTACCCTTATGATGGTTCCTGGGGATATCAGGTGACAGGCTATTATGCGCCGACTTCCAGACATGGTAACCCCGAGGACTTTATGTATCTGATTAATACACTGCACCGTAATAAGATCGGTGTTATCCTGGACTGGGTACCGGCACATTTTGCCACGGACGCCCATGGACTGGGACGCTTTGACGGACAGTGTATTTTTGAACATCCGGATCCGAGGATCGGGGAACATCCCGACTGGGGGACCAAGATTTTCAACTACAGTAAGAATGAAGTAAAGAATTTCCTGATTGCAAATGCGCTTTTCTGGATCAAAGAGTATCATATAGACGGAATCCGTATTGATGCGGTGGCTTCCATGCTTTATCTTGATTACAGCAAGAAAGAGGGGCAGTGGGTGCCTAATAAGTACGGCGGCAGAGAGAATCTGGATGCCATTGAGTTCTTCAAGCACTTAAATTCTGTGATACACGGAACATATCCGGGATTCCTTACCATTGCGGAGGAATCCACAGCCTGGCCTAAGGTTACCGGCAGCGTGGAAGATGATGGACTGGGATTCAGCTTTAAGTGGAATATGGGCTGGATGCATGACTTCTGTGAGTATATGAAATTAGATCCCCTGTTCCGCAAGAACAACCATTATGCCATGACATTTGCCATGAGCTACAACAACAGTGAGAACTACATTCTGCCATTGTCCCATGATGAGGTGGTGCATCTGAAATGTTCCATGGTCAACAAGATGCCAGGTTATCCGGTAGATAAATATGCGAATCTGCGTGTGGGATACAGCTATATGTTCGGTCATGCCGGTAAGAAGCTTCTGTTCATGGGACAGGACTTCGGTCAGGAAAGAGAGTGGAGCGAAGCCAGAGAACTTGACTGGTATCTGCTGGGCGAAGAGCAGAATAAAGGTATGCATGAGTATGTGAAGGAGCTCCTGAAACTGTACCGGAAATACCCTGCCATGTATACCATTGATAATGACTGGGGCGGGTTTGAATGGCTCAATGCCGATGATGCCGACCACAGCGTATACAGTTTCTTCCGGAAAGATACCACGGGCAGGAATAATATTATGTTCGTGCTCAATATGACGCCGATGATGTGGGAGAATTATAAAGTGGGCGTTCCCAGGAAAAAGAAATATAAACTCCTGCTGAACAGTGATGACAAACGTTTTGGCGGTAACGGACATGAGATTCCGGCAGAACTTACCGCAGTGAAAGAAACCTGTAATTATAAAGATTACAGTATTTCCTTTGACCTGCCTCCTTATACAGCGGCTGTCTTTGTTTTCTAGCAATATGCGTATAAAAGGTTAAGAAAGTGGGAAATCGTGCCGAAATAAAGGGTGAATGTGGATAACATTCGCCCTTTTTATATAGCTATTTAGGAGAAATATATGAAAATTACATTTGATCACAGTAGTACCAATCAGAATGTAGACAGGGCAACAACAGCATATCGAAACACTCAGACGCCAAGGACGGAGCGGACGGGTGATTACGCATTAGACATTTCTGGCACAGTTATGGATAACAACGCTTACGGGGGTCACGGAAAGACCGCAGAAGAGGTTATGCAGGATGCGGGGCTTGTTGATTTAGCCACGCAGAGAGACTATATGACAGTAATGTCTAATACTATGTCTCAGGAAGATTTTCAGCGTCTTGGTGAAGACGGCTATCATCCTGGAGATATGGAAATCGAAGAAGTTGTTACGATTGTCGATTCTATTAAGACAGCACTTATCAAAGGCGGCACTCAGGTGGAAGGATATACCGATGATCTGGATGCGGAGACTCTGCGCGAGATTACGGGAAGTGAGACTTTCGCCAGAGAATTGTATAAACAGTTTAAGGCCCATGATATTCCTCTCACCAGAGAGAATGTGACGGCTGCCAGACAGGCATATGACCGGGCGGCACAGATGCAGACACCCACGGAAGGCACCGTGAAGTATATGGTGGAGAACGATATGGAACCCACCATAGAGAATCTTTACCGGGCCGGACATAGTGCCACACCGGACAGTCACAGGCAGGGACATGGCTATTATGCTGCGGACAACACCGGCTATTACGCTAAGAAAGCGGAAGAGTATAATTGGGAACAGCTAAGACCCCAGATGGAAAAGGTACTGGAGGAGGCCGGGTTAGAGATTACAGAGGAAAACCTTCAGAGTGCCGGATGGCTGGTTGAGGCAGGCGTACCGCTTACGAAAGAGACCATGACCAGACTGTATGAGATAGAACAGGTGAAACTGCCCCAGGAAATGCCGCAGATTCTGTCTGCGGTGGCGGCGGCGATCTCGGATGGCAAGAGTGCTGAAAAGGCTGATCTGTCAGATGGCAGGAGCAATCGGGAGAAAGCAGCCGACTATGTGGAAGCCTATGGGAAGATCAGTGACGAGGCCGTAGATCAGACGGTTGCAGAAGAAAAAGAGTTAAACCTGCGCAATCTGGAGAAGGCGCAGCAGATGATAGAGCAGAATGGCGTATCGGAAAATACGCCGGAGGCAGTCAGTGCAAGGCGTCAGTTGGAAGAAGTCCGGCTGATGATGACCATAGAAGCCAACAGGAGGCTGCTGGAGAGCGGATACTCCATTGATACCACGGATCTGGAGAAACTGGTGGAAGCCCTGAAGAAGATGGAAGAAGAGCTGAACCAGAAGCTTTTCGGTGAGACAGATGCGGCTCAGAAAGCGGCCTTATACGATGAAGTACAGTATAAGACCCAGGAGATACCTTATCTGCCGGCAGCTGTACTTGCCCGCTTTATCGGGGAAGAGGAACTGTTTACACTGGATGGCATACATACCAGTGGTACAGCGCTTAAGAACGCTTATGAAGCTGCCAGGGAATCTTATGAGACGCTGATGACAGCGCCGAGGGCGGATATGGGAGATTCCATCCGCAAGGCCTTTCGTAATGTGGATGATATCCTGCGGGATATGGGCCTTGAGCAGAACGAGGAGAACCGCAGGGCGATACGGATTCTGGGTTATAACAGCATGGATATCACCCAGGACAATATGGATGCGGTGAAGAAATATGATATGGAACTTCGACAGACCATCCGCAGAATGACGCCGGCAGTCTCTTTGCAGGTAATCCGGGATGGCAGGAATCCGCTTACCATGAGCATTGCCGAATTAAACCAGTACCTCGATGAGAGCGGGTATGCAAAAGAAGCGAAGGAAGAGAAGTTCAGTAAGTATTTATATAAACTGGAACAGAATCATGCCATTGACGAACAGGAGAGAGAGGCTTATATCGGCATCTACCGTATGTTCAGACAGTTGGAAAAGACGGACGATGCTGCGGTGGGAAGCCTGATTAAAGAGGGTGCAGGGCTGTCTTTCCAGAATCTGCTTACAGCTATGCGCAGTACCAGACGGCAGGGCATGGATTACACGGTAGACGATGAATTTAACGGTGTCAATGCTGTAAACCGCGGGAAGTCCATTACAGATCAGATTCTGAGCGCTTTTCCTGTGTCCGATCAGACCGGTGCGGATTCCCAGGCATTTTCGCAGGGCAATGGACAACCGGGAAGAGACGGCGAGGAAGCCTATTATCATATGCTGGCCGGGCAGATTGCAGATACCATGGAACCGGAAATGCTTGCGCAGATGGATCTGCGGGCGGATATGACCATGGAAGAGATGGCAGAGGGCCTCGAGCAGATGGCGGCGGATGACAGGCTGGAGATGGCGTATTTGCAGGAAGAGTTACAGCCTTTCCAGGATCTGCAAGGGATGGAAGAAGCTGTGGTGCGGGAACTTCTGGCATACAGACAGCCGGTTACCGGTAATAATCTGGCGGCGGCTACAGCGCTGCGGAAGAAACCCGGCGATTTGTATAAGAAGCTCAATGACCTGGAGACAGATAAGAGCAGCTCCAAAGGGAAAGAGGCAGCCGCACATTTCATAGAGAGTCTGACAGATAAAGACAGTGCGCAGGAGGCCTATGAGGCCATGCAGGATACATTCGGGGAGATTCTGGAAGAATCGAAGGAAGAATCCACATCCTATCTGGATCTGAAGACTTTGCAGAGCTGTCAGAAACAGCTTGCACTGGCGGGCAGTCTGGCGAAGGAAGAAAACTACCAGATTCCTGTAGAGATAAATGGTGAATTGACGGCTGTTAATCTCAAGATTCTGCATGGCGGCGAAGGCGGTAAGGTCAGCGCTTCCATCAGTACCCAGACCTATGGACAGATTACGGCACAGTTTGCAGTCAGAAATCAGACCGTATCCGGATATGTTGCCTGTGACAGCAAGGAAGGGACAGAGAAATTATGGGTGATACAGGATGACTTAAAACAAGCCCTGGCTGTCGAGACCGCAGATGGAGGAACATTAAAAGTCGGCAGTGTAGGATTCCTGTACAGCGCTGAGGCAAATACCGAGGGCTATACACCCAGGGATCTGGAGACAGACGAGAATATACAGACGGCGGATCTGTATCGGATAGCGAGAGTATTTATCACGAGTGTGACGGCATAAAGGAGGAGAATCACAATGAAGATTAGTTATAATGCGGCGGCGATGCGCGCCAGTAATGCACTCAATGCATCAGATAATAGGGTATCAAAATCTCTGGAGCGCCTTTCCTCCGGTCTGAAAGTTACTACCTCAAAGGATAACCCGTCGGGCTATGCCATCGGAAAGAAAATGGATACGCAGATTCTGGGTATCTCTGTGGCAAAGCAGTGTTCCAATAATGGTATTTCCATTATCGAGACAGCGGACGGTGCGTTGACGGAAGTGCATGAGATGCTGCAAAGAATGAATGAACTGGCAGTAAAAGGTGCTACCGGTACGCTGACCACTGCTGACCGGATGACCTTGAATGAGGAGATTAAACAGCTCAAAGCGGAGGTTACCAGAATTGCCAGCGATACGGAATTCAATGGACAGCCGCTTCTGGACGGAACTTTTGATCTGCGGGGATATACCAATAACCAGAAGGTTAAAGTAGATTTTTATTCGGATGAGGTAATTGCCAAGAAGTATACCATCGATGAACTGAACGTGGTTTATAAAGACGACGGTTCCATTGATATGGATGCCACGACGGTGAAGCTTAAGGCTGACGGGGATGATGCTTTCCCGGCAGGGGTGAAATTAAGTTCTGTGGGGCAGGATAAGATTACGCTGACCGGTCACCAGGATTTTGAGATGACATTGGAAATCCAGCCAGATCCGGTAAAAGATGCAGATGGCAACATTACAGGGTATAATTCTGTGGATGTGATAGAGAAATCCCAGGTTACGATGCCTGCATTTAATGCTAATTATAATTACGTGTTGAGTGCTGACGGAACAGCGTATGTGCCGGTATTAGACCAGAACCTTCTGGCTCAGGATTTTGATGCCGCGCTTCAGGCTGCTCCGGGAGGCGGTATTCCGGAAGGAGCAAAGGTTACTTCTGTGATTGGCAATGACGCGGCGGGAACAGATACCATTGTTATCACGGACGAAAATGGTTTCCGGTTAGAGATAGAAAGTACCAGGCCGGCATCCGTGCCGACACCGGCAACGCAGCCGGCAGCAGCGACAGTTAATCTTGGGGGCGGCCAGGAGACGGCCAGCCAAGGTCTGGTTGTGGATATCACAGGCATCGGTTCCATGGATACACAGACAGGTGCCAATGAGGGCCAGCAGCTTGCCATCCGTATTCCCACGATCTCTTTAAGCAGACTGGGTATTGAAAAGACAGAACTGACCACGCAGGACAGCTGTTCAGAGGCCATTAATCAGATCAGAGAAGGTATCCTCTATGTTTCTTCTGCGAGAAGCAGACTGGGTGCCTATCAGAATCGTCTGGAGCATACAGTGAACAATCTGGATGTGACCGGCGAGAATATGACAGCTTCTTATTCCCGTATTATGGATGTGGATATGGCGGAGGAAATGACCAGTTATACAACGGAGCAGGTAATATCCCAGGCAGCGGTTTCCATGCTTGCACAGGCAAATGAGAGACCGTCTCAGGTATTGCAGCTCTTACAATAGGTGTAGAAAATTTACTTCGTAAATTATCTACCCGGGAAGGGAGAAGAGGGAATGACCAAGGAATTGAAACAGGAGTATACCCTGCGGATCACGCAGGCGAATAAGACGCAGCTTATTACAATCCTCTATGAAATGGTTCTGCTTTATATTGATGAGGCCGGTGAGGCTCTGGATGCGGATAACAGAACGAATTATAAAATGGCGATTCGTAAGATTCAGGGCTGCATGAACGAGCTTACGGATTCCCTGCATCTGGAATATGATCTGGCGCAGAGACTTTTGCAGCTGTATCTATATATTAACAGAGAACTGGCGCAGGCATCCATTCATTATGACATGGAGCATCTGGAGCATGTCCGTCTGGTAATCGGAGAGCTCCAGAAGGCGTATAAGAAGATTGAAGACCAGGATCATTCAGGTCCTGTTATGGGAAATATCCAGACTGTATATGCCGGGCTCACCTATGGCAGGAGCACGCTTACAGAGAATATAGCTGACCCCGCAGGCAACAGAGGTTTCTTCGTATAGATTACGGGGCCGCCAGCGGGCGGTAAGCTTCAGCACGTTCTTCCTCAGGCAGCAGATTCATTTCTGCTGCCTGTTGTAATAAGTATTTATATCTCTTCATGACAGAGTTCAGTTCGTAAATATAACAGTCGATCAGATCAGGATCGGTTACGTTATCAAATCCTAAATAAGCGTTTTCCAAAGCATATCTGGTTTTTGCAAGTTCCTCTCTTATCGTCAGTTTTTCTCCATCGACGATGATATCATTCTGTGCGGGAATACATGGACTCTGCCTGAAAATAACTCTCATAATAACCACCTTTCCATAATTTAGAATCATAACTTCTCGTCCAACAGGTAAATTACCCGGGAAGAACGCATCCCCATGCGTTCTTCCGAATGAGATTAGAACTTCTTGACGTTTCGTCCCATGGCGAAACGTCATTTAGAAGTTCTTCTCATTCAATTCAAGTATAGGTAAAATTTGGATAAATATTCATGTAATATTAAAGGGTCATCGCACATATGGTATTAGCAGACAAGGTAGAATCTGGAATTTATGGAGGTATTATATGGAAAATATGGGAGGCATGGCTGCGATTCTTTTAGTATGTCTGGTGGTGCTGGCGATTGGTGCCATGGGAAAGAAAGTAGAGTGGCTGGTGAACTTTATATTACGGGCGGTGATGGGTACCATAGGGATTTACGGCTTGAATTTCCTGTTGGCATCGCAGCAGTTTCCGGTGGCGGTTGGCATTAATCCGCTGACTGTTTTGACATCCGGATTCCTTGGATTTCCGGGAGTTATCGTACTTTACGGAATCCATTTCTTTAAAATTTTGTGAGCTTTTCACAAAAAGCATTTTTTTGCAAATAAACTCTGGACAAGTTCTACTGATGTGGTATAATTCAATTCACAACTCAAGAAATTCTATAGGAAGCGCAGCTTTCATTTCATGCCGTCCGGCATCGGGGATTTCTCCCACTTAATTTCTGAGTCTGAATCATATATGTTATGGAGGTGGTCTATTGGACTGAATATTTGTCAATCTGTTTTACTTCTTCTGCTATTGCTGTCAGCATATGCGGATCTTAGGACAGACCGGATTCCTAATGGATTTATCTTACTTGGCATGGCGGTTGGATTGGGCATAAGCCTTTGCAACGGCCGGGCACTTTTGGGAATTCTTGGTTCTGTATCTTTAGCGTTTCTGCTTTTATATCCCCTTTATAAGATTGGCGCACTGGGCGCGGGTGATGTAAAGCTGTTTCTGATGATCGGAGGTTTTTGTACGGCAGAAGAACTTCTGGTTATACTGGCGGGGGCCTTTGTGATCGGGGCGGTATTTTCGCTGGTAAAGTTATTGACGGAGCATAACGGCAGGGAGAGACTTTGTTATTTTCTTTCCTATCTGTCAGATATTATGCGGTCGGGGCACTGGAAGATTTACGGAGAAGATCTGGTGCAGGACTATAACACATATCGCAGGAATAAGATTCATTTTGCCGTACCGGTCTTATTCAGTGCGGTAATGAAGATGGGAGGTTTATATTGAGTCAGAAGATTATGGCAATCTGTGATATTGAGGAAGGATATGCGTTCCGCATGGCCGAATACATGCTGGAAAAAGTAAGGCTGCCCTATACGCTGCATTTGTTTACGGCTGCCAGTGAATTGCAGAAATTTGCAGGGAGGGAACAGATAGCGGTTCTGTTGATAGCGGAAAATGCTTTAAAACTTCTCAAGCAGGAGTATATCAGAAAACAGGTGGCCCAGATATTTGTTTTACAGGAGAGTGAGCATAAGGAGCAGGAAGATCTGTGCTATATCAGTAAATATCAGAGTCCGGAAAAGGTTGTGCAGATTATGTTGGAGTCTGTGATGGATCTGGGGGATTGGAATCTGAAAGATACAAAGAAGGAGACGACGGCCAGAATGATAGGTTTATATTCTCCCGTTAAGAGGTGCCTACAGACTTCCTTTGCACTGACCCTGGGACAGATTCTTGCCAAAGAGCACAGAGTTTTGTATTTGAACCTGGAAACTTGCTCGGGATTCGGCCGGCTGCTTAAGAAGGAGTTTGCAGAGGATATTATGGACATTATGTATTATTTCCTAAGTGCCAGAGAGAAGCTTGCCCTTAGAATATCATCTACCGTACAGAAGATTGGTGCACTCGATTACATCCCGCCGACACAGTATTCCCTGGGACTAAAAGAGGTGACAGGAAAGCAATGGATGGATTTCCTGGGAGATATTGCGGCAATCGGCCAATATGAATATATCATTCTGGATCTGGGAGAAGGGATTCAGGGATTGTATGAGCTTTTGAAGAATTGCTGTAAGATATACACCATTACCCGGGACGATGCCTTTGCAAGGGCCAAGCTTGAGCAGTATGAGCAGATGCTTAAATTTAATGACCTGGAAGATATCGCGCAGAAAACTGTCAAATGCAGGTTTCCGAAATTTCGGGAATTGCCGGAAAATCTGGAGATGATGACACATGGGGAACTGGCGGCATATGTGAAGTCGATTGTCAAAGAGGATATCTATGAATAGCGCAAAGGACAGGAAAAGAGAACTTAAGGAGAAGCTCACGGAAAGTATTGATTATTCCCGGGAGAGCAGTGACGAGGAAATTCAGGAACTGATAGACGATATGCTGATTCGGGAGAGCAAGAAGGTGCCGCTTACCCTGTCAGAACGAGACAGGCTCCGCAGGGAACTTTTCCATGCCATCCGGAAGCTGGATATCCTACAGGAATTTGTGGATGATCCGCAGGTTACAGAGATTATGGTCAATGGGCCGGACAATATCTTTGTGGAAAGGGAAGGGCGTCTGTACAAAAGTGACCTTACATTTGAGAGTGAGGAAAAGCTGCAAAATGTGGTTCAACAGATTGTATCGGACTGTAACAGGGTGGTCAATGAAGCATCGCCCATCGTTGATGCCAGATTGCAGAATGGGTCGCGTGTCAATGTGGTCTTAAATCCGGTGGCGTTAAATGGTCCGATTCTGACCATACGCCGTTTCCCGGATAAACCCATCACCATGGACAATCTGGTTACTTTCGGTTCTGTGAGCAGGGAAGTGTGCGAGTGGCTTGGCAGACTGGTGCAGGCGAAGTACAACATTTTTATCAGCGGCGGTACGGGATCCGGAAAGACGACTTTCTTAAATGCCTTGTCAAATTATATTCCCGGAGAGGAACGTATCATTACAATCGAAGACAGCGCCGAATTGCAGATACGCAGCATACCCAATCTGGTGCGGATGGAAACCAGAAATGCCAATGTGGAGGGATGCCAGGAAATTACCATCAGGGATTTGATCAGAACGTCCCTGCGCATGAGGCCGGATCGGATTATTGTCGGGGAAGTCAGGGGCGGGGAGGCTTTTGACATGATGCAGTGCCTCAACACCGGGCATGACGGTTCTATGTCCACCGGACATGCCAACAGTTCCAGGGATATGTTAAGCCGCCTGGAAAACATGATTCTTATGGGAATGGAAATACCCCTGGATGCCATCAGACAGCAGATTGCTTCCGGCATTGATATTATCGTACATCTGGGACGTTTGCGGGACAAATCCCGAAAGGTGCTGGAAATCGTGGAAGTACTCGGTTATGAAAAGGGGGAGATACGTCTGAAATCCCTGTACCGGTTTCTGGAAACCGGGGAGGATGCGGAGGGCAGGATTCTTGGACAGCTGGTAAAGAAGGGAGAGTTGACTTATATTGAAAAATTACAATCTGCCGGATTATGCTGAATATCGCTTTACATGGGGCCAAAGGTTCCTTTATCTGTCGGAAGGAAGCCTGCTTGTGATTATGGTCGGGTACTTTTTCTATCAGTCCTGGATTGCCTGTGTGTGTCTGTTTCCGTTGCTGCTATTTTTCCTCAGGGAAAAGAAAAAAGAGCTGGCAAAAAGGCGCCGTCAGGAACTGAGCGTGCAGTTTAAGGATCTGGTGTTATCCCTTTCGGCAAACCAGCGGGCCGGGTATTCCATAGAGAACGCTTTTAAAGAGGCATATCAGGATATGGAAATGCTTTATGGTGCACAGAGTCCTGTCTGTCAGGAGGTACGGTATATTCTTCTGGGGCTGGAAAACAATATGGCACTGGAAAAGCTTCTCTACAGTCTGGGTTTACGGAGCGGCCAGCAGGATATTATGCAGTTTGCGGATGTCTTTCTGATTGCCAAGAGAAGCGGCGGCAATATGACAGATATTCTGGAGAAGACAGCGGCAGTCATTGGACAGAAGATAGAGACGGATCAGGAGATTCGGCTGATGATCAGCGCAAAGAAGATGGAGCAGAGAATTATGAATATGGTGCCGTTTCTGATTATCTTCTACATAGGAACTACTTCAAAGGGATTTTTTGATGTGTTGTACCACAATCTGATTGGAGCGGTGATTATGACGGTCTGTCTGGGGCTATACGGGACAGCATATCTGCTGTCCAAAAGGATTGTGGAGATTGAAGTGTGACAAGTCTGGTTTATCAGGATTTGTTCTGAAAGGAAATGGTACTTGAGATGATATATGTATATGTAGGTATTCTGGGAATTTTTGTAACACTGTTTGTATTGTCCTGGCGGGAGGAGGAAAAGCGGATTTTCCGGAAGATGGCAGCTTATGTATTGGGCAGACAGCAGGATATCAGGCAGAAACATGCAGGTGGCAGGAATGACTGGAAAAGAGATTTGTGCAGACGGCAGCTGGGGGATAAACTGAAAACCCTACAGCCGGGACTGGCGGTGCCTGGCCAGATAAAAGCGTATTATCTGACCCAGTACAGCAGGATACTGATGGTGGTATTTCTGGGAGATCTTTTCTGTCTGGCAGTATGGATCAGCGCCCATAGTAATCCTATGTTGATGGAGGGAAGTTATCTGTGGAGAAATCCTCATGGAGAGGGCCGGATACCGGTGGAACTGGCGGCGCAGATTGAAGGTGCACAGGAAGAAATCTTTGATTATCTGGTGGAAGAACGTAAATACACACAGGATGAAATACAGGTGCTGTATGAGGAAGCAGTAAAATTGTTTCCGGAGATTATTCTCGGAGAAAATGAAAGTCTGGAAGAAGTGCGGCAGGACATGGAGCTGATAACAAGCCTGGAAGGGTATCCTTTTGAAATCAGATGGGAAAGCAGTGCCTATTCTGTGGTGAATACAGACGGTACGGTGGAGAATGAGGAACTTACAGAAAGTGAGATTGTCACGCTGACAGCAAGCTTTTGCTATGAAGAATGGAGTTTTGAACATCAGTTTCATGTGCAGATTCATCCTGTCATCTATACGGGTCAGGAGGCATTGCGGCATCGGATTGATGAATTGGTTGCGAGGCAGGAGGAGGATACAAAAACAGAAGAGAAGATGGTACTGCCAACGCAGATAGATGATTATGCGCTGGTCTGGAGAGAGGTCATAGAGGACAGCAGTGGATATTTTCTGGCGCTTGTTCTGATTACAGCAGGGGTTTTGTACTGGGCTCATGGGAAGGAGCTGGATCAGAAACTGGAGGTTCGCAGAAAGGAACTGCTACTGGATTATCCCGAGATTGTCAATAAACTGGCACTCTATATGGGTGCGGGAATGACCATCAGAAATGCATTTCTCAAAATGGGAGAAGATTACAGGAAGCAGGAGAAGCAAAAACGAAGGTATGTGTATGAAGAGATTCTGATTGCCTGCCATGAATTGCAGGGGGGCAGATCGGAGACGGAAGCTTATGATCACTTTGGTAGGAGATGCCAGGTGCAGGCATATATAAAGCTTTCCGCTCTGTTGTCGCAAAACCTTCGGAAAGGAAGCAATGATCTTCTGCAAATGATGCGACAGGAGGCAGACAATGCTTTTGCACAAAGAAAAAGTCTGGCCCGGAAACTGGGCGAAGAGGCAGGTACCAAACTGCTCTTACCGATGATGATGATGTTATGTATTGTCATGATTATCATTATGATTCCGGCGTATTTTTCTTTTATGCTTTAACATTGAATATACCAAAAGGAGGAAAAGACAGATGAAAAAAGAAAGTGGAAGACTCAAAGGATTTCAAAGATTCCTGAGGGAAGAAGAAGGCATGGGCACGGTGGAGATTATTCTGATCATCGTGGTTTTAATCGGTCTGGTCATTATCTTTAAGACACAGCTGCGGTCTTTGGTGGAGACAATCTTTGAGAAGATTACCAGAGACAGCCGCACGGTTATGTCATGAGGCGGGGGTACATAACAGTATTCCTTTCGTTATCCCTCGCATTGATCCTGTCCCTTGTATTCACAGTAATAGAAGGGGCACGGATCAGTGCCATACGCATGAAGTTCGAGTGTGTGACGGATATCGGTATGAATTCTGTGTTGGCAGAGTATCACAGAGAGCTTCTGGAGCAGTATGATTTACTGTTCGTAGATACTGCTTATGGCGGTACACATCCGGATATCGGAAATACGGAGGCGCATCTTAGGGATTATATGAAGAAGAATGTAAGAGAAGAGGGAAGAAGCGGATGGGGGATCAGGGATTTCCTGGACATGGATATTCAGGCGGCGGAAATTACTGCATACTCTATTGCATCCGATGAAGAAGGAGCTGTTCTTAAGAGACAGGTGACGGATTATATGGCGGATTACCCGCTGGGGGCCGTTCTGGAAAAAATAAACCTGAATACGGGTTTGCTACAGGAATATGGACTGGATTCCCGGGATATAGACGGGGAAAGACGGCAGCATGAAGCGCAGATTGAAGAGATTGGTCTGCCGGAAAAGGAAGTGGAGCCGGGAAAGTTTGAAAAGGTGCCGCTTGATAATCCGGCGGATGCGGCAAATGCCACGAGAGGATCCGGCGTGCTCAATCTGGTACTGGAGAATCCTTCCCAGGTATCCACGGTCAAAGTAGATACAGGAGATTATATTTCTTACCGTTCCCGCTTGCAGGGAACAGGTCTGTGTGCGGAGGCAGCCGGGATCTGCGGGGAGCCCAATGAATTGGTGTTTGAGGCTTATCTGTTTGAAAAGTGTGGATATTATGGGCAGGAGCTGGATAAATCCCTGCTGAAATATCAGATAGAGTATATTCTGTCCGGACAGGATACGGACTGGCAGAATCTGGAACAGGTATCCAAAAGGCTCTTAAAATGGCGTGAGGCAGCCAATGTGATCTATATTCTTTCGGATGGGGCCAAAGTGGCGGAGGCAGAGGCTATGGCAATGGCTCTTGCGGCGGTAGCCATGCTGCCGGCCCTGACAGAGCCTGTGAAATACACCATTTTGTTTGCCTGGGCTTATGTGGAAAGCCTTCAGGATGTAAAGACTCTTCTTGGCGGGGGCCGAGTGCCATTACGAAAGACTGCCGCCGACTGGAAGACCGGTATCAACAGTATCAAAAATGTACGCGGAAGTCTGACAGAAGAGAAAGGCGGAAATGGGCTGAACTATAAAGAATACCTGCAAATCATGCTTTTCTTACAGGATAAAACAAGCAGGACTTACCGGGCTATGGACATTATGGAAATGGACATACGCCGCACACCCGGCAATGCAAGGTTCCGGCTGGACGGATGTTTTGATACTTATGAGGCCCGTCTGTCTGTGACAAGCGGGTTTGGATATGACTATGAAATGACCAGAAAATATGGATTCTATTAGGAGGTGATAAGAGATGCTCTTTTTACGATCAGGACACAAGAAACCAACACAAACGACAGCACATTCTCTCCGGACATGCTTTGGGACAACTCAAGGCAGTCATTTAAATCTTTCCTTACTTCGATCGTCAAAGAGGGCATCTCTTATCACCTTCTTTACCAGAGGATCCATGACCCTGGAGGCATCTTTTGCGCTGCCCTTGTTTTTGTTTGCCGTACTGAACATTCTGTTTGCCGTGAGTATCATCGGAACCCAGAGCAGAATCCACGCGGCGCTGCATCAGGCAGGCAATAAGATGGCTTTCGCCGGTTATGTTTATGAAAAGACGGCGGGAAGCATATTGCCAGACGGACTGGCAGGTGTGGCGATGACACAGGGGTATGCCAGAAGTCAGGTGCTGGAATGTGTGGGAAGAGCGTATTTGGATCAGTCCTGTGTGAAGGGAGGTTCCGCAGGCGTATCCTTTGATGGTTCTTCGGTTATGGGAGCGGGGGATATCATAGATCTTAAGGTGTCTTACCGTGTCAGACCCTTTATAGAGTTAATGGGCTTTGAGGGGTTTGCCATGTCGCAGCGATATTATGGTAAGGCATGGACAGGTTATGATGTCACCAGACTGGTAAGTGATACTAGTGGGGAGGATCCCATGGTGTTTATCACAGAATCAGGGACAGTATATCATCTGGACAGGAATTGTACCTATTTGAATCCATCAGTAAAATCTGTATCCACAGAGTCTGTGACAGATTTACGAAACGATTCCGGCGGCAGATATTATGCCTGTGAGCGCTGCGGCAAAGTGCCGGTACAGGGACAGGTATACATTACGGATTATGGAGACAGTTATCATAGCCAGCTTAATTGCAGCGGGTTGAAACGAACCATCTATACTGTGCCGTTATCACAGACTGGTGGAAGAGGGAGGTGTTCTAAATGTGGATAGAACTGATATTGTTCTTATTCTTGGCAGTATGCGCGGTATTTGATGGAATCTGGAAAAAGATTCCGCTGGCGGTGGTGTGGCTTGGGATTCTGACAGCAATACTGCTGCGTCTTGAAGGAGCTATGGGGGAACCGTCATGGCTGGCTGCCGGGCTGTCTTTAACACCGGGGATTCTGTTTTGGCTGCTCAGTTTTATATCAGGAGAAAAGGTGGGATACGGTGACGGCTGGGTTCTTATGATGATTGGGCTGTTTTCAGGAGCAGGCAGGTGCTTTTTGATTCTTCTGACAGGGCTGGCAGTGGAATCCTTTCTGGTGCTTGCTCTGTTGGCGTTTGGTAAAGTACATAGAGATAAGGAAGTGCCGTTTGTACCGTTTTTGTTACTGGGAATGGGGGTGGTGGTATGTCTATAAGGAGAATGGTCAAAGGATATATGACGACTGAGGCGTCTTTTATTGTTACCTGGACAATTTTTCTCTTTGTTCTTCTGATTTATTTGTCTTTCTATTCTTATGATAAATGTGTCCTTTTCCAGGACGCCTATGCGGTGTGTTTCCGGGGGAGCATCCAGAAGAAGGAAGAGCAGGTGACAGCCTACATCAATGCGCATATCAAAGAGCAGTTTGGCAGGAAATATTTTGGTGTGGGACAGGTCCAGGGGACTGTAGATGTAAACGGTAATACCACAAGTGTGACGGGTGAGTGTGAGGTGAAAGTACCTGTCAGGCAGATATTTACCATGTATGATAAAGCGGGTTGGAAGATTAGCACCCAGGCAAAGGCACAGATTATCAATCCTACAAAGATAATCCGCCGATGCAGATGGATAAAGAATGGGTGGAAAGAATAGCATCATGAAAGGACAGAAACAAGATGGTTGAAGCAAAGTATTTCAGGGATTACAGACACAGTTATATGATATTGCAGTGCAGACAGGAAGAGGTGGACAGGAGTTATCAGTATAAGATTCTTACGTCTGACAAGATTAAGGAAATCCTGAAATGTTCTCTGCGGTATGTCAATGGAAGGACGTATTTTTACTATGATATCAGTTCGCGCACAACTTTGGAGAGCATATACCGAGGCAGAAAGATGAGTTTTGAACAGGTGAAGGATCTGCTGGGCCAGCTTTATGGAATCTATAGTAAACTTGGCACCTACCTGATGGAAGAATCCAATCTGGTCCTTTTACCGGAATATATTTATTATGATCTGTCGGAGCAAAAATACATAGGTTTGTATTATCCGGATTATGAGTCGGAGGTGGCCAATCCCTACGAACCTCTTATGGATTATCTGCTGGAGCATATTGACGGGAAGGATGAACGGCTGGCGGATTGTATGTACCGGATTTATGAAATGTCGGAGGAGGCGTACTTTTCTCTGGAAGATGCACTCCAGATGCTGGGCGGCAGGGAAGAGAAAGAAGCTGCTGTTATCAGGACAGAGGTCTGGGAAACGAAAGAAGAGACAATTGTGACGCCGCAGCCAGAGGTGGATTTGTCCGGACTGTATGAATATCACGAGAAAAGAGAGGAGCCGGTAAAGAAAAAGAGTCCTTTTTACACAATTCTTGGGGCAGTCTCTCTGCTGGGCATTATCGGTGCCATGGGGATATATTATTATTATGAACTCTCCCAGAAAGAGATTTTAATGCTTTTTGGCTGCGTGAGCCTGATGGGATTTTGCCTGGTGATCAGCCTGGGCAGCAGCCTCAGGACAGGAGATAAGGGACATAAGAAACAGGGAGGAACGAAGATACAGATGGACAATCTGCCGGAGTCTTATCTGCCGGAGGAGGAGACAGTTTCGTTAGAGAATGTATTGCGTAAGGATATGGATTTGTCCATGGCTTTTCCGGATAGAGAATATGATGAGCCAGGTTCGGAGGATCGGGAAGTGTGCGGTAATACGGTGTTTTTTGACAGTGCACAGATGGCGGAACATAAGTTGTATGCCCTGGACAGAAAAAACAAACAGCATATCGAACTGAACAGGTTTCCCTATACAGTAGGTAAAATGGCGGGTTGTGTGGACTGTGTTCTCGAAGATGATTCTATCAGCCGGATTCATGCCCGGTTTGAGAAAGAAGGGGATAGTATACGGATGACGGATATGAATTCCACGAACGGGACTTTTAAGAACGGGCTGCGGATGCAGCCGCAGGAGACCGTGGAAATTGAGCCGGGAGATGAAATTCGTTTTGGAAACCTGAATTATTGTTACCGTTAGCGTTTTATTTGACATGATATTATGAAAATGATACTCTCAACTATATAGCGAAATTCAGGATTATTGTAGTTGGGAGTGCCATATGATGACAGAACAGTTAGACGAATTGTTTGTTAACAGAGGTTATTATAAGATTTTGTCTAATCTGCCGGAATTTGTCTTTTATTGTCATCGGGAGATGCAGGCGGTCAATGTAATCCATGTGATTGATTACAGACAGGGCCTTTATATTTCCGAGGATCAGTACTTTCATCTGAAAGAAAAGATTATAGATTTTTTTCGGCAAAAAGGCGAGAGCGAAGTTCATGTGATGTCTCTGATTCTGTGTATGGACACGCAGAAAGCTAAGAAACTGTGCCTTTGTGACAGCTTTTGCTGGATAATTGATATGGCAGATAACAGACTGATTGTCCATGAATCCCAGGTGTCCGATTTTTACGGCTGGAAGGGGATATTGGAGGATTATCTGTATGAACTGTCCAGAAGACCTGAAGAGACCATTCAGGGGAATACGGCAGCAGAAGAAAATAAGTGGAACCGGCAGAGGATAAGCAGTTGGTCTCTGGTCAATATTATTCTGGTGGCGGTGAACGTAATCTTATTTCTCATATGTACATTTACAGGCGATCTGTTATATAATAAAGGTGCGTTGAGTGTCATGTATATCGTAGAAGATAAGGCGTATTACCGTATAATCAGCAGTATGTTCCTGCACTGGGATTTGCAGCATCTTTTCAGTAATATGATAGTCCTGTATTATGTGGGAGAGGTTGTAGAACGAAGGATTGGACATATTCCCTATGCCATTGTCTATTTTCTTGCCGGAATTGCAGGGAATATTTTTTCCATGGGATATGAACTGTTTTCAGGAGAAAATATCATATCGGCTGGTGCCAGCGGTGCTGTTTTTGGTGTGGAGGGTGCGCTTCTTTTTCTGGTAATTCTGCACCATGGAAGGCTGGAATCCATGACAGCGGGCAGAGTGGCTTTTGCAATTGCATTTTCGCTCTATTGCGGTTTTACAAGTACGAATGTCAATAATGCTGCACATGTGGGAGGCGTTTTGATGGGATTTGCTGCTACGGCGTTAATCTGTCTGGTGTTCCCGCGTGACAGGATAAGAAAGGATAAAAATCTATGAAGATTAATATTTACTATGGCGGAAGGGGGTTGATGGATGACCCTACACTTTTCGTTCTTAATAAGATGAAAGAGGTCCTGGAAGAGCTTCGCGTGACAGTGGAGGTGTTTCATCTCTATGAACTCAAAAACAGTATCCCTACACTGCCGCAGACCTTGAAGAGTGCTGATGGCGTAATCCTGGGAACTACTGTGGAGTGGTACGGTATTGGCGGCTATATGCAGCAGTTTTTGGATGCATGTTGGCTGTATGGAGATAAGGAGAGAATCAGTCAGATTTATATGTGTCCCATTGTCATGTCTACGACTTATGGAGAGCAGGGTGCGAAACTGGATCTGGCTACAGCCTGGGAGATACTGGGGGGACGTCCATGCAGCGGACTGTGCGGTTATATTGCCGACACAGCGCTTCTGGAGGAAAATGCAGATTATATCCGTATTATTGAAAAAAACGCGGAAAACCTTTACCGCACAATCAATCAGAAGATGCCATGCCTGCCGGCAAGTAATCAGGCGGTGAAACAGAAAGTTGCGATTACCAAGAGTATTAATTTTACGCCGCAGGAGTCAGAACAACTTTCCCAGTATGTATCAGACGATACTTATGTACAGCGCCAGAAAGCCGATATTCAGGAACTGGCCAGTCTGTTCCGTGATATGATGGGGACAAGTGAGAAAGAGGATACCACGGAATTTGTCCGGGAAATTCAGGAGCATTTTGTGCCGCAGCCGGGTTTTTCGGCTGGGTTTAAGATAGTAATTGAGGAGAAAAAAACACCGTTGATGATTGAGGTTGACGGGGCCGATCTGAAATGCTTTTATGGTGAGAACGGACGCGCCGATGTGGAAATTCAGCTTGACAGAGCTTCTTTTGCAGATATTGTAGAGGGCAGGACGTCTTTTCAGACATCTTTTATGGCAGGTGACATGAAGATGAAAGGTGATTTCAAGGTGCTTCGGGCACTTGATCAGGTATTTGTATTTGGATCGGGAACTATGGATGCGTGATTGAAAGATAATAGAAAGGAAAAGGGATATGAGAGAAGATAATTGTATTTTCTGTAAAATCGCAAATGGAGAGATTCCGTCAAAGACATTGTATGAAGATGATAAGTTTCGCGTGATCCTGGATTTGGGACCGGCGACAAAGGGGCATGCCCTGATATTGCCAAAGGATCATTATGCAGATCTTCTGGAGCTGCCGGAGGAGAGTGCAGGTGATGTTATGAAACTGGCAAAGAAAATGGTTTTGAAATTCAAAGAGAAGCTGGGGTGTGAAGGTTTTAACCTGGTGCAGAATAACGGTGATCTGGCAGGACAGACAGTATTCCATTTTCATCTGCATCTGATTCCCCGTTATAGGGCAGACGGACAGACAATTGGCTGGAAACCACAAGAAGTGTCCGGAGAGGAATTAGAAGAGATCAAAAACCAGATTGTAGGGTAGAGAGGCCAGGAACATGCGGACAATAGAGGTTACAGAGATTACGCACAATATTAAAGAGATGTGTATCGAGGCAAATCATTTTCTGTCTGAGGATATGGAGAAAGCCCTGAAATGGGCGGCAGAGGACGAGAAAGCGTCCCTTGGCCGACAGATTCTTGGCCAGTTGCAGGATAATCTTAAGATTGCGGGAGAAGATATGATTCCTATCTGTCAGGACACAGGAATGACCGTGGTGTTTCTGGAAGTTGGACAGGAAGTTCACTTTGAAGGCGGGAATCTGACAGACTCGGTTAACGAAGGAGTCCGGCAGGGATATGTGGAAGGATATCTGCGTAAGTCTGTGGTAAAAGACCCTTTGATCAGAGAAAATACGAAGGATAATACGCCTGCGGTTATTCATTATGATATTGTGCCGGGAGACCAGGTGAAAATCACAGTAGCACCGAAAGGATTTGGCAGTGAAAATATGAGCCGGGTGTTTATGCTGAAACCGGCTGACGGCATTGAGGGTGTGAAGCAGGCGATTCTGACGGCTGTTAAAGATGCGGGGCCTAATGCCTGTCCGCCTATGGTGGTGGGCGTTGGTATCGGCGGTACGTTTGAAAAATGTGCATTGATGGCGAAACGTGCATTGACCAGACCGTTGGAGGAACGTTCTGCAATTCCCTACGTCAAGGATCTGGAAGAGGAGATGCTTGAGCGGATCAATAAGACCGGTATCGGGCCTGGCGGTTTAGGCGGAACAACTACGGCGCTGGCAGTCAATATTGATACATACCCCACACATATTGCAGGGCTTCCTGTAGCAGTCAATATTTGCTGTCATGTAAACAGACATGCGGTGCGGATATTATAGGGAATATTATGTGTGATGGAACGGTGTATCTGTTAAAATGAAATGTGTTTCTTCTATATATATAGTGTTTTAAATTAGGAGAGATACAATATCTATTGATTTTTATCTTTGTAGGCAATAAATTTAAGAGAAATCCTGAAAATGGATTGAAGGAACAGAAAGGTACGTGAAAATATGGATCAGCATGTCAGAGTGCCGATGAGTAAAGAAGATGCCACAAAATTGCAGGCGGGTGATTATGTTTATCTTACAGGAGTAATCTATACGGCACGTGATGCAGCACATAAGAGAATGTATGAGGCATTAGAGCGGGGAGAGAATCTTCCGCTGGAAATGGGAAATAATATCATATACTATATGGGGCCTTCTCCGGCAAGAGAAGGCAGACCGATAGGATCGGCAGGTCCCACAACAGCAAGCCGGATGGATAAGTATGCCCCTGCGTTGTTAGATTTAGGATTGACTGGTATGATCGGCAAAGGGAAACGTTCTGATGGGGTAAAGGATGCAATTGTCAGAAATCGCGCCGTGTATTTTGCCGCAGTGGGTGGTGCAGGTGCGCTGCTGTCCAGATCAATTAAGGCATCGGAGGTAATTGCCTATGATGATTTGGGCACGGAAGCGATTCGGAAATTGGAGGTAGAAGATTTCCCTGTGATAGTAGTGATTGATTCTGAAGGACATAATCTTTATGAGACAGCGATTGAAAAATACTGTATGGAAGATTTGTGAAAAGGCATTGACAAACAAAAATAGCTTATGTATAATTACTTTGCGTTGTGAAGGACGCGGAACTATATATTGGTAGAGGAATAGTTCAGACTGTGGAGAAATACTCAAGAGGCTGAAGAGGCGCCCCTGCTAAGGGTGTAGGTCGCTTGCGCGGCGCGAGGGTTCAAATCCCTCTTTCTCCGTTTTTCTTTACTGAAAATTTCCGAAGACTTTCTACTAATGATAGGAAAGAATCTTAAGAGATTGAGATTTCTTTTTTTTCCTCTTTTTTGGTAATAAAAATTTTAAAAATTTTCAAAAAAGGTCTTGACGATGCAAAATGGTTGTGTTAATATATTCCCGTTGCGTGTTCAACAAGAAACAAACACAACAAAACACGAAGAACAACTGCAAAGGAGTTCTTCGGCAGTTAATTCCGAAGGGATTTACTACAAGGTACCTTGACAAATAAACAGTAATGCA
>ERZ779621.12-NODE-12-length-202067-cov-15.809907_pt1 | contig 202067 bp, 201 predicted proteins | sample MGYA00514215_ERZ779621 | MGnify/ENA primary metagenome ERZ779621 (study PRJEB29562, sample SAMEA4376715) | mouse gut metagenome | isolation source: Cecum | study: EMG produced TPA metagenomics assembly of the A DSS colitis mouse model was used to assess the...
CGTCTGCCTTACCGATTGCAATGCCCTCATCCCTGACATATTCATCCTCATCCCAGCGATCTCTCTTAGCCTTCCAGTAATCGTCATAAATCCAACGTAATGTCCTTATCAACCCCATATGTCTTACCACCTCTGCCACGTCTTCCATCCGCCCATTCTGCGTTGCGATTTCATCAATCTCCTCCTGACTGGTCGCATTGAAAACCCTTACGAGGCGTTTCCAAATAAGAAGAAAGTCCTATATATTTTCTTTTTCCCGAAACTGCTCGATGCTGTCAGCCCTAGCGGCAGAGAGATGCCAGCGGTCAAGAAGCTCTGTGTTATGTTCAGATTTTATCCTGTCGAGGAGGTCCGAAGGAACTTCGCCGAGGGCGCTTAGGAGTTGGAGGATGTAGTCTGTTTTACCTTCGGATTTACCTGCTTCTCGTCCACGTGCCTCACCGATTGCAATGCCCTCATCCCTGACATATTCATCCTCATCCCAACGATCTCTCTTAGCTTTCCAGTAATCGTCATAAATCCAACGTAATGTCCTGATTAACCCCATATGTCTTACCACCTCTGCCACGTCTTCCATCCTCCCATTCTGCCTGGCAATCTGATCAATCTCCTCCTGGCTGGTCGCATTAAAAACCCGATTCCAGTCATCCACCCTGTGCCCGGTCAGTTCTTTTCCCAATTCGATAATATGTATCTCCCACAGGTCCGTCAATTCTCGGCCAGCCTCATCACGCAGACGATAGATACTATGATATCTCTCCGTATCCGGAAGGAGTTCAAAATCCACCAGGCTGATACTGATGCACCGGCGGAGTTGCTTATATTTTTCTCCAATCATCAGGTCGTCTGTATACATTCTCGCCAGATAGTACAGTTTCCTCTGGGTGTAATGTTTCTGCCGGTATACCTGCATCTCAATATTGATCTTGGTGTTATCGTTGAGCACCAGCGCGATATCCATAATCCCCTGCTTCTGTCTTCGGAAGGTTCTTCGTAAAAAGGGATTCGCCATCTGAACTGATTTAATTTGCTCCAGAGGGATATCCAGCACATCGCTCAAAAACTGCTTCCGAACTTTTTCATGGGCAAACAGTTCCTTGAAAGCATAGTCTGCCTTTAATGAAATCATCTCCATTTTTCCTCCTGTTCCGCAGGAGAAAGTATCATGGATATGTCCCCGTCAGAGTGGGAACGCGCCGTCTCTTTTCATGCCTCTGCCTGAAAAAAACATTTCAAGCCTGTTACAGTTAGAGCCGCATATCTCAGAATCTCCTGCTTTTAAATGTAATTGATTTGAATTTAAAAGCATAGATTTTCTGAAAGTTAAGAATGTTTGATTTGACACATTATTGTTATCTAGAAATTGTTATGCTTTGAGAGTATTATAGATGGAATATACAGGGTTGTCAAGAACATTTACTAAACTCCGGTAAAATTTAAAAAGAAAAATATATTGACAAACATTTAAATAAGTGTTTAAATGTTCATATAATAAAAACATTGAGAAATAGGAAAAATATAGATGCGGGCAAAGCGGTTTTTAAAGCTGTCGTTTTTGTGCCTGCCAAAGGAGGTTGTCATCATGACTAAGAAACAAAAAAAGGTGCTTATCAGAATTATTGCCGCGGCGGTTCTGGTGGCTGTCTGCTATTTTATTCCGATTGAAAACCCTTATCTGCGGCTGGCAGTTTTCATGGTGCCTTATCTGGTCATCGGATATGATATTCTGCGTAAAGCAGTTCTGGGCGTGGTACATGGAGAAGTCTTTGATGAAAATTTTCTGATGGCGACGGCCACTGTGGGGGCTATTCTCCTGGGAGAATATATGGAAGGTGTAGCAGTGATGCTCTTTTATCAGATTGGTGAACTTTTTCAGAGTTATGCCGTGGGTAAGAGCCGCAGGAATATTTCCCAATTAATGGATATTCGTCCGGATTATGCCAACATCGAGGTTGACGGACAGATCGAGCAGGTGGATCCCGATGAGGTGGAGATTGGCACAATCATTCTGGTACAGCCGGGAGAAAAGATACCCATTGACGGTGTAGTGACAGGCGGCAGTGCCTCTTTGAATACCAGCGCCCTGACGGGGGAGAGTCTGCCGCGGGAAGTGGGAGAAGGAGATGAAGTGATCAGTGGCTGCGTAGATATGTCAGGTGTGCTGCGGATACGTACCACCAGGGAGTTTGGGGAGTCCACGGTGTCTAAGATATTGGAGCTGGTGGAGAATTCCAGCATGAAGAAGTCCAGGTCCGAGAACTTTATCACCCGTTTTGCCAGATATTATACGCCGGCAGTGTGTTATGGGGCACTGGCACTGGCGCTTATCCCGCCAATCATCAATCTGCTCATGGGGCAGGAAGCACTTTGGTCACTCTGGGTGACAAGGGCATTGACCACTTTGGTTATAAGTTGTCCATGCGCCCTGGTCATTTCTATTCCCCTCAGCTTCTTTGGGGGTATCGGCGGTGCGTCGGCCCAAGGTATTTTGGTGAAGGGTTCCAATTATTTGGAAGCTCTTTCCGAGACAAAATATGTGGTCTGTGACAAGACAGGGACTTTGACCAAAGGGGTTTTTGAGGTTACTCACAAAGAGGCGGCGGAGGGTTTTACGCAGGAGGAACTGCTTGAACTGGCAGCCTGCGCGGAGAGCTATTCCAATCATCCCATCAGCAAGAGTCTGCAAAAGGCCTTTGGATGTGAGATAGACAGGGACAGAATCCGGGACGTGGAAGAAATCAGCGGCCATGGGGTCTGTGCCTATGTGGACGGCAGGCTTGTGGCGGCAGGTAACAGGAAGTTGATGCAGAGACTGAAAGTCGTGCCCATGGAGCCGGAAAAGACCGGCACAGAGGTTCATGTGGCAGTTGAGGGCAAATATGCCGGATATATTTTGATATCGGATGTGGTGAAGCCGGGGGCAAAGGAAGCCGTTGCGGGTCTGAAGAGAGCGGGTGTAAAGGAAGTAGTTATGTTAACTGGAGACAGCAGATCGGCAGCGGAGGCTGTGGCTGCGGAACTTGGTGTGGATGTGGTGAAGAGTGAGCTTTTGCCGGCGGATAAGGTGACGGAGGTGGAGCGTCTTCTTGCATCCCGGGGTAGAAAGGAGAAGCTTGCTTTTGTGGGAGACGGCATCAACGATGCGCCGGTGCTCTCCAGGGCGGATTTGGGTATTGCCATGGGTGCCCTTGGCTCCGATGCAGCCATTGAGGCGGCGGATATTGTGTTGATGGATGATGATCCTGCTAAGATAGCACTTGCCATGCAGATATCCAGAAAGACTCTTGGAATTGTGCATCAGAATATTGTGTTCGCCCTGTCTGTCAAGCTTTTCTGCCTGTTATTGGGCGCTGTTGGGGCTGTCGGTATGTGGTGGGCGATCTTTGCGGATGTGGGCGTGATGGTCCTGGCGGTGCTCAACGCGACAAGAGCACTCACTTTCCGCAAAAAATAGTAGTGCCTTTCTGGCGCAGATGTGTTAGAATATAGAAAGTTACTGGAGGGGCTTTGTTATGAGCACAAATTTGCGCAAAAGAAAGATTACCTATACAGTCATGATAGTCTCGGATGCTCCTGCTGCAAGTCACAGGAAAATTCATGTTCGGACGGGTGCGTTGGCGGTCGTGGGATTTGTGCTGTTCGTAGCAGTCATCTGCTATGCAGTATACACCACGATTACCATGTTTGGCTCGATGGACCGAAGCAACAGACAGATTGAGCAGATTGTCCAGTTAAAGGAGTCCAACGAGCAGCTTCTTACAGAGAATGAGACACTAACAAGCAGGGTGGCTTCCTTAGAGGAGAATTTGAACCAGAAGCAGGCCCAGGATTACGAATTGTTAGCAGCTCATGAGGAGGCTTATATTCCCAAGGGATTTCCCATGAGCGGGGCGGCTCAGATCAAAGAGGAGACGGACCAGACGCAAGAGGACACTGCAGAGGAAGACGGAGACGAGGATACGGAGCAGGATGAGACCTTAGAGATTGTGGCAAAAAAAGAATGGAAGGAAGTCATTTTCGTGGCGGCGGAGGGAAGCAAGGTAGTTGCCACAGCACCCGGCACCGTGAAGGAAACCAGAGCGGCGGAAGGTGAGGTCAGCTATGTCGTTATCGACCATGGAAACGGATATGTCACCACTTATCGCAATCTTGGCACTCCCATTGTAGAGGAGGGCAGTGAGGTTGTGAAGGGTGTGGCACTTTTTCTGGTGGATGAAGATAATACGGAGACCGGTTACAGTATCCGTAAGGACGACAGTTATGTAGATCCCATGGAAATGATCGAGATCAAAGGATAGGGAGGACGTTATGTTGGGGAAAAAGACAACAGATCAGATCAATGCAAAAATCAGCAGTATCATTGGGTCTGACATGGTGGTGGAAGGCGATATCAAGGCAAAAGAGGCAGTCCGCGTGGAGGGCAGTGTGACCGGAGACGTGGAGACGGAAGGTGCACTGATCATCAGTTCCACCGGCAAAGTAAAAGGAAATGTGAAGGGCAGCAATATCATTATCGGCGGTTCTTTGGAGGGTGACCTTACTTCCGGCGGCAGGACAGAAGTAGCTTCTACCGGTAAGGTGATCGGCAATATCCGCACCAAGAGTCTGGTGGTGGATGAGAATGCAGTGTTCCAGGGCCAGTGTACCATGAACACCGAAGGGATTGCGAGCTATACCCAGACATCGTCTGAACCGGAAGCGGCGGAGCAGGAAGAGTCTGCCCAGGACAATAAGAAAGAGAACAAGTGGAACAAAAGGTAACGCAAAGGTTTAAGGACGGCTGGCAGGATAGAAGATAGGATGCTATAGAAAGGCAGAGTCGGCGATATGGCAAACATCACTCTGCCCCATAATCATGGGCAGAATATAGATAAAATATTGGAAAAACTGCCGAATCAGGAGGAATGCGCCTGCACGGCGGAGATTTTCAAACAGGTCAGCGACGGGACCAGGCTGAGGATTCTGTGGCTGTTATGTCACTGTGAAGAATGTGTCAGTAATATTGCTGCCATCATGCAGATGAGTGACCCGGCGGTATCCCATCATCTAAAGCTTTTGCGAAAAAGCGGTCTGATCGTTGGCCGCAAGGACGGCAAGGAGACCTATTATAAACTGGCTGATACGAGTAAGGCTAAGCTTTTGCACCGTGTCTGCGAGGAAATGTTTGAGATTTCCTGTCCTTTGCGATAAGGACAAACGATAAGAGGAGGAAGGAAAGGATTTGGACCAGATATCCTTGTTTGACAGAGAAATGCCGCAGCCGTTAGCGGCCAAACTGCGGCCACAGAGTTTAGATGAGTATGTGGGGCAGACGCATCTTCTGGGGAAGGGGAAGGTACTCAGACGCCTGATTGAGTCAGATCAGATCTCCTCCATGATTTTCTGGGGCCCGCCCGGTGTGGGGAAGACTACCCTTGCCAGAATCATTGCCAACCAGACGAAGTCTTCTTTCATTGACTTCTCGGCGGTGACAAGCGGTATCAAGGAGATACGTACTGTCATGGAACAGGCGGAGAAGAATAGACAGTACGGCATCAGGACCATTCTTTTTGTGGATGAGATACACCGGTTCAATAAAGCACAGCAGGATGCCTTTCTGCCCTTTGTGGAGAAAGGCAGTATTGTTTTAATCGGTGCCACCACGGAGAATCCCTCTTTCGAGATTAACAGCGCGCTTCTTTCCCGGTGTAAGGTGTTTGTGCTGCAGGCACTGACCACAGAGGAGTTAGAGGGGCTGCTTGCGCGGGCGCTTCGAGATTCCCGGGGCTTTGGGAATCAGAAGGTGATACTGGAAGAGCAGATGCTTCGGATGATTGCAGAATTTGCCAATGGGGATGCCAGAAATGCGCTTTCCACGTTGGAGATGGTGGTGTTAAACGGAGCGTTAAACGAGGAGGGTGTGATTACGGTCACCCAGGAGACCTTAGAACAGTGCACTTCCCGTAAGTCTCTTTTGTATGATAAAAAGGGAGAGGAGCATTATAATCTGATTTCCGCCCTGCATAAGTCTATGCGCAATTCCGATCCGGATGCGGCGGTTTATTGGCTGGCCCGGATGCTGGAAGCGGGAGAAGACCCGCTCTATGTGGCCAGACGGGTGGTGCGTTTTGCCAGCGAGGACGTAGGGTTAGCAGACCCGCAGGCATTACAGATTGCAGTTGCCGCCTACCAGGCCTGCCATTTCTTAGGTATGCCGGAGTGCAATGTGCACTTGAGTCAGGCAGTGATTTATGTAGCTTTGGCGCCGAAGTCAAATGCCATGGAGACTGCCTACAATGCGGCTAAGGCAGATGCCATAGAACATCTGGCGGAGCCGGTGCCTCTCGTAATCCGCAATGCCGTAACGGGACTGATGAAAGATTTGGATTATGGCAAGGGATATCAGTATGCCCATGATACACAGGAGAAAGTGACCAATATGCAATGCCTGCCGGATGCGCTTTTGGACAGGGAATATTATCGGCCGGACGGCATGGGGCAGGAAGCACAGTTAAAGCAGCGTCTGCAGGAGATCAAAGCGTGGAAAAAAAGCCACAGCGCAAAGTGATATAACCATAAATTATGATACATATAATAAATATTGATTTTACTTATGATTAAAATTATTTTATAATCATACAGTAAGAAGCAGGGGGCTGGTTTTTACGACCAGTCCTTGTTAGTCTTCTTAAGAAAATGAGAAAATCAAGACAGATTACAGGAGGTATCATCATATGGTTAAAGCAGTAGTGGGCGCCAACTGGGGCGACGAAGGTAAGGGAAAGATTACAGATATGCTGGCCCAGGAGGCGGATATCATCGTGCGTTTTCAGGGAGGTGCGAACGCCGGACATACGATTGTCAACAATTATGGCAAGTTTGCGCTTCATACATTGCCTTCGGGCGTGTTCTATGGTCATACCACCAGCATAATCGGCAATGGTGTGGCACTGAATATTCCCCTTTTGATCAAGGAAATTCAGTCCATCACAGATAAGAATGTTCCTGCGCCTAAAATTTTGGTGTCGGACAGATGTCAGATTGTGATGCCTTATCATATTCTTTTTGACCAGTACGAGGAGGAGCGGCTTGGCGGAAAATCTTTCGGCTCCACCAAATCAGGCATTGCGCCTTTTTATTCCGACAAATTTGCGAAGATTGGGTTCCAGGTCAGCGAGCTTTTTGAGGAGGAACTGCTGCAGGAAAAGGCGGCACGTATCTGCGAGACCAAAAATGTCATCTTAGAGCATTTATATCATAAACCGGCCATCAAACCGGAAGAACTGTTGGAGACGTTACGGGAGTACAGGGAAATGATAGTGCCCTATGTGTGCGACGTATCTTCCTATTTGGACAGGGCATTGAAGGAAGGTAAGACCATACTGTTAGAAGGGCAGCTGGGCACTTTGAAAGATCCCGATCATGGTATTTACCCTATGGTAACTTCCTCATCCACGCTGGCAGCTTACGGCGCCATCGGTGCAGGACTGCCGCCCTATGAGATCAAGCAGATTATCACCGTCTGCAAGGCTTATTCTTCTGCGGTGGGCGCAGGTGCTTTCGTGTCTGAAATCTTTGGGGACGAGGCGGATGAACTGAGAAAGCGTGGCGGGGACGGCGGCGAATTTGGCGCCACCACAGGACGCCCGCGCCGGATGGGATGGTTTGACTGTGTGGCCTCCAAATATGGATGCCGTCTGCAGGGCACTACGGACGTGGCTTTCACGGTGCTTGATGTGCTGGGGTATCTGGATGAGATTCCGGTGTGTGTGGGCTACGAGGTGGACGGTGAAGTGACAACGGATTTCCCGGTTACCTGTAAATTGGATAGGGCAAAGCCGGTTCTTAAGAAGATGCCTGGATGGAAATGTGATATCCGGGGGATTAAAAATTATGAGGATTTGCCGGAGAACTGCCGTAAGTATGTAGAGTTTATCGAAGAACAGATTGGCTATCCCATCACTATGGTGTCCAATGGGCCCGGCAGAGAGGATATTATTTACAGAAAGAGTTCTCTCCGTTGAGTTTTCACAGGAACGGCTTTTGCATCGTAGCGGTAAATAAACCCATTATGGAGTTATGTAAACTATGAATAATCTGGAATACTATAAGGTGTTCTATCATGTGGCGAAGACAGGGAGCTTGACGCAAGCGGCGGAAGAACTTATGATTTCACAGCCGGCGGTGAGCCAGTCGGTTAAACAGCTGGAGGCGGCGCTTGGAACAAAACTCTTCGTGCGTGTCTCCAGGGGAATCCGGCTGACCGGGGAGGGAGCGCTTCTCTATGGCTATGTGGAAAAGGGGTATGAACAGCTGGAGCTGGGGGAACAACGTCTGAAAAAGATGCTGAACCTGGAGCTGGGTGAAATTCATATCGGGGCCAGTGATATGACACTGCAGTTTTATCTGCTGCCTTACCTGGAATTGTTTCATGAGCGCTACCCGGCTATCAAGGTGATGGTCAGCAATGGGCCCACGCCGGAAACACTGACCAATCTGAAAGAGAATAAGATTGACCTGGGAGTGGTCAGCACGCCCTTTGAGAAGCAGGGTAATCTACATGCCGTACAGGTGCGGGAGATAGAGGATGTGTTTGTGGCGGGCAGAAAGTTCATGCAATATAAGAATCATATGTTGGATTTGCAGGAATTGGAAAGGATGCCCATCATTTATCTGGACGGCGCCACCAGCACCAGAAACTATATTGATTCCTTTTTGACGCAAAACGGGGTGCATATTCAGCCGGAATTCCAGCTGGCCACCAGCGACATGATCGTACAATTTGCTCTGCGCAATCTGGGAGTGGGATGCGTGGTGAGGGACTTTGCAAAGGAATATTTAGAGGATGGGAGATTGTTTGAACTGCGTTTTAACAGAATCATTCCCAAGCGGCACTTTAGTGTGGTGACGAATCCGCAAAATCCGCCCCAGGCTGCAGCAAGGAATCTGCTGAACCTTATGGGAATTAATGTTATGTAAACTTAAATTTTTCTTTTATTATGTAAGGGTGAGATTGACAAATGACAGCCGCAAGGATATAGTAAGACAAAGTGTGAATCATTTACTGTTTGCGATAAAAGGATATGTAGAAATGAGGAGAAGCATGATTACGACAATTATCTTTGACATTGGAAATGTACTGGCTGATTTTGTCTGGGAAGAACACTACAGGAGCTTTGGATACGAGGGCGAGATGCTTTCGCGGATTGCGAATGCGACGGTGAAAAGCCCCATGTGGAACGAGTATGACAGAGGAGCTATGAGTGATGAGGAGATTCTGCAGGGATTTATCGACAACGACCCGGAGATTGAGGATATCCTTAGAAAAGTATTAGAAGATGTGGGGACAATGGTGCATCGAAACGATTATGCCATTCCTTGGATTGAAGAATTAAAGAGCAAAGGATACCGTTGTCTGTATTTGTCCAATTTTTCCAGAAAGGCGGAAAAAGAGTGCGCATATGCGCTGGATTTCATTCCCTATATGGACGGGGGTATTTTATCCTATCAGGATAAGGTCATTAAACCCATGCCGGAAATTTATCAGCTGTTGATTGACCGCTATAATCTGGTGCCCCAGGAGTGTGTCTTTATGGATGATACAGTGCGCAATCTGGAAGGGGCGGAGAAATTCGGTATACATACGATTCATTTTATCAGCCAGAAGCAGGCCATCGAGGAGTTGCGAAAGCTTGGCGTGGACGCATGAGAGAAAGGTATATGACCGCATGAGGGTGTCATATTTGGGGAAAGTTTGTAAAACTATGACATAATGGAAGAGTTTTAACGTAAGCAAAAGGCAGTTTGGCGGGGAAAAGATGCCGTATGCCGGTATGACAGGAGTGGGCGTGGAAGAGCAGTTTGTAAGAACGGGTATTTTATTAGGCGATGCGGCGATGAAGCGGCTTTTCAAAGCCAGGGTAGCGGTCTTTGGAATCGGCGGCGTGGGCGGTTATGTCTGTGAGGCGCTTGCCAGAAGCGGTATAGGGGCTTTTGATCTGATTGATGACGATCGGGTGAGCCCAAGCAATATAAACCGGCAGATTATTGCCACCCATGATACTGTGGGGCGCTATAAGACAGAAGTGATGCGGGAGCGGATTTTGTCCATCAATCCCCAGGCTGATGTGCAGACTTACCAGTGCTTCTTTTTGCCGGAAAATGCACAACAGTTTTCTTTTGCACAATACGATTACGTGGTGGACGCAGTGGATACTGTGACGGCCAAGATAGAACTGGTTTTAAAGGCAAAGGCTGATAAGGTTCCCGTCATCAGCAGTATGGGAGCGGGCAATAAACTGGATGCAGGCGCTTTTCGGGTGGCGGATATTTATGACACGAAGGTCTGCCCCTTAGCCAGGGTCATGCGCAGGGAGCTAAAGAAGCGGCATGTGGATAGTCTGAAAGTGGTATACTCGGAGGAAGAGCCGGTACGGACAGCAGAGGAGTATGTGTTTCAGGCAGACAGTGCGGATGCAGGGGGACATAAGAAGCGGATGGTTCCCGGAAGTGTGGCTTTTGTGCCATCCGTGGCTGGGCTGATGATTGCGGGGGAAGTGGTGAAGGATTTGATTGCTGTCAGATAGAGAATGTTATTTAATTACATAGGGAATGCAACTGGCATTGTTAAAAATATCAAAACTGGATATTTAACAATGCCATATTTCTTTTATGATTTCGAAGTAGAGACAGAACGGTCATTGTCCTCTTTGGAAACAGCCTGTTTAGGCAGGTTGGTGCCGGTATAGTCATCGCTGTGCATCATATCCAGAGAAGCCATATTATGTTTGTCCCGGTAAATACCATAGAGCCAGATATATATCCACAATAAGATAGGCAGGGCAATGGTTGCCAAAAGGCATCCCGCAAACAGCCGTCCCGCATCGCCCAGATCAAGACAGGCGACAACTAAGGTCGCCACATACATGGCGGCCAACAAAAATACGCAGACGAGCGCCGCAATCTGCTTTGGGGTTTTCTTATGGGACTGTTTCATAAAACCTTTTCTCCTATTCAATGTTTTGGGCTGAGTCTGCGTCAAGTGTATCACATTTCCCATAGAAAAGAAAGTGACAAAAGGAAGAATATCCGTTATGATGAATACAGTTTCATGGCGGAAAGGAAAGAGCGGTTACGGCATGATTGCAGAGTAAATAAAGTTACAGGAGACAGGTATATGGAAAAAATGGTTTTGCAGAGCAATGGCTGGAAGATGCAGATTGTGGGGGAGAATGCCTATGGCATCACGCAGGAAGAAATGCCTGCTGTCATCCCCGGCTCCGTCTATGGCAATCTGCTTTCTCTTGGTTTGATACCGGACCCCTATGACGGGATGAATGAACTTACGGCGCTTAAGTTGATGGAAAATGACTTTCGCTTTCGGACGGTCTTTACCCTCACCAGAAAGCAGGTGGAGAGTGATTTTCTGTTTCTTCGCTTTGAGGGGATTGACACGCTGGCGGATATTTATCTGAATGGTGCGTTGATTGGTCATGCGGATAATATGCACCGGGTCTGGGAGTTTGCCATAGAGGAGGCCGCCAGGGAGGGCGAGAATGAACTGCGGGTGGAGATTGCTTCTCCCACACGGTTTATTGCGGCGGAGAATCAAAAGGTCTATACAGGCGGTTCCACAGACAGCATGAGAGGATTTCCCCATCTTCGCAAGGCCCACTGTATGTTTGGATGGGATTGGGGGCCGAGACTGCCGGATGCGGGTATCTTCCGGGAGGTTTCCATTCTTTCCGGGGAAAAGGCCAGGTTGGAACAAGTTTACATAACACAGATTTGGGAAGACCAGGGCGTAGTCATTGCCCAGGCAGGGGCACCGGGAAGTCAGAGCATAACAGATACGAAACAACGCAATAAGCAAGACGCTGACAGAGTGACCCTGCAGTTTGGGGTGACGGTGGAAGACTTCGTGACAGATGAAAAGGTTCAGGAAAGAAGAGAGAAATCGCTGCCAGGCAGTGCAAAGAATCCATATGCCGCTGATGAGGAGTATGAGATCAGGATTGCTCTTTATGATGACCAGGGATGTCTGGTGGAGGAGAAATCTTCTCTGCAGGCGGAGACAGGCTGTGTGAACGCAGCTGACGGAAGCAGTGTGGGCGGCTGGGACACCATCACAGTGGAGCATCCAAGGCGCTGGTGGCCCCATGGCTATGGAAAACAGCCTCTCTACCGGGCCCAAGTGGCACTGCTCGATGCAGAGGGGAATCTTCTGGATACCTGGAGCCGCAGGATTGGACTGCGTACCATGGCCGTCAACAGGGATAAGGACGAATGGGGGGAATGTTTTGCCCATGAGGTAAACGGGGTGAAGATTTTTGCCATGGGTGCCGACTATATTCCGGAGGACAATATATTATCCAGGGTTACCAAGGAACGTACCCGCAAGCTTTTGGAAGATGCTGCTGCAGCGAATCATAACTGTATCCGTGTCTGGGGAGGCGGTTATTATCCGGATGACTGGTTTTTTGATGCCTGTGACGAGCTGGGCCTTATTGTGTGGCAGGATTTCATGTTTGCCTGTGCATCCTATGAGCTGGATGAGGTTTTTGCCCGCAATGTGGAGCAAGAGATTCAGGATAATGTGCGGCGTATCAGACATCATGCCTGCTTAGGTCTCTGGTGCGGCAATAACGAGATGGAGACACAGACACTGGATAAGGCTTGGAATCCTTCCATCAAACAGAAATACGATTATATCAAACTCTTCGAATATATCATACCGAATATCCTGGCAAAAGAAGATCCTGGCACCTTCTATTGGCCCTCCTCCCCGTCTTCGGGAGGCAACTATGACAATCCCTGGGATGAAAACAGGGGAGATACCCATTACTGGGACGTGTGGCATGGGAACAAACCTTTCACGGAATATCGGAAATATTATTTCCGCTATATGTCGGAGTTTGGGTTCCAGTCTTTTCCCAGTTTGAAAACAGTGGAGACTTTTACCAGGCAGGAGGACCGCAATATTTTCTCCCGGGTGATGGAGATGCACCAGAGGAATGCGGCGGCTAACGGCAAGATTATGACCTATATGTCCGCCACCTATCTTTACCCGAAGAATTTTGAGATGCTCTTATATGCGTCCCAGCTTCTGCAGGCGGAGGCCATCCGCTATGGGATTGAGCATTTCCGGAGAAATCGGGGCAGATGTATGGGCACGGTGGTATGGCAGTTAAACGATATCTGGCCGGTAGCTTCCTGGTCCAGCATCGATTACTATGGCCGGTGGAAAGCCTTGCATTATATAGAGAAAAGAGCCTTTGCACCTGTGATGATTTCCTGTGAGGAAGTGGGAGAACTAAGCGAAAGACCTTTCTGTGTGGCTCAGCCCGAACCAATCGAAGTATCGGCCAGACTGCATGTGGCCAATGAGACCATGGAATCTGTGTGCGGTACGGTGCGCTGGGAACTGCGCAAGGCTTCCGGGGAGGAAATCCTGACAGGGTGTGAGGATGTGACAGTGGAGGCGCTTTCCGGGATATGGCTTGAGAAGATAGATTTTTCCGCATACAACGAATTGGAGGTTTACATAAGTTATTTCTTTGCGCAAAATGGAAAGGTGGTATCGGAAAATACCAGTCTGTTTACGGCACCTAAGCATTTCCCCTTCCAGGACCCCAAGCTTTCTTTACGCAGGGAAGGCAATACGCTGTTTGTATCCGCCCAGGCTTATGCGAAGAATGTTTCCATCGAGGGTGTTGACGGCGATGTAAAGCTGGATGATAATTTCTTCGACATGAATCCGGGAGAGAAGCGGGTAGAGATTATTGCGGGAGACGCGAAGGAATTTAAGGTGTTATCGGTGTTTGACATTGCTTAGAAAGGCTTCTGAAAACATGGGCTGTCACGTGGCCAAAATAAAAGCCCCGAAACTGCGGGATTTGCAGTTTCGGGGACATTTTAAGCTTCTGCCGCTTCTAATATATAGATTCTGGATTCAAAATCCGTGTAAGGGGTTACCCCGGAAGGGACCTGCCCTGCGGTCTCATCGCTTGTGATCATTCCTGCATACATCAGTTCATCGCCATAACAACATATGCCGCTTCGGGAATTGCGGTAACAGTATGCCGGGTTCAGACCTTCCAGCCGCAGCCGGGTGTAACGTGCGTTGATGCAGTTCAGTACACGATACCAGCCTACGAGAGCGGTTTTAAGATTTTCACTGACTACCATCCAGGCTGTTTCATTGCCCTCAAAAGGGCTGAGCAGACGATAGAATGTACCAAATTGCAGAATATTTCGATATTTTTTCATAAAGGCAATTTGGGCGTTGACTTCCTCTATTTCTTCCGGTGTCAGTTTATTTAAATCCAGTTCATAGCCAAAAGTGCCGAAATAAGCGGTGTTAGCCCTTGTGTGGAGGGGCGTGTTGCGGAAGACCTGGTGATTGGGTATGACGGATACATGCGTTCCCATACTGCTGATGGGATAGCACATGGAAGTTCCGTATTGGATTTTCAGCCGTTCGATGGCATCGCTGTTGTCACTAATCCAGCCCTGGGGCGCATAGTAAAGCATACCGGGGTCGAACCGCCCGCCGCCGCTGGCGCAGGATTCAAAGAGTACCTGGGGGAATTCCTTCGTAAGTCTGTCATATAAGTCGTAAACGCCAAGGATATAGCGGTGATAGATTTCCCCCTGCCGGTCTGCGGGCCATGCACTGGAATAGCATTCGGTGATACTCCGGTTCATGTCCCATTTAATATAGGAAATTTTAGCTTCTCTTAAAATGGCGGACACTTGTTCATAGATGGCATCCACCACTTCCATTCTGGAAAAATCCAGGACATACTGGTATCTGCCGTGAGACTGGTTTCTGTCAGGGGTTTTCAGTATCCAGTCCGGGTGCTGTCTGTAAAAGTCGGAATCCTTATTGACCATTTCAGGTTCAAACCAGAGACCGAATTTGAGCCCCAGCGCTTCTATTTGTTTAGATAGTCCGGCAATCCCGTCAGGCAGACGTGTCCGGTTTGCTTTCCAGTCTCCAAGTCCTGCGTGTTCGCTGTTTCGCGCGCCGAACCAGCCGTCATCCAGGACAAACAGTTCTACGCCGGATTCTTTGGCTTTGGAGGCAATTGCAAGCAGACTCTCCTGCGTAAAGTCAAAGTAAGTGGCTTCCCAGTTATTATTCAGAATTGGCCTTGGTCTGTCGCGCCAGTAACCTCTTGCCAGCCGTTTTTGATAGAGTTTGTGGAATGTCTGGCTCATATGGTTCAGGCCGCGGCAGGTATATACCATGACGGCCTCCGGCGTCTGGAAAGTTTCTTTACAATCCAGTTTCCAGGTAAAGGTTTCCGGGTCTATGCCGGCTAATATCCGCAGTGTATCATGGGCGTCCACCTCCGCCTGTATCCTGAAATTTCCGCTGTAAATCAGAGAAAATCCAATGGCTTCTCCTTGTCGTTCAGTGGTGGATTGACGTTTCAGAACGAGGAAAGGATTGTGTTCATGGGAAGAATTGCCCCGCATACTGCCGATGGATAAGATACCTGGCTCCAGCCTGCGGTTATGAATATGACATTCTCTCGCCCAACAGCCGGAAAGCTGCTGCCATACATAGTCGTGGTCCGGCAGATCCAGACAAAGGCTCATGGCCCTGGTAAGCATTACGGGATGGGTGCCTTCGTTGACAAACCGCACGCTGCGGGTAAGAATTCCCCCTTTTGCAAAGATGGTATAGAGAAGTTCTGCTTTTACATTGGTTACGGCATCTTTTAGGGTGACAGTCAGGGTCAGCGCTTCTTTCTCATGTTCCGTATAGGTGGCCGGAAGCCCGGGAAGGAGAGGCTTTCCCTCTGAAAGGGTGTGGCCAAGGTATTGAAAATCACAAATCCTGCTTCCATTTTCCTGCTGGATTTCCACAGCGCTCTGACGATAATCTGTGGTGCCAAACACAGGATATTCCTGCCGGATGTGTTCTAGGGAGAAGGTCCGGTCATTTTCGTAAATGTAGGAAGTCATGGGTCGTTCGCAGGTCTCCAGGAGATAAGAAAAATCTTCTTTGTCCTGGATTCTCTTCCCGAAATAGAGCTGGCCCAGATGACCATTTCTCATAATAGTCATGATATAACTGATATCATCATTGTACAGGTGAAATGTTTTGGTGCTTTCATGAAAAGTTATATGCATGGTTCCTCACTTTCTGCCATCTTTTTTCTGTCAGGCTATCATAGCGGTTATATTTTTGGTATTTTGTCTGCCTATTGTTTTTGTATTGCGGTCGTGTTTTTGGCTTTGCATATCAGCTGCGTCATGGTTCCCATGGGACAGTATACGCACCAGGAACGGGGCTTGCATAAGACCATGGTAAAAAATCCCAAAACGGTGGAGGTGAGCATTACACTGTAGAAGCCGAAAGCAAACTGGGCGACACCGTCAGAGAACAGCGTGCCATGGTAAGCCCAGTGCCAGGGGAGCTTGAACGTCCAAAGAAGCGTTACTACAGTGCTGAGATTCTTTGCCCCGGAAAAGACCAGCCAGGTGTTCCACAGCATAAGGAAGAACATAGCGAAGAAGAATATCAAAAATCCATATCGGAAATAGGTTGATCTCATCCAGCCGGGGATATCCTTTTTCCTGGAGAGCCCGAACCTGCCGCCAAGCAGAGAAAATAGCTGGCCTCTGCCGCAGTATTTGTTGCAGTAAGCCTTATTACCCTTCACAATCGCTATGGCAAGGGGGATAAAAAAGCACAAAAGACCCAGCCATGCAAAGAGGATATTAAAAAATCCAAGAATCAGATAAGTAAGGGAGAAAATCCAAAGGTAATCATACCATTTCTTTTTTCTGTTCATGTTTCTGTCACCTCCAATGAGATAATGCTTGCAGGGCATTCCTTTGCACATTTCCCGCATCCTACACATAATTCTCTGTCTATGACAGCATGGATGCCATGAGGGATGGTAATTGCATTTCTTGGACAAACTTTTATACAGCATCCGCAGGCAACACATTCCCGGATACTGACAGATGCTTTTCTTTTTGCCATGGTAACAACTCCTTTTGTTTTTTCTAATTATATCATATTATAGAAAGGGAAAATGATTTATTCTGTGATTTTGTAGAAAATAAGAAAACATGGAGAGAGTATATAGCAAAAGCCCCTAAAAATGCGGCTTACGCACTCTTAGGGGCTTCCTTAGGGGAGGATAAGTATTTTACTTTCTCTTTGGTAACCATCAAAGGAGGGGGTCCATTGACTATTAAGTAGTATGGACGGCTTTTGTGTGAATATACACCCCAGGCAAAAATATTTTACTTTTTGAAAGAAATGTTATATACTAAGGGGCATAACAGATTGTCCCTTCGCGGGATACCTGTATATTATTAGGATAAAAGGTGGTAATAACGATGGCATTATTAAAACAGTGGCGTGATATGGCGTATTCTGAGACGGCGAACAAGGGTGATCTGCAAAGACTCTGGGCCGACTATTTTCAGAAAGAAAAAGAGATTTATGCGCAGCTTTTAAAGACGCCTGACGAGGCAGTGAAAGGCACAGTCAAAGAACTGGCGGATAAATACGAAGTGGACTTGATGACTATGGTGGGCTTTTTGGACGGCATTAATGACAGCCTCAAAGAGCAGAATCCCATCGAGGAGATGGAGGAGGACACAGAAGTAAATCTTGTCTTTGACAAGGAGCTGCTTTATAAAAATATGGTGGCGGCAGGGGCAGACTGGCTTTATGAACTGGAAGAGTGGAACGATATCTTCGATGAGGATACCAGAAAGGCGCTCTACAGAGAACAGAAGCAGTCCACCACAGTGCATAAGGATAAAAAGGTCTATCCCAACGATCCCTGTCCTTGCGGCAGCGGCAAAAAATATAAGAAATGTTGTGGTAAAAATGCATAAAGAGAAAGAACAGAAACTTGATACATCACGGGTTGATCAGGCAGTGGACACTTTTTATGAGGGTTATAACTGTGCCCAGTCGGTCTTTGCGACCTATGCGGACTGTTTCGGCATGGACAGGGAGATGGCCTTTCGCATGTCCAGCGCCATGGGCGCAGGTGTGGGCAGGATGAGAGAAATCTGTGGTGCCGTCTCCTCCATGGCTATGTTGGCCGGGTTAAAGGAAGGGAATACGGACCCCCTGGATGAGGATGCGAAAGAGCGGATTTATGCGCGGGTGCGGGAGCTCAGTGAACGTTTCCGCAAGGAGAATGGGAGCATTATCTGTAAGGAACTTCTGGGTATCACGGAGGTCGAGGAGAGCGCGAAGCCGCAGCCCAGGACGAAGGAGTATTACGAGTCCAGGCCCTGCCCGCATCTGATTGCGTGCGCCGCCAGGATTATTGAGGAAGAACTTCTTTAAATCATGTAAAAAATACTTTACTTTTATATGAATATGGCATAGAATACGAATCATAGATATAGAACAACGCGATGACGAGAAGAGTAGAATGTGGAAAGCAGCAGAGAGAGACGCCTTGTGCTGAAAGCGTCTTTACCGGAAGCATTTGAAAACTAACTCCGAGCGGCCCCAATCCGGCCCGGCAGCTTACGTTACGGCTAAATGAGAGGTTCCGGTAAGACGTCTTAGGCGCACGGAGCAAGCGAGGTGGAACCGCGTGAATTACGTCCTCTGCACTGTCCAAATGATGGTGCAGGGGGCTTTTTTAATAATATGTTATAAAAGGAGGAGACTATGAGCATAACAGAATTGAAAGAACGAACTACGGAATTGATGGAGGAAAACGTGACACTGAGCAAGTTAAATGTCCTTTTGTTTGGGGCAGTCTTCCTGTTAGCGGGCATCTGTCTGGGACTTTTGGCGGCGCCCTTTACCCATGGAATTGCCATAGGGAGCCATAATGGCTGTAACAGCGGCAATCAGTATGGAAGTGATAGCGACGAGGAAGAGGAAGCGTAGTACAACAAGGATTGAAAAAAACGGAGGTATATCATGAGAATCACATTAAAAGACGGCTCCTGTAAGGAGTATGGGCAGGCGATGAGCATTTATGATATTGCCCTGGACATCTCGGAAGGTCTGGCAAGGATGGCCTGCGCCGGTCAGGTGGATGGCCAGGTGGAGGATTTGCGGACAGTGATAGACAAAGACTGTCATTTGAATATTCTCACGGCCAACGACCCGGAGGGGTTAAAAGTCGTCAGACATACCGCATCCCATGTGTTGGCGGAGGCTGTGAAGCGTTTGTTCCCGGAGGCGAAGGTGACCATTGGACCGGCCATAGAGGATGGTTTTTATTATGATTTTGACGCACAGCCATTCTCCAGGGAGGACCTGGATAAGCTGGAAGGGGAAATGAAGAAGATTATCAAGGAGGGCCATAAGCTGGAACGGTTTACCCTGCCCAGAAACGAGGCCATTCAATATATGAAGGAGCGCAATGAGCCTTATAAGGTGGAGTTGATTGAAGATCTGCCTGAGGATGCGGAGATTTCTTTCTACGATCAGGGCGGCTTCGTGGATTTGTGTGCGGGTCCGCATCTGATGAGCACCAAAAACATCAAGGCCTATAAGCTGATTTCTTCTTCCATGGCATATTGGCGTGGCGATTCCAACAGGGCACAGCTGCAGCGTATCTATGGTACAGCTTTTGCGAAAAAGGAGGAGTTGGAGGCACATCTTTTACATTTGGAGGATATCAAACGCCGCGACCATAATAAGCTGGGCCGGGAGATGGAGCTGTTTACCACGGTGGACGTGATCGGGCAGGGACTGCCGCTGCTTTTGCCAAAGGGCACGAAGATGGTCATGAAGTTACAGCGCTGGATTGAAGATCTGGAAGATAAAGAATGGGGCTATGTGAGGACCAAGACACCGCTTATGGCCAAGAGTGACTTGTATAAGATTTCGGGGCATTGGGATCATTATAAAGAAGGTATGTTTGTGCTGGGTGATGAGGAAGTGGACAAGGAAGTCTTCGCCCTGCGCCCTATGACTTGTCCGTTCCAGTATTACTGTTATAAGAATACCCAGCATTCCTATCGGGACTTGCCAATCCGTTACGGTGAGACCTCTACGTTGTTCCGCAACGAGGATTCCGGCGAGATGCATGGTCTGACCAGAGTGAGACAGTTTACCATTTCCGAGGGGCATTTGATCGTGCGTCCTGATCAGATGGTGGAGGAGTTTAAGGGATGTATTGCATTGGCAAAACATGTTATGTCAACTTTAGGCCTGCTGGATGATATTACCTGGCATCTGTCCAAATGGGATCCGGAGAATCCGGAAAAATATATAGGGGAACCGGAAGTCTGGCATGAGACGGAGGCGCATATCCGCAATATTCTGGAAGAACTGGAGCTTCCCTTCGTGGAGGATGTGGGAGAGGCAGCTTTTTATGGGCCGAAAGTGGATATCAATGCCAAAAATGTCTATGGCAAGGAAGATACCATGATTACCGTACAGTGGGATGCCCTGTTAGCAGAGCAGTTTGATATGTATTTCATCGATGCCAACGGTGATAAGGTGCGTCCGTATATCATCCACAGGACTTCTCTTGGCTGTTATGAGCGCACCTTGGCATGGTTAATCGAGAAATATGCGGGCAAATTCCCCACCTGGCTGTGCCCGGAGCAGGTTCGCGTCCTTCCGATTTCCGAAAAGTATGAGGCGTATGCGGAGGAAGTGAGAAAAGAGCTGGCCAGAAATGATGTGGATGTGACTGTGGATAACCGCTCCGAGAAGATCGGCTTTAAGATTCGCGAAGCGCGTCTGAATAAGGTGCCCTATATGCTGGTGGTGGGCGCCAACGAGGCGGAAGAGAAAACCGTGTCCGTCAGAAGCCGCTATGCGGGCGATGAGGGCGTGAAACCGCTTGGTGATTTCATAGACCAGATTTGTAAGGAAATCCGCACCAAAGAAATCCGCAGGGAAGAGGTTACCGAAGAAGGAAAGTAAAGATTCTGTTTTGGAAAATGGGACAGACCGGTATAGGATAAAGCATGAAAAGTAAGAGAAGTATTTCCGGTAAGGACGCCTTTGGCTGGCTCCTTATCTGTATCAGCGTACTGATGCTTGGTAAGAGCGCGGCGCTGTGTTTTAGCAATGATATCTGGTATGATGAGCTGTTCACCGTGGGAATGATCGAACATTCCTACGGTGAACTGATTCCATTCACGGCGGCAGACGTTCATCCGCCCTTGTATTACTGTGTGACAAAATTTATAGTAGACTTATGTAAACTATTTATACCTGGGGCAGGCACTGTCATTCCTGCTAAGATGGTGTCGGTGCTGCCTTATTTTATCTTACTCCTCTATAGTGTGACGTTTGTCCGGAGGCGGTTTGGCATCTTTGCGGGCGGACTGTTTTTATTCTGTGTCGTCTCTATGCCCCAGATGCCTGCTTACACGGTGGAAGTGCGGATGTACGGCTGGGCGCTGCTGTTTGTGACGGCGGCCTTTTTCCATGCCTACGGCTGTGTGACGACAGGCGCGATAGGACGATATCGACACGGTGCAGCGCTGGTTTTTTATGGATTGGCGGCGGCCTATACCCAGTATTTTGCCTGTGTGGCGGTGGCAATGGTTTATTTGTACGTGCTGGCGGTTTTTTGCTTTCAGGATAAGAGGCGGATAAAGGAGTGGTTTTTGTATGCGGCCGTATCTGTGATTGGGTATGTGCCATGGCTTTTTGTCCTGGCGGCGCAGATTTCGGCGGTCAGGGAGAACTACTGGATACTGCCGTTGACCTGGCGGTCTTTAGGGGGCTGTGTCAAGTTTTTGATGAAGCCTGCTTTTAGCAATGCAGCATGGAATGTGATTTTGGCAGTGGTATTATTTGCGGGCTATGTGGCAGTGGTGTTTGGCAGTTTTTGTACCAGCATGTATGATCAGAAAAGAAAGAAACTATACTATAATGGTAGAGTTTTTTATGCAATCGCGGGATTGGGGACTTTGGCGGGATTGGCCCTATTCGGTTTTATAGCATCTCTATTGATTCGCCCCGTCTTTGTGTACCGTTATATGCTTCCGGCCATGGGGTGTTTCTGGCTGTGTTTTGTGCTCTGTCTGGATGATGTATTATGTAAACTAAAGACCAGATATGTGACAGCGCTGCTTGGCGGGTTTACAGCCCTTCTCTGTGTTGTGGGACTGCGCGATTATCGGGCATTTCTAGGGGAAGAGGAGTATAAAATACGGCTCATGAAAGACACGGGAGAGGCCCTGCATCAGATTGGTCCGCAGGACATTGTAATTTTTAATTTTGATCAGGTCCAGGCGGTGGCCTCCTACTATCTGCCAGAGGAGACGGAGCGGTATCTATGGAATGTCACGGCGGAGCAGCTGATTCAGCAGATTGTGGGTTCTTGTGAGACTGTGGAGGAAACGGATGATATTAAGGCATGGCTGTCACCGGATGAAAAGGGAGAATCGGCGCCAGACAGGCATGTCTGGTTTGTGGGAAGCTTTAACAGCAGAGAGGATATTGTGGCACAGTGGCAAAAGGAGGGACTGCATGTGGAAGAACAGGGCAGTTATCTGTTGGAGCGCTACTGGTTTAATCTTTACGAATTAAGTATCGAAAGCATAGAATCCTGATTCGTGTCCATACTAAGTTATGACAGTGAAAATACTGCGCAGGCAGATAAGCGAAACAGGAGGTTACTATGGCAGAATTAAAATGTGGAGTGGAAAATTGTACCTATAATCAGGAGGATTGTTGCTGCAAAGGAGATATCATGGTGGCAGGCAGTCATGCGGACACATGCGACGGGACATGCTGTGAAAGCTTTTCCCAGAGACGTGACGATGCTTATGTCAGTTCCTTGAGTCACCCTTGTCGGACGATCAGCATTGACTGTGAGGCCGTAAAATGTGTATACAATTCTAATTATAAGTGCCACGCGGAGCATGTGGATATCAGAGGCTGCGGCGCCTGCGACTGCAAGGAGACCCAGTGTGCTACTTTCCGAGAGGCATAGTTTGGCGGGCGGACAGCTGACAGGAATTGTGAGTTGCCCGCCCTATGTTTTGTGTGGTAAAATTGAGTGGATTTAGTATACAGATGGCAGGCAGACAAAAAGATACAGAAAGGTACAGATAACAGCATATGAACATAAGAAAAGCGGTTTTACTATTTTCTATGATGGGCCTTCTCTTTATAATCTCCGGCTGCAAAGGGGAGGAAGCGGTACATACAAGCGCCGAAGTCAATGACACAGCGGCAGGCCGGCAAGAGACAGCAGCAGCGGAAACAGAAGCAGGGCAGGAAGAGAAAGAAGGGGCGGACACAGAAGCAGGCCCGCAAGAAACAGAAACGGCAGAAGCAGAACAGCCGGAGAGCGGAGCGGAAGCTGCGGGAACTGTTGCTGCAGAGGAAGTAACGGTGGAAGAACCTTTAAAGAGCCAGCTGATGGCGGAGCTTCTTTCGGAAAATGAGCTGGATACTTCCGTGGTGGATAATACCCGCACAACCAAGGGATGTACCTTTACGCTGCCGGAAGGTTTTGAGGCATCCGAGGATGTGGAAGGTATGTACGTAACCGGACGCTATCCCATAGACGCATCCTTGATCTATTATGCAGAGCTTGAACAGGATATGGGGATGCAGCTGATGACAGAAGCTTCGTTTAAAGAGCAGACACAGGATAATTTCCGGGAAGTCTATGGAGAAGACGTGGAAGTGATGATCGACAGTTTTGAGCAGTTAAAGATGCAGGGTTATCCGGCTTTCCGGATTCAGTGTCATTACCAGGTGGGAGATGTCAAGATTACGCAGCTGGCATATGCTATTAATGCAGACAAAAGCTATGTGATCACATATTCTCAAACCAATGACTATGACCGGATGGAGGAGTATGAGGCCAGTGCGCAGACCATTCAGGTAGAGTATTGATAAGAGGGCGCCAGAAACTTTTATGTAAACTATTAATAGCCTGTTTTGCGGGCAATGTTAAAATGAATAGCATTGTAAAGGGCAAATGCTCAATTATCTATACTACAATAAACTTTAATAGTTCTCAATTGACTGATATTTTTGGCAGAGATATAATATTATCTGATAAGGGGAATATAAAACCTTACCACAATCGGCACACAGGTGTCGATCAAACCACACTTGAACTATTTTATTTAGGAGGATAAGACAATGAAAAGATTTTTAGCATTAAGTTGTGCTTTGGCACTTACTTTCTCTACCACAGTATGTGCTGCAGAGACAGTAGTACCTGCAAAAGATTTTCCGATTCTTGACAAACTGGCAGAAGCGGTAGATAAGTCTATTCCGGAGTATACATCCAATGCAGTATGCGAAATGGATGGGGTTGATGATGTAGCAACAATTGCACAGGGTGATGGATGTGTTCTTGACGGTCAGCAGTCCGGCGCTACTTTCATCGTTGATAAGGTAGATGTAGGCGCAATCAGATATGCACAGAACCAGGCTGACGCTGTAGGCGGCAAGATGCTTACTGTAGTGGAAGTGACAGCTCCCGGTGTTGATATTGTGAATGCAGTAGTTCCTTTTACGGTAGAAGGCGTTAAGGCTGGCGATACTGTTTCCGTATTCAAGGCTGTTGAGGGTGTATGGCAGGCAGTAGAAGTGACAGCAGTAGCTGATGAAAGCGTTACAATCAAAGTTGATTCTGCTGGAATCTTTACCTTTATTAAATAGTTTTTATTAAGGTTGTAAAGAAGTATGCAGTTCCAACTCAGGTTTTTCGCATGCTGAACCTGAGATAATGATTTGATGACAAGTGTGGGCTTGCAGGCCGGTCTCTCATCTAATGGGAGGACCGGCTTGTTTCGATAAACGAAATAACGTTTTGCTTGATTTCTACTTGCGTTTCCCCATGATGTGTGGTAGAGTGAAGGCATGAAATCTTTTCCGCACAATTATTTCTGAATTCAAATGTGCGATGCATCGATTGATTCGGTGTCCGGCTTTTCGCCAGAGATTCATGACATTAGTAAAATGGCGGAAAGCGTTGTATTCCGCCTGGACTCATCAAAGGAGGATGAAAGAATGGTAGACAAAGAAATGCTCACGGCAATCGCAGAATTGCTGGACGAGAAACTGGAGGAGAAACTGGAACAGAAATTGGAGGAAAAGCTGGAGGAGAAACTAGACCAAAAGCTTGATCAGAAGCTGGATGAAAAACTGGACCAGAAGCTGCAGCCTGTTTACGACAGACTAGACAGGTTAGAATCAGATATGAAATATGTCAGAGTGGTGCAGCTTGAGAATCATATAATTCCCCGCCTCAATACGATAGAGGCATGTTATGTGGATACTGCAAAAAGATATGTAGAACGGACAGAGCAGATAGATGCTATGTGCGCAGACATAAAGGTTCTGCAAAGCGTTGTTTTAGACCACAGCCAGAAATTGAGCAGGATATCAGGATAGCCATGAAAAAAAGGTGTAAAAAGGATTCGAATCCTATTGACATATCAAATTTCTTATGCTAGACTAACTCATGTGTGAAAGCACAGAACAACCAAGCAGAGTATTTACTCTCACCTTGCAACAATTGTGTTCGCAAGCGTTCATAGCTTAAACTCCACAGTCTTTGAGGCGTATGGGAGTTGTTTTAAAGCGTTTATGATTGGTGGATAGCTGTGCTGTCCACCTTTTAAATTTTGTATATTCTTATGGAGGGTAAAACGATTAGCGACTTATTTATCAACGAACAGATCAGAGACAAGGAAGTACGTGTAATCGGCGTAGATGGGGAACAGCTTGGTGTCATGCCGACAAGGGAAGCGATGAAACTTGCAGAAGAGGCAGGGGTGGATCTGGTCAAGATTGCCCCGACAGCGAAGCCGCCTGTCTGTAAGATCGTGGATTATGGCAAGTTTAAGTACGAGCAGACCAGAAGAGAAAAAGAGGCCAAGAAGAAACAGAAAGTGGTGGAGATTAAGGAGATTCGTTTGTCTCCCAATATTGACACCAACGATTTGAATACGAAGGTGAATTCTGCCCGTAAATTTATCAGCAAGGGAGACAGAGTAAAAGTGACACTGCGCTTCCGCGGCCGTGAGATGGCGCATATGAATACAAGCAAACATATCCTGGATGATTTCGCACAGGCACTTTCCGATATTGCGGTGATGGATAAGGCACCGAAGGTGGAAGGCAGAAGTATGACTATGTTTTTAGCTGAGAAGCGATAAGCTGCTTAGTTAAGATAAATGATATCTCGAATTGATATCTCATCATATTAAAAATACAGGAGGAATATTGAAATGCCCAAAATGAAAACAAGCAGATCTGCTGCGAAACGTTTTAAAGTGACTGGAACAGGTAAATTAAAGAGAAATAAAGCGTATAAACGCCATATCTTGACCAAGAAAACGACCAAGAACAAGAGAAATCTCAGAAAACCTGCGATAACAGACAAGACGAATGTTAAGAATATGAAGAAGATTTTACCTTATGTTTAAAATGTCCGGTATGTGGACAGGCAGGATGTAAGAGCATTGTTAATTTAGGAGGAAAAAGACATGGCAAGAGTAAAAGGCGGTATGAACGCCAAAAAGAAACATAACAGGGTATTAAAACTTGCGAAAGGCTACAGAGGCGCAAGATCCAAACAGTATAGAGTGGCAAAACAGTCTGTCATGAGAGCACTGGCATCATCTTATGCTGGCAGAAAAGAGAGAAAGCGTCAGTTCAGACAGCTGTGGATTGCACGTATCAATGCGGCAGCCAGAATGAACGGTCTGTCCTACAGCAGATTTATGTACGGCTTAAAGAGCGCTGGTATAGATATGAACAGAAAGATGCTTGCTGAGATGGCGGTCAACGATGCGCAGGGTTTTGCATCCTTGGCTGAGCTTGCAAAGGCAAACTTAAAATAGTCGTAGAAATACAGGACATGGTGACAAACCGTGTCCTTTTTTACGCGGGCAATGAGCAGAGCGGAGATGCTTGCATTTCCATTCTGCGACTGCCGCGATAACTAGAGATAGAACTGCAGTCGAAGGGGATTTACCTGCCCTCAGAATATTTGATTTGGAGGTATGATATGGGTGTATTATCAGGCTTAGAGCCACAGAGTGTGTTTTCCTTTTTTGAAGAAATCTGCCGGATACCGCATGGGTCAGGAAATGTAGGGGCAATCAGTGATTATCTGAAACAGTTTGCCGATAAGCGGAATCTGTTCTGTATCCAGGATGAGCTCAAAAATATCATTATCATAAAAGAGGCATCTGCAGGATGGGAGGAAGAAGAACCTTATATTCTGCAGGCGCATATGGATATGGTGGCTGTCAAAGAGCCGGGAGCTGCGATCGATATGACAAGAGAGGGGCTTAAGCTTAAGGCGGCGGATGGCAGAATCTATGCGGAAGGGACAAGTCTTGGCGGTGATGACGGGATTGGTGTTGCTTACTGTCTTGCGCTTTTGGATGCGGGGATTGTCCTGCCTCGTTTGGAAGTGGTTCTGACAGTGGATGAGGAGACCGGTATGGAAGGTGCTACCGGTATTGATCTGTCCATGTTGCGGGGACGGCGTATGATCAATCTGGACCAGGAGGAGGAAGGCATCTTTATCACCAGCTGTGCCGGCGGTGCTCGGGTTGATGTGGTGATACCGCTGGAGCAGGAAGGGGAAGCTTCCTGGACAGAGGATATGAAGCTGGTGGAAGTGAAAGTGACAGGACTTCTGGGCGGACATTCCGGTATGGAAATCAATAAGGGCAGAGGAAATGCAAACTGCCTTCTGGGAGAGATTCTGCGGGCGGCCGGAGAAAAGATTACGCTTCGACTGGTGGATATGCAGGGCGGTGTGGCAGACAATGCCATTGCCAAAGAGGCGGCAGCGGTATTGGCCGTGAAAGAGGCAGAGATTACCCAGCTGGAAGCAGTGGTTACAGGGGAGAGGGACAGAATAAAGCGGTCCTTACAAAACACGGATTCTGATATGGACGCAGGATGCCTCATGCTTCCCGGGAAGGATAGATTCTTTACGAAAGAAAGTGTACAGCGGGCCTTGGAGTGTCTGGGAGCACTTCCAAACGGCGTGACAGCCATGAGCAGGGATGTTGAAGGATTGGTGGAGACATCATTGAATCTGGGTGTTTTGGCACTGTCAAAAGAGGGACTGCGGTTACAGTATGCTGTCAGAAGTTCCGTTGACAGCAGAAAGGAGGCGCTCTGTGAACAGATGACAAAAACAGCGCAGGAGGCTGGAGCAAAGGTATCTGTCCGGGGATGTTATCCGGGGTGGGCTTACCGGAAGGAGTCTCCGCTTCGGGCGAAGATGGTACGGATTTATGAGGACATATATGGACAAAGTCCCGTTTTGGAGGCAATCCATGCGGGATTGGAGTGTGGCATTTTATCCGGCAAGATAGAGGGGCTTGACTGTGTCTGCATTGGGCCGAATCTTTACGATGTACACACGGCACAGGAACAGATGGACATTGCCTCTGTGGGGCGTGTATGGGAATACCTGCTGGCAGTCCTGACGAACAGGACCTGAAAATTCAGAAAAAATAAAATTTTTCGACACCTGTTGACATCTTTTCTATTACATCGTAGAGTAGTAATGGTAAAGAAAAGAAGTATCTTGCCAGGGTGAGATACGGCCAAAGAAATTCATTGAGTCAGGGTGATAAACGATCATGAAGGATGCATTGACAGGGTTAGACCGTTATGAGGTCTTTCTGGAAAAACTGCAAAAGGAACTAGATCAGATTGGCGATGATGAAATCGTAATCATCTATACGGATATCAAGCATTTTAAGTATATCAACGATACCTACGGTTATAAAGTGGGCGATTCTCTGCTCAAGGAGTTTGTAGCGGAGTTTACAAAGAATAATGATGTGCTGATAGGTGCGTCGAGAGTCTATTCAGATAATTTTGTGACTGCCAATCGTATTTGCGCAGACAGTTACACCCACAATGAATTTTGTGATATCATCAAGCGGCTGAATCATGATTGGGAAACCAAATTTCGGGAAAAGTATCTTAACAGCCGTCTGCAGTTTTGTACAGGCATCAGCTTTGTGAATAAGAAGAGCAGAAGCCTTGATGCGGAGACCGCGGTGTCTAATGCCAATCTGGCCAGAAAAGTGGCCAAGGAGATGGAGGATAGCTGCTGTGTGCTCTTTGATCAGAGTATGATGGAGGGAATTAAACGGGAAGTGGAGATTACTTCCTGTATTCCCAAGGCTCTGGCAGACAGGGAGTTTAAGATCTTCTTCCAGCCCAAGATTGAGACGGATACAATGAGTCTGATGGGAGCGGAGGCTTTGCTGCGCTGGCAGAAACCTGACGGCAGTTTAATCTATCCGGATGAGTTCATTCCCTTTATTGAGCGCAGCGGACAGATTGTTGAGGTGGATTATTATGTCTACCGGGAAGTATTCCGATTCCTGGCAGAACGTATCAAGAATGGAAAAAGGGTAGTGCCCATTTCTTTGAACGTGTCCCGGATACACTTGAATCAGATGCATATTTTGGAGTATGTAGAGAAGTTGTTTGAGGAATATCAGATACCGCATTCGATGGTGGAATTTGAGTTGACGGAGAGTATATATCTGGATAATACGGAAAGGGTACTGGAATTGATTAGAGGTTTACATAAGATCGGAACTAAAGTATCCTTGGATGACTTCGGTTCTGGCTATTCCTCTTTAAACCTGCTCAGTAAATTGCCAATCGATATCATCAAACTGGATAAAGTGTTTTTAAGTGAAGGAAATCTGCAGGAGAGCGATAAGGTCATTATTTCCTGTGTGGTAGATATGGCCAAGAAGTTGCAGATTACGTCTCTTTGTGAGGGCGTGGAGACGGTGGAACAGAGCAATTATCTCAAGGAAGTGGGATGCCAGGTGCAGCAGGGCTTCTATTTCTCACGGCCGATTCCACAGGAAGTATTCGAGAAATTTATTGATGAGAGCCTATAGAGCATGAAAAGGAAAAAAGCAAAGAAAAAGGAAAAATTTTAGAATAGGGCTTGCTTTTTCTCACGGAATTGGTTATAATAACAATTGCGTTTCGGGATGTGGCTCAGGTGGTAGAGCGCTACTTTAGGGAAGTAGAGGTCGCAAGTTCAAGTCTTGTCATTCCGATCATAGATACTCCGCAGACAGTGTAAACGATTGGCTGCGGAGCTTTTCATTTCAGCCGGGACTGTATCGACAGATGTGCGGCGGCTGGCTGATGTGGTGGTTCGGGGATAGCTTTCAAACAGGCAGAGGAATTTGCGCATGATAGACAAAGAGAATTTTCATCCACTCAACTATATTAAGAAAGAAGAGTATTCCGGCAGCATGGAGGGGATGCGGTATCTGCTAAAAAAGGAAAAGAGTGGAGAAGAGGATGTGATTCGAGTCACGGTCTGGCCGGAACCTCTGGGATTTGGACGTACACCGGAAGAGAAAAAGACATCTGTGGAGGTGCCGCTGACGAAGGAAGGTGTAGAACAGGCGGCAGACTGGCTCAATGAACAGTATGAGAGCAGGAAAGCATATTGGTTAGAAAATCAAAAAAGGGCATGGACAAAGATAGCAGAGGGAAGATAACAGAGGGAAGATAACAGATTGGTATCAGGGATAGATTTGTTTTCCTGCACACCCGTTATGGAAATGTATGAGACGTTTGTAATTTTTCACAAGATTTACATAAATATTTGTTCATAATGTGGAAAATGTAGAAAAAAGTTGCAATCATCGCATTATTCGGTATATAATGTAAAAAATAAGTTGACATAAAGCTAATTACAAAAGAGAGGAGCTAGTTGTTTGGAGGTGGCGATATGGCAGCACTGAATTTGAATGCATTATTTTTTAATCACGAAATTTCTTTTTGCAAAGTTTATAATGTAGAGAGCAAAGATAAATTGGAAAAACTTTTTGTGTCCAATCGTATTTCTTTTTTTATAGAGTGGCAGGAACAGCGGTTGTGGGATCGTTTTTTTGGAAGCAGTGATGCGTGTAAGAATGTATTTACCATACATATTAATGAGGCGGACAGTATGCTTGCCAGAGATCTTGTGGAGGGCATTGATTCTGTGCAGATTGCTTCTGCGTAAATATGGTTATATTTTTTTGTTTGGATGATAGAAGGATAATTGTCTAAAACAGATTAGATATGTTACAATGACTCTGGGAACTTTCCAGAGTTTTTTGTTGGCATAAGGATGTCTTGTTTGGCCGGGCATCTGTTGTGATGTATGAGAGCAGGGAGTGAAATGAAAAGCGGGATGGAACATAAAAAGGAAAAGCGAAAGAGTAGTTTATGTGAAGTATCTAAGAAATGCGGCGGATGCCAGTATATTGATATACCTTACGAAGAGCAGCTTGGCAGAAAACAAAAGCAGGTGGAGACGCTTCTTAAGGGATTTGGCAAAGTAAAGCCTATGATTGGAATGGAGCAGCCTGCACACTACCGCAATAAGGTACATGCGGTTTTTGACTTTCAGAAGGGCAGGGGCATCGTGTCAGGGATATATCAGGAGCGGTCCCATAATGTTGTGCCGGTGGAAAATTGCCTGATAGAGGATAAAAAGGCGGATGAGATTATTTTAACAATCCGTGAACTGGCAAAATCTTTTAAGATAAAAGCTTATGACGAGGATACAGGATTCGGTCTTTTGCGGCACGTGCTTGTTCGTGTTGGACATGCTACGGGGCAGATTATGGTGGTTTTAGTGCTGGCGTCTCCTATCCTGCCATCTAAGAAAAGCTTTGTTTCTGAGTTATGTAAACTTCATCCGGAGATTACCACGATTGTACTGAATGTGAATCATAAGCGTACAAGCATGGTACTGGGTGACAAGGAACAGGTGATCTACGGGAAAGGTTATATAGAAGATATCCTTTGTGAAAAAACCTTCAGGATATCGCCCAAATCCTTCTACCAGGTCAATGCAGTACAGACGGAAGTACTTTATCGTAAGGCGGTAGAATACGCCCGGCTGACCGGTCAGGAGACGGTAGTGGATGCGTATTGCGGCATCGGTACGATCGCTTTGACGGCAGCCCAAAAGGCAGGAAAGGTCATTGGCGTGGAACTTAACGCAGATGCGGTGCGGGATGCTGTGACAAATGCGAGACGCAATCAGATTAAGAATGTGGACTTCTATCAGAATGATGCAGGAAGATTTATGAGACAGCTTGCAGAGGCGGATGAGAAAGTGGACGTGGTCTTTATGGATCCGCCCAGAAACGGCAGTACGGAGGAATTTATGGATTCGGTGCTGCAATTGCATCCTGCCAGACTGATCTATATTTCCTGTAATCCGGAGACGTTGGCCAGAGATTTGCAGTATCTGACGGGCAGACATTCGGAGGATAAAAGGTCCAATAAAGGGGCTGCTGGGGTAAAAGAGCAGAGACGGCAGGATAGAAGTCTGCGGGAAAAGGCAGGCCGGGGAAAGTATGTGGTGGAAGAGATTACCCCGGTGGATATGTTCCCTTTCACGGCGAATGTGGAGGTAGTCGTAAAGCTGCAGTATAATCCTCCAAAAGCCGGGATGGGAAAAGGGAAGAATCAGCCATAAGGAAGAAATTGGCAATTTTTGATATTTTGCACAAAAACAGGAGTTAGCATTTACTAACTCCTGTTTAATGTGATGAAAAAAATGTGGATGATAAAATTGGCATTGACAAAGACCATTTAAAGTCATATTATAATACATGGTTAGCTAATACTAACCCAATATGCAACACATTGGGTTAGTGAAAACTAATACATATGACAAAGAGGATAATAGATAGCAAAAATCTATGCATTGCAGGGCAGAATTTGAAATTCTGCCTGTATTCCTCAAAGTAGAATGGAGGAGTAAAGGATGCCGCTTACACTGGCACAAGCAGGTGAGGAAAACATTATCAGGAAAATCGGGGGAAAGCAGGAGGTAAAGGCACATTTAGAGAACCTCGGTTTTGTTGTGGGAGGAAGGGTCACGGTGATCAACGCTATTGGTGGCAATGTCATTGTGAATGTGAAGGACTCCCGCATCGCGGTCAGCAAAGAGATGGCGCAGAAGATCTTTGTGTGAGAAGAAGTTGAGCGTATATTTTAAGAAATGAGGAGGAAGAAAGCAATGAAAACGCTGAAAGAATCGAAAGTGGGCGACACCGTCCGGGTTGTGAAACTACACGGAGAGGGAGCAGTCAAGCGGCGGCTTATGGACATGGGGCTGACGAAGGGGGTGGATGTGCAGATTCGCAAGGTGGCGCCTTTGGGAGACCCCATTGAAGTGACCGTCCGCGGTTATGAACTTTCCATCAGGAAGGCGGATGCGGAAATGATTGAGGTGGATATGTGAGGTTTATAGAACCAGGGGGATGTCCCCTTTTATTTCTGATTAACAGTTAGTTATAACTAATAAGAAGGAGATGAGGAATTATGAATATGCGAATTGCGCTTGCTGGTAATCCAAACAGCGGAAAGACTACATTGTTTAATGCCCTGACGGGTTCCAACCAGTTTGTGGGGAACTGGCCGGGAGTTACCGTGGAGAAGAAAGAAGGAAAGCTAAAGAGGCATGATGGCGTGACCATAACTGACCTTCCAGGAATCTATTCTCTGTCCCCCTATACACTGGAGGAAGTGGTGGCGAGAAACTATCTGCTCGGTGAGCGTCCCGATGCAATACTGAATCTTATTGACGGCACTAATTTAGAGAGGAACCTATATCTGACCACCCAGCTTACGGAACTTGGAATCCCTGTGGTGGCTGCCGTCAATATGATGGATGTGGTGGAGAAAAACGGCGACAAGATTAACACCGGAGAGTTGTCCAGGGCTTTGGGATGTAGAGTGGTAGAGATTTCCGCCCTCAAAGGAAAGGGTATCATGGAGGCGGCGGAGGCGGCAATTGACGCGGCAGGAAACGGAAGGACTGTTCCCAGGCACACTTTTTCGGGAACGGTGGAACATGCCCTTGCCCATATCGAGGAGGCGGCGGTACATGGACTGCCGGAGGAACAGCAACGGTGGTATGCCGTTAAGCTGTTTGAGCGGGATGACAAGGTATTAGAACAATTGCAGCTGGACGCGTCGGTCCGAACCCATATAGAAATGGATATCAAAGCAGTTGAGGAGGAGATGGATGACGATGCGGAGTCCATCATTACCAACGAGCGGTATCTTTATATCGGCAGTATTATCAAAGGATGCCTGAAGAAAAAATCCGCAGGAAAGCTGACCAGTTCCGATAAGATTGACAGGATAGTAACGAACCGTTTTCTGGGACTTCCGATTTTTGCGGCAATCATGTTCCTGGTGTATTATCTATCCATGGTGACGGTAGGCGCCTCTGCCACGGACTGGGCAAATGACGGTCTGTTCGGCGATGGGTTTCATCTGTTTGGCATCGGTTCTTCCGCTTATGGAGAGGCCGCAGAGGCATATGGAGAGGCGGCGTTGATTGTGGATGGTTACGACGTCTATGTGGAAGAAAACGGCAAGGCTCCTACAGGCGGTTTCCCTTATGAAGTAACGGATGATGAGACGCTGGAAGTGACGGTGGAAACGGCATCGCCTGCAGATTACGAGAGGGCGCTTGCCGTGATGGAAGAGTATGGCGCTGAGCCTGACCCGGCAGCTTATGGGGTATGGGTTCCCGGGATTCCGGTTCTTGTAGGCAATGCACTGGAAGGCGTGGGCACGGCAGAGTGGCTTGCAGGGTTAATCAACGACGGTATTGTAGCCGGTGTGGGTGCGGTGCTTGGCTTTGTGCCGCAGATGCTTGTTCTGTTCCTGCTCCTTGCCTTTTTGGAGGCATGCGGTTATATGGCGCGTATCGCATTTGTGCTGGACCGTATCTTCCGCAAGTTCGGCCTGTCCGGCAAGTCCTTTATTCCAATGCTCATCGGTACTGGCTGCGGCATTCCGGGTATTATGGCTTCCAGGACGATTGAGAACGAGCGTGACCGCCGCATGACGATTATGACCACCACATTTATTCCCTGCGGTGCAAAAGTGCCTTTTATCTCCATGATTGCGGGAGCGGTCTTCGGCGGCTCTGCCTGGGTGGCAACAAGCGCTTACTTTGTGGGTATGGCGGCAATCATTCTTTCCGGTATCATCTTAAAGAAGACGAAGATGTTTTCCGGTGACCCGGCTCCTTTCGTCATGGAGCTTCCGGCTTACCATATGCCGACGGCAGGCAATGTGCTGCGCTCTATGTGGGAACGGGGGTGGTCCTTCATCAAGAAGGCCGGTACGATTATTTTGCTTTCCACGATGGTTATCTGGTTTACGACTTACTTTGGATTTACTGCGGATGGATTCCGTATGCTGGGTGAGGAAGAGATGGACCAGTCGCTCCTTGCGGCGGTGGGCGGCGCGATTGCATGGATTTTCATCCCCCTTGGCTGGGGGAACTGGCAGGCGGCGGTGGCTTCCATCACAGGCCTTGTGGCAAAGGAAAACATCGTTGGCACAATGGGAATCTTTTATCCCGGCGGATGGCCTGAGATTGGTGCGAATTTCAGTATGGCTGCGGGATATTCTTTCCTGGTATTTAACCTTCTGTGTGCGCCCTGCTTTGCGGCCATCGGCGCCATGAAACGGGAGATGAATAGTGCAAAATGGACTTGGTTCGCAATCGGTTACCAGTGCGGGTTGGCTTATGCGGCGGCACTGGTGGTTTACCAGATTGGTTCGGCATTTTCCGGAAATGTGCATGTCACCGGCCTGTTTGCAGCTGTCGTCATCCTTGGCGGAATGGTTTATATGCTGTGCAGGCCCTATAAAGAGGCGACGAAGCTGACCACTGACATGAAGTTGAAAATAACAAAATCATCCTGTGGATGGGGGTGTGCAGGCTGTGCTATGAACGGCGCCTGCCATCCGAGAGAGTAAGAACAGCGTTCTAGTCACGTTCTAAAATAGACAGGATACATTTTTTCATTGCCTCATAGCTCTCAGGGGTAATATCATGCTCCATTTTACAGGCGTCGCTTGCCGCAACTTTGGGGTCAACGCCCAGGTAGACCAGCCAGTCCGTCAGCAGGGTATGGCGCTCGTAGACATTCTCTGCGATTTTTCGCCCATCCTCTGTCAAATGAAGGTATCCTTCCTCCGAAACGGTGATGTATCCTCGGCCCTTCAGATTTTTCACGGCGACGCTCACGCTTGGCTTGGAATAATGCAGTTCTGTTGCCACATCGATAGAGCGCACTGCCGAGAGACGCTTGCTTAGAATCAATATGGTTTCAAGGTAATCCTCAAGGGATTCCTCGGCTTTGTGCTGGATATAACTCATGGTATGCTTATGCTCCTTTCGAAATTACCTAGTTTATCCTAACACTTTAGGAAAAGAGACGCAAGGTATGCGGGCAAAAATCAAGTAAAGCTCGATTACAAAGCGGTTTTGAGAGCTTGGATAAGAGGCGGCATTCCTTATATGATAAAAAGGCGGAATCTTTCGATTCCGCCTCCGCTTTGTATGTATATGCTATCTCATTAATTCGAACTGTTTTACCAGCTGATCTAACATGGTTGCCTGTGCAGATAACTCTTCGCTGGTAGCAGAAGCTTCCTCGGCGGTTGCCGCATTGCTTTCCACAACGCTGGATATCTGATTCACACCTATCTCAGCCTGACGCATTGCCTCGGACTGTTCCTCCATCATATCTTTCAGATTTCTGGAGAACTCAGCAATCTGTTTGATACCATCCACAACGGATTCAATAGAACTTGCCGCCTGATTTGCCACGCTGTTTCCTTTGGAAACCTCACGGATGGATGCCTCAATCAAATCTCTGGTGTCCACAGCAGCCTTGGCACTCTGGTCAGCCAGTTCTCTGATCTGATTCGCTACAACAGCGAAACCACGGCCGGATTCACCAGCACGGGCAGCCTCGATGGAAGCATTCAAGGAAAGCAGGTTTGTCTGATCGGCGATGGATTCGATTTCGGAAATAATATCTCCGATCTTAGTGGAAGAATCATTGATTCTCTCCATAGCGGTCATCATGGTATCCATCTGCTGTCTGCTTGCATCAGCTTCATCCGCATATTTCTGTGCCTTATCATAAGTTTCTTCTGCACTTTCAGAACCTGTCTCCATGGTGGTGGTAATACCGGAAATAGCTGCGTGCAGTTCCGCTACCGCATTGGCCTGGTCTGTAGCACCTTCTGCAAGAGACTGAGATGCCGTAGCCAGTTCCTCAGAACCGGCGGATACTTGGTTGGCAGCCTCGCCGATGGACAATAAAGTTTCGGTCATCTGATCTCTCAAGCCGCGCATGGATTCGTACATTCTATGGAAGTCACCGGTATAGTGATCCGGGATTTTGGATTTCACGGTGTAATTTCCGTTGGCCATTTCGCCAAGTACTTCACCGATATCAGTGATAATAGCTTCCAGATTATCCGCCATGGTTCTGGCGTCATTTCCCATAACCTCTATCTCGTCACCGGTTTCAATTACAGGGAACGGTGTTGTCAAATCTCCGCCGGAGAATGTCTCGAGACGATTGCCCAATTCTTTTAACGGTTCGGAAATACTTCTGGAAATCTGTTTTCCAATCTTGGTGGATAATACCATGGCAAAAGCAATGACCAAAACGATGGCAACCACAAGAACCCATTCGATAATCATCAACGTTGTTGCCAAACTGTTTCCTTGTTCTACCTTTACCTCTAAGAGTTCACTCAACTTATCGTAGATGCTAGTGTATTTGCCTGCCAGCTGTGTGAGAGCCAGTTCCTGCGCCTGTCTGCAAAGCTCACGGTCTGTGTTAGCGCCCAGCGCCATGATTTCTGCATCCAGTGTCCAGTAGGCATCCAGTTCTGATTGGATGGCATCATAGGTTACACGGCCGTCTTCAGATACCACGGTCTTTTCTACATCTGCAAAATACTGTTTGAATAAAGCGATGGAGTCCTCATGCTGCTTTACGACAGTATTGATGGCATCTTCATCATCATAACCGATTGCGGCGCGCAGGGAGGAACGTATGTCGGCAAATTCAAACATTGCCTTGCCGATATCGCCCTGTGCAAAACCAAAATTATGTAATGCGTAAGAATAACGTGCGGTGATGAAAATTAGGGCGATTACCCCTAAAACCGCCGCTATTGCAGTGATGACTGACACTTTGAGAATGGAACCGGTCAGTTTTTTTTCAATGGATACTTTGTTCTCAGTGTTTTGTGGTTTTTTTTCTTTGCTCATTATCAGAAATTGTCCCCCTTGTTATATAGCCTATAGCCTATATTTAATCGCAGTCGAAATAGCGGCTGAGGTTATTGTTTACTTGCAGCATACTGGGAAATCATTTCCAAAGACGTGAACCACACACATTAAGCATTAGAATCTTACAGAAATTTAAATGATTCAAAGATTGGATATATATCGGGTTGCACGTAACTTCAAGCTGTACTTACAATAGCTATGAGCCACTATTGACTTGTTGTTTCTCATTATACTTCTTTTTCTAAAAAATACAATACTTTTGCGAAATTTTTGTTGTCTGCATTCATGATCGGGATTTGGGAAACAAACGATTAATAGATATACAATTATCATGGAATAGCATATGAAACAAGACAGACAGGCTTGACAATAATTGGATGATAAGATAAAGTAGCCATATGAAGAATTATATAAATTGAAGATTTAGATTACAAAATAGGAGAAAAAGGATTATGAAACGAGAGACATTCCAATCCCGTCTGGGGTTTTTGTTGGTCAGTGCCGGCTGTGCGATCGGCATCGGCAATGTATGGAGATTTCCCTATGTGGTGGGAGAAAACGGCGGCGGTTACTTTGTCCTGTTCTATCTGTTGTTCCTGCTCTGTATGGGAGTGCCCGTTCTGACCATGGAGTTTGCCGTAGGAAGGGCAAGCAGAAAGAGCGCGGTGCTGGGGTATAAAGCTTTGGAAAAACCTGGCAGCAAATGGCATATACACGGGTGGTTCTGCATGATCGGATGCTGTCTGTTGATGATGTACTATACCACGGTTTCGGGCTGGATGGTGGGTTACTTCTTTAAGTTCCTTACAGGTACATTCCAGGCCGGCATGGATGTGGATGCGGCAGGCCGTGTGTTTTCCGAACTTCTGGCTTCCCCTTTGGAGATGGGAGGCTGGATGCTTGCGGTGGTGATTCTGGGATTCTTAGTCTGCAGCTTTGGACTGCAGAAAGGATTGGAGAGAATCAGTAAGTATATGATGGCGGCACTTCTCATTCTGATCATGGTACTTGGTGTGCACAGCCTGATGCTGCCGGGAGCGGGAGAAGGGCTTTCTTTTTATCTGATGCCGAATCTTGACAATGTGGCGCAAAGAGGTTTGGGCACCGTGATCACCGAGGCCATGAACCAGGCGTTTTTCACCTTAAGTCTTGGTGTGGGAGCAATGGAGATTTTCGGGAGCTATATGAATAAGGAGAATACTCTGGCGGGAGAGGCAGTGAGAATCTGCGGGCTGGATACTTTTGTGGCACTTATGTCCGGTCTTATTATTTTTCCAGCCTGCTTCTCTTTCGGGGTTAAGCCGGATGCCGGTCCGTCGCTTATTTTTGTGACGCTGCCCAATGTGTTTGTCAATATGTCCGGCGGGCGGTTATGGGGATCTTTATTCTTCCTGTTTATGACCTTTGCCAGTTTTTCTACTGTGCTTGCAGTATTTGAGAATCTGCTTTCATTCTGCATAGATACCTTTGGCTGGGAGCGAAAGAAGGCGGCTCTGATTGACGGTATCGTTATCGCAGTTGCGAGCCTTCCCTGTGTGCTGGGTTATAATGTATGGAGCGCCGTACATATTATAGGAGGCAGAGATGTTCTGGACAGCGAGGATTTCCTGGTCAGCAACCTTCTTCTACCGATTGGCTCCCTGGTGTATTTGTTGTTCTGTGTTACCCGCTGGGGCTGGGGATTTGACAAATATTTTGAGGAAGCCAACACAGGAGGCGGCATCAAGCTGAAAAAGTGGCTGAAACCCTATTTCCAGATTGTACTGCCTGTGCTGATTTTGATTTTACTGATACAAGGATTGCTGTAGCTGCATGATGAGGAGGCGGGACATGAGTAATACGAACAGTACGAAATTGGCGTTGGAAACATCTCTGAAGAAGCTTCTTATGACAAAATCTTTGGACAAAATTACAATCAATGATCTCACAACGGAATGCGGTATCAGCCGGATGGCCTTTTACTATCATTTCAGGGATATTTATGATCTGGTAGAATGGATTTGCGTGGAGGATGGCAGAAAGGCTCTGCAGGGCAAGAAGACTTACGATACCTGGCAGGAGGGCATGTGTCAGATTTTTGAGGCGGTCATAGAGAATAAGGCTTTTATTCAAAACGTGTACCGCAGTATCAGCAGGGAGAAGATTGAGAGCTATCTCTATAAACTTACCTATAGTCTGCTGTCGGATGTGGTGGAAGAGAAGTGCGCAGGGCATGAACTGGCCCAGGAGAACAAGGCATTTATTGCAGAATTTTATAAATATGGGTTCGTGGGCATAATGCTTGATTGGATTGAGCGCGGTATGAAGCAGGATTATGAGGAGATTGTGCAGAAAATGAGCATTATGCTGCACGGTAATATTGCCCGGTCAATTCATAATTTTGAAGACAAGTGAAGAAGCTTAACAAAAAGGGCCGAATGATAAGTTTTTTATCATAGGGCCCTTTTTGTAAATTGGAATGCATAAAAAAAGTGTTTATGATAACCATAACAAGTCAAGAAAACATATGGCGGCGGAGTTTGATTATAAGATTTCGCCGGTTAATCTCAAGAAAGGTGGAACTTATTATGGCAGACAAGAGAAGTATCGGACTGGGCGTAGCGGCAGTGGCAGCGGCAGGTGCAGGTGTGGCACTGGCGGCGAAGAATCATAAACAGGCAGATGAAAGAAAGGCGCAGGGAACGGGCAAAAGCATCAAAGAAAAAGTACACAGCGCAGGAAAGAATCATGTGAAAAAGACATCCTACACGGATTTAGAGTATCGAAACACGGAGCTTGGCAGATTTGATAAGAACAGTAAGGGCATCTATTATACCAATGGTAACTATGAGGCTTTTGCAAGGCCCCGGAAACCGGAAGGTGTGGAGGAGAAGAACGCTTATATCGTTGGCAGCGGCCTGGCCTCTTTGGCGGCGGCATGTTTCCTGGTGCGGGACGGACAGATGCCCGGCGATCATATTCATATTTTAGAGGCTATGGACATTGCAGGCGGCGCCTGTGACGGTATCTATGATTCTACCAGGGGTTATGTGATGCGCGGTGGCAGAGAGATGGAGAATCATTTCGAGTGCCTGTGGGATTTGTTCCGCAGCATTCCTTCTATAGAAACGCCGGGCGTATCTGTACTGGATGAATACTATTGGCTGAATAAAGAAGACCCCAACTACTCTCTGTGCAGGGCAACGAAAAACAGAGGGGAAGACGCTCATACGGATGGCAGGTTTAATCTGAGCCAGAAGGGCTGTATGGAGATTATGAAACTCTTTATGACGAAGGATGAAGATCTCTATGATAAGACCATCGAAGATGTGTTTGATGAGGAAGTGTTTGATTCTACGTTCTGGCTGTATTGGCGTACCATGTTTGCTTTCGAGAATTGGCACAGCGCATTGGAGATGAAGCTCTACTTCCAGCGGTTTATCCATCATATTGCCGGACTGCCGGATTTCAGCGCCTTGAAGTTTACCAAATATAATCAGTATGATTCCCTGATTCTGCCGATGCAGAAGTACTTGGAGGAAGCAGGTGTGGACTTCCAGTTCAACACGGAAGTGACCAATGTGATCTTTGGGTTCGAGGGAGATAAGAAAATTGCCAAAGCCATTGAATGTAAGGTTAAGGGTGTAGAGAAAGGAATTATGTTAACCGAGAATGACTTGGTGTTTGTGACCAACGGAAGCTGCACGGAGGGTACAATCTACGGCGATCAGAACCATGCGCCCAACGGGGATGCGGAAGTGCGAACCAGCGGCTGCTGGAGTCTCTGGAAGAATATTGCGAAGCAGGATCCTTCCTTCGGACGGCCGGAGAAATTCTGCTCCGATGTGGCCAAGACCAACTGGGAATCCGCCACTGTCACCACCTTGGATGATAAGATTCTTCCTTATATTACAAATATCTGCAAACGTGACCCTAAGAGCGGCAAGGTGGTCACAGGCGGTATCGTGAGCTGTCAGGATTCCGCATGGTTGCTTAGCTGGACGATTAACAGGCAGGGACAGTTCAAAGACCAGGATAAAGATCAGGTCTGCGTATGGGTGTATGGTCTCTTTACAGATGTGCCAGGTGATTATGTGAAGAAGCCTATGAAAGAATGTACCGGTAAAGAGATTACCGAAGAATGGCTCTACCATCTGGGCGTGCCGGAAGAGCAGATTGAAGAGCTGGCAGAGCACAGCGCTGTGTGCGTACCGACCATGATGCCTTATATCACTGCCTTCTTCATGCCAAGAACGGCAGGCGACCGTCCGGATGTGATTCCTGACGGCTGTGTAAACTTTGCTTTCTTAGGCCAGTTTGCGCAGACTCCCAGAGATACGGTCTTTACCACAGAGTATTCCGTAAGAACAGCGATGGAGGCGGTGTATGGCCTGTTGGGCGTAGACCGCGGCGTACCGGAAGTGTGGGGGAGTGTTTACGATATCAGAGAACTGCTTTCTAGCAGTGTGAAACTGATGGATGGCAAGTCTCCGCTTGAAATCAACTTAGGGCCGCTGAATCCCATGAAGAAACTTCTGCTTCATTTCATCAGTGGGACAGCGATTGAGAAAGTGATGCGCGATCAGGGTGTGATCAAAGAGGGAATGTAAGATACAAACTATACTATAGGGGTAGAGTTTTGCTGGAAAAGGGGAATAAAAACAGGCGGCGCTTGGATGCACCGCCTGTTTTTAACAATAAGCTTGCGCGAAGTGCGGCAGCGTTTGCTTGACTATTGCTTGGAGACGATACGCTCAATGACAGAGGTATTCGTCTCAAGTTCTTCTGCAATTTCTGAAATGGGTTTGCCTTTGGCCAGTTTTTTAAAGATTTGTTCTCTCAGGAGGTCCTCACGGCCTTCTTCAAAAGTGTGTTTCAAATGTTTCTTTTCGTCATATTCTGTTAAGAGCATATGCAGTATCACTCCTTTCTCTGCTAACAGGATATCAGTAAGAATCCCCATCTCGTAACGTCCTCCATTATAAAGTTTTTTGTGACTGAACGCAAGAAAATCTTAAAAGTATCGGACAAATAACAAACAAGAATCTTTTTATTTATATTGACAAACGGCAGAGAACTCTATAATATAGAGTATAATAAAACTTTGTATCTTGCGTGACACAAAATAGTTTATGCAAAAAATGTGGTGCAGAAAAGGAGGAAAACATGGACCAAAAGCTAGAAAGTGCAATCAATGACGTCGCACTGATTAAGAAAGTACTTGAGAAAACGCAGCGAGATTTTTCGAAGGTATCAGTTTACTTTATAGGAATCGGTATCCTGCATCTGACTGCATGGCTATTGGAAGAAATCTCTTATTTTATTAGAAACAGGTATGGATATGGATATTCGATGGCGTCTGCCTTTTGGTGGGGAGGGCGCATCCTGCTTATGGCCGGATATGGGGTTTTATTCTTCTATTTTATGAAGAAGGCTAAAATGACGGGAAATGAGATTTGTGAAAGTATGGTGAAAGTATGGATGGTGGTTTTGATTGGTTCTGGAATCTTAGGCTGGCTGTATATGGTGCTGCTTCCATCCGGCAATAGTGACAAGGTAACGGTACTGTGGCGGTGCAGAGAACTGATTGAAGTGCTCCCGGTCATTTTTGCATTGTTTATGACAGGAATTATGACGAGAAGAAGACCGGTTACCGTATTTACGGCAATATATAGTATATTCTATTTTGTGATGTTCGTGAGTATGAAAGAAGTGCCTTACGGAACCTGGGGTGGTGTGGGAACCTTGTCATCGGCCAGCGGTGTGTGTATGCAGTATTTAATGAGTATTGGCATGATTGTTCTGGGAATCTATCTGAAATGGAATAGGAAAGAGACAAGCATTTTAAAGGACTTTGAGGTTGATTATGGAAATAAATGCGATACCTGAAGTGTTTCAGAGTAAATTAAGGCTGGCGCTTTTGTCTGCACTTCTGACAGGAACGAAAAATTTCAGAGAATTGAAATCGATTACGGAAGCTACGGATGGAAATCTTGGTGCCCAGTTAAAGAAGTTAGAGGAAGCCGGCTACATAGTAATCGAGAAAGCGTTTATAAATAGGAAACCACAGACTTCCTGCAGGATAACAGACTTTGGCAAGGCGCAGTTTAAAGAGTATGTAGAGATGTTGGAAGGAGTGTTGAGACAGGCGGATGCCTGCCATTCATAAGTCACCAGTCAGTCAACGATAGGACTGACTGGTGACTTATGAATGGCATGACTGATCTAATACAATATTTCCTCAAAGGTCATAATACATCATAAACTCGGCCGGTGTAGGAATCTCTCCGGCTTTCTTTGCCTCGGCGCGTTTTCTTGCAATCCACACATCGATGAGACGCTCCGGAAATACCCCGTCTTTGGTCAGATAATCATGATCTTTTTCCAATGCATCCAGTGCTTCTTCTAAAGATTTCGGCAGTCCTTTGATCTTTTTCTGCTCTTCCGGAGAGAGGGTATAGAGGTTGAAATCGTAAGGCCCCCATCCGTTTGCGGCAGGGTCGATTTTTTTCTCGATGCCGTCTAGCCCGGCCATCAGGATAGCCGCGTAAGCATAGTAGGGATTGGCCGTGGCATCGGGATTTCGAAGTTCAAACCGTTTTGTCTCCGGGGATTTTGCATAAGCAGGAATGCGGATGACTGCACTGCGGTTGGATGTGGCATATCCCACGGTCACAGGCGCTTCAAACCCGGGCACCAGACGTTTGAAGGAGTTGGTGGAAGGGTTGGTGAAAGCACACAGGGATGCAATGTGGGAGAGCAGGCCGCCGATGAAATAGTGGGCGGTCTGGCTTAAGCCGGAATAGCCGTTCTCATCGTAGAAGACCGGTTTGCCGTCCTTGGTGAGCAGCATATGTACATGAAGGCCGCTTCCCGCTTCCTGATAGATGGGTTTGGGCAGGAAGGTAGCTGTCATGCCCTCCTGTGCTGCCATATTTTTGATAATATACTTGACGATCATGGTGTTGTCAGCCATGGCAGGCATATCTGCCAGTTCTACTTCCACTTCCATCTGGCCTGGTCCGCCTACTTCATGGTGGTGGTATTTGACCTTGATGCCCCAGTTTTCCATCTCCATACAGATACGGCTTCTCAAGTCGTATCCAACGTCCTGGGGCGCTGCAATATGATAACCGCCATGGGTTACTTCATAACCGTTGTTGCCAGGGGTATCCAGACGGCAGTTCCACTTAGCCTGTCTGGTGTCGATCTGGTAAGCACACTGTCTGGGTGAGACTTCATAGCGTGCGGAGTCGAACAGGTAGAATTCAAACTCCGGTCCGATGATCATATTGTCTGCAATGCCGGTCTTTTTCATATAGTCCATGGCACGAAGGCTTACATTTTTGGGATACTGATCGAAGGGGGTATTTTCACCCTTTCCGATGACACATACATTGCCGCACATGGTCAGTGTAGGCACTTTGGCAAAAGGATCCACATAAGCGGTATCCGGGTCAGGTAAGAATACCATATCGCTCTTCTCAACGGGAGCATACCCATAGTTGGAACCATCGAACCCGATACCATAGACGAAGACGTTATCATCGAACCGCTCCACCGGTATCGTGATATGGCGCCAGCGTCCGTCGATGTCTGTCATCTTAAAGTCGATCATGCGGATTTGCTGTTCTTCACATAGTTTTCTGATTGCTGCACTCTTGTCCATAAACTTTCCCTTCTCCCTTTTCGGATTTTGTATATACGCTAATAGTATAACATAGGGAGCGGGAGAAGCGCATTATTTTTGTGTAACTTTTAAGAATCCTCCATCAGCCGCAGCCCTGCGGTGTCGGTTACGGGCAGGGAGAAGACGATGGACTTGGCCTTAGACTGCATACCGGCCTGCTCCATGACTGCTTTCATGATATCGTTTTTCTGCCCCTTTTTTGCCACGATAAAAATAATCTCTTTCTCGGAGGCAAGGGAGACACCCATAAATCTCTCGGCCTGCTCCATGCCGGTTCCCTTGGCATGGATTACCGTGCCGCCGTAGGCGCCGGCGCTTCTGGCTGCATCCATGGCAAGTTCCGTATATCCTTGGTTGGAGATTACCACGATAAGTTCATAGACTGTATCTTTCAAAACAGATTCCTCCTCTTTCTGGAAGTCTTGGTTTCCACACAAAAACTGCAGTGCACGCCTGCCGCCGATACTGCTTAGCGGGACCACGAAAGCGATGCCTTCACCGGGCGCGTCTATTTGGAGCTTCTGCCGGAGATTTTTCTTGGCGTTTACCCAGGCACTTTCTTCCAATACGTGGAACATAACTGCCTTTTCCGTGGACTCTAAGCCCAGATAATCCAGGATATCTCCGGAAGCCGTCCCATAGCCCAGGGTCACGAACATGACCTGCAGATGTTCCTCCTGATACAGGCGCAGATATTTCTTAAAGTGTTTTCTGTTGACGATTGTGGTCATCATACACAATTTTCCCATAGAATGCTACCTCTTCCCTATGTACTATAATTCAATAATATCCATATCTCCGTAGCGGTCGATGGATACATAACCGCCGGCTTCTCTGGAAAGACGGCTCTCCTTGATGCGGTAAATCATCCCCAGAGATTGAATCGTAATCAGGGGCGTCATGGCAACCATTGCCACCACACCGAAGGCGTCGGTGATAATATTGCCGCCTACCGCATTACATGCACCCATGGCAAAGGGCAGAAGAAAGGTTGCCGTCATGGGACCGGATGCCACGCCGCCGGAGTCAAAGGCGATGGCGGTAAAGATTTTTGGCACGAAAAAGGTCAAAAGCAGGGCGATGGCGTATCCCGGGACAATGAACCAGGTAATGGGAATGCCCGTGAGCACGCGGGTCATGGCCAGGCCGATAGAGGTTGCAACACCCACGGACAGACTGATTTCCATAGCCTTGGCGGAAATAGCGCCGGAAGTGATTTCTTCTACCTGCTTGGTAAGGACAAACACGGCAGGTTCCGCCTGCACGATAAAATAACCGATGACCATACCGATCGGGATAATAATCCAGGCATAAGGCAGTCCGGCAATCACCTGTCCAAGGTAGTTTCCGGCAGGCATAAAGCCCACATTGACGCCGGTCAGGAAAAGTACCAGACCTACGTAAGTGTATACCAGACCAATCAGGATTTTGATCAGTGTCTTTTTCTTAATGTCTCGTGAGAGTAACTGAAATGCGCCGAAAAACGCCACAATAGGCAGGAGCGAAACGGCCATCTCACGCATATATACCGGGATTTCTCCGGCAAACAGCCGTCCCAATTGCACCGAGTCTGCAATCTCCGGGATTGCTTCGGACAGATATTCCGAGGAACCGGGATGATAGATCATGGCCAAGATCAGCACGGCAACAATGGGACCTACGGAACACAAGGAGACCAGACCAAAGCTGTCCTCTGCGGCATGGCTATCGTTACGGATGGCGGAAATACCGATACCGAAGGCCATGATAAAGGGAACTGTCATGGGGCCGGTGGTAACGCCGCCGGAGTCAAAGGCCACCGCCAGAAAATCCTTGGGCACAAAATATGCCAGAACGAAGGCAAGCGCATAAAAGATAAGCAGCATGGGCGCCAGAGGAATGCGAAGCAGCATACGAAGCAGGGCAAACACCAGAAAGAGCCCCACGCCTGCCGCCACCGCCAGGATTAACACCAGATTAGGGATGGAAGCGACCTGTTGAGCCAGTACCTGCAGATCAGGCTCGGAGATGGTGATGACAAATCCGAGTAAGAAGCTGATCAAAACCATGGCAAACAGATTTTTGGTCTTCGTCATGATAGTACCTACCCGCTCACCCATGCGCGTCATGGCCATCTCCGCACCGATGGAGAAGAATAACATACCCACGATCAGCATGACGGCTCCTAAGAGAAATTCCATCAGGATGTCCGGGGAAATAGGGGCGATGGTGAAACTTAAGAGCAGTACGATGAGAATAATGGGTAATACCGCGTGTAAGGTTTCTTTCGATTTTTCTATTAGTTTAGAGCGATTTTTAAACAAGGATGCCAACACCTTTCTATGTAAGATATTGATAAAATAGTTACACAATCCTCAAAAGAGAGTATACTTGTTACAATTATATCATAAAAAATCAGCAGCTTGCCATATTACGGTATTTTTAATTTTTTCTTAAGAATCGGGACAGCTGTAGAGGGCGGAGGAGAATATGACCAAAAGAGAAGAGGCACTTTGTTATGGAATGACCTTTCCGGATGTTTACCAGGATGCCCCGTTTCATGATGCAAACTGGGTATTGGTGCGGTATCGGAAGAATAGGAAGGCTTTTTTGTGGACTTATGAATATGAAGGAACCATGCGCATCAATATCAAGGTAGACCCTCAGTGGCGGGATTTCTGGCGGCAGACCTATGAGGCTGTGCTTCCAGGTTACCATCAGAACAAGGAGCACTGGAATACGGTGATTCTGGACGGGACAATACCGGATGAAGATATCAAACGGATGATTGCGGAGAGTTATGATCTGATTGTGGGCAGCAAGAGGAAATCCGGAAGAAGATAAAATAGAGAAGTTATGTAAACTAAATATACAAAGTATGCCGAAAAACGTACAAAGGATACTGTTTTGATTCAATGGATAGAGCGATATTGTTACAATAAAAAAGGGTAGCACATGGACAATGAGGAGGTAGGGCAGTTGAGGGAAACAAAAGCAGGACAGGGCAGATATATTCATGACAAAGAACACAGAGAACCATTCCAAGCCGGGACAAAAACAAAAAGAGAGAAAATACGTCTACATAAAAGTATTCTGACCAGACTTTGGTTTGGGGCAGCAGCTATCGGTATCGTGATTTCTATCGCAGTGGGCGCGGTCTCCTATGGGACTCTCAAGGAGAATCTTATGAGTCAGATTCAGGAGAATACTGTGGTCAATGCCAAGATTGCGGCGGCCAAGATCGACAGCGGGGCGTTTGCGAACATCAGCCAGGAGAGCGGTAAGGACGAGGCCTTTTTTGCAGTGCATGAGAATCTTTCTGATTTTTTGACCGATGATACGGTTTCTTATATCTATACGTTGCGTCTGGTGGAGGGCCACATGGAATTTGTGGTGGATGCGGACCCGGAAGAGCCGGGCGGCATCGGTGAGGAATACGAGGTGGAGCCGGAGGTGATAGCGGCATACCGAAGCGGTACGGCCATGGCTTTGGACGAGCCATATACGGATGCCTGGGGGATGCTTTACAGCGGCTATGCACCGATTAAGGATGACGCCGGTCAAACGGTGGGTATGGTGGCGGTAGACTGTTCGGTGGATACGGTGGAGGCGAAACTTGCACAACTGGTCAAAAAGATTCTGGTTACCTCCGGTTTTTGTCTGTTGGCCGCCATGGCGGGCGGTTTTGCACTGGCCTGTTATATCACCAGGAATCTGAACCGTATCAATGCCAAACTGTTGGAGCTTGTGGACAATGGCGGAGATCTCAGGCAGAAACTGGAGATTCATTCCGGGGATGAGATTCAGGCAATCGCCGACCATATTAACAGTCTTTTGGAGAAAATGCGCACCACCATTGCAGATACGGCGGGCGTCATCACCCATGTCAGCGATGGCTCCGGGGAAATCAGCAGACAAGTCACACAGATGAATGTAAAAACGAATACATTATCGGGAGATATTGTAGATATGAGCGCGGCCATGGAACAGACCAATGCTTCCGTAATCCAGGCCGTGGAGGAGATTGCGCATATCCGCAGTGAAATTATGGATATGTATGAGAAGACAAACGCCGGCAGGAACTTTGCGCAGGAGATAAACGACCGTGCCAGGGCGTTGCAGGATAAGGCCATAAAGACTAGAGAAGATACCAGAAAGAAAGCCGGTACGATCAGCACGGAAGTGACGAAAAAGGCAGAGAGCGCTTTGCAGATAGAAAAGATTCAGGAGTCTGCTAAGGGTATCATTGCCATTGCGGAACAGACCAATCTGTTATCCCTGAATGCCAGTATCGAGGCGGCCCGTGCCGGAGAAAACGGAAAGGGTTTTGCAGTCGTGGCGGATGAGATTGGTAAACTGGCGTCTACCAGCAAAAATACGGCGGAGCAGATTAATAAGGTGCTGGGCGATGTGATCAGGGCAGTGCAGGAACTGACCCAGTCCGCCAAAGATCTGGTGGATTATCTGGAACAGGATATCATGGAAGAGTATGATGAATTTGTCAGTACAGGCGAACATTATAGTGATGATGCGAAGAAGGTGCAGGAATTGGTGGGCGGTTTCCAGAAGAATGCCAGCACCTTACAGGGCGTTATGGACGATTTCAAGGAAATTACAGGACAGATTCAGCAGGCAATCGAACAGACCACCGGCAACATTGGAGATATTACGGTTATCATGCAGGATTTCCAGGGGCAGATGGAACAGATTGACGTTATGTCAACAGAGAATACCAGAAAGATTGTGGAGTTGAATCAGAATTTAAAAGAAAATTATGTATTTTAGTCTGACGATTGCCAAAAACCGGCATACTATACTATAAGTTGTGTTTGCATATGGAGGGAAATGGGATGCAGTTATTGTCAGGCTTGATGATTCCGTTTGTGGGGACTACGCTTGGTGCGGCGATGGTATTTTTTATGAGACGGGAGATGAATCGGAAGTTGGAGATGCTCCTGATGGGATTTGCCGCGGGCGTTATGATTGCTGCATCTGTCTGGTCCCTTCTTATTCCAGCCATTGATATGGCGGAAGAGCAGAAGCAGATTGCCTGGGTGCCGGCCACAGTAGGATTTGTGGGCGGAATCGCCTTTTTGCTGGTGCTGGATACCCTGATTCCCCATTGGCATTTGGAGCGTGATGAGCCGGAGGGGATGGAGAGTACGTTAAAAAAAACAACGATGCTTGTCCTGGCGGTGACACTGCACAATATTCCGGAAGGTATGTCTGTGGGGGTGACTTTTGCGGGAGCAATGATTGGAGATACAGGGATTACCATGGCCGGCGCCTTTGCCTTGGCGGTGGGCATTGCCATCCAGAACTTTCCGGAAGGGGCTATCATATCCATGCCTCTTCGCAGTGAGGGGGTTTCTCAAGGAAAGGCTTTTGTCTATGGCACCTTGTCGGGGGTGGTGGAGCCGATCGGTGCTTTTATCACGATTCTGCTGGCGGAACAGGTGGTGTCGGCGCTGCCCTATCTGCTTGCTTTTGCGGCCGGGGCCATGATTTATGTGGTGGTGGAGGAATTGATTCCTGAGTCCCAGGCGGGAGAACACAGTAATATGGGAACCATCGGAGCGGCAGCAGGCTTTGTGATCATGATGATCTTGGATGTGGCGCTGGGATAATTTCTCCGGTTGAGAAAAAGCACATGATATGTTAGAATCCATGTAGAAAACTTTGGAAATGAGGAAGGAGTATACATGGAGGCAAAGAAACTAGGGTTTGGACTGATGAGACTGCCGCTTACGGATGCAAACGATGCGGCCAGCATTGACATGGAAAAGACGAAGGAGATGGTGGATACCTTTCTTGAGAGGGGATTTACCTATTTTGATACTGCCTGGATGTACTGCGGCTTTAAGAGCGAGGAGGCGGCGAAAGAATGCCTGGTAGACAGACATCCCAGAGACAGTTATACATTGGCGACAAAATTACATGCAAGTTTTATCAATACAAAGGAAGACAGAGATAAATTTTTTGAGGAGCAGCTTAGAAAAACGGGTGTTACTTATTTCGATTATTATCTGATACATGATGTGGGATTTGGTCATTATAAGATTTATACGGATTTAGACTGTTTCAATTGGCTGGTGGAGAAGAAGAAACAGGGGCTTGTGAAGCATATTGGTTTTTCTTTCCATGATAATGCGGAATTTCTTGACAAGGTGCTGACGGAGCATCCGGAGATGGAGTTCGTGCAGTTACAGCTCAATTACCTGGACTGGGAGAGCAGTGCGATTCAGTCCCGTCTGTGTTATGAGACAGCCACCCGCCATGGGGTGCCGGTGTGGGTGATGGAGCCGGTCAAGGGCGGTACGCTGGCTAAGGTGCCGCAGGCCGTAGCCGATCTGTTTCATGCACATGAACCGAAGATGTCGATTCCTTCCTGGGCGATTCGGTTTGCGGCCAGCTTAGATAACGTGAAGATGGTGTTAAGCGGCATGAGCAATATGGAACAGCTCTTAGATAACACTAGTTATATGTCGGACTTCAAGCCCTTGACAGAAGAAGAGAGGCGCGTGGTATACAAGGCGGCAGCCATGTTAAACGGGAATATTGCCATTCCTTGTACGGGCTGTTCTTATTGTACCGACGGTTGTCCCAAGAAGATTGCCATACCGAAATATTTTGCCCTCTATAATGCAGAGATGCAGGAGGCGGAAGGAAAAGGCTGGACGCCCCAGGGCGAATACTATGACCGCCTGACGGGAAGTTTCGGCAAGGCCAGTGATTGTATAGAGTGCGGTCAGTGTGAGAACGCCTGTCCCCAGCATCTGCCGGTGATAGAGCATTTGAAGACAGTAGCAGGATATTTTGGAAAATAGAGGGTGCCGAATTGGTTTACATAAGATAGAAGGGAAAGATACATAAAGAGTTTCCGCAGGGCAGGCTTGAAAGGGTCTGCCCTTTATGCGGGCTTTCTTTTCTGAAGCCAGCGGGCCGGGAGATACACCTGCGGAAATAGATCAGATTTTCCAAGAAAATGTGGGACGTTTTGCATCCTCTGTTCGTCTATTATAGGAAAGCTTATAAAAAGTCTTTGAATATATACGGCGGGAGAAAGGGACAGGAATGGATAAGTTAATACGAAGAGCGAAGGATAAGGATGCGGACGCCTTTGCAGAACTGATGCAGCGGCAAATGCAGAGCATGGTACAAGACGGCCTGGGCGATGGTAGGAAACGATGAGGATGTGGCGGATGTTGTACAGGAGACGATACTGACTTGTTATGAAAAGCTGGACCAGCTTAGGACGGACGCGTATTTTCACACATGGCTGATTCGCATACTGGTCAATAAGTGCAACGATTTGCTGCGAAAAAGGAGTCGTATGCAGTTTACAGAGGAACCCATAGAGATTCCGGTGGTGGACGAGGCTTATGAAAATGCGGAGTGGAAGGAAATGCTTATGACTTTGGACGAGAAATACCGGGTGGTGGTACTCCTATATTATATAGAAGGTTTGTCAACAGCGGATATCAGCGAGATTCTTTGCTTGAGTGAGAGCGCAGTGCGGACCAGACTTTCCAGGGCGAGAAAGCAGTTGGAGCAGAAGCTTTAGCAGGGCTATGGAAACAAAGGACAGAATTGCGGATAGAAGATTGTACGAGGCAGAAATGACGGGCAACAGGATATGGAAAGGAAACGGAAATGATGAACGATAGAACGAAGATAGAAATTCTGCGGGAAGAGATTACAATTCCCCAGATTGTACAGCAGAAAGCAGATTCCGCCTATGCTATGCTCAGAGAGCAGAACCATAAAGCAGGAAAAACCAGGATGAAGAAGACACTGCCCCTTGTGGCTGTGGCTGTTATGCTGGCGGCGGGTGCTTTCGCGGCGGCCGGTACGAAGTGGAACGCGGGTATCAGCGGGAAATGGCAGGTGGAGGAACCGCAAAAGGAGAGCCTGCAGGAAGAGGGGGCGGTATCCTTTGCCATGCAGAGTCAGACGATGAATGGCGTGACCATTACGGCGGAACAGAGTGTTACGGACAATTATAGTGTCTATCTGGGGTTCCGGGTGGAAGGATACGCATGGAAAGAAGGGCTGTCACCGGGTTTTGACGAGCTGCAGGTGCATGTGGACGACGTGGATGACGTAAATTATTCTGCCGGGTTCTTTGACGGCATGGTGACAGGAGAAGACGGCAGCATATTCTATTGGATTTCCATGACGCAGTCTCAGCGCGGCTGGGCCATAGGCAGGGAGATTCAGGTGGAATTTAAGAATCTGTGCGGTTATGAGACCGAGACCGGAGAGGCGGACCCGGAGAGTATGACAGAGGGCATATGGGATTTTAGCTGGAATCTGCAGGGCACAGATCAAATGAGAGAGTGGACGGTGGAAATTCCTTTGGGGGACAGCGGTGCAGTGGTACGCCGGGTGGAATTGTCCCCGGCATCCGGTTATGTGGAATACGATTGGCCAAGACAGCGGGAGATTAGACAGGCAGTGGGACCGGATGGAGAGATTACAGAAATCAGCCGGTGGGCGAGGGCACCTCGTATGTGCGGCGTAAGATTAAAGGATGGAACGGTGTACCCTTCTCTGTTCTCCGGGGACGGGTCAGAAGGTTATCTGTCCTCCGAGCAGGAGTCTATAGGGTATTACGTCTGCCGGGGATGCGAGAGGCTGATTGCGCCTGAGCAGGTGGCTAGTCTGCTTTTTGAAAATACCGATGAGGGCGGGTTTTACGAGGTGGTGCTTGGGGACGAGTAAGTGTTTCATGGTGCCCTCTGGATTTTGGTCCAGGCCTGTAGAATGTGATATATGTATTGTTTTCCTTCCTATAGATGTGCTAAAATAAGCAGTAACGTTGTGCCGGGGGATGGCGCGGCAGGAAGCGCAGGGGGATAGTTTTCACCAAAGGAGCTGTACATATCGTATGAATGAAAAGAATGATTTGACAAAAGGAAGCGTGTGGAAGAATTTGGTAATGTTCGCGCTTCCTTATCTTTTGGCCTGTTTTATGCAGACATTTTATGGAATGGCAGATTTGTTTGTGGTAGGGCTGTATAATGATTCGGCCACCACCACGGCGGTTTCAATCGGCAGTCAGGTGATGCACATGCTCACCGTCATTATCGTGGGATTTGCCATGGGTGCTACGGTGCGGATTGCCAGGTGCGTGGGAGCAAAGGATGAGCGCTCGGCGGCCAGGACAGTGGGGGCTTCCGTTGCCTTCTTTATCCTGTTTGCCGTGGTACTTACGGCGGTTCTTCTTCTGATGACCAATGCAATAACAAGCGTTATGCTAACGCCCCGGGAGGCAGTCGGGCAGACCAGACTTTATCTGGCCATCTGTTTTGCAGGGGTGCCTTTTATCACGGCTTATAATGTGATCAGCAGTATTTTCCGCGGGGCGGGGGATTCCCGCAGACCGATGTATTTTGTGGCGGTGGCCTGCGTGGTCAATATCGTATTAGATTTTATTTTCATCGGCGGCCTGGGGCTTGGGGCTTCGGGTGCCGCCCTGGGGACGGTCTGCGGCCAGGCGGTGAGTGTGTTATTTGCGTTAGGAATGCTTAAGAGATGCAGCTTAGGATTTCAGGTGACGAGACAGGATATCAGGGTAGACAAAGAAGTGATATCCCAGATGCTTAAAGTGGGAACCCCCATTGCCTGTCAGGACGGTCTGATTCAGGTAGCTTTTATCGTGATTACCGTGATCGCCAACAGCAGGGGGTTGATTGCTTCTGCGGCGGTGGGCATTGTGGAGAAGCTGATCGGGTTCATGTTTCTTGTGCCCTCAGCCTTTTGTCGGCGATTTCCGCCATCACAGCCCAGAATATGGGAGCCCGCCGGGCGGACAGAGCCAGAGCCAGCCTTCGGTATGGGCTTATCATCACGGTATGTTGGGGAATGATCTGCGCCATTTATAACCAGTTCCTGCCCCAGACTCTGGTGGGGCTTTTCAGTAAGGACGGGGCGGTGGTGGCGGCGGGCTGTGCCTACATGAGGTCCTATGCTTTTGACACTGTCTTTGCGGCGGTGCACTTTTGCTTCAGCGGGTATTTCTGTGGCGACCAGAAAGCAGGCATTTCCTTTATACATAATATTACGGCCATTGTGCTGGTGCGGATTCCCGGGGCTTATCTGGCAAGTGTTTACTATCCTGACAGTCTCTATCCCATGGGATGGGCGGCACCTTTGGGCTCTCTTCTTTCCGGCATCATCTGTATCGGTTTCTATCTTTATTGCAGACGAAAGGAGCAGAAGGGATGAGGTGTGCTGTCGTTGCCATATCCTAAGAGCGGCATTTTGAATAAGAAGGTGGACTTGAGTGGAGAAAAGATGTATAATAACATAGATATTTCTTTTTTATGCGGTAAATCAGGGAGTTCCACAAGGAAGGGATAAGAATCTGGGAGGGCAGAGTATGAAAACAATTAAGGGCAAGCTGATGTCTGTGCTGATGATATTGACCTTTGGGTTGGTATTTGCGGCATCTGTGGTCAGTGTACTGGCGGCAGGGACATCTTCCATCGGCAGTGCGCTTGGCATGGGGGTGCTTACGGCTGTCGTGTGTACGGCGGTCATGGGGCTCGTGGTGAGGACGATATTGAATAGAGTGTTGACGCCAATCGAGCAGTTGAAGCTTTTTGCGGCAGGGGACTTTAGTGAAAAGAGCGGACAGGAATCTGTCAGGGGTGAAATCACAGTGGCCAGTCAGGCGGCGCAGACCGTCAGAAGCCGGATGCGGGAGACGATTGTTGGAATAAACCAGGAGGCGGCGGTAGTTAAAGAGACAGCGTCTGTGGCATACGGTGAGATGGCAGAATTAAATAACACCATAGATGAAATGGATCAGGTGATGGAAAAACTCACCGGCAAGGTGCGGGAAGCAGCTGATGTGACACAGAATATCAGTGAGACCAGCGAGGAGATCGGAACAGCAGTCACGGATGTGGCGAATAAATCTTCCGAATCCGAGGAGGCGTCCAAAGAGATTACGAAGCGGGCGGCTGCTTTGTATGAGACCACGCTGGCGTCTAAGGAACAGGCCAGCATGATTTATCACAGTGCGGAAAGCGAACTGGAGAGTGCGCTGGAGAACGTGGATAAGATTGAGCTGATTAAGGAACTGTCTCAGGAGATTGGCAGTATTGCCACGCAGACCAATCTGATTGCTTTAAATGCGGCGATTGAGGCAGCCAGGGCCGGTGATGCGGGACGGGGCTTCATGGTGGTTGCAGACGAGGTAAGGAACCTGGCGGAGAGTTCTCAGGGGACGGTAAACAGGATTCAGAAAGTGATTGACGATGTGGTGGATTCTGTTGGGGCGCTTAAGGGCAGCGCCCAGGGTCTGTTGTTCTTTATGAACACCCAGGTGATTGACGATTACCGCACTATGGTGGAAACTGCGGAACGGTATCAGAAGGACGCATCCTTTTTTAACGGGATAGCGTCGGATTTGGGTGTTTCTGCGGAAATGATGGGTTCCGCGGTGGAGCAGATGCTTACCTCCTTGCAATCCGTGACAGAATTAAACGGCGTCATCGTGGACGATGTGCGTGATGTGGCAACAGCCATGCAGAACAGTAATGTAGGCTGTGAGGAGATTCTGCGCAAGATGGCTATCTTAGAGAGAAGCAGCCGCTCACTGTTAGAGATCGTGTCAGGTTTCAAGGTTTGATCTTTCTTCGAAGAAGGAGGAGGGCAAGTACATTAGGCAGTACCATAAATGCGTTGATCAGGTCGGTACATTCCCAGACCAAATGCATGGGAATGATGGCGCCCAGATAAATCATAAGTACATATAGGAGTTTATAGTACGGAATACCTTTGTTTCCCACAAGGTATTCCGTTGCTTTTTCCCCAAAATACGACCAGCCGATCAATGTGGTCACAGCAAAGGCGGCCAGGGAGATGGTCAGAAAAGCGTTGCCCACATAAGGAAGATGGGAAAAAGCGGCGGCGGTCAGATCTGTCTGGGCCACGCCTGCTGCAGAGGCGGGGTCATAAAGCATGTTGGCCACAATCACCAGACCGGTGATCAGGCACATCACCACCGTGTCCCAGAACACTGCCGTCATAGAGACATAGGCCTGGATGTGCGGGTCTTTCGTATGGGAGGCCGCGGCAGCAATGGCGGAAGTTCCGATGCCGGCTTCGTTGGTAAAAAGCCCTCTGGCAATGCCGTAACGCAGGGCGCGCTGTACGGCGGCACCGGCCGCCCCGCCTGCAATGCCGGCGAAAGAAAAGGCGTCTTTGATAATCCATAAGACAGCCGCAGGAAGCTGTCTGCGATAGAGAATCAGGAGCAATAGACAGCCGAAGAGGTAAAAGAAGCTGATAGCGGGCACGGTACGTTCGCAGAGACTGCCAATGCTTTTTACCCCGCCTAAGATGACGGCGCCGGTTAGAAGTGCCAGGGAAATGCCCACCAGGTGGGGAGATAGATGGAAAGTGCCGGCTGCTGCCTGGGAGACGGAGTTTGCCTGGGTGGTACAGCCCACACCGAAGGCTGCCGTCAGGGTGCACAGGGCATAGAAAAGGCCGGTTTTATATTTATGTAAACCATTTTTGAGAACATACATGGGGCCGCCCACATAGGTGCCGTCAGGACGGCAGTCTCTGTAGAGGATGCTTAAATAACATTCGCCATAGGATGTGGCCATCCCCAGAATACCGGTAATCCAGCACCAGAAGACGGCGCCGGGGCCGCCCAGAGCCACAGCGGTAGAGACACCGATGATATTGCCGGTGCCAAGGGTGGCGGCCAGGGTGGTGGATAAAGCGGAGAAGGGGGAGAGATTGTGTCCGCTTTCGTCTGTTCTGCCAAGTGACAGTTTTATAGCCTGCCATAGATTACGCTGGGGAAAGCGTAATTTCACCGTAAAATAAATATGAGTGCCCATCAGAAGCAGCAGCAGAGGAAAGCCCCAGAGAAAGTCGTTTACCTGTTCGATCAAATCCATAAAACGAATCGTCCATGTTTAAGCTGTTATCACATTATATAGAATAGAATTACTAAAAAGAACCGGATTGTGATATACTTAGTATAAACGCGCAGAGAGGATGGTGCACATACATATGAGTAAAAAAGCTTATGACTGGGCAAAGGCACTTTGTTATTATGCAGGAAAGGACGAGGCATTTCTGGAACAGTTCTGGAAAGCGCTGACACAGTCTGAGGGGGTCTATCAGGAATTTGTGTACTATCTGGAACATCAGAATTTTCTTTGCAGCTATCAGATACAAGGATACAGCCTTGTGGATATCATGGTATGGCAGATGGATCATTTTAAAGCGCAGATGGACAGGGGAAAGGATGACATGAAAACCAATGGGGATAAAATGCTCTTGATGGCTTTTGATACAATGCTGAAAATGGAGCAGGACCCTTTGCGTTATATTGCGCGTATGAAGGAGGAGACGGGTACAGATTATCCAGGGAAATATGAGTAACTAAGAGTAAGAATGAAATTCCGCTTGGGCCAGTGAATGAGTCTTGCAGATTATATATGAACAAGATAAACTAATAACATAACTAAAAATTAAGTTCATTTATGTGAGAGAAGTTCGATCGCGCCTGGGGGGAGATATGCTTGAGGCGATGAAGGCTATAGTGGTATGTGATGACGGGGTATCCCGAAGGTTTCTGCGAAGATTATTTATGAACCTGAAGGAAATCGAGTCGGTCATAGAATTTGACAATCCGGCACATGCGCTTGCATATGCCAGAAATAATCCGGTAGCGTTTGCGGTGCTGGGCATGAAAATACTGGAAGTAGATCAGTTTAATCTCGAAAGAGAACTAAAGGAATTGTATCCAAGCGTTATAGTAGTTTACATAAATCCTGCATCTTATCAAGTGCTGGAGACGATGCAGAATAGAAGCGATTACTGTTTCATGGTTTCTTTCGACCAGGCGGATGTTCTGAATCTGGTGCGGAAGACCAGGAAGATGTCAGAGGGAAAGGCGATTCGTGCGGTAATGTTTGGCAGGTTTCAATTTTTTGTGAGAGGACAGCTTGTGTATTTTACCAATGCTAAGGCAAAGGAACTTTTGGCGTTGTGTTTGGATCACCGGGGCGGCGAGGTGTCAATGGAAGAAGCGGTGGATAAATTATGGCCGAACCGGGTTTATGATGATAAGGTCAAGAAGTTATACCGAAAGGCGGTGACTTCTTTACAGAGTGCGTTGCGGGAAGCGGGTGCAGAAGAGATCTTTATTACCAGAAGGGGCGCCTGCTATGTGAATATCGATGAGATTGATTGTGATTATTACAGGTTTCTGGAGAACAGGAACCGGAAGAATTGTCTGTATGACGGAAGTTATCTGTTCGACTATGAATGGGGTGAGGAGACGTTAGCACTTCTTGAGCGGATTGATGCAGATTTGCAGGCTTAGACTACATAAGAGGAGCTGTGAGCGATGAACAAAGAGGACATAAGAATAAAGAGGATGATTCTACACATCCTGGATGCGACGATTGGTATGCCGGTTTTGTCGGATACGGAACTGCTATACGGTTCGGAGACAGCCCAGTTTGTGCGGGAGCATATTGCAAAGATCGCTGCCGGGGATGATGCCAAGGAATGCTGGTTTTATCAGGAAGAGTCGGAAATCTTCAAGATGCTGAGGGAATATGATGATGAGAATTTTCTTGACATCAGTAAGAGTATTGCAGGCGCTTTATATGAAATTATGGCAGGAAATATTGATATTCCGTCTGCTGACCTTCTTATCGTGCGTTTTAAGGAACAGGAATCCGAATATCTGGCGATTCTTAAGATGAACTATAAGGAATTTTATACCCATAGAACCATGCCTGTGGAGGAGGGGGAAGGCAACAGCAACGAGATGGTCCGTCATAAATCCATCCTGCCTTCGGAAAGCCAGAGACTTTCGGAGGCGGCAATCATCAGATTAGACGATCTGGCTGTGTGGGTGATAGAGAAGAAGTATGAGGTGAACGGAGAAAAGGTGAATTACTTTTCCTATCTGTTCTTAAAGTGCAGTTCCCATCTGTCCCATAAGTCCAAATTGTCCATTGTCAGCCGTGCCGTGGAGAGTGTGCAGAAGGAGGGATTTGACGAGTCGGAGCGGTTCGAGAAACAGATGCGGGCCAAACGTATCCTGCAGGAAGAGATAGAGGAAAACGGCGGGTTTGTGGTGGAAGAAATCGGGGAGAAGATTTTTGACGATCAGCCGGAATTAAAAGTGGCTTTTCAGGATAAGATGGAAAAGTATGATATGGTCAAGGAAAAGATTGCGCCCCAGAGTGAGAATACGGTGCGGAAGTATCAGAGCCAGCATCTTTTTACCGATACGGGGATTGAGATCAAGATACCGATGGAGCAGTATAAGAATCCCCGGAGTGTGGAATTTATCACAAATCCGGACGGGACGGTGTCGGTGCTGATTAAGAACATCGAACATCTGGAGGCAAAATTATAACGATGCAGGCGGAGAGGAATGCAGAGTATGGGGACGATTCTGGATTATCTGAGAGAATACGGCGATTATACGCTGTGGGAAAAACCTTTTAGTGATGTGGACAGTCTGGTTTTGTGCCAGTTTACTTATTTGAAATTTGACGGGATGGTGCCGGGACCAGGGGAAGGGTGCTGTGCGGTGGGTGTGCGCGAGCTTGCAGAGCATGTGCATTACGACCACCTCTATGGGGATGAGCGTTATCGTAAAGATAACACCGCACTTTTTCAGGGGATTTATAAGAGCAGGCGTTTTGGGGATATGAAACTGTGGAATTATGTCAACCAAATTGAGCCAGATCAGGAAACCCAGTTTTCGGCAGTGGTCTGCGGATTGCCAGGGGGCGTCACCTATGTGGCTTTTCGGGGAACGGATGAGAGTATTGTGGGCTGGAAAGAGGATTTGAATCTGGCTTTTTCCAAACCCGTGCCGGGACAGATCTTGAGTGTACAGTATTTGGAGCAGGCGGCCCGGACGATTGCAGGCGGTTTTTATGTGGGCGGTCATTCCAAGGGCGGCAATCTGGCAGTTTATGCTTCCATGAACTGCAGTGCGGGGGTGCGGGAGCGGATTGAGAGAATCTATGATCACGACGGGCCGGGTTTTCGTCCGGAAGTCAGGGAAAAAGGTGCCTTTGCGGAGATTGCGGGAAGAATCCGAAAGACAGTTCCCCGGTCGTCCCTGGTGGGAATGCTGCTCTACACGGAAGAGAATTATACGGTGGTGGAGAGCAAAACCATTGGTCTTGCCCAGCATAATCCTTATACCTGGCTTATCAGAGAGGATGCCTTCAAGGTGGTGGAGGAGATTCGCGCAGGGCGCAAGTTCATGGACCAGGCACTTAATGAGTGGATTCTATCCTTAGATCAGGAACAGATGCGCACTTTTGTGGACACATTCTACCGTGTGGTGCAGGCTTCCGAGACGGACAACTTGATAGATTTTACGGCCAATTGGTTCCAGAGCATTCAAAAGATTGGCGCAGCACTGAAAGAAGTGGACAAAGAGACGGCAGATGTGATCGTACAGATTATGCGGGCCCTGTTTGAAGTAGTATCCGCCCATGCCAGAGAACATGTAAAGAACAGGCGGGAGCAGCAGAGGGAGAGGTTTGAGGAAGGGATGGCCCAATTGGAGATGCATTTTAGGAAAGATCGATAAAATAGCGAAACAGCGCTTCACCGCCTTGTTCCCAGAAACGTTCCGGGTGCCATTGCACAGCAAACAGAGGGAGGAAAGTGTGAAACAGTCCTTCTATCACATTGTCCTTCGCACGGCAGGCACAGATCAGCCCTTCACCCAGACGGTCCACTGCCTGATGGTGGGCGGAATTTACCAGCGCACTGTTTCCGTAAAGCTGATAAAAGAAATCATCCCGGCTTAAAGCACTGTGATAGACATAGTGCTCCTGGTCTTTCTCCTTCCATTTATGAAGGTCAGCGGTATCAATATGCTGTTTGATGTCGCCGCCAAAATGTACATTGATGATTTGAAGCCCTTTGCAGATACCCAGCACGGGCTTTTTTTGTTCGATAAAAAGAGAAAGCGCCTGGAATTGCAGAATATCCAGTTCGGTGTCGATCTGCACGGAACCGTGGTCCGTCTGACCGAAAAAGGCTGGTGTGATATCTCCGCCGCCGGGAAGAAGCAGATGGGTCGCCAGAGAAGCTTCCTGTGGGTCCAGGGTGATATGGTGTGGAATGTCAAGCCGCCTGAGGGCAGTTTCATAGTTTCCGGTATCTTTGCTTCGGCCGAGTATGGCCACATAAGGAGAAGGATGCATCGTGTAAGTTCCTTTCTGATGGGATATTAGAATAAAGATATAGTATATTTTATGTGGAGAAGGCGTATTTGCCAGAGATTTCTGCCTGTGCAAAAGACCTATAGAGATAAATGTGAAAAGCGGCAAATAGTCATTGCTTTCAGGAGTAGAATACAATATAATTTAGATAAATATAAAATATTTTACATATTTGTAGAAAATAGGAATCACACCATATGAAGAAAGAAGGGAAAGCTTATGGCAAAGTTATTTATCAATGAGAGAAACAAAAAGGGGCACATCAATCCGGAACTCTACGGCCACTTTTCAGAGCACTTGGGAAGGTGCATCTATGAGGGGATATATGTGGGAGAGGATTCGGACATTCCCAATGTGGACGGGATGCGCAAGGATGTGGTGGAAGCGCTCAAAGAAATGCAGATTCCGCTGCTGCGCTGGCCGGGCGGCTGCTTTGCGGACGAGTATCACTGGAAAGACGGTATCGGGCCTAAAGAGGAGCGCAAGAAGATGATCAATACCCATTGGGGCGGTGTGGTGGAAGATAACAGCTTTGGCACCCATGAATTCTTTGCGTTGTGTGAACAGCTGGGCTGCAAGACCTATGTCAATGGCAATGTGGGGAGCGGTACAGTGCAGGAAATGAGCGAGTGGGTGGAGTACATTACCTTTGACGGGGTCTCCCCGATGGCAGATCTGCGCAGAAAAAACGGCCATGAGAAACCCTGGAAGATAGATTATTTCGGTGTTGGAAATGAGAATTGGGGCTGCGGCGGCAATATGACGCCGGAATATTATGCCAACCTCTATAGAAGATACCAGACCTATGTGAGACAATATGATGCGAACAAACCCATTAAGAAGGTCTGCGGCGGTCCTAACGCGGATGATTATTTCTGGACAGAGAGTGTCTTGAGCACCTGCTATGCGAAACCCCAGCCCGGTGTTCCGGCCCATGGCTATATGGACGGCCTTTCTTTACATTATTATGTGGTTCCGGGTGTGTGGGAGCAGAAAGGCAGCGCCACCCAGTTTGCGGAAGAGGATTGGTATAAGACCCTGAAAAAGGCCGTATATATGAAGGAATTGGTGGAGAGACATGGTGCCATCATGGACCAGTACGACCCGGACAAGGAAATCGGCATGATGGTGGATGAGTGGGGCTGTTGGTTCGATGTGGAACCGGGCACCAACCCGGGCTTCCTCTATCAGCAGAATACCATGCGGGATGCGCTGGTGGCGGGTGTCACCCTGAATATCTTCAATAAACACTGTGACCGTGTGAAGATGGCCTGTATTGCACAGCTAGTCAACGTACTGCAGTCCGTGATCTTGACAGAAGGACCGAAGATGCTCCTTACGCCCACCTACCATGTGTTCCATATGTATAAGCACCACCAGGATGCAGATTTGGTGGAGAGTTTTATAGAAGGGAACAAAACGGTAGGCACAGATAAGGACTGCCAGGTGCCGCTTCTCGACGAATCCGTTTCCGTGGACAAGGAGGGCTGGGTCAATGTGACCCTTACAAACCTTTCTGCTAAGGAGGATGCGCCTGTGGAGATGGCTTTTGCACAGCTGGTGCCAAAAGAGATTACCGGGGCAATCCTGCAGGGCGAGATACATGCCCACAATACCTTTGAGGAGCCGGAGAACGTAAAGGAAGAGAAGTTTGATGCCTATGCTGTAAAAGATGGGAAAATCAGCTTTACCGCACCGGCCGGCAGTGTGATCTGCCTCCGTATCCGTTAGGGGCACAGTTGGGATAAGAAAGGGGAATCTTCGTATGGAGACAGGAACAAAGCGGCTCTGCCGCAGGTGTCTGACCAAAGATATGGACCAGAAAGAATATTTTGATAATCTGCACACATACATTGCTAATCTGGATGAGGAGCTGAAGGTTTCTGAGCCGCTTTATGAAAAGCGGCTCCTTCTTTGTAAGTCCTGTGACCTTTTATATGACGGTATGTGCAGGGCCTGCGGCTGTTATGTGGAGCTTAGGGCTGTGATGAGAAAGAACAGCTGTCCTTATGATAAATGGAAGGCTGAGGTGTGACCTTTTTTGTGTTTGGTTCATCTAATTAGTGTAAAGTGAAACGGCCGTTTCATGAAAATGGGTAATCCGCCCATAATTTTGAGATTAAGGAACCAGAACAAATGAATAAAACACAGTTTACGACACAGGTACTTGAGGCTGAAAAGAGTCTGTATCACATCGCCAAATCTATTTTAGGAAATGATGAGGAATGCGCGGATGCGATGCAAAATGCAATCTTACATGCTTTTGAGAAATTACATACGTTACGCAATGAGAAATATTTTAAGACATGGCTCACAAGAATACTGATTAATGAGTGTAACCATATCATCCGTTCCAGAAAGGAGCAGATTCCTTATGAGGATTACTATGAATCCGAGGTAGTGACAGAGCAGGAAGACTATACTCCGGTGTATGAAGCGGTCATGGAATTAGAGGAAAATTACAGAACGCCTTTTGTTCTTTTCTATGTGGAGGGTTTCTCAATTAAGGAAATCTGTCAGATTTTGGAGCTGTCACAAGGTACCGTTAAAACAAGATTGTATCGGAGCCGAAAGTTGTTAAAAGAAAAATTAGCGGGAGTGTATGAAGAATATGAGGAATAGAAACTGGAACCATGAATTTCCAGAAGTACCAGAGCATGTGCATAAGATTGTATTAAGTACCCTTGCCGAACTGGAGGATGGAAAGGTCAAAAAGGTGAAACAGATGAAAAAAGGAAAATTGCTATCTTAATTGCGGCAATAGCAGCAGTGCTTGGAATGACTGTGAGCGCGGCGGAGATTTTTAAGTGGAATAAAAGGGCGGCGGAAGTCTTTGTGGCGGATGAAGCGCAGCAAGAAGAACTGGTGGCAGAGCAGATTGCCAAGGAAGAATACCAGACCATATCAGATGCCGGTCTCACGATCCGGGCGATACAGACCATTCAGGATAACAACTGTTTTTATGCTCTGTTTGAGGTTGTGGCAGAGGATGAAAGCGTACAGATTACAGAGGATTGCAGCATGGGAGTCCTGTTTGATTATCAGGGAGAGGAGGACCCTTTTTGCGCACTTAGCTGGGGATTTGTGGGCGAAAGACAACAGGCTGTCTCCAACAGCAGATATTATGAGATTTATGGAACGAAAGCAGAGCCCGGGCAGGAGGATTTGCATATGAAAATACAGTTCACCTCGTTGAATGCGCCGGGAGCAAAGGCAATGGATGGAGAACCGGTTTTGGAGGGGAAATGGGAATTCTTGCTCGATCTGCATAATACAGAGCCTGTTCGCTATGAAATCAACAAAGAGTATCAGATTGCGGATTGTGCGGTTATGGTAAAGGAAGTAGAGCTTACACCAATCAGTGTGAAGCTTGTCTGTGATCTGGAAGATGTCAGACTGTTGGAAGAAAAAGAAGGGGTTAATCTGGAGCAGGCGGACAGCATAGCGTCTCTTTTTATTAACGGCATCAGATATCAGGATGGCACCGTGGTGGAGGAAGAAGGATATCAGGAACTTACAGTAAGCTGGGAGAACGGAATATATACAAAGACGGCAAGGCTTTCTAGCGTGATCGATGTGGAGAAGGTCAGTGCACTTCTGCTGGGGGAGAGCGGAGATGAAATAGTGCTGCCCTAGTTATAGGCACCGGCATATGAAAAAATATTCTTAAGAATAAGTATCCTATACCTTGAATCGTACAGGATGCTTATTCTTTTACAGATATACTTGAATGTTAAAATGCGTTGCTTGCAGCAACGGACAGTTCTTCATATCATTGTGGTAACAATTAATAAGGAGGTTATCCCTGATGCTTAACGAAAACATGAAAGCAATTAGAAAATCAAAAGGACTTTCACAACAAGAGCTTGCTGTCAAGCTGAACGTGGTGCGGCAGACGATTTCGAAATGGGAGCAAGGATTATCAGTTCCCGATGCCGCTATGCTAATCCTTCTATCGGAAGTACTGGAAACGCCTGTAAGCACATTGCTCGGAGAAATTGTCGCTGAAACAGAGGTTGATAATTTAAAGGCGATTTCTGAAAAATTGGAAGTGATAAACTTGCAATTGGCACAATTAGTACAAAGGAAAAAAGCGATAAGAAAAATCTTTCAGTGGGTGCTTATCTCATTATGTGTGGCCATTATAATCATTTATGCGGTTCTAATCGTAATAAAGAGTCCTTACTTGGGGTGGGATTATAGTAGTCCTGAAACCGCCGTACTCGGAGTCGCATTTCATTCACTTGAATGGCTGTTTGTCAGAGTGGCGCCGATTGCTTTTATTGGTGCAGTCATTGGAATTAAGCGATGCAGCAGTAATCACTAAATAAAAATACAAGGATTTATCTTGCGGTATGGGGAGTCGTTTTTTCATTGTGCCCTTTTAAAATATTTCCAAAAAGCAATGGTTTCCTGCAAATCTTCCTCATCCGTAAATAAATCCAGTTCTTTCGCCGTTTCAATTGCAAAATCAACGTAAGCATTGGCTCTTGCGGTGATCACGCGGCTGCTGTTTACAAGGTCCAGATCAGCGCTTTGTGTGGAAGAAATACCCTTCAAAATGCCTGCGTCATCCAGTAAATTGACACCGGCGCAGATAGCGGCAATCAAAACCTCTTTTTTCTTTAAATTCTGTAGGAATTGGTGTAAGAATGCATTGTTAATACAGGAGATATCACCGCCAGGGATAATAAAACTTCTGATCAGTTCCGTATCTACATCCTTGAGCGTCATGTCAGCGCTTACGCGATAACCTTCTGTTGTCCGGATTGGATTTCCATCAGGAGAGCACAGGAGGACATCGCATCCGGTACAGCTCATAAAGTAATTTAAGATTACGATTTCATAAAAACAACAGGTGTTATATATAATAAAAACATCCTTCATAAAGCATATTTCCTCCCATGATTTTTGATTTTGATGAAATGCGATTTGCCTTTATAGCATAATACTATATGAAATGATTGTATCATAGGAAGGGTTCGGTGTCAGCCGTTTCTTTTAAAGGGGAGTCGCGGGTGGAGATACGATGATATTGCTTATCCATAAAAGCCTATGGTATACTAGCAGATAAGATTTGACTAGGGAAAGTATTAACAGGATTCAAGTTAGAAGGAGAAGCAAGGTCAATGATGAAAGTAAAGAACAGATGGAATAGGTACATGAAAAAAGGGATGGGGCTGTGTGCCATCCTTATATGTCTGACGGGCTGTGGAGACGCGGCGGGAAACGGTGAGAATCCGGACAAAGATGCACCCCAGATTTCTGAGAGCGCCAGTCAGGATGGCGGCGCGGCACAAAAGGAAGACAGTACGAAATTCCCTGCTTTTACGGCAACGGACTTGGAGGGCAATACTGTGACAGAGAGCATTTTCAGCGAAAAGGACCTGACAGTGTTAAACATATGGGGAACCTTCTGCAATCCCTGCGTGGGGGAGATGCCGGAACTGGGAGAGTGGGCGAAAGAGATGCCGGAAAATGTACAGCTGGTAGGGTTGATCATTGATATCAATGGAGAGGAAGATACGGAACACCATGACTTTGCGGTTGACATAACACAGAATGCCGGCGCTGATTTTACCCAGATGATTGCTAATCAGGATTTTGCGCCTGTCTTAAAAGAGGTGATGGGCGTACCCACTACCATGTTTATAGATCAGGACGGAAATATTGTGGGCGACCCTATTCTGGGAGCGGATGTGGATGGGTATAAGAAATTTGTGGAGGATTACCTGGGTGGACAATAGGAAGAAGAATATGGTGCGGATTGCGCTCATAACAGCGGCATTCGCTTTCATCCTGTATGGAACAGCCAGGGGAGAGGCTGGCGTAGTCCTTCAAAAAGCCGTCAATATCTGCTTTGAGTGTATTGGACTGGGGTGATTGCATGAAACGAAAACTATCTCTCAAACGAAAACTGTTACAAATAATTGCTTTTGGCTGTTCCAACGCACACCTTTTAAATTTTCAGGGCGGCAGAATCTATACGGGAAAATGGAAATATTTCTGTAATCCGGGCTTAAACTGCTATTCCTGCCCTGCGGCCGGATTTGCTTGTCCGATTGGAGCGCTGCAGGCGGTAAATGGCTCTTCGAAATTCAATTTCAGCTTCTATGTGACAGGCCTTCTTCTGGCTTTTGGGGTGCTTTTGGGCAGGGCAGTGTGCGGCTGGTTGTGTCCCTTCGGCCTTTTGCAGGAGCTGATACATAAGGTTCCTACGCCGAAATGGAAAGTGAAGAAAGCCTTTTTAGCGGTCAAATATGTTGTGCTTGTGGTCTTTGTCCTGATACTTCCTATTGCTGTCACGGACTATATGGGGATGGGAAAACCGGCTTTTTGTCAGTATATCTGCCCGGCAGGGACGCTGGAGGGCGGTATATTCCTATTGGCGGCGCATGAGGGCCTTAGAAAGTCGATCGGAGCACTTTTTACCTTAAAAATGGCAGTCCTTTTGGTGACGGTTGCGGGATGTATCTTTGTGTATCGGTTCTTTTGCCGTATTTTATGCCCCCTTGGGGCCATATATGGGCTGTTCAATAAAATCAGTATTTACCACCTGGAAGTGGACACACAGAAATGTAATGGCTGCGGAAAGTGTAAAAGGACGTGTCAGATGGAAGTGGACCCGGTAAAAGATCCCCAGTCGGCAGAGTGCATCCGGTGCGGTGCCTGTGTGGAGGCCTGTCCCCAGGGGGCGGTCTGTCTTAAGTTTCAAAACGGTAAATGAGGTGGGGCCCCTTGTCGCGTAAACGTTTAGGAATGGAGGAGAATATGGAACACATTACAATAAGGGAACTTACGCCGGAGGATGCCCAAAAGATGATTGCCTATCTAAAGCAGATAGGCGCAGAAACGGATTATCTGACTTTTGGAGAAGAGGGGCTTCCGGTCACCATAGAGCAGGAAAAAGAATATCTGAAACAGGAGCAGGAATCGGAACGTTCTGTCCATTATGGCGCATGGAAGGGGGAAGAGCTGATCGGGGAGGGGAGCTTAAGCGGATATCCCCGTCGTATGAGCCACCTTGCCGAATTGGGGCTGACTGTGATAAAGGCACATTGGAACAAGGGCATTGGCAGTATGCTGCTCGATCAACTGATTGCCTATGCCCGCAAAGCCGGTATAGAAATCATCATGCTGGAAGTAAGAAGTGATAACGCAGGCGCCATTCATCTGTATGAAAAATATGGATTTAGACGTGTGGGGCTGATGCCGGCGTATTTTAAAATTGAGAATGCGTATTTTGACTTTGTCAGGATGTGTCTTGATTTAAGATAGGGTGTAATAATGAAGGTATAACAATAAAAAAGGATGCCGTGTATGATTAGAGAAATAGTGAAAAACGATTTAGACGGGCTATTAAGATTGTATATGCAGCTACATGATAATCCCATGCCGGAAAAAACGGCTGAACTTTTACAGATTTGGGATGAGATTTTTCAGGATAAAAATCATCATGTGATTGTTGCTGTAGAAGATGGAAAAATCCTATCATCATGTGTCTGCATCATTATTCCAAACCTGACGCACAGCCAACGGCCTTATGCTTTGATTGAAAATGTGATAACGGATGAAAAGTTTAGAAAAAGAGGTTTGGCAACGCAATGCTTGAATTTTGCAAAAGAGATAGCTCTAAAAGAAAACTGCTATAAAATGATGCTGCTTACAGGTTCTAAGAAGGAAAGTACCTTGGAATTTTACAAAAAAGCAGGGTATAATAGTGAAGACAAAACCGCATTTATACAATGGATATAGTTTGATAAAGAAAACACTTGGTTTTTAAGCGGAAGTTGGAGAGATAAAATGGATAGACCGATTACAACCTTATTTATGCTAATGTCTGTTGATGGCAAAATCAGCACCGGCGCATCAGACGATTTAGACGTGGATAAGGATTTTCCTAAAATCACAGGCCTGAAAGAAGGGTTACATCAATATTATGAAATAGAGCAGACAACCGATCTATGGTCCCTTAATTCCGGAAGAGTGCAGGCAAAGATTGGTATTAATACGGCAGACATGCCAAATAAAACGCCCGTCTCTTTTGTAGTAATTGATAATCAACATTTAAAGGAACATGGCATACAGTATTTTTGTGCTTTATCCAAACAATTTGTGTTGGTTACATCCAACGAAGAACATCCGGCATTTGAAATGGAAGAAGATAATCTTCATATCATATATCAAAAGGAACTATCTCTGAAAAATGTTCTTACAACACTCAAGGCAGAGTATGGCTGTGAGCGGATAACGATACAAACGGGCGGTACATTAAACGGTATGTTTCTTCGTGAAAAGCTGATAGATTATATTGATATTGTGGTGGCGCCTGTATTGATCGGTGGTAAAGATACCTCCACTTTGATTGACGGAAAATCTTTATTGTCAGAAAGCGAATTATCAAAAATAAGTGTATTGAAATTACAAGAATGTGTAGTTTTGGACAACTCATACCTTAGGCTGCGTTATGAGGTGATACATTGACAGCTTACAGTAATAGACAGAGAAAAACGGCATTTAGCGGGGTGCGTGCATATGGCAATGTGGGATCCGTGGCGTGGTTGTCACAAACATAGCGAGGGATGTCAGTATTGTTACATTCATAAGGGGGATTGCAAGCGTGGGATTGATACAAACAATATTGTAAAGACTGATAATTTCTACGCCCCTATCGAGAAAAATAAATCGGGGGCATACAAAATCAAATCGGGTCAGACTGTATATCTGTGCTTCTCCACTGATTTTCTACTTGAGGATGCCGATGAATGGCGTCCGGAATGCTGGGAGATGATACAGGAGCGTTCAGACCTGCACTTTCTGTTTTTGACAAAGCGTATTGAGCGGTTTATGGATTGTATCCCGGAGGACTGGAACGATGGATACGCGAATGTCACAGTCGGCTGTACGGTAGAAAACCAAGACAGAGCGGATTACAGGCTTTCCATTTTCAAGGAACTGCCGATCAAGCATAAAAATATTATCTGCCAGCCATTGATTGAGGCAATAAACCTTTCCGCCTATCTTGATCATATTGAATTAGTAGTAGTTGGCGGTGAATCGGACAGAAACGCCAGACCGCTTGATTATGGGTGGGTGCTTTCCATACGGAATCAATGCATTGCGCACAAGGTAGATTTTGAGTTTCGCCAGTGTGGGACACATTTTATTAAGGACGGAAAGAATTACACGCTGGGTGTGCGTGACTTAGGCAGTCAGGCGAGAAAAGCAAATATCAATTATCATGTGGATAATGGAGATCTTTCCTGGGGACGAGAGATTGATTAAAGTGTTTTTTGAAAAGTTTGACAATTATTTTGTAAAAACTCTTGACATTTGCTTCCTTAGACAGTATTATATTAAGTGCGTTGTGTAACGTATGCGGAAGTGCTGGAATTGGCAGACAGGCTAGACTAAGGATCTAGTGATGGGTTCATCGTGTGGGTTCAAGTCCCATCTTCCGCAGTGGTTAAAAGTGTGGGAAACCTTGATTTTATTGAGGTTTCCCCATTTTTTGTTACTGGAATCATTGGTTACAGTTGGTTACACTTTTTCAATATACCTATCCAAGTGCCCTTTCAAAAGCATCTGTCCTTTTATCCCATGAGACAGTTGAATAATTGTAAAACTTTGCTGTTGTGGAAAAATCCTCATGCCCTGCAAACATTCTGATTTCTTCATTTGTCAGTTGGCCCGACTCTATCATCTTTGAAATGAGGGTTTTTCTGATACTATGGTTGCCTTTCTGCATGGTGTCAATCTGCCTGTTTAACCGCCTTAGCACATTATTGACGGAGAACTCATGCAGCCGTTCACCTTCTTCGTTTAATAACAAATATTCACTGTTAAATCCATTATATTTGTTATGCTCCAAAATCATTTTGAGATATTTCTTTGCACGCTCCGACAGATACAATTTACGTTTTCCAGCAATGGTCTTTGTATAGGAAACAACACAATAGCCGCTTCTATGTAATTCGCCATCTGCATTTTCATAATAAGTCTTTATTTCCTGTCCACATATTTCCACACTGGATTCTGAAAAATCTTTCAGTTTTAAAGCAACAAGTTCCCCTACACGTAAACCGAGGGCGAAATTTAAACAAACAGCAAGATATGCAGGATTTTTTGTTTTCTTATACTGCTTTTCTGCCTGTTCAAGAATTAGCTGAATTTCACCATCTATATAAACCTGTTCTGTAGCTTCTTTTTTGTCAGGTTCAGAAAACTTTTTGCTGGAAATTCCATGTACGCTTCTTGAAATATTTGCCGATACAATGTTCTTTTCCACTGCATAATCAAAGAGCATATTTGCAACCGACTTCATTTCTTTATACTTTTTGTTTGACAGTTTGTGCTTTTCTATCACATTTAAAAACCATGTTTTTAATGTGATTACATCAATAGTCTGCATATCCATATCAGCAATATCTGAATCGGCAAAATATGTGTTCCATACCCATTGCAATTTGTTGGCATTGGCCTTTGAAGTCTCAACAGCCTTATACTTGAGCCATTCTGGATATAAGGCTTTCATAGTTCGGGGATTCTCTTTTTGCTCCTGTCTGCTTTTGTAATATTTAATTATGCACTTTTCAAGGTCCTCTCTGCATGTTTTGGCAATCATCTTTTTACCGTTAGCTTTGCTCTCGTCGGGCAGTTTTGTTTTGTACCGCCCGTCTGTTGCCTGCCATATTTTGCAGAATTGTTCGTGTTGTTCTAAAATCTCTTTATTTTTCATAATTTCGACTTTTTCCAACACATCAGCTTTATCTATGATACCACAATCAACAGCCTTTTCATAGGCCAGTATATCTTGAATACTTAAACTCAAACCACATAGCAAACTCCTCTCCGCACATGTTGTGCTTGAAAAATTGAACGGACTTCTCCATTCGATAGCTTGCATTTTATCATAATAGAGAGATAGTGCAATAGAAAAACTGCACTACCTCAAAATCTGTATTTTAGAACGGTACAGGAATAGCAAATTTCCCTCTTAAAATATCAAAGCCTTTGACATTTTGCAGTTGTGTATAAGAAATCCATTCCACAGAAGAATCTATCTCAACAGGTGGTTTTGCATTAGCGGACCCTTGCTTCATTGCAATAAATCTTTTGCCCGTAGGTAATAGTGGAAATCAGATTAATGTGGATTCTTTCAATGCACCCGGCGGTCAATCAGAAAATGAAGAGACAGATTTGGAAATAGGTAAAGAGAAATCTGACACAATTATTATTGTCATAGATTGGAACATAATTAAAATTGATGACAATGAATGTGGCAGTATTGATGAAATGAAGAATCAGATTGTAAAATCGGGATGCAAAAAGATAGATTTACAGCATACCAATGCAAATAAGCAAACATTAGATGAGGTGGTGGATGTTTTAAAGGAAATAGAAAGTACTTTGGAAATTGATGTAAACTATAATTAAACTGTAATATATGATTCTACAAGGCACAAAAAAGTCTGTGAAAGAAATTTCACAGACTTTTTTGTGCCTTGAATTTTTTGTACATAATTCGCAAAAAAAACACTTCCTGTTATGAAGCAGATATTTAAACCGTATTTTTGACAAAAAACAGTTGACTGCACGTAACGTGCAATTTTACTTTGATAAGGAGGTAACTGTATGCAGGATGCAACATTGCGGGAAGTGTGTGATAAGTATAAAGTTTCAAGAAGGGCGGTGCAGGGATATGAGAAAGCAGGAATTATAAAGCCGACAGGAAAAAATAAGATGGGTTATTTGCTGTACGATGCTGCTACACAAGAGAGGATTGGTATCGTTCGTATGTATCAGGAAATCGGATTTTCTGTAAAAGAAATTAAAGAGATTATTGATGCGCCGAAAACAAGTATCAGTCCACTTTTGGAGAACCAAATGAAGAAATTGGAAAAAGAAAAGGGGCGAATCGAGAAACAGATTGAGATTCTTTATAGCTTGATACAAAAAAATTAAGGAGGTTAATAAAATATCTGCTTCAATAATAAGGTATTTGGTCTGAAACTTGTTTTTTCATGATGTTGGGAGCGGTCGTAACTATGGAAGATTGTTTCTATGATTGGCTTAACTACTTAGAAAATAAGTTTATGAAAACCAAATATCAAAATATTAGAACCGAAAATTTAGAATGGAGGAAATGTTTATGAGTAAAAAAATGCAATTATCAAATCCATTGTGTGTCGTAATGTGTACTTTGTTATGTCTTTCAGGCTGTGGAAATAATAGTGACATAAATGCTGCGGATAATGAAATCAGTTCAGCGGATACCGTAACAGAGAGTAACGGGGTCAGTGATAAGGATAGTCCCGTAACAGAAACCACAGTTCCAAGCACAAAAGAAAATTTTGACACTGATGAAAAGACTCAAAATAACCAGACCGTAGAAACTGATTTAAAACCTTCTGAGGGTTTTGAATTTGAAAGCAATGGTGACGGCACCTGTACAATCACCGGAATCGGCACCTGTACAGAGAAAGATATTGTCATACCTTTGGAAAGTCCAAATGGAGATACTGTTACACTGATTGGGAAATATGCCTTATACTCTCTCGAAAATGTGGACAGCATTACGTTGGTAAATTACAATTATGAAATAGACGAGAATGCTTTCCAATACGGTGAATTTACGGCGGTAAATATAATCGGCGGCAGTCCGGTAATAAACAAAAGCGCTTTTTCTTCCTGTGAGGATTTAGCTTCGATTACTTTTAGAGACTGCAATATTCAGGCAGATGAATATGCCTTTTACAGCTGCGGCAAAGATGCGGAGGTGACTTTTTCTAACTGTACCGGCATTATTGAAGAAAACGCTTTCCAATATGGTGATTTTATCAGCCTGACCATCAGTGACTGTGAAATGGAAATTGAAAAAAGCGCTTTTTCTTCCGGTGAAGACCTGACTTCCATTGTGTTTACGGACAGCATAGTAGAAACCAAAGAATACGCCTTTTATAGCTGTGGCGATTCCGCTAAAGTCGAGATGACAAATTGTACATTAACTTTTGATGACAGGACTTTTCAATACAGTTCCCTTGAAAGTTTAACGGTTACAGGTTCCAAAGTTGACATGGGCGACAGTGTTTTTTCCAGTTGTGAGGATTTGACCACTGTAAGTATAGACTGTAATCTGGTTGTTATGGGGGAATATGCTTTTTATAGCTGTGAGGATCTTGTCGATGTTACAATATGCGATAATTCAAAGCCAGATAATGAGATTAAAATTGATGACAGGGTATTTCAATATTGTAAGAAATTAGAAACAGTTGATATCGGGAATGGAGCTATTGAAATGGGTGAATATGTATTTTCCGGCTGCGCTGACAATTTGGCAATTACTATTGTAGGAAAAAAATATACTGCGGACGCTGTTAAAGATGGATTAAAATAGAAATCTTTTATATTGGACTTTTATACTAAAATGCTAAATTTTAGACCAATTTTTGAAAACGGATTGACTATTTTCAGAAATATGGTATTATACTATTAGTGGTGAGTCCTACCGCAAAGTGGACTGCTAAAAGCGTTAGCAACTCTAATGGAGTTACTACACAATGGCTATGTGGAAACGCATAGCCATTTTTCACGAGGAGATATATGCAGACAGATTTTAAATTATACAAGGTGGATATGAAATATATCCGTAATCTACATAATATAGACGATAAAGTGCTTTCTGTTTCGCCACAGGCAGGAAAGGATAACAGGGTTTTTATCGGGATCGTTGTTATTTGTGGCTTTCACAAATATTGCATACCGCTTTCATCGCCAAAGGAAAAACATAAGAATATGAAAAACTCTATGGACTTTTCCAAAATTGAAGTAAATGGAAAATTATTAGGCGTTCTGAATTTTAATCTGATGATACCTATTGAAGAAGAACAATTGCAGCTTGTTGATACCACCATTTTTAAGAGGGATAGAGAAAATATCAGATATTATAAGAAGTTATGTACTTTGGAACTGGAATGGTGTCAGACGAATAATGAGGTAATCTGCAATAAAGCAAATGTCCTGTATAGGAAATACATATCCAATGAACCATTTGCAGGAAGGAATCGCTGCCTAAATTTTCCCAAATTAGAGGCAGAGTGTGAAAAATATAATTTAAAGATAAAGAGAGGCACAAACTGAACCTCTCTTTGTCTAAATTACCACAATTCCAGTGAATCTTCCGCATCTATCCATATCTGCATATTTCCTTCAAGATATAGACGGACGTATTCAAGCGGTTCATCTATTGCCAAAGCATTTAAGGCACATTCCGAACAGGGAGTGGTTTTCAATCCTTCTTCCGCTTTGCCGCAGTCTATCCGTAGAAAATAACCTGCATGAGTATATACGTCAATGCTGTTATGGTGGATATTATATGTTGCATAAATCATATTGATTTTTATCTGTCCTCTTTTCATAGATTTTTTGAAAGCATTTCAATCAGTTTGCCAATTCCCCTATGTTTTGTTATACTGTTTTATATGATTTTGTTTCCCTTATTTTTTCCCTTATCAGGGTTTGTAAAGCCTTGTGGGAAGATATAACACAAGGGAAACTTTAAGGGAAAGCTCACCTGCTATAAATTTAGTATTTTCAAGGGTTAGCGATGACTTTAATAATAAAATATAACAGCTAATATTTCCCTTAAAAATCATCAAATCACAATCGGGATTTTTAGAACACAGGGAGAAAATGAATTTGAATGTTTTGTTAGCTGTTCCTCAAGAAAATAACAGTGTACAAGAATTAAATGGTTTTTTATCGCAAAATAATGCAGACCTTTATATTTTTCCAGAAGGTTTTTTAGATAATAATGTTTTGCAGGAAGCAATTGATATTATAAAAGTAAAAGAAAAATATGTTATTACTGGTTTCAAGGATTTAGAAAGTAATGGGCAGCAAAAAGCGCTGGTCATAGATAATGGTAAAATCGTTGATAAATATACTAAGTGTATTTTGACTAGAGGAGAAAAGCAAAAAGGAAAACGGAATGGGGAAAAAATTGCTTGCGTAAATACTAAATTTGGAAAGATAGGAATACCAATCTGCTATGAAATACATTTCCCAGAGGTAACAAGGATTATGTGTTTGGAAAATCCGCTTTTATTGATTAATCTAATCGGAACAGGAATGCATCATAATTTACAGTTTGAACAATGGACTTCATTAGCAAAGGCACGAGCCATTGAAAATGAAGTATATGTTATTGGGTGCTCTCATTTTGCTGGTAAAATTCCATTAGCATATGTTTTTGACCCATCAGGAAGATGTGTTTTATTAAAGCGAGATGAATATGGCGGTTTTATTGTTAAAATTGACTTAGGAAAGAGTGTAGAAAAAAATATTAACTATTTGACTGACAGACTTCCAAATTTATTCTCTCGTTTGGCAGAATAAATAAATTCCAATTTGTAGAATAAAAGCATAAACAAGAGGTTGTTAGAAAAAGACCGTCTAACAATCTCTACAGCAATTATACTTTGTGAGAACTTGTAAACCGTTTGCTACGCAAATTTTTTCTTTCAGAAAAAACGAGCGGTTGACAAGTTGGTTACACTTTTGGTTACACTCAATTAGCTGATGTGCGGAAAGCTCCTTTCTATGAGGGTTTGCGGTGTGGGGAAATTCCTTCAAGTCCCATCTTCCGCAGTGAAAAAGGAAACCTTGAGGTGAATGAGGTTTCCTTTTTTAATGCATATCTATAATCGACTATTCATCAAATAAATCCGCATGTGTGCCTGTGTCAATCAATGTCAATGTTAATATATCATCTTCTATCAAATATATTAATAACCAATCTGGCTGAATATGACATTCTCGATACCCTTTATAGTTTCCACTAAGAGCATGGTCTCTATTTTTTGCTTCCAAAGGAATTTTGTGTAGTAATCGTTCTACAATATCCTCCAATAAAGAAATATTTAATCCCCGCTTTTTAGCAATCTTCAATCCTCTTTTAAATTTTCCGGTAAGGACTAACTCATATTTCATAAATCAATGTCCTCTAGCGCTTCCGCAAAACTGCCGTATCTCTTTGTTTTAGGGTCTCTACTGATTTGTTTTGCTTCTTCCATAGCTTCTATCACCTCCTGCTTATATTTAGGAAGTTCCACACTGAAAGGAAGTCCGCCGCGCATAATCGCCTGTCTCAAAAACATATTTACAGCACTGGACATGTCAATTCCAAGTTGATTAAACAATTCTACTGCTTGTTTTTTCACATCTTCTTCTATTCTTATTTGTGTTTGCACAGTTGCCATAAGTTCACCTTCTTTCTTCTATGATTATAGTATATCATTTCGTTTACATTGTCAATCAATCATTTCGTTAACATATCGTTCCCATACTTGTGGCAATTTTTCTTTTATGAAAGAAGCATAAGAGCATTCCGGGGTTTCTATCATATGCTTTTCCTCTAAATATTCGACACAGCATGAATACCACCATTCCAACTGTTGCTCTGTTTTATCTTCAAAATGACTCACTTTCATTTTTCCCTGCTTCACATATTCCATAAATAAAGCATATGCATTTTCTACCTTGGTACACTTCATTACTTCAATGGGTTCTGTCGCCAATCTTGCGCATGGAATATTTTTGAATGGAATGATTTGATTTTCTTCTGCAATGACTTCATAGATATATCCGCTGACGCCTTCCGAAACTTCTTTCAGCGCATTCGGGTACAGTTCGTGATAGACAGGTATATTACTGCCGCCTTCAAAACCATAAGGGAACCAATAATAGGGCCTTTCTACCGCATTGCATAAATAGAAGGCGGCAACCACATCAATTGTAGTCATATATACATAAGGTCGGTCATGGTCAGCCTGATTTGGTCTTAAAACTTTAATATTTGCAATATTGCTTCCATGATACAGTACCATCATAATACCCCCAAGCTTCTGCTTATCTTATTGCATCATTTTACCATATGTGGAAATACTGCACCATATAAAACAGTTTTTACATTTATGTTGCTCCTCAATGCGTCAGCGGAACTTTTAGTTACAACATATCATCTGATAACAGCCTTGCATTGTGCAATTTGTATTAGCAAACTGGAAGTTGCCATTGCTGGGGTTATTCTTTTTTAATTAAATTAGATATCACTTGGATAATCAACGCTATGGCACATCCAATCGCTGCTCCTGCTGCTGCGATAAAATAACATTCGTCTATACGAAACCTATTTGCTGTGAAAGACCAAATTCCGGCTATGGCTGCAAAAATGATTGCGAACCCTAAATATAGAGAATAAATAGTTTTTCTATTGGTTATATTAACAGGCTCTATACCTTTGAGAATATAGTCTGTCGTGACTTCAAAGAGTTCGCTCATAATAATAATTTTTTCTATATCGGGTGTGCTTTGTTCACTTTCCCATTTTGAAATTGCCTGTCTTGATACCCCCATTTTGTCCGCAAGTTCTTCTTGCGAAAACCCTTTCGCTTTTCTCAAATATTGTATTCTGTCCGCCATATTCATAATCAGTCCCCTTTCTATTTGGTGCAATTATAGCAAAACCATTGGTTGCATAACCACCATTTAGACATAGAAATTCGTCAACTGATGGTTGCAACTGTGTTTTTCGTCAAATTTCAATTTACCCTATGTTTTTCAGTTTACTCTATAGGGGACAATCTAACAATACAAAGCTGTCTTTGTTATTGCGATTGCTCCTGTTTATTCTCAACAATGCCCGTCCACCATGAAGTCATGGAGAGGATTGTAAAAGTAAGGGGGCGGAAGAAATAAGATTGAAAGTAAAACTTTTCCATGTGCAGTCTGAAAAGTTTCCCACAGCCGAGTTTTGGCCAGTCATAGACAATAAAAAGAATCCGTGATAGAATAAAATTTAATGATAAGGGCGGAAAGCAGAATGGAAATAGGTGAGACTGATATAAATTTGAGAAAACCGTCACGGGGATAGGGAGGTATATATGTACAGGTTTACAGAGGATTGTCTGATTGGTGTGGAGGAGATTGATAAAGAGCATCAGGAACTTTTCCGGATTGTCAATGATGTGGAGGAACTGCTTGCAAACGATGTCAAGGATGATAAGTATGAAGCGATTGTTAAGCTTCTTAAGGAGCTTCAGGCGTATTCGGAATATCATTTCCGGCATGAGGAGGAATATATGAAGGAGATCAGGCATCCGGAGCTGGAGCTGCAGAAGAAACAACATGCGGCTTTTACGGCCAAAATGAGCGAGTTGGATGCCATTGTGAACAACAGACAGCAGCAGGAGCTGTTGGATGAACTGATGCAGTATCTTGTCACCTGGCTGTTTCGCCATATCATCGGCAGCGATATGATGATTGGCAAGATGTCTCCACTAAAAGAGCGGGACAAAAAGGATGAATATGTTTACTCGGCGCAGTACAGTACGGGGATTACTTTTATCGATGACGAGCACAAGGAACTGTTTCGGATTATCGGGGAAGTCCATCGCGTGATCGTGCATGAGTATGTGCATGACAAGTATGATGAGATTGTGCGTCTCTTAGAGGAGCTTAAAAATTATACGAAGTTTCATTTTGGGGATGAGGAGGAATATATGACGGCCATCCATTATGGAGGATTAGAGGCGCAGAAGAAGGCGCATGATGCCTTTATCAGTCGGCTGGACGGAATGGATTTGGAGTATGTGGATGACAACCAGCAGCAGACATTGGAAGAGCTTTTGGAGTTTCTGGTGAGCTGGTTGGTGAATCATATTTTACATATGGACAAGAAAATTGGAAAATAGGCTTGACATGTCCGCCAAAAGAAGATACAATAACATTTGTTCGCAGGAATGGCGGAATTGGCAGACGCGCACGGTTCAGGTCCGTGTGATAGCAATATCATGAGGGTTCAAGTCCCTTTTCCTGCACTGACAAATACAGAAGGACATCGCTTTAGGCGGTGTCTTTTTGCTATAAGTTTGTGCCGGGGGAATTTACTTTTGGGATATTGTATGATAAAATGAACCAGATTTAGGTGATCTGTGACAGGATGATCTGGGAGGGGATATTATGAAAAGAGTGAAAAGAACGGCATTCGTACTTATGGCGGTTCTTTTGTTGACAGCCTGCGGCAGACGTGCGGATGGCACTGTGAAAACGGAGGAAATTGTGGTGCCGGAGATGTCTTCAGAAGATTTGCTGGTGGATTCTTTGGAATATTTATTACGAGATGACGTACAGGAGGAAGAAGACATACAGGAACAGGAGTTGTCCGCAAATCATGTAGAAATAGAAGAAGAGGCGGCAGAATTTGTGGAGTTTGTTGTATATTATAGTAATGGTACATGTGACGGACTCAATTCCAGTGTGGAAAAAGCGGAAGAAATGACTGCGGAGGCAATTGTTTCGGCATTGGCAAGGCATAATATTGTGTCACTTGACACGAAGGTGCTGTCTTTTCGGGAAGAAGAGGAAGACGCTGGCCGGATTCTGTATCTTGACCTCTCTGCGCAGATGAATCATTATCTTGATACCATGACAAGAGAGGCGAAGGATATTATCATAGATTCCATTGCCAGAACATTTTTAGAAAATTATAAGGCGGACAGCATACATATCCAGATTGCAGGGAAACCATTATATCAATCTGAGATGGAGCATGAGGCGTAACGGAAAGGAAGTGCGGACGTGGATAAAGTCAGCGAAAGGGAACAGTTGATATTTGAGGTTGCACAGACCGAGTGGGAGTTGTTTCAGCAAGTGTATAACACTGGCGGCAGGGCTTCTTGTCAGGACGATCCGGATACTTTTTTTAAGATGAGGATGAGCCAGTGGATGGTGTATTCGGACGAGGTGCTTTTAAGCTACCGGGAGGATTGTGAGAATGCTTGTAAGGAAGGCCGGAATGTTATTTTTGAAAAGTACGGCAGAATGATGGAGAGCACTTTCCCGGAAGAGTATGAGGGCATCAAGGAACATCTGCCGGATGTTACGGATAAGCTGGATATTGTGGAGAAGATCGTAAAGGTCAATCTGGAATGGGACGCTGAAATGATGAAAGAATATCCCAATCTGCGTAAGCGCGGCAGGGTGGCGACTACGGCGGAGGACGGCATTATGGCAGGCTCTTCGATGGAGAGTTATCTGCGGGGAGAACTTTTGACCTACTCGAAAAGGACGTTGGAACTGGTCTGGAAGGAGACCGAGGAAGCGTATAATAAGGGTGAGAGCCTGTTAAAGCAGACCATCACCAACGAGACGCTTTTCTATGGTTATCAGTCATTGGAGGCCGCCGAGGCCAGATATGCTTCCGCATAAACGTTTTTTGGAAGAGGTTAGACCTGGCGGGACGGCACAGGGGTAAGGGTGCTGTGTTCTACTATAATGAATCAAAAATGCAGGCGTCTGCGCACTTCGTTGCGCAGGCGTTTTTTGACAAGAATCGTGACCAGGGCAAAATCAATAATCGTACATACCGTCAGTACCACGGCAGACCAGGTGATGTACATGGGCTTTTCCAGCATGTGGCGGATGAAAAGTTCAAGTGCCACGCAGAATAAGGGAATTTCAATAAACAGACAGAGGGCACCTGACAGGATGGTAAAGGGAAATTTACGTGCAAATAGGGTAAAGATTTCCATCAAAGCAGTGATGAGCGCTACGATAGGAAGTCCCAGCTGCCAAAACCAGGTGTCTGAGGGAGTCAGGAACCCGATCATATACAGATAAACGGCAACGGCGACGCCGTCTGCCAACAGGGAAATATAGACCGGCGTCTTGCTGTAATACACTGCCGGAAAGGTAAAGACAAACAGGCAGATACAGATGCCGATAACGATGAGGGACCAGAGAGAATTGTTAAAAGCCAGCAGATTTAATAAAAGGCAGGTGCCGCTGGTGGCGATCAGGACCACAGAGAGCAGAATGCCCAAATCTTTTCGTTTGACCACTTCCACCTGGCCTTTGTTGACCGGATAAGGAGAGGGCGGTTCAGGCTGGCCTATGGTCTTGGGATTGATAACAGGCGTGTGGCACAGGGGGCACTCTTTCAGGGAGGCATCCAGTTCCACGCCGCAGTTTACGCAGTATGACATGATGAATTCCTTTCTTTTGATAGATAATGCACTTCTTACAAACAGGATGTGTCAGGATAAATCCTGGGAGCGGTTGCTCTCGATCTTGACATGAATGCCGTCCTGCACCAGTTTACGGAAGAAGAACCGTTCCACGTCGGCCTCGATGATGCTGCTGGCAAAATTGATGGTCAGGATATCTTCAAAGCTGATGATGGCGCAGTTGGTACGGGAAGAAAAAGGCTGCCCCATGTAGATATCAAAACGCTCGATATAGGGCTTCATGTCTTCCGGCACCCGGAGCGCACCCATATTGGTGAGACCGGCGGAGGAGTTTTTGTCCTGTACTCTTGTGTAGAAAGTCTTTACCACAATGTCCTTGATAAAGAGCGGAACGATGCGGATGAGAAGATTATGTTTCGTGGCGGCGTTGGTAGTGATATCGCCGCGAAGAAACTTTTCGTTTATATAATAACGCATGAAATTGTGTACTTGTGTTACGATTTCTTCAAAGCTGTACTCGCCCAAACGGGGGTCGATGGAAGGGTACACCATGGTGATAAAGTTGCGCAGTGTATTGGAAGGGAAAAAGCGCCGCAGGTTCACCGGCATGGCGATACGCACCGGGCGAAGCTTTAAATGGAATTCCTGGTTCTGTTTCTGCAATAAGGCGTAAAGCAGTACGGCGTTTAGATATTCCGTGATGGTGGCGCCGTAGCGTTTGGCAACGGCCATCACTTCCTGCACCGACAGCACGCCGTCTATGATGTTCAGTGTATAGAAGGGTTCCTTAGTGCCCCGGACGCGATAGGTTTTCTCGGCGGGACGGGGCGGTTTGACCTTAGCCGTGGCATAACGCATGTAGGCGTCTTCCAGTTCTTCGGGACTCGGTGCCTCTTTGAGATCTACGACGAAACCGGAGGGGGTGATGGGATGTCCTTTCATGCCCAGATAGACGGCGGTGAGGGTCTGCAGCAGACACATACCTCCTGTACCGTCCCCAAGACAGTGATGTGCCTCGAAGGAAATGCGGCGGCCATAATAGTATATCCTGATAAGATAACGATTGTTACCCTTAAAATGCATAGGCATACAGGGGTTTTTGATATCCTCCTGCACGTATGGACCGGGTCTGTTATTGGGTTCTAAGTAGCGCCAGAACAGTCCTTTCCTGATGGTCACTTTGTAGGTAGGAAAACGGGGCAGGGTTTTATCCAAAGCTTTCTGCAAAAGTACCGGGTCGATTTCTTCTTTTAAAACCACAGATAAGCGGTAGACAGAAGAAAAGTCGCGCCGCTGCAGGGTCGGATAGACGGTTGCTGACAAATCCAGTTTGTACCAGACGTCCTTTCTTGTTCTGCCGGCCGGCTTTGCAGTTGGTTTATTTACTTGGGGAGCCGTGGGCTCATTGTTTCGTCTTTTTAATGTCATAATTTATAGTAGGGTAAAGGTTTACAGTATCATTTAAAGTATAACACATATAGAAATATTTATGGTAAAATATAAACAGAATTCATAATATTTTACTTTTTGGAGAAGTTTTGGAGGAACTATGGGAAGAGCGGACAAGAAAAATGCGAACCTGATGAATCTGATCAAAAGAATGCACGGTGTGGTGGAGAACGTTGATATTGAAAAACATCGACAGTCGCAGGACTATTTTGGGGCGTTGCTTGGCAGTAAAAAGGAAGTGATTGTGGAAGACTTAGACATTGCCATAGAGGGGGATGGAGGAAGGATTCTACACGGAGAATGGACTTATGTAAACCACGCGCACATGAAAAAATACGTGATACTTTATTGCCATGGCGGGGGATATTCCACGGGCAGCAGCCTGTATGCCAGGACATTGACCACAAAGCTTGCCACATCAACCTCGATGGACGTGCTTTGTTTTGATTACAGACTGGCACCGGAGCATCCTTATCCGGCGGCAGTGGAGGATGCCATGCAGGTATGGAATTATCTGATGCTCTTAGGATATGGCGCCAGGGATATTATTCTGGCAGGGGATTCCGCAGGCGGGAACCTGGCCCTGTGTCTGGCATTGCAGTTAAAGAAAGAAGGGCGGCTGATGCCCCGCGGTCTGGTATTGATGTCTCCCTGGACGGACCTTACGGCTTCCGGAAAGTCCCATATGACGAAAGCGGAGATCGATCCGGTTCTGGATGCGGAGTACTTACAGAGGATGATTGTCAATTATGCGGACGGCCAGGACCTTACGAATCCTATGATTTCTCCTCTTTTTGGCGACTATGAAGGGTTTCCGCCCACTTATATTCAGGTGGGGAACAATGAAATCCTGCAGGATGATGCAGTTATGCTTTATAAAAAGATGTTAAAAGCCAATGTGTCTGTAAAACTGGACATGTTCCGGGGCATGTGGCATGTATTTCAGATGTCGCCTTTTAAGACGGCTTATGAAGCTATGGATAAGAACGCGGAGTTTATCTATGATATATGCCGCTAGGTAGGAAGTTTCGCAGCCTCGGCCTTGCATGGGATGGTACAGAAATAGTTTGAAAAGTTTATTTTTAAATTTTAGAAAAGGATTTCGGCACTTTTGGGCGAATAATAGTAGTAGAGTGGTTGTTTTCGATAGAGAAGAAAGGCATACCAATGAATATACGGGAAAGTTTGGAGCAGTGGGAGAAAGAGTATCTTAGTCCTTATGCCATGCTTAGTATGAATTCCAGAGGGAGGCTCAAGGAGGAGGAGCAGTGCGATATCCGGCCGGTGTTTCAAAGGGACAGAGACCGAATCATACATAGTAAATCCTTTCGTCGTCTGAAAGATAAGACGCAGGTTTTTTTGACACCGGAGGGAGATCATTACAGGACGCGCCTGACCCATACGCTGGAAGTCAGCCAGACGGCCCGGACCATTGCAAAGGCTTTGAAATTAAACGAGGACTTGGTGGAGGCGATTGCCTTGGGGCACGATCTGGGACATACACCCTTTGGTCATGCAGGAGAACGGGCCCTTGACCGGGTATGCCCTTATGGATTTAAACATAATGAGCAGAGTGTTCGTACAGTGGATATGCTGGAAAAGGATGGAAAGGGCATCAACCTGACCTGTGAGGTGCGGGACGGCATCTTAAACCATCAGACTGCCTCCATGCCTGCCACACTGGAAGGAAAGATTGTCAGGCTGGCCGATAAGATTGCTTACATTCATCATGATATGGATGATGCAGTGCGGGCGGGTATTTTAAAGGAAGCGGATGTTCCCCGGGAGATTGGGTCTGTGATTGGATACAGCTGTGGCCAGCGTCTGGATTTCTTTATCCACAATATCGTGACCAACAGCCGGGATAAGAATGATATCTGTATGTCTCCCGAAGTCGCGGAGGCGATGAGGAAGATGCGGGAATTCATGTTCCGGCATGTGTATCGCAATCCCATAGCCAAAAGCGAGGAGGGCAAGGCTGAGAATCTGATCATAACTTTGTATGAGCACTTTTTAGTACATACGGATAAACTGCCGGACTTTCTCTTTAAACTCTTGGATGCGGGGGAACCTCTTGAGAAGATTGTATGCGATTATATCAGTTCCATGACAGACCGGTTTGCCATTGCCCAATATCAGAAGATATTCATACCGAAAACATGGCATGGCTGACAAAGCGGTAGAGCGGGCGACAGACAGGTAAGATTTATCTGCTGGAAGATTGAAAGGAATAAGATGCGTTATCCGGAAGAACTGATTGAAGAGATCAGAATGAAAAACGATATCGTGGAAGTCATCTCAGGCTATGTCCGGATGCAGAGGAAAGGAAGCAGTTATTTCGGACTGTGTCCGTTTCATAATGAAAAATCCCCCTCTTTTTCGGTATCTCCCGGCAAGCAGATGTATTATTGTTTTGGCTGCGGTGCGGGCGGCAATGTGATCACCTTCCTGATGGAATATGAAAACGCCACCTTTCAGGAGGCCGTGAAGATGCTGGCTGACCGGGCCGGCGTCGCGTTACCGGAGGTGGAATATTCGGAGGAAATGCGGCGCAGGGAAGGAAGGCGCGCAAAGCTCTTAGAGGTCAACAAGGAGGCGGCCAGATACTATTATTATCTGCTTCGCTCCGAAAGAGGAAGGATTGGGTATCGGTATCTGTCCGGCCGTTCACTTTCCGACGAGACTATGAAAAAGTTTGGTTTAGGGTATGCGGATGGAGCGGGGTCTGATCTGACGGCCTATTTAAAGTCCAAGGGGTATGCAGACGATCTGATTACAGAGTCGGGCCTGACCGGGTTTGATGAGAAACGGGGTGTTCATGACAAGTTCTGGAACCGGGTCATGTTCCCTATACAGGATAGTAATCACAGAGTCATTGGATTTGGCGGCCGGGTCATGGGGGATGCCAAACCCAAATACTTGAATTCGCCGGAGACGGCAATCTTTGATAAGAGCCGTAACTTGTACGGCCTGAATTTTGCCAGGACTTCCCGGAAAGGGAATATGATTCTGTGCGAGGGGTATATGGACGTGATCGCCATGCACCAGGCGGGATTTTCCCAGGCGGTGGCTTCTCTGGGAACGGCTTTTACGGCAGGACAGGCTGTGCTTTTAAAGCGTTATGCAGATGAGGTGCTTTTAGCATATGACAGCGACGGCGCGGGCACGAACGCGGCGCTTCGGGCCATTGGGATTCTCAAGGAGGCGGGCCTGCGGGGACGGGTGATCGATATGAAGCCCTACAAAGACCCGGATGAATTTGTAAAACAGCTGGGAGCGGAGGCATTTCAGGAGCGGATAGACCAGGCACAGAACAGTTTCTTCTTTGAGCTTAAGATTTTAGAGAAGGACTATCATTTAGACGACCCGGAATCCAAAACCGCTTTTCACCGGGAAATCGCAAAGAAGCTGTGCAGCTTTGAGGAAGAGGTGGAGCGGGAGAATTATATAGAATCTGTGGCGAGGCACTATCATATCGGCTATGAGAATCTGCGGAAGTTAGTGAGCAGTTACGCGGCCCGCACCGGTCTGGTCAAACCGGTGGAGAGACCAAAGAGTACTGTATCTTCCAAGCCGAAACCACAGGATAATATCAAGAAATCACAGCGGCTTTTGCTGACCTGGATTGTGGAGGAACCAAGAGTATATCCGAAGATAAAGCCCTATATCCGGGCACAAGATTTCACGGAAGAACTCTACAGGCAGGTGGCGGACAAGATGTTTGCAGGGCTGGAACAGCAAAATTTCAACCCGGCGTCCATCATCAGTAACTTTGAGGAGGAAGAAGAACAGCGGGCGGTGGCCGAGCTGTTTAATACAAAACTGGCGGAACTTACCACAGACCAGGAAAGGGAAAAAGCTTTTCACGATATAGTCTATGCGGTGAAGAAGAACAGTTTTGAATATTATTCCGCCAGAATGGGTACAGATATGGAGGCTTTAAATCAGGTAATTCAAGGGAAAAAAGAATTGGAAGAACTTAGCAAAACGCATATTTCCCTGCAATAAGGGTAAGATAATCGAAAAAAGCTTAAGTTTAGGAAGTGGCAGTAGTTGAGACATAGGAAGGATGGGCCAATTAATGGACGAAAATGTACAAGCAAAGTTTGAGGAGCGTTTAAAAGAGCTTCTGGCTATTGCAAGGAAGAAAAAGAATATTCTGGAATATCAGGAAATCAGTGACTTTTTTGCGGACATGTCTTTGGAGGAAGAGCAGTTCGACAAGATCTTGGAGACCCTGGAGCAGAATAGTGTGGATATCTTGCGCATCACCGAAGATGATGATGTGGACGATGAGGAAATCATTCTGACGGAAGAAGACGACGTGGATGTGGAGAATCTTGATCTGACCGTGCCGGATGGTATCAGCATCGAAGATCCGGTCAGGATGTACTTAAAGGAGATTGGTAAAGTGCCGCTTTTAAGTGCGGAGGAAGAGATCGAGCTGGCTAAGAAGATGGAGATGGGTGATTTAGAATCCAAACAACGTCTTGCGGAGGCCAATTTACGTCTGGTAGTCAGCATCGCAAAGCGCTATGTGGGCCGCGGTATGCTCTTTTTGGATTTGATTCAGGAAGGCAACTTAGGTCTGATCAAAGCGGTGGAAAAGTTTGATTACCGCAAAGGATATAAATTCTCCACTTACGCCACTTGGTGGATTCGCCAGGCAATCACCAGAGCGATTGCAGACCAGGCCCGGACTATCCGTATTCCGGTGCATATGGTGGAGACCATCAACAAGCTGATTCGCGTCAGCAGACAGCTTCTGCAGGAGTTGGGAAGGGAACCTACCCCGGAAGAGATTGCAGAGCAGATGAATATGCCGGTGGAGCGGGTGCGGGAGATTCTTAAGATATCCCAGGAGCCGGTATCTCTCGAAACCCCTATAGGGGAGGAGGAGGACAGTCACTTGGGTGACTTTATCCAGGATGACAATGTGCCAGTACCGGCGGACGCCGCGGCATTTACTTTACTAAAAGAACAGCTGGTGGAAGTGCTTGGTACACTGACAGAACGGGAGCAGAAAGTGTTAAGGCTGAGGTTTGGATTGGATGACGGACGCGCCAGGACGCTTGAGGAAGTGGGCAAGGAATTTAATGTCACCCGTGAAAGAATCAGGCAGATTGAAGCCAAAGCACTGCGGAAACTTCGTCATCCCAGCAGAAGCCGTAAATTGAAGGATTATCTGGACTGATGCGGTCACAGGTGTTATCGAAAAGATTACAGACGGTGGCCGATATGGTAACCAGAGGAAATCGTGTCTGTGATGTGGGCTGCGATCACGGGTATGTGTCGATTTATCTGGTAAAACAGGGCATCAGTCCGGGGGTGCTTGCCATGGATGTGCGAAAGGGGCCGCTTGGTGCTGCCAGGGAACATGTGGCGGAGAAGCATCTGGAAGATCAAATCGAGACAAGATTGTCAGACGGTTTACATAATTATAACATAGGAGAGGCACAGTCGCTGATCTGCGCCGGTATGGGCGGCAGATTGATGCAGCGGATTCTGGAAGCAGATAAGGATAAGACGGATTCTTTTGGGGAATTGATATTGCAGCCCCAGTCTGAGTTGGAGCAGTTTCGGCATTTTTTGCGGAAAAACAATTATCTGATTCAGGAGGAAGAGATTCTTCTTGAGGACGGAAAGTTCTATCAGGTGATGCGGGCGGTTCCCTTGTCAGCGGGAATCCGGGATGCGGGCGGCGGTGCTGTGATGGAGACGGACATAGACAGCAGCAAAACACAGGTTATGGACGGTGAGATTGGCAAAGTTTCCAGAATCAGATGGACAGCTGGAGAGCAGGTATTGCCGGAAGAGGAGCTATGTAAACTTGAAGAACGATATGGACCGGTTAACCTAAATAAAAGAACGGATGTTTTCATAGAATATCTGCGCCGTGAGGAGCGGGTTTACGAAGAAATACTTGATCACTTGTGGGAAAACGGTTTGACGCAGGAGAAGAGAAGAACCAGATATGCACAGGTGGAAACTTATTTGCGTGACTGCCGGAAAGTACAGACTGTCTTATACGGCGGAAGATAGATCGTATTTATGAACAGTTAACATAATATAATTTCCCACTCAACGAAAAGGAGGACCTGCCTATGGTTACGATCAAAATCAATGGAAAAGAGAGACTCTATGATGATGGCATCAAGTATGAGATCATAGCGGAGGAGTACCAGAACGAGTATGTGAGTCAGATTGCCCTGGTGACGGTGAACGGCAAGATCAGGGAGCTGATGAAGCGGGTAGACAGGGATTGTGAGCTGGAGTTTATCACCTGTTCAGATCAGATTGGTCATAAAACCTATGTCAGGACCGCCATTATGTTGATGCTAAAGGCCATCAAAGATGTGGCAGGCATGGAGGCGGCCGCCAATGTGAAGGTTGAGTTTGCCATCGGTGCAGGCTATTACTGTGCGTTCAGAAACGGACTGACCATGGACGAGAAAACCATCGAAAGAGTAAAGGACCGTATGGGCGAGCTGGTGGATATGGACCTTTTAGTGACGAAGAAGGCTTATCCGGCGGATGAGGCGGTAGCGCTTTTTAAAGAAAACGGTATGATGGATAAAGTATCCTTATTCCGTTACCGCAGAAGTTCCAATATTAATGTTTATTGTATGGGTGATTATTATGATTATTTTTATGGCTATATGATGCCCAGCACAGGCTATGTCAAGAGTTTTGATCTCTTTGCCTATGAGGGCGGCATAATCCTGCTTTTGCCGGAGAAGGAAGACCCGGAGACGCTGCCGGAGTTCGTGCCCAGGAAGAAACTGTTCCAGACCTTGATGACTACCGGCGAGTGGGGCAGGGAGATTGGAATTGATACCGTGGGTGATCTGAATAATCAGATCTGCCAGGGCAGTCTTGCTGAGATGGTCCATGTGCAGGAAGCTTTGCAGGAAAGGCGTATCAGTGAGATTGCCAGGGATATTGCAAGGCGTGAAGGGGTGAAGTTCGTCATGATAGCGGGACCTTCCTCTTCGGGCAAGACCACCTTTTCACACAGACTGTCTGTCCAGCTTCGCACCTATGGTCTGAAACCTCATCCGATTGGATTGGATAATTATTATTTGGACCACGACAAGACGCCCCTTGATGAGACGGGTAATCCCGATTATGAGTGTTTGGAAGCGCTGGATGTGGAACAGTTCAATCAGGATATGACAAAGCTCCTGGAAGGCGAGAGCGTACAGCTGCCCTCCTTTAATTTTAAGACAGGAAAGAGGGAGTATGACGGGAAAATGACCGTTCTTGGAAAAGATGATATCCTTGTCATCGAAGGCATACACGGTCTAAACGAGAAGATGTCTTACGCTTTGCCGGCGGAGAGCAAATTCAAGATTTATATCAGTGCGCTCACCACATTGAATGTGGACGAGCACAACAGAATACCGACTACGGATAACAGATTGCTGCGCCGCCTGGTACGGGATGCCAGAACCAGGGGCACCTCAGCCCAGAAGACAATCGAAATGTGGTCTTCGGTCAGAAGGGGAGAGGAGAAATACATATTCCCCTTCCAGGAAGAGGCGGATGCTATGTTCAATTCGGCCATGCTCTATGAGCTGGCGGTGCTCAAACAGTATGCGGAGCCTTTGCTTTTCAGCATAAAGAAAGGAGAACCGGGGTATTATGAAGCCAAGAGGCTTCTAAAATTCCTGGAATACTTCCTGGGAGTCAGCAGCGAGGAACTGCCGAAGAATTCCCTGTGCAGGGAGTTTGTGGGCGGAAGCTGTTTTGATGTATAATGAAAATAAGAATAAGTAGGATACATGATCGCGGCTGTACAGACGAAAGGGTACAGGCGAGGAAAGTCCGGGCTTCACAGGGCAGGATGCCGGATAACGTCCGGTGGAGGCGACTCCAAGGCCAGTGCAACAGAAAAGAAACAGCCCTGCAGTTTTACACAGGTAATTCTGCAGCGAAGCCGTAAAGCAGCTTTAGCAGTTTTGCGCGAGCAATCCTGCGACAAAGCCGCAAAGCGGCTTTAGGACTTCCACGTTAGTGGAAGTCCAGGGTTATGGTGGAATGGCAGTGTAAGAGACTACCGCTGTTTTGGTAACAAGACAGGCTGTGTAAACCCCATCCGAAGCAAGACCAAATAGAAAGCGATAGGCCGGCCCGGTCTGCTTTCAGGTAGGTCGCTCGAGATTTTCGGCAACGAAAATCCTAGATAGATGATCATGCAAGACATAACCCGGCTTATCGTTCTGCTTATTATGTTGTTCAAAAGATAAGAAATCAAAAAGCACAGGATGCAGGGCACAGGAAGCGGTACTTCTTTCTTACCGGGAAGAAACCGGAAATTTCCTGTGCTCTTGCAATGGAAGGAAAGGAAGGGGAAAGCGGGAGACAGGATGCGGAACAGAGAGAGTTGTCACAATAAAATAACATATATTATTGTGTTGCTGTTGTGTGTACTGCATACACCGCTGACTTTACAGGCAAAGGAGGCTTCTCTACCGCCGCACTTGATTCAGACAGTGAGCGACCAGGATATTTATGAGGGACTGGCAGCATTGGGGCTTTTAAAGTGCGAGACGCTTACACAACAAGACCCCTCACAGGCATATGAAATGGTAAAAGACTGTGTAGTGCGTGTGAATATGGGGAACGCTTATGGCAGCGGCCTGCTCTGGCAGTTTACCAGTGACGCGGTGATCATTGCCACCAATGCCCATGTGCTGGCTTACTGGGATGATGCGGCGGGGTTTATTCATTTTCCGAAAGGGTATTTTGTCAGCGCCAGGGTGCTTGGCGTCTCCGAAACCTATGATGTGGGATTTCTTATGGTAGACAGAGAGACGTTTGACTATGAGACACTTGCGGCACTGCGCCATGTCAGCGCCGACGAAATGGTTTACGAGAAGCTTACGCCAGGCGATGTCATGTTTAGCGTGGGGGCGGGCATTGCCCTTGGGGCGCCGGAGTATTACGAAGGAACTGTGGAGGATACCTGGCAGTATATTGAGGATTTTGAGAACCATATGTTGTATGGTCATGGCTATGCCAGGTCAGGTATGTCGGGCGGCGGTGTTTTTGACGGTTATGGACACCTGATCGGAATGATTACCGGAGGAACACAGAGAAATGAGATTGCCGCAGTCCCCCTGCCCTCGCTCATTGAGGCATGGGAGGAAGTGATGGAGAAAGAAGGTTTGTGTGAAACAGGAAGATAAAATCAGTTTTCAGGTGAGAGAACATATCATTGTGCTATGCGGCGGGATTTTGATTATCGGTTTTTGCCTGTTTATTCTGGTCATGGGACTTCGTTATCCATCGGCGGGGGCAAATCGTCTGGTGTTTGCTTTGGTCCTGGCGGGGATGCTGGCCTGCGGCGTGTTCGTGTGTATCATGTATTTTCATCGTGCCCTGACGGTGGAGGAGATGAAAATATGTTATGTTAACATATTTGGGAGAAGAACCTCCTTTTCCCTGGATGATATTGGGTATTGTAAGCTCGGATTATATGGGAGCAAGAGGGAACCGGCCATAGAATCGCTGGTACTGTATAATTTACTTGGAGAAAAGTTATGTAAACTTGAGATGAATATGACGGGTGCCCGCGGATTTCTGCAGTATCTTTTGGATAACCAGGTGAAACTACAGTGGCCCGGGGAGGAGAAAGAAGGCGTCAGGATTATGGAGCCGATGCTGATGGAGAAGACGGTTTGCTTTGAGGAAATCAGTAAATCTGCGGAAGCATTTTATGATAAACTCAGTCTGATCTTTGGTGATTGGGAGAGACAACATCAGCGTTTTGAGGCACAATGGGAATTTGGCTTTGTGGAGTATGTACAGGGAGATATTACGCCTAAGAAAGATATGTGGCAGTGGGAGAGTACGGCAAATCTGCAGGGGAAGGAACCGCCGGAGGAGTATATCTGTATCGTAGAAGCTTATTTGAAGAGAAAGGAAGCCTGGGTCATGGACAAAAAAGGGCATGTGGTGGGGCTTGTCATTCCTTATATCTGGCAGAACCGGTCCTACCAGGTGGGGGAAAGCAGGCGAATCCGCAAGATGGACGAGGCATATCTGCAGGAGCGGCTTTTGGAGCATCTTAAGATGATGACAAAAGAACTTCCCAGACATACCTATCATACACAGTTTCTGACGCTGGCCCATGAATTGAAGAAAACAGCGGGACGGTCTGTGGAAATAGAACAGAAATAAGGGGCGGTGAAGGCGGATAGTATAAAATCCAGGATATACCTTTCATATAAAGTGTGATAAAATAAATAAGATAGGTATTTTTATGGGGAATAACAATAGCAGACAGAAAGGGGATTACCATGGCATTATTTCAAATCAGCAACGAAAAAATTACCATCCAGGTGGACAGCCTGGGGGCGGAACTAAAGTCTCTTAAGAGTGTGGCGCAGGGAAAAGAATATATGTGGGATGCGGACCCTGCTTACTGGAAGAGGACTTCACCGGTTCTGTTTCCTTTTGTGGGCGGCTTAAAAGACGGCGTCTATCGTGCGAAAGGCAAAGAGTATCCCATGGGCCAGCATGGTTTTGCCAGAGATATGGAATTTCAGTTAAAAAGCCAGGTAGCTGCAGAAATTTGGTTTCGGTTAGAATCCAATGAGGAGACTTTGGCGAAATATCCCTATTCCTTTGTGTTAGAGATTGGTTATGAGCTTTCCGGTGACAGTGTGATCGTGAAATGGCGGGTGAAGAATCCCGCACAGGAGACCATGTATTTTTCCATCGGCGGGCATCCGGGGTTCCTGTGTCCAATCGAACCGGGCAGGAAGCAGACAGAATACCAGATTGCGTTTGACAAGAAGGATGAGGTGGTTTCCACCTGCATTGAAAATGGACTGGTATGCGACAGGACGCAGACATATAAACTGCAGGACGGCGCAATGCCTGTCACAGAGCATTTGTTTGACGGGGATGCGCTTGTGATTGAGAATCATCAGGCACAACAGGTTGCCCTTGTGGGGCCGGATGGGAAACCATATCTGACGGTTGACTTCGATGCGCCTTTGTTTGGGGTCTGGTCGCCGCCGGGAAAGAATGCGCCTTTTATTTGTATTGAACCGTGGTATGGCCGCTGTGACAGCGGAGACTTTAAAGGAGAATTAAAGGAGCGTGCGTGGGGGCAGGAGCTTGCGGCGGGAGCCGAGTTTATGACAGAGTATCGGATTACCATCGCATGAGAGACAAAGGAGGAAGCGTATGGCACCAATCGTACAGTGCATGGGACTGACTAAGACCTACGGGAGAAAGATAGCCCTGAATCAGATACATTTAAACTTGGAGCGCAGCAGGATTATAGGACTGCTGGGACCTAATGGGAGCGGAAAGACTACCCTCATTAAGATTATGAACGGCTTGCTTCGTCCTACGGCCGGAGACGTCCTGATCAATGGGCAGAGGCCGGGAATCGACACGAAATTCAGAATCTCCTATCTGCCGGAGAGAACCTATCTGAATCCGGGCATGAAGGTGATTGAGGTGGTGCAGTATTTCCAGGACTTTTATCCTGACTTTCGGATGGACAGGGCTTATGATATGCTGTCACGGTTACAGATTCAGCCAAACGAGCGGCTGAAAAATCTTTCCAAAGGCACGAAGGAGAAGGTGCAGCTGATTCTGGTCATGAGCAGGGATGCGGATTTGTATATTTTGGATGAGCCCATTGCCGGCGTGGATCCCGCTTCCAGGGATTATATCCTGCATACGATCGTCAGCAACTATAACAGGAACGCCTCCATTCTTTTATCCACCCATCTGATTTCAGACGTGGAAAATATACTGGACGAGGTGGTCTTTATCAAATACGGCTGTATCGTTCTGCAGGCAGGCGCAGAGCAGATCAGGCAGAATGAGCACAAGTCTGTGGACCGTTTCTTCAGGGAGGTGTTCGCATGTTAGGGAAATTGATGAAATATGAGTGGAAAGCCACCTGGAAATTTATGTGCCTGGCCAATCTGATGATTTTGATCATGACAATCCTGGCGGATATCACCGTAAAACTGGATTTCTTTTCCTACCAAAGGGATAATATGCTGCAGTTTATCGCAATGATGGTGATGATGACATATGTGCTGAGTATGTTTGCGATGGTGATTGGGGTTGCGATATTTCTAATTTATCGTTTTTATACTTCTACTTACAGTGACCAGGGGTATCTTTTACATACGCTGCCGGTGGATAAGCATCATATTATTATAGCCAAGGTACTGGTGAGCGCACTTTGGATTATAATGTGTGAGTTTGTGATGTATTTTTCTGTTATTGTGCTGGTGGCGGCGAATGGAGAATTGTTTGAGACATTGGCGGACAGTATGGATACCATTATATCCATAACCATTTCTGATACGGCTTCTGTGAAGGGGTTTGCGGTGGTTATGTCGCTTATCGCTTTCCTGTTTAGCTTGTTTGCCAAGTTGTTAAAGGTAACTGCCTGCATTTCTCTGGGGCAGCTTTCTGCGAACCATAAGCTGCTGTTCTCTGTGTTGTATTACTTTGGAATATATATTGTACAAAAGATTTTTTCCGTCATTTATCTTGTCTTTGCGGCCGCATTCAACAGAGATTATTATTGGTCTGAATGGTACGGATGGGAGAGTATGCTGGTGTCGGGTATTATTTACAGTGTGGTGTTTTATCTGATTACCTGGTATGTGATGGATAAGAAATTGAATTTGGAGTAGAATTTGAAGTGAAGAAAGGCAAGGTGTGATCATGACAAAAATTGATATCGTCTCCGGATTCCTGGGAGCCGGCAAAACTACGTTGATTAAAAAACTCTTAAAGGAGGCGCTCGCAGATACGAAGGTAGTGCTGATTGAAAACGAATTCGGTGAGATCGGTATAGACGGCGGATTCCTGAAAGAGGCCGGTATCCAGATTAAGGAGATGAACTCCGGTTGTATCTGCTGTTCCCTGGTAGGGGATTTTGGCACATCTTTAAAGGAAGTACTGGATACCTATACACCGGACCGCATCCTGATCGAGCCGTCGGGGGTGGGGAAACTTTCCGATGTCATGAAGGCGGTACAGGATGCCATGGCGGACAGAGAGGTGGTCTTAAACAGTGCGGTGGCTGTGGTGGACGCCTGCAAATGCAAAATGTATATCAAGAATTTCGGCGAGTTTTTCATCAACCAGATTGCTCACGCAGGCACGATTGTGCTGAGCAGAACGGATAAGCTGAGTGAGGAGAAGTTATCGGCGTGTGTGGAGCTGGTTAGAGAACATAACGGGAAAGCGACCATTATCACCACGCCCTGGGATGCTTTGGAGGGTGAAGATATTCTGGAGACGATTGAGGGTGCCAAGGACCTTGAGGCGGAACTGATGCGGGAAGTGATGGAGATGCATGAGGAGCACCATCATCATGAGCACGACCATGGGTGCTGCGGCCATGAAGGGGATGAACATCATCACCATGGTCATGATGAGCATGACCACAAGCACGAAGAACATGAGCATGAATGTCACCATGATCACGACCATGAGGGGCACGGCTGCGAAGGGCATGACCATGATCACGAAGGAGATGAACACGGCCATCATCATGACCATGACCATGAAGGGCATGAGGAGGAGCACCACCATGATCACGAGTGTTGTCACCATGAGCATGGACACGAAGGGCATCATCACCATCATTATGCGGATGAGGTCTTTACAAGCTGGGGACTGGAGACGCCTTCCATCTACAGCAAAGAAGAGATTGAGCATATCTTGGAAGAATTGGATAAAGACAGCGAGTATGGTCTGGTGCTTCGGGCCAAAGGAATGGTGCCATCCACAGACGGCGGCTGGATTTATTTTGATTATGTGCCTGAGGAAAGAAATGTCAGAAGCGGCAAGCCGGATGTGACAGGGAAATTCTGTGTTATTGGCTCGAAGCTGCAGGAGGAAAAGCTGGCGGCCTTGTTTCAGAAATAGAGTTACAAGGATAAGGGAAAACGCGCAGAACGCTCGAATGACAATATAATAACGAATGTTATATTATGATGGAAGGAAGTAAGATTATGAAACCGGTTTATGTGATCAATGGTTTTTTGGAGAGTGGAAAGACAGAGTTTATCACCTATACGCTGGCACAGCCTTATTTTCAGATACGAGGTAAGACCCTGCTGCTTCTCTGCGAAGAGGGGGAGAATGAATACGATGCAGACCTTTTGAAACAGAGCCGTACAGAATTGGTGTTGATTGAGGAAGAGTCGGATTTTACGGCGAACAGGCTGATTGAACTGGAGAAAAAATATAAGCCGGAACGTATTTTGATTGAATATAACGGTATGTGGAACTATAAGGAGATGAAGCTGCCATGGCATTGGAAGATAGAGCAGCAGATCACCACCATTGATGCATCCACATTTCCGATGTACTTCACAAATATGAAATCTTTGCTGGCGGAGCAGATACGGAAATCAGAGTTGATTATCTTTAATCGGTGCGATGGTGTGGAAGATTTGGGCAGTTATAAACGCAATATCAAGGCCATCAACCAGAAGGCGGAGATTGTGTTTGAGGATGCTAACGGGGAGATCAATGAGATTATGGAAGAAGATCTGCCCTATGATTTAAAATCACCTGTTATTGAACTGGATAACGAGGGTTACGGAATCTGGTATCTGGATTCCCTTGATCATTTAGAGCGCTATGCGGGCAAGACAATCCGCTTTGTGGCGATGGTTTTGAAACCAAGCCAGTTCCCCAAGAATTATTTTGTGCCGGGACGTATGGCGATGACCTGCTGTGCGGAGGATATGGCCTTTTTGGGATATGCCTGCGAATATGATAAGACAGATATGTTAAAGGATAAACAGTGGGTGCGCGTTACAGCCCGGGTTGAGAAGGAATACTTTGCGGATTATCAGGGGGAAGGACCGGTGCTTCATGCTGTCAGTGTGGAACAGACCAAGGCCCCGAAGGAAGAGGTTATAAGTTTCGTGTGATGGATGCGGATAAAGATTTACAACAGGTGAAAAAACGGCTGTTGGAGCTGGCGAAACGTTCTTACAGTCAGAATGTCTACACCTTTACCCCATTTCTGGGACTGTTGGAGCAGCAGGCTTATCATGAGATCGGCGGTCAGCTGTCCTATGCGGGGTGCCAGATGGATGGCGGCTGTCCTTTGTGCGAACGGAAGATGATTCGGTTTGGAAACGAGGAGAGTCTGGGCTATGCACAGCCCTATCCTATTTGCTGCCTGCAGATTGCGCCTTTACATCTGAAATTTGCGGAGAACCTGACTCACAGGGACTATTTGGGTGCTGTTATGAATTTGGGCGTTGAGCGAGATACGCTGGGAGATATTTTTGTGCAGGATAAGGAGGCATACCTGTTCTGTCAGGAATCCATAGCGACTTTTCTGACAGAGCAGCTTGTGCAGGTACGCCGGACCAGGGTGAAATGTCTTGTCAGTGAGGTCCCCGGCCAACTTGCGGTGCCTGCCTTAGAGAGTGTGACGGTGTCTGTGGCCTCTCCGCGGATTGACGGTGTGGTCTCTAAACTGTATCATATGGCCAGAAGCGAGAGCCAGGAATTATTTGAAATGGGAAAAGTCTATGTGAACGGCAGACTGACAGGCAGCGGAAGTTATCTGCTGAAAACTGACGATACCGTGACGGTGCGGGGATATGGCAGATTTATTTATACTGGCGGGCAGGGAGAGACCCGCAGGGGAAAACAGAGAATCTGTGTGAAAATTTATCGGTAGCAGTCTTCTGGTTTACATAAAATGGATAGATGGGTAATCTTGGAAATACAAGCGGGAAAATAAGTTTACATAATATACAGGAGCGTAGGTTTCATGTTTGGATACAATGGATTTCAGTGGTTGTTTTTCTTCTATATATATTGCTTTTTGGGATGGTGTTTTGAATCTGCCTTTGTATCACTAAAATCCAGAAAATTGGTAAACAGAGGATTTATGAGGGGCCCCTTTCTGCCGCTCTATGGGAGTGGCGCTATGATGATGCTGGTAGTCTCCATGCCCTTTCGGGACAATGTGCTGCTGACTTATATTGCAGGTGTTATTGGGGCGACGGCCTTAGAGTATGTGACAGGGGTGGTGATGGAAGCGCTTTTTAAGGTCAGATATTGGGATTATTCCAATAGACCCTTTAATTTTCAGGGTCATATCTGCTTAAGATCTTCCATTGCCTGGGGATTCTTTACGATTTTGATGACCAGAGTGATACATACGCCCATTGAGCAGATGGTGTTTTCGATACCGGGGCGTGCACTGGACTGGGCAACGGTTCTTCTGACAATCTATATCGTGGCGGATTTTACACTTTCCTTCAAGGCGGCATTGGATCTGCGGGATATTCTGGTCAAGATCGAGAGAGCCAAGGAGGAATTGGAACGTATGCAGCGCCGTCTGGATGTGATTGCTGCCTTCAATAATGAAGAGAAAGAGTGGAGGAAGCAGGAGCGCGAAGAGCGCAGAGAACTTTGGATGAACGAGATTACAGCCGGTTTGGAACAGCGTTTTGCAGCGATTAAGGAGACTTTGTTACGAGTACCTTCCGCATATGGAGAGAGTGTGAAAGAGGAAATCGCTGAGCTTAGGGGGAGATACAGCGAGTATCAGGAGCGGCAGAAAAGTGAAGGAAAACTGTTGGATTTCTATAAACGCGATATGATTCGCAATAATCCTTCGATGGAATCCAAAAAATATAAGAGTGCCTTTGAAGAGTTAAAGAAAATTGCAAACAGTAAATTAAAGTAAAATGCAGAAGAGTATCGCGAAATAACCTGGTTTTGGTTAAAAAGCGATACTCTTTTTATCTGAAGGATAACATATTTAGTCTTCTCCCAGCGGAATATAGCGCGCCTTCTTATGCTTAGCGGCGCGGATGGAATCTAGGATTTGGTCTTCCATCAGTTCCAGATTACGCGCTTTGCGGCGAAAGAGTGCCAGAAATTTATTGTACACCCAGAAAGAATAGACCAGCACATGATTGGCTTTTCCAAGTTTTGACTTGGTGGTATGGGTGTAATGAAGTCCGCCGATCATCGTGGGTTTCTTGGCCCGGATATAATCGATCAGCTCAGTCTCATTGGTGATATTCTCCTGTAACACGGTGTAGCCAAAGCCGGCACAGTCGGGTTTGTGAGAGTCGCTGCCGCCAAAACACGGCAAGTCAAAACGGGCGGCCAAAGACATAGCCCGCATGTTGGAATCGGCGTCTTCGCAGGCATTATACCCTTCTATAAAATCAAATTTACGATAGATTTCTTCTGAAAAGCTGCCCCGGAGGGTGTTTTTGATACTCAAAAATTTCTCGCCGCAAGGATGGGCAGGACCCAGAATACCGCCGTAAAGATGTACAATCTCTATGAGCAGCAACAGGGGAAGGCCTCTCAATTCTAAAATAGGAAGTTTCGCACCTGTCGGCATAATGATTAACATATGCCCGGCATTGATGGTATCATACTCAATGCCTTTTAGCACAACGAAATCTTCAGGCTTGTCGGCCAGTTTTTTATAGTAGCGGTAGGCTTTGTAAGAGTTGTGGTCTGTGATCAGCATACCCTGATAGCCTTTTTCTTTTAAAATAGCAATATTCTCCAACAATTCCAGTTTGCCGTCCGGTGAACCTTCTTTTGTATGGCAATGCATGTCCAGTTTCATAGAATCCCTCTTTTACTCTGATTTCTATCTACCTATTTTACCCTCTTTTGCAGGAAAATGCTACAGATTTTTTTTGTATCTTTTTTCCTGCTGTATAAAATGGATGGGATAGGCAGGCATGATTTTTCATGTCATAACTTGGACAAAGGTTCATATATTGAGATAAGGGGGAATGAGAATGCACAGGGAAGAACTCTTACGGATGTTTCCGGAAAGGATGCGGGACCGGTGGCAGGAGACCGCAGATCTGTGCGGACAGCTGCAGGAGATCAGACTTAGGTCGGGGCTGCCGGTGACGATTTATACAGAGGAGGGAGAACGGTTTATAGATGGCAGAGGACGGGTTGTGGACAGGCAGGATGCCGCCGTAAGGAGTACGCCCAAGGAATTGGAGGACATTCTGCAGCATTTGTGTCAGTATTCCCTGTATGCCTTTGCGGATGAGATTAGACAGGGATTTCTGACGATACAGGGCGGACACCGTGTGGGACTGGCGGGACAGGTTATCTTAGAGGAAGCAGGGCGAATCAGAAATATGAAATACATACGCTATTTAAATATTCGTATTGCCCATCAGATCAAAGGCGCGGCGGATTCGGTGATAGCTTATCTTTATGAAAACGGACAGGTATGTAACACCCTGCTGATTTCACCGCCTGGATGCGGTAAGACAACCATGCTGCGGGATTTGATCAGACAGTTATCCGACGGAACAGTATATGGACAGGGCGTGAACGTGAGCGTGGTGGACGAACGTTCGGAGATTGCCGGAAGTTATATGGGAATTCCCCAGAATGATGTAGGAACCAGGACAGATATTTTGGATGGCTGCCCTAAAGCGGAAGGGATGATGATGCTGATTCGCTCCATGTCTCCACAGGTACTTGCCGTGGATGAATTGGGCAGCGATCAGGATATGGAAGCGCTGCGGCTGGCCAGCGGCTGTGGCTGTAAGCTGATGGCGACCATCCACGGAAGTTCTCTTGAAGAGATAAAAAGCAAGGAATACATGCGTTATGTAATAGCGGAAAGATTGTTTGACAGGTTTGTGGTGCTCGGACGTCAAAGCGGGAACTTTGTGATTGAAGGAATTTATGACAGAGAAGGAAAACGATGTATAAGTTAGTGGGAGTCTTCTGTATTCTGGCAGGCTGTGTAGGATTTGGCAATCTGAAAGTAAGACAGGATAAAGAGAGAATCAGACATTTGCGTGAATTAATTCGTATGATACGCAGGATACAGGATGAAATCAGTTATGGGAAACATACCTTGCCGGAGATTTGTCTGATTCTGGCCAAAATCAGTGATGTGTGGTATGTTCCTTATTTTGAAGAAATCCACAGGCAGGTAATGCAGGGGGATAGTACAGGCTTAAAGGAGGTCTGGCGTGAGCAGATGGAGGCCTGTCTTAAGAGTCTTCCTCTGCAGCAGGAGGAGAAAGATGTGATGATACAGCTGCCGGCCTGTCTGGGGCTGCAGGAGGAAACCCGTCAGGCCAGGGGAATCGGCCAGGCGGCGGAACTTTTGACAGGCAGGTGCAGAAAGGCAGAAGAAGCTTATGAGAATAGAGCAAAAATGATACACAGCGTCAGTATACTTGCAGGGCTGCTTTTATCGATCCTGTTGCTGTGAAAGAAACAGGTAAGGAGAAAGGTTCTTTGACATGGAGGTAACAATGAGCGTAAGTCTTATATTCAAGATAGCAGCAGTCGGCATCTTGGTTACAATATTAAATCAGGTTTTAAAGTATAGCGGCAGGGAGGAACATGCCTTCCTAATCAGCCTTGCAGGATTAATTCTTGTTTTAACTTGGATTATTCCTTATATATATGATCTGTTCTTGATGATACAGGAATTGTTTACACTGTGAGGCATAAAGGCGGAAAACTGTATGGATATGGTTAGGATTGGGTTAATTGGGATTGTGGGCGTACTGTTTGCAGTGGCCATTAAAAGTTATAAGGCTGAGTATGGCATCTATATTACCGTTGCAGTGTGTCTGATTTTCCTGGAATATATCGTTTGTTATTTTATGCAGATATTGACAGGGATGGAACAAATCCGGGGATATCTGAATGAAAACTATCAATATTTGACATTGCTTTTAAAAGCTGTGGGAGCCACTTATGCCTGTGAGTTCTGTGCCGGTATCTGTAAGGACGCCGGATACGGCGGTGTTGCCGGACAAGTTGAGATGCTTGGGAAACTCTATATTCTCTCGGTGGGGATGCCCGTGCTTTTAGCTTTGATGGAAAACATACAGGCGGTTGCAAGATAGGGGGCGCATGATGGAGAGCAGTCTTGTGTGGGATGAGATGGGTATGAACAAAACGGCCTTAGACTTCGGTCAGCTGTTTCCGGAATTTACCTTTGACGGGCAGAAGGTGTTTGCACATGTTATGGCTGGCGAACTTTGGGAAGCTGTGAAGCTGTTGGGGAATGGAATAACAGGTGCAATAGGATATCAGAAAGATGAATTGCGTATGTTATTTCTGACGATTCTCATACTGGGAATTGCGGCGGCGCTGTTTTCTAATTTTGCAGATTTGTTTAAAGACCATCAGGTGTCCGATTTGGCTTTTTATTTTGTCTATCTGTTATTGATTGCAGTACTTCTTAGATTTTTTGCGGATGCGGCCGGTACTGTACAGGAGATTCTGCATAGCGTTACTAATTTTATGCGTCTGTATATTCCCACTTATATGATTGCGGTGGGAAGCGTATCAGGATTTGCTTCGGCTTCGGTTTATTATCACCTGCTGTTGGTGGTGGTCTATCTCATAGAGTGGGGATATCTGACGATTCTTCTCCCGTTTGTGTATGGGTATGTGCTTTTGACGATCATCAATGGAATCTGGATGGAGGAGAAACTGGGTCTTTTGCTGGAGCTGATAGAGAAGCTGATTGGCGTCAGTATCAAGGTGACCTTGGGAGTCATAACGGGTTTCAGTCTGTTACAGGCAATGATATCCCCTGTTATAGATTCTTTGCAGTCCTCTGCCCTAAAGAAAGCTGTGTCAGCCCTGCCTGGCATCGGCGGGCTGACGGAGGGCATGTTTGAGATGGTGATTGGTTCTGCGGTACTAGTCAAGAACAGTATCGGGATTTATATTACACTGGTGCTTATTGTTTTATGCGGCGTTCCTTTGTTAAAACTGGCCCTTTTGGCCTGTGTGATCAAACTGAGTGCGGCGGTGATTGGAATCGTCAGCGACAGACGTATGACAGGATGTGCCAACTGGGTGGGGGACGGCAATCTGATGTTATTTAAGATTGCGCTTGCCTCTGTGGGAATGTTCGTGATTCAGATCGCCATTATCACGTATACTGTGGGCAGAAATATGATGTGACATGGAAAGCAAAAATCCTTAGATGCATAGAGCTTGTGAAGAAGAGGAGAGACAGGATGCTTGAAAACATCAGACAAATAGGCCTTTTTATGATTGCGGCTCAGGCAGTCATACATTTTGCACCGGGCAGACAGTATGAAAAGTATATCAAATTTGTATCAAGTGTTATTATATTGCTATTGTTTCTGAAACCTTTTTTGTCCGGGCAGGAAGCGTTACAAGGAAAGTGGCAGACCGGGATGGAACAGATCATACAGCAGTATGAGAAGGAAAATCTCTGGCAGGGGACGGACCAAAGCGCTGATGAGGCGGCCGTGGCACAGTTGGAGGAGCAGGTCAGGGCAAGGTTAAATGAGGCAGTTTCTAAGGAAGCATATGTTGTAAATTCCGTATCTTTTGTTTTTGAGAAAGGAGCTGATCGGGTTGAGGGTGCAGGATATGAAAGGCAGTTTCAAAAAGTGGCTGTAGAGATGAAGAAACAGGCAGAAGAAGGAATTGAGCCGGTATTGGTGGAGGAAATCGTGATCGGACAGCAGAAGAAAGAGGATACCCAGGAAGGCCTGCAATACCAGGAGATTTTTGCCGGGATGCTGGGGATAGAACCGGACAGAGTGGAGGTGACATGTGTTGGAGGATGGTAAGAAGCTGTCCCACAGATTGACAGGGATGAAAAAGCTGCGCAAAGACCAGTGTCTGATTGTGATCTTGCTGGGCGTCCTTTTGTGTGTGATTTCACTGCCTGTTGAAAAAAGTTCAACTAAGTCCGCTATATTGGACAATGTAAATGATAGGATAGGGGAACAGCAACAGACTTTTACAGACAGCTATAATACCGATTATGCGAAGGTGTGGGAGGAAAAGCTGGAAGAGTCGCTTCTATATATAGAAGGGGCGGGGGAGGTAAAGGTACTGATTACCCTAAAGGAATCGGAACAGAAGGTACTGGCGAAGGACGGAATGGAGGATATTTCGGAGATGACAGAGGCAGATGCCTCCGGGGGCAGCCGAAAGACAACACAGAGCAGAGTAGAAAAGAATACGATTTACACGGTGGATGAGCGGGGGCAGGATGTGCCCTATGTGGTCAAGACCATATCGCCCGCGGTGGCAGGGGTGGTGGTGATTGCCCAGGGGGCGGACCAGCCTAAAGTACGTCAGAATATAATCGAAGCAATTCAGGTATTATTTGATGTAGACATGAATAAAATAACAATAGTTAAGATGAAAAACAATAATCAGTGAAGGGGAGAAGAAATTGAAAAATATGATCAAGAAGAACCAAATGATGATCACGGCGCTTGCAATTATGATTGCGGTAGCAGGCTATTTGAATTTTGCAGGCACGAAAGTGACAGACGAAGAGATCATGTCCGTAAGCGGTACGGTCAGTACGGATGACAGAACAGATCTTGCACTGGCGGAAGGAGAATCGGATTATGCTGCGCTGATGGATTTGTCCGAGGAAGACATTGAGCAGGCTTCCGGCGACATTGAAAGCCTCGATGAGGATGTAACCATGGTGGACAGCGGCAGTGTGGATGAAGAACTGGCTGAGGCGTTGGCGGAAGAACAGATGGATGAGGTGCCAGGAGAGGCAGTGTTTACTTCGGCGGGTACGACTTCCGAATTATCCGGAGCGAAGCTTCAGAAGGAGCAGACCAGAGCGCAGAATAAAGAGACGCTTTTGGAGATCATCAACAATGCGAATATCAGCGAGTCACAAAAGCAGGAGGCAGTGAATAACATGATCTCCATGACAGATATAGCGGAGAAGGAAACTGCAGCGGAAATTCTTTTGGAAGCCAAAGGATTTAGTGATGCGGTTGTCAGTATTGACGGGGAAAGCGTGGACGTGGTGGTAAATACCGAGGAACTTACGGAAGCACAGCGTGCCCAGATTGAAGATATCGTTATTCGAAAGACTGGTGTCAGCCCGGAGGCGGTTATCATCAGCACAGTTAACGAAGACTAAGACCAAAATGCAGCTTTTAAGCAGTTTGAGTACACCAGGCATGACAGGGAGGCCGAAGGCTTAGCTGTTACGTAAAGAGAGACAGTGCGGTAACAAGTAGGTGCATTGTGAATGATTTTATGGTACTATATAGTCGTATGACATTTTGCAGGGCTTATGGTACGGTGAGATCATAGAGGATGGAGGCAAAAGATGAAGAGAGTTTTTTTAATCGTATTGGATAGTTTTGGTATCGGAGAGATGGAGGATGCAGAAGCCTATGGGGATAAGGGAACGAATACCCTGCGGTCTGTGTCCTCAAGCTCTCTGTTTTCTATGCCTAATATGAAGGAATTGGGACTTTTTAATATAGACGGCGTCACATGCAGAGAGGGTGTGCAACGGCCCCAGGCGACAGTAGCGCGCATGAAGGAGGCTTCCAAGGGAAAAGATACCACCATCGGGCATTGGGAGATTGCCGGCATCATATCAACACAGCCGCTGCCTACTTATCCGCAGGGATTTCCGGAGGAGATTCTGATACCGTTTCGGGAGGCAACAGGAAGAGGGGTATTGTGCAACAAACCCTATTCGGGCACGGAGGTCATTCAAGATTATGGGGATGAGCATGTGCGGACAGGTAATCTGATTGTCTATACTTCAGCGGACAGTGTGTTTCAGATTGCGGCCCATGAGGATGTGGTGCCTGTGGAAACGCTCTATACGTATTGCAAAGCGGCCAGACAAATCCTGCAGGGAAAGCACGGGGTGGGCCGGGTAATTGCAAGGCCCTTCTCAGGGGAGAGCGGTCATTATGTAAGAACGCCCAAGCGGCATGACTTTTCTCTGGAACCGCCGGCAGTTACCATGTTAGATCAGCTTAAGAGTGCCGGAAAGGATGTGATATCTGTGGGGAAAATCAAGGATATCTTCGCCGGCAGGGGAATCACGGAGGCCGTCTTCACCAAGGGAAATGAGGAAGGAATCGAGAGAACGTTAGAATATCTCGACAAAGAGTTTGCGGGGCTTTGTTTTGTTAACTTGGTGGATTATGATATGCTTTACGGCCATCGTAATGATATTGACGGTTACGCTAGGGCGCTTGCTTATTTTGATCAGAAGCTTCCAAAGATGCTGGAGAAGCTTAGGGAAGATGATATTTTGATGATTACGGCAGATCATGGATGCGATCCGGGATATACGGTATCCACAGATCATTCCAGAGAGCATACGCCTTTTGTGATGTATGGTAAGACAGTGAAGCCGAAGAATCTGGGCACCAGGGAGACTTTTGCGGATATTGGGGCAACGGTGCTTCACTATCTTGGAATCAAGCCGGAGTTTGCCGGCACATCTATGCTGTAAATGTGGTTTGGAGGATAAAAACGTGGGTAATTATGCGGAAGAAATCAACAAAAGAAGAACTTTTGCGATCATATCGCACCCGGATGCGGGTAAGACAACCCTCACCGAGAAATTTTTGTTATATGGAGGCGCCATTAATCTGGCGGGCAGTGTCAAGGGAAAAGCCACAGCCAGACATGCGGTTTCTGACTGGATGGAGATTGAGAAGGAGAGAGGTATCTCTGTTACTTCCTCCGTGCTGCAGTTTGCATACGGCGGTTTTTGTATCAATATTCTGGATACACCGGGACATCAGGACTTCTCGGAGGATACTTACAGAACTTTGATGGCGGCTGACTCGGCAGTAATGGTCATAGATGCCTCGAAAGGTGTTGAGGCGCAGACCCGTAAGCTGTTTAAGGTATGTGTGATGCGTCACATTCCAATCTTTACCTTTATCAACAAGATGGACAGGGATGCCAATGATACCTTCGAGCTTTTGGATGATATTGAGAAGGAGCTGGGTATAGCCACCTGCCCGATCAATTGGCCGATTGGTTCCGGAAAGAATTTTAAAGGGGTCTATGAGAGAGAGAGCAAGTGCGTTATCACTTACGCAGACACGGAAAAAGGCACAAAAGAAGGACATGCCACCAGAATTCCTGTGGCGGAGGAAGAGAGGCTGACTGCGCAGATTGGGGAAGAGAATAAGGCGCAGCTTATGGAGGAGATTGAACTGTTAGACGGGGCCAGTGCACCCTATGACCTTTCACAGATACAGGCAGGTGATTTGACCCCCGTATTTTTTGGTTCGGCATTGACGAATTTTGGTGTGGAGATTTTTTTGCAGCACTTTTTAAAGATGACTACCACACCCCTTGCGCGCAAGGCGGATATCGGTCTGATCGACCCGGTGGAACATGACTTTTCAGCCTTTGTCTTCAAAATTCAGGCTAACATGAATAAGGCGCACCGTGACAGAATCGCTTTTATGCGGATTTGTTCCGGTAAGTTTGATGTGAATGAGGAAGTGCGTCATGTACAGGGTGGGAAAGTGATGCGTTTGTCCCAGCCGCAGCAGATTATGGCGGATGAGAGAAAAATCTTAAGCGAGGCGTATGCGGGAGATATCATTGGCGTTTTTGATCCGGGGATATTCTCTATTGGAGATACGATCTGTATGCCCAAGGAGAATTTTGCCTATGAAGGGATTCCCACCTTTGCACCGGAGCATTTTGCAAGAGTCAGGCAGATGGATACCATGAAAAGGAAACAGTTTGTCAAGGGAATCACACAGATTGCCCAGGAAGGTGCCATTCAGATTTTCCAGGAATTTAATACGGGTATGGAGGAGATTATCGTAGGTGTGGTGGGTGTACTGCAGTTTGATGTTCTCAAATACCGTCTGGAAAATGAATATAATGTAGAGATTAAGCTGGAGAATCTCCCCTATGAACATATCAGGTGGATTGAGAACAAGGAGATTGATCTGGACAAGCTGACAGGGACTTCTGATATGAAAAAGATCAAGGATTTAAAAGGAAATCCATTGCTGTTATTTGTCAATCCCTGGAGCATTGGCATGACATTAGATCGGAATGAGGGTCTTGTGTTGGCGGAATTTGGAAGAAATTAACGGATACCCATGGGAATATGGCAGGAAGGAGGGCATTGGCCTATGAAGAGAACAAGTTTCTTATTGATCGTCATGCTGACACTTACCGGCGCGCTGGCCTATGCCTGGCGTCAGCTGCCCCATGAGGAAAGGGATTTGTACTGGCAGGCTGATCTGGGAGCAGAGCAGACAGAATACGAGGAGCCGGAGCAGGTCATACGGCAGGAGGATGCCCAGATTCAGGTGTCGCTTGAGAACTGCTATGCCTACCAGAAATTATCGGAGGAAGAACAGACTGCCTATCTGGAAATCTTGGATGCTTTGGTCAACTTTAGACAAGAAGTAAAGCTGTCCATATTTGATAAAGAAAAAATTGCCCATGTTTTTCAGTGCGTATTAAATGACCATCCGGAAATTTTCTATGTGGATGGATATAGTTATACGGAATACACGCTGGGAGATGTGTTGAAGAAGGTGACCTTTACAGGAACGTATCGATTTACACAAAGTGAGGTGGCGCAAAAGCAAGTACAGATAGATAGTTATGTAAACAAATGTCTGTCGGGTATGCCGGAAGATGCAGATGAGTACGAGAAGGTCAAATACATCTATGAATATGTGATACACCACACCGATTATGATGCCACAGCCCAGGACAACCAGAATATCTGTTCCGTATTTATCGAAGGAAAATCCGTCTGTCAGGGATATGCCAAGGCGGTGCAATATCTGTTAAATGAAGCAGATATCTTTGCCACGCTGGTGCTTGGCCGGGTGATTGGCGGAGAAGGACATGCCTGGAATCTGGTGCGGATTGACGGGGAATACTATTATGTGGACGCCACCTGGGGAGACGCTTCTTATCAGGCAGTGGGCGGGACAGAAAGCTATCCGTCGGAAAAGATACCTACCATCAATTATGACTATCTGTGCGTGACCACCAAACAGCTGGAATTGACACATACGCTGGACAATGTAGTGGAATTGCCGGAATGTACGGCTATGGCGGCAAATTATTATGTGCGGGAAGGGGTTTATTTTACGAAATGGGATGAAGAAAGACTTGCGCAGATTTTCCAGGAGGGCTATGAGCAGGGAAATACTTATGTGACTTTAAAATGTGCGGATTACGAGACTTATCGGCAGATGCACACGGCATTGATTTTGGAGCAGGGTATTTTTCAGTATTTGGAATGTCCCGATGGGGCTGTGTCTTATACAGACAATGAGAAGCAATATAGTATGAGCTTCTGGCTTTAGACGGAATAGGGCTAGGCAAAAAACAGAAATTTTGATATACTTAATCCAAATGAGAGAAAGGTATGGTTATTGCTTATGGAACAGGAAACAACCAAAAATTCGTATGTACTGAACGAAGATGAGAAATTCGGAACCGTAAAGATTGCGGATGATGTGGTGGCTATGATTGCGGCCTTAGCGGCTACTGAGGTGGACGGTGTGGCGGCTATGGCCGGTAATATGACCAATGAGCTGCTTAGCAGAGTTGGAGTCAAGAGTCTTTCAAAAGGCGCCAGAGTATATGTCTCGAACAAGAAAGTTAAGGTGGAGCTTGCGATTACCATGGAGTATGGCTATAATATTCCGGCCACCTGCCAGCGTGTTCAGAACAGGGTGAAAGCCGCTATTGAGAATATGACGGGCTTGGAAGTCCTGGATGTAAATATCCGTATTGCGGGGATTAATGTGACCAAAGACAAATAAGGCGGAGCTAGAGTTGATATGAGCAGAAGAGAGTTGCGGGAGCAGATTTTTAAACTGTTGTTCCGTGTAGAATTTAACAAGATGGAAGATATGCCGGAGCAGGAACAGCTGTTTTTTGAGGATGAGAATGCTGCGCGGGACAAAGACGCCGTTTATGTGTCGGAGAAGTTCAGGAAGATATCTGATAAGCTTGCGGAGATTGACAGCCAGTTAAACGAGAAGGCGGAAGGGTGGAATACCGCCAGAATGAGCAAAGTGGATTTGACAATCTTGCGGCTTGCCGTCTTTGAGATCTGTTATGATGAAGATGTGCCTACGGGAGTGGCTATCAATGAGGCAGTGGAACTTGCCAAGAAATTCGGGCAGGATGCGTCTTCCGGATTTGTAAATGGTATTCTGGCCAAATTTGCATAAGGCGGGTGCTGTTATGCAGAATGTATATACAGTTGCACAAGTCAATTCTTATATTAAAAATATGTTCACGCAGGATTTTATGTTGCAGTCAATCCGAGTCAAAGGAGAGGTCAGTAACTGTAAATATCATCCCTCTGGACATATTTATTTTACATTAAAGGATATAAAGGGAACAATAGCGTGCGTTATGTTTTCTTCCTGCCGCAAAGGGCTTGCTTTCCGGATGACAGAGGGACAGCAGGTGGTGGTGAGCGGCAGTGTGGATGTTTACGAGCGTGACGGCAAGTATCAGCTCTATGCCAGAGAGATTTCCTTAGACGGCGCTGGGGCGCTCTATGAGCGGTATGAGCGGTTGAAACAGGAGCTTTATGAGCGGGGGATGTTTGCCCCGCAGTATAAACAGCCGATTCCACGTTATATCAGGACCCTTGGTGTGGTGACAGCATCCACAGGAGCAGCCGTGCGGGATATTATCAACATTGCTTCCAGAAGGAATCCCTATGTGCAGATCATTCTCTATCCGGCAATCGTCCAGGGGGAGGCGGCGGTTCCCAGTATTATAAACGGTATTCATGCATTGGAGCGGCAGGGTGTGGATATCATCATTGTAGGCAGGGGCGGCGGTTCGATCGAAGATCTCTGGGCCTTCAATGAGGAGGCGGTAGCCCAGGCCATATTTGACTGTAGTATTCCCATTATCTCTGCAGTGGGACATGAGACGGACACCACCATTGCTGATTTTGTGGCAGATCTTCGGGCACCGACTCCCTCAGCGGCGGCGGAACTGGCCGTCTATGACGTAGGTCAGATGCAGGAGAAGCTGGATGAATATGCTTATACCATGAGACATCACATGGGTGTTGTGATACAGCGTATGCGCAGAGCGGAAGAACAGTATAGGGTAAGACTTAAGTATGTGAGTCCGGTAAATAGAATCCGTATGAAAAGGACACAGGCCTTATCTTTGGAGGAACGGCTGCAGAATGTGATGGAAAGCCTGTTAGTGGAGAAGAGACACAGACTGGCGCTCTATGTGGAACAAATGAAAGGTCTGTCACCGTTAGATAAGCTGAACCAGGGATATTCTTATGTGTCAGACAAAGCAGGGAAGACCTTATCCAGCGTGCAGCAGGCGGATGTGGGAGACCAGATTACCGTTTACGTGAAGGACGGACAGATCAAAGCGTCTGTGACTGGAAAAGAGAAGATGGAATTTAGGATAGATGGGGTGTAAGATGAAAGAACAGGAAGCTGTCGGACAAGAAGAACAAGCGTTATCCTTAGAGGAAACTTTTGAGCAGATTGAGGAAGTAATCGCACATTTGGAAGCGGAAGATATTACGCTGGAGGAGTCTTTCCAGGAATATGACAGGGGTATGAAACTATTGCAGCACTGCAATGAGACAATAGATCAAGTGGAAAAAAAGGTACTTCAGATTAATGAAGATGGTGGATTAGATGAATTTTAGCGAGGAAATAGCAAAGAAGACCGGGCAGATTGAGGAATTGATTAAGGCGCGCCTGCCCAAAGAAGAAGGATATCAGCGTACCGTAATAGAGGCGGCAGACTATGCGGTTTTAGGCGGCGGGAAGAGACTGCGGCCCATGTTGATGGAGGAGACTGCGGCTTTGTTCGGCGGCGCAGGGGAGGAACTTTCTTATTTTATGATGGCGCTTGAGTGTATCCATACCTACTCCCTGGTGCATGATGATCTGCCGGCTATGGATAATGACGACTACCGCAGGGGCCGTAAGACTACCCATATTGTCTATGGGGAGGGCATGGCAGTGCTTGCGGGAGACGCTCTTTTAAACTTTGCCTTTGAGACGGCGGCAGCGGCTTTTCACAAAGCCGATACGCTGACGGCCTATAAAAGGACAGCGAGGGCGCTGCAGATTCTGGGAGAGAAGGCTGGCATTTATGGTATGATCGGCGGCCAGTGTGCAGACCTGAAGGCGGAGGAAATGGGAGAGCATGTGACCGAGGATATGCTCCTTTTTATCCATGAACACAAGACCGCGGCATTGATTCAGGCGGCTATGATGATTGGGGCCGTGCTTGCAGGGGCAGAAGATGAGGCGGTTTCACAGATTGAGAGATGCGCTTGTAATATCGGCATTGCTTTCCAGATTCAGGATGATATTCTGGATGTGACGGGCAGTCAGGATGTGCTTGGCAAACCCATAGGAAGCGACGAGAAGAACAATAAACTCACCTATGTGTCCATGCATGGTCTGGAGGAATCCAGTAAACAGGTTAAGACGTTATCCCAGGAAGCGATTGCCATCCTGCAGTCTTTCGGCGGGCGGAATCATTTTCTGGAACAGCTAGTGGAACAGTTAATCTACAGAGAAAAATAAGGGGCGTACCATGTTATTGGAGAAGATTGAACAGGCAAATGATATTAAGCAGATCGCACCGGAGGATTATGGTGTCCTGGCAGAAGAAATCAGGCAGTTTTTGATTCAGACGATCAGCGTGACAGGCGGGCATTTGGGTTCTAACCTGGGAGCCGTGGAGCTGACCATGGCGCTGCATTTGTTTTTGAATTTACCGGAGGATAAGTTGATCTGGGATGTGGGACACCAGTCTTACACCCACAAGATTCTGACCGGCAGACGGGACGGGTTTGTGAATCTGCGTAAGTTTGGCGGTATGAGCGGCTTTCCGAAGCGAAAGGAAAGCGACTGCGATTGTTTTGATACAGGGCATAGTTCTACCTCCATATCGGCGGGACTGGGCATGGTGAAAGCCAGAGATATCCAGGGCGGCAGCCAGACCATTGTGTCCGTGATTGGCGACGGTTCCCTTACGGGCGGTATGGCTTATGAGGCCTTGAACAATGCTTCCCGTCTGGAAACCAATTTTATCATTGTGTTAAACGACAATAACATGTCTATTTCCGAGAATGTGGGCGGTGTCTCAAAATATCTGAACAATATCCGTACAGCTGACACCTATCTTGGCTTAAAGGAAGGGGTCTACAATTCCCTGCATGGTAAATCCAAATATGGAGATAAGGTGGTATCGCAGATCAGGCGGGCAAAGAGCAGCTTTAAACATCTGGTGGTGCCGGGGATGTTTTTTGAGGATATGGGGATTACCTATTTGGGGCCGGTGGACGGCCATAATATCCCTGAGATGGTACATATGTTGAAGGAGGCGCGCAAAGTCAAAAAGGCGGTGCTTTTGCATGTTATCACCCAGAAGGGCAGAGGGTATACGCCGGCGGAAAGACACCCGGCCAGATTCCATGGGGCGGAGCCATTTGATATTGAGACGGGCATTCCCAGCGCGCCCAGGACGAAGGCAAATTATACGGATATTTTTTCCACAGTGATGTGTAAGTTAGGGCAGCGGGATGAGAAAGTGGTGGCGATTACGGCAGCCATGCCCGATGGAACGGGTTTAAAACGCTTCCGGAATATGTACCCGGAGCGGTTCTTTGATGTGGGGATTGCGGAGGAACATGCGGTGACTTTTGCCGCCGGGCTTGCAGCAGGCGGCCTAAAGCCTATCGTGGCGATCTATTCATCTTTCTTACAGCGCGCCTACGATCAGATTCTGCACGATGTGTGTATCCAAAATCTCTCGGTGGTATTTTGTATAGACAGGGCGGGACTTGTAGGCAGTGACGGTGAGACGCATCAGGGGATTTTTGACCTGTCTTATTTATCTTCTATACCGAATATGCATATTATGGCGCCCAAGAATAAGTGGGAGCTTTCCGATATGATAAAGTTTGCCCTTGCCTATGGCGGACCGATGGCAATCCGATACCCCAGAGGAGAGGCTTTTGACGGTTTAAAGAATATTCGGGAACCTATTGTATATGGAAAAAGCGAAACCATTTATCAGGAGAAGGATATTCTGCTTCTGGCTGTGGGCAGTATGGTAAAGGTGGCGCTGGATGTACGGGAACAGCTGATAGAACAGGGATTTGCCTGCTCTTTGATCAATGCGAGATTTGTGAAGCCCATCGATGAGGAGGCCATCCGCCAGGCTTGTAAAGGCCATCAGCTGATTGTGACGATGGAAGAAAATGTGGCCAGCGGCGGTTTTGGCGAGAAGGTGAGAGAGTATGTGGACAGGCTGGGGGTATCCACACAAGTACTTGGCATCACAATCCCGGATGAATATGTAGAACACGGCAACGTAGAACTGCTAAAGCAGGAGATTGGGATTGATGCGCATTCCATTGTGGAAAAGGTTCGTGCAAAGTATCAATCTATCATGGATAAGTAGGGGCATATGAAAGAGAGACTGGATGTGATTTTAGTCAGACAGGGCTACGCTCAGTCCAGGGAAAAGGCAAAGGCACTTCTTATGACGGGGAATGTCTTTGTGGACGGCCAGCGGGAAGATAAGGCGGGGACCACGTTTGACGAGAGCAAGATACGGATTGAGGTAAAGGGAAATCCGCTGCCCTATGTGAGCCGCGGCGGGTTAAAATTGGAAAAGGCGCTTGCGCAGTTCCCCATTGTACTGCAGGATGCGGTATGTATGGATATCGGTGCTTCCACAGGCGGGTTTACGGATTGTATGCTGCAAAACGGGGCGGCCAGGGTCTATGCCATTGACGTGGGACATGGGCAGTTGGCCTGGAAGCTTAGAAATGATGAACGAGTGGTCTGCATGGAAAAAACGAATTTCAGATATGTGACAGATCAGGAAATCAAGGAAACAGTGGACTTTGCTTCGGTAGATGTCTCTTTCATTTCTTTGACCAAAATTCTGATTCCGGCCAGAAACCTGCTGCGTGATGGCGGGGGTATGGTATGTCTGATTAAGCCGCAGTTTGAGGCCGGCAGGGATAAAGTGGGCAAAAAGGGTGTGGTGAGAGACCCCAAGGTGCATACGGAAGTGGTGCACAAGGTGATTGATTATGCCGATATGATAGGCTTTGCGGTGAACGGTATCACTTTTTCTCCGGTGAAAGGTCCAGAGGGTAATATAGAGTATCTTCTGTGGATTGCCAAAAAGACGGGGATTCCCGATCACATAAGAGAAATGACGGAGCACGAAGCGCTGGGGGCGCTGGATAGGCTCTTGACACAAGGAAACGGCGTCTCTTTCGAACAGGAAATGGCGGAACATATTCGGCAGGTGGTTACACAGGCCCATGATACGCTGGATGAGGCAAAATAATCAATGAAAATGTTTTATCTGATCACCAACGAGGTGAAAGACCCGCAGGGTGATATAACCAATAGAATAGTTGCTTATATTGAAGCGCACGGAGGCAGGGCGGTCTGTGTCAGGAACGAGAGGCAGGTTTTTCAAGACGGCAGCGGTAGAGAAACGGACTGTGTGCTGGTGCTGGGAGGGGACGGCACCATGCTTCGGGCGGCCCGCAACATGATGGACAGCGATATTCCTCTTTTGGGGATTAATCTGGGTATGCTGGGATATTTGGCAGAGGTGGAGAGCGCTCATGTGGAGGAAGCGTTGGATAAACTGCTGCAGGATGATTTTAGCAGGGAAAACCGTATGATGCTCTCAGGCAGAGTGGAGAAGCCGGAAGGCGTAGAGGAGGATTACGCTTTAAATGATATTGTAATATCCCGGTGCAGTTCTTTGCAGATACTGACCTTTCACGTCTATGTGAACGGCCAGTTTCTGAATACCTATTGTGCGGATGGGCTGATTGTGGCCACGCCCACCGGTTCTACCGCCTATAATCTGTCTGCAGGCGGACCAATCGTGGAGCCGGCGGCCAGTATGCTTCTATTAACACCGGTCTGCCCACATACCTTAAATACCAGAAGCATTGTGTTCGCCCCGGAGGATGAGATTGAGATTGAGATTCCCCAGGGCAAGGACGGGTGTCAGCAGATGATGGAGGCCAATTTCGACGGCAGTCATAAGGTTACTCTGCGGACGGGAGACAGAATCGTGGTGCGCAGGGCCGACAAGACCACAGAAATCTTAAAGCTGAATACGGAAAGTTTCTTGTCGGTGCTCCACAAGAAAATAGGGGAAGGTTGACAAAAAGGTGCAGGCGTAGCTATGAAAAAGGCAAGACATGAAAAAATCATAGAGCTGATCACAAAATATGAGATAGAGACCCAGGAGGAACTGGTAGACCGTCTGCGGGAAGACGGGTATGAGGTCACGCAGGCAACGGTTTCCCGGGATATCAGGGAACTGAAACTGTCTAAGATTCCCAATGGAAAGGGACAGCAGAAATATGTAGCTTTTACCCAGGAGGAGCCTCATCTGGGAGATAAATACAGCAGAGTACTCAAGGAAGGGTATGTGTCTATGGCTCTGGCGCAAAATCTTCTGGTCTTAAAGACCGTTTCCGGCATGGCTATGGCAGTGGCGGCCGCCGTGGATGCTTTAAAGATTGAGGAGGTTGTGGGCTGTATTGCAGGAGACAATACGGTGATGATGGCCATGCAGAATGAGAAGGATGCAGAGGCGGTCATGGAAAAGATAGGCCGTTTGGTAGCCCGCTGACAGGCACGGATGCGGCAGGCTGGCATCTTGGCCGTCAGAAAATATTCGCAGAAACGGGGATAAAAATGTTACAGAGTTTACATGTGAAAAATCTGGCCCTGATCGATGAGACGGAAGTTTCCTTCGGAGAGGGTCTCAATATTCTCACGGGAGAGACTGGCGCCGGCAAGTCCGTCATCATCGGTTCCATCAATCTGGCGCTGGGGGCCAAGGCGGATAAAGAGATGATACGGTCCGGCGCAGAATATGCGCTGGTGGAACTTATTTTTGCAGTGGAAAGTGAAAAGCAGCGTAAAGCCATAGAGAAGCTGGAGCTTCCCTTAGAAGAAGGACAGGTAATCATACAGCGTAAAATTATGCCAAACCGCAGCGTGTGCAAGGTGTGCGGTGAGACAGTGACAGCCAGACAGCTCAAGCAGCTTTCGGAGATTTTGATTGATATCCACGGACAGCATGAACATCAATCCCTGTTGCAGGCGGCGAAACAGATGGAGATTCTGGACGCCTATGCCGGGGAAAAACTGGACGTCTTGAAGCAGAACTGCAAAGAAGTTTACAGGCAGTATAGACAGGTGAAAGAAGAGCTTAGTTCCAGCGAAGTGGACGAAGAGACCCGCAGACGGGAGCTTTCCCTGGCTGAGTTCGAGTGTAAAGAGATTGCGGAGGCGGCCCTTGTACCAGGAGAGGATGGGGAAGTGGAGAAAACCTACCAGAGAATGCTTTATGCCCAGAAAATCAGGGAGGCTGCGGTGAATGTCCATAGCCTGTGCGGGTATGAGGATGCGGGTATGGGAAGCCTGATGGGAAGGGCACTGAAGGAGATTCGCAGTGTGTCGGCCTATGACGATGCCTTACAGGAGTTTGAAAAACAGCTTTTGGATATGGACGGACTGCTCAACGACTACAATAGAGCCCTGGCGGAGTATCTATCCAATCTGGAGTTTGACGAGAGCCTTTTTGACCAGACAGAGAGGCGGCTTAACCTGCTTAATCATTTGAAGTCAAAATATGGAAATACGGTGGAAGAAGTTTTGGCTTATTATGACCGCACACAGGAAAATATCGCCAAATATCAGGATTATGATGCTTACCGTATGGAACTGTCTAAAAAGGCAGATACTTTAAACAAAGAATTGCAGGCAGTGTGTGAGAAGATTTCAGGAATACGTGTCAAAAATGCCGATAAGCTTTCCAAAAAAATGAAACGTGCCCTGGAAGATCTTAATTTTGATCATGTGGCCTTTCAGATTCAGGTGACACCCAATACAGAACGGATGGGAGAAAATGGTTACGATCAGGTTACCTTTCTGATTTCCACCAATACAGGCGAGGCGCTGAAGGAGTTAACCCAGGTGGCCAGCGGCGGTGAGCTTTCCAGAATCATGCTGGCGCTTAAGACGGTGCTTGCCGATAAAGATGAGATCGAGACATTGATATTCGATGAGATTGACACCGGAATCAGCGGCAGGACGGCATGGAAAGTGTCGGAAAAAATGGGAATTTTGGGAAAGGGACACCAGTTAATCTGCATCACCCATCTTCCGCAGATTGCGGCCATGGCAGATACACACTTCTATATAGAAAAACAGGTGGCAAAGGACAGGTCAATTACGGATATCAGAAGACTGGAAGAGACGGAGAGCGTACAGGAGTTAGCCAGAATGCTGGGCGGCGCGCTGATTACGGAAAATGTTTTGAAAAATGCCGAGGAAATGAAAGATTTGGCAAGAAAAACCAAACAATATTAAATTAAAAAATCAGATTTTTCATATACTAGAAAGGACATACTCTAATGTGTGTCCTTTTTCTGTTAAGAAAGTAGGAAAGACGAGGAATGGAAAATTGAGCGATTTGATATATATGACCAGAGAACAGGAAAAAAAATACAGAGGCTTTTTATATCTGATACTTTTGGCAGGCATAACAGCACTGATACTGACGATTTACTTTGCCTACTGGGATAAAATTCCCTCCACCATCAAAATCCGTGCCGGTGTGGAACAGGAATTGGATTTTCGGGTTCCCATATCCGGAGAGATTTATCGGATACAGGAGGAAGCGGCACAGGTATCTTCCGTAACGGAGCTGGCGGATACCGGGATATTGGAGGAGGATGAGAGCACAGGAAGCATCCATGTAGATTTTGCACATACGGTAAAAGTCAGAGCAAACGAGATTGATACTTATCAGATGGATTTAAAACTGTTTGGTGTTCTTCCTTATAAAAATGTGGACGTACAGGTGATTCAGGATAAACTGCTGATTCCTTCCGGAATACCGATTGGCATCTACGTTAAGACCAATGGGGTGCTTGTGGTGGGTATCGGAGAGTTTGAGAACAGCGACGGCGATACGGTATCGCCCGCCAAGTATGTACTGCAGAAGGGAGATTATATCTTAAAGATTAACGGGGAAGAGGTAGAAAATAAGAAACAGCTGATAAGATTGGTGGAGGAATCCGAAGGGGAAGATATGGTGCTGACCATCAAGAGAAATGATGAAATAACAGATGTTATGATAGAACCTGACAAGAACAAGGGAAGTGAGTGGAAACTGGGCATCTGGATACGGGATAATGCACAGGGAATCGGCACCATGACCTATGAGGGGACAGATCATACTTTTGGGGCCCTTGGACACGGCATTAACGATGTGGATACCTCCATTTTGATGAATTTGGAAGAAGGCATGTTATACAAGACAGAGATTGTAGGCATCACCAGAGGCACCAACGGGTCGCCCGGAGAACTGACAGGCTATATTGAGTATGACAGTGAAAATGTGATCGGTGAGATTACCGAGAATACCTCGGAGGGAATCTTTGGCATATGCGATGAGACCCGCATGGAGGACTCCGCCTATGAACCCATACCGATTGCCTTGAAACAGGAGATTTCGCTGGGGCCTGCGCAGATCATCTGTTCCGTTTCCAGTGAGCCGGAATTTTATGATGTGGAGATTGTGGAAGTGAATCTGGAACATGAGAACGTGAACCGGGGTATTGTCATCCGGGTGGTGGATGAGAAATTACTGACGCTCACCGGGGGAATTATCCAGGGAATGAGCGGCAGCCCCATTATCCAGAACGGTAAACTTGTGGGGGCGGTGACCCATGTGCTGGTAAATGATTCTACCAGGGGATATGGGATTTTTATTGAGGAGATGTTGACGCATTGAGTGACAGGGGATGTGGCAGTGCAGGAAAAGAGCTTCTGGCAAAGAGGCCGGGAGCTCTTTGAGGCCAGGAATGGTTCTTCCGCGTCTGTTCCGGTAAATATTACATATTTACAACAGAACGTATGTTTGATAATATTATATTACACCAAAGACCAGACGGGAGGAGGTGAGGGAAATGGAAGAGAAAGTGCAGATGGGAACATGGACAGACGGTCTCACAAATATACCGATTCAAATGATGTCGCTGACCGATCGTGACGGCAGGATAACGCCGCAATGGTTCAGGCTGGAGACGGATGACCATGAGATTATGATGTGCCGGATTGAGCAGGTAGTATCCCGGGGAGAAAAGAAGTATGTGGGTGTGCGGGAGAAACAGTTTGTCTGTAAGATCAGAATGGGAGAGATCTGTAAAACCCTGGAAATGCGGTACAGTGTGGAGTCCCAGAAGTGGCGCATCTTCCAATTCCTGTAGCAGTGGGCAGATATGTATTTCATATTGATGTCAACAGTGCTTTTCTTTCCTGGAGCGCGGCATACAGAGTGGACGTGCTGGGAGAAAAAGAAGATATCAGGCAGATTCCCAGCATTGTAGGCGGAGACCAGGAGAAACGCCACGGGATTGTGCTTGCCAAAAGCACGCCCGCCAAGAAGTTTGGGATTCAGACCGGCGAACCGATTGTGGCTGCAAAGAAGAAATGCCCGGGACTGGTCATTGTACCGCCTGATTATGGCTTGTATGTGACTTCTTCCAGAGCTTTTATCAAGATACTGCAAGAATACAGCGATCAGGTGATACAGTACAGCATTGATGAAGCCTGGGTGGTGTTTGAAGGATTTGAGAAGCTGTATGGACGAGACCAGATGGTAACGCTTGCCTATGAGTTGAAGGACAGAATCAGGGAGGAGCTTGGATTTACAGTAAACGTAGGCATCTCAGAAAATTTCCTGTTGTCCAAAACGGCGGGAGATTTTTCGAAGCCGGATAAAGTACACACGCTTTTTGCAGATGAAATCGCACAGAAGATGTGGCCGCTTCCTGTTTCGGATTTGTTCCTTTGCGGCCGGGCCACGGTGGAGAAGCTGCACCGATTGGGGATTCGTACCATAGGGGAACTGGCCCAGGCAGATGAGGGAATGATTCGTGCCCATTTGAAAAAGAATGGCGGAACCATCCAGAACTTTGCAAGAGGCGGCGATTTGGATTTCGATATGATCACCCATGAGGCAAACAAAGGCTATGGGAACAGCCTCACGGCGCCGGTGGATATCGTGACAGAGGAATACGCGAAGCATTTACTTCTCTCCCTCAGCGAGACAGTGGGGGCGAGACTTAGAAGTGACGGCGTGATGATCGGGGTGGTCAGCGTACATCTTACGACCTGTGAGTTCCAACATATGAATAAACAGATGCAGTTGGACTCCCCTACGAATACCACGGAAGAGATTTATGAGGCGGCCTGCCAGATACTGGAAAAGCTGTGGAATCAAAAGACGCCTGTCAGGCAGATCGGTGTCCATACCTCAAAGGTGCAGGAGGACGCCGCACGGCAATACAGTATCTTTGACAGGATGAAGAGCGATAAGCTGGAGAAATTAGAGAAACTGGACAGGACCATTGACCAGATTCGTGAGCGCTACGGGGAAGATGCCGTGTTCCGTGCCAGTTTCCTAAAAAGTAATGTATCCCATATGAGCGGCGGGCTGCATAAAGAGAGGCGCAGCGGGGTAACATTGGGGATAGATGTGGAAGGAGAAAATGTCAGGAATCTGTGAGAGTTTATAAGGATTTTGATGACAGGATGGGAGAAACATGTGCGGAAGATTTTATATAGAGGATGAGACCATGCGGGAGATAGAGCGGATTGCCAAAAGGATTGACCGTCAGATGGCAAAATCAGGAGAGGTACATCCGTCGGAACCTGCACTTGTCCTGCGGGCCAGTCAGGACAGTATGGTATCGGAAGTGCTTAAATGGGGATATGAAGCCGCCAGAAAGAATACGCTGCTTTTTAATGCCAGGAGCGAGACGGTGAGACAGCGGCCGATGTTTCGCTATGATTATGAAACGCGACGCTGTCTGATACCGGCGGATAAATTTTATGAGTGGAAGCACATCGGAGAAAAGAGAAAGGAGAAATATGAATTCTTTGCACAAGGTGAAGTTTTGTATCTGGCAGGTATTTATCATAAAGCGCCGGAAGGGGATCGGTTTACCATTCTTACCAGGGAAGCGGAAGGGTGTATGGCCGGAATTCACCAGCGGATGCCGCTCATACTGCATCGGGAGGACATGGAACGGTGGCTGTTTTCGGAGGCGGAAGCCAGGAAGCTGTTGGACAGCCATTTTGCAGATCTGCGAAGGAGGAAGAGCGAAGACGGCGGATACCAGCAGATGAGTTTGTTTTAGATATTTTTGTTTTTTCTGTCATTAACATAGCAAGACTAAAAGGAAAATGCAATAGCGGATAATTATTTCTAATATAACAACAGTGCAACGGTGAGCTGATTGTGCGATGTGTCTAAATATCTGGATATATTTCTGAAAATATTTCGTGAAATGAAAATTTTATAATGCGTTATCTTGTCAAAAGTAAAGGATGCCGGGGGTATCCGGACATCCTTATGTCAATAAAAAGCTATTGAGAAGCGGTAGATTCCCTGATTACAAGTTCCGTATTCAGAATCAGCGGCTTGGGAATCCTTTCGGGATTTTGAATCATTTCTACCAAAAGCTCACAGGAGGAATACCCTTCCTGAAAGCTTGGCTGGCTGACGGTTGTGATGGAGGGGGTTGTCAGCATGGAAAAGTCGATATTGTCAAAACCCACTACCATGATATCCCGGGGGATTTTGAGGTTGTATTTCTTGGCGGCACGGATTACGGTGGCGGCAAATACGTCAGAGATAACGAAAAAGGCATTTGGATGCGGGTCGGCGTTTAACAGTCTGCAAACGGCAGAGTATGCCATTTCAAAGTTGATTGCAGGCAGGGAGACAATCCAGCTTTGGGGCACAAAGATATCGCGGCTTTGCAGAACGTTGAGGAATCCCTCCTGCCGTTTGCGGGCATAGTTGAAGCTATAGGGTCCGTTGATCAGGGAAATCTTATTCCTGCCGCAGGACAGTAAATATTCTGTGGCCATCTCGGCTGCTGCCACATCATCAATCGTGACGTAGGGGCAGTCAGAGCGTTCATTGTATTCGCAACACTGAATCAGAGGGGCAATAGCTTGAATCTGTTCCAGGAAATCTTCGTGGATGCAGCTTGCCAGAATGACGCCGGCAACGTTGCTTGTATGGAGAAGGCGGCAGAAACCGCCGATTGTATTACGATTTATAGGGGTTATATTAATCAGCAGATCGTATCCATGTGCCTGGGCGGAAGTGTTTGCGCCGCGTATCACCTCCCGGTAGAAAACATTGTTGATCTCAGGAAGGTTCAAGACAATATTCTTTTTGGAAGGAACTTCAGGCACTGTGGGTTCAAATACATAACCAAGAGCAGACATAGCGTCTTCTACCTGCAGTACCGTTTCCGGTTTGACGATGGAGCGATGATTTATGACCCGGGATACGGTGGCGGCGGATACGCCGGCTTTTTGGGAGATATCTGCGATGGTGATTTTCTTTTTCATGGCATTTGCGAATTCCTTTCTTACATTGTGATAGCGGTGCAGACAGACAGCCGTGTTTATATCCGTGGACAATGGTTCAAGTACTGTGGCTGCACAAATATTTGACGAATGCCAAGGGATTTGACTGATAGATATTGTAGTATAATTCAATGTTTTTGTAAAGAAAAATGAAAGTATCTTAATCTTAAGTGAAAATGATATGAAAGATATATGAAAATATTTCAGAAAAATACTAAATTTGTTGTAAATAGATAATAAATAATGGCAGAAACCAATAGATATAATTAACGAAATGTACAAAATACACAAAAAATAGCTTGATAACACAAAAAGACTATACTATTATAGCAATAAAGACAAACAAAAATTTTCAGAAAGAATGAAATATATTGTGAAAGGAGATGAAAGGAATGAGGGTAGGCGTTATTGGGTGTGGAAAAATAGCGCAGGTTCGTCACATTCCGGAGTATTGTGCAAATGAGAGTGTGGAGATCGGCGGATACTTTGATTTTAATGCAGAACGAGCAAAAGAACTGTCAGAGAAATTCGGCGGAAAAGCATACCAGTCTGTGGAAGAGATGTTTGCTGACCAGGCAATTGATGCAGTGAGCGTATGTGTGGCGAATCATGCACATGCCGAAACAACGATCAAAGCCCTGCGGGCCGGTAAACATGTTCTTTGTGAAAAGCCTATGGCAGTCACGTTGGAAGACTGCATACAGATGGTTGAGGAAGCCGAAAAGGCCGGAAAGGTTTTGATGATTGGTCAGAATCAACGTTTTGCCAAAGCCCATAGAAAGGCTAAGGAGCTGATAAAAGAAGGTGCGATTGGTAATGTGATTACATTTAAGACGAACTTCGGGCATGGCGGCCCCGAGACATGGAGTATCGACCCGGGTGCAAATAGTTGGTTTTTTGATAGAAAAAAAGCAGCTATGGGAGCCATGGCGGATTTGGGAATTCATAAGACGGACTTGATACAGTTCTTGTTAGACAGCAGGGTTGTAGAGACCACGGCCAAGGTGGTTACGTTAGACAAGAAAGATGCGGCGGGCAGTCTGATCGGGGTGGATGACAATGCCGTTTGTATTTACAGGCTGGAGAATGGGGTCCTGGGGACCATGACGGCCAGTTGGACCTATTACGGGGAAGAAGATAATTCTACTATATTATATGGAAGCAAAGGCATCATGAAAATCTATGACAATCCGGATTACGCCATCACGATTATCACCAAAGAGGGTGAACGGATTCTGTATGATATCGATCAGATTCAGACCAATGACAAGCAGACTAAGTCAGGGGTGATTGACGAGTTTGTGGGGGCTGTACTGGAAAATCGAAAATCTTTGGTAGAGGGAAGTGATGTGCTGAATGCAATGCGGGCGGTCTTTGCCAGTCTTGCATCCAGTGAAAAGGGAATGACAGTGACAGTCGTTCCGGGAGGTGAAGTATGAAATTAGGTCTGTTGAGCGCCATTTTGGATGGCTGGTCATTTGAGGAAATGATAGATGTTGTGTCGGATATGGGCTTTTCCTGCGTGGAGGTAGCCTGCTGGCCGCAGGGTAAAGCGGAGCGCCGGTATGCGGGAGTCAGCCACATCGATGTAGAGCATCTGGATGCAAAGAAGGCGGAGGAGATTCTTGCTTATTGCCGGGAGAAACAGGTGGAAATCTCGGCGCTGGGATATTATCCCAACACCATGGATGCAGATTTGGAGAAAAGGGAAGCCTGCATCAGACATCTTTTGAAGGTGATTGATGCAAGCGCCCTCCTTAGTGTCAATATGGTCACCACTTTTATAGGCAGAGACCAATATAAATCTGTGGAGGAGAATCTGGAATTGGTAAAGGAGATCTGGCCGCCGATTCTGGCTCATGCAAGAGAAAAGGGCGTGAGGATTGCCATTGAAAATTGTCCCATGCTTTTTGGAGAGGACCAGTGGCCGGGCGGACATAATCTGATGACATCGCCGGCAAACTGGAAAAAGATTTTTGAAATCCTTCCGGATGATAATCTGGGCATTAACTATGACCCGTCCCATTTTGTATGGCAGATGATGGATTATATAAAACCGCTCTATGAATTTAAGGATAAGATTTTCCATGTACATTATAAGGATATCAAACTGTATGGGGAGAAATTGAAACAGGTTGGGACCATGGCATATCCCTTGGAATATATGTCTCCCAAACTTCCGGGACTGGGCGATGTTGATTGGGCCAAATATGTGAGCGCGCTCACGGATATTGGCTATGAGGGCTGTACGTGTATTGAGGTGGAAGACAAGGCCTTTGAGGACAGCCGGGAGAGGATTCTGGACAGCATACGTCTTTCCAAGAGGTATCTGGAACAGTTTGTAATTTAAGTTTACATAAAATCAAAAAAATGGAGGTTAAAGTTATGAAGAAGAAATTGGTATCAATGCTTATGGCACTTGCGGTAGTGGCAACATGCACAACGGGCTGCGGCGGTTCGGGCGGTTCAGATTCCGGTGCTGCGGCAGAGAGTTCTACCGAGGTGAGTTCTACGGAGGTAAGTTCTACGGAGGTAAGTTCCGACGGGGAAGATTCTGCGCAGGAAAACGCTCCAGAGGAGGCAGCAGGCGCCGGTAAGCATATCTACGTACTGACTGCACCGGAAGATCACGGCTGGACAGGTTCCGTAGCGAAATTTGCCAAGGAAAAGATCGAGGAAGTGAACGGGGCAGGCACCTATGAGGCGGAGCTTATTACGTCGGCCACAGCGGCGGAACAGATTACAAACATCGAAGATATTATTTCCAGAGGGGAAAGCGATATTGCCGTTGTGATTCAGCCGATCGACGATACCGTACAGTCGGCCATTCAGGGGCTTGTGGATGCCAACATTCCCTATGTTGCCTTTGACCGTATCATTGATGGCGTGGCTTCTTCCGCAGTGGCCAATGTAAAAGGCGATAACGAAGGGATTGGAATGGGAGCGGCAGCTTATTATGTATCCCTTGGCATGAAACCGGGAGATAAGGTATATGTATACCAGGGCGATACTTCCTCCGTTACCACACTGCGCGACCAGGGTTTCACAAAGTATTTGACAGGGGAAGCGGAGTTTGCAGGCAGTAAGATTGACGATTCCTTAAAATGGTCAGAAGCTGATTTGGCGTCCATCACTTACTCAGGCGCTATGAATTGGAGCCGTTCTGACACTAAGACATCCTTTGAGTCACTGATGGGCGACAAGTCTAATGCGGAGATCAAATGGTTCTATGCAGAGGATGACGAACTGGCAATGGGCATTTTCGAAGCTTTAAACGGCGGCGGTATCGATGACGCAACCAAGGAAGCGTTCCTTGCAAACCAGCCGGCGATCAGCGGCTGCGGCGGACTGGAGGAGTTCTATGCCATACTCCGTGGAGAATCCTATGCAGACATTGCAGGCAGCTGCTGCGGTCTTGTGTCTGTTACCTATAGCCCGTCTATGATTCAGACCGCAATTCAGGATATGGTTGATTATCTGGACGGCAAGGAAGTTACCCAGGACCATGTGATCGCATGTGAAAATGTGACTGCAGAGAATGTGAGTGAGTATCCGTCGTTCTAGGGAAAAAGAGAGAGGGGCTGTCGTGTGGCGGCCCCATTTAAAATATAGGAGGAATGGGAATGAGCCTGCTTAAGATGAATGGTATAACGAAGTCTTTTAACGGCGTTACTGTGCTGCATGAGGTAAATCTGACTGTGGGCAAAGGAGAGGTACATGCGCTTTTGGGCGAGAATGGCGCCGGTAAGTCAACGCTGATGAATGTGCTGACCGGCGTGTTTCCAAGAGATGCCGGAACAATTGTCTTTGATGGGCAAGATGTGGGTGCGGTGACCATCAGACAGTCGGAAGAGATGGGGATTGCGTTTGTGCATCAGGAGCTGAATTTGTTTAATGATCTGCGGGTCTTTGAAAATATTTTTCTCGGCAGAGAATACTGCAATCGTGCGGGAAAGCTGGATAAAAAGAGGATGATTGCCGAGACGAGGAAGCTTTTTGAAGAACTTGGAGTAGAGATGGATCCAACGGAAGTGGTGGCAAATCTGAAGACCAGCCAAAAGCAGCTGCTGGAAATATCCAAGGCGCTGTTTTTTAAGGCTAAGCTTCTGATTTTGGACGAACCTACGACCTCCTTGAATAATGATGAGGTTGCGCATTTATTTCATATTGTAAATAACTTGAAAAAGGAAAATGGAACTTCCTTTATTTTTATTTCCCATAAAATGCCGGAGATTTTTGCACTTTCTGATTGTTATACGGTATTTCGGAACGGACAGTTTATTGCCACAGGACGCATAGCGGAGACGAATCCGGAGCAAGTGACACGTCTGATGGTCGGGGAGGGCTACGCGTCTGAGGATGTGTATGCGAGACGAAAGACGGAAGGCGAGATTTTGAAACTGGAGCATTTTTGTGGACCGGGATTTTCGGATGTCAACTTGTCTGTGGAAAAGGGGCAGATCATTGGCCTTACCGGTCTGCAGGGCGCCGGCAGCAGTGAGCTGATGCAATGTATGTTTGGCAGTACCTATCCCACGGGCGGTCAAATGCGCATACATGGCAGGCCGCTTACGTCACATTCCATACATAGCGCCATGAAAGCAGGGATTGCCATGCTTGCTGCCAACCGGAAAGAAAATTCCGTACTTCCGGATATGGACCTTTTGGAAAATATGTATATTTCGGAACATACATTGTCTGCCTGGAAAACACCGATCAACAAAGGTGTGGAAAAGAAGAAGTTTGAAAAATACCGCAGCCTGCTTAATATCAAAGCCCAGAGCAGCAACAGTTCGATACTTTCCTTAAGCGGGGGAAATCAGCAGAAGGTATTCATTGCCAGATGGTTAAATACGGATGCAGAGCTTCTGCTTTTTGACAATCCCACCCAGGGAATCGATGTAGGGGCGAAAGCCGAAATCTATAAATTGATTCTGGAACTGGCCAAAAGCGGTAAGACCATATTGATCAATACCTTGGAGATTCCGGAGATACAGAAGGTGGCGGATTACTGTGTGGTATTTTATAACGGCAGCATCATTAAGGTATTGAAGCATGATGAGATAGATGAGACCACAGTCATGCTGTATTCAACAAATGCGATCAATTCTGAGGAGGTATAGTAATGGGTGCGGAGAAAAAGAAGGAAAATTTTTCGGTAGGAAAGAAGATAACAGGCTATCTGGGGGAGTACAGTTTTATCATTGTCTTTTTTCTGATTTTTATCGTGTATGTATTGACTTGTGAAGGCTTAACGTGGAGCGGTATGATGAATATTTTCAGACATTCCGCCGTTGTAGGCATCATCGCCATTGGCATGGGATTGATTTGCCTGACAGGAGAAATCGATCTGTCTGTAGGGTCCATGCTGGCACTGGATGCAGGGTTTTCGGTTATTATATTCAATATAACGGGCAGTATTTTTGCCACACTTTTGTTTGCAGTCGCATTTGGTGCGGCCTGCGGGATTATCAACGGCCTGCTGGTGGGGTATATTAAGATGCCCGCATTTATTGTAACGTTGGCGACGATGTTGATTTTCCGGTCTTTTGCCCAATATTTTTGTCAGCATATCGACAAAGAACTGCTGGGCGGCGGAAGTTCCGTATACCGTATGAGCATGGAGCACGCTTCTTATGATACGTTGTATCAATTTGGAAATGGTAAGGCGGCCACACTTCCCATCGTCGGCCTGATTCTGATTATTATGACAGCATTGTTTGTATATATCGCCACAAGCACAAAATACGGGAAGAAAGTATATGCGGTGGGAAGCAATGAAAAGGGAGCCCAGATGGCCGGCATTAATGTCAGCCTGATGAAGGTCACTGTATTTACCATTGCCGGTATTCTTGTAGGTGTGGCGGCATTTTTGTGGGTGGCAATGAATGCGTCCGCGGACCCGGCCACAACGGGAAACAGCTATGAAATGTATGCGATTGCGGCAGTTGTGCTGGGCGGAATCAGTATGTCTGGCGGAAAAGGAAAATGCCTGGGTATCTTTTTCGGAGCACTTTCCTATACGATCATCGATAAAATCATTGTGGCGCTTAAGATGGATTCGCTGATCAACAATGCCGTCAAGGGGATCATTCTTATCCTTGTGATTATGATTCAGATTGTGGGACCGCAGATGAAGAGCAGGTTTGCGCACCGGAGATAAAAAGCGCCGGAAGATTCTTTCTATCAGAACTGCAATCGTGATGTCAGATATTTTAACAGTTTAAGCAGAGGCTTATACAACACTAAGGTAAGCACAAAATTGCCCAGACAGTGCAAAATGTCGTAGGGGATTCCTGCGCTCCAATATGCGAAAGCGGCAAAAAGGCCGCCGGATAGGAAGTAAGGAATGGCGCAGAGCGCGCCGAACAAAAGCCCAAAGGCACCGGAGAAGGCAGCCCATAAAAGAGCGGAATCCATCTTCTGCAGAGAAAGGACAAGCAGGGCAAGAATCGTCCAGATATAGAGGTAGCTGACCCACCAGATGCCGAAACCGAAGACCATTCCCTCCAGAAGCACGAAGGTGTAGATGATGGGAAAGACACGTTTCTTATAACACAGGGTGTATACAATGATCAGGGTGCTGACAGGCTCGATATTGGGAAGAAATGCCATCCCAAGCTGTGTCACCAGCAAAATGGAACTGAGAACGCCCATGGTCACAAGCCTGATTGTTTTTACCGGATGATTCGTTTGTCTGGTCTGCATGTGTGTATATTCCTCTCAGTTTATTAAGTAATCCGCAGTTTTTGCTGCGGATTACTTTTATTTATGGGCAGAATCAATAGCCGATGGTGAGGGTTAGCTCATAGGCGTCCCCGTCGGCGATGGGGGTTTGGTCGGCGGAAGTATTGAGGCGTTCGTTCTTCTTGGTGATGCACCACCATTCCTGGTTGGCATCATCGGCGGTTTCCCCGTCCACAGAAGTGATAAACATGCCATAGGCGCCGTTTTCTCCCGATACCAGATTTTCATCTACAAGCACTTCTCCCAGATATTCTCGATCGGTATGATAAGTAAAATCATGCAGGGAGCCGTCTTTGTGAACCACTTCCACGGTAATGGTTTTCTCTCCCTGGACGGCAGTTCCTTTGGAGAATTGATAGACGCCAAAGAGCGCCGCAATCACAACGAGCAACGCGGCAAGGGCAAGTAATGGTTTTTTGCTGCTTTTTTGTTTTGTATGCATAGGTTCCTCCAATCTGTTTGAGGGATTGTATGGTGATAGAAAAGCTAGAATTTTGGAGCATAAAAAAAGCTGCCGGGAAATTTTGGCAACTTTAATAAAGCTATCATCGTATCGTCATCCCTCGTAACGTACGATTTACCCAAACAGGCAGGTATTCTGACTAAGGCATCCTGGCACAGATTTACCTTCCCGGTTTCCCAGTGGCATTGAAATCTGAACTCCTCCTATACAGCGGCGTGACCGTGAAGCGCAACTTACTTCCCTATTCTCCCCGAAGGGCACCTGTTCTTACCATATCATAAAGGATTCGGCGGTTGAATGCAAGTATGAGAACGGGAATTTGTATAAACCCAGCGGCAGAAGCCGTGCCGGCATGTGAAAATGTTTCGGTTTGCGTCTTGTGTACCGGGATGGATTGCGGCTATAATGATAAGAACGGTTTGTATGATCAAGAGGGAGGGAACAGTCATGCAGGAGATGGAATATGTAAAGATACCTTATGTAGAGAAACCGGTTTCACGGATTTTATTTGGCACGGCCATGACACCTTTTCTGGAAGGCGGAGATGGCAATGCGCTGTTAGACGCCATATATCAGACGGGTGTAAACACATTCGACACGGCCAGACAATATGAGGGCGCAGAAATGTCCTTGGGAAATTGGATTGCCAGGAGAAATCTCCGGGAAGAGGTGGTGATTCTTTCCAAATGCGGTCATCCCACCCCATCCTGGGAAAAAAGAGTTCATGAGAAAGCCATGCGGAAGGATTTGAAAGAGTCTCTTCGTAATCTGTGTACAGATTATATAGATATCTATCTTTTGCACAGAGATGATAAAGATGTCCAGGTGGGAGAGATCGTGGAAGTATTCAATGCCATGCATGAGGAAGGAAAGATAGGAGCTTTTGGCGGTTCTAACTGGACTCATGAGCGGATTGAGGCGGCCAATGAATATGCCTATAAACATGATATGATACCTTTTACAGTGTCCAGCCCCAACTATGGGCTGGCGGAGCAGAAGGAGGATTTATGGGGCGGCGGCTGTGTGACCATCTCAGGTCCTGACAATGTACAGGCCAGAGAATGGTATGCGGCAAATCAGATGCCTGTGGTGGCATATTCCAGTCTGGGCAGAGGCCTGTTCTCGGGAAAGCTGAAAAGTGAGGAAGCGGCAAAGAATGCGCCAAAGATTTTAGATGAACCGGCCATGAAAGGCTATGGATACCCGGAAAACTATGAAAGACTCAGAAGGTGCGAGGCACTGGCGGCCCAAAAGCAGGTGAGCGTGGCACAAATTGCCATGGCCTATATCTTCAACCAGCGTATCAACACACTGGCGGTGGTGAGTACGGCAAGTCCGGAGAGGATGCAGTCAAACATTGACGCGCTGCATATTAAGCTGAGCGAGGAAGAGTGCGCATATCTGGATCTGCGCTCGGAAAGGCAGGCATAGAGAACGGCGCCAAAAAGAGCGGGCAGTGATTGTGTGGGAATTCCTGTCTGCAGGAGAGGAAAACAGGGGAGAGGATTATGAAAAAAGAAACGCAGCGATTGGAATTTTGGATGGGAGCCTTTGGCAGGTGTATGCCGCTTTTGACGGCGGCCGGTGTCATCTTATGGGCGGCCTGCAGACAGTCTAATGTGAACGGGTATGTGGTTGCTTTTTTTGCGGCGCTTGTTGTGGGAGCGCTTTTTGTGAAAGATGACAGGGGCTATGGAGAGGCCATTGTTTCCGGATTATGTAAACCAATGTTTGGGGTGATCGTGCTGGCGGTGATGCTGGCGGCGGTTTCCGGCAAACTGATCTCGGCAAGCGGCATGGTACAGACCATTGCAGGGTATGTGGTGGCGGCAGGGTTTACCGGCAGACTGTTCGTGGCGGCGGCCTTTCTGATTACCTGCCTGTTAGCATTCTCCACGGGCACATCGGTGGGAACTTATTTTGTGGTGATTCCGATCTTGTTCCCGGTGGGCGTTATGGCAGGCGTGGCGCCCCAGTATATGATCGGGGCCATCGTGTCGGGGGCCGCCTTCGGCGATAATCTGGGCCCGATTTCCGACACAACGATAGCTTCTTCCTCCACCCAGCAGGCGGATTTAGGGACGGTGGTCAGGACCAGGATGCGTTACAGTATTCCGGCCGCCTTCGGGGCCCTTGTGCTCTTTTTGCTCTTTACAAAATTGGGCAGTGCGGGGCTTGTTTTGGAGGGCGCCAACGAGGCGGCGGTACAGCCGAAAAGCTTAGTCATGCTGGTGGTGCCGGTTACCATTGTGGTCTTTTGTCTGATGCGCAGGCATTTGATTGCCGCCTTATCCTATGGTATTGTGGCAGGCATCGCGGCAGGACTTGTGAGCGGCATCTATTCTGTGTCAGACCTGATCGCTTTTCCAGGCGGGTTTACGGTGACTGGTCTTGTGACGGAGGCCATCGGCGGGACGGCAGGAACGGCCGCCATGCTGATTGCGGTGTTTGCCCTGCTTGGTGTGATGGAAAAAAGCGGTCTGTTCGAGGATGTGGGGATGCTTTTGCAGCGTTTTGCCAAAAGCGAGCGGAGCACAGAGGTGACCATAGTGCTTTCCACAGGTATTCTCAGCATGATCACAGGTGTTATTTCTGTGGCAATCGTGGCGCTGGGCGATTTGGTGAATGAGATTGGGCAGCGGGCAGGGGTGGACCGTTACCGCAGAGCCAATCTTTTGGACTGTACGGGATGTGTGTTCTGTTTCCTGGCGCCCTGGACGGTGCATTGTGTGATTCCGGCACAACAGACGGCACAGTTTGGGGAAGCCTTTGCGGTGGCGCCGGCGCAGATTCCTTTTGTCAATTATTATTCGATCTGTATGCTTGTGATCTTGGCGGCGGCCATAGCCACTGGTTATGGAAGAAGCGCCTCCGGACCAAAGTAATGCGATGCCTAAATATTCCCCAGACACATACTGTTGTTCTATAATAGTGTGAGAAGAACTTCTAAAGACGTCCCGCCATAGGACGGGACGCCAAGAAGTTCTAGGAGTTGCGTTGCAACTCCGTCTCACACAGGAGAATGCCTGAAATACGGCATTCTCCGCACGGATTTGAGATTCCGCAGAGTGGAATCATGACGGTTAGTGTGAGAAGAACATTGAAAGACGTCCTGTCATAGGACGGGATGCCAAGAAGTTCCATGCCAGAAAGCAATACAGTAAAAGGGGAAAACGGAGGAAGCAGATGGAAACATTAAATGTGACAGCAACACGAGATCAGGAGCAGTTTTACCGGATTATAAATAATTTGATTAGTACCAATAAGGAGTTCCAGATTATGATCACCGTTCCGTCCGGTGAGACAAAACAGGTGGCAGCAGGTGCCGCCGCGCCGGCAGCGGCAGAATCTGTGGTGCGGGATTTGGAAAAGGACGTGACGGACATGATTCATGAGATAGGGGTGCCGGCTCATATCAAGGGGTATCAATATCTGCGGGAAGCCATCATGATGTCGGTGAAGGATGTGGAGATGCTGGGTTCGATTACCAAAATCCTCTATCCTACGATTGCCAAGAAGTATCAGACCACGCCAAGCCGTGTGGAACGCGCCATTCGCCATGCCATCGAGGTGGCGTGGTCCAGAGGCAGGATGGAGACGCTCGACGCACTTTTTGGCTATACGATCAACACGGGGAAGGGGAAGCCGACCAATTCCGAGTTTATCGCCCTGATTGCGGATAAGATCAGATTACAATATCGGCGTTAAATTTCAAAATAATCCTTTTATTGCCACGCAAAATATTGTATACTATGCTATAAGAGATTTTGCGCACTTACCCATGTGGGGATGGCAATTTATAGTTGGAGGGTTATCATGAAAAAAATCTTATTTGTTGCATCGGAGGGCGTACCTTTTATCAAGACAGGCGGATTGGCGGATGTGGTTGGTTCTCTGCCCAAATGTATTGATAAGGAATATTTTGATGTGAGAGTCATTCTTCCCAAGTATACCTGCATGAAACAGGAGATGAAGGATAAACTCGCATATAAGACGCACTTCTACATGGATTTCCACTGGAAAGAGGAATACGTAGGTATTTTAGAGGCTGAGGTGGACGGCGTGAAGTATTATTTCATTGACAATGAAAGCTACTTCAACGGGTTTCAGCCGTACAGCGACAACGCACTGTTTGAGATAGAGAAGTACTCTTTCTTCTGTAAAGCAGCGTTGTGTATTCTCCCGGTTATTGACTTTAGGCCGGACTTGATTCACTGCCATGACTGGCAGACAGGGTTGATTCCTGTATATTTGAAGGAGCGTTTCCAGGGCGGTGAGTTCTACAGAGGAATCAAGACGGTTATGACCATCCACAACCTGAAATTCCAGGGCAAGTGGAGTGTGAAGGAGGTCAAGGAGATTACAGGACTTCCAGGGTATTTCTTTACGGCGGACAAATTGGAAGCCTACAAGGATGCCAATCTATTAAAAGGTGGTCTGGTATATGCGGATGCGATCACTACGGTCAGTGATACTTACGCGGAGGAGATTAAGACGGCTTTTTATGGAGAAGGTCTAAACGGACTTTTGTGTGCCCGGTCGGGAGACCTTCGCGGTATCGTGAACGGTATCGATTATGAGGAATTTAATCCGGAGACGGATAAGAATATTGAGTTTAAATACAATGCGATCAACTTCCGCAAGGAGAAGATTAAGAATAAACGTGCCCTGCAGGCGGAATTGGGATTGAACCAGGACGACAGGACCATGCTCATCGGTATTGTATCAAGACTGACGGGGCAGAAGGGATTCGACCTGATTGCCTATGTGATGGATGAACTGTGTCAGGATAACGTGCAGATCGTAGTGCTGGGTACAGGCGAGGAACAGTATGAGAACATGTTCCGTCATTTTGACTGGAAATATCACGGCAAGGTGTCGGCGAATATTTATTATTCGGATGCTCTTTCCCACAAGATTTATGCGGCCAGCGATGCGTTCTTGATGCCGTCCTTATTCGAGCCCTGCGGTTTGAGTCAGTTGATGTCCTTACGTTACGGCACGGTGCCGATCGTGCGTGAGACCGGCGGTCTGAAAGATACGGTACAGGCTTACAATGAGTATGAAGGAACCGGTACAGGCTTTAGCTTTACCAATTATAATGCCCATGAGATGTTAGGGACGATTCGCTATGCGGAGCATATCTATTACGATAAGAAGCGTGAGTGGAACAAGATTGTAGACAGAGGTATGGCGGCAGATTTCTCCTGGCAGGTGTCGGCGAGAAAATATCAGGAAATGTACGATTGGCTGATTGGATAAAAATGCAAATCAGATATTCGAGAAACGGAAATAATCCATGCAGATGGATTGTTTCCGTTTTGCGCGCGTAAACAGGGAATGACGGCCGGCCGAAACAGGGCTGTGTTTGACTTCCCGTCTCCGAAAGAGTATAATGAAGCATATTTTCTGACCGCAAAAGTACATAAAAAAGATGAAAAGATGAATGATTGATAGAACAAAGAAATTATCAGGAAACGGTTTGGTATGAAAAAGAAGGGGAAATTCCGGTGTAAAAAGATAGTTTTTCTTTTTGCTGTTCTTTTTATCTTCATGGTACTTCTGATGGCAGGTACATATAGTTATATCAGGGTCAGCATAGGGGTAAATAAGGGAAGTATCGGGTGCTGTCTGCAGGACGGAAAGCTGCTTGTTTCGTGGCAGACAGTATCGGATAAGAATAGATACCGCTTTCTGCGTTATGATGAGGGGTCCGGGGAATATATTTTCTGTGGAGAGTACGAGAATGGCAGAGCGGAATTGACAGATGTGGTGCCGGGGCAGGAACTGGTGTTAAAGATGCAGGGCGTGCGGGTGTTTCAGATATTCGGGTATGACAGGGAAATAGCCGGGAAGCCGCGTATACTGACCCTGATACCGGAAGAACTGGATTGTCCGGTACTCACAAAGACAGCAGATTTAGAAAAGAAGTGTGTAAAAGTCACATGGGATACGAAGCCGGGGGACAGGTATGAAGTGTATCTCATGAATGCAGAAGGAACCATGGAGCTGTATACGGAAGAGACAGAGGGCAAAACCGTATTCAGTATGGAGGAGTGTGCGGAATTATCCGGGAGAGAACGGGAGATTGACGTCGCGGTGCGCACGAAACACAGTGCCGATGATTATGTGCTCTACAGCCCCCTGTCCGATGTCATGCAGATTAACCGTGTGGATTTGATGGATGATGAAGTGCATCTTACGTATGAAGAGAGCGGAGAACTGCAGTATCGTTTGAGCTGGCAGGAGAGTAAAAGCGACTGGTATGAACTGCAGGAATGGTCTTTTGAGGAAGAGAAATGGATTAGCAGACAGGTGTACCAGTGGTCAGATATTCTTTCCTATGATACAGGGAGACTGCCTTCCGGCACAAAGATGCGGTATCGGGTGGTCACCGATTGTACTGCACAGACAGGGGACAGGCAAGCCCATGGGAAGGAACCGGAAGAAGTTACATTCCGGACACGGATTTCTCCCCTTTATTGTACCATCTGGCCGCTGACGGCGCTGGATATGACAGCGGATATCTCAGGGGAAACGGTGATGGAGCAGGTGCCGGCAGGAGAGACGCTGTGCGTGTTGGAAGAGACCGAGGGATGTTTTTTTGTCCGGTATAACGATAAATATGGTTATATCGATGCACGTTACTGTCTCATCGATCTTGCGGAATATCTGGGGGATCTCTGTGCCTATAATATCACCAACAGTTATGCCTCTATCTTCCGGGTACATGGATACGATATCCCCGAGGTGACCGACAGCGTGGCGGCAGGATACGAGAATATTTATATGGAAAACGGCCGGATGCTGGTTCCGTATCTATATCCTTGTGCGAAGAAGCTGTATCAGGCGGCGCTGCGGGCGCAGGAGGACGGTTATGTTCTGTGTATCTATGACGCTTTTCGGCCCAATGAGGCAACCCGGTACTTGTATGATAAGACAGAAGTCATACTGGACTGGCCTGTGCCGGAAAAAGAGGACGGAGAAAATACTGAGGAAGAAGAAAAGGCCGGAGAGGAAGATACGATAAAAGGCAGGACAGGGGCCGTAGAGAAAGAGATTACAGAGGATGAGACCGAAGACTTACAGGAGAGGCAGGCAGTAGACGAAGCTGCCACAGAAGATGGGGAGACGGCGCAGTTTGCGGGAAATGATTTAGAGCAGGAAATACTGGAGGAACTGCCGGAAGAGACAGTACGCTTGCTGGAGGAGCTTGCACCGGAGACCGTGGAGTGCATAAAAGGATTATCGGAAGAAGGTCTGACGATGTTTTATGTCCTTGCAACGGAGACTTTGACAGGTTTGGAGGCTATGGTGCCGGAGAATCCGGAGGGGACTGCGGCAGCACAAGTATCTCTTCTTTCGCCGGAGGATTTACAGCTGATACAGAAAATAGCAATAGAGGATATCCCCGTTTTAAAGGGGATGCCCTGGGAAGAGCTGCTGGCTTTGAAGGGGTATCTGGACCATACACGAACTTATCGCAGCGTGATGACGGATAACAGATTCAGGCTGGGCAGTTTTCTGGCGCAGACAGTATCCACCCACAATCGGGGGATTGCGCTGGATTTGACCTTGGTTGATGCGGCATCGGAAGAGGAGCTTGCCATGCAGTCGGAGATGCATGATCTAAGCTGGTATTCCATACCGGATATGAACAATGAGAATGCCGATCTGCTGGCCTTTTATATGGAAGGGGCAGGATATCGTGGGATTGCGTCGGAATGGTGGCACTTCCAGGATGATGAGACCAGAAATCAACTGCAGTTAGGATATATGGAAAAAGGGGTTTCACCGGAAGGGTGGAAAAAGGATGCGCTGGGCTGGAGATACCGCCTGGCGGATGGCAGTTACTATTGTGCCGTAACGGTTATGATAGAGGAAAGAGTATGTACCTTCAACGAGACTGGCTATCTGGTTGAGGAGTAGGCTCTAAAAAACAAAGGAGAGAAGGATAATGAAAAGAAATGGATTTGTAGCAGCAGTTTTGAGTATGTGCCTGGTCTTTGGTACGGTGGAGATGCCTGTACAGGCGGCGCCCAAAGGAGGATTTGCTGCAACAGAAGAAGGCGTCAAATGGCAGAACAGCGATGGAACCTGGGCGGTCAATACCTGGATTGAAGAAAATGGCAAGAAATATCATACGGATGAGAATGGCGTACTGCAGACAGGACTGGTAAAGATCGATGAACAGATTTATTATTTCTATTCCACAGGGGAAGCAGCCAAAGGCTGGACAACATTGGGGAGCGACCTTTATTACTTCGATGCCAACGGCGTCATGGCGCAGAATACGGTGGTCAACGGCTGTACGGTAGGCGCTAACGGGAAGCTTGTAAAGACATTGGATGAGGAAGGTAAGGCAAAGCAGACCGATGTGGTGGCCGGTATCCTGGCGTCTGTTGTGACACCGGGCATGACAGAGGAGGAAAAGCTGCTTGCCTGTTATAATTATGTGATCAATGCCTGCGGTTATAAGAGAACCTACGAGACACCTACGGCGGACTGGACAGGCCAGTTTGCCTGGGAAATCCTCTCAACGGGAGAGGGAAACTGCTTCCGCTATGCGGCTGCCTACGCCAGTCTGGCCAAAGGGCTTGGATATGATGCAAGAGTAGCCACCGGATATATCGGCAGCAGAAAGGGCGGCCTTACGCCCCATGGCTGGACAGAAGTGCGCATTGGAGATACCTGGTATATTTTCGATACGGAAATGCATGATGCAAAAAACGGAAAAAAGAACTATTTCTTTACCACCTATGGGGCATATCCCAGCAAACCGCTGAAAAAAGAGGCTGACTGGCCGGTATATTTTTAAGTAACAGGAGAAGAGAATAGATGGCGTTTAGTTCAATTCCCTTTTTATGTGCTTTTTTTCCGGTGGTCGTTATCCTGTATTATCTGACGCCTTCCGCAAAGCTGAAGAACTGCTTTTTGATCTTGGTAAGTCTGCTGTTCTATGCCTATGGAGAAGGAATATATGTTTTACTGATGCTGGCCTGCGTCTGTTTGAATTATCTGACGGCCAGATGGATAGAACACAGTAAAAAAGGGAAAAAGATATTGCTTATTTTGGCAATTATATTGAATCTGGGTGTACTTGGCGTCTATAAGTACGCCGGCATGATTATAGTAACGGTAAATCGGATTGCCGGTTCGGAGATTTCCGTACCGGCGTTCCATCTGCCGATAGGCATTTCGTTTTTTGTTTTCCAGGCGCTTTCTTATGTGATAGATGTGTACCGGAATAAAGTAAAGGCGGATAAAAGCCTGATCAGAATTTTACTTTATATTTCCTTTTTCCCACAACTGATAGCCGGACCGATCATCAAATATCATGATATTTCTACGCAGCTTGACAAAAGAGAAGTATCTTTGCACCAAAGCTGTCAGGGAATCAGGCGGTTCATTATCGGGTTATCCAAAAAGGTGTTGATTGCAAATACTATGGGATTAACGGCGGATTACGTGTTTTCCCTGCAGTATGAAGAATTGGGTATGCTTTTGGCCTGGGTTGGTGCAATAGCGTATTTCTTTCAGATTTATTTTGATTTCAGCGGCTATAGCGACATGGCCATTGGCATGGGCAGGATGTTCGGCTTTCATTTTATGGAAAACTTTCATTACCCCTATGCGGCATCCAGCATACAGGACTTCTGGAGAAGGTGGCATATCTCGCTGACCGGGTGGTTTAGGGAATATCTTTATATTCCTTTAGGAGGAAACAGAAAAGGTGAGACAAGAACCTGGTTAAACAGGCTGGTGGTGTTTTTCTTTACAGGATTGTGGCATGGGGCCAGTTGGACTTTTGTGCTGTGGGGATTGTTTCATGGCATGTTTCTGACTCTGGAAACGATTTTTCCGAAGATGATAAAAAGGCTGGGGGTATTGCGCCATGTCTATGTGCTGTTAATCGTCTGTACAGGGTTTGTTATTTTCCGTGCGGACTCCATAGAACAGGCAGGGATGCTCCTGGAGGTCATGTTCACCAAAACGGCATGGACGCCTGCGATAGAAGCGGCTACGGCAAGCATTTGTAATCTGTTGTTTCTGACCATGCTGCCGGTGGCAGTGGTCTGCTCTATGCCTGTGTTAGAATGGATAAAAGGGATGGGGCGCATGAAGCCTTTGTGGGAAGCGGTATCCTATATCATATCGATCCCCCTTTTACTTGCCTGTATGGCGAGCCTTGCGGGCGGGACATATAATCCCTTTATTTATTTCAGATTCTAAACCCACAGTGTTATGTCAGAGGAAAGCAGGACGGGAAATGGGGAATACGGGCAGGAGAGAAGCGTGAAAAAAAGGAACAAGCGGAAAGAATGGTTTGACGTCGATCAAATGATGGACAAACTCAAAAAACTTTATCAACATAAAAAGCCCCACAAGGATAAAAGAATTTATGTATGGTGCGTGCTGGGTGTTTTGTTCCTTCTGGGCATCGGTGCTGCGCTTTATAAGCTGGTATTTTCCAGACAGGCGAAAGAGCAGGAGCAGACACAAAGTTTAGAGGAGGCTTCTTTGCCGGAGATTCCCACAGATTGTGACAGGCAGGAGAAAAAGATGAAAAAGATAGTGAAGGCGGCAGGCGGCGGGCTGTATTTTTTGTTGATTCTTTGCATCTGCATTTTACCCCTTTCGCTTTTGTGGGTCAGACCTGCGCAGACCACGGTGGAGAATCGCACCATGGCTCCCCTGCCAAAGCTGCAGACGGAAGAGGGATTTAACTGGGATTTTCTGCCGCAGGCAGGGGCCTATTTTACAGACCATTTTGCCTTTCGGCAGGAAATGGTGTCCATCAATGCAGCAATTAGGGCGGGGATTTTCGGGGTATCCCCGGTGGAGGATGTGATTGTGGGAGATGACGGCTGGCTGTATTATGCGGCCACGCTGGATGACTATCAGCACAAAAACAGTATTTCAGAAAGAATGTTATTTTGTACAGCGCATAATATAGCATTGATGCAGGAATATACCCAAGGGCTGGGGAAGACATTTGTCTTTACCATAGCCCCCAATAAAAATTCTCTTTATGGCGAGCATATGCCAAAGCAGCTGCAGTTTCAGGTGGCGGGAGAGAGCGATGCGCAAAGGCTTTTGCCATGGCTTATGAGAGAGAACGTCAATTATGTAGATTTGTTTGCACTGTTTAAAGAACAGGAGGAAACTTTGTATTATGCCCGGGATTCCCACTGGACACAGAAGGGTGCCGTTATGGTTTATCATACCCTTTTGGATGTCTGTGGAAAGCCGCATGAGACTTACGAGGATGGGGAGGTCGTACAGGCAGAGGATTATCTTGGTGATTTGGGGGTGATGTTGTTTCCGGTGGGCGCGAAACCGGAAAGACGTCTTCAATATCCCGTTGAGAATACCTGGCAGTATGTGGAGGGAGAAAAGGCCGAAGATCAGTTTATTTTGACGGAAAATGTGAAGGGGGAAGGGAATCTGCTTATGTATCGGGATTCCTTCGGGAATTCACTGCTTCCGTATATGGCCCAGACTTTTTCCCAGGCGGTTTTTTCCAGAGAGGTTCCATATCGCATGAGCGATCTTGTGACTTATGAGCCGGATATTTTGATTGTGGAGAAAGTGGAGCGGCAGCTTCCCACACTGGGTAAGGTAGCGCCCATCATGAGTGCACCCATTCGAGAGACGCAGAAGGTTTGTGTCTCAGTTGGAAACACGAAAGCAACTGCGGATATGTCCAGGGAAGGGAGTTACTGGAAACTGGAAGGCCTGGCAGATTCTGCCTATATGCATACGGACAGCAGGATTTATGTGGAAGTGGATGATGGCAGCGGGGCGAAGCTGTATGAGGCCTTTTGTGTCAGCAGTTTGGACACAGAGAATAACAGTACAAATGACTATGGATATGTTCTCTATCTTTCACAAATACAGGTAAGCGGAGACACCTTTCATATCCGGGTTATGACAGAACAGGAAGAGGCTATGGTGGTTCTGCTGGAAAAAGAATTGTCTGGGGGACCGGAAGCAGCTGTGGAGAACCAGGCAGGGACAGAAGGAAATGAGGAAGGGGCCCAAAAGACAGCCGTAGGAACGGAGACGGAGGAAGCCCAGTCCGATACACAGACGCGGGAAACGCCAGAGAAGACCGGCACACCCGCCCAGGCGGCCCAAGGGCAGGCAGGGACGCAAAGCCAGGAGGCACAGGGAGAGGCCGGGACGGGACCCCAGGAGGTCCAGAGGCAGAGCGGCACTCAAAAGCAAGGACCACAAGGGGAGACCGGTACACGAATCCAGGGAACCCAGGGGCAGACCAGCGAAAGAGCCCAGGAAGTGCAAGGACAGACAGGGGAACAGCCCCGGAAAGCCCAAGGACAGACCGGCACACCCACCAAGGGGGCGCAGATGCAGACCGGCACACCTACCCAGGTGGCGCAAGGACAGACCGGCATCCCGGCCCAGGCAGCGTCCGGGCAGACGGGAGAACAGGCCCAGCAGGCGCAAGCCCAGACCGGCGCACAAACCCAGGAGGCCCAGAGTCAGACAGGCACCCCGGCCCAGGCAGCGCCCGGGCAGACGGGAACCCCGGACCAGACCGCCCAGGCACAGGCACAAGCACAGGCCCAAGCAGAGGCGCAGGCGGCGGCTCAGGTCCAGACAGCGGCCCAGGCCCAGCAGGCAGTGACAGAAGTGAGCCGTGTTTATATGGAAGACTGCGGGTCGGACACGGGGTATTGGGTGATTACCTATTCAGACGGTCATGTGGAATATCTGGACGACTAAGGAATAGATTAGAAATCAGAAGCGGGGAAAGGAGTGAGAGGCAGACAGATGGAACAGCCAAAGAAAAAAAATACATTTGTGTTCCAGGCAGGTATTCTGGCGGCAGCCGGTATGCTTGTCAAGGTGATCAGCCTGATTTACAGAAGCCCGCTTCTGAGTATCATCGGTATTGAGGGCAACGGCTATTACAGCGCGGCAATCAATATCTATACGATTATACTTCTCATTTCTTCCTACAGCATTCCCTCGGCAATCTCTAAGGTGATTGCCCAGCGGCTTGCTTTTAAGGAGTACCGTAATGCACAGAGGGTCTTTGTCTGTGCGCTTCTTTATGTGCTGATTGTGGGCGGTATTGCCTCTATTTTGACTTTCGTTGGCGCCCCTTGGCTGGTGAGAGAGAATCCCAACGCGGTGGTGGCGCTCAGAGTTCTTTCGCCTACCATTTTCTTCTCTGGTTTTCTGGGCGTTTTGCGGGGCTATTTCCAGGCCCACAGCTCGATGCTGCACACATCCATTTCCCAGGTCCTTGAGCAGATCATGAATGCAGCCATCAGTATTCTGGCGGCGCGGCTTTTGATTAATCTGGTAATTGATGAGGATGGGACGACCCGGGCCATCTATGGTTCTGCGGGCAGTGCGGTGGGAACCGGTGCCGGTGTGCTGACGGGGCTTCTCTTTATGTATGGGATGTATCGGTTAAACCGGAAGATGATTCTCAGGCGGGTGGAGCGGGACCGCAGCTGGCATGAGGAGAGTTATCGGGAAATCTTTAAGGTGATTTTTACCATTGTCACACCCTTTATCCTCAGTACGTTTATTTATAATTGTTCTACCGTTGTGAATATGACCATATATTATCATATTATGGACTTTAAGCATGTGGATGATGTGATTGCCTCCAACCACTATGGGATTTTTGCCACCCAGGCAATCGCGGTGGTCAATATCCCGATTGCTATCGCGTCGGCCATGTCCTCAGCCATGATTCCCGGCATCTCAGCTTCCTATGCGAAGGACAATTTTGAGCAGACCCGCAGACAGGTTTCCAAGGCGATTCAGATGACCATGCTGATTGCCATTCCGGCTATGGTGGGTATGGCGGTACTGCCCAAACCGATCATGCAGTTTATCTTTCCCCAGAAGGAGGCGCTGGATATGGCCTCCGGTCTTTTGGCGGCCCTCTCGGTAACCATCGTACTTTACAGCCTTTCCACGCTGACCAATGCGGTGCTGCAGGGAATCGGCAAAGTGAATACGCCGGTGCTTCACGCTGCCATTGCACTGGTGGTCCAGGTGGGCGGCTTAATTGCGCTTCTTTTTCGCACGGAGCTTGATCTGTATGCGTTGGCTTGCGCGAATATTATTTATTCGCTGGTGGTGTGTCTGCTCAACCAGCTGTCTGTGAGAAAGCATTTGGACTATCGTCTGGATATCATACAGTTTTTCCTAAAACCCCTCTTTTCGGCAGGCGTGATGGGGGCCGCAGCCTTTGGCGTCTATCATGGGCTGATGCTTTTGATACCCGTAAGCAGGGCGGTACTGCTTTTGGCCATTGGCGTGGGTGCCTGCGTTTACTTTGCCGTACTTTTACTGATCGGCGGTGTGAGCGAGGAGGAGTTACTGGCGTTTCCCAAAGGCTACCTGCTTGTGCGGCTGGCCCATAAGCTGCATCTATTGCCGGACGGAAAGAGAGCGAAGCGCATAAAAAAGAAAAAAAAGCGCAAACGCAGAAAAAAGAGCAGACGAAGGTAAGATAAAAAGAAATCTAAAAGCAAGAATAAATGATTGTCCGAAGGCGCATACTGTTAAGGACAATCATTTATTTTTTAGGAGGGAAGATTATGGCAAACTTATCAGAGTTGGATTTACAGAACCTTCGTCATCTTATGGGCGGCTATGATGTGACACACTGTAAGATGAAAGAATATGCTGAGTGTGCATCCGATACGAAAGTGAAGCAGTTCTTTGAGAAAGGCGCACAGTCGGCAATGCAGAACAAACAGCAGTTGATGGAGTTTTTACAGTAAACGGGTAATGAGGATGATAATGAAAGGAGCCTATCATGGAGTTAAATGAAAAGACGATGGTAGCGGATACCTTGACAGGTATCAATGGAGAACTGGTGCGGTTTGGAGAGATGATCGCACAGACAGAGAACAAGGAGCTCAAACAGACATTAAAGCAGTTTCGGAATGCCTGTGAGCAGTCCCAGGAGGAACTGTATCAGATCGCAAGGGAGAAATCCTATTATGTGCCGGCGGCAAAGGCCACCCAGGCGGAAATCGACCATGTGAAAGACCTTTTCTCATCTAAGACTTTGTAAGGCAGAACGTGTACAGACACAAAAGTATTATGCGCAAAAACATGTGCGCAGATGGGATTACAAGAAGAAACAGACGGACAGGCCTCGGAAGGGGTCTGTCTTTTTTGGGGTTTGAATCCTGACGGATTTTATATTAGGATAGTAAAAGGAGAAGCTTTTGAGGCTCATAAGGCGATCGTGTGGTCAAAAGATATCTGCAGGGAGGATGGAGGTCTGTATGAAAAGGCTGGGACAGTTTTGGATGCTTATGATAGGAATATTGCTCACCTTTTCCGGGTGCGGCAAGGATGTGGTTTCACAGTCGAAAGAGGGAGAAGACGCACTTTTGACGCAGACAGCGGCGGAATCTGCCATGCAGGAGGGGCCTTTTAGGATGACTTTCTTAGATACGGGGAAGTCTGACTGCATCGTTATGGAGATAGGAGATTATGTGGTGGTCAATGATACGGCGGATGCCGATGATGGGGCGGCAATCTGCGCTTACTTGGAAGAACGGCAGGTGGAGCGGATTACGTATCTGATCTTGAGCCATTTTGACAAAGATCATATCGGCAGTGCGGCAGTGCTCCTGTCAGAATTTGAAGTGGATTGTGTGCTGATGCCGGATTACGAGGAGGATTCGGAAGCGTATCTTATGCTGCTGCAGGCTCTTGAAAGGACCGGCACGGAGGAAAGGCGTCTTTTGGAGGATTACAGCTTTACCTTGGAGGATGCAGCGTTTTATGTGAATGCGCCCGAGGAAGATGCCTATGAGAATGATAATAATTATTCCCTGATTACCACAGTAACCTATAAAGACACGCGGTTTCTTTTGATGGGGGATGCGATGAAGAAGCGGACGGGAGAATTTATGGATTCCGACGCCGGACAGGAGCGCTATGATCTGATCAAAATGCCTCATCACGGGGATTATAACAAGAAACTTGCGGAACTGTTTGCTATTGCCAGACCGGATTATGTGGTCCTGACGGCGGACGAAGCACGGCAGCGAGTGGAAGAAAAGACCATAGAACTTTTAGAACAGTCCGGCTGTGGGGTGTTTTATACGGATGCAGGAAACATCACGGTGCTGTCAGACGGCAGTACCGTGACTTTGCTGCAATAAAGGTTCGTGAGGCAAAATCCCTCAAGTAGTATGGTGAGGTGAAAAGGCGCCGTGCACTTGAGGGGCTGCGCTGGCCTGCCGGTCAAGTAAGTTCCTTGAGTGAGGAGATATCGGTGTCAATCACCATGGAATAGTTGGTGTAGTAGACCACGAATCCGGGTTTGGCCCCGGCCGGTTTTTTCACATGCTTTTTCTGGATATAGTCGATTTCTACCTTGTCCTGCCCGCGGCCTTTGGAGTAATAGGCGGCCAGTCTTGCGGCTTCCTCGAAAGCCCGGTCGGGGACTTCCTTTCCCTCTGTCTTTAGGATGACGTGGGAGCCGGGCATCTGTTTGGCATGGAACCACCAGTCGCCGCCGGAAGCAAATTTGAAAGTCAGGTCGTCATTCTGATAATTGTTCTTGCCTACATAGAGATGAAAACCGTCACTGCTTAAGTAGTGGAAAGGCTTGCTGGTGATTTTCACTCGTTTCGTACCGCCTTTGCGGCGGATATAGCCGCTCTCAATCAGTTCCTCTTTGATCTGCACCAAGTCATCTTCCTGCAGGGCAATATCCAGGGCCGCCAGAATGGATTCCAGGTGTTCGATTTCTTGTTTGACTTGAAGGGTCAATTCAGACAGCGCCTCATAGGTCCGTTTGAGTTTTCCATATTTATCAAAATATACTTTGGCATTTTCCTGGGGAGAAAGGGTGGTATCCAGGGGAATGTCAATCATTTCATTGGTGTAGTAGTTGAGCGCTTCTAAGGATTTGGCACCCGGTTCCACGTTATAGCCGTAAGTGTTTAGCAGTTCCCCGTAGACTTTGTATTTGTCTTTCTTTTCCGTGTCCTGCATCTGTCTCATCTGCAGGTCATATTTCTTTACATTGCGCTCCAAGGCAGTCTGCACAATCTTGCGCAGGTCCGCGGATTTTTGCCGGATACGGGTTATGATATTGCGCTGGGCATAATAGTGCTCTAACAAGGCGCTGATGGAATCGAAGTCCTGTGTCTGTTTATCGGCATAAAGTGTCAGGGGAAGGGACGCAAACTCTATGGGTTTGGGCCCTTCGTAGACAATCACTGGGGCAAAGTGCCGGGCTTTGATGTCCCCCATCATATGACAAAAGGCAGTATGGACAGCGGGCAGGGCAGGGTCTTTCGTAAGGGGACCGGGCACCTTCTCCAGGCTGTCTTCTGCGGCCAGCACATTGGCAGGCAGATCGGCGTCCACGCCGGCCCGGTAACAGATTTCCTGGGCGATGATGGGAGAGAGGCCGGTGTAAGATGTATACAGCGCTTTATACAAAGGCATGGGCTTTGTCTGCATCTTGGCCCGAAAAGTTTCGTAGGAAAGTAGACCCTCATCCAGGGGGTCTTCTTTATCCTGGGTCTTTGGAATGAAATAGGTTCTCCCCGGCAGGACTTCGCGCACGGAGCTGATCATGCCGGAGATATGTTTGATGCTGTCAATGATCTTGTGGTCCATGTCACAGAAAATGATGTTGCTGTGTTTGCCCATGATTTCAATGATCAGCTTTTTGCGGCAGACATCCCCCAGCTCGTTTAGATGCTCCAGTTCCAGATGGATGATACGCTCTAAACCGGGCTGTGAGATGCTTATGATCTTCGCGTTTTGCAGATGTTTGCGAAGCAGCATACAAAACCCGGGCGCAGTCATGGGGCTCTGTTTATTGGTGCTTGTCAGATAAACCAGAGGCAGAGAGGCGTCTGCAGATAAGAAGAGCCTGTATTGGGTGCCGTTATTTTTGATTGTCAAAAGAAGTTCATCATTTTCCGGCTGTGCGATCTTGTAGATGCGTCCGCCCGTGAGTGCCTGCTTTAATTCGCTTGTAATGTTTGCAATGGTAATACCGTCAAAAGCCATGATCAATCCATCCTTCTGTCATTTTTCTATACAATAAGATACAGGAAGTATTGTACAATAAGCGGTTCTTATTTTCAATCTTGTATCAGTTTTGTCATGAAATAATTTGCGGCCTGGCATGACGATTCCACGATTGTTGATACAAGACAGCATTTTCTTGACTACACTTTAGGATTACACTATAATAGACGATGTACACGTGGGTCTATCTATGCGTGTGCCTACAATAGAAAAAGGAAGAAAACAACGATGATCAAGAGCATGACCGGTTTCGGAAGATGTGAAGTGGCGGAGGGTGAGCGGAAAATTACGGTGGAGATGAAGTCCGTCAATCACAGATACTTGGACGTCAATATCAAGATGCCCAAGAAACTCAATTTTTTTGAAGCGGCAATCCGCAGTGAGTTAAAGAATTTTATCCAGAGGGGTAAGGTAGACATCTTTATCAGCTATGAAGATCTTTCGGAGTCCAACGTGTGCGTAAAGTACAATAAGGATTTGGCGGCGGAGTATGTGAAATATCTTACGCAGATGGCGGAGGATTTTTCCATGGATAATGATATCCGTGTGTCCACGCTTTCCCGGTATCCGGAAGTACTGACCATGGAGGAGCAGACTGTGGATGAGGAGGAACTTTGGCTGTTTTTGGATAAGGCAGTCAAGGGTGCCGCGGAGGCTTTTGTAAAGACCAGGATTAAGGAAGGCGAAAACATCAGGGAGGACTTGGTGGCGAAACTGGACGACATGATGACCCATGTGGATTTTATTGAGGCCCGTTCCCCCCAGATCATCGCAGAGTATAAGCAGAAACTGAGAGATAAGGTACGGGAGCTTTTGGAGGACTCTCAGATAGAGGAGGGCAGACTCCTGACGGAAGTGACGCTCTTTGCCGACAAGGTATGTGTGGATGAAGAGCTGGTGCGTCTGCGCAGTCATATCGCCACCACAAGAGAAAATTTGATTGAGGGCGGCAGTGTGGGGCGCAAATTGGATTTCCTGGCCCAGGAGATGAACCGCGAGGCCAACACCATACTTTCGAAAGCCAATGATTTGGAGATTTCTAACCGTGCCATAGAACTTAAGACGCAGATTGAGAAGGTCAGGGAGCAGATTCAGAATATTGAATAGAGGTTACAGATGGGCAGACTGATTCATATAGGATTCGGTAATGTAGTGAACACGGGGAAGATCATTGCCATTGTAAGTCCCGATTCCGCGCCGGTCAAGCGGATGGTGCAGAAGGCAAAGGAAACAGGGATGGCGATTGATGCCACACAGGGGCGCAAGACAAAAGCGGTATTGGTGATGGAGAACAGCCAGATTGTTTTGTCAGCGCTGCTCCCGGAGACCATATCAGGCAGAGCACAGACAGAGGGCGGGCAGACAGATGAAGCGTAAGGGTATTTTGGTTGTTGTTTCCGGATTTTCGGGAGCCGGTAAGGGAACCTTAATGAAGAAGCTGGTGCAGAAGTATGATAACTATGCATTGTCTATTTCAGCCACCACCAGGGACCCCAGGCCGGGAGAAGAGGATGGCCGGGAGTATTTCTTTGTCACAAGAGAGGAATTCATGAAACGGATTGAGGAGGATGCGCTGATTGAATATGCCTGCTATTGTGATAATTACTACGGCACACCCAGAGAGTATGCAGAAAGGCATCTGGAAGAAGGGCGGGATGTGATCTTGGAGATTGAGATACAGGGAGCCCTTAAGATTAAGAACAAATATCCGGATGCATTGTTATTGTTCGTGATGCCTCCCAGCGCGGCGGAACTGCGCCGCAGGCTTTCCGGCAGAGGTACGGAGACGCAGGAAGTGATAGACAAGAGGCTTCGCCGTGCGGCCAAGGAGGCGCAGGGAATCGAGGCCTATGATTACATTGTAATCAATGACGATTTGGATACCTGCGTAGAGGAGCTTCATGCAATCATTATCGCGGCCCATAATAAGCCGGTGAGAAATGAGGAGTTTATAGAAAAAATGAGATTGGAATTAGAAGGAGGAGAATAATGTTACATCCATCTTATGCAGATTTGATCAAGGTAGTAAACAGTGAAGTGGAGGAAGGGGAAGACCCTGTGGTAAGCAGCAGGTATTCCATCGTGATGGCGACTTCCAAGCGGGCGAGACAGATCATAGCCGGTGACGATGAGCTGGTGGACGGCAGAGGGAAAAAGCCTCTTTCCGTGGCTGTGGAAGAATTGAACCAGGGTAAGATCAAGATATTAAATGATGAGGCTTTGCAGGAAGAGGAGACGCTGCAGGCGCAGGAGGCGTCTCAGGAAGCTTTGGATGCGGAGGATGCGGCTTCGGCAGCAGAACAGCAGGTTTAAATGTATGAAAAAGAAAGTCATGTTTATCTCTCTGGGATGTGATAAGAATCTGGTGGATTCCGAACAGATGTTAGGTCTGCTGGGGGAGGGCGGTTATACCTTCACCGACGACGAGCGGGAAGCCCAGGCGGTAGTGATCAATACCTGCTGTTTTATCAACGACGCCAAGCAGGAGAGCATCGACACCATCCTGGAGATGGCTGAACTTAGGAAGACAGGCAGGCTGGAGGCCCTGGTTGTGGCAGGATGCCTGGCACAGCGTTACCGGGAGGAAATTCAGGAGGAAATCCAGGAAGTGGATGCCATCATCGGCACCACGGCCATTGACGAAGTGGTAAGAACGCTGGATGATGTCTTTGCGGGGACGAAAAGAAATCATTATCAGAGCCTTGACAGAAAACCGTTTACGGGTATGCGCCGTGTGATGACCACCGGAGGGCATTATGCCTACTTGAAGATCGCAGAGGGCTGTGACAAACATTGCACTTATTGTATCATTCCCAAGGTGCGGGGCAGATACAGGAGTGTACCCATGGAGAGTCTTTTGAAAGAGGCAGAGGCATTGGCGGGGGAAGGCGTGAAGGAGCTGATTTTGGTAGCCCAGGAAACGACCCTGTACGGGACGGACCTTTATGGACATAAGGCGCTGCCCGAGCTGCTGCACAAATTATGTGAGATAGAAGGTCTGTATTGGATTCGGATTTTGTACTGTTATCCGGAGGAAATTGATGAGGAACTGATACAGACTATGAAAACAGAGGAGAAAATCTGTCACTATCTGGATTTGCCGATTCAACATGCAAGCGATGAGATTTTAAAGCGGATGGGCCGCAGGGTTGACAGAGAGAAATTGACTAATATAGTCAATTATTTGCGGGAAGAGATACCGGATATCTGTCTGCGCACCACATTGATCACAGGGTTTCCGGGGGAGACTGACATGGACCATGAGACGCTGTTAGATTTTGTGGAGGAGACCGCTTTTGACAGGCTGGGCGTATTTCCCTATTCGCAGGAGGAAGACACACCGGCGGCGGCTATGGACGGCCAGATTTCGGAAGAAGTGAAAGAGAAAAGATATGGAGAACTGATGGCCCTGCAGCAGGAAATTGCTTTTGAGGCAGCGATGCAGATGAACGGCCGGGTTGTTACGGCCATGATTGAGGGCAGGATTGCCGACGAGGACGCCTACGTGGCCAGGACTTACAAGGATGCGCCGAACGTGGACGGTTTTTTATTTGTCAATACAGACAGGGAATTGATGACCGGCGATTTTGTGCGTGTCAGGATTACAGGTTCTCATGAATATGATCTGATTGGAGAGATAGAAGATGAATTTACCGAATAAGTTAACCACATTTCGTGTGATTTTGATTCCCTTTTTTGTGGTGTTTCTGTTGACGGATGTGACCGCCTTTGACAAATGGATTGCGCTGTTTCTTTTTATCATAGCCAGCCTGACCGACCTTTTAGATGGTCACATTGCCAGGAAATATAATCTGGTGACGAATTTCGGAAAATTCATGGACCCGCTGGCGGATAAACTGCTGGTGTGTTCGGCACTGATCTGTCTGGTGGCCCTTGCAAGGATTCCGGCCTGGATTGTGATCGTTATCATTGCCAGGGAATTTATCATAAGCGGTTTTCGGCTTGTGGCCTCGGATAATGGGGTTGTGATTGCGGCCAGTTATTGGGGCAAGTTTAAGACCACTTTTCAGATGGTCATGATCTGTCTGATGATTGCGGATTTGGAAGCATTAAAGCTTGTGACCCAGATTGTGATGTGGGCGGCATTGGTATTGACGGTAATCTCTTTGCTTGATTATCTGATCAAAAATAAGGATGTCATGAAAGAGAGCGGCAAATAGAACGTTAGATGGCTAACAAAGAAATGGAGTGTTATGACGGTAGAGATTATTTCGGTTGGAACAGAGATTTTATTAGGCAATATCGTGAATACAAACGCGGCGTATCTTTCGGAGAAGTGTGCGGGGCTTGGACTTTCCTGCTATTATCAGGATGTGGTCGGAGACAATGAGGAGAGACTGTTTGAGACCATTAAGACAGCCTTGTCCAGGGCGGATATTCTGCTTTTGTCAGGGGGACTTGGACCCACCCAGGATGATCTGACAAAGGAGGTGGCGGCCAAGGTTCTGGGAAAGGAATTGTATCTGCACGAAGAGACCAGGGAAGCCATCCGGAAGTTTTTTGAAGCGAGAGGATTGGAGATTACGGATAATAACTGGAAACAGGCGATGGTTCCGGAGGGATGTATCGTGCTGGATAATCCCAACGGTACGGCACCGGGCATTATCATGGCACAGGATAACAAACATGTGGTACTGATGCCGGGGCCTCCGAATGAGCTGCTTCCCATGTTTGAGACTTCTGTCATACCGTATCTTTCCAAACTGCAGTCTTGCGTCATCTATTCCCAGACCGTGAAGATCTGCGGTGTGGGAGAGAGTAAGGCGGAGAGTATGGTAGCGGATTTGATCGAGGCCCAGACGAATCCTACGATTGCCACTTATGCCAAGACCGGGGAGGTACACCTTAGAGTGACGGCCCGGGCGGAGGATGAGAAGGAGGCCAGGAAACTGGTGAAGCCCATGATTAAGGATTTAAAGGGGCGTTTCGGCAACCATGTTTATACCACGGACGATGAGGTCACATTGGAAAAGGCAGTGGTGGATTTACTCATGGCCAATGGGCTGACGGCTTGTACGGTGGAATCCTGTACCGGCGGAATGTTGTCTGCCAGACTGATCAACGTGCCTGGGGTGTCGGAGGTATTTAAGTCCGCCTATGTCACCTACTCGAATAAATCCAAGCGCAGACTGTTGGGGATTAAGAAGAATATTCTGGTAAAGTATGGTGCGGTCAGCGAGCAGATTGCCAGGGAGATGGCAAAGACTGCCGCAGCGTTAGCTAAGGCAGATGTATGCGTTTCCACCACAGGCATTGCGGGACCGGACGGCGGTACGCCAGAGAAACCGGTGGGACTCGTATATATCGGATGCAGTGTGTGCGGTAAGATTACAGTGAAAGAGTGTCATTTCAGCGGCAGCCGCTCTAAGATCAGGGAAAGTACGGTTTCTGCAGCATTGTCGTTGATGCGGGAGTGTATCCTGGCGCATTACAGCGAGGTGACTTTTGGCAGGAAAGATAAGTAGCGGGGCGCGGGATTTTTATAAAATGGAGGAAGACAAATGAGCGAATCGGGCAATTTTGATGATATGAGAGGAGACGGCGAAAGAGTGGATACGCCGGTGGATCCTTATACAACAGAGAGCAGTGCCGATATCTACGCGACCCCGGAGGTGTCTATGGATACTACAGGCGTGGTAGTGGACGATACCCCCCAGCCTGTGGCAGATACACACGGACTTTTTTCCGGCAGCGGCCAGTCCGGGGATGCCTATGGCGGTCAGGCAGGCGTACCTTATTATCATAATTCTTATCAAGGCGGTAGCCCGAATAACGGGAGTCCTTACAACCAGGACAATGTATACGGCGGGAATTCTTATAGCGGAAATCCTGCCTATGGCAGTCATCCCTATTATGGCAATAATCCATATGGCAGCACTTCTTATCAAGGGGATAATCCATATGGCAATAGTTCCTGGCAAGGGGATAATGCATATGGTAATGGCCCTTATCAAGGGGAGAATACATACGGTAACAGTTCTTATAATGGAGAGAATACATACGCCAATAGTTCCGGCAGTGGGGAGAATGCCTATGGCAGTCATCCTTATCAGGCGGGGAATGGTTATAATAACTATAATGGGGAGAATCCCTATGGCGCAGGAAACGCCTATGGCGGTAATGCTTACGGGGGGAACGGTTATGGCAGTCCTTATAACGGTGCAAATCCTTACGGCGGCCAGCAGTCCGGCGGCGGGTACGGGAATCAGCCGCCCTATGGGAACCAGCCTTTTCAGGATAACAATCCCTACAGCCCTTATGCAGCGCCCCAGAAAAAGTCTCATACCGGTCTGATCATCACCCTCGTGGTGATTGTCATCCTCTTGTTTATTGTGGCAATCTGTGCCCTGGCTTATCGCGCGGTACAGCTGATGGATGAGAGCGATATAGATGAGATCATAGACGACAGCAAGTATGAGTTTGAGGATGACTATGAATATCATCACGAATATGATGATGATTTCTATGGTTATGATGAGGATGACGATTTCTTCTATGGCGGGGATTACGATTACGACTATGACTACGATTATGATTATGGTTATGATGACAGATACTATTCTCTGCAGGACGATTTGAAATATGATTTGTCTTACGAAGTAGAGTTTGACTACTTTGAATATGATACGGACAATGAGGATGTAAGTATCATGGTTACCTATCCCGTCATATCGGGTGAGGATGTGCCGAATCTGGAGCGCCTAAACGATGAGATCTATTCGGAAGTGGAACTGTTAAAGGAGTATTTTGAAGAAGATTATGCTCCTTATATGGAGAAAAATGAGGACAGCTATTTTTCAGCCACAGCAATTTCTTATGTAACTTACATGGATGAAGAGAAACTTAGTATTGTGTTCCAGGAAAGAGTATACGCGGATACCTACGATCTGGCTTATCTGGAATGTTTCAATATTGACATGACCAGTGGCGTGGTACTGGATAATGAAGAAATGTTATCCATTGATGATGACTTTTCCGTGGATTTTCGGACCAGAAGTGATGAGCAAAACGGTGAGATTTATTCTCTGACCAATATGACAGATCAGGAAATTACGGGATATTTTCATTCTTCCGATGTGATCGTATTCTACACACCCATGGGTATGGAGATCGGATTTAATTATGAGGACGGCTGGGTGACAGTCACATATGAGGAGTATGAGCAGTATCTGAATGTATTTTAGGAACCGAAAGAATTGTCACGATAACGGTACAGGATAAGAATACCTTTCTATAAGGGGTTTTGTTCTGTACCGTTTTTATGCTTTTATTGATGCGGGTGTCAAAAGGTGCTTCCATAAAATTTAAATGGCAGATTGCACAAAATGTTCACGAAGTTATCTTGCGCGGCGGCAGATTCTCTGCTAAACTAAGGATGTCTATGGAAATGGAATCTGTTGTGCATGTCCGGCATTTCGCCACGATTTCCATTGTCTTTTATTTTAAGGAAGGGAGGGTAGAGTGTCATTTATTGGACAGTATAAGTGATAAGATAGCATAAAATCATGGAAAATGCATGGGAGAACGAAGGATGCTCCATGCAGGAATCAAAATAAGGTTGACAAAATCGAACATCTGTTTTATTCTATTAAAAGAACGGATGTTCTATAAGAAAAGGAGAACAGAACATGGAAAAAGATGACAGATTAAAAGCATTGGATGCGGCTTTAAGCCAGATAGAGAGACAGTTTGGCAAGGGCGCCGTTATGAAACTGGGGGACCCTTCCGTACAGATGAATGTGGAGACGATTCCCACAGGGTCATTGAGTCTGGATATCGCACTGGGACTGGGCGGTATTCCCAAGGGCAGGATTGTTGAAATATACGGCCCGGAGTCCAGCGGTAAGACCACGGTCACCTTACATATGATAGCAGAGGTGCAAAAGAGAGGCGGTATTGCCGGTTTTATTGATGCGGAACATGCCCTGGACCCTGTCTATGCGAAAAATATCGGTGTGGATATCGACAATCTTTATATTTCACAGCCTGATTGTGGAGAACAGGCATTGGAGATCACGGAGACTATGGTCCGCTCCGGCGCCGTGGATATTATTGTGGTGGACTCGGTTGCCGCTTTGGTGCCCAAGGCGGAGATTGACGGCGATATGGGAGACAGTCATGTGGGTCTGCAGGCAAGACTGATGTCTCAGGCACTTCGTAAGCTGACAGCGGTTATCAGTAAATCCAACTGTACCGTTATCTTCATCAATCAGCTGCGTGAGAAAGTGGGGGTCATGTTCGGCAATCCGGAGACCACCACGGGCGGCCGTGCGCTGAAATTCTATTCTTCGGTGCGCCTCGACGTGAGAAGGATTGAGGCACTGAAACAGGGCGGGGAAGTGATCGGCAACAGAACCCGGGTTAAGGTGGTCAAGAATAAAATTGCGCCTCCCTTCAAGGAAGCGGAATTCGATATCATGTTCGGCGAAGGCATCTCTACGGTGGGGGATATTCTTGATCTGGCGGCACAGAACAACATCATCAATAAGAGCGGCGCATGGTACGCTTACGAAGGCAACAAGATTGGGCAGGGCAGAGAAAACGCGAAACAATATCTGCGGGATAATCCGGAGATTTGTGCCGAGGTAGATCGTAAAGTGAGAGAGCTTTTCAATATGGAAACGGATCCTGTGGAGACATCTCCGGCAGAAAAGGCATCGAAAACGGATAGCAAGACGGATGCCAAGACCGGGAAGGAAGCCGCAGGAACTGCCAAATAGAGTATGATTGTCCTGAAATGAGGAGGATTATGATTGTAACACAAATAACGGGTATGGCCAGAGCGCGTTATAAAATTTATGTGGATGACCAGTTTGCCTTTGTACTTTACAAAGGCGAACTTCGGGAATTTGGTATGGAGGAAGGAAAGGAGATTTCTGAGGAATGTTATCAGCAGATTGTGACGAAACTTCTTCCCCAAAGAGCGAAAAAGCGGGCTCTGAACCTGTTGAAAGAAAGGGACTATACCAGACGGCAGCTGCGGGATAAACTGCAGCAGGGCGATTATCCGCTGTCCTGTATCGATGAAGCCATCGCCTATGTAGAGTCCTACGGTTACGTGGACGATTCACGTTATGCCAGGGATTTCATTCTCTATCATCTGGAAAACAGGAGCAGAACACGGATAGAGCAGGATTTGATGAAAAGGGGTATCGGCAAGGATATCGTAGATAACATCTTTGCGGAATTGGAAGCGGAAGGCACCAGGCAGGATGAGATGGCGATGATTGTCCAGCTTCTTAAGAAGAAAAAATATGATGTGCATACGGCCACTTGGCAGGATAAACAGAAAATGTACGGATTTCTTTATCGGAAAGGGTTTCATGGGGATGCAATCGGCAGAGCACTTTTGCTTGACATAACTTCAAATTCATTATAGAATTAATATGTTGTAATTTTGCTAACTATCAGGATATGGTCATATGGGAAATATCCGACAATAGATTAGATGATGTACAATGAAAATTTTATAAGGAGGTGCTCCTGTAATGTGGCAAGTTGTGGTAGCAGTAGTCATCACACTGGTGATTGCCGTTCCCGTATCAGCCCTGTTAGCGGTCAACTATCGTAAGAAAGTTGTGGAAGCTAAGCTGGGTAATGCGGACGAGAAGGCCAGGGAGATTATTGACGAAGCTCTCAAAACTGCTGAGACGAAGAAGCGCGAATCATTGCTTGAAGTCAAGGAAGAGTCCATTCGAACCAAGAATGAGCTGGACAAGGAAATCAAGGAACGTCGTGCTGAAGCGCAGCGTTATGAACGCCGTGTGCAGCAGAAGGAAGAGAACATCGATAAGAAAGCTGATGCTATTGAGAAAAAGGAAGCAAGTCTGGCACAGAGAGAGGAAGCTCTTGCCAAACAGCGTGATGAAATTTCCAAGCTGAACGAGCAAAGATTACAGGAACTAGAACGAATCTCAGGTTTGACCTCCGAACAAGCAAAAGATTATTTGTTGAAAATTGTTGAAGATGAAGTGAAACATGAAACTGCTGTCATGATCAAAGAGATGGAGAGCAGGGCTAAGGAAGAAGCGGACAAGAAGGCAAAGGAGTATGTGGTTACGGCAATCCAGAAATGTGCTGCCGATCATGTGTCAGAGACCACAATATCCGTTGTACAGCTTCCTAACGATGAGATGAAGGGCAGGATTATCGGCAGAGAGGGTCGTAATATCAGGACACTTGAGACAATGACAGGTGTCGATCTGATTATCGACGACACGCCGGAAGCAGTCATCTTATCCGGATTTGATCCAATCCGCAGAGAGGTGGCGAGAATTGCGCTCGAGAAATTGATCGTAGACGGGCGGATTCATCCGGCAAGAATTGAAGAGATGGTCGAGAAGGCGCAGAGAGAAGTGGAAGTCATGATCAAAGAGGAAGGTGAAGCGGCCACCCTCGAGGTCGGTGTACATGGAATCCACCCTGAGCTGGTGAGACTTCTCGGTAAGATGAAGTTCAGAACTAGTTATGGTCAGAACGTATTAAAACATTCTATTGAAGTGGCACAGTTGTCCGGTCTGCTTGCAGCAGAAATGGGATTAGATGTTAGAATGGCAAAACGTGCAGGGTTACTGCATGATATTGGCAAGGCTGTGGACCATGAAATGGAAGGATCACATATCCAGCTGGGCGTTGAGCTCTGCCGGAAGTATAAGGAGGGTCCGATTGTTATCAATGCGGTAGAATCGCATCACGGCGATGTGGAGGCACAGACGCTGATTGCGTGCATCGTACAGGCGGCAGATACGATCTCTGCGGCGAGACCAGGTGCGAGAAGAGAGACATTAGAAACATATACAACAAGACTAAAACAATTAGAAGACATTACAAACAATTTCAAAGGTGTTGACAAATCTTTTGCTATTCAGGCAGGTAGAGAGATTCGTGTTATGGTAGTTCCAGAACAGATCAGTGATTCTGACATGGTATTGCTTGCAAGAGATATTTCCAAGCAGATAGAGGCAGAGCTGGAGTATCCCGGACAGATTAAGGTTAATGTGATTCGTGAGAGCCGTGTCGTTGATTACGCCAAATAGTATAGTGTAGAAATTAAGGTAAGGAAAGTATTGAGAATGCAGACATTTTCAGAACTTTCCTTATTTTTTTGTATTCTCCATGGACACTTGTTGTTCTTTCTGTACAGTTTTACCATAAACAGCAGTGCTTTTTAAGAAAAATTATCTCTTCTGTATACTTGTGAAATCGAAGAAACTGTAGTAGAATGATTAACGGTGTATGATTGTATACAATAATTCAATTATTATGGAGGACAACATGAAACCGTACAGAGAAATGAGTAAGGATGAACTCACACAGCAAAAAGCAGAATTAACCAGACAGTTTGAAGATGCCAAGAAAATGGGGTTAAAACTTGATATGTCCAGAGGGAAGCCTACCGTAGCGCAGCTTGATATGACTATGGGGCTTATGGATGTGTTAAATTCCGATTCCGATATGACCACCATGGATGGTGTTGACGCCAGAAACTATGGTCTGATGGATGGTATTATTGAGGCAAAACATTTGATGGCAGATGTGATGAGTGTTCCGGCGGAGAATGTGATTGTGTACGGTAATTCGAGTCTTGCGATTATGTATGACGCCATATCCCGTTCCGTGACGCATGGTGTGATGGGGTCCACGCCTTGGTGCAAATTAGACCAGGTAAAGTTCTTATGTCCGGTGCCCGGTTATGACAGACATTTTGCCATTACCCAGCATTTTGGCATTGAGATGATTTTGATTCCCATGACGCCGGATGGACCAGACATGGATTTGGTAGAAAAATATGTGAATGAAGACCCGGCGGTGAAAGGCATCTGGTGTGTGCCCAAATATTCTAACCCCCAGGGAATCTCCTATTCCGATGAGACTGTCAGAAGATTTGCGGCCTTAAAGCCTGCAGCTGAGGATTTCAGGATATACTGGGACAATGCTTATGCCATTCATCACCTGTATGAAGACAAGCAGGATCAGATTCTGGAAATCCTAAGTGAGTGTGAGAAGGCCGGCAATCCGGATATGGTTTATGAGTTCTGCTCCACGTCCAAGATAACCTTCTCCGGAAGCGGCATCGCAGCCATGGCCTCTTCCCCGGCTAATCTGGCGGATGTGAAGAAGTCTCTGACTTTGCAGACCATCGGATATGATAAGGTGAATCAGCTTCGCCATACCAGATACTTTAAGAATGTGGAAGGTATGATGGCGCACATGAAGAAACACGCGGATATCCTGCGTCCCAAGTTCGAGGCCGTATTGTCGGTGTTAGATCAGGAACTTGGCGGCCTTGGTATCGGAGAGTGGACCAGACCGCTTGGCGGTTATTTTATCTCCTTTGATGCAATGGAAGGCTGTGCGAAGGAAATTGTGGCGAAATGTAAGGAAGCGGGTGTGGTTCTGACAGGGGCAGGCGCCACTTTCCCCTATGGGAAGGACCCCAAAGACAGCAACATCCGGATTGCGCCTACCTACCCCACTTCCGAAGATATGGCAAAAGCTACGGATATATTTGTGCTCTGCGTAAAACTGGTCAGTGTGGAGAAGCTGCTGCAGGCATAAAGCATTTTGATAGCCAAAAAGTAGATAAAAGTATTGTGACAGATATGGTTTCCGTTGTAGAATATAGTACGGAAGCCATATTTTATTAAGCGGCGGCGAAAGATGAAGATATATCTAAAGGGAGCCGGATGGAGTAAGCCTGTATATTAAGAAACAATGCAGGAAAATATTTTCATGGAAAAGAAGTGCAGAAAGGAAGGCGTAAGAATATGGAACATTATGAAAGACTGGGAAGAGAACTGATACACAAAGGTGCCATCATAGATTATTATCAGGACACCATCAAAGTGCCCAACGGCAATATTGTGAAATGGGATTTGATCACCCACAAAGGGGCGGCCGCAGTGGTGGCTGTAGACAAGGACGGGAAGCTTTTGATGGTGAGGCAGTACCGTAACGCATTAGACCGGGAGACGCTGGAGATTCCCGCCGGAGCGCTTGACACGGCAGAGGAGCCCACGCAGACAGCGGCGGCCAGAGAATTGGAGGAGGAGACCGGTTATAAAGCAGGGAAATTGGAACTTTTGATTTCTTTAAAGACCACGGTCGCTTTCTGCAACGAGAGAATAGATGTCTATGTGGCTACGGATTTGACGCCCAGCAGACAGCATCTGGACGAAGATGAATTTTTGAATGTGGAAAGACATGATTTGGATGAATTGCTGCAGATGATCTTTGACTGTAAGATTGAGGACGCAAAAACGGTATCCTCTCTGCTTGCCTATAAGCAAAAATACCGGCAGTAGAAGGTATGACGGCCATGTCTGCAAGATACGCGGATGCAGATTCCTTTTGTCTCTGAGAATAAAACAGTCATGCTAAGGGATTGTGGGACATATATTGAAGGAGATGGGAAAGAGGGTATTCAATGTGCGGCAGCAGTCATGGTCAAAGAACGGCTATTATATGATCTATCTTTTTATGATTGGTCTTTTTATCGGCATTTTGGTGGTGAACGCGGGACATGACACTTGGATTGTAGACAGTGACCTTTTGGGGACGGAAATGATTCTGCGCCTCAAGAACAGTATCCCGGAAGGGGAAGGGCTGTTTGGCTATGTATTGAAGCACAGGCTGTTTACGCTGTGGATGCTGGCCCTTTTGTCCACCACCATGATTGGTATGCCTGTGATTTGTGTCTATATCTGTTATATGGGACTTTCGGCAGGCTGTCTTTTGTCCGTGGCGGTCATCCGCTACGGCATCCGGGGCATTTTGTTTGTGGCGGCGGGTTTGCTGCCCCAGGCTTTCTTTCTGGTGCCGGCCTACATCGGCCTCTTTATCTGGGCGGTCAGTATCAACAGGACGTTGTATGCGCCGAAGACATATCTGGATGGGTATGAGCGGTACAGCAGGCAGTTTTACTTGAAAAAGGGAACACAGATCGTTATGGTGACAGTAGTTGTCATAATGGGCTGCCTGTTAGAGAGTTATGTCAATCCTAAGATACTCCATTTTATCCTAAAAATTTTCTGAAAAAAATTTTTTTCTATGTTTTTTCAAGATATAGTAGACATAAATTCTCTGTCTGACGATATCTTGTACTTTAATGGAAAAACCGCGCAAATGCCCGTAAATTCGGGAAAAAATCCATTTGCTTTTCTTCAAAATTCTGATTATAATGGAATGCAGACGGTGATTTGATTTACATAAAAGAATCACGAGGGGGAAGGATTTCCGAATTCATGGAAAAAGAGATCAGTGCATTCATCACCTATTTACATAATGTGAAGAATACCTCCAATAACACGGAGTTATCTTATAAAAGAGATCTGGAAAAAGTGAAACATTTTATGATGCAGCGCGGGATTGAAGAAGCGGGGGCAGTGTCGACACAGGATTTGGAAGAGTATGTGAAATATTTGGAAGAACATAAATTTGCTGCTGCCACGGTGTCTAGGAATATCGCTTCTTTGAAAGCTTTTTATCATTTTATGGTACAGGAAGGTATGGTGGCGGAGGATATCTCTGATAAACTCAAGGCGCCCCGGATTGAGAAGAAGGCTCCGGAGATCATGTCCCCTGATGAGGTGGTACGTCTCTTAGAGCAGCCCTCAGGCGATACACCCAAGGAGATTCGTGATAAAGCCATGCTGGAGCTTCTCTATGCCACAGGTATCCGGGTGACGGAGCTGATTACTTTAAAAGTTGCGGATGTGAATATGCAGATGAGCTTCCTTCTGTGCCGTGACCGCAATAAGGAGAGGATTATTCCCTTTGGGTCGGCCGCAAAAAGTGCTCTTGCGCGGTATTTGAACGGTACGAGAGAGGAGATGTTAGAGAATAAATCCTCAGATGTTCTCTTTGCCAACTGTTCCGGACAGCCCATGAGCAGGCAGGGATTTTGGAAGCTGATCAAACACTATGCAAAAAAGGCGGATATCCAGGCGGATATCACACCTCATACGTTAAGACATTCCTTTGCGGCGCATCTGGTAGAGAATGGCGCCGATTTGAGAAGCGTACAGGAAATGCTTGGACATTCTGATATTTCCACGACGCAGATTTATGCGAATTTAAACCACAATCACATCCGGGAAGTATACGCCAAGGCACACCCCCGGGGATAAAGACAGCGATCTATTTTCGAATCAGATTTTTAGAAGTAAATTCCGTGGGAATTTACTTCTATTCATATTCAGCAATGTCATAAATCAATCGTTCGGATGCTTCCCATCCCAGACAGGGATCTGTGATCGATTTGCCGTAGATGCCTTCGCCGATCTTCTGACTGCCTTCTTCAATATAACTTTCGATCATAACCCCTTTTACCATGCTGTGTATATCACGATTCAGTTTACGGCTGTGCATGACTTCTTTCACGATACGAATCTGCTGTTCAAACTGTTTGTCAGAATTATTGTGATTCGCATCGATGACACAGGCAGGATTCGCCAGGTCATAATCCTGATACAGTGTATACAGGGTATTTAAATCCTCATAATGATAGTTTGGCAGGCTCCTGCCGTGTTTGTTGACAGAACCGCGAAGCACCGCATGAGCTAAGAGATTTCCGTCCGTGGCCACTTCCATGCCGCGGTAGATGAAGGAGTGGGGATGCTGTGCCGCATAGATGGAATTGAGCATGACGGAAAGGGTGCCGCTGGTAGGATTTTTCATACCGGCAGGGACATCGAAACCGCTCACTGTCATGCGGTGATGCTGGTCTTCCACGGAGCGGGCTCCGATGGCGACATAGGATAGGATATCCTCCACATACCCCCAGTTGTCGGGATAAAGCATTTCGTCTGCGGCGGTCAGCCCGGATTCCTCAATGGCCCGGATATGCATCTTGCGCATGGCGATCAGGCCGGTGGTAAAATCCGGCTTTTTCTCCGGGTCAGGCTGGCTTACGATGCCTTTATAGCCTTCTCCCGTGGTGCGGGGTTTGTTGGTATAGATTCTGGGAATCAGAATCAGCTTGTCCTTTACTTTTTCATTGACCTTGGCGAGTCTGTTCACATAATCGCAGACAGCTTCCTCGTTATCGGCGGAACAAGGGCCGATGATGACCAGAAACTTAGAACTCTTTCCCGTGAGCACTTCCTTGATTTGGGCGTCACGCTTTTTCTTCACCGCGATGGCAAATTCCGGCATAGGGAATTCTTTTCTGATTTCTTCCGGGGTCGGAAGCTTAGTAACATATCGAAATGACATGGTTTTTTCTCCATTCTCCTTTTGTGATTCTTTTTACACGTTTCTCTGGCAAAAACATCTACATTATAGTATATTATGTTAAGAATCGCAACCCTTACGCGAAATATACAGGGCGGAGACGGTGCACAGTGTGGTCTGCAGAATCTGACTTGCCAGCATTCCCCACAGATAGCCCTTGATGCCATAGCGGGGGATGGCGAAGAAGACGAACAAAAGGCGCAGCAACAGACTTACTACACTGTAGCAGAAGGTCTGCGCAGTCTTTCCCAGTCCGTTCAGGATACTGCCAAGGGTGCTGGCAATGTACATGAACGGGCAGATAAAGCTGAGAATCAGGATAAAGCTGCCGGCCAGCTGCGAATGGAAGAGTATCTGCCCTGCCAGGCGTCCAAACAGCAGGAAAACGGCGGTGCAGCCAAAGCCCAAGAGCAGACAGTAGCGAATGGAGGTCAATATGGCCCGTCTGACGGCGGTCCGGTTTCCGTTGGCATCCGCTTCCGCCACAATCGGTAAGAGCAGGACAGAGATGGAGTTGGTGATAGCGGAGGGAAAGAGGATGAGGGGCAGGCTCATGCCGGTCAGTACACCGTATACGCCCAGGGCTTCCGTATTGTTCAGGCCATGGGCCATCAGACGGTTGGGAATATAGATGGCCTCTATGCTCTGCAGCAGATTGATCACCAGACGGTTGGCCGATAAGGGGACTGCCAGCGCAAGAAGCTGTCCCATGATGCGGCTGTATATGGCGATGCAGTGGGTCTTACAGGTATTGGCCCGGATAGGAACGCAGGGGCGGTAGGGAAAGACTTTATGGGCTCTTGATAAAATGGCCAGGACGGACACAATCATGGAGGCGCTTTCTCCGATCACAAGGCCCACCACGGCAAAGCTGATGGTTGGCTTCATCTGGTGTTTTCCGCAGATATCGTAGATCAGATACACACTGCCCACGCGGAAAATCTGTTCTGCCAGCTGAGATATGGCGGGAATGGCGGTCTTGCGGATACCATAAAAATAGCCGTTGATGCAGGAATGTACACAGGCCATGGGGATGGACAGGGCTATGATACGTAAAAGCGGTGCCGTACGGGCTTCCATCAGACAGGCTGCAGCAATCACCTCTGACCATTGATAGATGAAAAAAGCGCACAACAGAGAGAGGCTGAAAGACAAAAGGAAGCCGGCCCACAACGTGCGAAAGGAACTTTTATAGTCGTGGGTGCTGGTTTCGTTGGCCACATATTTGGAGATGGCAGTCTGTATGCCGGATGCCGTGAGGGCGAAAGAGAGGGCCAGCACGGGAGCAATCAGCTGGTAGATACCCATTCCTTCTGCGCCAAATACATTGGACAGAAAGATTCGGTAGAAGAAGCCGATCAGCCGGCTGAAAAGTCCGGTAAGCGTCAGGATGGCAGTTCCGGTGATTAAAGGGTTTTTCCATTTGGTCGTCATAGGCACCACTTCATAATTCGATATGGTTACAGTGTATGCGGCAAACGTCTCATATAGTATAGAAGAAAGGGTATGACAGATGGCAAAAAAGGTAGTGGTGGGCATGTCCGGCGGGGTGGATTCCTCGGTGGCGGCTTATCTTTTGAAAGAGCAGGGGTATGATGTGATCGGCATCACCATGCAGCTTTGGCAGGGAGAGGGACAAAAACAAGAAGAGGCACAGGGAACATGCGATGTCTTTCGTGCGGCCAAGGATGCTGAGCGGGTGGCACAAAAGCTTGCCGTTCCCCATCATGTTATCAGTTTCGAACAGGTGTTTAAGGAGAAGGTGGTGGACTATTTTGTGGAGGAATATCTGGCCGGTCGCACGCCCAATCCCTGTATTGCCTGTAATCGGTATGTGAAATGGGAGGCAATGCTCCGGGCCGGTCAAGAGCTGGGGGCAGACTATATTGCCACCGGACATTACGCCAGGATTGTCAGGCTGGAAAACGGCAGATATGCGGTCCGCAGCTGTGTGACAGGGAAAAAGGACCAGACCTATGCGCTTTATAATCTGACCCAGGAACAGCTTTCCCATACCCTGATGCCTGTGGGGGATTACACCAAAGAACAGATACGGCAGATTGCGCAAAAGGCAGGACTTTCGGTGGCACAGAAACCGGACAGCCAGGAAATCTGTTTTATTCCCGATCATGATTACCCCGCATTTCTGGAAAGACAGGCTGGGGAACGGGTGCCCGGCCCCGGATATTTTGTGTCCCGGGAAGGAGAAATTCTGGGAGAACATCAGGGGATTACCCATTACACGGTGGGACAGCGCAAGGGTCTGCAGCTGGCTATGGGGCGTCCCGTATTTGTGACGAAGATAAGGCCGGATACCAATGAAGTGGTGATTGGGGAGGCGGCGGATGTTTTCGGAGATACCCTCTACTGCCATCAGATCAATTATATGGGCATGGAAAAGCTCACGGGTCCTAAATGGGTGAGGGCCAAGATTCGGTACGCCCATGGAGGAGAGCGCTGTCTGTTGGAGGAAGCGGGAGAGGACAGGATAAAGTGCACCTTTGCAGAGCCGGTACGCGCCATCACGCCGGGGCAGGCCGTGGTGTTTTATGAAGATGAGTGTGTACTTGGCGGCGGGATTATTCTATAGCCATAGCTGCCAGCGTAAAAGACCTGACAAATGGAGGATAAGAAAATCTTAAGAAATTCTACCGACTTTTTTCACGACATTTTCACAGACTCTGTGGTAGTATGAGTACTAATAAGTGGGGGAACTTTGGAGAGACACTTATTTGAGGAGAAAAATTATGGTAGAATCAAAACTGACTAAGGTAAAAGTGAATAATGAGATAGAACTTTGTGAAGTGTATGATAACGCAACAAAAGAGCGGATTAAGAAAGTGTTTTTCAGAGAGGGGATATCCTTTTTTATCAAATTCCGCAAGAAATTTCAGATGGCAGGATTTGCGGCAGTGAATCTGGCAGGGGATGAGAATGTGGGAGAACGTTCTGAGGTTTTAGAGACGAAAGAGGGCAGGTATATCATCTGCGTGAATTTAAGCCAGAAAGAGTTAGCCCGCAGGTCTATCATGCGGGTAGTGCCCAATCATGGCGACCGGGTTCGTTTCTTGGGAGAGGAACCGGAAGAAAAGGGCACGAAAATGCCCTTTTGGGAGATGATTTCTCAGTTATCATAATCAGTATACCGCACATATCCGGGATACGTGCGGTATAGCAAGGCAGATTATAATTTATGAAAAGAGGGGCTGCGCTGTTGAAAGGTCGTGTAGTATCGGAAACCGCAGTCCTTTAAGATTTCTGCGGCCTGATTGAAGGCGTAGGCGATCTGATCGGGCGCGTGGGCGTCTGAACCCACAGTGATAATCTCGCCGCCAAGCTCCCGGTAGCGTTTTATGATGCCGCGGCAGGGGTGGGCATCCCGCAGGCCCTTGGCCAGACCGGCGGTGTTGATTTCAATGCCTTTTTCCATGGCAATGAGCTTGGTTAAAATTTTATCAAATAGACCGGCAAACGTTTCATAGGCATAGCCTTGATCTTTTGTGGGGCTGTAGCGCACCACATAATCCAGATGGCCGTAGACATCAAAGTTACTGTAGACATCCAGATTATCCAGAATAGATGTAAAATATTCCCCAAAGGCATCCTCTAAGGAACGCCCGGCGAAAAAGGCAGGATAATAGGGATCTTTTCCATTGCAGATATGGGAAGAGCCGATGATAAAGTCGTATGCGTGCGCTTTTGCAAAAGTATCGTTTTTTTCGGAGAGGTGCGGTTGTAAGCCAATCTCCACCCCAAACAAAATCTTGATCTTATCTGCGTATTTTTCCTGTAATTTCAGTAAATCATAGAGATAAGAGTCAGCAGAAAGAAGAAACATGTCTTCTGTATCTGTTTCAGTGGCAGGATAATCAAAATCATTGTGTTCTGTAAAGCACATCTTGGTAAGTCCTAATTGGATTCCGCGTAAGATCATTTCTTCCATGGGTGTATCGGCATCACCGGAGAAAGAAGAATGTAAGTGGCAGTCCGCTGTGATTGGCATAGCAAATCTCCTTTTGTTTATATTGTAGAAAAATTCTTGACGCATATTTGAATCCGCGAAGCGGAGACCGTCGTAAAGGCATCATTGTCAGTAATCGGCCTTTAGTGTAACCGATTTTGGCACAAAAAACAAGATTTGTTGACATAAGATTGAAAAGACAAAATATTATAGAATCTTTCACCGCAAATCTTAATTATTTTCGATTTACGTCTTGAATTTTTAGGACAAATTGGGTAAAATAATTTTGCTGACTAAATTTTACCAATGTCGTGCGTACCTACGTATATGGCAGGGTAAAATTATATAAAAAACATTATTTAGGAGGGACTAAAAAATGGCAGTAAGAGTAGCAATCAATGGTTTTGGCCGTATCGGTCGTCTTGCATTCAGACAGATGTTCGGGGCAGAGGGATATGAGGTAGTAGCAATCAACGATTTGACAAGCCCGAAGATGTTGGCACACTTGTTAAAGTATGATTCTTCCCAGGGTAAGTATGCTTTGGCTGACACTGTATCCGCTGGTGAGGACACAATTACAGTTGATGGTCAGACATTAAAGATCTACAAAGAGCCCGATGCAAACAACTGTCCTTGGGGCGAGCTTAAGGTTGACGTTGTTTTAGAGTGCTCCGGTTTCTATACCAGCAAAGAAAAAGCGCAGGCACACATCAACGCTGGTGCTAGAAAAGTTGTTATCTCTGCTCCTGCAGGCAACGATCTTCCGACTATCGTATACAATGTAAACCATGAGACATTGAAAGCTTCTGATACCATCATTTCCGCAGCTTCCTGTACAACAAACTGCCTTGCTCCTATGGCAAAGGCTCTGAATGACTTAGCTGGCATCAAGTCCGGTATTATGAGCACCATCCACGCTTACACAGGTGATCAGATGATTCTTGACGGCCCTCAGAGAAAGGGTGATTTAAGAAGATCCCGCGCAGGCGCAGTGAACATCGTTCCTAACAGCACTGGTGCAGCAAAGGCTATCGGCCTGGTTATTCCTGAGTTGAATGGTAAGCTGATCGGTTCCGCACAGCGTGTTCCTACTCCTACAGGTTCTACCACAATTCTGGTTGCAACTGTAGAGAAGTCCGTTACCAAGGATGAGATCAATGCAGCAATGAAGGCAGCAGCTACAGAGTCCTTCGGATACAATGAGGATGAGATCGTTTCTTCCGATATCGTAGGCAGCACCTATGGTTCTATCTTCGATGCTACTCAGACAATGGTAGGTGAGGATAACCTGGTACAGGTAGTTTCCTGGTATGACAATGAGAACAGCTATACTTCTCAGATGGTTCGTACAATCAAGTACTTCTCTGAATTAGCATAGAAGAAAATTCCTGCGGAATTATCTTCTCGAGGTTTGCATGGTGCAAACCTCGGCGTGAAAGGAAGTAAACCTTCTTGAAGATTGCAGAGGGTAAACCTCGGCATAGCAAAGGAGTAGGAAGTAAATAAGTAGTTTTAAGAGGCTCGGCCGTTGGGCCGGGCCTCTTGTATGAATATTTTTAATAGGAGGACGAAGACATGTCATTAAACAAAAAATCTGTAGATGATCTTAACGTTAAGGGAAAACGCGTGCTGGTAAGATGCGACTTTAACGTGCCTTTAAAGGAAGGCAAGATTACCGACGAGACCCGTATTGTTGCGGCGCTTCCCACAATCAAGAAGCTGCTTGCTGACGGCGGTAAGGTAATTCTCTGCTCTCACCTTGGCAAGGTAAAGAACGGCCCCAACGAGGGCGAATCTCTGGCACCTGTAGCAGAGAGACTTTCTGAGAAATTAGGCAAGCCTGTAAACTTCGTATCCGATTACAATGTAACCGGCGAAGCTGCAACCAAGGCAGTTGCTGAAATGCAGGAAGGCGATGTGGTACTTCTGCAGAATACCCGTTTCCGTGGTAAAGAAGAGACCAAGAACGGTGAGGAGTTCAGCAAAGAGCTGGCAGATCTGTGTGATGTATACGTATGCGACGCTTTCGGTTCTTCCCACAGAGCACATGCTTCCGTAGCAGGCGTGACAGATGTTGTACGTGCCAAGGGCGGCGAGTGTGCAGTTGGTTATCTGATGCAGAAGGAGATTGATTTCCTTGGCAATGCAGTGGAGAATCCGGTAAGACCTTTTGTGGCAATCTTAGGCGGTGCTAAGGTAGCTGATAAGCTTAACGTGATCAACAACCTGCTTGAGAAGTGCGACACCCTCATCATTGGCGGCGGTATGGCGTTTACCTTCTTAAAGGCACAGGGCTATGAAATCGGTAAATCCTTAGTGGATGAGGAGAAACTGGATTATTGTAAAGAGATGATGGAGAAGGCTGAGAAGCTTGGCAAGAAGCTTTTGCTCCCTGTGGATACCACAGTTGCAGCGGATTTCCCGAATCCTATCGATGCACCCATTGACGTACAGGTAGTGGATGCTGACAAGATTCCTGCAGATATGGAAGGCCTTGATATCGGCACCAAGACAGCAGAGCTCTATGCGGATGCTGTGAAATCTGCTAAGACAGTTGTATGGAATGGTCCTATGGGCGTGTTTGAGAATCCCATTCTTGCTAAGGGTACTATTGCAGTGGCTGAGTCTTTGGCTGAGACTTCCGCAACCACCATCATCGGCGGCGGTGACAGTGCGGCAGCAGTGAACCAGCTTGGTTTTGCAGATAAAATGTCTCATATCTCCACAGGCGGCGGCGCTTCCCTTGAGTTCTTAGAGGGTAAGGAGCTTCCCGGCGTTGTGGCGGCTGACGACAAGTGACGTAAACTCCTGCGGAGTTAACGTCTCGAGGTTCGCCTTATGGGGCGAACCTCGGCATGATGTTGCGGCGTGTTTTGCGGGGTGAACCTCGGCGTGATGTTGCGGCGTGTTTTGCGAGCGAACCTCGGCATGGTATTGCGGGGTGTGCTTTGAAGCGGGCCTCGGCAAATATAAATATAATTTGATTGGAGAATGATATTATGGCAAGAAAGAAGATTGTGGCTGGTAACTGGAAGATGAATATGACGCCCAGTGAGGCAGTGAAGTTGTGTGCAGAGTTAAAAGATTTGGTAAAATCTGATGATGTGGATGTGGTTTACTGCGTGCCTGCAGTGGATATCGTACCGGTTGTTGAGGCTGTGAAAGGCACCAACGTGGAAGTGGGCGCAGAGAACATGTATTTCGAGGAGAAGGGTGCTTATACGGGCGAGATTTCCGCGGCAATGCTGGTAGACGCAGGCGTGAAATATGTGATCATCGGCCATTCTGAGAGACGTGATTATTTCAAGGAAGACGATGTGCTTCTGAATAAGAAAGTAAAGAAGGCTTTAGAGGCTGGTCTTGTGCCGATTCTTTGCTGTGGCGAGACTTTAGAGCAGAGAGAACTGGGCGTTACTATGGATTGGATTAGACTGCAGATTAAGTCTGACCTTTCTGATATCACAGCTGACCAGGTGAAGGGCATGGTGATTGCTTATGAGCCTATCTGGGCCATCGGTACTGGTAAGACTGCTACGACTGAGCAGGCTGAAGAAGTATGTAAGGGTATCCGTGACTGTATCGCTGAGATGTATGATGATGCTACCGCAGAAGCAGTTCGTATCCAGTACGGCGGTTCTGTAAATGCCGGTAATGCGGCAGAGCTTTTCGCACAGCCTGACATTGACGGCGGTCTGGTAGGCGGCGCTTCCTTGAAGGCAGATTTTGGCAAGATTGTGAATTACAAATAATTGTTTTATAAGCATTTGATTTTAGCGTTTTAGTAGAAGGGGTATCAAAGAAAAGGAGTCCTTTGATATCCCTATCTTTCAATCCTTATCTTTTTATGTCTTTTTTGTTGACTCAACTATCATAGACGGAAATCATTATATGCAGAAATAAGAGGCTTCCGAAACAATCATATTCGTGATTTTTGAGAACAACCATACTATTTATTATATGCAGGGGGAAAAGGAAATGAAAAGTATTCGGACTAAAATCACCCTAAGTCTTATCTTAACTGTTTTGGTTGGTCTGGTCGCATCTGGAATTGCCAGCATCATACCCAACTATAACAGTACCATGTCCACAGTGGAGCAGATGATGAGAGAAACTGCAGTATTAGCGGCGGGGCGTGTGGAACAGGAGCTTGCCGCCTATAAAAATGTGGTCATGGATGCAGGGCATGATCAGCAGCTAGCCGATCCGGATGTGCCCCTGGAGGTAAAGCAGGCTGTCATTGACAAGCGTGCAACCATGCATAACTTCCAGAGAGGAAATATTATCGGGACGAACGGCATCAGCATTTTTGATGGAAAAGATTATTCTGACAGGGAATATGTGAAACAGGCCATGCAAGGTAATATTTATGTGTCGGAGCCTTTGATCAGTAAGATTACCGGGCAGTTATCCATTATGGTTGCGGCGCCTCTTTATGCCGAAGAGACTTATGGTTCCAGCATTGTGGGCGTTATCTATTTTGTGCCCAAGGAGACTTTTCTAAATGATATCGTATCTGCGATTCAGATTGGCGAGAACAGCAGAGCCTATATGATCAATAAAACCGGTGATACGATTGCGGATATTACCTTGGATACGATTACGGTGCAGAACATAGAGGCCGAGGCCTTAAATGACCCGGCACTGGCAGAGCTTTCGTCGATTCATGAAGCCATGCGCCGGGGTGAGATCGGCTTTGGAGAATATACCAGCGGTGAAGATAAGATGTTTGCAGCCTATGCGCCCGTAGGGGATACGGATGGATGGAGCATTGCGGTCACGGCTCCGCAGTTAAATTATCTGGAGTCAACACGCAACGCCATGGTCATTAACGTTGCAGTGATTGTTATTTCTATATTGTTGTCTGTTGTGATTGCGCTGGTATTGGCGAATAATATCAGTGGTCCGATGAAAGCTTGTGTGAATCGGATGAAGCTGCTTGTAGAGGGAGATTTGGACACACCAATGCCGCAGATAAAGAGCAAAGATGAGTCGGGTGTGCTTGCAAGATCAACCGCTTCTTTGGTGGAAGGATTACGTATCGTTATTGGTGATATTGATTTACTGCTCAATGAGATGGCAAATCAGAACCTGAACGTCCATACCGAGCATGAAGAAGTGTATGTTGGCAGTTTCCGCAATATTCTGCTTTCCATGCGTCATATGAAGGTGGAATTGAGCAGGGCTATGACGCAGGTAAACCATTCCTCGCAGGAAGTGGCTATGGCCAGCGATCATCTGTCGGCAAGCGCGCAGTCACTCAGTCAGGGAACAACGCAGCAGGCAAGCTCGGTAGAGGAATTGGCGTCCCGTGTGAGGGAGATTTCCGAGCAGGCTAAAAAGACGGCGGACGGAGCATTGGATGTGCGCAGTAAGACCCATGAGGCTGGCAGAGAGGTTTCTTTGTGTAATCAGAAAATGCAGAATCTGGTGGAGGCGATGGATAAGATTCAGACCAGTTCTGAAGAAATAGAGAAGATACTTAAGACCATCGATGACATTGCATTCCAGACGAACATATTGGCCTTAAATGCAGCTGTAGAAGCGGCAAGGGCCGGCAGCGCAGGAAAGGGATTTGCGGTTGTTGCGGAAGAAGTGCGTAATCTGGCTGGAAAATCAGCAAAGGCGGCGCAAAACACCTCGGAACTCATCGGCAATTCTACAGAGGCGGTACATATGGGGACAGAGATTGCTCAGAATACGGCAGATGTGCTGATGGAAGTCGTAAACAGTATTCAGGCTGTGGTAGATGCAATCGATCAGATTGCTACAGTGTCTAAGGAACAGTCGGAGGAAGTGGGACAGGTTTCCGAGGGAATCAATCAGATTTCCGTGGTGGTACAGAGCAACAGCGCCAACGCACAAGAGAGTGCGGCGGCCAGTGAAGAGCTTTCGGCGGAGGCAGCCTGCTTAAAGCAGCTTGTAGATCAGTTTACTTTGGCCGCAGAGTAGGGTAGAGACTTCTGTAACAAATATAAAGCGATACTGGCAACTTTTATATGCCGGTGTCGCTTTTTGTATACATATTAGGCAAAATGTATTATTTTATGCCTGATTAGAGGATAAGACTATAAAAAAACACAAAATAATGATAAATATGGTTGACTTTAGTTGTAAATATTTGCTATAATGATAAAAATGGATAGGCGTTTGGGTTGTTACTGCACGAAAGCGGGCAAAACCAAATTTTGTAATTCAGCTTGGGAAGGTTGTCTTATAAGATTTGGCTTTTTTTTATGCTTAAGTGAGTGTAGCTGCAAGAGGATTTTAAAATGCGTATTGACAAAATTATCAACAATAATATCGTTTCGGTCAGGGACCATCAGGGTATCGAGATGGTTGCCATGGGAAAAGGGATTGGTTTTGGACGAAGACCCGGTGATGAAGTTGATGATAAGGTAGTTGAGAAAATTTTTATACTGAATAATATGGACAACAAGGAGCATTTCAAGGAACTACTGGCATCGCTGCCTTTGGAACACATCAGACTATCAGCGGATATCATCACTTATGCGAAAGAGAGTCTGGGACTGGTATTAAGCCAGAATGTTTATTTGACGCTGACAGATCATATTGGGTTTATTTTAAATAAATATCATGAGGGCATGGTGTTTAATAATGCGTTGTATGATGAGGTAAAGCTCTTTTATCCCTTGGAGTACTCGGTAGGCAGATATGCTCTTGAATTGATTGAGGATAGAACGGGATGCCGCTTAGAAGAGGATGAAGCGGCGAGTATAGCACTTCATTTGATCAATGGAGAAGCAGGTTCCGCCATGGGCACTACATTCACCATGGTGAAGATGGTTCGCGAGATGATGGAGTGGATTGAGAAGGAGATTTCGATTCCCAGCGGAAGAACTTATCCGAAAGAACGTCTGATTGCTGATTTGAAGCAGCTTTGCAACAGGATGGTTGTAGAGGAGCCGATGCGCGGACGAAAAGATGAAGCGCTCTACGAGTTCGTGAGAGAGCATTATCAGGAGGAGTATCAGATCATCGACGGTATCCGGGAATATATTGAGCGGGAGTATCAATGTCAGATGACGGAGGAAGAGAAAATTCATTTGGTGCTCAATATAAAGAGAATGAGAGACTTATATACCTGTTAATACTATAACTACATAAGGAAGGAGGCAGGAAATGAAGATATTTCAGAATTTATTTTCAAAGGGCGATGCAGCGGTCGGGGCACCGGTAGCAGGCAGCCTGGTCAGTATCAAAGAAGTCAGTGACCCGACCTTTGGGGAGGAGATTATTGGCAAGGGGGTTGCGATCATTCCTACAAGTAATCAGATTTGCGCGCCGATAGACGGCAAGGTGGCCACAGTATTTCCCACAGGTCATGCAGTGGCAGTGGTTGGCAGCGACGGCACCGAAATTCTGATTCATGTGGGACTTGACACAGTAAACTTAAACGGTGAGCATTTTACCATTCATGTGGAGGCAGATCAGGAAGTGAAGAAAGGCGACCTGCTTTTGGAGGCGGATTTAGAGCAGATTAAGGCGGCTGGCTACGATATTATTACGCCGGTGGTGATTTGTAACACGGATGACTTTGCGGAAATACTTCCTGAGTCACCTAAGACCGTTTCACCGGGTGATGATATCATAAAACTGCGTAAATAGGAGGAGATTTTGCGATGGAGCGATATATCGGCAAAAGTGTTTTAAAAGGAGTTGCCGTTGGCAGGGTTTTCTGTTACAAGAAGCAGGATTATCACATTGAGAAGACAGAGATTACGGATATCGACGGTGAGCTTAACCGGGTGAAAGAGGCAATTGAAGCAGCGAAAACGCAGCTGACAGCGCTCTATGACAAAGCCCTTACCAGTGTGGGTGAAGATCATGCCATGATTTTTGATATACATCGGATGATGTTAGAGGATGACGATTATCTGGAAGTCATAGAGCAGGCAGTCAAAGACGGCACCAATGCAGAGTATGCGGTGGAGATGGCGCAGGAGCAGTTTGCGCAGCTGTTTACCTCCATGGACGACGATTATATGAAGGCGCGTGCGGTGGACATTAAGGATATTTCACAGAGAGTGATCAGAATTCTTCTGGGCATACCGGAGGACGGGGTGCCGACAGAGGAACCGGTCATCCTGATTGCGGATGATCTGACACCCAGCGAGACCGTGAAGATGAACAGAAATAAGATTCTTGCCTTTGTGACAGTGCGCGGCTCATCCAATTCTCATACGGCAATTTTGGCCAGAAGTATGAACCTTCCGGCATTAGTCAATACGAAAATGAAACCGTCCGATGACTGGAATGGTAAAGTGGGCGTGGTAGACGGTTTTAACGGAGAGTTTATCTTAGAACCTGAGAAAGACATTCTCGATGAGATGATTCTTCGTAAGAATCAGTGGGTAGCGGATTTAGAGGCTTTAGAAGCGTTGAAGGGCAAGGAGAATGTCACCGGTGACGGCAGACGGGTTGACATATTTGCCAATATCGGCAAAGTAAACGATGTGGAGGCAGTTTTAGAGGCGGACGCCGGCGGCATCGGGTTGTTCAGGAGCGAATTCCTCTATCTTGGAAGGGAAAGCTTCCCCACGGAGGATGAGCAGTTTGCAAGTTACAAGACTGTGCTGGAAAAGATGGGCGGAAAGAAGGTAGTTATCCGTACCCTGGATATCGGAGCAGATAAGAAAGTAGATTATTTTCATCTGGATCCGGAAGAGAATCCGGCACTGGGCTATCGGGCTATCAGAATCTGTCTGGACCGCCCGGAAATTTTTATGACACAGCTTCGGGCAATTTACCGGGCTTCTGCATATGGTAAGGCTTCCATTATGTTTCCGATGATTGTGTCGGTGGAGGAAGTAAAAAGAATTAAGGAGATTGTGGAACAGGTCAAAGGCGAACTCACGGTGGAAGGGTATCCCATGGGAGAGGTGGAGCTGGGTATTATGGTGGAGACACCGGCAGCGGCACTGCTCTCGGATAAACTCGCAAAAGAGGTAGACTTTTTCAGTATCGGAACCAATGACCTGACGCAATATACGCTGGCAGTAGACCGCCAGAATCAGAAACTGGAAAGCACATGCAATACCCATCATCCGGCTGTACTTAAGCTGATCGAGATGACGGTCAAGAACGGCCATAAGGTAGGTATATGGGTAGGCATCTGCGGGGAACTGGCAGCAGATACGGATTTGACAGAAACATTTCTGGATATGGGCGTAGACGAATTGAGTGTATCCCCTTCATCCGTATTGAAAGTGCGTAAGGCAGTAAGAGATATCAAAACAAATTGATAAGGAGGTGAAGATGTGAAAAAGTTTCAATATGTAATCCAGGATCCGGTGGGCCTTCATGCAAGACCGGCGGGGCTTCTGGTGAAACAGGCAGCAGGTTATAAAAGCAAGGTTACCATAACGTGCGGCGGCAAGAGTGCTGATGCCCGGAAACTGATCATGATCATGAGTCTTGGAGTCAAACAGGGAATGGAAGTTACCTGTGAGATCGAAGGTGAAGATGAAGATACAGCGGCAGAGGCATTGCAGAAATTCTTCAAGGAAAATCTGTAAAAGATTTCTGAGTGTGCAGGGGAAAAGAAGTGTAACAGTCAAGTAATGGTTCTGTGCTGGGGCGGAACCAACAAATTCATAAGGGGGTAATATTTTATGATGAAATATTTACAAAAATTAGGTAAATCATTGATGCTTCCCGTGGCGTGTCTGCCGATATGCGGTATCTTGATGGGTATCGGATATGCATTATGTCCGGCAACCATGCAGGGTGGTGATATGAATGGTTTCCTGAATATGCTGGGATTCTTCCTGGTGAAAGCAGGCGGCGCTCTGATTGATAATATGGCACTTTTGTTTGTTATTGGTGTAGGTGTTGGTATGTCAGATGATCATGATGGTACGGCAGGTCTTGCGGCATTTGCATCCTGGTTAATGATGACAAATCTGCTTGCAACAGGCACAGTGACAACTCTGATGCCTTCTATCGCAGAGAATGTTAACAAAACATTGGCATTTGATAAGATTGCGAATCCGTTTATCGGTATTCTTGCCGGTGTTATCGGTGCAACCTGCTATAACAAGTTCAAATCCACAAAATTACCGGATTGGCTTTCCTTCTTCAGCGGCAAACGCTGCGTAGCGATTATTTCCGGCGTGGTATCCATCGTTGTTGCAGCAGTTCTGCTGTTTGTATGGCCGGTAATCTTTGGTGCATTGATTGCAGTTGGTCAGGGCATCGTTGGTATGGGAGCAGTAGGAGCAGGTATCTATGCTTTCTTGAACAGACTGTTAATCCCGACAGGTCTGCATCATGCATTGAATAACGTATTCTGGTTTGACACGATTGGTCTTGGTGACCTCAGTCACTTCTGGGCAGGTGAGACCAGCGCAGATGTTACATGGAGCCTTGGTATGTATATGTCCGGTTTCTTCCCTTGTATGATGTTCGGTATCCCTGGTGCAGCATTGGCTATGATTCATACAGCAAAAGAAGGCAAGAAGAAAGTTGCAATCGGTCTGGTAGCTTCCGCAGCAGTTTGTTCCTTTGTCTGCGGTGTTACAGAGCCTTTTGAATTCGGTTTCATGTTCCTGGCACCCGTATTATATCTGATTTATGCATTGTTATATGGTATCTTCACTGTTATCGTAACATTGATTGGATTCCGTGCAGGTTTCAGTTTCTCAGCAGGCGCAACAGACCTTGTATTCTCGGCAACACTGCCAGCAGCACAGAATACATGGATGATTCTTCCTCTGGGTATTGCAGCATTTGTCGTATTCTACTTTGTATTCCGCTTCGCGATTGTGAAGTTTGACTTAAAGACACCGGGTAGAGAAGATGACGATCTGGAAGCTGAGAAGAAAGCAGTGCTTTCCAACAGCGACTTCACACAGGTGGCAGCAATCGTTCTGGAAGGTCTTGGCGGTAAAGAGAACGTTACATCACTGGATAACTGCATCACAAGACTTCGTTTGGAGATCAAGGATTATACTTTAGTTGACGAGAAGAAGATTAAATCAGCAGGTGTTGCGGGCGTTATGAGACCTAGTAAGACAGCGGTTCAGGTTATCGTAGGAACTAAGGTACAGTTCGTAGCCGATGAGATGAAGAAGATGTTATAATCAGCGTCTTTTCATAGTAGTATTGAAATCCCTAGCATAGCGGAGGCCTTCGGGCCTCCGCTATTATCATGTAAAGAGAATTCTATTGGCTGCGTTTTCGGTATTCTTTCGGGGAGCAGCCTACTTTTTTTAAGAACTGCCTGTTGAAATTCGAGAGATTGCTGTAGCCGCATTGATAGGAAATATCGGAGATTTTGTACTGCGTGGAGGTAAGCGCGTCACAGGCAGCCGAGATTCGAAGCTGTGTGAGGTGTTCCATAGCGCCTACACCTGCGGTTTCTTTAAAGCATTTCATAAAATAGCTTTTGCTTAAGTGCAGGAGTCCGGCAAGCTGTTCTACGGTGAGTTCTTCCCGGAAATTCTGCGCCATGTATTCAAGGGCCGGACGGATTAATTCATGCCGGTTATTTCCTGATTCCCTGTGAAATATGATATTTCCGCTGTCTTCTAACAGCCAGAATAGTTTTAGAAGCTCACTCTTTAGCAGAAGGTCCATCCGGGCGGAGTCTGCGCGGACACAGGCAAAAATCTGGTCTGCTGCTGCTTTTATGCAGTTATAATTTGGGGAGGCCGGCGTGATCTGAACATGTATCTGTGCGGTTCCGCTTACGATGGGCCGGATACATTCTACAGCACTGCGGTCACTGGATGATGAGCTGAGTAGATTAGGATGAAAGACAAGGGCATGATAAAGCAGTTTATGCTTCTTTTGGGGATAGGCGGAGTGCAGCATATTGGGTGGTAAAAGCAATAAATCGCCCTCGGAGGCATTTATTTTTTGGCCGCCGCAGAGGAATTCTCCTTTTCCCTCGGCGATATAGTTCAGTTCAAATTCCGTATGCCAATGCATGGGAACATTCATAAAGGATTCGGGAAGTCGGCACTCGTAATAGCTGTAAGGAATATAAGGAGTACTGTGTTGTCTCTTTTCTTCTGTGTCTTTGGGCGGCATCATAGGTTTCTCCTTTTTAGTATATTCATAATAGTATAGTATCATAATATAGTAGTATTTCAATAGATAGACATCTCTTATAATAGTATTATACCATTATGAAATGATAAGACAACAGAAATGGAGGGCGTTATGAGATTCGAGAATGATCATGGGGCATTGGTATGCCGCCACCAGGGGGAACTGTTAAGGATTGAGGCTTGGGGTGCAGATTCTCTGCGCGTGCGGGCCACGATGGATTATGCTTTTACGGGAAAAGAATGGGCATTGACTGAAAAGGTTAATGAATGTGAGACGAAGATTACGGTAAAAGAGGTTGATCACTGGGTAGGCGACGGCACCATCGATAAACGGGAGCAGGCCACGATTGTAAACGGACGTATCAAGGCGGTCGTAAATTTTGCGGGAGTCATTACTTTCTATAAAGATGAGAAGAAGATTCTGCAGGAATATTTCAGAAACTATGAGGGGACGATCTCGAGAGAGAGCAGATGTTTAAAGCTGGTGAACCGGGAATGGAAAGGGGTGATCGGCGGTAGCGAGTTTTCTCTAAATCTGAAGTTCGAGAGTAACCGGGATGAGAAAATCTTTGGCATGGGACAGTACCAGCAGGCGTGCATGGATTTAAAGGGCTGTGTTTTAGAATTAGCACAGCGTAATTCCCAGATTTCCGTGCCTTTTGCTGTCTCCTCCATGGGTTATGGATTCTTGTGGAACAATCCGGCAGTGGGACGGGTGACTTTTGGTAAGAATTATTATGAATGGGTGGCGCAAGCTGCGCGGGAGATGGATTACTGGATTACCGCAGCGGATACGCCGAAGCAGATTCTGGAAAACTATACGGCTGTGACGGGACGGGCGCAGATGTTCCCGGAGGATTTGATGGGTTTATGGCAGTGTAAACTGCGCTACAGGACCCAGGAGGAAGTCCTGCAGGTGGCCAGGCAGTACCAGAAGGAAGGGATTAAAATCGATCAAATCGTGATAGACTTCTTCCATTGGACATTGCAGGGCGATTGGAAATTCGATGGGAAATATTGGCCCGACCCTAAGGCGATGGTGGATGAGCTGCATCAGATGGGGATTAAGGTCATCGTATCCGTATGGCCGTCGGTAGACCGTAAGAGTGAGAATTTTGAGCCCATGATGGAAAAGGGATTGTTGATCAGGACGGAGCGCGGTGCGGCCCAGACTTATGATTATCAGGGAGATTGTGTGGAAATCGACCCTTTTCATCCTGAGACGCGCAAATATGTGTGGGAAGTCTGCAAGAAGAATTATTATGATTATGGGATTGATGCCTTCTGGCTGGATAATTCCGAGCCGGATTATGGGGTCTATGATTTCGAAAACTACCGCTATTGTGACGGGCCGGCACTTACTGTCAGCAATATGTATCCCCAGATGTACAGCCGGATTTTCTTTGATGAAATGAACCGGGCGGGCAGGGGGACTGTTGTAAATCTGCTGCGCTGTGCCTGGGCGGGTTCTCAGAAGTACGGCAACGTAATCTGGTCTGGCGACGTGCCAAGCACTTTTGAAGCTTTTGCCGATCAGATTCAGTGCGGTCTGAATATGGGATTGGCGGGTATTCCCTGGTGGACCACGGATATCGGCGGATTTATGACAGATGATGTGAACGATGAGGATTTCAGAGAACTTTTAATCCGATGGTATCAGTTCGCCGTTTATTCTCCGGTGCTCCGTATGCACGGCGACAGAGGACCTTATAATATCCAGCCGTTGGATGACAGAGACTGGGGCGGCGGCTATCTGCATACCGGCCAGCCCAACGAACTGTGGAGCTATGGAAAGGATAATTATGCCATTATGCGCAACTATTATGATATCCGTATCGGTATGCATGACTATATTCGCAGATTATATGAAGAAGCACATGTGAACGGTTCGCCGCTTCTTCGGGCCATGTTTTATGAGTTCCCGGAGGATGCAAAATGCTGGGAGATACAAGATCAGTATATGTTTGGCGACAAATATCTGGCGGCGCCCATCTTGCATCTCCATGAATTTGCAAGAGACGTTTATCTGCCGGCGGGATGTTGGAAGTTAACGTCTACGGGAGAGACTTATGAGGGCGGTTGTGTGGTCCGTGTGGATGCGCCGATTACCTATATGCCGGTGTTTGAAAAAGTCTGATCGTAACAGACATGAAATATCTTCTTATCCCTAGACAAATTACTTAAAAAAAGTTATACTGAACATGGATTTCATTCTTGAAAACGGGGATAAGAGAGGTTACATACTATGAATTATAAGTCGGTTCCTTTTGATAAGAGAATCAAGGACAATGTAAAGAATTACGCACTGGATAATCTTTACCATATGGACACGCTGGCGGAGTACTGCAAGGCATTTTGCGCCATGGCTGATGTGGAGATGCTTTTGACAGAGCGGCACGGGGAAAAAGTGATTTCCGTGGGGAATTTTGCCGGTTTTACACCGGACGTGGTGGATGACCCGGGACGGAAAGTCAGAGTGTATGGTCGTACCATTGCGCATCTGTATGTGAAGACGGACAGGGTGCCGTCAGAGAGAGCGGAGATTGTCAGACGTCTGCTGGACAATCTTACGCAGATGCTTTCGCATTGGGGCGAGGAGGCATATTTACATACAGAGTCTTCCATCTATATGGATGAACTGGAGGAACAGGTTGGCGTACAGCATGTGCAGACTGCCAGAGGGGAGAATGAAGATGCCCTCACAGGCGTATATCATAAACTGTACTTTGAGGAGCGCATGAAGGCCATAGACCGTGCGGAAGTGGTGCCGGTAGCAGTCATCAATGCAAATATCAACGACTGGAAGTTTGTAAATGATAATTATGGGGATGAAGAGAGCGACAGGCTGATCAAGACGATTGCCGATATCCTAAAGCAGGAGAAGAAACCGGATTACGAGATTGGACGGGTGGATGGTGATGTCTTTATTGTCCTCATTCCCATGGCAGAGGATGGAGAAGCGGAAGATTACTGTAAGAGAGTGCAGGAGGCATGTCTTTCGTATGAAGATAAGATTCTTGCGCCTTCCGTGGCATGTGGGCTGGTCTATAAGACCAACGTAGAAGAGTTTCTGCAGGATAAGCTGCCCGATGCAGAGTACGAGATGTTCAATAACAAGTTTGAGATTAAGAACGCGCCGGGTTATCGGGAGCGTTTGGAACATGGGCTTAGAAGCTGAGGCAGTCAGACAGCGTATGGATTCTATAAGAATTGGGAAAGCAGTACGGCAAATGTATTGCTTTCTTTTTTTGTTGCGGAAATAAAAGGGCGAAGCCGGGAATACTGATAAAGAAAAAAGGAAAAATAAAGGAATTCTAAAATAAATATTAAATCCCTTTTTCTGGTTAAAAGCAAGATAATAAGAGAAAAATAAAGAAATAGAGAGTAAATGAGAGAAAATAAATAATATACAACGATAAAACAATTTGCAAACCCATGCATATATAGCTAATATATGTTCTAGTGATTAGCACTCAAGAAGATAGAGTGCTAACAAGATGATCAGGCAAAATATTTTTCATATAAGGAGGCAATCATCATGAAGTTAACACCACTTGGCGACAGAGTTGTATTGAAACAGTTAGTAGCAGAGGAGACCACCAAATCCGGAATCGTTCTGCCGGGACAGGGTAAGGAGAAACCGCAGCAGGCGGAAGTTATCGCTGTAGGTCCTGGCGGCGTTGTGGACGGCAAGGAAGTAAAGATGGAAGTGAAAGTCGGCGATCAGGTTATTTTCTCCAAATATTCGGGGACGGAAGTAAAGCTGGATGAGGAAGAATATATCATCGTGAGACAGAATGACATCTTGGCAGTCGTTACCGATTAAGTGTCTGTGCACTTAGCTGAGGTGACAAACGCACTCGGTTCTATCAGTAAGTAATTTATATAGAAAAGCAGGAGGACATGAATCATGGCAAAGGAAATTAAATATGGCGCAGAAGCCAGAGCGGCTTTGGAGTCAGGAGTAAATCAGTTGACTGATACAGTCAGAGTAACCCTTGGACCGAAGGGAAGAAATGTAGTGCTGGACAAATCTTACGGCGCACCGCTTATCACCAATGACGGTGTTACCATTGCAAAAGAGATTGAGCTTGCAGATCCTTTTGAGAACATGGGCGCACAGCTTGTCAAAGAAGTAGCGACCAAGACCAACGATGTGGCAGGTGACGGTACTACAACAGCTACCGTGCTGGCACAGGCTATGGTCAACGCAGGTATGAAGAACTTAGCGGCGGGCGCTAACCCGATTATCTTAAGAAAGGGTATGAGAAAAGCGACAGATGTTGCGGTGGAAGCAATCGCAAAGATGAGCTCCAAGGTAAAGGGTAAGGAGCATATTGCCAGAGTAGCGGCGATCTCTGCAGGGGATGACGAGGTTGGCCAGTTGGTGGCAGATGCTATGGAGAAGGTTTCCGGCGATGGCGTTATTACCATCGAGGAGAGCAAGACCATGCTCACAGAGCTTGATCTGGTAGAAGGTATGCAGTTTGACAGAGGTTATATCTCTGCTTACATGGCAACAGATATGGATAAGATGGAGGCGGTTCTTGACAATCCGTACATCCTGATCACAGATAAGAAGATTTCCAATATCCAGGAGATTTTACCTTTATTGGAGCAGATCGTACAGACAGGTGCGAAACTTCTTATCATCGCAGAGGACGTAGAGGGTGAGGCGCTTACCACCCTGATCGTCAACAAACTGCGCGGTACTTTCAATGTGGTAGCTGTCAAGGCACCTGGCTATGGTGACAGAAGAAAGGCTATGCTTGAGGATATCGCTATCCTGACAGGCGGCGAAGTAATCAGTTCTGAGTTGGGACTGGAATTGAAAGATGCCACATTGGAGCAGCTTGGCCGTGCGAAATCCGTTAAGGTTCAGAAAGAGAATACCGTTATCGTGGACGGCGAGGGAGATAAGGACGCTATCCAGGCAAGAATCGGCCAGATTAAGAAGCAGATTGAAGAGACGACTTCTGATTTTGATAAAGAGAAATTACAGGAGCGTCTTGCGAAACTGGCAGGCGGCGTAGCGGTTATCCGTGTGGGCGCGGCTACGGAGACAGAGATGAAAGAGGCGAAGCTTCGTTTAGAGGATGCACTGGCAGCTACAAGAGCAGCTGTGGAAGAGGGCATCATTGCAGGCGGCGGCTCTGCATATGTACACGCTTCTAAGGAAGTGACAAAGCTTGCGGATTCTCTGGAAGGCGATGAGAAGACAGGTGCGCAGATCGTGCTGAAAGCGCTGGAAGCACCTTTATACCACATCGTTGCCAATGCCGGCTTAGAAGGTTCCGTGATCATCAACAAGGTGAGAGAGTCTGAGGTGGGCGTAGGATTCGATGCACTGAAGGAAGAGTATGTGAATATGGTAGAGGCTGGTATTCTGGATCCTGCCAAAGTGACCAGAAGTGCATTGCAGAACGCAAACAGCGTGGCTTCCACCCTGCTTACCACAGAGTCTGTGGTGGCGAACATCAAAGAGCCTGAACCTCCGATGCCTGCAGGCGGTGCCGGCGGCATGGGAATGATGTAAGTGACGCAGACTCAGCAGTCTGCGTCCCAAGAATTGCGTAGCAATTCTTGATGAAGTAGCGAAGGGTAACTGCTTCAGAGAATACGGTAAAATGAAGCATAGAGCGCGTAAGCGCGGGTTTGCGAGTATAATCACTTAGAGATGAAAGCGGTTGAATACTTTGGAGTATTTGGCCGTTTTCTTATGTCATCAACAATACAAAAGCAGGTTCCTGCCATGCTTCATACGAAATATTTTGACTTGTACGGTAAATAATATTATAATGTTTTAAAATGGCTTATAGAGTGACAAAATAAGGTGTTGGTGACTGTATGAAGACAGAAGAGAAGAAAGATATCATATTTGACGATGGCAGAATAGAATCGATTGAAGAATTTCAGACTCCCGGAACGCTCTATGAGGAGCTTATTATCCGTGTGCGCAAATATCATCCATCGACGGATATCAGCTTGATTCAAAAAGCATACAGAATAGCCTATGACGCCCATAAGGGGCAGGCCCGCAAGTCGGGAGAGCCTTATATCATTCATCCATTGTGTGTGGCAATTATTCTGGCGGACCTAGAACTGGATAAAGAGACCATCGTTGCGGGTCTTTTGCATGATGTGGTGGAAGATACCATCATGACGGACGACGAGATTAAGGAAGAATTTGGCCAGGATGTGGCGCTTTTGGTGGATGGTGTCACCAAGTTGGAGAAGCTTAATTTCCATGGGGAACATGGAAATCAGGATAGGGATGCAGAGAAACTGGAACGACAGGCAGAGAATCTGCGCAAGATGTTTTTGGCCATGGCCAAGGATATCCGGGTTATCTTGATCAAGCTGGCTGACAGGCTCCACAATATGAGGACGTTGCAGCACATGCGGCCGGAGAAACAGCAGGAGATTGCAAGAGAGACATTGGATATCTATTCGCCGATTGCACAGCGGCTTGGCATTTCTAAGATTAAGGTAGAGCTGGACGATTTGTCCTTAAAATATTTAGAACCTGAGGCTTACTATGATTTGGTAGATAAAATTGCAGTGAGAAAGAGTGTGCGGGAACGGTACATCCAGACGATTGTAGACGAGGTCAGCGTACACATCAAAAACGCAGGGATTAAGGCGCAGATTGACGGCCGCATCAAACATTTTTTCAGCATCTATAAGAAAATGAAGAACCAGAACAAGTCCATCGATCAGATCTATGATCTGTTTGCGGTGCGTATCATAGTGGATACGGTGAAGGACTGTTATGCGGCGCTGGGTGTGATTCATGAGATGTATAAACCGATTCCGGGGCGCTTTAAAGATTATATTGCCATGCCCAAATCCAATATGTATCAGTCCCTGCACACCACATTGATCGGCACCAGCGGCCAGCCTTTTGAGATACAGATTCGTACTTATGAAATGCATAAGGCGGCAGAGTACGGTATTGCGGCCCACTGGAAATACAAGGAAGCCTCTGACGGCAGGAAAGTGGAGACCCAGGAGGAGGAGAAACTGGTATGGCTGCGGCAGATTCTTGAGTGGCAGCAGGATTTATCAGATAACAAGGAATTTATGAATCTGCTGAAAGATGATCTGAATCTTTTTGCGGATAACGTGTATTGTTTTACCCCCACAGGAGATGTGAAGAGCCTGCCTGCAGGTTCTACGCCCATAGATTTTGCCTACAGCATTCATAGTGCGGTGGGAAACAAGATGATTGGCGCCAGAGTGAACGGGAAACTGGTAACCATAGACTATGAGATCAGAAACGGCGACCGGGTGGAAATCATGACCTCTCAGAATTCCAAAGGTCCAAGCCGCGACTGGCTCAACGTGGTGAAGAGCACCCAGGCCAAGAATAAGATCAATCAGTGGTTTAAGAATGAACTGAAGGAAGATAATATTGTCAAAGGCCGGGAACTGATCAGCACCTACTGTAAGGCCAAATCCATCAATATGGCGGAGCTTTTGATTCCCAAGTATGAAGAAGCCGTCATGAAAAAGTATGGTTTTCAGAACTGGGATTCGGTTCTGGCGGCGGTAGGACACGGCGGACTCAAAGAAGGCCAGATTGTCAATCGTATGCGGGAGTTGTATGATAACGACCACAAACGGGAGATGACCGACGCCGAAGTGATGGCGGAGATTGAGGAGAATGTACAGACAAATAGGAAACGTCCCGGAAAGAACACCAGCGCCATTGTGGTTAAGGGTGTCCATGATGTGGCGGTCCGTTTTTCCAAATGCTGCAGCCCGGTGCCGGGAGATGAGATTGTGGGGTTTGTCACCAGGGGAAGAGGCATTTCCATCCATCGGACGGACTGCGTGAATCTCATGAGCCTGCCGGAATTAGACAGACACCGGCTCATCGATGCGGAGTGGCAGCAGACGGACGGGCAGGATGGCAATGAGAAATACCTTGCGGAGATTAATATCTATGCCAACAACAGAAACGGGCTTCTGGCAGATGTGTCGAGAGCGCTGACGGAGAAGGGCATTGATATTTTGGCTTTAAATACCAGAGCGAACAAGCAGGGGACTGCCACCATGTCTGTCAGCTTTGAAATCGGAAGCAGAGAAGAACTGCAGCGTATCATCGATAAGATCAGGACCATTGAGAGTGTGATCGATATTGAGAGGACGACTGGTTAACATAATATATGGATAAACAAAGAGGGAGAGAAAATGTCTGATTTGAAAATCGGCAGACTCATGCTGGGTATCTGCCAGACGAACTGTTATTTTGTGTACCGGGAGGGAAGTCATGATGTGATTTTCTTTGACCCGGCGGATAAAGGCGATTACATTTATGAGTCTTTAAAGGAAAAAGGATTTCAGGTGAAAGGCATTCTCCTGACCCATGGACATTTCGATCATATCTGGGGCACCAATAAACTGCGGGAGTTATCCGGCGCGCCCATCTATGCCTATGAGGCGGAGAAAGTACTATGCGAGGATGCGGTGACGAATGTATCCGATCAGGTGGGAAGACCCTATACGGTAATACCGGACGGCTATCTTAAAGACAATGAGGAGATTACCATTGCGGGTATGACTTGTAAGGTGATTGCAACACCGGGCCATACGGTGGGAAGCTGCTGTTATTACTTTGAAGAGGCTGGAATTCTTGTGGCGGGAGACACGCTGTTCCAGGAGTCCGTAGGGCGGACAGATCTGGCCACGGGCAGTATGAGTGCGTTAGTGCGTTCCATCAAAGAGAGACTTTTGGTACTGCCGGATGAGACAAAGGTTTATCCGGGACATGGAGAGACAACCACCATAGGGGAGGAAAAGAAGTATAACCCCTTTATACAGTAGACGGTTTTGGGATGAGGCTGTCGGTAAGATAAATAAAACTGGCGGTTGAGGGGATTTCAATCGCCAGTTTTTATGTAAACTTCTATTGATCAAGCCGAAAGGGAAACGGCGGCCATGGGACTTAATCGAAACCGGGAGTCGTATGGAGGGAAAGTAAGACGTCATGGAAGAGATAACGAAGCGAAGCGGGTTACAGGTACTAAACCGCGATGTGATCAAATACATTGCCATGCTTACCATGCTCCTCAATCATATTGCCCATGTGTTCTTGATCAGGGGAACCTTGCTTCATGAAATTTTTGAGGATGTGGGATACTTTACGGCACCGGTGATGTGTTATTTTCTGGTGGAGGGTTATGCCTACACCAGATCCAAGGTCAGATATGGTCTGCGGCTTTTGGTATTTACGGTGATATCCCAGGTGCCCTTTTACCTGGCCTTGCGCATGTCTGTGGCCGGCCTTCCGTTTACCTTTAATATGTTCTATACGCTATTTTGTTCTTTCCTGCTTCTTGCAGCGCGGGAAAAGATATCCAATCCTTTGTGGCGCGGAGCGGTCTGCGCGTTTCTTGTGTTTGCAACGATCATCGGGGACTGGCAGATTTTTGCGGCGCTTTTGGTGTACCTGCTGGCAGAGAACTGGGGGGACAGGAAGAAAATGATGATGCATTATGGGATGATCGCGCTGATTTATTGTCTGTTCATCACCAGAAATTATATGTGGGATAATTATGGTTTGCCGGCATCGCTGCTGCACGGCCTTTTTGGGTGCCTTGGGATTGTGGCGGCGGGAGTTACGGTTTTGTTTTTCTATAATGGAAAGAGAGCGGCGCACGGAAGGGTATTTTCCAAGTGGTTTTTCTACCTATTCTATCCGGCGCATCTACTGCTCTTGTATCTGCTGGCAGTTGTGTGAGGCAGTTGGCTGCGGTTGCAGAATCTTGTTAGTTAAGAAAGGAATATGACAACATGGCACAGGATGCAGACAGACAACAGAAGATACGGACACTGGCGGCGGAAATCCTCAGACTTTCTCATGACGGGCTGCTGATCAACCTGCGTTTTTTGGATACGGCCCTTGCCAGGCTGAAAGTGGAATGCGCAGAACATACAGGCGCTCATCTTTTTGACGGCGAAAAGCTGTATTATGACCCGGCGCTTCTTTTGAGGCAATACGAGGCGGAGCCCGGATATGCGGCCAGACTGTATTTGCATACACTTTTGCACTGCATATTTTATCATGGCTTTCAGACAGATAAGCTGCAGCCGGCATATTGGGACCTGGCAACGGATATTGCGGTGGAGAACACCATTTTAGAGATTGACATACACCCGGCCAGAATGATGTCGGACGATACCCTGGGGGAGAGGCTTGCACTTTTGCGAAAACAGGCCGGCGGCCTTACGGCGGAGAAGATATACCGGCATTTCCGGATTGAGGAACCCTCTGCAAAGGCTGCCACGGAGTGGCGTAAACTCTGTCATTATGACGAGCATATCTATTGGGACAGGAAAGAAGAACTGGAATTGTCCCAGGCTGAGTGGCGTAAGATCAGCGAGCGGGTGAAGGCGGATATTAAGAGCTTTAGCAAGGACAAGAACAATGCAGAGAGCATGGCAGAGAATCTGGGAGAGGCTACCAGAGAGCGCTATGATTACAGTGATTTTCTGAGACATTTTATGGTGTTAGGCGAGTCTGTACAGGTGAATGACGAGGAGTTTGATTATATCTATTACACATATGGATTTCAGACTTACGGCAACATGCCCCTGGTAGAGCCTTTGGAATACTGCGACACGAATAAGATTAAGGATTTTGTGATTGCCATCGACACCTCCGCTTCCTGCCGGGGAAAGATTGTGCAGGCTTTTTTGCAAAAGACCTATAATATCATGCAGGAGAGCGAGAATTTCTTTGCCAAGATCAATGTCCATATTATCCAGTGTGACAGTGAAATCAAGCAGGATACCAAAATAACACAGAAGGCTGAATTTGATGCTTTTATGCAACAGGGAAAACTGACAGGTTTTGGGTCTACCGATTTCAGGCCGGTGTTTGCTTACGTGGAGGAACTGCAAAAGGCCGGGGAGTTCGAGGATTTGAAAGGTTTGATCTACTTTACGGACGGATATGGCATTTATCCGGAGCGGATGCCGGATTATGAGGTGGCCTTTGTTTTTCTCAATGAGGACGAAAACAGGCCCAAAGTGCCGCCGTGGGCCATACGGCTGGTGCTGGAGGACGAGGAGATTGAGGCTTTTACAATAGAAAGCGGCGCAGATGGACAGGAACTTGCAGGATAAGGCGGCAGATTCCGTCTTTTGATAATTTTGACGAATGGGTTGGGAGAATGCAGTTACATGAACATTAAGGAAGCAAAGAATTATATCAAGGATACCGTTACCTTATATTTGAAAAAGGATGAAGAAGGGGAATACAGGATACCGGTGGTCAGGCAGCGGCCGGTGTTTCTGTTGGGTGCGCCGGGCATCGGCAAGACGGCGATTATGGAACAGATTGCCCAGGAACTTGGGATTGCACTGGTGTCCTATTCCATGACACACCATACCAGACAGTCCGCCCTGGGTCTTCCTTTCATTACCCATAAGGAGTATGAGGGCACCTCTTACGATGTGTCGGAATATACCATGAGTGAGATTATCGCGTCCATCTATGATGTGATGGCGGCGAGCGGTATCAAGGAGGGGATTTTGTTTTTGGATGAGATTAACTGTGTCTCGGAAACCCTTGCTCCGTCTATGTTACAGTTTTTACAGTATAAGGTATTTGGCAGGCACAGCGTGCCGGAGGGCTGGGTGATCGTGACGGCGGGCAATCCGCCGGAGTATAATAAGTCCGTGCGGGAGTTTGACGTGGTGACCTTAGACCGCATGAAAATCCTGGAGGTGGAGGCCGAATATGAGATTTGGCGGGAGTATGCCAAGGAGAGAGGTATTCACACGGCCATTTTAAATTATCTGGATATGAAAAAGGAAGATTTCTATCAGGTGGAGACCACCGTGCGGGGCAAAGCTTATGTCACTGCCAGAGGCTGGGAGGATTTGTCACAGATGCTTCTGCTTTATGAGGAGGAGGGACTGGCGGTGGAAGAGACACTGGTGGGGCAGTATCTGCGAAACGCCCGCGTGGCTAGAGAATTTACGGCCTATTATGATCTATACCAGAAATATCAGAATGATTACCGGGTGGAAGATATTTTGACCGGAAAGGTCAATGAACAGGTGAAAGATAAGGCAAGAAAGGCAGGGTTTGATGAGCGCCTGTCCCTGATGGGGATGCTGATTGACCAGATACAGCAGGAAATCCGGGAGAACATGCAGACTTCCGCGATGCTGCAGGAATTGATGAATCCTTTAAAAGCGCTAAAGGGTAAGGCCCAGGATGGCAGTGCAGACGAAATAAGAGCGATGCTGGGGCAGCAGGTCCGGGCCAGACAGCAGGCCTATGAGTCCCTGCTTGCGGCGGGAGCCCTGTCTCTTAAGGAAAAGAAAAAGAGCCGCAGGATTATCGGCTTCTTACAGGCAGGTGAGAAAATGCTCCTGACAGCAAAGGCGCAGAGCGGCCAGCAGGCCTTTGACCTGATGCGGGAAAAGTTCGACGGGCAGGTGGAACAGTATAAGGAAGAGACGAAGGCGCTGCAGGAGAGACTGCATTATCTGTTTGTCTTCGTGGAAGATACCTTTGGCAGTGGAAATGAAATGCTGGTATTGGTGACAGAGTGTACGGTACAGGCGGACTGCGCCGCGTTTATCAGCGCTTATGGGTGTGAAGATTATGCCAGACATAATGAGGAGATGATGCTGACAGAGAGAGGCGATGTGCTCAGAGAGCAGATACGGGAGCTGTCATTATCTGGGACGCCGGAGAACTAAGTTTTATGAAACAGATTTCTCCAGTGTCAGGAGGATGCCCCAAAGGCGGTATTCTCTGTGCTGTTTTGGGAGGAGTTGATGTCCTATGAATAGGAATTATGAGACAGAACAGGGCAGTCTGTCCTATGAGATTGCAGGAGGTACGGTGGCGGTTACCGGCTACAGCGGACGAGATACAGAGTTGGAGATTCCCGATGAGATGGAGGGCTGTCCGGTGGTATGGATGGGGAAGAAAGCCTTTTTAAGCAATAAGATGCTTCGAAAGATCATTCTGCCAAAGAACCTTGTCGGCATCGGCGACTGGGCCTTTGCCTATTGCGGAAAGCTTGAGAGTGTAGCGCTGCCTTACCGTCAGGTGGAGATGGGGCAGGGCGTCTTTAAGGAATGCGGACGGCTTGTACGGATTGAAAATAGAAACGACGGTGAGGGAAGCAGGGATTTGCCCTGGCTGTTGGCGGCGGCAGTAAACCACCTGGATGCTTTTTATCTCTTTGATTTGGAAAATGTGGGAACACAGAGCTGGCTTGCCAGATGGGATGCGCGGGCGAAGACGCTGATGAGTTTAGAGGACAGTGACGGTTTTTCGAAGATGCTTCTGTGCGGCGAGGAGGATTACGGCAGCAGGGAGAATGATCTGGGATATTATATGGAACAGAAAAGACGCGGCAAGGTGCGGCTTGCCATGCTTCGGCTGATGCATGATTATGGACTGGGCGAGGCGTTTGCAAGAAGTCTGAAGGAGTATCTTCTTTCCCACATTAAGGGATGTGAGACGGAAGAGACCTGGCGGGTGGTGCTTGAGGAGCATGGGGATGACAAGTCTTATTATGAATTTTTGACCGAACTTGGCGGTGTTACGGAGGAGAATTTTACAGACCTGATGGAGGATATGGGGCAGCAGCATACGGAGATGAAAGCCTATCTGATGCGCTATCATGACAGCCTGCGGGGAGAAAAAGATGCCTTTTCACAGTTTTGTCTGTAAATATATTTTGGGACTTGCATATTATCAGATTCTATGGTAAGATGGCATTTGTATGAGATTAGGAGGTGTAGAGATGGGAGCACTTAGAATCGTATTGACGATCGTATATATTCTTATATGTGTGGCACTTGTTGTCCTGGTATTGATGCAGGAGGGCAAGACGGCCGGCCTTGGCGCAGTGAGCGGTGCAGCAGAAACATATTGGGGCAAGAATAAGGGACGTTCCATGGAAGGAAAGCTAGTCAAGATCACCACAGGTCTTGCGATTGGTTTCATGGTATTGGCGGTCATCTTGAATTTGACCTTGTTTTAGACGGACAAAAGCACTCTTACCAGAAGGGTGCTTTTTTAGTTAGGCGGTGATTAGTGTGAAAAATCAGCTTGATAGCTGATTTTATCACACGCAAATTTGTGCAGGAGCATCACAAATTTGTCTGATGGCAGACGCAAATTTGAGATTTGCGTCGCCCCGTCGCATAAATGCTCCGGAATGGGGATTAAAATGTATAAATCTGATGAAAATTTAGAAAGAAGAAAGGCTTTGCTATGTGAGCTTATGGCGGACGAAGCCTATGTGCCCATGAAAGAGAAAGAACTGGCGGCTTTTATGCAGGTGCCAAAAGAGGAGCGGGCCGCTTTGCGGGAAGTACTGCAGGTCCTGCTCGCAGAAGGCAGACTGCAGGTGAACAGGCAGGGAAGATACAGTAAACCTGACGAAGATAAGCCTGTTGGGACCTTCATTGCCAATGCCAGAGGTTTTGGATTCGTGGAGGTAGAGGGCAGAGAAGAGGACCTTTATGTGCCGGAGGATAAAGCAAACGGCGCCTTCCATCTGGATAAAGTGCAGGTCATGCTCCTGCCGGGACAGCATGGCAAAAGACAGGAGGCGGCAGTCCTGCGGATATTAGAGCGGGGCACCAAACAGGTGGTCGGCACCTATGAACAGTCAGAGCATTTTGGCTTTGTGATTCCCGACAACAGCAGGATTGGCAGAGATATCTTCGTGCCCATAGAACGGTCAAAGGGCGCTGTGAATGGCCATAAGGTGGTGGTGGAACTTACCTCTTACGGCGATGAGACCCATAAACCGGAAGGACGGGTAGTGGAGATTTTGGGCCATGTAAATGACCCGGGGGTGGATATTATGTCCATTGTGCGGGGGTATGAACTGCCGGTGGAGTTTGGGGAGAAGGTTCTAAACCAGGCGGCCAGAATACCGGATGAGGTGCAGGAGGCTGACAAGAAGGGCAGACTGGACCTAAGAGATTTACAGATGGTGACCATAGACGGCGAGGATGCCAAGGACCTTGATGATGCAGTGAGTCTTTCTGTGGATGAAAAGGGGCTGTATCATTTGGGTGTCCACATTGCGGATGTGACCAATTATGTTCAGGAGAACTCCGCATTGGACTGGGAAGCTCTGGAGCGGGGCACCAGCGTATACCTGGTGGACCGGGTGATTCCCATGCTGCCCCATAAACTTTCCAACGGCATTTGTTCCCTGAATCAGGGGGTGGAGCGCTTAGCCTTAAGCTGTCTGATGACCATAGACGATAAGGGCGATGTGCGGGACTATCAGATTGCCGAGAGTGTGATCTGTGTGGACCGCAGGATGACTTACACCGCAGTGAAGAAGATACTGGAAGATAAAGATGAAACGGAAATGGCAGCTTACAAAGAGCTGGTGCCTATGTTTTTGCAGATGGAGGAACTGGCAGGCATTCTGAGAAAAAGAAGGCACCAAAGAGGCTCCATTGATTTTGATTTCGCTGAAAGCAAGATTGTGCTGGATGAAAACGGCCATCCCACGCAGATAAAGCCTTATGAGAGAAATACAGCGACCAAGCTGATTGAGGATTTCATGTTGATAGCCAATGAGACGGTGGCCCAGCATTTCTTCTGGCTGGATATTCCCTTTGTATATCGGACCCATGAGAAGCCGGATCCGGAGAAAATTATGAAGCTTTCCACCTTTATCAGGAATTTTGGATATCACATTAAACTTTCCGGGGAAGAAGTCCACCCCAAGGAACTGCAGAAACTGCTTGGAAAGATTGAGGATACGGATGAGGAGACCCTGATCAGCCGCCTGACGCTGCGCAGCATGAAACAGGCCAAGTACACCGTGGAATGCACCGGCCATTTCGGGCTGGCGTGCCAGTATTACTGCCATTTTACTTCTCCCATCAGGCGCTATCCGGATTTACAGATTCACCGGATTATCAAGGAACAGCTGCGGGGCAGGCTGAAAGAAGAACGTCTGCAGCATTATGCAGAAAAGCTGCCAGAAGTAGCAAAACATTCCTCCAAGATGGAGAGACGTGCGGAAGAAGCGGAGCGGGAGACCGATAAACTCAAGAAAGCGGAGTATATGGAAGACCGGATTGGAGAGGTCTACGAAGGGGTCATATCCGGCATAACCCAGTGGGGCATCTATGTGGAACTGCCAAACACCATAGAGGGGCTGATTCATGTATCCACCCTGCCGGGAGATTATTTCTTCTATGATGAGAGCACCTATGAGATGGTAGGCAAAGAGACTGGCATTGTGTATAAACTGGGACAGAAACTGAAAATCAGGGTACGGAGCGTTGACAGACTCCTTAAGACCATAGATTTTGAGATTCCCTGGGAGGAAGAGGAAGGCAGGTGAGCTTATGGCAAAAGAGGCGATGAAACTGGTTGCCAATAACAAGAAGGCATACCATGACTTTTTTATCGAAGAGAAATATGAGGCGGGGCTTGCGCTGCACGGCACGGAGGTTAAATCCCTGCGCCTTGGCAAGTGCAGTATCAATGAGGCCTTCGTGCGGATTGAGAACGGGGAAGCTTTCGTTTATGGGATGAATGTGAGTCCTTATGAAAAGGGAAACATTTTCAACAAAGACCCGCTGCGGGTGCGCAAACTTCTGCTGCATAAGGCGGAAATCTGCAAACTGGACGGTAAGATGGCCCAGCAAGGGTATACAATCGTACCTTTGCAGGTATACTTTAAAGAGGGCAGGGCAAAGGTGGAGATTGGGCTTGCCAAAGGTAAGAAGCTGTACGACAAGCGGCAGGATATTGCCAAGAAGGATATGCGCAGGGAGCATGAGAGAGAGTTTAAGATTAAGAATCTGTGAGAAATGCCGATATTTATTATAGTAGGAACGGTAAATCTGCGGCCAATGAGAAAGAGAGTGCGGCAGACATCTTGAAGAAATGAGAGAAGATGTGGTATACTGTTTCTAAGAACCGGGCGGTAAGCTGTCCGGATTACAACCAATCATATAAGGGCCAGTCAAGGTTTCGACAGGGGTCTTGCAGCTGGAGAAGCTATCCGCAGGCTGATGCGTTAAATCGCAAATTTAAATATAAACGCTGAAGATAATTTAGCATACGCTGCCTAATGGCAGCTGTCCGCCTTAGTGCACCTACACATTAAGAACCGGGCATCGACTATGTAGGAAACGACGCAGGGGACGCCTCTATTCTGCGGGCGTATCAGAGGCTACTGAACCCGCCGGGGTGTCTGTCTCCCGGCGGGGGAGGGAATGAGGAGCAATCCACAATGACAGACTATGATAGTAGAAGGACAGGGAATGGGCTTTTGGACACGGGTTCGACTCCCGTCTGGTCCATCAGTGAAAAATCAAAGAAAACAGCGGATATTCCTTTTAAACAAGGAGTTTCCGCTGTTTTTATGTGCTGATTTTACAAGTTGAAATTGTTGGTAAAAAACAATTTTTGTTTCATTTTTTGTCATGAATTTGTCATGGTTTTTCAGAAAAAAGAACGTCTCCAAGACGTTCGGCCGCATCCCGCTTTGCCTGCTCCTCCTTTTCCATCATAGAGTGCCGGTACACCGATTTCATTACATGGTCCGTCTCCCATCCGCCCATGCGCATGATATCAGCTTCTGGGATTCCTGTCAGCGCCAATGATAAAATGTAAGAAAACGCCGAAGAAAAAATGTAGATTTATTAGGTAATTGCGAAACAAGTTCAAAATCTTGATTCCAATAGGGTAAAGGCCCGG